>ERZ859738.1-NODE-1-length-480087-cov-6.840981_pt1 | contig 480087 bp, 497 predicted proteins | sample MGYA00510122_ERZ859738 | MGnify/ENA primary metagenome ERZ859738 (study PRJEB30046, sample SAMN00715139) | human gut metagenome | study: EMG produced TPA metagenomics assembly of the A metagenome-wide association study of gut microbiota in type 2...
GTTCAAAAAATGATTATCGGCAAATTACTATTTATTTAACAAATCACTAAATTGTTATTTGTAATTATTATTCTGATGAGCAATTATAATTTGTATTTTTAAATGTTGGAATTACCGTTATTACATCATCGCTAACACAATAATAAGTATCAATTAAAATACCTTTGTCTACATAACTATCACTATCATTAGCATCTTCAATTCTCCAACTTATTATTGGGCTATTTTTAAATACTATTGCTTGAATTGTGTCTAATATTACAATTGACAAAATAGTAATAACTATTGTTAATAATATTATTATAAACTTATTCTTTTTTACCTTTTTTATTTCTTTTGCAGAATAATCAAGTGTATCAATTAAAGTTTCCTCACTTTTTGAATCGATTTCTTCTTTAGTAAATCTCTCACCATTTAATATTTCCGTAACCGAGACTTCTAAAATGTGACTTAATGGTTTTAACAATGACAAATCCATTAAGCCCAATCCTCTTTCCCACTTGCTTACAGCATTTTTGGTTATCCCTAATTTTTCTGCTAACTGTTCTTGAGTTAATTTTTTTTGCTTTCTTAATTTAGCAATAAATTTTCCTATTTTTTCTTGATTCATTTTATCACCATCCAAGAACAATATATCAATTTTTTATCTAATATTAAACATACTATTAGTTCACTTTCAAATTACTATTTTTCTAACTAATTACTAAATTGTAATTTAGCGAATAGTAACTTAATTTTCTTTTTTATTAAACATATGGCGTACTTTATCTATTCGATTATTTGGTCTACGTGATTGAATAACTGGTTCACAAGTAGCAATTTGATAATCTTTTAATTCTGTCAAAAAAACTGCTTGCCCATTTGTATATAGAGTTAAAGTATTACGATATTCATTAATACAACGTACAGGAATATGTCCTGTAAAAATAATTTCATCATTTTTTGATTGACTAGTTTCAATTATTGCACAATGTTTTTGTGCATCATTATATGCACGAGAAAGGTATCCCTGTGGTGTAAAAAGTATAAACGAAAGATATGGCTCTAATAATTGCGTTCCCGCTTTTTTCAATGTTTGTTCAAGTACAATTGGGGCAAGAAAACGAAAATCCGAGGGAGTACTAACAGGGCTATAATAAACACCATATTCAAAACATATTTTACAATCTGTTACTTCCCAGCCATACAAACCTTGCTCCAGTCCATAATTAATACCTTCTCTTACTGCATTTTGGAAACTTTGATTTAAATAACCGAGTGAAACTTTGCTTTCGTACTGTATTCCACTGCCAATTGGAAGTGGAGTTATTGATAATCCAATTGATGCCCAAAATGGATTTGGTGGTACTTCAATATGAATAGTATAATCTGCCTTTTGTAATGGCTTTTCCAAATAAATTACGGTTGGATCTTCGATTCTTATGTTTATGTGATATTTTTCAATCAACAGAGAACAGATAACTTCTAACTGCACTGTTCCTAAAAAAGAAATGACGATTTCATGTGTTATCGTATCAACACAATAACGTAAAAGAGGATCAGTATCTGCAATTTCTGTAAGAGCATCCAATAATTTTTCTCTCTCTTCTATTTTTATCGGTTCAATTCTTGTTCGTAGCATTGGTACAGGATTGTCATTCCATACATTGCATGGCAAAATCTTTTCATTTCCTATAATATCGTTCAATCTTAATGTATTGTTAGGTATTATAAAAATATCTCCAGAACAAACTATTTCTGTCTGTATCATTTCTCCATTTGAAGGAATATATATTTCTGTAAGTTTCACTTTCTTTTTTTCTGACAATACAATTGTATCTCGTAAGTGTAATGTTCCACTGTAAAGACGCAAATAAACTAATCTTTGCTTATGGTCTGTATATTCAATTTTAAAAACTCTTCCACATAGTTCTGAATAATTCTTATTCATTTCAGGACAAAAAAGATTTGAAATAGCTTCAATGAGTTGTTGAGTTCCTATATTATTTTTAGCACTTCCATGGTATATAGGAAACAACGAACCTTTTTTAACACACCTATATTCTTCCTGCGTTAATTCCTGTATAGTCAATTTTTCTCCTGCAATATATTTTTTTAAAAGTTTATCATTTTTGGAAATTACAGGATCCCATTCATCTAAATCAATGATATTTTTAATTGATATTTCTGGAGTTAATGTTACATTTTGCATAACAATAATATCATTTGAAAGTTTTTCTTTGATATTTTGATAAATATTATTTAAGTTAATTCCATACTGATCTATTTTATTTATAAAAATAATTGTTGGTATATTCATTTTTTGAAGTGCATGGAATAGTATTCTTGTTTGTGCTTGTACACCATCTTTAGCAGAAATTACTAAAATAGCTCCATCAAGAACAGATAAGGAACGATACACTTCTGTTATAAAATCTGTATGTCCAGGAGTATCTACAATATTGATTTTGTAGTCATTCCAATTAAAAGAAGTAACTGCTGCCTGAATTGTGATTCCACGCTGACGTTCTAAAAACATAGTATCTGTCCTTGTTGTTCCCTTATCTACACTGCCTAATTCTAAAATCGCTCCACTTGTATAAAGCAGACTTTCCGTTAAAGTCGTCTTTCCTGCATCTACATGAGCAAGAATACCAATGTTGATTATTTTCATGTAATTTCCCTCCCTACAAATTTATCTTTTAACTTAAAATCAATATTTGCTAATTTTGTCCTTTTAAACTATTCTCAAAATCAATTATCCACTTTTCTAATGTTTCTACTAATGCTAATTGTTGTTTGAACATTTGTTTTCCAACATTAGGAATATGTTGTCTATGAGATTGTCTTTCATTTAGCAATTCTTTTAATTCTAATATCTTTGATTTTATATTAGAAACAAGAATCTTTTTTTGTTCATCATCTACTAAATCTAAATTCGTAATAATAACATTAAAATCCAAATATAGACTAACATCATAATTTGAAATATCATTCATAAGTCTATTAAAATAATCATTACCTTTGTCAGTAATAGTATATACTGCTTTATCTGGCATATTTCCCTCTTTCTCTTTATGGCTAACAATATATTCTTTTGATTCTAATTGTAATACTTTCTTATAAATAGACTGTTCACTAATTCTTACCCATCTTGGTATATTACGATATTCTATATTTTTTTTAATATCATAAGCACTTTGTGATTTTTGTTTAATAAGTCCTAATAATACCAAATCTATATTTGACATAATCTCTACTCCTTACTTAATATAATCTGTAACGCCAAGTCTATTTCCAAATGGATCTTCAAACTCGACTGCATTACCAGTTCCAATTTTAAAAGGCTCACTCAAAAATTTTATACCATTATTCAACATTTCTTTATAGAAGATTGCAACATCTTCTACTTCAAACCATATTGTAGGCTTTAAATTCTCAAATTTATTTTTGTCTTTTAAAATTATTGCAGGTTCTTCATTTCCAATATTATAAGCAACCATTCCCTTATCAGAAAAATCAAATTTCTTTTTTAACCCCAATATTTCCTCATAATATCTTTTTGCTTCTTCCATATTATCTACAGGAAGAAAATAGTTGTCATAATTTTTCATATATTTAAGCCCTTCTTTCTACTACAAACTATACTACTATATTATATAGTAGTTATAATTAAATGTCAATAAATAATAAAAAAATAATTGCATTTAATTCGTTTATAATTCTTATAAAAAATAGATTAGTTGCACTGAACTAATCTATTTGTATAACTGCTTGTCGTACAAAAAAGACTGTCATTACTGACAATCTTTTCGGTAAATTACTATAAATCAATAACTATAAAATTGTAATTTGTAATTATTTCAATACTTCATTTAATTCTTTTAATGATAGTCCTCTAATTAAAATATTATTATTCTTTTCATCAATAACAAACTTCATTAGTTTATTTATTGCCTTATAATAATCTATATCTCCTAAAACTCCATTATTAGTTGTACTTACAAGCATTAATTTCCATTCATCAACTTCTGTATCATCAATTTTATATAATGCTTTGGGATTCTTTGGAAGTGAAGTTAAGGTATTTTCTGTTAGTGCAAATGCACCAAACGGCTTACCATCTTTACCTTTATAAAAATTTGGGTTCCCCATATAAGCATTTTTCCAATCGTCTTTTTCTTTTTTCTTAAACTTATTAAATAATCCCATAATAAACATCCTCCATTGGTTGCAATTTATTATTGCATTTTTTTAGACATTTCTTTCCAGTAATTCTTCAACATTTCTAATATTTGTTTTGCATCCCCAATTTCGCTTTTTTGGTTATATTCTTTCATTTCACTAAATGTTCCTGATTCACTAACAATTCCTAAAAGCCATTTGCCTAATATATTCTTTTTATATTTAAAAATTATACATCTTATGCCATCTTCATCTTCAAAAGAATTTGCATATTCAATCTTTACTGGCTTTTTTCCAAGTTCTTGTGGATCAGAAAGCCAATTTTCCAATTCTACCATAGCATTTTTAATTTCTTCATTCATAATTATCACTCCATTTCAACAAATTACTATTTGTCTTTCAGTTCCTATTATATCATTTTATTTACTTAAAATATTAAAATGTTGGTTAATTTTACTAAAACCATGTTATACTAATTTTAGTTAGTAGTTATTACTACCTATAAATTGTTGCTTTTAATGGTTGTTTTACCAGAACCATAAGGGCTCCAAAAGATAAAATCGTCGCACCAAGCGATGTTAATGATTAAATCAACGCAAGTTGATTTTTTTGTTGCTATTGCAAAGAAAGGGTGTGATGTGGTATGATTAATATTGTAAAAAAGAAAATCAATATGAGTGATGAACTCAAAGCCAAAATTAATTGGTCTTGCAAATTTAATAAGAAGTCCTATCAAATAATTGAGGGCTACTTAAGGATTGTGGAACATACCAATTTAGCGTATGTAGAGCCACATAAGGTAATTATTGAAGATAAGTTATACTTATTCTTCAATGAACAAAAACATTTTTATATAGGGAATTTAAAGAAGAAAATCCCATTGTCTGAATTATCAGAGTACATAGCAAGGCATTAATGAATTGGTGAGTTTATATACTCCCACAATATTGGTTGTTTTTGTCGTATAAATAACTAATATGTTCAAAGGTGTCCTTGTTATGTGACACCTTTTTACTTTGGTGCCTTTCAAAAATCCAAGAAAGAAAGGAGATTGATAATTATGGATAATGAAAGAAAAATTGCAGGAGTTTATATTCGTGTTAGTTCCGAAGATCAAGCAAGAGAAGGATTTTCATTAGGAGAGCAAGAAGAAAAGTTGCTTCAGTTATGTAAATTTAAGGAGTTAAAGTTTATACGGTCTATAAAGAGGCAGGAATATCTGCAAAAGATATGGAGCATAGACCACAATTTCAAGAAATGCTTAAAGATATGAAGGAAGGAAAAATTAATTATATTGTTGCTTACAAACTTGATAGAATTACTCGTTCAATTCGTGATTTAGAAGAACTAATATCAGTATTAGAACAATATAATTGCTTTCTACTATGTGATAGAGATGATGTTAACACCTCTACTGCTAATGGTAGATTCTTTGTAAGAATGCTTACAGTATTATCTCAATTAGAAATAGAAATTGTATCAGAAAGAACTAAATTTGGCTTAAATGGAGCCATTAAATTGGGTCATATTCCAGGACAACGACCATTTGGTTATAAGAGTGCAGAAGATAAAAGAATGGTTATAGATAACTCTACTCGTCCCTATGTAGAAAAGATATTTGATATGTATTTGGAGGGTAAAAGTTTTCAGCAAATTGCTAACTACTTTAAAGAAAACAAAATATTTTCTAAAAAGAATTGGAAAGATACTACTATTCAAAAAATTATTGATAATAAAATCTATATGGGAGATTATGAACAATATAAAAGAATTGGTAAACAAGTAAATTTAGAACCAATAGTCTATATGAATGTTGTAGAACCTATTATATCTCGTGCTAAATGGGAAGAATGTCAAAGACAAAAAGAAAGAAATCAAAGGACTTATACTAGAGATAGAGTTTATACTTTCTTTCAAAGATTAAAATGTCCTAATTGTAGTAGAATTATGAAATGTAAAGGTTCTGGTGGCACTAAAAGGAAGTATATGTACTACACCTGTGAACATTGTCATATTAACTTTAATGAAGACCATGTAGAACATTTATTAAGAGACTTCATTTATGATTTACTAGAATATGATATGGCAGTTAAAAAGTTCTTTCTTCCTGTTTTAGAAGATAAAACAAATAATATTGATACAACTTCTATTGATAAAGAGATTAGAGATTTAGAAAAACAAAGAAATAGAATTAAAAATTTGTATATTAAAGGCGTTGTAGAAATAGATGATTTTAAAGAAGATTATAAACTAATTGAAGATAAACTTGCTAACCTTGAAAGCAAGAAACTAGAGTTAGTTAATTTAGAAACTTTTAATTATTCTCCACAAGAATTACTTGCACAAAGAGATTTAGAAAAAGAAAAAATGATTAGACTTGATACTTTAAATACTGTTTTAAAGACTAAATGGAATGATAAGGACAAGTCTGAAAAACAAGAATTTATATCGAAATTTATTGATACTATTGAGATAAAGAAAGATAGTGAAGGTAATTTAATATTAGAAAAAATTAATTTTAGAAACGGATTTATAAGACAATTAGTAAAGTTTTATGATGCAGGTATATTTGATGTAGCAGTACCTGTTATGGTCGGTAATAAAGAAGAAACAATTAAAGGTGGCAGAATGAATGAAGAACAATTAGATAAATATTTATCTAAAATTAATGAATATTTTGAAACATCTTTTTATGAAATGTATGAAACTATTGATGAAGAAACTAATGAAGTTATTTTAGAGTACCAACCAAAGGATGATGAAAAAATCATAAGATTTGTAGCAATTTCACCTAAAGAAAAGTTCCCTATAACAGTAGATAATATTAAAGATAAATATAGAATTATTAGCTACAAAACAAATAAATTATTAGATAATTAGAAAGGATTTGATTAAATTATGAATATTAAATATTTAAAACAAGGAGATTATTTATTACCTAATTTGGTAATAGAAAATCAAAATTATGGAGAAATAAATAAGTATGGATTATTAAGATTAGAATATATTAAGAAATACAAAAAAGGATTATATCAGGCACTTTTAATGAAGAATGAATTAACAAATCATCTTTTTTCAGTAAGTATTGAAATAGAAGAAAGATTAAAAACTTTAATGGATAATTATATTAAAAATGATAAAAAACTATCTGAAAAAAGTAAAGAAAATAATCAAATTGAATGGGTAAAATTGATGAATAATTATAAAAATACTGCTGAAGAAATTATTCTAAAAGAGTTAATTTATGTCTGATGTTGTCATAAGCAAGCAAGGTGGTATTACTCCCACCACTCCAAAAGAAAGGATAAACTTATAATGGCAACAACATCAATTTTGAGTATTAAGAATAATTTAAAGCAGTCTATAAATTATATCACCAACCCTGAAAAAACTCTTAATAAAGATTATGGTAATAAAGAGTCATATAGTTATTAAGAAGAACCTATTAAAGATTATAATTTTAAACAAGAAAAAGTTTGTTATGTCAGTTGCTTAAATTGTGATGAAGATAATCCTTGTGATGATATGGAGTTCGCTAAAGAAAGATTTAGAAAGAAAGATGGAGTTCTTGCTTATCATGGTTATCAATCATTTAAAGAAGGAGAAGTTACCCCAGATATTGCTCATGAGATAGGTGTTAAGTTTGCTGAAGAAATGTTTAAAGATTATGAAGTGGTTGTGGCTACACATCAAAATACCAATCACATTCACAACCATTTCATAATCAACTCTGTATCTTTTAAAAGTGGTAAGAAATATAATAACAACCTAACCAATATATCAAAGATAAGACATATTTCTGATTCACTATGTTCGGAATACGGACTATCTGTTTTAGATGAAGATAAGTTTTATAAAAGGACTTATACCAGAAGTATTTCAAATAATGAATATTACAAAACTCTTAAAGAAGATTTAGATAATGTTGTTAGTTATTCAGTAACTTTAAAACAATTATTTGAGAGAATGAGATCATTAGGTTATAAAGTATATTCTTGCAATAGTATAATAACTATTTATAGAGATGGTGAAGATAAAGTTAGGATAGAAAATGTATTTGGTGAAGAATATTCAAAAGAAAGACTAAACCAACAATTATATTTATCAAGACAAATTGCATTTAAACCTATGCCACAAAAATCTATCTTTGAAGAATATACTAAAACAAATAAACATCATAAAGGTATTTACGGATTATATTTGTACTATTGTTATTTGTTAAGAGTATTTCCAAAGAAACATCCTAAACAATATCTTCCTTACTCAATTAGAAAAGAAGTTTACAAATTAGAGCAAACTTCACAACAAGTTAGATTTATGCATGAGAAAAATATCGTTACAAAAGAAGATTTAGATGACTTTGCTAAAAATAACTCTGATGAATTAAGTAAATTAAAAGGTATTAGAGAAAATCTTTGGAAAAGATACCATAGAGCAAAAACTGAAGATAAACAAAATGAAATACTTACTGGAATAAATAATATACAACCAAAAATTAAAGAACTTTATAAGTATGATAAGTATTGTAAAGAAATAATTAAAAGAGCCGAAGTTATACAAAATAATCTTAATAATTTTGATAAAGATATCAAAAAAGAAAAAGAGAATTCTAGAAATTTATAAAATAATGACAGTGTTTTATAGCACCGTCATTATTTTTTTGATATATGTTGTGAAATAATATTAGTTATTGCTTCTTGATACATATGCTCCATACTATTATTAACGTCAATATCCTTTTCAAAAATTATTTTTGAAAAGTTATTCATAGTATTCATAATATTATTAAGTGTTGTTTTATCAATAATAGTTTCAAGTTCTTTAAAGAAATCATCCATAATATATTTATCTTTTGAATCGCCTAATTCAATTGTTTTTGTTATATCAAATAATTGTTGAGGTAAAGCACCACATAAAATTTTTATACTCTTATTATCACTATGATCAGTTTGATCATATAAAATTAAACTCCCATTTTTGTTAACATAATAATTACCATGTTCAACAGAATTTCTTATAGATGTAATAATTAATTGATTTCTATTGCCTATAGAGTTCATAACTGAAGTATAAAATTCAGCATAGATATCCATTAATGAATGCCTAAAATTTTCACTTGGATTGTTGTAGTATGCTACAATTCTTGAATCCATCTTTTCAGAAAACTCAGCACATAACTTATTTATATAGTTTTTTATATTCATATAATTTTTTTCAAAATTAATTGTATTATTTATTTTTTGTTTTTCATTATCACTTAAATTTAGATTATCTAAATCTTTATCATCGTACTTATATGGATTAACATCTATAATTAAGTTCCTAAGACAGATATGCGAATAATCTATTTCACTACTTTGTGAAAACACTAAATTCATATACATATATAGTGCAATAGTAGCATCTGCATTTTTAGTCCCTACTTTAATTCCTAAAATATCAAAAATTTCACTCATTAGTTCTGAGGATTTAGCATCAAATATTTTCTGTTCTTCTAATTTTATTCTTTGATCTACTAAAGATTTAAATTTTCTAATTATTTGCTGGATTTGTTCTTTTTGCTTCTCGTTTGCGGGCTTATACTCTAATAATAATTTTACTAGCTTATATAATTCCTCAATTGTTAAATTATTTAATAGTTTTTTAATTTTGTTATCATCTATTCCATCCGTAGAAGTAAAATCTTGATTTTGTCTTGATTGTTTTTTAACAGTTTTATTTTTATTTAAATATTCATTATTTATATTATAAGTATTGTCATAGTATTTATTATTATCAATATAATAATTATTATAATATTTATAATTATCAATTTTTAATTTGTTATTATAGTATTTATCAATATTAATTATGTAATTATTATCAAATAGTTTTTTAGTATCTATATCATAATTAGTTGCTATCTTTTCTAAATATTCTTTATATGATCTAGATAACTCTTTTTCGTCTGTTTTTCTATTAATTTCTTCAATATAAAACGAAATAGAATTTAATAATTTTATAGGAATAGAACACACCAATTTATAAGCATTATTTCTGTCATTTGAATGGTCATTATTAATTAATATACTATCATTTTCTAAATCAATCGTATATTGCCCATGTGCTAATGAATCTCTTACTTTATTAAATAACCATAATGCTTCTGCTAATTTTTGTGAATCCCTATCAGTTTTTTCTAACCTTATTGATGTATTATTAATTTGATAGTTACCATTTTTCTTTATTTCATCAGCAAATGATAATATTGCTGGTATATATTTAGCATTTTTAACATTATTAAAATATAAAATGTTATTTGTCGAATCCTTTTTTAAAATTCTTTCTTTTAATAAAACAAATTTTGAAATAGAAAACATAAAAAAGTATTCTTTACCTAATTTTTGCTTATTTCCATTAAGTAGATTTTCTACTAGTTCTCTGGATAATTTTATTAAATTTTTCATTACTTCACTCCTCGTATACTTTTATTAACAATCCATTCACCTTTCTTAGTAGCACCTGTTCTTTCAATTAACCCCATTTCTATAAGTGTCTTTATATTTCTTTGAATAGTTCTAATATTAACACTTAATAGTTTTGATAATGCCTCTTGTGTAATAGTTGGTGAATCTAGCATTAAATTAATAATAGATTTTTGAGTTTCAGTTAATTCTGTAAGTTCTTCATTTTCTTCTCTAAACTTATCTTTATTAAATGGAAAAGTAACTCTAATAAAGTTAGGAAAAAATTCAAATGATTTTTTATCATAGCTTTGAAGTATTCTTATTATACCTGTACCCATTTGTTCAACTAAATCTAAATCATTAAATACTTTCATTAATTCTTTATTTTTAGGTAATGAATATCCTTCTAAAAATTCTTCTTTTGCAGTAGATGATTGAATACCACCATTTGATGATATTACTAATCTATCACTAAACATTTCAAATTTTGGAGCATATTCGTTAGACCAATCATTATGTACAATTGCATTAACAACTGCTTCTCTTACTGCTGCAAAATCATACATTTTAATTTCTTTTCTTTCAGGGTATTCTATTTTTGTAAATATCCTATTTTCTATTTCTATCTTATTTAAAATATTCTTTGTTGCTTTAACAATAGAACAATTACCAAAATCTTCATTTTCTATTAAATCAACAGCATTTGTTCCTTCATATTTTCCAAATCTAATAGATATTGTATTATTGTCAGCAAGTAAGTAAGCATTATAATTATATTTACCATCATCAGTATATAAGTCTAATTGCTTTAAGAAATTATTATTAATATTAAAGCCTTTTTCTTCATAATATATTTTTAATTGACTAAAAGTTAAATCTTGTTTAGGTGATACAATATTTCTTAATGATGTCCTAGTTCTCTTATTAACTCTATTATTAATCATATCATAAGGCATACTTTGTATTGAACTACCAACCCTAATAAAGCAACTATCTGGTGTCATTCCCATACCTTTAATATAGTATGGATCATCACTACCACGTGCAATAATCACTTTAATATATTTCTTATTATTTTCTTCCATTACAACTACATCATAAAGTCATAATGTAGATGACATGATATTATCTTTTATTCTATCTTTAATAGTTCTTTGAAGTAAATCAATATTACCATTTATACCAACAATGTCACCTTTATCATTAACACCAAGATAAATATTACCACCATTAGTATTTAAAAATGATATTACTTCTTCTTCAAACTTATCTGTCAATTTAACTTTAAATTCATTTCTTACATCTTCAATTACATCTAACATAATTTACCTCCTGATTCTTGTAATCTAATTATACCATGTCGTAAGAAATGTCGCAAGAAAATGTCGTAAGAAAGTTATTAAATTTCCTAGTATTTTCCTAGTAAAAGTTTTTAGTAACATGATTATTTGTCGTAAGAAATGTCACAAGAAAATGTCATAATAAAATATTATTTAAAATCTCGAATATTTAGACATTATTGCAATATCATGTATTAAACTTTCGAAAGACTCTTGCGTCCAAAATCTTGGATGCATATATCCATGATCAACGCTATTTCTATTATCTCCACTATCTAAATCAGTAGAATTCTCAAAGTATTTTTCAATTTTATCTAATTTTTCTATATATTCTAAATTTTTATTATTTTCTTCTTTTGCTAATTTTATTAAACCCAATCCAACTTTTCTTCGCTTTGGATTTCCATTTTCATCTAGTAATTCTCTACCATATTCTGAAGTTGTACTTCTAATTAATTCTTCAAGGTAAGCATATGCAAATGGGGTTAATACAGAATATGATTCTGGAATTTTTTCATAAATATTTTTAACGACTAGCCAATCTGGAGCCCAATTCCAATAATGAGCATAATATAATATCTCTTGAAAATCATTTGTTATATTCATTTTTAATTCTCCACATTAATTTATTTCTTACTTTTATTATAAAAAGTAGATTCAATAGGATGATGAGTAATTTTTTCTTCTTCACATTTATAAATAGTTTTTGCTCTAAATTTTTCTATTTTATCATCAATATTATCACAAAAATCTGCATATATAATATCCCATTCATCGTTTTTATCTTTTTTCTTTTCTGTTCTAAATAACTTATTTTGATTTTCAAATAAAATACTTAATAAAACATCAGGTCTATTAGCCTCATCATTTCTATAAAGTTCAAAATGATAGCAAACGCACTCTTTTAAGTCATTATACATATTTCGCAATGGTTCATAAATATTTTGGTGCAGTTTTAAATATTCTGATTTGCCAGTAAAAAATTGAACATCACCTAGTAAATTATTAAATTCAAGAAAAGAGTAATTATTTAGATTTAAATATTGGTCTATTACTTTTTCCAATTTTTCTAATATCTTTTCTCTTTCACTACTTATTAATGAATCTATATATGATTTAATTTCTTTTTTTGGAATTTTTTTAATTGATTCTTTATGATATATAAGCAAATAATTATAAAGCTTATCATACGCATCGTGCTTATCTCCAAATATCAGTTTGTCTTCTTCAGTTTGTCTAAATAACCATTCGTTTATATAGTTAATCAATATATCATTATCTATATAAGAATTTATTGGTTTTATTTTATGTAATTGTATATTAAGTTTTCTACTTTCATTCCATATTTTTTCTAAAAGTTGTGTTTTTGCAACTTTATATTCGGTAATTGAAACTAAAAATACTACAAATGAACTTCCAAATAGTCCAAGCGATATGTTATAAATGTATTCATACCAAATATTCTCATTGCACTTATTCATAAAGAAAAATGTAGAAAATAATATAAGAGAAACAAAAGATATTAGTATTGATAACTTCAAAGTTTTACATTTCGTTTTCATTCTAAACCTCCCAAATAAGTTCAAGACAACAATTAATAAAATTATACAATAATTTATTGGAGTTTACCATAGAATCATTGATTTTTAATGATAAATCTTATATAATTTACTTAGTTGATTTAATCAAACAACTTTGGGAGTATAATTCTTCGAATATAAGTAAAGTTACGACTCCATTAAAAAATCAAACACCATTTGGTGTTTTTTTTATGGTGCATAGTGAGGGAGGTTCTAACCAGTCAGTCAAATATAAAGACAAAATTAATTATTAAAACAATAAAAAGTATACTTACATAAAAGCATACTTCATATACTCATTTTTTAAACAAATTACATATCCTTTGTAATCTCATCCCACTCTAATGTTTTCTTCTCAATATCCTTACTTACAATATCAATCTCTAACTTAATCAAATTAGCCTTATTAATATCCATATAAACATCTTCCTTCAAAAGCTCATTATTAAGATTACTAAGTCTCTCCTCTAATTCAAAAATATCCTTCTCTATCTTTTTAATCTCTTTATTTTTATCAAAAGAATCAACCTTTTTATCAATACTTTTCTTTTTTTCTATCTTAACCCCATTATCATTACTTACATTACTAATCCTAGTCTTCTCCAAATACTCACTATAACCATAATTATATAAAGTACTTCTGCCATTTTCCATAACAAGAAGTCTATCACAGACATTCTTAATAAGATATCTATCATGACTAACCATAATAATGGTACCCTTATAACTAGTAAGCATCTTTTCAATAGTAGCCTTACCAATAATATCCAAATGATTCGTTGGTTCATCCAAAATAAGAACATTAGATTTTTTATTCAAAATCTTACATAAACTAACTCTAACCTTTTCACCACCAGATAAATCTTTAATCTTCTTAAAAACATCTTCTCCACTAAATTCAAAAGCTCCAAGAAGAGTTCTAATCTCATTAGGTGTAAGCCTAGGAAATTCTTTGTCAATCTCATCATAAATAGAATTATCATAATTAAGATTATCTAATGCCTGTGAAAAATAACCAATATTAACTCTATCACCAAAAATAAACTTACCACCAAGTGCTGGAACCTCACCCATTATAGTTTTAAGAAGGGTACTCTTACCAATACCATTCTCACCAATAATACCAAGCCTGTCCCCTCTTTCCACCTCAAAAGATAACTTACATAACTCCCTATCATAACCAATAGAAAGATTTTTAACCTTAAGAACATCTCTATAACTATTCATATCAGGACTAAAATTAATCTTAAAAGACTTCGTATTAGCTTTATCAGGTTTATCAATTAATACCATTCTCTCAATCTGTTTTAACTTTGACATAGCCATACCAGCTTTAGTAGGTTTATACCTAAATCTATCCGCAATATCAGTAAGTCTCTTAATCTCCTGTTGTTGTCTTTCATAATCCTTAAGATTCTTCAAATAATCTTCTTCCTTCTTCTTAACAAAATAAGAATAATTACCACTATATCTAGTTAAAGTACCATACTCAATATCATATATAACATTACAAACATTATCCAAAAACATTCTATCATGACTAACCAAAATAATAGAGCCCTTGTATCCCTTTAAGTACTCTTCAAGCCATTCAATAGCCTTAATATCCAAATGATTAGTAGGTTCATCCAAAATAAGTAAATCAGGCTTCGATAATAAAAGTCTAATTAAAGATAACTTCGTAAGTTGACCACCAGAAAATTCATTCAAATGCTTATCTTTATCCTCATCACTAAAATCAAACTTACTTAAAATAACCTCTATCTCTTTCTTATATTTATAACCACCCATATATTCATATCTAGATAAAAGATCATTATATTTACTTACTATCTTCTCATCATAATGAGTACTCATTTCATCCTCTAAAGTATTAAGATTCTTTTCAATATCAAGAATATCTTTAAAAGAACTCCTAATATAATCTATCATCTTCATATCAAGACTATAACCATCATTTTGTTTAACATAACCAATATTAAAGTCCCCAGAAGAAATAATATCTACTTCTTCATAACCACTATTAATTTCATATTCACCAATAATAGCCTTAAGTAAAGTCGTTTTACCCGAGCCATTTCTCCCTACAATACCAATTTTCTCATTATCTTTAACACAAAAATTAATATCTTCAAGTACTGTATTATTACCAAGAGTAACACTACCATGACTAATTTTATAATACATAACAATCACCTGCACTAGTAATATTTTACCACACAAATAAAAAGAACTAAATACCCTTTTAGTATCAGTTCACACTTCGTTGTTCACTGCTAGTTAAAGCCGCAAGTCTTTAACTAGAATTTTTAAAGCCTTATAAATAAGTCTTTAAAAATATTATTTTCTTTTTCTCTTTAAAGATTTACATTTAATATTATCTTTATCATTATTAACCTTATATATATTTCTAACTCTTCTAATTTCTTCATATACAAAATTAGCAGGAATAACATCTAAACCATACTTAGAAGAAATAATATCGCAAAAATAACTCTCATAAATAATACCTTCTGATATATCAGTATATTCCTCTTCTCTATCATTATCTTCAAGTATATATAAAGCTTTTCCAACAGCATCATCACATATAGTTACATTTTCTTTAGATATTTTTATATTACTAAGACTTAAAAGAAAATCTTTACCAAAATCTTCCATAATAAAAGGTCTACCAGTAACCCAATCAAGGTAATTATCACCTTTTACCTTATCCAAATAAAGCATAAAAGGATCATTTAAACATTCTCTAACAAAAACTTCTGTATTATCAACATTAATTTTCTTTCTCCAAAAAGTAATACCCTGTACATTAACCTCATAACTAGTTTTCTTATTAAACATAATAACAAACCTCCCCATAAACATAGTATAGCATACAAACAAAGAAAGAACAACCAAAATAGTTGTTCTTCAAATACAATATAATTATTCTTACTATACAAGTAAAGTAAATAAACATAATACAAAGATATTTACAAGCATAATAGTAAGAACTACCTTAAATGCCCATCTAAACCAAGTAGAATACTCTATTTTAGCAAGAGCAAGTCCACCCATTATAGCACCGCAAGTTGGAGATATTAAATTAACAAGTCCATTAGCGGAAACTAAAGTCATAATAGTAACTTCTACACTATAACCAAGTTGTGCTGCAAGTGGAGCAATAATTGGTGTAGATAATGTAGCAAGACCAGATGATGATGGTACCAATATTGATAATACGATATGAAGTATATAGTTAAGTGGTACGAATAACATCTCCGGTACTTTAGCTAGTAAATCAGCAGCATTATATATAATATAATTATCTAAGTAAGTTTGTCCCATAAGAACACTAGCACCTCTAGCAATAGCAATTACTAAGATAACACCAATCATATCATCAGCACCATCAACAAAAGTATCAATAAAACCTTTCTCACCAAATTTATTAATAATAGCAATAATAATTGACATTATTAAGAACCATAAAGCAGCTTCATAGAACCACCAATTACCAAGTGAAGAACCAGTAAGCCATCCAGTAAAACTATCAAAGAATGTAATATCAAATTCACCCCAAGGAATAAATCCAATAATCATTACAAGGAAAGTCAAAGCAAATAAAACAAGTGTAACTTTTTGTTTACCAGTTAAATTAACTTCTTTCTCATCCTTTTTATAGAAATTACCAAACTTTTTCTCAGCTTGTTTTTGCTCTCTTAGTGATAAAATAGTAGAGCCCCTATCCTTCTTAACCTTCTTAGCATAACCCATTACAAATAATATACAAATACCAAGTGTTGTAAGCCATATAAATGTTGCAATAAGAAGTACTAAACCATGATTAGCAGTAACACCTTCAGGTAAAGCACTAAGTGCAACACCAGTTGCAAATGGGTTAATAGTAGATCCTAAACATCCACTACCAGCACCAAGAAGAATTACTGCAGCACCAACAAGTGGATCCATACCAGCAGCCATCATAGTAGCGGCAAGTAATACATAGAAACCAACAGTTTCTTCAAGCATTCCATATGTAGATCCACAAATAGAGAATATAAACATTAATATAGGTATTAATAATAATTCTCTACCTTTAAGTTTACGTACTAGTACTTTAATACCAGTCTCAAGTGCCCCAGTTTTATTAATTACTGCAAGTAAACCTCCTAACATCATAATAAAGATACCAACATCAATAGCATCTTCAAAACCTAATATTGGTGACATCAAAACTTGTGATAATTTAGCACCAACAGTTCCACTTCCATTAACAATTTGATCACCAACAAATTGTGCATCTGGAAGTACATGTGATAATATTCCTAATCCAAAAATTAGAATTAAGATTATCGAAAAAGACGATAACATTACCTTAGTCTTTTTCTTAGCCATTTTTCTTACCTCCTCTTTATAATTGTACCATTTTTACCATTAATTGCATCGCTAGCCTTATCAAGTGAACTAATAATAGCCTTCTTATTATCAGAATTCTCTACAAAAGATATACAAGCCTCAATTTTAGGAAGCATACTTCCTTTAGCAAATTGATTTTCATTAATATACTTTTTAGCCTCTTCTACATTCATAGTATCAAGCTCAACTTGTTTATCAGTATTATAATTCAAACATACCTTATCAACAGCAGTAAGAATTAAAAGCATATCCGCATCAATTAAATTAGCAAGCAAGGCAGCTGTTTTATCCTTATCAATTACAGCTTCTACACCTTCAAGTAATTCAATTTTATCTGTTTTAATAACAGGTATTCCACCACCACCAGCAGCAATTACAATATTATTATTATTAACAAGAAGTTTAATAACATTCTTTTCAATAATATCCTTAGGTTTCGGAGATGGTACAACTCTCCTATACCCACGTCCAGCATCCTCAACAAATATATAACCTTTATCTTGTTGAATTTTCATAGCTTCTTCTTTACTATAAAACATTCCAATCGGCTTAGTTGGATTATTAAAAGCACTATCCATTGGATCAACTAAGACTTGTGTTATCAAGGTTGCACAATCTCTAACAATGCCTTGATGTTCTAGTTCATCTTGAATACATTGTTGAAGTTGGTAACCTATATAACCTTGACTCATACTTCCACATTCAGGAAATGGCATTTTAGGAGTTCCAGCATCGCCATTTGAAGAATAGTCCATAGCTAGAAATATCTGTCCCACTTGTGGCCCATTTCCATGTGTAAGAACAATTTGATTTCCCTCTTTAACTAAATTAACAATCGTCGTAGCCACACTCTTAAGAAGTGTTAACTGTTCTTGAGGGCTTTTACCTAAAGCATTACCTCCTAAAGCAATAACAATCTTACTCATACTAATCCCTCATAGTAGCATATACTACAGCTTTGATAGTATGAAGTCTGTTTTCTGCTTCATCAAAAACTTTAGATTTAGAAGAACTAAATACTTCATCAGTAACTTCCATTTCTTTAAGTCCAAACTTTTCATAAATATCTTTACCAATAGTAGTATTTAAATCATGAAAAGAAGGCAAGCAATGCAAGAATATAGCATTATCATTAGCATTATTCATAACTTTCATATTAACTTGATATGGACTAAGAAGTTTAATTCTTTCATTCCATACATCATCAGGTTCACCCATAGAAACCCAAACATCAGTGTAAATAACATCAGCATTAGAAGAAGCTTCCATAACATCTTCAGTCATTTCTATTACACTGCCAGTTTCTTTAGCAATTTCTTTGCATTTATTAACAAGATCCTCATCTGGCCACAAATCACGAGGCCCGCAAGAAGTAAAATGCATACCCATCTTAGCACAAACAACCATAAGTGAATTAGCAACATTATTTCTAGCATCACCCATAAATACTAATTTAATTCCTTTTAAATGACCAAAATTTTCCTCAACTGTCATAACATCAGCAAGCATTTGTGTAGGATGAAATTCAGTAGTTAAACCATTCCATACTGGTACACCAGCGTTATTAGCAAGTTCTTCCACAATTTCCTGTGCATAACCTCTATATTCAATACCATCATACATTCTACCTAGAACTTTAGCAGTATCAGCAATGCTTTCTTTTTTACCCATTTGTGAACTACCAGGATCCAAGTATGTAACGCCCATACCCAAATCAAGGCCAGCAACTTCAAAAGCACATCTTGTTCTAGTAGAAGTTTTTTCAAATAATAAAACAATATTCTTTCCCTCTAAATATCTATGAGGAATACCATTTTTCTTTTTCTCTTTTAATTCATGTGAAAGATCAAGTAAATATCTAATCTCTTCTGGAGTATAATCAAGAAGTGTTAGAAAATTTCTTCCTTTCAAATTAATTTCTTTGTTATTAGTAGTCATCGGGTCAAAGATTCCCCCTTATTAAAGGCATACTCATACATCTAGGACCACCACGACCTCTAGAAAGTTCAGCACTACTCATCTCAATAACCTTAATACCATGCTCTCTTAAAATATTATTAGTAATATTATTTCTATTATAGACAACAACAACTCCTGGAGCTATACATAAAGTATTAGTACCATCATTCCATTGCTCTCTTTCAGCAGATATTTTTTCTCCACCAGCACAAGGGATAAGTTCAATCTTTCTTCCAAGATATTTTTCAAGTATCTCTTCCAAACTACCTTTAACTTCCACAACATTTAAATCCTCATCGCTATCAGGAATATCCCCTTCAGTAATTTCAAATACCTGAAGAGTATCCATAATACCAGGATGATAAGTAAACTTATCAACATCAATCTGTGTAAATACAGTGTCAAGATGCATAAATGCTCTAGATTCAGGAATATTAAATGCCAAAATAGTATCAACTTTACAATCAGCATCTCTAAATAAGTTCTTTGCAAGTTCATCTATTGCTCCAGCTTCAGTTCTTTGAGAAATACCAACAGCAATAATATGTTCATTAAGATTAAGAACATCACCACCCTCAATATGATAAGGTAAGTATCTATCATAATATTTATCAAGTTTATCCTTATAATCAGGATGATAATTAAATATATATTCGGCATATATAGTTTCTCTATTTCTTGTAACAGAGTACATCTTATTCAAAATAACACCATTACCACAAGAAGCAAAAGGATCTCTAGTAAAATATAAATTAGGCATAGGATCTGCTAAAAAATCTGATTCTTCAGCAACTAAATCTACCAAAGACTTTTCTACATCTCTTTTAGCCCTGCTAATTTCCTCCATCTTAATTCCTTCCATAGTTTTAAGAACAAGTTCTTTCTTATTAACAAAACTTTTTAAATACTCATACACAAGGTTTTTATATTTAGGAGTTCTAATTCCAGCCTCATATATAAATTGTTTAATAAATTTATCCTCAATTTCATCACTAAGTTCCAATACTTCAGCCATCAAATCTTCTAGATAAACAACCTCAATTCCATTTTCTTTTAAAATATGAGCAAACTCATCATGCTCTTTTTGTGCATCTGGTAAAAAAGGAATATCATCAAATAATAATCTACTCAAAGTATCTGGAGTCAAATTAAGTAATTCTTTTCCAGGTCTATGAAGTAATACCTTTTTTAAAGGTGCAATTTCGCTTTTAACATCAATAGCATTCATTTTTTATTTTCTCCCTTCCATTCTCTAAAGTAGACACTTTCTACTATAAATACATTATAACATAAAAATACAAAAAATACCTCTATTTATCTTTAGTTTTTGATAAAAATTCTTTAAGCCTCTCATTATCCTTATTAGCAAAGCCTTCCTTTACACTTCCATCAAAAGATATTTTACCATTATCCATAAATACAAGTCTATTAGCACTCTTTCTAACAAAATTCATCTCATGAGAAACAATAATCATTGTCATTCCTTTATCGGCAATATCTCGAATAAGATCAAGTACCTCTCCCACCATTTCAGGATCAAGTGCACTAGTAGGTTCATCAAACAAAATAATATCAGGATTCATAATAAGAGACCTAACTATAGCAACTCTTTGTTTCTGACCACCAGAAAGCTCATTAGGATAATAATCCTTCTTATCAAGCAAATTAATAGTTTTAAGCAACTCTACAGCCCTTTTATTAGCATCATCCTGACTCATAATACCAAGTTTAATAGGAGCTAAAGTAATATTTTGAATAACTGTCAAATGAGGAAATAAATTAAATTGTTGAAACACCATACCAATCTTTTCTCTTATTTTAGGCAAATTAACATTACCAGCGGTTAAATCATATCCCTCAAAAATAACCTTACCGCCAGTAGGCCTTTCTATCATATTAAGGCACCTAAGGAAAGTACTTTTTCCACAACCACTAGGACCAATAACAGCAACAATATCACCCTTATTAACCTTAAAATCAATTCCTTTTAATACCTTATTATTATCAAAAGACTTTTTCAAATTTTTAACTTCTAACATTATTAAGTCTCCTCTCTATTCTACTAAATAATTTAGTAAGACTTAAAGTAATAGCAAAATAAATAATTGCAATAATAATAAGTGGAAAGAAATAATCATAAGTTCTAGAAGCAATAATATCCGAAGCCTTAGTAAGTTCTACAATACCAATATAAGCACCAACAGCAGTCTCTTTAACCAAAGTAATAAATTCATTACCCATTGCTGGTAAAATATTTTTAAAAGCTTGAGGTAATATAATATATCTCATAACTTTTCCATAAGAAAGACCCAAACCATATCCAGCCTCAAATTGCCCCTTATCAACAGAATTAATACCAGCTCTAATAATTTCCGAAACATATGCCCCAGAATTAATACCAAAAGCAAGTATTCCAACAATAACAATATTAATATTAACAGATTTAAATATAACATAATAAATAATCATAAGTTGAAGTATAGAAGGTGTACCCCTAATAATATCAACATACCACTTAGATAATTTATTACCAATTTTCATCTTACCATTCATATCATGATTATTTCTAATAAGAGCAGTAACAATACCAATAACAATGCCAATAATAGCAGCTCCTATAGCGATAATAATCGTATTTAATAAACCTTCAAAAATAAATTCATATCTATTATCGTAAATAACACTTTGATAAAAAGAATCCCAAATACCACCAAAAAAATTAAATATCTTATCCCAAAAATTCATATAACTATTCATATAAAAACTCCTTACTCAGTAGTATGATTAATTACATATTTATCTATCTTACCATTCTCTTTAAGTCTATTAAGTACTTTATCAATAGTATTAAGAAGCTTAGTATTACCTTTTTTAACAACCATTCCATAACTATCACTAGCAAGATTACCAGAAAGAATCATAATATCATTATTATTTTTAACCATTTCTTTAGCTGGAAGTTCATCCATAACAACTGCGTCGGCCTTACCATCCTTCAAATCTTGTATAGCAGCCAAATATTTCTTTTCTCTAACAATTTCAGAATTTTTAAAATTAGAAGTAACATAAGTATCAGCTACACTACCAAGTTGAACAGCAATTTTCTTACCATCAATATTATTAACATCTCTAATATTACTACCATTTTTAACAACTACAACCTGATTACTTGTAGAATAATTAATAGAAAAATCAACTTGTTTAGCTCTTTCATCAGTATAACTAATTCCAGCGGCACCAAAATCAGCCTTACCAGTTTTCACCTCATTAATAATAGAATCAAAAGCAACATCCTTAACAACTAGTTCCTTTCCCATTTCTTTAGCAATTTCCCTAGCTATATCAATATCAACACCAACTATTTCACCATCATCATAATACTCATATGGCGCAAAACCAGCTTCAGTAACCATAATAAGAGTATCATCACTTTTACCACATCCTGTTAAACATATAACACAAACCAAACATAATACCAAAATCTTTTTCATATTCATATACACTCTCCTCTACTATAAAATATTATACCATAAAAAAAGAAAAAAGAATAAACAAATTACATTTATTCTTAAACATTTTCAATATCAACACTTCTATTATGCTTAATACTATCCCAATTACAACTTTTAATAAATAAACAAATAAAATTAATAGGAAGCCAACTAAATACAAATAAGTCAAATAAAAGTACACCACCAATATTATCTTTAAAGCTCTTATTATATCTCTTAAGTAAAATAATTCTTACAACAACTCCAAATAAATATGAGATTACAATAAAAATAATTTTATAAAGCATATTATCAAAAGTCAAACTATCAAAATGAATAATTATATTAATAAGAAGAAATATAGGTAATAAATTAAATACAACATGCAATATTACTGACAAATAAAATAATCCTACATCAAAGCATTCAAAATTTCTCTCTTTAATCCCCTTCTTCAAAAGAGTAGGAAAATACTCTCTTAAACATTCCATTGTCCCAAAAGACCATCTTTTTCTTTGCTTCCATGAAACATCAAAACTATTAGTTTGCTCATCATAAGTAATAGCATCAGTAGCAAAACCAATCTTTTCGTTATTAATAGCACACATAGCGGTAAATTCAACATCTTCAGTTACTGTTTTTGGATTAAAACCATGCTTATCAATTACTTCCTTTTTTATAACAAAACCAGTACCATTCAAAAAAGAAGATCTACCCATATTATATCTAGATTCATTTAAAAATAAACTTTGAAAATAATATAGAATAGCATAACTACTAGTAAGCCAATTATCTGAAATATTTTTAGTATCTCTAAAACCTTGTGCAACAGAATAACCACTATTAATCATATCATTCATTTTAGCTAAAAAATCATGATGAACAATATTGTCTGCATCAAATATTGCATAAGCATCAATTTTATTATTATCTTTAAATAAATCAAAAGTGTATTTTAGTACCTCTCCTTTAGTAGAAACTTTTTCTGTACATGATATAACCTTAGCACCGGCTTTTTTAGCTTCTATAGCAGTATTATCAGTACAATTATTAACAATAACATAAATATCAAAGTATTCACTAGGATAACTTTGTTTTTTCAAACTATCAATAAGTTTACCAATAACATTCTCTTCGTTTCTAGCGGCAACTATAACCGCAAAAAAATTCTTTTTATCATCATTATTATTAGTAACTTTTTTTCTTTTCTTAAATATACCAATCGAAGTAATAAGATAATACCCAACATAAAATAAAAAAGCAAACCCTAATATATATATAATTTTTTCTAACATTATTTCACCTCAAAAGTTGTACTACTATAAATAGTACAATCCAATGATACTACACTATAATACATTTGTCAATAATATACAAATAATAAAGTGTAAAGTATCATTAAATAATTTCCATCAAATTTAATATTGAAGCAAATATAAGCCAAAGTAAATAAGGAATCAAAAGATAAGCACTTATCTTATTTTTATTATAAAATTTATACATCATATAACCAACAACAAGAATTAATAATAATATCCAAAAAAAACCAAATACCTTAAAATTCAAAGTAAAGAAAATAATAGGCCACAATAAATTAATAACCAAATTAACTTTATAAATACTCATAAGTTCCTTGTTATTCCTTACAATATAACTAGATATCCCCATAAGTATATAAAGTATACTCCAAACAATAGGAAATACCCATTCATCTACTATACCATTATAATTCATACTTTCTTTAGAAGTAATAAAACCAACAATACCACCCAATAATAAAGGTATAGCAATATATAAAATAAGTTTTTTATAATCGTTTTTCTTCATAATCATCACACTATATTAATATGCAATATTAACAATAATATCAAAAAAAAGAACTAATAGTTCTCTTTCTTAATTTCAAAATAACTTTGTGGATGAGCACAAACAGGACAAACTTTTGGTGCCTCTTTTCCAATAACGATATGTCCACAATTTCTACATTGCCATATCTTATCACCATCTCTAGAAAATACCAAACCATCTTTTACATTAGCAAGTAATTTTCTATATCTTTCCTCATGTTCCTTTTCTATTTTAGCTACTTCTTCAAATAAAAACGCAATTCTAGTAAATCCTTCACTTCTAGCAGTTTCAGCAAAACCTTTATACATATCTGTCCATTCATAGTTTTCACCTTCTGCAGCAGCTAATAAATTATCTATAGTACTAGGAATTTCACCACCATTTAACTCTTTAAACCACATTTTAGCATGTTCTTTTTCATTATTAGCAGTCTCTTCAAATATAGCAGCTATTTGTTCATAACCATCCTTCTTAGCCTTTGAAGCAAAATAAGTATATTTATTTCTAGCTTGTGATTCACCTGCAAAAGCAGTCATTAAATTTTGTTCTGTTTTACTTCCTTTTAATTCCATATTCATACCACCTTTCATCATACACAATGTACAATATAAGTATAACTCAAATAAACACAAGTGTCAATTAATCTCAAACACATTTACATTATCTAACATATAATAAAATGGTGATAATATGTTTACATTAAAAGATGCCCTTTCAGCAGCAAATAAACTAAATATAAAATTTAATAAATTTACTCCAATTGATCTACTAACAGGAATAAATATAGAATTAGAACATGGCAAAATAAACAAAGAAACAAATGTAACAAACGATGACTTAATAATAACAACAAAAATAGCATTAGCTCATTTAAATGAATTTCCTAATTATTATAATCAAAACTATGGATTACCAATGCTTGAAAAATACTTACAATCAAAAAAATAATAATATTTAATATAAAAGATTGACAACTCAAATAATATAAGTATAATACTTACCAGAGGTGTACAAATGACAAATTTTATAATAGCACAAATATTATCAATAATAAATGGAATATTTCTAATTACCAGTATAAGATCAAAAGAAAAGAAAAAATTCTTAGTACAAAATTCAATATCAAATTTAGCAGGATTTCTATCAATGATAGTTCTAGGAGCATATTCAGCATCAATAGGACCAGTAATATTAACAATACAAGGTATAATAACATATATATATGAAGAAAAGAAAAAGAAAAAGCAACCAAAATGGTTACTAATAATGTATCCACTATTAAGTTTAATAGCAGGATCATTAACAATAACATCAATATTAAGTATATTACCAATAATATCAAGTACTTTAGCTAGCACTATGCTAATGACTAAAAATATGAAAACATCAAGAAAAATAAACTTAGTATCATCAGTATTAGCTCTCCCATATCTAATAACAAATAAAGCCTATGTAGCAGCAATAATCTTTTCAGCATCATTTATAAATACTCTAGAAGCAATATATAAAATAGACTATAAAAAAACAAGCAACAATACTAAGACTACCAATACAGAAAATCAAGAAAAAGAAATAGCAAACAACAAAGCAATGGTACCATCACAAAATATAACACATAACAAAAATATTTCTAAACCCAAAACAAAAAAATTAATCTTAAAGAAAAAAGAATGACCAAAGTCATTCTTTTATTCTGTCAACATACTAGCAAGTTTAGTAACATTACCAGCACCTAAAGTAAGAATCAAATCGTCCTTATTAACATATTCACTTAAATATAACTTAATATCATCATAACTACTTATATGAAAAGCCTCTTTACCATATTTCTTAATTTCTTTAATAATATCTTCTTCTTTAATACCAAAAATATTTTCTTCTCTAGCAGCATAAATATCAGTTATAATTATATGATCAAAATCTTTAAGAACTTTAGCAAAATCTTCTTTGTGCTTATATGCTCTCGCATAAGTATGTGGTTCAAATATAACCCAAGATTCATTAAACTTCATATTCTTAATAGATTCCACTACAGCCTTAATCTCAGTAGGATGATGTCCATAATCATCATATACACTAGCACCTTTAAATTTACCTTTATATTCTAATCTTCTAGCAGCTCCATCATATTTCTTAAGTCCTTTTTTAATATCATCAAATGAAATACCATAAGAGCTTGCTAGTGCAATAGCACTAAGTGCATTAGAAACATTATGAACTCCTGGTACAGACAAACTAACATTGCCTATCTTTTCACCATTATAAATAACATCAAAGCTACCATAACCATTTTTATCAAATACAATATCACTTGCCATATACATAGCATCATTATCTATACCATACGTAACAACTTTAGCCTTAGTATGACTAGCTAAATCAACACTATTCTTATCATCATTATTAACAATCAAATAACCATCACTAGGCAAATGACTAACATATTCATTAAATGACTTTTTAATATTATCCAAATTCTTAAAATAATCCAAATGATCATTATCAATATTTAATACAATAGCAGATTTTTGTTTAAAATTAAGAAAACTATCACAATATTCACAAGCCTCAATTATAAGCGTATCACTATTTCCTACTCTATAATTACCCCCAATATTTTTAAGAATACTACCAACCTGTATAGTCGGATCAACTCCTGCTTCTAAAAATATACAAGACACCATAGAAGTAGTACTAGTTTTACCATGAGTACCAGCTATACCAATAGTATTAGCATATAATTTAGTAATCTCTCCCAAGAATTCTCCTCTTTCCATCATAGGAATATTCATTTTTTTAGCAGCCATCATCTCAGGATTATCCTCTCTAATAGCAGCGGTATATACAACAAAATCAATATCATCAGTAATATTATCTTCTTTTTGAGGAATATATACCTTAACTCCATTTCCTATAAGTTTATCAGTAATAAGTGAACTAACCCTATCACTGCCACTTACTTTATATCCCATACTAACAAGAATATCAGCAATACCACTCATACTAATACCACCAATACCAATCATATAAATATGTTTACCTTTTTCTAAAAATAACTTAAAATCATTTTTATCCTTATATTTAACTATAGTATCCTTAAACAATCTACCCCTAGTTTCAAAATCAGGAAATTGATCCCAACTAGCACAAGCAGGGCTAAGAAGAATAACATCCCCTTCTTTAGAATTATTATAAGCAATATCAGTAGCACTAACCAAATCATCACATATCTCACAAGGAATATCAATACTATGACAAAATTCTTTAATTCTATTTTTAGTTTCACCATAAGCCACCACTAATTTAGTATGACTCATAGGTTTAGTAAGAGCATCAAAAGAATGTCCCCTATCAAGTCCTCCCATAATAAGTACAGTAGGTCTATCAAAAGAATTAAGTGCAATAACTGTAGATTCTGTATTAGTACTTTTAGAATCATTATAAACATCTCTACCATTAATATTACCAACATATTCAAGTCTATGTTCTACCCCACCAAAATTACTAACAACATCTTGAATAATCTTATCACTAACACCATATTTTTTAGTGGCCAAAATAGCACACATAATATTCTCATAATTATGTTTACCCTTTAAAATAATTCTATTAGTATCAATAATTTTTTTATCATTATAATAAATATATCCATCTTTAAAATAAGCATCTTTACCATTAAAATAATAATTAATGCCTTTAATATCACGAGTAATTGCCATCTCTTCTTTATTATCTTTATTAATAATATTAACATCATCTTTACCATGATTCATAAATATCTTCTTCTTAGTTTGAACATACTTATCATGACCATCATGAAAATCAGCATGACAATCATAAATATTAGTCATAACAGATACATTAGTTTTAAATTCATACATATCACAAAGTTGATGATCACTTATTTCCATAACCAAATAATCACCACTCTTAATATCACTTACAAAATGACATAAAGGAGTACCAATATTACCAGCCAAGAAAACCTTATCACCAAAAGCCTTCTTCATAATCTCATATATAATACTAACAGTAGTAGTTTTACCATTAGAACCAGTAACACCAATAATATTAACATCATGATCTAAATAATGATAAGCAACCTCAACCTCATTAATAACAGGAATACCCATATTTTTAGCCTTAACAACAGTAGGATGATCATATTTAATACCAGGATTTTTAACCATAATATCATAAGAATCATCAAGTAAATCAGTAGGATTATCACTTAAAATAAAAGTAACACCTAAAGATTCAAGTTCTTTAACCTTATCCCCATCTTGTTCTTTCATATCAGTAATAAATACAGTGTTATCCTTAGCTAATAACTTAGCAACTTCATAACCACTTCTAGCCATTCCTAATATGAAAAACTTTTTATTTTTATACATAAACATCACTCCATAATAATTATATCACGTCTAAAACAATAATTCTATAATATTATATTAAAAATAAGAGAAACATCTTCTCTTATTCATAATTAATAACATATCTCTTACTATCACACTTATATCCTAAAGATTCAAGATAAGATAAACTATCAGGTAAAACAGTAAAATTAATAGAACCAACATCAAGAAGAACAAAATATTCATCTAATTTCCTAATAACCTCTTCATCTTGAATATTCTGACTATATAAATTACAAAAGACATCATTTTTAGAAGCAAAATACTTAATACTTCTCATATCAATTTCTGCATATTTCTCCCTCATTTGAGAATTAAGAGAAATATCCTTAATCTTCTTGCTAACAGAAACATCCTTAATTCTATATAAACTATCCATTATATCCATAATCTTAGTCTGAACAATCTGAACAAGTAAATGGCCATCAAAAGACAAATTATTATTTAAAAAAGTAAATATCTCTTTAACTAAATTATCATCCACCTTATTATTACCAAAACTAGCACAGATACAATTATCCGAAAGAAAAAAACTAAATATAAACTTATCATCTTTCTTAATACCAAACTCATTAAGTTTACCCACATTCTCTTCTACATTAGAAGTATCAGTAATCTTCATATCCCTTATATATTCCTTAATATTATCTTTATCTAATTTTTCAATCTTCATAAAATCTCCTCGATATATATTATACACTATTTTATATTTATTTTAAATACTTATCTATAATTTTAAACAAATCATCCTTCTTAATAGGTTTAAGTAAATAATCCTTAAATCCATAATCCAAATAACTATCATTATATTCATAATCATTATTTCTAGTTAAAAGAATAACATCAGTATCAAAATTCTTAATACCATTAAGTTTCTTCATAGTATCAAAACCATTTAAAGGTTCCATCTTCTCCTCTAATAATATCAAATCATATTTAACATTATTCCTAATTCTATCCAAAGCTTCTTTACCATAGCCAACATAATCAACTAAAATATTAGTATCTTTAAGCATCTTAGTAATTATTTTTAAACAATTATCACTATCATCCACTAATAATATCTTCTTCTTATCATAAACTTTTTCATAATCACTTATCTTAGAATCATCTTCGTCTGCTATTTTTTGATCAAGAACAACTCTCATTGTCGTTCCTTCTCCATAATTACTATTAGGAATTATAACACCACCCATCAAAGTAATTAATTTTCTAGCTGTATATAAATTACTCTTAATATTATCTCCATCTATTTCTTCTTTATTTTTATAAAATATCTTATCTAATTCTAAAGGCAAAATACCACATCCAGAATCAGAAATAGTTATAATAATTCTAGCAATATCATTTTTAATAATAACATCAGTACTAAATTCTATATAACCATTAATAGTATATTTAACGCTATTATCTAATATACTAACCAAAACATTCCTAAGCCCAACACTATCACCATACAAATAAGTAGGAATATCACTAGCAACATCACTTCTAAATTCAATTCCCTTATCCTTACATTTACTACTATACAAAGTAATAATCTTTTTCAAAAGAAGTTTAATATTATATTTATCATTATATATTTTAATATTAGCACTATCAAGAGAAGATACATCAAATACCTCATTAGTCATAGTAGTAAATTTAGCAGTATCAACAAGAATATTTCTAAGATATTCATTCAAATAATCCTTATTTATTCTTTTAGCATCAAGAATAGACATAATTTTATTAACATTATTATTAATATCTTTATTAATAAGTTTAATATCATTAGTCATATTATATAAAAACATAGTTTTATCTTTATTAGCATTATCCATAATTTCCTTAGTCTTATGATATTGTTCTATCATTTTAACATCAGGATTTTCAATCGTAAAATACATAATAAAAGTAATAAAAGCGTGTATAGGAGTAGCCAGCAACAACCCCGGATTAACATATTGAATATAAGAAGCAATACCCCCTAATATTAAGAATAATAATATTGGAAAAAATCTTCTATCTCTAATATTTTTAATATTTATTATTAAAGTAACAATACCAATAAATGAATATAAAAATGCTGAAATATATATAATATTAACACTAGGTCCATAAGTATAAGCAATATAACCATCATACATAAAATTAAGAGGAAGTACAAAATTTAAAGTAGCAAACATAATCATAAGTACAGCAGCAATATTTTTTACAAGTGGAATATATTTTTCCTTTTTAGTCATATTTAAACAAACAAATATAACATAACAAAGTAAAATAGTTATCCAAAGTTCAACTACCAAAGAATACATTCTGGCAATAAAATAACTTACTTTAGGTATTTCTAAATACATAGGACCAACAAAATCCAAAACAAATTCAAGTAAAAGTTCAAAAAAAGAAATAACTACAAGCACAGAGTAAACTCTATTTTCCTTGCTATTAAAAACCTTTTTTCTAAAGTAAACAATCATAAGTAATATAGAATAAAATATAGCTTCAATCAAAAAATATATACCAGTATACACACTAACCAACTCCTATCATCTATAATAAGTATATCTTGAAAACTAAAAATATTCAATACAAAAACAAAATCACCATTCAAATACATTACTTAATAATTCTAATACTTTATCTCTATATTCACTATTATTCTTATTCATCAAATAAAAATGACAATAACCATTAATTAAACACCATTTAAGTTTTTTCTTATCATATTTTCCTTCACATAAATAACCACTTAAAAACTTTTGAATATCTACTTTTTTATCCATAAATTTTTGTCCTGGTCTTAATATAAGAGCCCAAGCTATATCTTGTTCTTTAAATCCAACTCCACTATATTCCCAATCTATAACACCATTAACACAATTATCTAACCATAAAATATTACCATAATGAAAATCACCATGAATAAATGTAGTAAAATCCTTATTAAAATCATTATTTTTTAAAAATTCAATATATTTACTTATTTCTACTTCTTCATATAAACAAGGATAAACTCCTTTATTTGGACAATTATTTATTACTCTTTGTTTAGCTACGTTTAAATTATCAGTTGGTATCCTATGAATTTTTGAAAGTTCTTGTCCATATCTAAACAATAATTCTTCTTTGTAATTATTATCATAGTTTAATATATCCGATAATCTTTTTCCTTCTATTTTAGATAAAACAATATATCTTCTCCCATCATAAATGCCACTTTCAAATACATTTGGAATTCTAGAATAATAATTATTACTTTTTAAATAATTCAAATTATTTACTTCAGTAGTAAAATCACAAACCTTACTACGTTCAATTTTAATAAATATATTCTTAACATCACCATTAATCTCACACAAACATTCAACAACATCATTTCCAGCAGGTGGATAACTTATAATTCTATTAATTTTTATACAATTAAACTTTATGTTAAACGGATTAATTATTAAATCACGCCATTTCTGATATACAATACTCATATTTATATCTCCTTCTATTGCTTTAATTATATCATTCCTAACAATCTTGTCAATACTAGTAAATAGAGAAAAAGAAAAAACTACTTAAGTTCTTTCTTTTTAATTTTAACCTCATTCTTAGCCATATTTTCCAAAAAAGTATAATCAACCTTATCAGCCTTAGTTCTTGGAAGCACATCTAAAAAAGTTATAGATTCAGGAACTTCAAAAGGTTTAAGTTGAACCATTTCACCAGTAACACTATTATATAAAGGTTTGTAACACATATTCATTATATAGTCACTTACTTCAAGAGAAGGTAAAACACCATCTTTAAGTACAACATAAGCTTTATTAGTAAATAAAAGGTCTTTATCTTCTTTAGGTACAACACAACATGAATCAACAACATCAATTAAAGATATAACATTTTGTATATGTTCAAGATAAACTTTATTTAAATCCGACCTAATATAATATCTACTACTTCTACCAGTTAAAGTAAAGTAACCATCAGTATCTAAAATACCCATATTACCGGTTTTATAATATTCTATTCCTTTATATACAAATTTAGTCTCACGACTCATATCTTCATTCTTATAATAGCCTTTAAATACATGCTTGCCAGAAATACAAAGCATACCCTCTTCACCATATTTAACTTCTTCTAAAGTATCAGGATTAACAACAATAGCTTTAGTGCCAACAAGTACTCTACCAACCGTTTCAGGCTTATTAATTGAACCAACAGCCATCGTATTAGTACCAACAGTCTCAGCATTACCAGAACCATTACATATTATAGTTTCAGCACCATGCTTTCTAAAGAATTCTACTCCAGCTTTATTCTGACTAACAGTAAGAAAATCCCCACCAGAAACGAAAGTATGAATACTAGATAAATCATCACTATCCTTAACATTTCTTTTAATAAGCTCAAGAAGAGCAGGACTACCAAATACATAATTAGGATTTTTACTCAAATAATATCTAATATTATCTTTACTTAAAGTAGGAGCAAGCACCGCTACTCTACCACATATTAAACTCATAATAGTAGAAGTAGCAAAACCATAAGGATAAGAAAATGGAACACATACCAAACATCTTTCACCAACCTTAGCTTTAATCCTACCAGTATTCTTCATATAAATTCCAGAAGCTAATATATTTTGATTAGTAAGAACTACACTCTTAGGATTACCAGTAGAACCACTAGTAAAAAGTATAAGTGAATCTTCCTTACCACCATATAAAGTATATATCGGTCTCTTATAATATTTAGCTATACTACCAATATCACTAAAAAATAAATCATCCCTATATCCATTAGCACTGCTAGTTATATTACCATAATTCTTAGTATTAATTTCATTTTTATTTAAAGTAATAATATTTCTAACCTTACTATTATCTTTAATCTTCTTATTATACTCACTATCTTTATCAAAATTAATAAACAAACTAGATTCAAACTCATTAAGATAACCAAGAACTTCTTCTATAGAAGACATAGAATTAATAAAAGTAGTAACAGCCCCTATTCTATTAGCGGCCAAATAAACTATTACACCCTGATAAAAATTAGGCATAGATACCGATATAATGTCACCCTTCTTAATACCAAGTTCTTTAAAAGTTTTAGATAACAAAACAGTATCATTAATCATCTCATCATAATTAACATTCAAATCTAAACAATCAATAGCTTCTTCTTTTCTATAAAAAGTACTAAGCATATTAATAGTATTATAAATACTCATATCAGGTATTATAGGATTTCTATCAAAAAAACTATAATCTTTATTATGAATATTATCTATAGATGGATAACCAGTAAAATTCATATAACCATCTCCCAACATGCAAGTATTATATATCAAAACCCCCAAAATGTAAACTTATAATTAAAATTTTATTAATAAAACACTATTTTATATTTAAAGTATTAAAATATTTATTCTTATAATATTTCATAGCACTCTCTAATACATTATTACCAATACTTTTAATTAAATCTTTATCCTTCATAATAAAGTAGAAATCCCTTTGACTATCAGTCTCAATTAAATATCTAACTACTAAATATGATAAATCATACCCATTATAGTTATCATTAACAAAACTACCACCATGATTTAAATCATTAATACAAGGAATACTCTTAATAGAAAATATTTTATTAACTAAAAATTCTTTAAAATTATCATCATCATTATACTTATCATTTTGTAAAGAAAAATTCATAGCAAGTCCTTCATCAAACCAAATAATTCTATTAGAAGTATCACTTTCAATATAAAACCTATAAATATGATGTACAATTTCATGCATAATAGCTTTAATAATATCATCTTCACTCTTCTTACCATTAATATTAATATAACAATTAACACCATTATTATTAAAGAAACCAGCAAAATCTCCTAATTTATAAGGTATATCACCAAGCAAACTTTTATCAGAAAATAATCTGATTTCCATTTTATTAATACTCTCTAAATAAAATTTTTTAAATAATTCATTAATATTATTCTTATAATAACTAACAAAATTAGTAACTAACTTTTCCAAATTATCCTGATAATTAATAACAAAATTACTATCATCATATACCTTAAACATAGATATCACCACTTAAATTATATCACAAAAACCAGAAAAAAACTATAGAGACTATTTTATATAGACTCTATAGTTCATTTTGAAGACTTACCAAAAGGCTTCAAAAACAAAAAGCCATAACCAAAGTTATGACTTTTAAATTAATCCATAAATTCTTCTTCTAATACTTCTGAAGCATCATCATCAAGAAATTCATGTTCTAAAGAATAACCAACATCCATATATTCTTTAGCTCCAGTACCAGCAGGAATTAACTTACCAATAATAACATTTTCTTTCAATCCCTGAAGTTTATCAACTTTACCTTTAACAGAAGCCTCAGTTAAGATTCTAGTAGTTTCTTGGAATGAAGCAGCAGATAAGAACGAATCAGTCTCAAGAGCAGCCTTAGTAATACCAAGAAGTATAGGTTGTCCAATAGCAGGTTTTTTACCTTGAATAATAACATCTCTATTACCCTTAGTAAATTCTTGTAAAGATACAGTAGTACTAGGTACAAATAAAGTATCACCAGCATCCATAATTCTAACTTTAGAAATCATTCTTCTAGCAATAATCTCAACATGCTTATCACTAATATCAACACCCTGTGATCTATATACCTTTTGTACTTCTTTAAGAATATATTGTTGTACAGTATTAGGATCAGTTACTGCAAGTAACTCTTTAGGAGATACAGAACCCTCAGTAAGTCTATCACCAGCTTCAATTTTATCTCCCTTTTCTACTCTAAGCTTAGCACCATATAAAGTAACATGTTCACGAGTTTCAGTATCATTCTTAACATATACCTTAAATTTACCGCCAGCTTCTTCAATCTTAGAAATAACACCACTAATTTCACTAATAGTAGCCTTACCTTTAGGCATTCTAGCCTCAAATAACTCTTCAACTCTCGGAAGACCTTGAGTAATATCCGCACCGGCAACACCACCAGTATGGAATGTTCTCATGGTAAGCTGAGTACCAGGTTCACCAATAGATTGAGCACCCATAACACCAACAGCTTCACCAATTTCAACAATATTACCAGTAGCCAAGTTTCTACCATAACAATGTTGACAAACACCATGATCAGTCTTACAAGTAAGAACAGTTCTAATTTCAACTTCAGTAATACCAGCTTTAATTATCTTATTAGCAATAGCCTCAGTAATATACTCATTCTTATCAATAATAACTTCCTTAGTTTCAGGATTAATAACTTTCTTATTAGTATATCTACCAACGATTCTATCATATAAAGGTTCAATAATACCATCTTTATCATCCATAAATGCACTAACAACTACACCTTGAATAGTACCACAATCTTCTTCTTTAACAATAATATCTTGTGCTACATCAACAAGTCTTCTAGTCATATAACCAGAGTCAGCAGTTTTTAAAGCAGTATCAGCACTACCTTTTCTAGCACTATGTGTAGATAGGAAGAATTCAGATACCGATAGACCATCACTAAATGAAGACAATATCGGAATTTCAATAGTTTCACCATTAGGTTTAGCCATTAATCCTCTCATACCAGCAAGCTGTACAAAGTTAGAAATAGATCCTCTAGCTTTAGAATTCATCATTATAAAGATAGGATTATCTACATAACTTTTAGCATAACTTTGAAGTTCATCCTGAATTTCTTCTTTAGCCTTAGTCCATATATCAATAACAAGTTCAAGTCTTTCTCTATCAGTAATAAGACCTCTTTGGAATTGCTTGTTAACCTTCTTAATTTCTTCATTAGATTTCTCAACAATAGCATCCTTATTCTTACTAGTAATAACATCACTTACAGCAATAGTAATACCAGAATAAGTAGAATACTTAAATCCTAAATCCTTAAGTTTATCTAGGAAAATACTAGTTTCAGTAGTCTTATATCTCTTAAACATTTGAGCAATAATCTTCTCAAGTGCACCCTTATTAAAAGGAGTAGTAAGAGGCATTTCCTTAATTTTTTCAGGAATATTTTCTCCATATTCAATAAAATACTTACTAGGAGTAATACCCTCAATATTTTCACTAGTAGCCTCACATAAGTAAGGGAATGAATCAGGTAAAATCTCATTAAATATAATCTTACCAGGAGTAGTAACCAAATACTTATTCTTATCTTCATCTAAGAATACCTTATGTTTAAATGAATTAACAGGAATAGCAATTCTACTTTGAAGTTTAATCTCTCTTCTTTGATAAGCCATTAAAGCCTCATTAGTATTCTTAAATACCCTACCCTCACCAGGATAATCAGCCTTCTCCATAGTAATATAATAGTTACCAAGAATCATATCCTGAGAAGGAGTAACAATAGGATCACCATTTTTAGGAGATAAAATATTATTAGAACCAAGCATAAGTATTCTAGCTTCAGCCTTAGCCTCTTCACTTAAAGGTACGTGAACAGCCATCTGGTCTCCATCAAAGTCAGCATTAAATGCTGTACAAACTAGAGGGTGAAGCCTAATAGCTTTGCCACTAACAAGTTTAGGTTCAAATGCTTGAATACCAAGTCTATGAAGTGTAGGAGCACGGTTAAGCATAACAGGATGCTCTTTTATTACTTCTTCAACAATATCCCATACCTTAGGATCCTGATTTTCAATCATCTTTTTAGCGGACTTAATATTATTAGCTAAGCCCTTTTCAGTCAAGCCATGAATAACATGAGGTTTAAATAACTCAAGAGCCATCTCCTTAGGAATACCACATTGATACATCTTTAAGTCCGGTCCAACAACAATAACACTACGACCAGAATAATCAACTCTCTTACCAAGTAAATTTTGTCTAAATCTACCTTGTTTACTCTTAAGCATAGAAGATAAACTCTTAAGAGCTCTATTACCTGCTCCAGTTACACTTCTACCTCTTCTACCATTATCAAATAAAGAATCAACAGCCTCTTGAAGCATTCTCTTCTCATTTTGAACAATAATAGAAGGAGCACCAAGTTCAATAAGTTTCTTAAGTCTATTATTTCTATTAATAACTCTTCTATATAAATCATTTAAGTCACTAGTAGCAAATCTACCACCATCAAGTTGAATCATAGGTCTAAGTTCAGGAGGAATAACAGGAAGAGCTTCAATAATCATCCATTCAGGTCTATTACCAGATTGAACAAAAGCATTAATAACCTCTAACCTCTTAACAAGTTTAGTTCTCTTTTGTCCAGTAGCACCATCAAGTTCCTTTTGAATTTCTTCTAATTCCTTATTAACATCAACTTCAGATAACAATTCTTTGATAGCTTCTGCTCCCATACCAACTCTAAAAGTATTACCATATTTCTCATAATATGCTCTATATTCTTTATCAGATAAAGTTTGCTTCTTATTCAAAGTAGTAGCACCAGGATCAAGAACAACATAAGAAACAAAGTATATAACTTCTTCTAAGTCTCTAGGAGACATATCAAGAGTAAGTCCAATATATGAAGGAACACCCTTTACATACCAAATGTGACTTACTGGAGTAGCAAGTTCAATATGACCCATTCTTTCTCTTCTAACAGAAGATTTTGTAACTTCTACTCCACATCTATCACAGACAATATTCTTATATCTAAGTCTTTTATACTTACCACAAGAACATTCATAATCTCTAGTAGGTCCAAAAATCTTTTCACAGAACAAACCATCTCTCTCAGGCTTCAAAGTTCTGTAGTTAATAGTCTCAGGTTTCAAAACTTCACCATAAGACCAAGATCTAATCTTTTCCGGAGAGGCAATTCCAATCTTAAGAGCCTTAAAATCATTAGCTTCTAACATTAGAAATCACCTCCTTCCTCAAAATTATCTTCAAAATCAATATCATCATCATCTATTTCTTCTTCTAAATCCTCATCATCCAAATTCTCTTTTTCATCAAAAGATTTAAATGTTTCATCATTAGTAATTTCTTCCGCTATAGGATTCTCATCAAGATTAGCATTTCTTTCAAGTTCATCAAAACTTACAACATCATCATTATTATTAATAACAGAAATATCAAGTCCTAATGCTTGGAATTCCTTAATAAGAACTCTAAACGCCTCTGGTATACCAGGTTTTGGTAAAGGTTGACCCTTAACTAAAGCCTCATATACTTTAACTCTACCTACAACATCATCTGATTTATAAGTAAGAATTTCTTGAAGTACATGTGAAGCACCATAAGCCTCAAGAGCCCATACTTCCATTTCACCAAATCTCTGTCCACCAAGTTGAGCTTTACCACCAAGAGGTTGTTGTGTAACAAGTGAATAAGGACCAGTTGCCCTAGCATGTAATTTATCATCAACCATGTGATGAAGTTTAATCATATACATAACACCAACAGAAATTCTACTATCAAACTCTTCACCAGTTCTACCATCATATAGGATAGTCTTACCATCCTCATCCATACCAGCCTCTTTCATAGCAGCTGCTATATCTTCTCTCTTAGCACCATCAAGTACAGGAGTAGCAAAGTGTACACCAAGTTTCTTACCAGCCATACCCAAGTGTAACTCAAGTATCTGACCAATATTCATACGAGATGGAACACCCTGAGGATTAAGCATAATATCAACAGGAGTACCATCAGGTAAGAATGGCATATCCTCACTAGGTAATATAAGTGAAATAACACCCTTATTACCATGACGACCACTCATCTTATCTCCAACCTGAATCTTTCTCTTCTGAATAATATATACCCTAACAACCATACTAACGCCACTAGGTAAATCCTCATTATCATCTTTAGTATAAACCTTAACATCATGAACAACACCATCACCACCATGTGGAACAGTAAGAGATGAATTTCTAACTTCTCTAGTCTTTTCACCAAAGATAGCATGAAGTAATTTCTCTTCACTAGTTAAATCAGCCATACCTTTAGGAGTAACCTTACCAACTAAAATATCACCTTCATGAACCTCAGTACCAATTCTAACAATACCATTTTCGTCAAGATTACGTCTAGCTTCTTCACCAACATTAGGAATATCCCTAGTAATCTCTTCAGGTCCAAGTTTAGTATCACGACACTGTATTTCATAATCTTCAATATGTAAAGAAGTATAAACATCATCTTTAACTAATCTCTCATTCATAATAACAGCATCTTCATAATTATAACCATTAAATGTAGTAAATGCTACAACAACATTCTTACCAAGAGCAAGCTCACCCATATCAGTACTAGGACCATCTGCTATAATTTGACCTCTCTTAACTTTATCTCCTTCTCTAACAATAGGAACATGATTAAATGTTTCACCTTGGTTAGATCTCTCAAAAGTAGCCAAATAATAAACATCTTCACCCTTAGCATTCTTAACAACAATCTTCTTAGCATCAGCATAACTAACAACACCATCAGCTTTAGCAACTACTACAGAACCACTATCTCTAGCAGCAATATATTCAGCACCAGTACCAACAAATGGAGCTTCAGTCTTAAGAAGTGGCAATGCCTGTCTTTGCATGTTAGCACCCATAAGTGCACGAGTAGCATCATCGTGTTCAAGGAAAGGAATTAAACTAGTAGTTACAGATACTACTTGTTGTGGAGAAACATCAATATAATCAACCTTATCAGGACTAACAAGAACATTCTCTCCTCTATATCTACCTGCTACAGTCTTATCAGTAATCATATTATCATCATCAACATTAACAGTAGCTTGTGAAATATAAAAATCCTCTTCTTCATCAGCAGTTAAATAAACAACCTCATCAGTAAGATGACTATTAACTACCTTCCTATATGGAGTTTGAATAAATCCATACTCATCAATCTTTGCATAACTAGCAAGAGAAGTAATAAGTCCAATATTAGCACCTTCAGGAGACTCAATAGGACAAATCCTACCATAGTGAGAAGAGTTTACATCTCTTACCTCAATACCAGCTCTATCTCTAGATAAACCACCAGGTCCTAAAGCAGATAATCTTCTCTTATGAGTAAGTTCAGCAATGGGATTAGTTTGATCCATAAATTGTGATAACTGACTACTACCAAAGAACTCTTTAATAACAGCAGTAACTGGTCTAATATTAATAAGTGTTTTAGGAGTAACAGTCTCAATATCTTGAGTAGTCATTCTCTCTCTAATAACTCTTTCCATTCTACTAAAACCAATCTTAAATTGATTTTGAAGAAGCTCTCCTACTTGTTTAACTCTTCTATTACCCAAGTGATCAATCTCATCATCTTTACCAATACCATCATTTAAATTCAAATAATAACTAACAGTAGCATAAAAATCAGAAATAGTAAGATTCATAATATTAGCATTAGGATCATTACCAATAACCTTAACTATCTTTTTATCATCAGTATTAGAATATAAATGAATAACTTGAATCTTATTATGCTCATCTATACTAGAGTTAATAGTTAAATCCTCATTAACTTTAGCCTCAGTAATACCATAACCATTATCTAAATAAGTACATAATTCATCATATACCTCTTTATTAATTAAAGTATCACGTGGAATCTTAACTTCTCCATCAATAACGATATCCTCAGCAAGTCTATTACCAAGTAATCTATCTTTAACATTTAGTTTCTTATTAAATTTATATCTACCAACTTTAGCCAAATCATAATGAAAATCATCAAAGAATCTAGTAATCAATTGGTTCTTTGAACTATCTAAAGTAGTAGGCTCACCAGGTCTTAACTTTTCATAAATTTCAATAAGAGCCTCATCAGTATTATGTGAAGAATCCTTTTCAATAGTATTCTTTAAATAAATATCATTATCAAATAAAGATAAAATATCACTATCACTAGAAAGACCAACTGCTCTAAGTAAAGTAGTCATAGGAACCTTTCTATTTCTATCAATTCTTACATAAATAATATCCTTAGCATCAGTTTCATACTCAAGCCAAGTACCTCTAGATGGAATAACCTTAGAAGCAAATACAGGTTTACCATTCTTATCAATTTCCTTAGAATAATAAACACTAGGAGATCTAACAAGTTGCGATACAACAACCCTTTCAGCACCATTAATAATAAATGTACCAGCTTCTGTCATAAGAGGCATATCTCCCAAGAAAATTTCTTGTTCCTTAACCTCTCCAGTTTCATTGTTGAAAAGTCTAGTCTGAACCTTAAGTGGAGCAGCATATGTAATTTGTCTATCCTTACATTCTTTAATAGAATATCTAGGAGTACCAAACTCATATTCTCCAAATTCTAAAGATAAACTACCAGAAAAACTTTCAATTGGTGAAAATGTTTCAAAAACCTCTTTTACCCCTTCTGATGCAAACCATTTATAACTTTCAGTTTGCACTTCTAGTAAATCACTAATTGCTAGTGAATTCTTGATCATAGAAAAATTTCTTCTTTTTCTATAATCACCGCTTTGTTTTAACTTATAAGCCATTAAATATTTCACCCCTATACCTAGATTTTTAAAAATCAGCCACATTTAAAGATGTGTTACCAATTTATAATTTTATCAGCATTTAAAAAATAAGTCAACACATTTGGACACATTTATAATATTTTTTTACATTTTTTATCCATAAATAAAAAATACTTAAGAATATTCATCTTAAGTATCATTTCTTAGTACATAAAACAACATAAAAACCTTTATCTTTATTAACAATACTAGTATTAAATTTAACACTAAGTTCCTTTATCATTGACTTAACCCCATGATCCTTTCTCATAACAAAATATAAGATACCATCATCCTTTAAATAATCATAACTACCAAGTAAAAATCCTCTTATAACATTCTTACCCGCTCTAATAGGAGGATTAGTAATAATAAAGTCATATTTATTATCAATATTAGAATAAATATCACTAACAAAAACATTAGCTTTAACATTATTAAGTACCAAATTATTCTTAGCCAAATCTATAGCTCTCTCATTAATATCAACCATATCAATATTAATACCCTTATTAAAAGTACCAAGTATAATACCCACTACCCCAAGTCCGCATCCAAGGTCAAGTACATTACCAAATAATTTATCTACATCAACACTATTAAGTAAAACTCTTGTACCATAATCGAATCTATCTTTAGAAAATACTCCATTATCACTATATATAGAAAATACTTTATTATTAAAATTAAATTTAATTATTTTTCTCTCACTTTTAATATTCTTATCATTATCAAAATATTGACTCATACTAACCACCAACAATATTATAATAAAATAATATCAAAATTACAATATCTTTTTATTCCTTCCGAGCCTGTAGTCTCGTAAGGTGAGTCTGAGACTAAGTCTCATCATCAATACATAATCAAAAAAAGACTACTATTTAGCAGCCTCTAAAACTATTTTTTCAAATCCTTAACAGTACTTCTAGAATCAACGAATTTAATATCACTAAAATTATTATTACCCAAATATGAAAATTCAAAAATACCACTTACAATGTCACTATCAGCAATATTATTATCATCCACTAACAAATTAATAACCTTGTCATCATCAGTTAAATAAGTCCCAGCAGCACCTTGTAAATGCTTAGTACCAACAAAAGAAATTTTACCTTCAGAAGAAACATCAAAAACGTTATCATCAGAATATCTTAAATAAGTATAAAATAGTCTATTCTCATCATCTTTAAATTTCTCAATTTTCTTTACAGCATTACCATTATAATCATAAATAACAAAAGAACCACTTGTACCAACACTCTGATAAGTAATAATAACATCATCATAAAAACTAACTTGATATAAATAATTAATATCATCCAATTCACAAAATACTTTATTATCAATCTTTAAAGTTCTTTCATCAACATAAACATTATGATTATTTATATCTTTATTATAAGTTTTATCATTATTAATATCAACAACTATTGTTTCATTTATTTTAGCAACCTCATTTTTATCATTTTTATCAATAATATTATCATTTTTACCTTTATTATCAGAATCATTAATATTTTTATCTAGCATTTTATCATATACAATATATCCACCAAGTCCTACAACCAATAAACTAAGTACAACAACCAAAACTATTAAACCCGTATTTTTCTTTTCCATTTTAATATCCTCCTAACCCAATTTTATCACAAAAATAGAAAAAAAGAAACCACTATTTAGCAGCTTCTAAATTACTTTTAGTAATAGTAATTACTGGTCTAATTAACGCAAGAGCGGTTCCATCATTAGGCATTGTTTCTAATTTATCACCACTAAATAGAATAACAGACTTTTCACTTACTACTGAAGTAACACTATTCTTAGCCCAAGTAGGTGCATTATTACAAGTAAGTGTAGTTACATTACAACCCAATAATTCTAATTCTTCTTCATTTAATCCTCTCATATTCTCAATTGTAACACCATATTCTTTAAATAAATCCTTTTTATCATCAATTTTATAACCCTTTCCCCAAATAGCATCACTATATAAAGTAACAACATTATCTTTGTCAGATAAAACGTACCATTTAGATAAATCAATAGTACCTTCACCAACAATAAAATCTTTGACCTTGGACATTTTAGAAATAGTAACTTCATCACCATAAGAATAATTAACTATAGTATCATTATTATCATAATTGTTATTCTTATTATTTTCAATAACATCGCTCCTGTCATTGTTCATATCTTTACCATCAGCAAAAGTTTTATTACCTATAATATAACCACCAAGTCCTCCTACCGATAAACATAGTACAATAACCAAAACTATTAAACCCGTATTTTTCTTTTCCATTTTAATATCCTCCTAACCAAATTTTATCACAAAAATAGAAAAAAAGAAACCATCTTAGGACAGTTTCTAAAACGCAATACAAATTCATATTATGTTCCTATCAATTTTACTTTAATATCAATATAATTTCATACTCTTATTATAATTAATACTATTTATTATAAATAATTAAATTTCCTTAATGTTAAAAACATTTATTAAAGTTAATATAAACAATACATATTTTCCCCACATTTATTAGATTTAAAATCGTTATAGAAATCAAAATCTTTAATTGAATCCTCAACTTTATCATTTTTTTCCAAAATAATTAAATTATTTTGTTCTTTTAATTCTAAAGAGTTTAATGATTTGATTTTGACTTTTCTCACATCATTTGTTAAACTCCAACCTGTTCCACTATTAAATTTAAACCAATAATTTAAAGTAAGTATATCATTTTCTATTGTATAATTACCAATATAACCATAAGGGGCCATACCAGCATATCTAATTTTAAACATACCATTTGCCAACAAATAAAGGCCATATGAAGATTCCCCATTTGTATCATTTTCCTGTTTAAAATAATAACCCTCCATTACACTAAAATTGTACGTATGATAATCGTCATCTTTAATATTATCAGCATTTCCATTATCACTAACACCATTATTCAATATTTTATCATATACAATATATCCACCAAGTCCTACAACCAATAAACTAAGTACAACAACCAAAACTATTAAACCCGTATTTTTCTTTTCCATTTTAATATCCTCCTAATCCAATTTTATCACAAAAATAGAAAAAAAGAAACCACTATTTAGTAGCCTCTAAAATATAATACAAATAAAAACTAACCATTGAATTTATTCTTTAAATCAATCAATTTTTCTTCATTAATAATTGTATCATCATAAGTTATGAAAATATTTACATTGTACTTATTTACATAATCAAAATCAGTATAAGCACTTTCTATACCATCAACTACTAGTAATTCTTTAATCATATCTTTTAGACAATATTCACAGCATATATCTTTAATAACAATTATATCCTTACGTATATGACTATTACTAACGCACTTATCAAATGCTATAACAGAAGGGATTTTGTCCAAACCTAAATATATTAATATTTCTTTTGTTAATAGTTCTAAAGATATCTTAGAAGAATCATATTCAAGTATAATATCATCAGTCTTCTTATCTACATCAGCAGAAATAATACCATATGATTTTGATAAATAAAGTAAAAACTCTTCTTCAAAGTCATAATACGAAACATAATCAAACTTTATTTTTATTTTTTCCATATATGCATCACCGTTTAGAGTATAACACAAATAAAAAGAAAAAGAAATCTAATAAAATAGATTTCTTCATAATTTTAAATGTCTACAAACTAATTATTTTAATTCAACAGTAGCTCCAGCTTCTTCAAATTGAGCTTTAATCTTTTCAGCTTCTTCTTTGTCGATGCCTTCTTTAACGTTTCCACCATTATCAGCAATGTCTTTAGCTTCTTTCAATCCTAAACCAGTTAAATCTCTAACTAATTTAATAACAGCAATTTTGTTAGCACCAGCAGCAGTTAACACAACATTAACTTTGCTTGGTCCTTCTTCAACTGCAGCAGCAGCAGGTCCAGCAACAGCAACTGCTGATGGATCAACACCAAATTCCTCCTTCATTGCATCAACTAATTCTTTAATTTCAAGAATAGACATTTCTTTTAATGAACTTATAAATTCATCTCTTGTTAATTTAGCCATTATATTTTCCTTCCTTTCTTATTATTTATTATTTTCTTATTAATTTTCTTCTTTTTCTTTAGAATATAAATCTAAACATATAGATAAATCTCTAACAGTACCCATAAGTCCTGCAGCAAGCATTGTAAGTAATCCTTCTCTTGATGGAATAGCAGCATAAACAGCAAGTTCATTTGCAGCAACAACTTTTCCCTCAACAATACCAGCTTTAAGTTCAAGTGCATTATGATTCTTAGCAAATTCACTTATAACCTTAACAGGTGCAAGTTCATCACTAGAGAAACTAATAGCAGATGGGCCCTCAAGATAATCACCTAATCCAATGTTCAAACTATCAACAGCTCTTTTAGCTAATGTGTTCTTATATACTTTATAATCAGAGCCAGAATCTCTAAGAGCTCTTCTAAGTTCAGTAACTTCTGAAACTTTAAGACCTCTAGGATCAAACACAACTACTGACTTAGCATTTTCGAACTTATTCTTAATTTCATCAACTACTAAAGCCTTTTGTTCAATAATCTTTGCATTTGCCATAGTATCAATCCTTTCCTATGCCATAATAAAATCCCTCTATTCGAGGGATAAAAAGACTAATATTTTTTATTCCTCGGTAAGATTTTCAAGCATTAATTGCCCTTACTGTCTTTGGCATAATATTTCTTTCAAACAAACTTATTATATATCAAATAAAATTATTTGTCAAATGAATTTAAATCAATTTTAACACCAGGTCCCATTGTTGAAGAAATACTAACATTCTTAACATAAGCACCCTTTACTGTTGAAGGCTTAACTTTCATTATAGCTTCAACAAAAGCTTTAAGATTTTCTACTAATTTATCATCATCGAAACTAACTTTACCAATAATTCCATGAACATTTCCTAAACTATCAGTTCTGTAGTTAACTTTACCTTTTTTAGTTTCTTCTATAGCTTTAGCAGTATCAACAGTTACAGTACCAGTTTTAGGGTTTGGCATCAAACCTTTAGGTCCAAGTAACTTACCAATTTTACCAAGAAGTGGCATCATTTCTGGAGTAGCAATGATAACATCATAATCAAACCAAGATTCTTTCTCGATTTTTTGAATCATATCAACATCTCCAACAAAATCAGCGCCAGCATCTTTAGCAGCCTTAGCTTGATCTCCTTTAGCAAGAACTAATATTCTCTTAGTTTTACCAGTACCATTAGGTAAAACAACTGCTCCTCTTAATTGTTGATCATTCTTTTTAGTATCTAAGTTTAAATTCATAGCAACTTCAACAGTACCATCAAACTTAGTATTAGAAGTCTCTTTAACTAATTTAACAGCTTCTTCTACAGAATATACTTTATTCTTTTCGACTTTTTCTAAATTAGAAACATATCTTTTACTTCTTTTCATTCGTCTTCCCTCCTTATGTGGTAATTGCGGACTAGAGTATCCTTCCACATAGGTATAAAAACCTATATGACATATTATAATTAATCTTCTATTTTAATTCCCATGTTACGGGCAGTACCTTCAACTATTTTCATAGCTTCTTCTACTGTATAAGCATTTAAATCAGGTAACTTAGTTTCAGCGATTTCTCTAAGTTTATCTTTTGATAAAGTTGCAACAACTTCACCTTTACTAGATCCAGATTTAATACCAGCAGCTTTCTTAAGTAAGAATGCAGCAGGTGGAGTTTTAAGTACAAGATCAAAACTTCTATCTTCATAAATAGTAATTTCAACTGGTAATATATCTCCCATCTTATCCCTAGATGCATCATTAAATTTAGTACAAAATTCTTGTAAATTAATTCCTGCTGGTCCAAGTACAGTTCCTACTGGAGGAGCTGGTGTTGCTTTTCCTGCTGGAATTTGTAATTTAATTATTTTAGTAACTTCTTTCTTAGCCACGAAAAACACCTCCTATTAAAATTTCTTTTTCGCGTGTGGTCCTATCAGCCGTCCGCCTTCCACTTACTAACATAATAATATGTCTCGCACCGATAATGATATCACACTTTCACACAAAATACAACTATTTTTTTTATTTTTATTAAAGTTTTAACAATATAAGCATTTTTATTTAAAAATTATCCTAAAGTTTCTACTTCCTGCATATCAACCTCAACTGAAGTCTCTTGACCAAACAAATCTACTAATACAGTAAGTTTTTGTTCTTTCAAATCAACAGAATCAATTTTAGCCATCATATCTTTAAATGGTCCAGAAATAATCTTAACCTTAGCACCTTCTTTAAGATCTTTACTAACATCCACTCTACTCATACCCATACTATTAAGAATACGATCAACTTCCTGTGGAAGTAATGGAATAGGTTTAGCGCCTTTACCAGAAGATCCAATAAATCCAGTTACACCCTGTGTATTTCTAACAATGTACCAAGCTTCATCACTCATAACCATCTCTACAAGCACATAACCAGGAAACATCTTCTTAATTCTTTCTTTCTTCACACCATTCTTATATTCAATTTCTTTCTGTTCAGGAACAATAACTCTAAATATATTTTCTTGTAAATCCCTAGAATTAATCTTCATTTCAAGCTTTTCTTTTACTTTATATTCGTGTCCACTAACAGTATTTACAACATACCATTCCTTTTTCATTATAAACCACTCCTTAATAATGCTACAAGCATATCAATTAAATAAAAGAAAACACCAAAAAATAACATAAAACTAATAGTAGATATAGAATATTTTAATAAATCCTTTTTACTAGTCCATTTAATTCTAGCAGCTTCCTTTTTTACACCTTTAAAATAATCAGCAATCTTACTCATAAATCCTCCTAATTGATTAAAATAAAAACACCTATCGGCTGACATAAATATATCATATATTATACATATTTGTCAATAATAAAATAACATTTTTTATTATTACAACAAAAAAACTCTCATGTGAGAGTTTAATAATCATATGGCGGCCAATGTAGGGCTCGAACCTACGACCTATCGGTTAACAGCCGAGTGCTCTACCAACTGAGCTAATTGGCCAATACATCCACAAGACTTCTTAATTATATAATAATTTTTTTAAATAATCAAGTACTTTTTTCAACTTTTTTAATATTTTATGCAAAATATATAAAAAGATACCAGTTTTATACCAGTATCTTTAAATAATTATTGTAAATTATTAATATCAAAATTATCTTCAGGAATATCAATAGGTTCAACATTAGTACGTTTTGCCTTCTTATCTTTATTTCTTCTTATAAAGAATACAATTCCAAGAGCAATAAGAAGAGCCAATATAATTCCACCAATTATATAAGGAATAATACTCTTTTTCTTTTCTCTAATAATATTAATCTTATATTCCCCAGTAGTACCATCTTCAGCAGTAACCTTAATTTTAAAACTATTATTTCCAACATTTAACTTCTTAGTATCTATATCATCTATTTTACAATTAGCACCATTACACTTTGCATCAAACTCTACAAATAAAATATCATTATTAACATTAACATCATAACTACGTTTATCACTCTTAAAACCAATAGCAACATTATTACCATTAGAATCTTTAATTTTTAAAGATGATAAAGTAGTATCAGAAGAAGCCTCTTTCCTATTAATAAATATATTATATTTCTTTCTACTACCATTTTCAGCAGTAACAACTATTTCAAATCTATTTTCTCCAACTTGTAATTCCTTTTCACCAGCATTAGACACACTACAATTATCACCATCACAAACAGCACTAATAACAACCTTTTCTTTATCATAATCCACTTCAGCTTCATAACTAGTTACATTTGGAGAAAATTTAGGTTCAATCTCTACGCCTTCAATATTCAACTCTTTTAAATTATTATTATCATTAGTCTTATAAATATTAATATCAATAGAAGTACTTCTCTCCCCATCTTGTAAAACCCAAATAGTAGTTTTTTGATTAGCAACATCTTTAACTTTAAGTTCATACCCAGATACCAAAGTAACATAAGTATCATCACCACAATCACCAGAAGCATTATCAGAGTTAATATAATTTTTAGAAGAATCAGCTTTAAGACTAATCACAAAACTACCATTTTTATCATCTAAATTATCCTTAACATTTTTCCAACCATTAAAATATTTAACGTTCTTAACTTCCGTAGCGGTTAAAGCATTTGAATCATATTCAAAACCAGTATCAATTTTACTAACATTAGTTCCTTTAGCTACACATAACACAGGCAAATCAATTCTAATTGTATCTCCTGGTTCAACTGTAGTCTTATTACTTTTAATTCCCATTGCTACTGTTTTAGCATCAACATAATCAATCCCAAATAAACAAACAATACCAATAATAAAAGTAAAGAAAATTTTAACATACTTATTTTTCATAACTAACTCCTTATTCATATTCTAATAATATTCTATCATAAAATAAATAAAAAAGAAATACAAAGAAAAAAAGAACTATAATTTTTTTAGTTCTTCATTAAGTACCATATTAGTAACACCTGGATTAACCTTACCAGAAGTTTTCTTCATAATAAGTCCCATAATAAATCCATTAACATTTTTACCAGCTTTATAATCATCAATAACTTTAGGATTATCATTAAACACTTCATTAATAATTCTTCTTATCTCTTCCTTATCACTAATCTGAGTACCAATAGACTTAGCCACATCTAAAATATTCTTATTCTCATCTAAAGCCTTAGTAAAAATATCTTTAACCTGTTTATTAGATATCTTTCCATCACTCATCATCTTAATAATATCACTAAAGTCTTTACTACTAATATCAATATCACTAATAGTCATAAAATTCTTATTCAAATATCCAAGTAAAAATCCTACTATAATATTAGCAGTCTCTTTAGGATTAGAACCATAACTAACAATATTATCAAAATAATCAGATAGTTTCTTATCCTTAGTTAAAGTACTAGCATCAACATTACCAATACCATATTCATTCATATATTTTAACTTTCTCTCATATTCAAGAACAGGCATATTATTTTTAATATCATTAATAAATTCTTCTCTTAATCTAATAGGAGGAATATTAGGCTCAGTATAATACTTATAATCAATGGCATCACTTTTACCTCTCATAAAAACTGTCGTTTTATTAACTTCATCATATCTCCTAGTTTCCTGTTCAATAACTCCACCAGCTTCAAGTATTTCTGTTTGTCTTTTAATTTCAACTTCAATAACTTCTTTAACAGTAGAAAAAGAATTAATGTTCTTCATTTCTACTCTTGTACCGAGTTTATCATCATCTTCTTTCTTCATTGAAACATTAACATCTACTCTTATCTGACCAAGATCCGCCCTTGCATCACTAACATCTAAATATAAAAATATATTTCTAAGTGCCTCTAAGTAGGCAATAGCTTCTTTCGAAGAACCAATACAAGGTTCAGTAACAGTCTCAAGAAGTGGGACTCCTGCCCTATTATAATCAATTAAGGAATAAGTACTCAAATGATCCATATTCGCCGTATCCTCTTCCAAATGCGTATCATGAATAGTAATTTTTTTCTCTACTCCATCAACATTAATCATAACATAACCATTGGTACCAATAGGATTACCAAATTGTGTAATCTGATATCCCTTCGGTAAATCTGGATAATAATAATTCTTTCTATCAAAAACAAGTTTTTCAGGTACTTTACAATTTAAAGCCAAAGCAACCATGATGCTCTTTTTAACAGCCTCCTTATTAACAACAGGAAGAATACCAGGATAACCAATATCTACTACAGACAAATTAGTATTAACTTCGCCTGTACCATTTTTAGCACTACTAAAATTTTTACTATTACTCTTAAGTTCACAATGAACTTCAAGTCCAATAACTGGAATATATTTACTCATCTTTAGCCACCATACCTTTACAACCAAGCAAACTCTCTACCTTATTTGCCATATTAAGTACTAAGCTATCCTCTTTAGCCCTACCAGTAATATTAACACTAACTGGCATATCATTAACAAAGCCACTAGGAATAGATATACTAGGAAATCCCCCAAAATTACCAATAACAAGATGATTACCTAAAATCAAATATTCATCTGATAATTTATCACTAGCATCATCAAACAAAGGAGCAATATTTCCACTAGTAGGCATAATAAGACCATCATACTTTTCAAATAGTTCGTTCATTCTATTAACAATAAGTCTTCTAACTCTACAAGCATTTAAAAATAACCTTTCTTGATTCTCTTTTTGAAGTACATAACTACCAATAACAAATCTTCTCTTAATAAGTTCAGAAAAACCATTAGTTCTAGTATTCATCATAATATCATTAACATTTTTACCATCAACTCTATTACCAAAAGGAATACCAGTTAAATTAGAATTATTCGAAGTAGCTTCAGCACAAGAAATAACATTATAAACCGGATATATAGCTTCAAGCAATTCTTTATCAAAACTAACCTCTTCCACTATCATTCCAAGTTCCTTACATTTCTCAAGAACGCTCTTAAAGTTATTAATAATTTCCTTAAGTTCATTATTACCATTATCTATTTCAATAGCTTCTTTAATATAAAATAATTTCTTACCACTAACATCATTATCAAGTTCAGAAGCATAAGAAACATCTTCATCTGGTAAACTAGTCATATCCTTATCATCATGACCTTTTACAACATCCATAACATAACTTACATCCTTAACACTTCTAGCAAATACCCCAACATGATCCAAACTAGAAGCAAAAGAAAATAAACCATATCTAGATATTCTACCATAAGTAGGCTTATATCCAACTACCCCACCATAAGCAGCAGGTTTTCTAATAGAATCACCAGTATCACTACCAATAGCAAAAGGAACAATGCCAAGAGCAACACTAGCAGCACTACCAGCAGAGCTCCCCCCTATCATTCTATCTTTATTCCAAGGATTTCTAACAATACCAGTATGACCAGTAGTACCAGTTCCACCCATAGCAAGTTCATCAAGAACAGTTTTTCCCATTAACACTGCCCCAGAATTTTTTAACTTTTTATATATAGTAGCATCATATAAAGGAATATAATCTTTAAGAATATTAGAAGAGGCTGTAGTAAGTATCCCCTTAGTAGAAATATTATCCTTAAGAGCATAAGGAATACCACTTAATATACTATTACTACAAACCTCATCTTTTTTATCCATAATAGTAACAAAAGAATTATATACATCTTGATATTTATAAGCTTTATTTACAGCTTCCTCAAATAATTTATCACTTGTTACTTTACCACTATCCAAACCATTTCTAATATCATCAATAAATTTTTCTGTCATTATTCCACCACCTTAGGAACCTTAACCCTGTTATCCTCATATTCTTTAACATTAATTTTCATATCATCAAAACAAATTTCATTATCATAAGAATCATCTCTTAAATAACTATCATCAAGCTCTAAATCAAAAGGAAAAGTCATTGGACTAACATCATCAATATCCTCTATTTTACCAATCAAATCCATTTGTTTCAATATAACATCAAACTCATTTTCCAAAGTCTTATACTCATCATCATTCATTTCAAACATAAGCTTTTTAGCATAAAGTTCTAAATTATCTCTTGTAATCATAAAGACCTCCTTCTAAATCATTAATATTATAGCAATTTTATATACAAAAAACAAGTAATATAATTAATTTATATTAATTAAATAACAACTAACAAAAATACCAGAAAAATATATTTTTACCGGCAAAAAAACCAATATTAGATAATAATTAAATCAATTTTGGTAATAATATTATCATCATATTTCAAATATAAAATAATTTATTATAATAAAAATAATTGTTGGAGGTAATAATGAAGTTAGGCGAAAAAATAAAATCACTTAGAAAAAGTAAAGGTGTTTCACAAGAAGAACTAGCAGCAATGTTAAAAATAAACAGAAATTATCTATCTAGAGTAGAAACAGGAAAATCTGAACCAACTGCTGGAATACTTAAACAAATAGCAATAATATTCAATATTGATTTAAACTCACTACTAGACATAAATAACGATAATCAAGATATTTCAGAAAAAGTAAAATATATTGTTAACAATTGCAAATATTTACACGAAAAAGATTTAGACTTCATAGTAAGAATAATAACTGTCATGAAAGAAGAATATGTAAAAGTTAACACAAAAACAAAATAGAATGATATTAATGATATTTATCATTCTTTTTTTATATAATTTAATATGAAAAATACAAATGAAAAACTATTAAAAGAAATAAATATTGATATCATTTTTTTCTTTTTAGCCGCTATTAAAGCAGGAGTATCATTCTATCTAATTAACGAAAAGAAAAAAAGTGCCTTAAACATAGAAAGTATTAATAATACTACCGCTAATAAAATATATTATTATAATAGAAGATTAAACCTTATTATAGCCATTTACTTTTTCCTAAATGCATACTATTCCTATCAAAATGCCACTACAGAAGAAGAAAAAAAGCAGGAAGGACTATTAACATTAGCAACCTTCTTTATATTAATAGGAGCAGCATTATATTTACCATTAGGTAATAGTAATTTAATTATAGAAAATTAGTATAAAATAATATTCATATAAACATAATATAATAGAAAGGAATGATTATATTATGTTACCAAAATATTATTTAAATGATTATTTCACTTTAATAGATTCCCCAATATTAAAAGAAAGAGAATTTATGAAAACAGATATTCGTGAAGAAAAAAAAGAATACATAATGGAAATAGATTTACCAGGATTAACCAAAGATGAAATAACAATAAATTATGAAAATGGATATATAACCATAAGAGCAATAAAAAATATCGAATTTAAAGCGGATAACTATATTAGAAGAGAAAGATTATATGGAGAAGTAAAAAGAAGTTTTTATATAGGAGAAAAAAAAGAAAGTGATATAAAAGCCAATTATCAAAATGGTATTCTAACAATATCATTTCCCAAAGAAGAACTTCCCCATAAAGAAAGTCAAAACATTATTATAAAATAATCATCAAAGAGGAATTAACCTCTTTTTCATTTACTTCTTAATTTAGAAATGATATAATCTATGTGAGGTGTGAAAATGAATATAAGTAATAAATGGATAGACTATGAATGCTTAAAAACCGGTAACGGAGAAAAATTAGAACGCTGGGGAAACATAATTCTTAACAGACCAGATCCACAAATAATATGGGAGAAAAAAGATGTTTGGAATAATTATGATGGATATTATCATCGTAGCAATGAAGGTGGCGGCTATTGGGAATACAAAAAAAAGTTACCAGAGTACTGGACAGTAAAATATAATAATTTAACATTCAAAGTATCCCCTACCAACTTCAAACATACAGGCATTTTTCCAGAACAAGCGGCAAATTGGGATTATATAGACTTCAAAGTAAAAGAATATTTAAAAGATCATGAAGAAATGCATATTCTAAATCTATTTGCTTACACTGGATGTGCCACTATGGCAGCAGCAAATGCTGGAGCTACAGAAGTAGTACATGTTGATGCATCAAAAAGTATCAATGAATGGGCAAAAGAAAATATGAAATTATGCCACTTAGAAGATAAAACAATAAGATTTATTGCCGATGATGCAATAAAATTCTTAGAAAGAGAAAAAAGAAGAGGACATACTTATCAAGGAATAATTATGGATCCACCAAGTTATGGTAGAGGACCAAATAAAGAAGTCTGGAAATTCGAAAACGATTTTACAAAACTATTAGATAAAGTAAAAGACGTATTAGATAAAGATTATTCATTTCTACTAATAAGTAGTTACACAACTGGAATAAGTCATATATCATTAGAAAATATATTAAAATTAAAATTTCCTAATCAAAAAATAGAAACTGGTGAAAACTGTCTACCAATAACAGAAAATAATTTAATATTACCATGTGGTATCTATGGAAAAATTACCAAAAATTAATATAATATACGAAGATAACCATCTTTTAGTAGTAGAAAAACCAGTAAACATTCCAGTTCAAGAAGATTCAAGTAAAGACCTAGATATGATTACCATTTTAAAAAATTATCGCAAAATAAAAGAAAATAAACCAAACGAAGCATATATAGGCCTAGTACATAGATTAGACAGACCAGTAGGAGGCATAATGGTATTCGCAAAAACATCCAAAGCAGCATCCAGACTAAGTAATCAAATAAGAGAAAACACCTTTCATAAAACCTATATAGCAGTAATAACAGGAACACTTCCAAATCAAGGTAAATTAGAAGATTATTTAATTAAAAATAATAAAACAAATATAAGTAATGTAACAACAAAAGAAAAAGGCAAATACTCAGCTTTAGAATATAAAGTACTTAAAACAAAAGACAACCTATCATTAATAGAAATAAATTTAATAACAGGTCGTCCACATCAAATAAGAGTACAATTTTCCAGTAGAAATCACCCGTTATTAGGAGATTCAAAATATGGAAAAAATCCTAATAATATAAATATAGCACTATTTGCCAAAAGTATAAGTTTTATCCATCCCACTACCAAAGAAAAACTAACATTTTCACTAGATATACCAAATAGATATCCATTTAATATTTTCAAATAAATATATAAATTACATATTTTTACCATAATTAAAATGTATAATTAAAGCGCAAAGGAGAGAAAAATGGAAGATATAACATTAAATTATTTAATAATATTCATATCAATATTAATAACTACATTGTCGCAAATATTCATATCACTAGCTTACAGCAAATACAAAAAAATATTAAACAATAAAGATTTGTCAGGATATGATGTGGCTAGAAAAATTCTAGATAGCAACAATTTAGATAATATTATGATTCTTGAAACAAGAGGAAATCTAACAGATCATTATGATCCACAAAGGAAAGTAATAAAATTATCTACAGATATATATCATGGTTCAAGTATTGCCGGTGCCGCCGTAGCAGCACATGAATGTGGGCATGCTATTCAAGATAAGACGAAATATACACCTATGCGTATAAGAAGTGCCCTAGTACCATTTGTTAATATATGTACAAGAATAGGATATTTAGCCATCGTAATAGGAATAATATTCTCATATACACTAATAGAAGTAGGAATCGTATTACTATTAAGTATGCTAGTATTTCAATTAATAACACTACCCGTAGAATTCAATGCTTCGCATAGAGCAATAAAAGAATTAAAAAGACTTAATCTCATAGATGAAGAAGAAAAAAGCTCTGCTAAAAATATGCTCATCGCAGCGGCATTTACATACGTAGCTAGTGTACTTAGTACATTACTTGAAATACTAAGATACGCCCTAATATTTAATGATAGAGATCGTTAGACTTCTATCATTTTTTCTTTTTTTATGGTAAAATAACTTTAAAGGAGGTACTATGCCAAATAATTCATATATAAAATTTATAAATTTTTTCAAAGAACATAAACTATATGATGAAGAAATCTTTACATATTTAAGAGAAAACTCTATAATGTTCGACTATCTAGATACAGATCAAAGACCATTAGTAAGAACATACTATACATTTGATAAACGTAAAAGGTTAAATAAAATAATATTATATGTTCCATTTATCAAAGATGAAATAACAATCGTCACAAATATTCATGAGTACACTCACGGATTACTAGCCTACAATAATCTTAATAAAAAATATACATTAAAAGATGATTGTGAAATATTACCAATGTTAATGGAAAAAATATATTTAAAAGAAAATCCTAATCCTACCCTAGAAAGATACATACAATATTTAAATACAAAGATACTTGAAAGTAAAAACAAAGAAGATTATAGATACAAAATAGCCTTAGACATACAATCTGAACTACTAGAATATTATAATGTCAATAATGACTTTGAAAAATTAAAAACGAAAAGCAAAAAACTTTATCGTAAATATAATGTCAAATAAAATCAAATCAATAATATTTATATTTACTATCTAAATATAAATGTGTTATTATTATTTTGGAGGAGTATAATGAAAAAAAGAGAAAGAAAAAATAACAATAAATTTAAAATTATATATTTAATAATATTTACCATAATAACATTAACATTTTTAGTGTTTCTAAAACTATGTAATATATTACCAACACTATATTTTATCATATCATTAGTATTAGTTCTATTACTATATACAATAAACTTAATATTAATTAAAAAGAATAAAAAGATTGGTTACATCTTTTCTGCCCTATTTATAATAATATATCTTATAATAACCTACTATTTAGGAATAACATTAAATTTCTTTAATAGTTTTTCCAAAATTCATTATAGCGAAGAAACATATTTAGTTTTAACATTAAAAGAAAACAATTATAAAGATATAAAAGATATCGAAAATAAAGATTTAGGATATATAAAAAATGACTTAACAAACATAAATAAAGCAATCGAAAAATTAGATAAAAAAGTAAAAACAGAAAAAAAAGAATACACAGATTATACTAAATTATTTAATGACTTAGATAAAAAAGCACTATCATCCATTTTAATAGAAGAAAATTATTATAATATAAAATCCGAAGAAGAAGATGTAAGTCAATACCAAATATTATACAAAATAACAATAAGAAGTGTCATAACAGAAAAAAATAAAACCGTTGATGTAACTAAAGACCCATTTACAATCTATATAAGTGGTATTGACGTATATGGTGATATAGCTACAGTATCTAGAAGTGACGTAAATATACTAGTAACAGTAAATCCAAAAACAAAACAAATATTATTAACATCGATACCAAGAGACTACTATGTTCAATTATCAGGAACAACTGGATATAAAGATAAATTAACACATGCTGGTAATTATGGAGTAAATATGTCTATTAGTACAATTGAAGAGTTACTAGACATTGATATAAACTATTATTTACGAGTTAACTTTACAACACTAGAAAAACTAATAGATAGTATAGATGGCGTAGATGTTTATTCCAAATATTCATTTACATCATATATAGATAATTACCAATTCTATAAAGGCTACAACCATATGAATGGTAAACAAGCTTTAGCTTTTTCTAGAGAAAGAAAAAGTCTTCCAGAAGGCGATAATGATCGTGGTAAAAACCAAGAAGCAGTAATAGAAGCCATTATAAGAAAAGTAACAAGTAAAGAATTAATATATAAATATTCAAAAATATTAAGTAGTGTAAAAGATTCATTCCAAACAAGTTTATCAGAAACAGATATAACTAAATTAATTCAAAAAGAATTAGAAAACCCTGGTGGATGGAATATAACTAGCACATCACTAACGGGAACAGGTAGTATGGATTATACATATTCATATAGCACACAAAAATTATATGTAACAATTCCAAATGAAGATAGTATAAAAGAAGCAAAAAAACTAATAGATGATGTAAACAATGGTATAACATTAGAGTCATCATATAATAACACAGTTGGAAATGTTAAATATCCAAACCAAATAAATCCTCAAACTACTAAAGAAGAAACAAAGAAAGATACAACTACAAGTACTAAAAAAGATGATAATAAAACAAAAGAAGACAGTACAAAAACAGAAAAAGACAACACTACAAAAGTAGAAGAAAAAGATAATCAAACATCAGGAACTGATAAAGATGAAACTACTTCCAAAGACAACAAAAAAGATGAAACTATAGATAAAAATAAAGATGAAAAAGATAACCAAACATCGGGAACTGATAAAGATGAAACTACTTCCAAAGATAATGAAAAAGATGAAACCGAAAAAGCAAATAATCCATAATTTGCTTTTTTTTATATACTATGGTAAAATTATTTTGGTGAGCAAAAATGAAAATAAATACTATTGAATTAATAATCTCTGCAGTACGTGAAAGCCAATACCCAACAGACAATAAAGAAGAATTTCTATTAGTGGGTAGAAGCAACGTTGGTAAAAGCAGTTTTATAAATACAATAATAAATAGAAAAAACTATGCCAGAACATCATCTACGCCAGGAAAAACCCAAACATTAAATTTCTATAAAATAAATGATTCCTTCTATTTAGTAGATGCCCCAGGTTATGGGTTTGCTAAAGTAAGGAACTCATTAAAAAAGAAATTTGGATTAATCATGGAAAGTTACTTAAAATCAAGAGAAAATTTAAAAATGGTATTTTTATTAGTGGACTTTAGACATAAACCAACAAGTGACGATATTATGATGTATGATTATTTAAAATACTACAATGTACCAGTAACAATCATTTGTACCAAAGTAGACAAAGTATCTAAAAATAACCATACTAAAAACAAAAATATTATTCAAAAAGAATTAAACTTACCTGATGACAAAAATATAATTCTATTTTCATCAGTAACTAAAATAGGCAAAAACGAAGTATATGAAGAAATAGAAAAACATTTAAGTTAGTTACCCTATTAAACATATTATCATAAACTAAAATGGAAGTGATTTATGATAATAAACCAAATAAATAATACTAATGATTATATAATAAAAATAATTAAAAACAATATAGATATATACAATCATAATGTTTTAGAAGAAATAACAAATAAAATAATAAATAAAATAAAAAAACAAAACAAATTAGAAAAACTAATTATTTTAGAGTTTTACCCAATAAAAAAATATGGTACTCTAATTATATTAAAAAATATAAAAACAATATTAAAAACAGAAAATGAAATAGAAGTAAAAATAATAATTCATACAGATTATCCAATATTATATAAAATAGATTACAACATTATAAAAGAATGTAATATAGACTATAAAAACATTTATTATTACAAAAACAATTTCTATCTTCAAATAAAAAATACTATTTCAGAAAAAGATTATTTATATCTTTTAGAATTATCAGAACTAACATACCGAAATACATTAAACATAATAAATTATGGATTAAAAATAAAACTATAGTATTTTTTTTTATTTTCTGTTATAATACTTTACAAAGAGGTGATATTACATGAAAGTACCTACAGTAGCAATCGTTGGAAGACCAAATGTTGGTAAATCAACAATATTTAACAAATTAGTCGGTAAAAAAATAGCCATAATTGAAGATACTCCTGGTGTAACAAGAGATAGAATATACGGTACAGTAAATTACAAAAACTACAAATTTCATTTAATAGATACTGGTGGAATCGATGTATCCGAAGAAGATTTCAATAATGAGATAATCATTCAAGCAAACATAGCCATTGAAGAAGCAGACATTATAGTTTTTGTAGTAAATGGATTGGAAGAATTAAATCAAAACGACTTTATAATAAGAGATATATTAATGAAATCAGGAAAAAAAGTTTTAGTAGCGGTAAATAAATTAGATAATCCAAAAAGAGAAGAAAATATATATAACTACTATGAACTAGGTTTTGAAGACGTGTTACCAATAAGTGGTGAACATTCTCTAGGATTATCAAATTTATTAGATAAAATAACAGAAAATTTTACTGAAAACAATATGGAAGAAGAAAAAGACGATCGAATAAAATTCTGTTTAATAGGAAGACCAAACGTTGGTAAAAGTAGTCTTGTAAATGCACTATTAAATGAAGAAAAAGTAATCGTATCCCCTATTGCTGGAACAACAAGAGATGCCATAGATACCGAGTTTACATATAATCAAAAAAAATATGTAGCCATAGATACAGCAGGGATCAGAAAAAGTGGCAAAATATTTGAAAGAATAGAAAAATACTCCGTATTAAGAAGTATGAAAGCTATAGAACGAAGTGATGTATGCCTACTAGTAATAAACGCTGAAGAAGGAATAATAGAACATGACAAACATATTGCCAGTTATGCACTTGAAGAAGGAAAACCAATCATAATAGTAGTAAATAAATGGGATACAGTAAATGATAAAAATGATATTAGTACATTTACAAAATTAGTACGTTCAGAATTCAAATTTTTATCTTTTGCCCCAATAACATTCGTATCAGCGCTAACCAAGAAAAGAATATTTACTATTATGCCAGAAATAGATAAAGTATATATAAATTCACAAAAAGAAATAAAGACTAGTACCCTAAATGATGTAATAAGAGATGCCGTATTATTAAAAGCACCTCCATCATATAAAGGAAAAAGATTAAAAATATCCTTTGCTCAACAAACTGGTACTACCCCACCTAAATTTACACTATTCGTAAATAGTAACAAACTAATACACTTTTCATATGAAAGATATTTAGAAAACAAATTACGAGAAAATTTTGATTTAGAAGGGACACCAATCATATTAGAATATAAAAATAAAAATGATTAATTAACCTATTTAACCTTTTAACATATATTATGTTAGGAGGTTTTTTTAATGAATTTTTCAGATAATTTTTTTAAAAGAGTAGAAAAAAAGACTAACGTCGATAAAGAAACAATATTATCACTTGCAAATAAACTACAAGAAGGTAATATGAAAGATGAAAGTACTTTAAAAGAGGTAATAAATGACTTAGCAAAAATGACAGGAAGAGAGGTATCTAAGGAAAAAGAACAAAAAATAATTAACACAATTATGAATGATAACGTTCCAAATGACTTAGATAAATTTATTTAATGAAAAATATAACTATCGGTATAATAGCCAGAGAAGAAAAAATAAATAACACATCTTTTGAAGCAATTACTAAAAATAATTTAAAATATATCCATAACAAATGTAATTATATAGGTATATTAAACTATAACAATTCATACATCAACACCGAGATATTAGATTTATGTGATGGAATAATTTTTCAAGGAGGAAGTACGATATACCCATATCACTTCCAAATATTAGACTATGCCATAAAAAAACATATTCCAGTATTAGGAATATGTATGGGACATCAAATAATAGGTTTATATAGCATAAATAGTACTACTGAAAAAGACTTAATAAAAATAAATAATCATTATAACATAAATAAAGAGCATCTTATAAAAACAGAAAAAAACAGTACAATAAATAAATTACTAGGAGATACATACTCAGTAAACACAAGACATTTATATGCAGTAAAGAAAGTAAATAAACCATTCAAAATAACATCTATATCAGAGGATAACATAATTGAAAGTATAGAATATATTGATAATAATAACTTCATATTAGGAGTGCAATTCCATCCAGAAGACATGAATAACACCGAAAAAATATATAATTATTTTCTAAAAGAAATAATAAAAAGAAAAAATAAAAACTAATACAACTCATTTTAGCATATTTAAAATTACTTAACATAGTATTTAGTGATAAAAAGAAAAGAGGTATATAATGGAAAAAACAGAAGTTATAAAAAGTATAGGAAAAAGATCAGGAGGCGACATATATTTAGGAGTAGTTGGTGCAGTACGTACAGGAAAATCAACATTCATAAGAAAGTTTATGGAAAATTTAATAATACCTAATATAACCGATGAATATGAAAAAAAAAGATGCCTAGATGAACTACCACAAGCAGCAGCAGGAAAAACCATTATGACAACAGAACCAAAATTCATACCATCAACAGCCACTAAAATAGAAATAGAAGATTTTACAGCCAATATAAGAATGATAGATTGCGTTGGATACATAGTTCCATCCGCTAAAGGATATGAAGATGAAAACGGTCCTCGACTAGTAATGACACCATGGTATCAAGAACCAATCCCATTTATAGAAGCAGCAGAAATAGGAACAGAAAAAGTAATAAAAGATCATTCCACAATAGGTATTGTCGTAACAACAGATGGTTCCATAGGAGAAATACCAAGAAATGAATATCTAGATGCCGAAAAAACCGTTATTGAAGAATTAGAATCAATCGGAAAGCCATATATAGTTCTATTAAACAGTACCCATCCAATGCTACCAGATACCGAAAGATTAGCAGACAAATTAAAAGATGAATATAAAGTACCAGTATTACCAATAAATATCGAAACAATGCAAGAAAGAGATATGTATAATATTTTAAAAGCAGCCCTATATGAATTTCCAATAGAGCAAATAAAAGTAAATATGCCAGAATGGATAGCTATTTTAAAACCAGACCATTATCTAAAAAAAGAATATATAAATAGAATAAAAGAAGAAGTAATAGAAGTAAGAAAACTAAAAGATATAGATAAAATCAATAATAACTTTACTGAATCAGAATATATAGCAAAATCATATATATCAGAAGTTAATGCAGAAACAGGAGAAGTAACAATAAATTTAGAGGCTCCTCCAGGATTATATAGTGAAGTATTAAAAGATACTATCGGTATCTCCGTAAATACCAAAGCCGACCTATTATCATTATTTCAAGAACTAAATATCGCAAAAAAAGAATATGATCAAATAAAAACAGCCTTAAAGATGGTTAAACAAACTGGTTATGGTATAGCGGCTCCATCATTAGAAGATATGAAACTAGAGAAACCAGAAATAATAAAACAAGGTTCAAGATATGGTATCAAACTCAAAGCCAAAGCAGCATCCATACATATGATTAAAGTTGAAGTAGAAAGTACATTTGAACCAATAATAGGTAGCGAATTACAAAGTAAAGAATTAATTGATCATTTAACAAAAAACGATAATAATACCGATATATGGAAAAGTGAAATATTTGGTCGAAGTCTAGATGTAATAGTACAAGAAGGAATACAAGCCAAATTATCTATGATGCCAGATAATGTAAGATTTAAATTATGTCAAACATTAACAAAAATAATAAATAAAGGTTCATCAAATATGATAGCCATAGTATTATAAAAAGCCTAATAATAATTAGACTTTTTCTTTTACTCTATTGACAATCTTATTACTATTAATTCTATCATTAACAGCCTGTCTAAGTAATATATATAAAAGAGAACATAAAGGAGTTGCTATAAGCATACCAAGTATACCACCAACACTAGCCCCAATAGTAACAGATAAAAGTACCCAAATACCCGGAAGACCAACAGACTTACCAACAACTTTAGGATAAATCAAATTTCCTTCAATTTGTTGAAGTACTAAAATAAACACAACAAATATAATAGCTTTAATAGGACTAATCATCAAAATAAGAAATGCCCCTAGGAAAGTACCAATAAATGCTCCAAATACAGGTATCAAAGCAGTAAACCCAAGTAACACCGCTATAGTAGTAGCATATGGAAGTCTAAGTATCAACATACCAAGAAAACATAAACTACCAAAAATCAAAGCCTCAAGACATTGTCCAGTAACAAAATTAGAAAAAGTAGTATTAGCCATTGAAGCATATTTATTAATTCTATTTACCGTTCTAGGTTTCAAATAAGCACTCATAAGCTTATTAAATTGTCTTTTTAATGTTTCTTTCTGTGCAATAATATAAATAGCAAAAACAATAGCAATAACAGCCTTACTAATAATAGCAATAAGTGAAGTAGCAACCTCAGTGGTAACAGTAATAACATCTTTTGAATTACCTTTAATATAATCAGTAATAACCTTACCAAAATTATCCAAATAATCAGACACCTTCTTAATAGTGGTCTCCTCTAAATTAAATTTATTCATAATATTAATAATATCTTCTTTATAAGTAGGCAAACTATCAGTAAATAAAGAAACCGAATTCTTAAGTTGAGGTATCAACAAATTCATAATAAACACTATAATAAAAATAACTAATACAACACTAATAGTAATACTAAGAGGTCTCTTAATTTTAAGCCATGTCTTCTTCTTCACTTTACCAAATAATTTACGTTCAATAAAATTAACTAAAACATTAAGAACAAAAGCCACTATAGCCCCAAAAATAAATGGCGAAAAAATATTAATAATATAACCTAATATAGATAATATCTTTTCAAAATTAACAAGTACAAAAATAATTAACGCAATATATGTAATAATTAAAATAATATTTTTTTTAATATCTCTTTTCATAAAACACCTCTCAAATCACAATGTATTATAACATAAAGAATTAAAACTTACAATAATATTATTAACCTATCCACAAAAGTTATACAAATAGTTAACTTTATAAAAATAATTATCATATTTTCCCTAAAAGTATTGATTTTATTGAGATTATATGATATCTTTATGTAGTAAGCATAGTATATAAACATAATGCTTAATTAATAAAAAACGGAGGTAATTAAAAATGACAAAAGCTGAATTAGTAGAATTTATTGCTGAACAAGCAGATTTAACAAAAGCTGATGCTGGAAGAGCATTAGAAGCTGTAATGGAAGGAATAACTAGTGGATTAAAAAAATCTGGTAAAGTAACATTAGTAGGATTTGGAACATTCACTGCTAAAAAAAGAGATGCAAGAACTGGTAGAAATCCTCAAACTGGTGAAACAGTTAAAATCGAAGCTAGAGTTGTTCCTGGATTCAAAGCTGGAAGCAAATTAAAAGATGCTTTAAACTAATATAAAAAATAAAGACTTCAGTAACTGAAGTCTTTTTTATTTTTATCTAATATCTCTTGACATAGATACAACTTTACCAAGTATCATATTATCAGAAAAAACATTAACAACAATAGTTTGATATTTAGGATTAATAGCCTGCAAAATAATAGCTTTACCACTCTTATATAATCTTCTGGCGGATAAAACATTTCCTTTAACAGCTATAATAATATCATCGCCATTATCATAATGATCATTTTTTTTAAAGAATAGTCTATCACCTTTCAAATATGTTGGAGCCATTGAATCATCTAATAATTTAATAGATAATTCACATCCCTTACTCATAGATTCATAAGAAGCATTCTTATAAGCATTAATAATTTTTTCTCCTCTAGAAGTAATATTCTTACTACCATTCATAGTATTAACACAATTTTTAATAAACTTCTTTTCAAACAACTCCTTCTCATTCTTAGTCATTGGAATATCATCAAAAGTTCCAATATCAATATTAAAAATATTAGCGATATCAAAAAATACATCATACGGAATATTAAGTACACCAGTCTCATATTTGTGTAGAGTTTGTCTATTTTTTTTATAATTTAAAGCCCTTGCCAAATCCTCCAAAGAATAATTAAATTTTTCCCTATATTCCTTAATAATATTACAAACAAATGGTTTTAAATCATCACTAATAAGTTCATCTTTTCTTGTTCTCATAATTACACCTACTTACCTCTCCTATTAACTAGCAAATACACAATAACTAAACCAACCATACCAATTATAACTTTAATTAAATATCTAATAATAATCATTCCAAATATAATAAGAAAATCATACTCACCAAGATAAGCAACACATATAAATATAATACTCTCAATAAATTGAATAATTAATATAGAACCAATATTACTAAGTAATAATTTATTTTTACTCCTCCTAATATAATAATATACCTCACCATTAAGATATAACATAAATCCAATTGATAGAAGACCACTAATAAAACATCTTAAATTAATTAACCCATATCCAAATAAACTATTAAAACAATTATTAGTCATAATATTATAATCACTAGAAGTAACTAAACTACCAAGACAAATAATAATCATTACCATCACATATGGAACCACATAATAACTAATAATTTTTTTTATCTCATCAAGTCCAAACCTCTGAATAATAATATTATTAGCGGTAAATATCCCCATAATTAATGGAAGGCCATAATTAACAGGAAATAAAGTAAAATCATAAAGTTTAAACATAACTACGCCAAGTAATGCCGCCATAAATCCAATATATAAAAACAATCCATCCTTTTTTCCAAACTTATAAAATAATACCAATATAAAATATACAAATATTATTTCAATCAACATATATAAAAGATTCATTTCTTCACCTTCCTTATCATAAATAATTTATCCACAATAAGAAAATAACTAACAACTATTAAACATTTAAGCAAATAATTACTTATTGCAATTTTCATAGCTATATCAAATCTAATAATAATAGCATAACTAAAATAAATAAATATAAATACATCTATAAAAGTAATACCAACTAATACTAATATCATTCTAAGTGTTCTTTTTTCTTTTACTTGTAATAATTCATTAAAAGCATAATTACATAAAAATAAAGTAATAGTTAGTGATATTGGATACATAATAACTATCGCCAAATTATCAAGTATCAATCCTTGATACATAGCGGACATCTTATCATATAAAGAAGGAATCATAAAAGCATTAATCATCAAAAGACAAGCACAAATAAGTGTACTAACAATCATTACCACTATAACTTTTTTAGCATCATCATTACCATATCTATGAATAAAATAATAAAGTATCATAATAAGACTACTACTAAATATAATTCCAAGATTAACATCAATACCAAGTAAATGTACAATTTTAAAAGACATTACAAATGATATAATAGAATAAACAATAGCTAATAAATAAAATTCATTCTTACCAAAATACCTATGCACAAAATAAATAATACCCATACAAATAGCCATAAGTAGCACAAAAATCAAAATATCCATATAACACCTTCTTATCCAAATAAATTATAACATAAATTTATTTAAGATACAATATTAAATAAATACATTGTAAACTAAAGCTTAATATTAGCAGTTCACATTATCATTGTTCACTGTTAGTTAAAGCCATAAGTCTTTAACTAAATTTTTAAAGCCTTATAAATAAGTCTTTAAAAAAAAACACATAAAAAAAGAAACTATGTTTTTGTTTCTTTTTTCTGCTTAATCATATCATAAAAAGCCTCTAATCTAGTATCAATACCAACTTCATTATCCTCAGCATCAAAACTAAAATACAATATAGGTATTTTATATTCATTGGAAATAATTGGTAAAATATTCATAGCACTAATTTCAGGAGTACATCCAAAACTCTTTAAATGGAGAATTCCATCAAAACCATTCATAGCATAACAATAACTTTTTACAACACTTCCTGAAGCATCCGCTCCTAAATGATACCTAATATATTTCTTTCCACTTTTTATCATTTTATGAAGTTTAAACCTTTTAGTAATAAGTAAATAAGTTAGATCCGTATCACGATATACCTCTATTCCCATTTTAATAAGCTTTCTTTCCGTATTATAAGAAGTATTAGCATCAATAAGAGAATATAATTCACCCAGAATAGCCACCTTAAAATGATTAGTCCCTTTATTAATAGAAATATTTTTAAACTTTCTTTTATATTTAAAATATAAATAAATATTCTTAAAAATACCATTATTTTTAAAACTATCAAAGTATTCCTTTTCAAGTTCCTCAAAACTACCCTTATTAATCTCAAAACCCATATTAAGTCTAATATATCTCTCAATTTTATCAATAAAAATAATCATAAGTAAAGTATTAAATAAATAATAAAAACATTTAAAAGGATTAATTTTATTATTCATCATTTTACAAAATTTATATCCCTTTCTTAAAGAAATATGATTATCTTCTATCATGTTATAAAACTCAAAATCATATCCCAAATCCCTCAATATTTTTTCCTCTAGTTCACCAAAATAACCATATCTACATCCTCCTCCACCTTGAATAAGAACATTAGCTCCCTTTTCAAGTGCTTCAATATAATTACCTAAATTATATTTAAATGGTACACAAACAAAATCAGGAGAATATTTAGCACCAAGTTCTATAGTTTTTTTAGTAGTATCAGGAGGTACAATGACTTTACATTTTGTAGCATTAGATAAAAAATATTCAAAAGCAATATAATAATTACCAAGATGTGGAAAAGAAATTATCCTATTCATTAATTTTCCTCGCTTTCAATATATCAACAAAGCTTTCCAATCTAGTATACAACCCTGATGTAGCGGTACTTTCATCTAATATAATATTAATTGAAGGAACTCCATCAAGTTTACGTATAGCAAGTTCATTTACCAATGAATCAGGACCACAAGGAAAAGAAGATAAAAATATAACACCATCAATAGCATTCTTATAATTAAATAAACTACCAATATTCTCTTTAGAATAAATCCAATACAAAGTTTTCGAAAAGTCATCAGCATAACAAATAGATTCTTTTCTATCCATTCTATCAGAATATAAAATATCTATTCCTTCATTAGTCAAATAATTAATAATATCACTACCCAAAAACGCATCATAAATAATATAAGGATGTGATACCACAAGAATTTTTAAATTATCAGATTTAAGTTTATTAATTTGCCTATTACATAAATCTTTAATATACTTTCTTTGTTTCTTCTTACCAATAAAGTAACTATAAATAACTCTAAAAATATTTTTATTAAATTTTAATCCCATTAATAAAAATTCCGTAAATTCAAATCTAAATTTTAAATAATCAATATTATAATTAATAATTTTAATAGTAGGAAAAAGATTATGTACAACATCATATATACCATTAAACCTCATACATACCCTTTTCTTTTTACCATAATTACATATTCTCGGAACCAATATATAATCACACTTATTTTCTAAATATTTAACATGTCCCAAATAAATCTTAAAAGGAAGACAGCTCTCATCAACAGCCAATTTTTTACCATCTTCAATAATACTTCTGTTACTAGGGGCACTAAGTAAAACGGTGCAACCAATCCCCTCAAAAAAATTCTTAAATAAAATATAATCTCTATAATACAAAAAACCTCTAGGTATTCCTATTTTTATCTTCATAACTAATGGCCTCCATGTAATAATATGAAGATAAATAAAAAAAAGAACTAGTTTTCATCTCCTAGTTCATCCTCATCAACTATAGTTAAATCAGAATAATCATCATCGATAATATCAGCTTCTGCATTTTCATTATAATCATCTTCATAATTATCTTCTTCTGATAAATCATTGTTATCATTATCTTCCTCTTCAACATCAGCTTCCGCATCGCTGTCACCATAAATATCATTCATATCAATTTTAACAGAATGATTAGCTCTCAAATCCCAATTACCATCACTAAGTAATATAAAATCCTTAGAAGTAGTTAACGATTCAAAAAAATCAGCAATTTTTTCTTGATATTCATTGTCATCAAGACCAAGTAATCTACAAACCTCCCTAAAAAGATCTGCGGTATTCATAGTCTTCTTGTTTTCCTTTAAATACATTTCTGCAATCTTAGCATAAGAAAGCAATTCTAGTTCCTCTTTCGATAATTTATTTAACATAATATATACCTCCTACATTTCCTCTCTAAGTATTAACCCTAACATATTTGCCGCATTATTTATAACAATCTTAATAGCTGCAAGTAAAGCTATTCTTTCACTAGTATAAATATCATCATCAGTAACAATTTTTTCAGCAGCATAATAACTATGAAATAAACTAGCCAATTCATATAAATAATTAGCAACTAAATGTGGATATCCATTTCTAGAAGCACTAATTATAACATCCTCAAATTCCAATAACTTATTCATGATAGTATATGCAAGTTCATTATTCATAGTACTAAACTTATTTATCTTTTCAATATTTCTATTTTTCAAAATAGAACTAATTCTAGCATTAGCATATTCGATATAATAAATAGGATTCTCATTACTCTTCTTAACTGCCAAATCCAAATCAAAATCCATCTGAGTATCTAAACTCTTCGATACAAAGAAATACCTAGCAGCATTAACACCAACATCATCAATAAGTTCATTTAAGGTAATAGTTTTACCAGTTCTTTTACTAAGTTTAACCTCTTCACCATTTCTAAGTAATCTAACCATTTGAAGTATTCTAACATCAAGTCTATTAGAATCATATCCCATTATTTCTAAAGCAGACTTAAGTCTATTAATATATCCATGATGATCACTACCAAGAACATCAATAAGTCTATCAAATTTTCTTTCAAATTTATCACCATGATACGCTATATCAGGAAGAAAATAAGTATAGTTACCATCACTCTTTACAAGTACTCTATCCTTCTCATCACATATATCAGTAGTTCTAAGCCATAAAGCACCTTCATTTATATAACATTTACCACTTCTTTGAAGTTTACTCAAAGTATTATCAACTAATCCCCTATCATATAAAGATTGTTCACTAGTAAAAACATCAAAATTAACTCTAAATCTATCCAAATCCTTTTTTATTCCATCAAGAAGAATATCCAATCCCTCTTTTCTAAAAAACGCCGTATCCTCATTTAATTTAGAATCACCATAAATATTATAAATATTTTCAGCAATATTAATAATCTCATTACCATGATACCCATTCTCTGGTATCTCACAATCAAGTCCACATTTTTCTTTATATCTTTCTTTAATAGATATACCAAGATTATTCATTTGATTACCAGCATCATTAATATAATATTCTCTTATAACATCATAACCAGCCCAAGACATAATATTAGACAAAGAATCCCCATACACTGCTCCTCTACCATGTCCAATATGTAAAGTACCAGTAGGATTAGCGGATACATATTCAATATTTATTCTTTCATCATTACCATAATTACTCTTACCATAATTTTTACCACTATCAAGTATAGTATTAATATTACTAAGTAAATAATTCTTACTTAAATAAATATTAATAAAACCAGGATTAGCTACTTCTACCCTATCAATGATATCATCATCAATTTTATTTGCAATTTCACCAGCAATATCCATAGGTTTAGATTTAAGTTCTTTTGTAAGTAAAAAAGCAATATTACAAGAATAATCACCATTCTTTTTATCTTTAGGAATATCAATAATTATTCTAGATAAATCAACATCAATAGGCAAACTCGTTTTTATAATACACTGTAATTTATTTTTTATACTCATAATACATCTCTCATTTCCAATTTATATTCATAAATACAATTAGTCTCACTTATTAAATACTTAATATAAATAATATCATCATCAATTTTTAAATCAATAACATCAATATCAATATCAACATCACAATTATTTTCTTTAATCAAATAATTACTTATACTATTTTTTTTATTCTTATCAAAAATAAAAGTATTAATAAAATCAGCACCATCTCTAATAAGCATAACATTATCATCATTGATTTTAATATTAAACCTAACATCATTATCAACATAAGTAACTTTATTCTTATTTTTAATACCTTTACATTCAAAATTAACAATTTCATTTTCACTAATATTCTTCAGATAACCTTTAATTAAAATTCTAATAAATATCACATCCAAACATTTCACATGAAATCATATCATATCTTTAAAAAAAATACAACATATTTTTATCATTTTTTAGCATAATAATAAATGCTATAATAAAAGATAAAAAAATGAGGGATATAAATGAAGAAAAAAACAAAAAAAATACTAAAAATAACATTATTACCACTCCTAATAATAGTACTAGGAAATATTATATTCTACGTATATTGTTTTCTTACACCAAAACTAGAAATAAACAAGTCCCAATCATATTACCTATATGATAATAATAGTAAACTAGTATTTGGAGATAACGATTGGATATCACTAGATAAAATAAGTGATGATTTAATAAACGCCACAATTTCTACCGAAGATAAATACTTTTATAAACATATCGGTTTTGACTATTTAAGAATAGGAAAAGCCGCTATTACAAATATCATAAATAGAAATAAAAGCGAAGGTGCTTCAACAATTACTCAACAGTATGCCAGAAATCTATTCTTAAACTTTGATAAAACATGGAAAAGAAAAATAGATGAAGCCATTTTAGCAGGAGAATTAGAAGTACATTATACAAAAAAAGAAATATTAGAAGGTTACCTAAACACAATAAATTATGGCGGTGTTTACGGTATAGAATCAGCATCAAAATATTATTTTGATAAATCAGCCAGTAACTTATCATTAGCCGAAGCAGCCATTTTAGCAGGAATACCAAAATCCCCAAATAACTATTCTCCAATAAAAAACTATTCAAAAGCAAAGGAAAGACAAAAAATAGTATTAACAATGATGAAAAAAAATAAAGTAATAAGTGAAGAAGAATATCAAAAGGCATTAAACGAAAATATAACCATTGTGGGCAAAAGTAAAGAATCAAACATAGCCAGTGTAAACTATTTTAAAGATTCAGTACTCGAAGAATTAAAATCATTAAAACAAATACCATCTAATATTATTGAAACAGGAGGATTAAAAATCTATACTACTTTAGATTCAGAAGCACAAGAAAATCTAGAAAATTCAGTTCAAAAATATATAAATAATGAACAAGAGTTAGAAACATCCGCTATAATGATGAATCCAGATACCGGAGGAATTATGGCATTAATTGGTGGTAATAACTATAATAAAAGTCAATACAATAGAGCAACGAATTCAAAAAGACAAATAGGTTCAACTATGAAACCGATATTATATTATACAGCTTTAGAAAGCGGGTTTACACCATCTTCCTCATTTACCAGTGAAAAAACAACATTTACCTTCTCAGAAGGAAAAACATATAGTCCAAAAAATTATAACGACAAATATGCAGAAGGCCCCATATCTATGGCAGCAGCAATATCATACTCAGATAATATATATGCCGTAAAAACACATCTCTTTCTAGGAGAAGATATGTTAATAAATACAGCAAAAAGAATAGGCATCACAAGTAAATTAACTCCCATACCATCACTAGCATTAGGAACAGAAGAGATGAGCCTTATGGAAATAACAGCGGCATATTCATCATTTGCCAATCAAGGTTACAAAATAAATCCACATTTTATAAAAAAAGTCGAAGATTCAAAAGGAAACACCCTATATGAAAATAAAGAAGAAAAAATAGAAGTATTAAATTCAAGTCTAACATATATATTAAATGAAATGTTAACCTATACATATAATAAAAATTTCATTGATTATAATTATCCAACACTAATATCATTATTACCAAATATAACACATAAATATGCAATAAAATCAGGCACAACAGATACAGATTTACTTATCATGGGATATAATAAAAATGCTGTACTAGGTGTATGGACAGGATATGACGATAACAAAAAAATAGATTCAACTAAATATTCTTACCACAAAAACATATGGATAGATACCATGGAATCATATTTTAAAAATCACGAAGCACAATGGTATGATATACCAGACAACGTCGTAGGAGTATTAGTTAATCCAATTACTGGCACACTTATAGATGATAATGCAGAAAAAAAAGAAATGTTTTTTTATATCAAAGGAACTGAACCGACCACTAATAACGAAACAAAAGATTTAGAAGCAGTATTTAAAGAAGAACAAAAAAGTAAACTAGAAGAATAAATAATTGAAATACTAAAATTAATATGATAAAATATTTTTAGGAGGTAAAATATATGTATTGTAAAAATTGTGGCACAGAAATAGATAAAAATGCATATGTATGTCCAAAATGTGGCGTCAAAGTAAACGAAAGTAAACCAGATGTTCCTTCTGTAGGCTTTAATATCTTATCAATATTATTTCCAATTGTAGGATTAATTCTTTACTTTTCATGGAAAAACGAAACACCAAACAAAGCAAAAAGCGTTCTAACCTGTGCCATCATTGGTTGGGCACTTGGAATGTTATCATATATAATTTCAAGATAAAAACAACTTCACATTGAAGTTGTTTTAATTACAATTAGTAATAAAAATAAATCTATCTTTGCCACTATAATCTTTATCAACAATTATATTAACATCTTCTAAATATTTATTAACAATACCAATAATACTATCAGCTTGTAAATATCCAATTTCAAAAGCAATAAAAAATTTATCATTTAAATACTCTTTACATTCACTAAGTATTTTATCATAAAAATACAATCCATCCATATCAGCATATAAAGCCAAATGAGGTTCATTATCATAAACAATATCCATAATCTCTTCATCATGACAAATATATGGTGGATTACTAATAATAACATCATACTTACCATTAACATTAGAAAAAACATCACCAACAATAAAATTAACATCAGTATTATTAATAACATTATTCTCTTTAGCAACATCAAGTGCATCATTAGATATATCAACAGCAGTAACCATACTATTAACTAATTTATTAAGTGTAATAGCAATACATCCACTACCAGTACCAATATCTAAAATAGATACCCTATCTTCAAAAAAATTATTAATATAATTAACAGATTTTTCAACTAATAACTCAGTCTCAAATCTAGGAATAAGCGTATTACTATTAACCTTAAATTCATAACCATAAAAATCAACATTTCCAATAATATATTGAACAGCTTCACCTTTAAATAATCTATTAGTATAATCACTTAACTTATCTAATAAATCATTACTTTTAAGATAATTATATAAGTAATCAAAAGAATTAGCATCGAGTCCACGACTTTCTAATTCTTTCTTAATTTTATCAACATTAAACACTAGCTTCTAGCTTCTTTCTTTGGTCTTCATTAATTAAAGCTTCAATCAAATCTTCCATATCTCCATCCATAACTCTATCTAAGTTCATTGAAGTATATCCAATTCTATGATCAGTAATTCTATTTTGCGGATAATTATAAGTTCTTATCTTCTCACTTCTATCCCCAGTACCAATCTTAACTTTTCTTTCAGCAGCTTCTTTTTCTTCCTGCTCTCTAAGTTTCATATCATAAAGTCTAGTTTTAAGTATTTTAAAAGCAAGTTCCTTATTCTTAATCTGGCTTCTTTCAGTTTGCGAATAAACAATAATACCAGTAGGAATATGTGTTAGTCTAACTGCACTATCTGTAGTATTAACTCCTTGACCACCACAACCACTACTTCTTGTTATATCAATTCTAACCTCAGACTCATCAAGCTCAAAATCAAATTCCTCAGCCTCTGGCATAACAAGTACCGTAGCAGTACTAGTATGGACTCTACCCTGACTTTCAGTAGCAGGAACCCTTTGTACCCTATGTGCTCCACTTTCATATTTAAGTTTAGAATAAACTCCATCACCCTTAATCATAAACTCAATTTGTGCAAATCCCCCAGCAGTACCTTCAACCTGATTAAGTACTTCAATTTTCCAACCTTCTCGCGAAGCGTATCTAGAATACATATCAAATAAATTACCAGCAAAAATATTTGCTTCATCTCCTCCAGCGGCCCCTCTAATTTCCACAATAACATTCTTATCATCATTAGGATCGTGTGGAATAAGCAATACTTCAAGTTCACTTTCTAACTTATCTTTCTTTTCTTCAGCACTAGATAACTCTTCTTTAGCAAACTCAGCCATATCCTTATCTTTTAATAGTTCTTTCGCTTCTTCAATATCATCTAATACCTTTTTATATTCTTTATATACCTCAACAGTTTTTTCAAGCCCCGTTCTTTCCTTAGAAAGTAATGTCATTTTCTTAATATCAGATATAATTTCAGGATTAGCAAGTTCTTCTCCAATTTCATTATATCTTTTTAATGTAGCCTCTAGTCTATCTATCATAGATTATCCCTCATTTCTTTAAATATTATAACATCGAACTAAAAAAAAGTAAATTAATTACTAATAATATAAACTTTTTATAACAATTTAATCAATTAATATTGACAATACCAATAAAATATACTACAATTTAGTCATATTTAATTAAACAACGACTAATACCAAGTAATTATTTTATTTCCTTTATAGAGAGTTAATGGTTGGTGTAAATTAACAAAATAAAATAATGAAATTACATATTAAGAGTTTAATCGGTAAATACCGTTATCATATTAAGGCAATAACTATATTGTAAATAAAGGTGGTACCACGACAAGTTCGTCCTTTTGGTATCATCTTTTTTTATATAAAGAAGGAGAGGATAAAAAATGAAATTATATGAAGACCTAATGTGGAGAGGACTAATAAAAGATGTAGCAGGAGAAGATTTAAAAGAAAAATTAAATGGAGAACCAATAACATTCTACTGGGGAACAGATCCAACAGCAGATTCATTACATATTGGTCATTATTCAGCACTATGCACAGCAAAAAGATTAGCTAACGCTGGACATCATCCAATACTATTATGTGGAGGAGCAACAGGTAGAATTGGAGATCCTAGACCAACAAGTGAAAGAGAAATAATCTCAAATGAGGCAGTAAATAAAAATATTATCTCAATAAAAAAACAAATAGATAGATTGTTTAATGGAAAAGCAGAAATAGTAGATAACTATGACTGGACAAAAGATTATACATATCTAGAATTCCTAAGAGATATAGGAAAATATATTAATGTTAACTACATGATAAATAAAGACATCATTGCCAGAAGATTAGAAAGTGGAATTACTTATGCAGAATTTTCTTATACATTACTACAAGGTTACGATTTTATGCATCTATATCAAGAAAAAAATTGCATTATGCAAGTAGAAGGATCAGATCAATGGGGAAATATAACTACTGGTATTGAACTAATAAGAAAAAAATTAGGTAAAGAAGCATATGGATTTACTATGCCCCTAATACTAGACGTTAATGGCAATAAATTTGGTAAAAGTGAAGGTAATGCACTATGGTTAGATAAAGATAAAACATCGCCTTATGAAATATACCAATACCTAATAAATACTGATGACTCAAAAGTATTTGAATATCTAAAAGTATTCACATTCTTAACAAAAGAAGAAATAGAAGATATAATGGATAAACAAAACAAAAACCCAGAAACAAGAATAGCGCAAAAAACATTAGCATATGAAGTAGTAAAAGACATTCATGGTAAGGATGAAGCAGACCATGCCATAAAAATATCAGAAGTACTATTCACTGGAAATATAAAAGACTTAACAGATAAAGAAATAGAAATAGTCTTCAAAAAAATGCCTGCATTCGAATCAAACAATGATACATTAATAAATATATTAGTAAATAATAATATTGCCACATCAAGAAGAGAAGCCAGAGAGTTTCTATCAAATAACGCTATTACACTAGATGGCGATATAGTTAATGATGAATCAAAAGAAATAACTAATACACAAAAATATCATATAATAAGAAAAGGTAAGAAAAAATATTATCTAATAAAAATGAACCAAGACTAAATATAAGCCTTAGTTCTTTTTATTTTAGATAATATATTAAGTTTCTTTTTTACAGTTTTATTATTAGGATTATATACAGTAACAATTTCCTTCTCAGGAATATCAAAATATTTCCTAATATCAATAGTAGTAAAATCATATAAATAATCATATAATGTTACTTTATTACCATTAAACATTAATTGAGCAGTATAATCCATATTCAAAGAAATAGAATCATTATTCATAGTAACAATTGTTGCCAAACCACTAAAGTCATTTCCGTAATCATTGACATCAATATTAGTTTTAACATTAAAATCATGAATACACTTTGACAAATAAAGCATATTAACATTGCTATTAACCAACAAAGCTCCTGCCAAAAATGAAGAAAACGATACTTCTTTATTCTCATTAAACTCCATATTCTTAATTTTTTCACCTCGCAATATACAATTATATAGTAAAAGATTATAAAAGTCAAAAGAATATTTCAAAATATCAAAATATTTGTTATAATATATGCAAAAGGAGGATATTATGAACCATGTATTAGACGACTATATTTTTAATAATTACGTCGTAATAGGCGTATCAGCAGGTCCAGATTCCATGTGCTTATTAGATTTATTACAAAAGAAAACAACAAAAATAGTAGTATGTCATATAAATCACAACGTAAGAAAAGAAAGTATAGAAGAAGAAGAATATATTACCAAATATTGTCAAGATAAAAATATTATACTAGAGAAAACAACTATAAATAACTATCAAGAAAATAATTTTGAAAACGAAGCCAGAAAAAAAAGATATATGTTCTATGAAGAAATATTAAAAAAATACAATTCTAAGACACTACTACTAGCACATCATGGAGATGATCTAATTGAAACCATACTAATGAAAATATCCAGAGGATCAAATTTAGAGGGCTACGCAGGAATAAAAGAAATATCAAACGTTAAAAATTATCAAATAATAAGACCATTACTAAAATATACTAAAGAAGATATAATAAACTATAATAAATCTAACAACATTAAATACTACAACGATAGTTCTAATCAAAGCACCAATTATACAAGAAATAGATATCGTCTAAATATTTTACCACTTCTAAAAAAAGAAGATAAAAATATACATAAAAAATATTTAAAATACTCCAAAACATTAATAGAATATGATGACTATATCAAAAGAGAAATAAAAAGAAACATAAATAATGTATACAAAGACAATATTATAAATATAGATAATTTAAATAAGTTAGATACCTTTCTAATAAAAAACATATTATATAACATAATGAATAATATTTACCAAAATAAAAACAATATAATAACAGACAGACATATTCAAAATATTATATCACTATTAAATAATACCAAGCCAAATATAAAAATAGATTTACCAAATAATAAAGAAATAGTAAAGGAATATAATAAATTAATAATAAAAGATAAAACAAGTGATATAAAAAATTATAAAATAGAATTTAATGATAAAATAGAAATAGAAAATTTAATCATTGAAAAAATAGAATCAGAAGATGATGATAGTAACAGTGTATGTCGCCTAAATAGTAAAGATATAACATTACCATTATACATAAGAAACAGAGAAGATGGTGATTATATAATATTAAAAGGAAGTAACAATCGAAAAAAGATAAAAGAAATATTTATAGAAAAAAAATTGCCACTAAAAAAAAGAAATAATTATCCATTATTAGTAGATTCAAATAATAATATAATTTGGATACCAAATATCAAAAAAAGTAAATTTTGTAATAAAAAAAGTGAAAACTATGATATAATAATAAGGTGCAATGAAAGGAAGGAAGATTATGAATAAAAAAGAAATAAAGAAAAGTTTAGTACCATATGTATTTTTATTAGTGTTTTTTATAGGATGTATGATAATGTTCAAAATGTTCAATAATACAGTAAATGAAATAACATATGACGATTTTATAAAAGATTTAAATGGTGGTAAAGTAACAGAACTAACTATAACACCTAAAGTAAGAACAGAGACATATAAATTAACAGGTAAATTAGATACCTATTCAAAAAACGAAAGTTTCATTCTTTACATACCAAGATCAGAGGAATTCATATCAAAAATAACTACCGCTAAAGACAATTCCAATGATTTTAAATTAACAATATTAAACGATCCAGAGGCATCATCATGGCTATCTGTAGCAATTGAAGTTGTTCCAATATTAATTTTAGCCGGAGTAACAATTTGGGTATTTACAAGACAAATTGGCGGTGGCAGTAAATCAATGGACTTTGGTAAATCAAGAGCAAAACTAGTTGAAGAAAGTCGTGCTACATTCAAAGATGTTGCTGGATTAACAGAAGAAAAAGAAGAAGTTCAAGAATTAATAGACTTTTTAAAGAACCCAAAAAAATTCACTAGCATGGGAGCAAGAATACCAAAAGGAGTATTATTAGTAGGTCCTCCAGGAACAGGTAAAACATTACTTGCTCGTGCAGTAGCCGGAGAAGCAAAAGTACCATTCTATTATATAAGTGGATCAGACTTTGTAGAACTATTCGTAGGAATTGGTGCATCAAGAGTAAGGGATATGTTTAAACAAGCAAAAATGAATGCCCCATGTCTAATTTTCATAGATGAAATAGATGCCGTTGGCCGTCAAAGAGGAACTGGGCTTGGTGGTGGACACGATGAAAGAGAACAAACACTTAACCAATTACTTACTGAAATGGATGGTTTTGGTGCTAATGAAGGAATAATCATCATAGCAGCCACAAACAGACCAGATGTCTTAGATCCAGCATTACTACGTCCAGGAAGATTTGATAGACAAGTAACAGTTAGTCTTCCAGATAAAAACGCTAGAATAGAAATCTTAAAAGTACATGCTAAAAATAAAATACTAGCTAAAAATATCACACTAGAATATCTAGCAAAAAGAACTCCAGGATTTTCCGGAGCAGACTTAGAAAATCTTCTTAACGAAGCAGCATTATTAGCAGTTAGAAGAAACAAAAAAGAAATAACAATGGCCGAAATAGATGAAGCTACAGACAGAGTCCTAATGGGACCAGCAAAAGTAACAAAGAAATACACAGATAAAGAAAAGAAACTAGTAGCATACCATGAAGCAGGCCACGCCGTATTAGGTTTAAAACTAGATGGTGCTAACGAAGTACAAAAAATAACAATAATCCCAAGAGGTCATGCTGGCGGTTATACAATGATGACTCCAAAAGAAGAAGCATTTAACTATACAAAAAAAGAATTATTAGAATCAATCTGTGGTTTACTAGGAGGAAGAGTAGCAGAAGAAGTAACATTCGGCGAAATAACTACTGGAGCACATGATGACTTCAAGAAAGCTACAAAAATAGCTAGAAGTATGGTAACAGAATATGGAATGAGCAACTTAGGGCCAATGATGCTTGAAGAACCAGATGGCAACACATTCTTAGGAAGAGATTATACAAAAAATAGAAACATTTCAGATACAGTAGCACATGAAATAGATGAAGAAATGCGTTCAATCATAAACGACTGTTATAAACAAGCTACAAAAATAATAACAGAAAACAAAAAATTACTAGAACTTATTGCTAATACACTTCTAGAAGAAGAAACAATCACTAAAGAAGAAATAGATTATTTAGTAGAACACGGACATCTTCCTGAGGACAAAAAAGAAGATAAATCAACAGAAGAAAAAAAAGAAGTAAAAGAAAAGAAAGCCAAAAAAACTGAAGATAAAAAATAAAAGAGATGACTAACCATCTCTTTTTTATATTTATTCATCATCTGGTATTCTAATAATAAGTTCACCATTTTTAGAATACAAATATTTCTCTCTAGCATATCTAGCAACATAATCTGGATCATTAAGTTTTTTAATATCCGAATTAAGTGCTTCTTCCTCATCTTTCAAATCAGAAAGTTTAACATTTAAAGCTTGCTTTTCATTCTTAATTTCAATAATTTTACCAACATTAGTAAAAAAACTATAACTAAGAGAACCAATTATTGCCCCAAAAAAGATAAAACTTAAAAATATTCTCTTCTTAGCTTTTTTATTGTTTTTTTTACTAATCTTACCCTTAGCCACAGTCTCACCTACCTTACGACACAATTATAGCACAACTTATCTCCTTTTACAATTAATTTTACTATATATGACAAAAGATAACATATAACCTGTAAAGAAAACCAGAAAAAAATACACATGCAATATACCATTATTAATTTTTATAAGAATAATAAAATATAATAAAGATATAAATATAACAAATAAAAAGGAAATCATAATACGATAAATAAATTTTCCATTATATAAAATTTTATAATTAACTTCCAACATAGAAAAAAAGAATATACCATAAAAAAAAGAATAAATAAGCGATAAAATTTGCGTAGAAAGTATCATTTAAAAAGCTTATTAAGTAATGAACTATCCTTATCTTTCTTTAAATTTTCATCCAAATACATAAGACTATCTACTCTTCCCTTTATAGAAACATTTCCTTGATAAGTATCAAGCTTTATAATTTCCAACTCACTACCCTTTATAACCAAAAAACCAAGAGTTGTCTCCATTAAAAACTCTTCATTATCAAAACTTTCAATTTTTTTAACACCACTAATAATCAAATTCTTACGTTCTGTTATAGTAAGACCATGATTAAAACTATTATTCATATCTTGAACTTTATCCATTACTATTCCTCCTAAATAATAATATGTTAAAAAAAAGTAAATATGAAAAAAACTATTAGAAATCTAATAGTTAATATTCATTATTCACCTTTATTATATTCTTCAAAAATAAGGTCTTCGAACATTTTTCTTGTTTCTTCATTAATAGGATGTGCAGTATCCCTATGTCCACCATCTGGTGTTGGTTTACTAGGCATTGCAATGAACAGACCCTTATCTCCTTCCAATATTCTAATATCTTCAACTAGAAAGCATCCATCAATTAGTACTTTAGCAATACCTCTCATCTTTGAACCTTCTCTTGGCTCAATTCTTATTAACTTATCAAGTTTTAGTTCCATATCATCAACTCCTTCTAGAAAATACTTTCTAATTACATTTTATATTATTTATTCAATAAAAGCAAGAGTTTTTCACATTTTTTACACTTAATCAAAGAAAATCTCTAGAGTATTAGTAAGAATATCCCGATAACTAAAACTTTTTATTTCCTCGCTACATGTTTTAATAATAAAAATATAATTATATGTTTCAGTAATAATACCACTATATTCTTCTCGTTTATTACGACTACCATTATATATAACTTTAACAAACTCTCCAAGATTATTATCAATATTATCCTTTATTCTTTCTATTGTCATAATTTACCTAGGATATCCAATATACATCATACCCTTAGTTATAATTCCCCCCATTCCATTAGAACCATATTTAGTTTTATCCAAAATTTTAATCAAATCAATATTCTTGTTTTTATCAGAAAAAGCAAGACTAGAAGCCACAATAGCAGGATCGAGCGCATGAATGTTAACCCTTTTAGGACTTGATGCAAAATTAGCTCCAGCCCTTATAAGTTCTTCATAATTAGATTGACAAGCTCCCGCTATGATAGCTAACTTTTCATGAGAATTTTCATATTTTCTAGCAGCCCTTACAGCATCTATAAACTTATCAGTATTTTTATAATTACTATTATTTCTATGCTTTCTATAATAAGCATCATGTCCCGTAATAACCAAAATATCAGGATTATACTTTTTCAAATTTTCCATAACATCATCAGACAAATTATCATCATTAGATAAAACACCAAATGCTTTAAGCTTATTTTGTTTATAAAACTTCATACATTTATCCAAAAAATCAGCATCTTGATCAATATGCAATATTCTAGCAGGCAAATAAAAAAATTCGTTTCTTTCCAGATTTCTATATCCATCAATTTCAGGAGAAAAATCATCAACTGTTATATCACTATAAATCTTTAAATCATCTTTCAAACTATCAGCATACAACCTAACAAACAACCCCTTAAGTAAATAATTATCACCATCAATTCCAATAATTTTAAATACAATATCATTATTATAAGATTTTCTAGTAACTAAATCTCCAACATCAAACATATAATCACCCATAAAATAATATGCATAAAATAAAAAAAAATAACAAAGAATTATTAACATAATTCATTTGCTATTTCTACAAAAACATTATATGGAATATTTTCACTCCTAGTATTAACATCAAAACCATATTTAGTAAGAATATTACTAATAATATCTAAATCATAACCAACTAAATTATTTTTAATAGTTTTTCTTTTAAACCTAAAACTATCTTTAACAAGTTTATTAAAAACATCAAAATTCTTAATATAATCATTACTTTCTTTTCTCTTCATCTTAATAACAGCAGAATCAACCTTAGGCTTTGGAAAGAAACAATTTTTACTAACATTACAAACATTATCAATATCAAAAAAATAATTTAAAAATACAGTAATCTGTCCATATTCTTTACTTCCTGGTTTAGCAGAAAATCTATCAGCAACTTCTTTTTGTATCATAATAACAATTTCATTAGTAGGTATTTTATCATTAATAATTTTAGTAATAATAGGAGTAGTAATATAATAAGGCAAATTAGCCACTATATATAAATTATCAAAATCATATTTTGATATATCTTTATTAACATCTCTATTCAAAAAATCATCAAATATAAGTTCATAATTAACAAAAGTACTAAGTTCTTTATTTAATATTTTTTCAAGTCTAGTATCAACTTCATACAAAATTGCCCTATCAACTTTTTTTAATAACTCCTTAGTTAAAGCCCCGGCTCCTGGTCCAATTTCAATAACCAAGTTATTATCTCCATAATCAGGAGCATTAACAATCTTATCAATAATATTTTTATCTTGTAAAAAATTTTGTCCTAAATTCTTTTTATAATCAAACTTATACATACTAATAAATAATAATAACCATAATCTCCGTAATTATCAAAAATGCCGAAGCAAGAGCAAGTCCAAGACCAATTTTATTACAAGTATTATTTTTCTTTTTTAAAGAAAGAACCAGACTAACAATCATAAAAATAAAAGGAATTAAAATAAAACCAATGGCATAATTAAATCTCTCATAGAAGTTTGTATACATACCAACACTACTAATATCTTTAAAAAAGCAAGACAAAGATAAAGCTAAAGCTAAAATACCCGCAATAATGCTTGCTATTCCAATAGCATTACTATTTCTTCTAAAAGTTTTAACTCTCCCACCATTAACTAAAGAACCACAATGAACACAAATAAAAGCATTCTCATCTATTTCTTTACCACAATTTCTACAATACATAATATATCCTCCCAAAACAATTTTATCATAATTAAGATATGTAATCAATAAGAAAAAGAATCAAAAGATTCTATTTATGATAAGTTTCATTATTAAGTATTTTAAAACATCTATATATTTGTTCTAATAAAATAACTCTAAAAAGTTGATGAGGAAAAGTAAATTTAGAAAAAGACAAATTATAATCAGATCTATTCTTTACATCATTATGTAAACCATAAGAACCACCAATTACAAAAGTAATAATAGAATTAGTAATAAATAACTTATCAATCTTATTAGCAAACTCTACAGAATCAATTTCATGACCATCAATTTCTAAAGTAATAACATAATCCTTATTACCTATATTTTTTAATATCCTATCCCTTTCTTCATTAATATTAGAATCATCAACCTCAATAATATCAATTTTATGATACTTACCTATTCTTTTCTCATAATCATCTATTGCTTCTCTTAAATATTTTTCTTTAACTTTTCCAACACAAACAATTTTTATCATAACTTAATAAGCTCCGTTTCTTTATCTTGTTTAGTAATAATAATATCAGGAATATATATATTATCATTTTTCAATTTTTCAATCAAAGTATCATAAGCAATATCCTCAGTATTGTTTTCTTCAGACAAATGAGCCAATAATATATATTTAGTATTATCCCCAATAAACTCACTTAAATATTTAGCAGAATCATAATTAGATAAATGACCCTTATCAGAAAGTATTCTTTGTCTAAGTTTAAAAGGATATTTACCATTATTTAACATTTCAACATCATAGTTAGATTCCATTATATATAAATTTCTATTACTAAGTAAATCAAAATATTTATGATTAATATAACCAGTATCAGTTACATATACAATAGAACTATCACCACTAGAGATAACATAACCCCTAGAATCATCCGTATCATGAGAAGTTTTAAAAGCCTCAACATGAATATCCTTAATATCAAAACTATCTTCTAAAAACTTATAATTATTCAAATAATCAAGACTCTTAAGCATAATATCCGTAATATAAACTAAGATATTATGCTTTTTTTCAAACACTTTAAGTCCCTTTATATGATCAACATGTGTATGTGTAATTAATATTGCATCCAAATCATTAGGATCAACACCAAATTCCTCTAACTTTTCCTCCACGTATTTAGCGGTGTTTCCTATATCAATAAGTATTTTCGAATTATCAGTTTCTATATAAGTAGTATTACCCTTACTACCAGAAGATAAAACACTAACTCTCATCAGAATAAACCTAGAGGATTAATACTAGTACCATATGCCCCACCAATTCTAGCCTCAAAATGCAAATGTGTACCACCATAAGGATTAGATGCTGAAGGAACAGGATAAACCTCTCCAGTATTTCCCATAGCTCCTATTCTCTGACCTCGAGCAACAGTTTGCCCCTCAGATACATAAAACTCTTTCATATGCATATAAACTGTATAATAACCACCAGCATTATGATTAATTATTACATAATTACCTTGTCTACCATTACATCCAATATATCCTGGTGTACATCCAGAACCAGTCTTATAAACCACACCATTATTAGCAGCATATACAGGCGATCCATAACCAACATATATATCAATACCCTTATGGAAAGATCCCCAACGATATTCAAAATATGAAGTAATAGTATAAGGTTTTTCAGTAGGCCAACCCCAATAAGATAAATCAGCTATATTAGGAGCATATTTTTCTCCTTTAACAATAACCTTATTAATAGCAGGCTTAATCTCTGTAGAATTAGCAATAGTACCAGAAACCAATTGTCCATTAACATATTGTGATTTTCTAGTAACTTTATACAATCCATTTTCTCCATCTTTAATAGTTTCTTGATAGCCGACATATTGACTAGAATCATATTGAATTTCCGTATCATATTCCCTTTCTTCTTCAGCAACACTATGTACATCAACAACTACAGAAATAATAGGTTTAATAAGTCCAACATGTACAACTTGATTTTCATAAAGTAAATTATTTTCACTAGAAAACTCAGGATTAGCAATCAAAAATTCCTTAACATTAAGTTTATGACTATTAGCAATAGACTCAATTGTATCATCACTATTAACTGTATAAGTTTCTTGTTCATCCAAGGTACCATATAAAAGATATTTACTAAGCTCATCTTCATCAACAAATATCTTTTCATCAGTAGGAATTAATGTTTCTTTATATGTAATAGTTTCACCCAAATCAATATTTTCAATCATACTTCCCAAATCTTTAATTTCATCCTGTGTACCAGTAACAAACTTCTCATAGTCCTCTTCATCAACAAAAGCCTTAATAGTATCAACAACCGCCTTATCAAAAGTATCCTTAGATAAAACATAAATAGTATTTACCTTATTATCTTCATCTTCTTCTGTATCATTACTAACTATAGTAATTTCATATCCCTTAACAGTAAATTTTTTATTACTAATAATTTTATTATAAACATCTTGATTAGTATTAACAGAAGAATTATAAGTAATATTCTTTTTAATTTCAACTCCATTAGGAGTATAAACAGTATCAACATCATACTTATTTTTAAGTTCTTCCTCTTTAGAATTAATATATTCCTCAAAACTATCTTTAGAAGCAATAGTACCAATAGCTTTTCCATCTAAATAAACAGAATAAACCACATTAGGACTACTATTAATATCTTTATGGAACCCAAGCAAAAATACAATAAAGCAAAGAAAAATAGTAAACATAATAAAGCCAAAACTTAAATTATTACTATTCCTCATTAATTACCACCATCCCTTTTTATAGATAAAAACGTTGAAGTCTTCTTTTTAAATAACAAATCAATAGTTTTTGTAGGACCATTCCTATGTTTTAATATAATAAGTTGTATAGGATTAGGCACTTCATCTCCAACAGGAGTTTCAACATCAGGAGCATGCAATGCTGCAACAATATCAGCATCTTGCTCTATAGAACCAGATTCTCTCAAATCACTAAGAACTGGTTTCTTATCTTCTCTTTTTTCTACACTTCTAGACAATTGAGAAAGAGCAATAACCGGAACTTCAAGCTCTAAAGCCATTGTTTTAAGTGCCCTCGATATTTCCGATACTTCCTGTTGTCTAGAACCAGAGTATCTACTAGAAGAATCAATAAGTTGTAAGTAATCGATTATTACAAGCCCAAGTCCTTCACCTTGCGTAGCAAGTCTTCTACACTTAGCTTTAATCTCACTAGGGGTAACGCCTCCAGCATCATGAAAGAAAATATTTGTATCAGCTAAAATACTAATTGCTTCATTAAATCTTTTCCAATCATCATTTTCCAACTTACCAGTAGATAATTTCTTATTGTCAATTTGTCCCAAAGAACTAATCATTCTCATAATAAGCTGTTCCGCCGGCATTTCAAGAGAAAATATAGCAATATTTTTCTTAGTACTTTTAGCTGCTGCAAGCGCCAAATTCAAAGCAAAAGCAGTTTTACCAACAGCCGGTCTAGCAGCTATAATAATAAGCTGTGTAGGATGAAGTCCTTCAGTCAATGCATCCAATTCTCCAAATCCAGTTGTAAGACCATTTATTTTACCACCATTTTTGGCAAGCATTTCCAAATCATTTTGTGCTTTAGTAAGAACATCCTGTACCTTCCTAAATTCACTAGTTCTTCTAAATTTAGATATATTAAGTATCTCTTTCTCCGCATCATCAATTGTATCAGCAGCAGAATTATCTTGATTAGTAGCTTTATTTACAATATCCGTAGCTACCTCTATCATTTTTCTAAGAGTATATTTATCACTAACTAAATTAATATAATATTCAATATTAGCTCCAGTAGCCACCGAATTAACAATTTCATTTAAATATTCAACGCCACCGACCTCATTAATTTTATCAATACTAATTAAATAAGTAGTAAGTGAAGTAATATCAACAGGAGTATTATTCAAGTACAAACTTTTAATAGCCTCAAATATTTTAGCGTGACTATCCAAATAAAATATTTCTTTTTCTACCTCTTCACATCCCTTTTGAAGCGATTCATTAGACCAAAACATCGATCCGATCAAACACTTCTCAGCCTCAATATTCTTAGGTAATTCTTTATTCATAACTTCACCTACTTTTTAAGTTCAACTTTAATTTTAGCGGTAACATTTTTATACAATTCAACATATACATAAAATGTTCCAATAGATGTAAGAGCATCAGGTATCACTATTTTCTTTTTATCAATTTTATATCCAAGTTTATCAAGTTCAGTCCATATTTGTTTACTAGAAATAGAACCAAAAACCTTACCATCCTTACCAGTCTTAACGTTAAATACTAAAGTTTCTTTTTCAATTTTAGTTCTAATTTTTTCAGCATTTCTAGTGTTTTCTTCCTCTGTTAACTTATTTTTAACTATTTCATCGCCCAATCTATCGCTACTAGATTTAGTATATTTAACAGCATATCCATTTTTAATTAAATAATTAACAGCATATCCGTCACTAACTTCTTTTATCTCATTTTTCTTACCTTGTTTTTTTAAATCTTTCAAGAAAATAACCTTCATAAAACATCCCACCTTCGTATTACTATTATACTATAATTTTATCACTATGTCATTAAAAAAGAAAAAAATATAGTTATAAATAACTATACTTTTATTTACAAAATGGAATAAATCCCATAAATCTAGCTCTTTTAACTTCTTGAGCAACATGTCTTTGATGTTTAGCACAAGTACCTGTAAATCTTCTAGGTAAAATCTTACCATTATCATTAATATATTTAGATATAATATTTACATCTTTATAATTAACAGGTTTTCCAGCACACATATGACATACTTTTTTTCTCTTCTTACGAAACTCTGCCATGTTTATCCTCCTTTTTTAGAATGGTAAATCATTATCACTGATTTCAATAGAATCACCAAAAGCTTCAAATGGATCCTTTTCTACAGAAACAGTTGAAGTAGTACTAGGCTGTTCCATTGGTGGTTCTGGAATATTATTAAATGAACCAGCACCATTACTTGTACCTTTAGCATCCAAAAAGCTAATATTAGTAGCAAGTATTTCAGTTACATAAACTCTCTTACCATCTTTATCATCATAATTTCTAGTTTGAATTCTGCCCTCTACAGCAATTTGATTACCCTTATGCTGATATTTAGCCAAATTCTCTGCTTGTTTATCCCAAACTACACAATTAATAAAATCAGCTTCTCTTTCACCATTAGCATTAGTAAAATTTCTATTTACTGCAATTGAAAACTGACATACATTTCTCCCAGTTGGAGTAGTTCTAAGCTCAGGATCTCTAGTTAATCTTCCAATTAGAATTGCTTTATTCATTCTTACTCTCCTTATTTATCTAAGTTAATAATTAAATGTCTAACAACATTTTCATCTATTCTTGCTACTCTATCAAATTCTTTAATAGCAGCATCATCATTAGCTTCAATGTTATATAGAAAATAATAACCAGACTTAAATTTCTTAATTTCATAAGCAAATTCTTTTTGACCTAATTCCTTAGATAAAGTAATTTTAGCTTTTCCATCAGTCAATACCTTTTCAAGTGTTTTAACTGTACTCTTTACAACATCTTCAGTTACATCAGGTCTAACAATAAACATGATTTCATAATTCTTCATCTTTACACCTCCTTTTGGACTAACGGCCTTATCAATAAGGCAAGGAGCTTTCGCTCACAAGTATTATAACAACTTTATCAAAATAAGTAAAGTTTTTTCAAAAAATATTTAATATTTTCTCATAATAATATGTAAATAAAATATAAAAATCACTTACCACTATAAATCTCATACCAATCTTTAATTTTTCTACCACCACTAATAGCAACTTTTTTAACATATGATAAACCAATTTTACATTCATTTTTAACATCACCAAATATCTCTTTTGCCCTATCACATTCATAAGTATTATTAGAACACATTTTAGTAGATATATCAAAATAAGCAGTAATAAGACGCTCCTTTATATCAGTATATATCCTACTACCAGTATTACTAATACTTTCTTTATAACCTGGTGCATACTTTTCTATTTTATTATCAATCTTAATAAGAATAGCAATAACCTTAAGTTTAGCTTCATTACTAAGTTCATCAAAAGTATAACCCTTAATTTCCTTATCATAAAAAATAAAATCAACACCAGTAATAAAATAATCTTTAAACTTAGTCTTACATTTTTCAAAATTACTCTCATTAATTTCATTATTCATATTATCAAAGTATTGAATAACACTATTTTCATTAACATCATCATTATATTCTGTATTACTTTCTATATTACTCTCATTTAAATTAGAGTTTAAAACATTATTATCCTCAGTAGTAGTACCAGTAGGAATATCAGTAGAAAGATTATTAGATTCATCTATCACTTCATTTATTATTAAGTCGTTTATAGAACTTTCTTTTTTCAAACTTAAACAAAAAATAATAATAAGTAAAATAAAAATAACAACAAGTAAACATAAAATAATAATATTCTTTTTCTTTTCTTCCACAATAAACACCTATGCATATAATATCACCATTTAATAAAAAAAACAATAACTCTCTTGACAATAATAACTAAATAAAGTATTATATATAAACACAAAAACGAGGAGAAAATGTATGAAAGAATATATAACAATAGGCACAAAAAACATAGCCGAAGATATTTTTAGAAAAATATTAAGGCCATTAGATATAAATTTTTATAAACCAAATGGTGGATTATGGTCAAGCGAATTTATAAGTAGAATATATTGCATAAGCGAATGGCATGATTATCTACTATATGAAGATCAAGAAACAGCATCTTATAAAAATATTAACGCCGGTGCCATATTCACACTAAAAAACAATGCCAAAATATTAAATATTGATAGTGAAGAAAAGATAATAGAATTATCTCAAAAATATCCATCATGGCACTATATATTAACCCATTACGATAATCCAGAATTAAATATAATAGATTTTGAAACCCTATCAAAAGATTATGATGGTGTTGAAGTTTCAATAAACAAATTAGGTTATAACAAACCAGGTCTTACTTTCAATTCATGGAGTGTAAATACACTACTATTATTTAATTTAAATTGCATTGAAAAATATCAAAGCGTTGATATCGAAGTATCATTATTTAATTATGATAAAAGACCATACATAAGTAAAATAAGTAATCCAAAACAAGTATTAAATCATAGTGAATATTATGAAGAAGTATATAACTACATAACTATAATATTCAATAAAATACTTAAAGCTACTAATTATCAAAAAACAAATTATCAAGAATATTTCAACTACTTAATAAACTGCACTGAAAAATGTATTGATTTGGCCCTAAATATGCAAAAACCAAATATCAATATAATTAACACAAGGCTAAAAGATAACGATATCCAAATAAGTAATGAAACATTAATAAGAAATATAGCCTACAATTATTTATCAGAATATTTAGCAAAAAATAAAGAAGAAGAAAAAAAATTTATCAAAACATTAAAAAGATAAAACCATATTGCTAAAAAAATAAACAAATGCTATAATTAAAAGCGGAGGAAATAATGAAAGAAATAATATTAGATACATTACTAGATTCATTAAAAATAATTCCGTTTTTATTTATAGCATTTTTAATAATAGAATTAATAGAACATAAACTAACAAATAAAAACAAAGAAATAATTACCAAATCAAAAAAAATAGGACCAATCATAGGTTCATTATTAGGAGTAATCCCACAATGTGGTTTTTCAGTAATGGCCACTAATTTATATATAACAAGAATAATAACACTAGGAACACTAATATCAATATATTTATCAACTAGTGATGAAATGTTAATAATAATGTTATCAAAAAAAGTAGAAATAACATTGATACTAAAAATACTTCTAATAAAAATATTCTTTGGTATAATATACGGAGTAATAATAGATAAAATATTAAATAATAAGAAAGAAAAAGAAAACTACCAAATATGTGATGAAGAGCATTGTGAATGCAGTCATGGAATAATATTATCATCACTAAAGCATACCATACATATAACCATATTTATCTTTATTGTAACTCTAATATTAAATATCATAATAACCTATATAGGAGAAGACTATCTAACAAAAATATTTTTAACAAATACAATATTCGGTCCATTTATAACAAGTCTAATAGGACTAATACCAAATTGTTCCGCTAGTGTAATACTAACAGAATTATATCTAAATAGTTCTATATCATTAGGTTCATTAATAGGAGGACTATTAACATCATCCGGAGCAGCTATACTAGTATTAATTAAAAACAATAAAAATATTAAAGAAAATATATCCATAATACTACTATTATATTTTCTAGGAGTAATATCCGGAATGCTTATAGAACTAATAAACATAATAAAGTAACATTAAATTGTTACTTTTATTTATACAATAAAAGTAGTATCATCTATAAACCTATAATCAGTTTTATACTTAATATATCTAACTAATCTAAATAGACTATCATCTTTACATTTAGCCTCAATCATAATATCAACATCCCTATCATATTTCTTAAGTATTTTAATAAAATCAATAAAATCATCACCATTAATATAATCATTATGACTTCTAAAATCCTTCTTGTTTTTAGAAGAAGAAAAATGCATCTTAACTTTCCTATTATTAAAACTATTAAAAATATCTTCAAAAGAAAAATCACTTTTATTACACAAATGATGATGATAATCCAAAATAACAGGTACGCCAGTATTTTTAGATATCTCTAAAACATCACTAACACTAAACACCTTATCATCATTTTCAATAGCAATACATTTCTTTAAATACTTAGGCAATTTATTAAAATTATTAATAAACCTTCTAATAGAATTATCCTTACCAAAAGAATTACTACCAACATGCAAAACCAATATTTTATTCTTAATACCCAAAGCTTCAAGTAAACTATAATGATATTTCAAAATATCAATAGAAGCACTAACAACATCGCTTTTAACACTATTTAAAACACAAAATTGATCAGGATGAAAATCCACTCTCATATCATAATCACTAATCATCTTGCCTATCTTATCATAATAACTTTTATATTTATTAATATAATCAAACTTAACATCACTTTTAGTAGCTAAAGGAATAATTTTAGAAGACATTCTATAAAAATGAATATTATTCTTAATATTATAATAAATAATCTCCTCCAAAGATTTTAAATTAGAAACAATAACCCTATCTAACTTTTCCATATCACCATATTTCAAATATTCACCATAAGTATAAGGACTAGAACTAGTAGAATCAAGACAATTAGTAATACAAGCATATCCAAGCCTAATCTTCATATAATCACCAGTATTAATATTAACCAAATAAAAATAATTAAACAAATAACAACATTTATGTTATAATAATAACATCAGAAAGGAAGTAAAAAAATGTCTAGAGAAAAAGTAAAAGAATATTTAAAAAAATATAATATGGATAATAGAATAATAACAGTAGAAGGAATAAGTGCCACAGTAAAAGAAGCTGCTGAAGCACTAGGTACAAAAGAAGAAAGAATAGCAAAAACATTATCCTTCAAATTAAAATATAAATATATCGTAGTAGTAACATCAGGAGATGCAAAAATAGATAATGCCAAATATAGACATACATTCGGTGAAAAAGCCCATATGGTAAGTTCTGATGAAGTAGAAGAAAAAATAGGACACCCAATAGGAGGAGTATGCCCATTTGCATTAAACGAAGGAGTAGAAGTATACCTAGATGAATCATTAAAACAATTCGAAACAGTATTTCCAGCTTGTGGTGCCACTAATAACGCAATTGAAATATCAATAGAAGAATTAGAAAAAGTAACAAACTATAAATCATGGGTAGATGTATCAAAACCAAAAGAAAATTAAAAATACCAAGTATATATAATTACTTAGTATTTTTTATTATAAAATTAAACACTACACTAATAAAATAATTATAACATATTTTATTTAATATTAATTCGATTGTTGAAATTTTTTTATAAAGATAATACAAGTTTTTTCATAGAAGTTCCATATTCAATATTAGAAATGGAAAATCCATATTTATATCTATCGTCTAGTGTATAATTGTCTAAAACAGAATTTGATAAATCAAAAGCCTCTAATAAATTTTCTTTATTTCCCAGAGTAAAGTATTCAACTATAGGAATTGTTACAAAATTATTTTTATAATGATATCCTCTTAGTTGTCTTTTTAATTTTTCCATTTTTATAATATTTGGTAATAAATTTAATTTGCTATTTACATACCTATTATAGTATTTATTTTATTAAATTGTTAGATGATTTATATATTCAAAAATCAAAAATATATGGATTCAATAATGAAATGTTTATCTTTGGTGATATTTTTCCATTGTCTAGAACAACAATAACTAGAAAAAAAGAAAGTTATATAAAAAAAGCAAATGTAAAAAGGATAACTATTCACGAGTTTAGACATTCACATGTAACTATTTTAAGAAGTATGAACTACACAATTAAATAAATTGGAGATACAGAAACAACAGTAATAGAAACATATTCACATCTATTTGAAAGTGATAAATTTGTAATATCAGAAGGACTAAATAAATTAAAATTATATAAAATAAGATGTAAAAGTTATATAAAATAATAAAAACCCTTATATTTTAAGGGTTTATTTTCATTTGGAGCGGTTAAGCTACAGCTTACGAACCATAATGCTCTCCTTCTAAAAATATTATATATGAAATCTTATTAAATTTCAATGCTTTTTTATTCCACTGCTATAAGTGTTTCCTTTAGATAATAGTTCTTCGACAGTTATATTTGTTCCTTCGATATGATAATCTCCATTCAAGTTTTCAAAATCTCGAATAAATGCTAAAAATTCATCTATTTTATCATATGGTACTTCAGATGTGCCATAATATTTATATATTGTATTTCTTCTAAATAAATCTTTAACAAATAATTTTCTAAAATCTTCCGAATCTGTTTTTAATGAATATTTTTCTAATAAAATTTTTAATAAATATAATATATTACTTTGTCTTTCAGAAATATTATTCTCTTGATAAATATTTGAATAAAATCTTGCATAACAAAGTGATAATATTTGTATAGTTGCAGATATTAATGATTCATAATCATTTTGAGAATTATAAAAATCACAAAGCAACATACTTTTAACAACCATCGCACTAAATCCACCAAAATTATTTTGATATTCATGATCGTTTTGTCTGGTAATAGAATCTTGGTCATTATTATATGTGTATCCAACAATATGAGTATAAACTACCTTAGGTGAGTAGTATCGTAGAAGTTCTTCAAAATATGCATCTTCTTCCCATCTTAAAACTTCACTATATCTTATATTATTAGCATCTAAAAATTGCTTTTTAATAAAGATTCCAAAAACATATGCATTGTTAAATAAAAAGCTTCTCCTTTTATTTCCACTATCGGTATCATAAATTTTTGTTGCAATAATATCGCCATCTAAATCTTTGTATTTATCAAATGTATTTAAAACTGAATTATCAAATAAACAATCTCCACAATCTAAGAAAAATACAAAGTCTCCAGATGCCATATCTAAAGCAACTTGTCTAGCAACTCCAGGCCCTTTATTTTCCAGAAGCTTTGTATATCTAATGTTTAATGATGGATACATTTCTAATACTTTATTCCAATCAACTTTATTTTTATTTGAACAATCATCAACAATGATTACCTCTATGGCAGATAAATCATACTCACATTGCATTGCTATTGAATCTAAAGAACATTTTACTTTATCATAAGTATCATTATATGTTGGAATAATAATTGTTAAATCTTTGCTCATATTTAACCTCCATTCATTATTTGCTTTTTAGTAATTTTCTCTTATATAATTATTATATATTAAATCTTTGATTTATGTCAATTTTTTTATGGCAATCGCTTAAAAATATATCACCTTTTTATAATATACTAGGAATTACATTAAATATTAGATTTTCAATATTTTTTAAATTCATTTTATATCTTGTTAATTTTTTAGTCATTGTAATTTTTCCAAAACTATTATCTAAATTTACAAGATTAAATACTACTTTTCTTAATATAGATAAGTTGTTTATAGAATTGCCAATGTTATTTCTAGAATGATCTTCATCAAATATTACATCTAACTTCCAGTACAATCCACATTCTATACTCCAATGATCTCTTGCAATTTTCTCAGCATTATCAATATCAATTTCGTAATCAATAATATAATAATTATCTTGTATTAATTTTAATATTTCTTTTCCTTGATTATTTTCTTTCATAATAAAAATCCTTCCATTTCTTTATTTTATTATATCATGGAAAGATTTTTATTTACACAGATTTATTTACAGACTCCAGGTATCTAAAAATTAGTATTAAAAATACCTGTTTTAATCATCTTTTTTTGTTTAAATCTATTTTTTTTACATCTTGTATCATCTTTTGATATGCTGGTCTTTTATCATTTTTAGCACTTATTCCTGCATCATCATATACTTTGTAAATTTGATAACCTTTAAACTTACAAAACTCTCTTAATTTTTCTTCTTGTTTTGGTAAACTAAATCCTTCTCGTTTTTGGTCTAATGTAGATACTCTTTTATAAATACCTGCAATCTTTTTTTCTTCGTTCATTTATATCTCCTTTCATATGTTTGGCACTTTAAAAACAAAAAGTAAAGTCTAAAATTTAAAAATATTATATATTAGTGTGATTTTATATAATTTTCAAAATCTTTAAATTCTATTTTTTTATCATAACCATTTATAAAAATATAATCGGAGTTATCAAATAATAGATAATTAATATTATTTATTCTTACTATATAAGGTTTTACATAAGCAATATTAGTATTCTTAATACTTTTAACATTTCCGTTTGTAATAGAGTAGTCCACATAAGCAAATTTACATATCATTTCAACCTTTCTTTTTAATTCTTCGCTTATTACAAGTTCTTTAGTTTCTATTGTCATAATTCATCACTTTCCTTTCTTAAATAACAAAAAAACTAACTATTTTGACATATAAAAACCTCGTTTCCATGTCCAAGAAACGGGGTTCATATCATTTCTAGTTAGCATTTATTACTCTCGAATCAAAGTGTTCGAGTTTCTTATCAATTTGGAGCAGGTGATGAGAATCGAACTCACGCAGTCAGCTTGGAAGGCTGAGGTTCTACCATTAAACTACACCTGCATCAGTAGGCAATAATAATATTACTATAAAATTGCCCATCTGTCAATTATTTTATGCAAATTTCTCAAATTTTACACTATTTTTTTCATAAAAAGTCAAAATATTACTAATTTTTAACTAAATTAGGATTAATAAGTGAAAGACTAACTCTACCCTTCTCTAAAGAAATATCATCTACGTAGCAGGTAACAATATCACCAACCGAAACAATTTCACTTGGATGCTTAATATATTTATCAGTCATTTTAGATATATGTACAAGTCCATCATCATGTAGCCCAATATCAATAAAAGCGCCAAAATCAACAACATTTCTAACAGTACCAAATAGTTCCATACCAACTTTTAAATCCTCTATTTTAAGAATATCACTCTTAAGTAGTGGCTTTTCAAAATCATCTCTAAAATCCCTATTAGGTTGTTTTAAACATTTAACAATATCTTCTATTGTATAAATATCAATACCATTTTTATCAGCATATAAAGGAACATCAAAATCATCAAGTTTTTTTGATAACTTATCACTACCAACATCACATATATCAAAACCAATATCATTAAGTAACTTACTAGCAATATCATAACTTTCAGGATGAATAGGAGTCTCATCCATAATATTATCACCATCGATAACTCTCATAAATCCGATAGACTGTTGATAAGTTTTAGGAGTTAATACCTTATCCTTAAGAAGCTTACCTCGAGACAATATTTTACCATTATCTTCCCTATATTTAATAATCTTATCAATAGAAGACTTAGTAAGTCCAGAAACATATTTAAGTATAGCTCTACTAGCAGTATTAATATTAACGCCAACATTATTAACACATTTAGAAACAACAAAATTAAGTGATTCATCTAATTTCTTCTCATTAACATCATGTTGATATTGACCAACACCAATACTCTTACTATCAATCTTAACAAGTTCAGATAAAGGATCTTGAAGTCTTCTAGCAATACTAATAGCACTTCTTTTTTCTACCGTCAAGTCTGGAAATTCACTAATAGCCATTTCACTAGCAGAATATACACTAGCACCGGCTTCACTTACAATAATATATTTAACATCTTTATCATTATACTCACTAATAGCTTCTGCCACCAACTTTTCACTTTCCCTAGAAGCAGTACCATTACCAATAGCCACAACATCTATATCATACTTTTTAAATAAATCCTTCAAAGTATTTTTAGCCTCATCCCATTTATTATGTGGTTCATGAGGATAAATAACCGAAATATTAAGAACCGAAGAAGTAGGGCTAACAACAGCAAGCTTACAACCAGTTCTAAAGGCAGGATCAAAACCAAGTACCGTAACATCCTTAATAGGCGGTGTCAAAATTAAATTCTCTAAATTATCACCAAATACATCTATTGCGTCCTCTTCACTTTTATCTTTAAGAAAAGATCTAACTTCTCTCTCAATACTAGGAAATATAAGTCTTTTATAACTATCGTTAATGGCCTCATCCACAATTTTAGCAGACATGACATTATTATTTTTAATAATTCTACTCTTCAAATAAGAAATAATATAATCATCATCAACTTTAATATTAACAGATAAAATATCCTCTTTTTCCCCCCTATTAATAGCAAGTACCCTATGAGACTTAATAAATTTTATTTTTTCCTCATAATCATAATACATCTCATATGTACCCTTATCATCTATAGCATTTTTCTTTTTCTTAGTACAAATAACCCCATGATTAATCATATTATTCCTAATATACTTACGATAACTAGCATTATCACTAATCCATTCCGCAATAATATAACTAGCCCCTTTAATAGCAGCATCAAAATCCTTAACATTTTCATTTATATAAGAAAGAGCAATTTTATTAATATCAACGTCTTTAAAAGACATAATAATTTTAGCTAATGGCTCAAGACCATTTTTAATAGCTTCAGTAGCCTTAGTTTTCTTCTTTTCTTTATAAGGCCTATAAATATCCTCTACCTCAACTAATTTATCACATTTCATAATATTATCTCTAATCTCTGGAGTAAGCATTCCCTTTTCATCAATTAATCTGATAACATCTTCTTTTCTTTTAAGTAAATTTTCTTGATATTCATATACCTCATTAATACTTCTAATTTCTTCTTCATTTAAAGCTCCAGTAACTTCCTTTCTATATCTAGCAATAAAAGGAACTGTATTTCCTTCTTCTAATAATTTTAAAGTGGCTACCACACTTTCTTTTTTAATATTTAAATCATTTACAATACCATTAATAATAACATCATTCATATAAAAACATCTCCCATTTATCTAAATTTTCTACTAACAACCTCATCGCTTGAAGAATCAACATATCTATCCTTTTCTCTATCAAATTCCATATCAATTCTCTCATTCTTATCTAATATATTCCTTCTAATAATAACAATAGGAATATTAAGTCTCTTACTCTCAGTGATATCAATGGCTCTTATATTATCATAAACAACAATAAAATCTGGCTTTTGATTAATATATTTACCATTTTCATCTTGTATATTAACAAGTTCAACTTCACTATAACAATCACTGCCAAGAACAAGTTCATCTTTTGAAACAATTCTATTTACATAGTTACTAACATCTTTATTATCATTATATGCATCACTACTAAAAGCGTCTTGTTCAAGCATATGAATAACCCTATCATTAAGGAAAGAATTATATCCATATATTATCTTATCATTATCTTCTCCTTGATCAAAAGTATTATTATTCTCATCAGATATAATAGAATAACAGTTTCTTCTTTTATTACTTTTATCTTTATGTGGAAACTTACTTCTAACAAGCATAGTATACTTACTATCTCTCAAATCATAAACAAGACATTGCGTTCTTTCACAATCAATAGAAGAAACTTTATCACTATACTTAGACAAATCTAGTAAATCATTCTTAATCATGTCATAAGATGCATCCTTTAATTTTCTTAAATCATCATAAAAAGTCAAACTAAAATTTCTATCTTTAAACTCATTAAATAGCTTAATCTTATCTTTTGAAGAGATGTTATCAAAGTCAAGAATCATTTTATAAAAAGCCACTCTATCATCATCTAAAGCCTTATCATTTTTATCTAATTTATTATTATACCTAATCATTTCCCTAATATTAATCCCAACATTATAAATATTATCAGAAAACAGAGCATCAATAACAACTTCACTAATTTTCTTACTAGTTTCCATTTTAAGGATTTGAATAAGTGCATCCCTATCTTTAAAATATAAATTATCATCATCGTCACAACTCAAATATTTTTCAAATAAAAGCACAATATCATAAGAAAAAATAAAAGTATCTTTATTATAATAATTATAAAGTAATGAAGGATTATTCAAAACACCCCAATATTCACCAAACATATCTTCCTCACTATCATATGAAGAAATTAACTCGTCATAATATTTTTTAAGTTTTTGCTCTATTATAATAGGATTATTATAAGTTTCAACAGTATTAATATTTTTTCTAAAAATGACAAAACTACTACTTTTTAGTCTATTAAAAAAACGCTGACTAGATAAAATACTATCATTAAACTTAACACCAGAATTAATATAGCCATTTATATTAGGAATCTTTTCAAATAAATCAATACTTCTTCGATCATTTAAAAAAAAGTAAGATAGAGTATCAATATTAAAATAACCAATAAGTTTCAGAATAATATCATCACTAAAATTTTCTCCTAATAACGCCTTTTGATTATCTTTATTAATTAAAGATAAAAAATCATAACCCTTATCATGAAAATAATCGCGATATTCATCTAGTTTATAAATAATTTTTACAATAAGATCATAATCAAGATCACAAAACATTGAATAAAAATTATCTACCTTCATAAAAAATTCTTTAAAAAGATTATCATTTTGTAAAATCCACAAAATAGTATTATTGATATCATTCTCACATAATACAACAAAAAATTTATATTCATTACTATTTCTAATTTCACTATTATTAATTTCAAAAGAAATATTATCATCTATACTATTATAATTAGAAAAATCCTTATAACTAAGCTTTTTAAATGCTTCATGTATATCATCATAATCAAAATTATCAAATATATAATTCAAAGAAAGAACATTAATAATATTTCTAAAATTATAATAAGCATTTCCCATAGCAGCTTCTTTTAATAGTTCTTTTTTAAATTTATTTTTTATAACTGGAGTACTTAAAATAGCAGTCTTTTCCTTATCACTTTTATATTTAAGTACATTAACAATTTCTAAACAACTCATATTACTATATTCCATACTTATACCTACCTTTTATCATTGTTATTACTACCATAACCAATAACATTATTACCATATTTATCCCTAATATCATCTATAACACTTTGAAGTTTATCATCCCTCTTTATATCATAATAATCATCAGAAGAAACATCAAATATAGATAACTGTTTCTTTCTTTCATTAGAAAAGCCACTAATAAATACACATATGCTTCTAATACCATCATCATGATTCCAAATACCATTAAATATTCTAGAAGCAACTCTATAAATCTCCTCATCAGTTGAGATACTAACATCTAATTTTTCTTGTCTACTAAATTTATCAAAATAGTTATATTTAAACCAAATGCCAACAGTATCAGCATATTTATTATTGTTTCTTAATTTTTTTCCTACATCCATAGATAAATTCATAATAACATCATTAATCATATTAATATCATGATAATTATATGGAAGTACTGTCGAAGAAGAAATACTTTTAGCCTCTTCCCTTTCATAATAGACAGGACTATTATCAATACCATTAGCATATTCATGCATCATTTTACCCATTGATTTAAACTTCTTAGTCAAAATATCATAAGGAACCTTAGCAAGTTCTCCAATAGTTTTAATACCCATCTCATCTAGTTTCTTACTGCTAGCCTTACCAATCATAAACAAATCACTTACAGGCAAGGGATACATCTTTTTTTCAACTTCATTATAAAATAAAGTATGTACCCTATTAGGCTTTTCAAAGTCAGAAGCCATCTTTGCTAGTAACTTATTATTACCAACACCAACATTAACAGTAAAACCAAACATTCTATAAATATCATCTTTAATCTTATAAGCAACCTTCACCGGATCACCAAATAAAGAAGCACTATTAGTATAATCAAGAAAACATTCATCAATAGAATATCTCTCAATAATATCCGTATACGTACATAAATATTCATACATTTTATCAGAACAATACTTATAAAACTTATAATTAGGTTTATAAACTTCTAGATAAGGACATTTTCTTCTAGCAGAATAAATAGCTTCAGCGGTAACAACACCACGTTTCTTACAAGGATTGCTCTTAGCTAGCACTATCCCCCTTCTTTGTGACTCATCTCCCCCAATAATAGCATATCTATTTCTAATATCATATTTATAACCATTTCTAAGCATATCTACAGCAGTCCAACTAAGAAAAGCATTATTAACATCAATATGTAAAATAATCCTATCCATATATCACACCTCTATATAATAATTAGTTTTATATACCTTACCATTAATACTATAATAAATAGTATATTTACCATTAAAACTAGTATTATTAATATATTTAGTACCACTAACTTCATATATTTTCTTATCAAATAGCTTATCAAAAATAACATATACCTTATCAGAATTCTTAGAAGTCACAGTAACTCTCTCATTATCCATAGAAATATCAATATCCTTTAAATCACTTTTATCATATTTAATCAAAGATATTCTTTTATCACTAACCTTAGTTTTATTAAGTTCTCCATATCTTTTAGGTTTAATAATCTTATAATTACTAGTAGCATTATATAAATCATTAGAAGATAAAGTATAAGAATAATCTATATCATTAAGTTTTCCATCACTATATTTATAGAAGCCACCTTCATTATGTACTATAATACTATCATCACAAATACCAATATAATCATAATTATCATTATCAAATAATTCATCTATAACTTCACCAGTTTGACTATCAATACGTAATATCTTATCACTAAGTACTAATATATCATTATCATATATAGTATTATATCCATAATAAGAATCACTAAGTAAATACTCATTATATATCTTACCAAGTAAATTCATTTCATAAATTCCAGTAGAAGTACCATCTTCATTATATTTATCATTACCAATAATTATCCTAGAATCAGATATAGTAGTAATATTACCATAATAATTATTATTAAGATACCATCTAACATCATTATTTATATCAACTGCATAAGGATAATTACCATTATAAAAAGAAAAATTATCACTACCGCTATCATTTACATATTTAAAATCTGAAGGTAAAGGATTAGTTTTAATATTAATAACTTTCTCTTTGTTTTCACTCCTAATAATAACAGTATTGTCATAATCAGCATACAAACCATATATAGGTATCAAATGATGTTTATCAGAAGAAAAAGTATAATTAATATCCCCGCTATCATCTTTACCCTTAATAGTTATGGACACTTCACTATAACCATCAGTATCAAACATAACAATGGCAGTCAAAGGACTATTACCATAAGGATTAACAACAAGATTAGGATTATCTATTGAATATCCATATCCCTCAAAATAAACTTCTTTATTACTTTGAATAGTAAATATATCTTTGTAAGTCGAAACAGGATTATCTCCTGATACAATACTATTACCAATTATACTAATAGAAACAATAAAAACTAAAAAAATTAAAGCAAATACATACATCTTTTTCATACTATCACATATATTATTTTACCAAAAAAGAGCATAAAAATAAAGGCTTTTTTATTTATTTCAGTTTGCATTTCACCCATTACTGTTTTTTGAAGTCTAAAGTCTTCAAAAAATAATTTTGAGCTTATAATCTCAAAATTAAAGTATATATTTCCAAAATAATTACCAATACTAATAATATAATATTAATAGGAGGCACTATGAACTTAAAAAAAATAAAAATAATCTCTATAATAGGAATACTTATATTATCATTTATTAGTCATTTTATGTATGACCTATTTCCTAATATCATATTTTCATTCATTTTTCCAGTAAATGAAAGCATATGGGAACATATGAAAATACTATTTACATCAATACTACTATATGGATTTATAGATAAATATTTATTAAATAAATATAACATCAAACATAACAATTTTCCATTCCAACTATATTTCACCGCTATAAGTTCCATACCACTATATCTAGCAATATATATACCTATATATAAATTACTAGGAGAAAAACTAATAATATCACTATTATTATTACTAGTAGTATATATAATAGAAGCATATATAAGTTACAACCTTCTAAAAGAAAAAGAATTAAAAGTATTAAACTTACTAGCAGTACCAATAATTCTATCAACATATATATTCTTTATTTATTTAACCTATAATCCACCACATAACTATATATTCTATGATACAGTAGAAAATAAATATAGTATAAATGATTATACAAACAAAATATCCACATCTTAGTGGATATTTATATTTTCAATACTTATAATATTATTATCATCAAAAACAATTTTAAATACACAAGGAGCACTAATATTATTGTCAAAGATGATTTTATTTTTAAATACAATTTTTGTATTCATCTTATTATCATTATTATAATTAACAAATACATCGCACCACTTATCGAGCAAAAAACTAATAGCAGTACCATGAGAAACAATGGCAATTCTCTTATTTTTATAATCATTAATAACCCTAATAAGTGCATTATACATTCTATTAGTAACATCTCTTCTAGACTCACCATTGGGAAGCTTATAATCGATATCATTCCATTGTTTAACATTAAAATTATCCATAATTCCATCAACAGAATTAATACCATATATTCTTTCACCAAAATTTTTATCAATATTAACATCAATTTTATTTCTATAAGCAATATATTTAGCGGTACCAATACTCCTAACATAATTACTAGCAAACACAACATCTATATTACTCATTTCTTCCATATTAGCAAGTTTATTAGCCAACATTTCTCCATTAATAGATAAAATTATTTTCTCATTAAACAATTGAAAACTATCATCGTTTATAATATTGTTAAAATTTCTATATTTTTCAGAATGTCTAATTAAATATACTTCCGTCATAAATTTACCACCCATTCTAATCTATATATATTATAACATAACAAAAAAAGAAATACTATATTTTTAAGTATTTCGTTTTATTTATATAAATTAATAACCATTATCTATCTTCTTTTTTTATCGTTTTCAATTACTTCAAAAACAGGATTAGAAAATTGTTTATCTTTAGTAAGTCTCATTTTTCCGCTACCAACCTCACAATTATTATAAATAATACGAGAAGATGTAATGTCTAAATAATAATCAGGATCACTTTCAAAATTTTTACATTTAATATCAAAAACTTCTTCAGCCTCGACACTACTAGCATTACCATTAATAGTACCAATTGAACTAAATTTACAATTTTTACTATTAATATGTGTATAATATAAAGTCAAATCACCATAAAATTTTGTTACATTAGAACTTGTTATGCCTGTTTTAAACAATTTCATTTTCTTAGCTAACAAAACAACTTGCTTTGATGCACTAATATCAGCCCTATTAGTAGCCAAATCTTCTGTATAAAGATTCAAATTATTTAATTTAGAATAATATAATCTACATGCGCCATCATTTCTAATATTAGTTAATTCACCAAAATTACAATTAGTAATAACAATAGTAACACCATTATATCCATATATACCTGTGCATAATCTATCGCTAAAATCAATATCATCAATAATATAAAAAACAGGTTTACTAATATTATACTTTTTAGCTAAATCAAGATTAGTTCCATTATAACCATAACAATCAATAACATATTCATCTTTTTCCTTAGCTATTTTACTCTTATCCACATAGCAAACAATAGCATCATCAGTCTCAGACACTTCACCTAAACCACATGTAATTTTCTTTATAACTTCTTTTCTAATCAAATTATAAAATATATTTTTTTCTTTTTCCATAATATTTCCCCCTCAGAAAATTGCCGCTATTATATCATACTTTTATTAACCTGTCAAATCAACACAAAAAAAGAACTAGCATAACAAAAAAAGAAATACTATATTTTCAAGTATTTCCTTACAGCTTGATAACTTCCTATCATACCAACTAATATACCAATCAAAACAAGTATACCAGAAATATTATATACAAATGGCATAGGAGCAATAAGTGCCGCTAAAGCAGAACTAAATAACTTACCACCAAAGAAATCATATAAAGTAGAATATCCAAATATAGTAACAAGTATAGGTATAATAGAACCAATAATACCAATAAATAATCCCTCTAAAATAAACGGAACTTTAATAGAAGTATTAGAAGCACCTACAAGTCTCATAATTTCTATTTCTCTTCTTCTTGAGTAAATAGCAAGCTTAATAGTATTAGCAATTAAGAAGGCAGTAACAAGTACCAAAGCAGCAACCGCTACAATACAAATCTTTCTAACAACATTAAATACAACTATCATTTGATGAACAATATCTTCACCATAATTAATATTATTAATTTTATCCTTAGTAAAAGGTAAATTATTAACCTCTTTAACAGTATTATCAATCTCTTCAATTTCCTTTACCTTAAACATATAACTATCAAGTAATGGATTAGTATCATCTGTCCATTTATCAACAGTAGTAGCAAATATATCATTACCATTTTTAAGTTCAAGAGCACTATCAGCTTTAGATTTAAATTCTATAGTACTATTTTCAATATTAGAAACACCTTCTAATTCCTTTTTAATCTTACTAACATCTTCAGCCGTAGTATCACTCTTAAGAAACATTACTACCGTAACATCTTTTCTAATAGACTCTGAAAAATTCTCAACATTCATAGATAACAGCAAACTAAATGCCACTACTATCAATGTTATAGTTATACAAGATATTGAAGCAAGAGATAACGAAAAATTTCTAAAAACCCCATGAAAGGCATCTCTAAAATACCTATTAATAGTTCTAAACCCTCTCATTTCTATAACTTCCCTTCTCTATATCACGAGCAAGCTTACCATGATCTAGCATAATAACCCTTTTTTTCATTCTATCAACAATATCCCTATCATGAGTAGCCATTATAATAGTGGTACCCATTGCATTAATATTTTCAAGAACTTTCATAATTTCCATAGAAGTATCTGGATCCAAATTACCAGTAGGCTCGTCGCATATAAGAAGTTTAGGCTTATTAACAATAGCTCTAGCAATAACTACTCTTTGTTGTTCTCCTCCAGATAATTGATCAGGAAACTGTCTAACCTTATTTTTTAATCCAACTAAATTAAGAACTTCCATTACTCTTTTATGAATTTCTTTCTTATCATATCCAAGAACTTCCATAGCAAAAGCAACATTTTCATAAACAGTAAGTTTAGGTAATAACTTAAAATCCTGAAAAACAACACCAAGTTTTCTTCTTAATATATAAACCTTTCTATTTTTAAGTTTAGCAACATCAATACCACCAATTATAATAGAACCCTTATCAGGTTTTTCTTCTCTATATAACATCTTAATAAGTGTAGACTTACCACTACCACTAGCTCCAATAACAAAAACAAATTCACCCTTCTTAATACTAAGATTAAAGTCATATAAAGCAACAGTACCAGTTTTATAAGTCTTTTGTACATTATTAACTCTAATTAATTCCACAACTACTCCTCCATATCTGTAAATAATATTATAACATTATTTACATTTTTTTTAAATACCTACACATAATTTTACATAATTTTCCTATTGTTTAGACACCGAATAACTATCCGTAATCAAAAAGAAAGCATTCTTATCAAGTCCTTTTACAATCTCCTTAAGCCTAGTATATTCAGTAGTAGGAATAACACATAAAAGTATCTTTTTTCTTTTATCAGAATATCCCCCTTTAGCGGCAACAATAGTTACCGTATGATTAAGATTATTAATAATATAATCCTTAATAAGATTAGGCTTATTAGTAATAATATAAAAAGCTTTATTTCTAGACACCCCAAGCATAACTCTATCACCAACATAAGTAGAAATATATATAGCAATAAGAGCATAAATACATTTATCAAGTCCAAATATAAATACACCAAATATAATAATAAGACTATTACATATCAAACTAGCTTTACCTATAGATATTTTAAAACTACGTTTCATAAGATCATATAAAACAAAGAAACCACCCATACTATAACCAGATTTTTTAACAAGTCCAAATCCAAAACCATTTATAACAGAACCAATAAGTATTAAAAGAAACAAAGAAGTATTATCAAAAGAAACAAAATTATTAATAATACTAGTTCCTTCCAAAAACAAAGGAAACAATATTGTCCCAAGTATCGTCTTAGCACCATATTCCATTCCAAAAACCATAAATCCAATTAACAAAAGAATTGAAGAAATAACAAATACAATTAAAGGAATAGGAATATCAATAAAATTATTAACCAAAATAGCAAGTCCAGTACTTCCAGTAGAAACAACATTATTAGGAATATAAAACAAATTAATAGATAAAGTATTAATAAAAAGACCAATCATAAAAAAACAAAAATTTTTATAAGTATTTTTATTCTTAATTTTATTTAAAATATAACCATTAACATTACTCATTATAAATCACCATTATTACTAACTTCATAAGAGTCACATACCAGGAAGAAAATGTCTTTATCAATTTCTTTTAATCCTTCTTTAACAATAAAATATTCTCTAGTAGGAACTACCGCAAGTAAAAGAGTTTGATCATCACTAGAATAACCACCTTCAGCATCAATTACTGTAGCACCAACTTCAGGAAGAGAAATCAAAAAATCCCTAACAATGTCATCATTTTTCTTATTAGTAACAATATAAAACACCTTGCTTTTAGAAATTCCAAGTAAAACTTTATCTGTAAATATAGATATCAAATAAGATACAAGTATAGCATATAACACAATATCCCAAGAAAATACTATTTTACCAATAATAACAATAATACCATTAACAATAAGTCCAGCATTTCCCATAGATATCTTACCATACTTAGATATAATTTCTATAATAACATCTGTACCTCCAGTAGAAAAATCACTCTTATATATAAGTCCATATCCAATACCAGCAAATACACCACCCATTATAGCAATAACAACAAGTTCAGTACCTCCCAAATCAATTCGTTCAGTAATAAAACTAGTAATTTCTACAAATATAGGATAAGATAAAGCACCCACTAATTGATTCTTCATATTGTCAAAACCAAGTACAAAATATGCAAGTATCATCAAAAATATATTCGCAGATAATATAAATATTGAAGGATTAACTCCAAATTCATTAAGAACAATTGAAATACCACTGACACCAAAACAAACAATATCATATTTCAAAAAGAATAAATTAAATGCAAAAGCAACTATTAAGCACCCTGAAATAAGCATCAAATAACGTTTACCTATATTTTTACTTCTAACCTTCTGCTCAATACTGTTGGCTTTTCTTCTCCTAAAATATTCAAATATTCTCACACTACCACCTACCCTTTTATTTACTAAATTTAATATTATATTCAATCATATCATCTATATTACCATCAAGTATATCATTTACATTACTATTCTCATAACCAGAATCATTATCTTTAACCAAAGTATATGGACACATCACATAACTACGTTTGGCACTTCCCCAACCATTAGTAAGTTGTTCTCCACGAATAGCATCAAGATCATCACTCTGTTTATCAAGTAAAACAAGATAAAGCTTATTTTTAAGAATTTCCAAAGCCTTTTCTTTATTTCTAATTTGACTTCTTTCATTTTGACATGTAACTACAATTCCCGTAGGAATATGTGTAATTCTAACAGCACTATCGGTAGTATTAACTCCTTGACCACCAGGTCCACTACTCCTATAAATATCTATTCTAAGATCTTTATCATCGATTTTAACATCAATATTCTTATTAATTTCAGGCATAACAAGTACAGAAGCAAATGAAGTGTGTCTCCTCTTATTAGAATCAAAAGGACTAATTCTAACAAGTCTATGAATACCATTTTCATGTTTTAAACGTCCATAAGCATTAAGACCATTAATTTGAAACATAACAGACTTAATTCCAGCTTCATCCCCATCTTGCTTGTCAAGTAAAATAAAACTATAGTCACTTTTATCAGCATATCTAGAATACATTCTAAAAAGCATATTAGCCCAATCGCAAGACTCAGTACCTCCTGCTCCAGCATGAATTTCTATAATAGCATTAAGACCATCATATTCACCATTTAAATAAGTTTGAATCTCAAGTTTATCAACATCTCTTTTAAGTTCTTTATATTCGTCAAAGATAAGTAATGAGAGTTCATCTTCATCGTCTGATGCTTCATTTAATAAATCAATATTACTAGAAATATGATCATCCAAGTTATTAATACTTTGAATAACAGACTTAATTCCCTTAAGTTCTGAAGTAAGTTCATTAGCCATATCAGAATCATCCCAAAAAGAACTATCAAGCATTAGCTTTTCTATTTCTTCTTTTCTATTTATCTTACTATCTAAGTCAAAGAGACCTCCTAATATCTAAAAGTCTATCATAAAGATTTTTATATTCCTTTTTTAATTCAAATATCTCCATAAAATCACCTATTATAAGTATACATGAAATAATAAAAAAAAGAAAGATTAATTATAAAAATAAACTAGACTCTTGTAAAAATATCTCTGATATATTATAATTGTTATAGTAGGAGAACTAAAAATTATGAACAATTTTGGAGTAAGGCATTACAAAGTAACCAAAGTAAAATTAATAACTATAATTATGAATATAATTAAAAAGAATCAGTTTATAATATTATTGACAATTATGTCATTATTTAGTATTACATCACTAAGTACAACCTTATGTTATAAAGTTAAACTTGATAACTATAATAAAGACAATATTAATGAGAAAACCTATATAAAAACTGATTCTAATATCAAATATTATTATTCAAATAACAATAATATAAACATATCTAAAGACATAGCAGCATCTAATCTAGTTAATTGCATTGAAAATCAACTAAATTTAGAAAATTTAAATGATACAATAAAAAACACTATTAATAACTTACAAAATCTCTATAACGAAAAAGATGAATATTTCTCATTTATATACAAAGATATCTATACAGGATATACCGTTTCTTATAATGCTGATAGTCCAATATTTACAGCTAGTAGTATCAAAGCGCCAGCTATGATTTATTTATATGAAAAAGCCAGTACCGGAGAAATAGATCTAAATGAAAAACTATTATACAATGGCAATTTTTATTCTGAAGGAAGCGGAATATTAAAGAACAAAAAGTATAATACAGAATATACAGTAGACACACTAATTAATTACACAATTCACGATAGCGATAACATAGCCTATGCTATGCTTATGAATAGATTTGGTAGAAAAAACATTTACAACTATTGGAAAGAAAAAGGAACGAAAAATATTTTTATGTATGACACCATTTGGGGAACAACTAGTGCTAACGATGCAGTTATTTATATGGAAGAATTATATAAATTCTATATAGAAAACGATGAATATGGCAATAAGCTCATGGAATATTTTAAAAATGCCGAATGGAAACAAATAACAGATAAAGAAGGAAAATATAATACAGCAAACAAAGGAGGCTGGGCAGATAGTGCATTTCATGATATAGCCATAGTATTTGACAAAAATCCATATATAATAGCAATATATAGCAATACAGGAAATAACTACAATGACTACACTTATTTATTCAATAAAACATCAGAATTAGTAGGAAATCTCCACACAGAATACTGGAAACAAAAAATAACAGATTGCAACAAAATAGAACAATACTAAATAAAATATAATAGTTGACATAAACAATACTAAATGTTAATATAAAATTATAAAATAAAGGAGAGCAAAAATGGATAAAAAAAAGTATATAATTTTATTATCGACACTAGCAATATTTATAATAGCAATTATAACAATATTACTAGCAAATAATAAAGGTAAAGTAAATTGGATAAAAGAAGTTGAAAAGTCAAATGATTACCAAATAACAGTCAATAATTGTAATGAAAAAGAAACAATAGTTCCAAACGAAGTATTAAATGAAATATCAAAGAAGTTAAATAACATTTCAGATAATGGACCTTGGACGGGAGACAACAATAAATGTTATAGCAGTCTAATAATATCATTTTCTAAAGAAAACCAAATAGAATATATAACAATAAAACTTATAGATAACAATTCATTTGTATTATCTACAAGTGGTAACGATAGATATTATACAAATTCAGCAGAATTAAATAACTATATAAATGAATTAATAAATACTTATTAAAAAAATATAACCAATGGTTATATTTTTTTTACATTTCTTTCTTATACATATCAACATAATTACCAAATGTCTTAAGTGCCAAAGTAACAACTTCATCATCAGCAAGATCAACACCAGCAACTTTAAGTGATTCTAAAGGAGATAATTTAGAACCACATTTCAAAAACTCAATATAATTACTTACAGCATTTTCTTTCTTATTAAGAATATTATCTACAATTTTAGTAGCGGCACTAAGTCCTGTAGCATATTTATAAACATAAAAATCATAGTAGAAATGTGGTATTCTTTCCCATTCATACCTAATCTCATCATCAACATAAACATTATCACCAAAATAAAATTTATTAAGGTCATAATACATATTAGATAATTTTTCACTAGTCAAAGCACCATCATTATCTATAATTTTAGATATATCTCTTTCAAATTCCGCAAACATAGTTTGTCTATATATAGTAGCCTTGTATAATTCCATTAAATTATTCAAAATAAATAGTTTTTCTTCCTTACTACCACTATTTTCAAGCATATAATGACTAAGCAATAATTCATTAACTGTTGAAGCAACTTCAGCCACAAAAATACGATACTCACTATTTTGAAATTCATTATAACTCCTAGAATAATAACTATGCATAGAATGCCCCATTTCATGAATCAAAGTAGACATATCATTATACTTATCCTGATAATTAAGAAGTATATAAGGATCAGTATCATAGCTACCACCAGAATAGCCACCAGTTCTCTTATTTTTAGTAGGATAAACATCAATTATTCTATCATCTAAATATTCTCCTACTTTATTTACATATTCTTCTCCGAATACATCAAGAACTTTAAGAATAATATTTTTAGCCTCTTCATAATCAAATTTCCTATCATAATTAGAAGTAATAGGAGTATAAACATCATATAAATGAAGTTCATCATATCCAAGTATACTCTTCTTAAGTGCATAATAATCATATAAATATCCAATATTCTTATGAACACTATCTATCAAATTATTATAAACCTTAATATCAACATCATCAGCAAATAAACTCATACAAAGAGCACTATCATATCCCTTAACACTAGCAATAGTGGATAATTCTTTCATATTACTAGAAATAAGTGAGGCAAAAGTATTAGAATACTTCTTATATTCATGATACAAACCCTTAAAAGCTCTTTCTCTAACATTTCTATCTTTACTCTCTATATACAAAGAATAACTACTATTATCAAGAGAAACCATATTCCCATTTTCATCTATGATATCCTCAAATGACATATCACAATCCTTAAATAATTCATAAGTATCATAAGAATTACCAAGTGCCTTTCCAAAACTAGATAAAAGCTTTTCCTCTAAATCAGAAAGAGTATGATTCTTATATCTATATATATCTTTAATACAACTCTCATATTCATAAAGCTTAGGTTCCTCTTCATAATATTTCAAAATAGTATCATATTCACACTTAAGAATACTAGGAATTATAAAATAACTACTCTTTGAATATAAATTCAAAAGATTACTAACCCTATCACATACTTCCTGTTTCTTATTATCAGAAGTATCCAAATCAAAAGATAAACTAGCATAAACATATAACTTATTAATAATTCTTTCAATATCAAAAGATAATTTCAAAGTATTATAAAAATTATTACTAGTATTCATCATATTATTTTCATATAAAGAAAGCTTTGAAATAAATTCTTTTACTTCATTATAATCACTGTCAAATAAATCATTACTACTATAGATTTTATCCAAATCCCATGTATACTTCTTATCAATATCTTTTCTATCTCTCATTATTCCTCCTATAAATTAAATCTAAAATGACAAATATCTCCATCTTGCATAACATACTCTTTACCTTCAATTCTAAGTTTACCATTTTCTTTTACTTTAGCTTCACTACCAGCAGAAATTAAATCATCATAAGACATAACTTCAGCCTTAATAAAACCTTTTTGAAAATCAGTATGAATAATTCCAGCACATTCAGGAGCTTTCATACCCTTTTTAAAAGTCCAAGCTCTAACTTCATCAGCACCAACAGTAAAGAATGTAGCAAGGCCAAGTAAATCATAAGTTTTTTGAATAAGCAAATCAAGCCCACTTTTAGAAATACCAATATCATTCAAAAATTCTCTCTTATCATCATCATTAAGTTCAGATAATTCACTTTCCAACTTAGCACATAAAGTAACAGTTAGAGATCCTTCCTCATTAGCATATAAATTAACACGTTCAGTATATTCATTACCACTTAAAACATCTTCATCATTTACATTAAGAGCATATATAATAGGTTTTAATGTAATTAAATTAAACGAACTAACTATCTTTTTTTCTTCTTCATCAAGTCCTAACTTTCTAGCAGGAATATTCCTTTCTAATCCATCTTTAATTCTATTCAAAAGTTCTATTTCCTTAAGATCATCCTTATTTTTAGTAGTCATAGCCTTTTTACCAATTTTATTAATTCTAGATGTAATAATCTCTAAATCAGACAAAATAAGTTCTACATTTATAACCTCAATATCACGTATAGGATCTACACTACCATCAACATGGATAATATTATTATCATCAAAACATCTAACAACTTCAACAATAGCATCAACCTCTCTAATATGAGACAAAAACTTATTACCTAATCCTTCCCCATTACTTGCACCCTTTACAAGTCCTGCAATATCCGTAAATTCATAAATAGTAGGAATAGTCCTATCCGGAATATACATTTCCTCTAATTTTACAAGTCTACTATCAGGTACAGTAACAACACCAACATTAGGATCAATAGTAGCAAACGGATAATTAGCGGCTAAAATATTCTTTTTAGTAATAGCATTAAATAAAGTACTTTTTCCAACATTAGGAAGACCAACAATTCCAGCAGTTAAACTCATCAATATCACTTCTTTCTACCAAACTATTATAACAAATATTAAAAATAAAATAAACAATAATAACCAAAAAAATAAACATTTGAGTATGAGACCATAGGCTCATACTCACTTTAAGAGACTATAGGCTCTTAAAGAACAAGAAAAGATATAATTTCTTATATCTTAATTAAGCATAACACCTCTCTCTATACCAATAGGAATACCCATAATATAGAATGCCAAAATAATAATAAACCATAAAACAGTAAAAGCAATAGTATAAGGAACCATCAAACTCATAGCATCAGTAATAGTAATAACATCATTCTTTCTCTTATTATAAATATGTAAAAAACCAATAAGAATAACAAAATAACTAAATATAGGAGTAACACCCTTAACACTACTATCAGCAGCTCTAAAAACCGCCATAGCAAACTCAGGAGTCATACTAGCTTGCATAAACATAGGAACAATTACTGGAGATAACATAGCCCATTTAGTCGAAGCCATAGGAACAAAAAATGAAGAAATAGCAACAACCAAAAAAGTAATAACAACAAGTGAAAGACCAGATAATTGCATACCATTAAGAAGTTCTGAAAAAGATGCTACAATAAATAAACCAATATTAGTTTCTTTAAAAATCAAACAAAACTGCGAAGCAAAAAATATAAGAACAAGTAAAGAAGCAACATCTTTCAAATAATAACTCATACCATCAACAAAATCCCTATTATCATCAATACTTCCAACTCTAATACCATAAATAAGTCCACTAAACATAAGGATAAAAGAGAATATTGTAACAGAACCCTTATAAAAATAAGAACCCTCGCCAAATAACATATCAATATATTTATTTTGACTCAAATCAAGTAATAAACCAGAAAAAGGAAGTCCCTTAATCAAACAATAAGCTAAAAATAATAATACAATACAAGTAGCACCAATAGAAAGAATAACACCCTTTCTTTCCCTCTTACTAACAACACCATTTTGCGAAGGTTCCTCTTCATCAAAATAATACTTACCAAGCTTAGGAATAATAAATCTTTCAGTAACAACCATACCAACATAAGCAAGAAGTATCGTACTAACAGTAGTAAAAACAATATTACCAGTCAAATGAATAACATAAGAGCTATCAAGAATCTTAGCAGATTTACTGGCATAACTAACTAAAGTACTATCAAGCTTATTAATAATAAAATTAGCACCATAACCAAAAGTAATACCAGAAAAAGCAGCACAAATACCCGCTCCAGGATGTCTTCCTATATTCATAAATAATATCGCTGCAAGAGGAATTAAAATAACATATCCAACTTCATAAAGCATCGAAAACAAAATACCAAGAAAAACAACCATAAAAGTAAGAAAACGCCTAGGTACCTTTTCCGCAATCATCTTAAATAAAGAATTAAGAAAACCAGATTTATAAGCAACACCAACACCTAATAATCCAATAATCAAATTACCCAAAGGAGCAAAATTAATAAAATTATTAAGCATATTACTAATCAAATACTGAAGACCAGTTCTATTAAACAAATTATTAATCGTAACAACTTGACTAGTCAAATCCCCAGTAACCTCATTAACAGAATAATAACTAGCCTCCAGATTAAGAATCTTACCCAAACAACTAATAACCATAACCAAAAGAGTAAGTATCAAAAATACCAAAGCAGGGTGCAATCTAAGTTTATTTTTCTTCTTCATAATTACCAATCACCTTTCTAATTTCTTTATTAAAATCAATTCTAGATAACATAATAACTCTAGAACAATTAACACATCTTATTTTAATATCCGCTCCTACCCTAACAATCTCAAATTTATTATTACCACACGGATGATTCTTCTTCATAACAACAATATCACCTAAATTATATTTCACTAAATCACCTTCATATTTTCATTATAACATTAATTTTCATTTTAGTAAATTAATAATTCATAGTCCTTGTAAAAAATAAAAACCTTTGATATAATATTATAGATAGAAAAGGGATGATGAAGTGAATAAAGAAGTAAAAGTAGTAAAGAAAAAAAGAAAACTAAATTGGCAAAAAATATTTAATCTAATAAGTTTTACATTCATATTAGCATGTATAATATTCTATGGAACAAGATTCATAAGATTATACTTACAAAATAACAAAAAAGAAGAAATAAAAGTACTCGCCGATAACATAAAAGATAACAATGAAGGAAATTTAAAAAACATAAATAGTGACTATTATTTCACAGGAAAAGAAGTAAACAATTACGTAAAATATTCAAATATATTATTTAGAATAATAAAAATAAATAAAGATAATAGCATAACACTAGTATCAGATAAACCAATAACATCACTAGCCAAAGGAGATAATAATGATTATAAAACATCATATATAAATAATTGGCTAAATAATCAAGATAAAGAAAATACAGGTATCTTAGAAAAAAATCTAAATAATCCAAATAAATATCTAACATACACAAATGCATGTAATGACAAAATAGATAATACAAAAAACATAACATGCAAAAGTACATTAGCAGATACCCTAATAGCACTACCATCATTATATGACTATATAAATACTGGTGATACTAAAAGTTTTATGAATAACGAAACATATTATTACCTATTAAATACCAATAAAGATAACAAAACATGGTATATAAATGATAATGGTGGAGTAACAACCTCAGATAACACAGATATATTAGGAATAAAACCAGTAATAACACTAAAGAGTACTAATAAATTAATAAATGGTGACGGAACAAAAGATAATCCATATACATTTGAAGAAGAACAAAGTATATTAGGAAGCTATGTAAAATTAGGTAATGATACATGGAGAGTATATGATATAGATGATAATAACTTAAAACTATCATTAGATAATTATCTAAAAATAAATAACGAAGAAATAACATACAAATACTCAGATAAAGGATATTATCATAATGACGGAAAACAAGGCACCTTAGCATATTATCTAAATAAAAATTATCTATCAAAATTAACCTATAGTAGCAATATAATAGAAGCCAATTATGCAAATGGTATATATAGTAACACTACAAATTATGACTATACAAAAGTACTAAATAAAACCATACCAACAAAAGTAGCTACATTAAGTATAGGTAATATTATCATAAATTCAGATAATACAAACTATTACCTATCAACAGGAGTAGATACAAATAGTAACTTAGTATATGTAATGACAAATGATTTCAAACTATATACCAAAAATGCCACAAGCAAACTAAAAATAGTACCCGTAATAACAATAGATAAAAAAATACTAACTAGTGGCGACGGTTCACAAAATAGCCCATTGGAGGCCAAATAATGACAAGAAAAAGACAAAAAAGAAAAATATATAAAAAAACCATAATATTTATAATATTAGATATATTCGTAGCAATCTGTTTCTTTGTAATGTATGGGCCATGGAATAAAGTAAGAAATATGTATGTAAACACCGCTATGAAAACTATGCATCACCAATATTTTGCTAATATATTCTATAGCGATAAAACAATAGAAAAAATAATGAATAGCAACTATTTCGTATCTATAGAAGAAGATGCCAATACTGATGATATAGTAATAAACACCAAAGAAAAAACAAAATACAAAGATAAATATGAAGAAGAATTATTTACTAGAGATCCAGGAAACGATTTATACAAAGTAATAAATTTAAAAATAGGAACATCAAACGGATATTTAGTAGCCATATATGAACCAGAAAAAGTAAAACTAATATCAACAAAACAATTCAACGTAGGTGGTTATGGTGAAAGAATTATTACAATGTGTCAAAGATATAATGGAAAAGTATGTATAAATGGTGGAGGTTTCTATGACAATGGTATGGGGTCAGATATTCCAACCGGATACGTAATCCAAAACGGAAAAATAACTTGGTCTTCCGAAGTAGCAGATTCCGCAAGAGATAACATAATAGGCATAACAAAAAATGGAAAATTAAAATTAATGACAAATGCCACCGGCAATGAAGCACTAGAAGCAGGAATATATGAAGGCATGGTATTTGGACCATTCTTAATAGTCAATGGCAAACCACTAGAAATAGTAGGAGATCCATGGGGACAAGCTCCAAGAGTTGCAATAGGACAAACAAAAGATGGAATTATGTTATTCCTAGTAGTAGATGGAGAAAACTATATCAATGGTGCCAGTCTCCAAGACATGGTAGACGTATTAGAAAGATATGGCGCATATAACGCAGCTAATCTTGATGGCGGACAATCATCATCATTAGTAATAGAAAACAAACTATATAATAATCCTCCAGCAGCAGCAAAAAAACAAGGTGGAAGATACGTAGTAACAGGATGGGGATTAATACCATAAAGCTTAGTAAACAACTAAGCTTTTTTATTTACAAAACGAACTAATTTTGTTATACTATAAATAAGTAAGGTAGTGATAAAATGACAAAAAAAAGAAAAAGAAGAAAATTAAAAAAAGGATTTAAAATATTCCTAGTAATATTTAGTATAACATTAATATCAATAATAAGTTATATAATAATAAAACCAAACAAAGATAACAAAACAATTACTAAACCAAATATAATAAACAAAAATGAAGATAAACACTATGAAGCATCCCTAATAGCAGTAGGAGATTATCTAATTCATTCATCAGTTTATAAAGATGCCAATCGTTTAGCAAATAGTGATGGATACGATTTCAAACCAATGATATCATACATAAAAGAAATAGTATCCAACTATGATATAGCTTATTATAACCAAGAAACAATATTAGGTGGATCAGAATTAGGATTATCTGACTACCCAACATTCAATTCACCATATGAAGCTGGAGATGCCATGTTAGACGCCGGCTTCAATCTAGTAAGTCTAGCCACAAACCACACCATGGATAGCGGTAAAAAAGCCGTAGAAAATTCATGTAAATATTGGCAATCAAAAGAAAACGTATTAACAGCAGGTAGTTATTGCAGCGAAGAAGAAAGAAACAAAATAAACATAAAAGAAATAAATAACATAAAATATACAATGCTAAACTATACATACGGAACAAATGGTATGCCAGTAGCAAATGACTACTTAGTAAACGTATGGCCAACCGATATAGATAACATAAACAATCCAGAAAAAGACACAAAATATCAAGCATATAAAAAACAAGTAAAAGAAGATATAGATAAAGTAAAAGACAAAGTAGATTTTCTAATAGTAGCAATGCATTGGGGAGTAGAATATACCCATGAACCAACAGCATATGAAAAAGATATGGCATCATATTTAGCATCATTAGGAGTAAATCTAATAATCGGCACACACCCTCATGTAATACAACCAGTAACATGGATAGATGATACATTAGTAATATATTCTTTAGGTAACTTTATATCAGCACAATATCAGAATAAAAGTACTTGTACAAACTATAAATGCACAACAGAATTAATGACAAGTTTAAAAATAGAAAAAGATATAAAAAATAATCAAACAAGTGTAAAAATAACAAATGTAGAAAACGAATTACTATATAACTATTATAATCAATCAACATGGCGTAATTTCAAAGTAATACCATTCTCTAATCCAAAAATCAAAGAATATCTACCAAACTATAAAGAAGTATATAACACATACAAAGCAGTAGTACAAAAAATGGATAACGAAATAACAGTAAAAGATGCTGCCGAATAAAATATATTAATAACATAAAAACAATATCAAATAGTGATATTGTTTTTATTATCCAATGAATTAATAACAATTTCTTTATTATTATTAATAATAGCATCAATAACAACATTCTCAATATATTTAGAAATAATCCTTAAAACCTTCCTAGCCCCAAACTCTTCATATTCACTTTTAATAATAATATCATCAATAATATTATCAGATAAAATAATATCAATATTACAATATTTATCCCTAATATAATCAAGTCTATTATTAATAATATATCTAATATCATTTTTACCAAGCCTATTAAAAGTAATAACATTATCAAGCCTATTAATAAAAGCCAAATTAAAATAACACTTCAAACCACTAATAACATTATCACTATTAGAACCATTAAATCCAATACCATTTCTCTCAAATCCACTATTAGAAGTCATAATAATAATAGCATTATCAAACCTAACAGTTACACCCTTAGCATTTTTAATCTTACCCTCTTCTAATATCTGATAAAATAAATTAATAACATTTGGATGTGCCTTATCAATTTCATCTAAAAGTATTACACAATTAGGCTTATTCCTAACCTCCTCCAAAAAATTTCTATTATCATCATAACCAACATATCCTGGAGAAGAACCAAGAATCTTATTAACCGAAGTAGCATCAGAATACTCACTCATATCAAGCCTAATAAAATTATCCTCTCCCACTAATAAAGAAGCATAACGTTTTGCCATTTCTGTCTTACCAACACCACTAGGTCCTACAAAAAAGAAAGAATAACACTTATCTCGATATCCCATTTTAATCTTTTTAGTAGTGGCAATAAGAGAATCAATAGCTTTGTCTTGCCCAATAATATTACTATGTAAAACTAAAGACATATTATTAACAGAAGTACCATTAAAATCAGTAAGCTCATCAATAGGTACCCCAGTCCTATCACTAATAACACTAGCAATATCATCAAATACAACTTCATTTCTAGTCTTTTTATTATTAAGTTCCATCTCATTAAGAAGAGCCATAAGTTTAGTTTCACTCTTTCTTATTTCATAAGCTTTATCAATATTATTATCAATAATATAACCATTCTTTTCCTTTTTAAGTTTATCAAGTTTCCTCTTAATACTATTAATTTCACTAATATTAGTACATTCCTTAATACCAACCCTTGAAGAGACCTCATCAAGAATATCAATTTCCTTATCAGGTCTATTTCTATCAAACACATATCTCTCAGATAAATCAATAATAGTATCAATCATATTATCAGATAAAATAACATTATGATATTTCTCATATATAGGCTTAAGTTTAATTAAAATATTTCTAGTTTCAAGAGTAGAGGGTTCCTCCACAACAACCTTCTGAAATCTTCTTTCCAAAGCCGAATCATTTTCAATAAACTTCTTATATTCAAAAGTAGTAGTAGCCCCAATACATCTAATCTTTCCCCTTGCTAAAGCAGGCTTCAAAATATTAGAGGCATCAATAGCACCCTCTGCCCCTCCCGCTCCAACTAAAGTATGAATCTCATCAATAAATAAAATAATATCATCATTATCTTCTATCTCTTTAATAACCTTTTTCATTCTCTCTTCAAATTCACCACGATACTTAGTACCAGCTACCATCGTAGCCATATCAAGCGATATAACTTTTTTTCCCATAAGAAGATTAGGAACATCGTCATTAGCAATAAGTCTAGCTAATTCCTCCACAATAGCGGTCTTACCAACTCCAGCCTCACCAATAAGTATAGGATTATTTTTAGTTCTACGGCATAAAATTTCCATAACCCTTCTAACCACTTTATCTCTACCAATAACAGGATCAAGTTCATTATTCTTAGCCATATTAGTAAGATCAGTTCCTAAATCATAAATAAGTAACTTTTTCTTTTTATTTTTCTTAGAACCTTTAACCAAACTAATAGAAAAATCATCATACATAGACTCAATATCAATACCCATTCCAATAAGAATTCTAATAGCAATACCTTCCCCTTCTTCTAACATAGCAAAAAATAAATGTTCTGTTGTAACTTCACCATTATTATTTTCCTTAGCATCAATAATCGACGAAGAAATAACCTTACGAAGTAAAGGAGTATACAAAAAGAATTCAGCCTTTTTTTCTGTAACTCCCACTACTTTACACAACTCACTCTTAAAAGAATTATAAGTAAGATCATATTCATTAAGTCTATTAACAATATCATTATCACTATTCAAAATAGAAAGAAGTAAATGTTCCGTACCAACATAAGGATGCCCCAAATTATTCATCTCTATTTTTGCATTATTTAATATATTTTGTGCCTCATCATCAAAATTACCTATCATAGTTCTAATTTCTCCTTTCATATATATTCTATGAATATAATGATATATAATTAAATATTTTAAACAATAAAAAAAGACATTTTATATATCATAATATAAAATATCACTAAATCACTATTATCAACACATCTGTTGACAACAAAGAATAAAACAAATTAACAATAACGCTCTTATTTTAATATACAAAATATTGTTTCTTAAATACAATTAAGTCAATATATATACTTAAAATATTTAAATAAAATTGTAAATATAAAATGTAACTTAAATAAGAAAAATCAATAAAAAAAAGATATCTACCTTTGGTAGATATCTAAAATACAATTATTATACTAACGCAAGCACAAGTAATACTAAAATTACAAGTAAGAATAACATAAGTACAAATCTCCATATATACTTAAACCAAGTAGTATAAGGAACATCAAAATATTTAAGTGCAAATATTACTAAGAAACTAGTAGGAGCAACAATTGATGTTAAACCATAAACACTTTGGAAAGTAACAGCATATGTAGACATTAATGATTTATCAGTTACCGCAGCAATAATATTAGAATATACGCCTGCTACAGTATAATATAAATCAGAATGCAACAAAGTACCAATCATAGTAATTAATGAAGTAGTAACAACATTAATTCCTAATTTAGTATCACTAACCCAGTTAATAATATTAGCAACAAATCCATGATTATATGTACTAACTAATATAGCATAACTAAGAATTACTAAGAATACCATAGGTACCATTTTTTTAGATCCACTTATAAAATCATTAATAACTTCATTAAATTTAACTCTATAAACAAATTTAATTAATAAAGTAAATAAAATCAAAGTTATAATAATTGACATATAAGAACCAAGACTAGCCCAATTACCAAATGCATACATATTATTAGAAATGATATTAGAAAATATAGCAAAATTGCCAATCTTTAATCCTAATAACCACTCATTAAAGCTATCAAAACATGTAATACCAAATAAAGTATTCCAAGGTAAATAACCTAAAACTAATATAACAAATATAATAGCAAATATAACAATCATAGGCCAAGTTTTAATTTCTTTATAGTCACCCTTAACCTCAGTAGCCACTACAGCATCGCTTTCATTAAGTTCATACTTAACTTTCTTATCTTTAACACTCTTCATATATCTATTAATAAAGAATATAAGTAAAGCAGTACCAAACACTAGTATAGCAAGTTTAGCCCATACTGTACTAGAAAGACTAATACCAGTTAAACCTTCAAATGTAGTAGCAGAATAACCATAATAATTACTAGGATCTCTAAAAGTTACATATAAACCACCCATAAATCCTACTAGCATAGAAACAATAGTAGAACTAATAGCAACTAACTTATCATAACCAAGTAATAAGATTATAGCAATTACAAATGGTACAAATATAAGAAGTACATTAGTTAACCCAGTAAGTGAAGTTAAAACAGCAAATAAACCAGTAGTAATAAATACAAATAATTTACTATTAGCTTTAACCTTTTGTGCAATATTATCTACTAACTTCTTATAAGCAGGAACCTTATTTAATACACCATAGAAAGCTCCAAGTACTAATAAATAAACTACAGTATCAAAGAAATAATAGAATGATTGTACAAAGTTAATCAAAACATCACCAAGTGGTATCATAGTATAAACATCTTTTAACCCTTTTACACCACAAACACCAAGTATAGCTAAAATTGCATCTACTGCTATAAGTGAACCTAAAACAATTAATATTACTTTAAATAAACTATGTTTTTTCATAATAACCTCCTCTAACATAATTATAGCACAACTAGAATAAAAGTAAATAAAAAAGAGAAAATTTATATAGTTTTTCCCTTATTTTATAACGATTTATTAAAGTTAATTAATTATTTTTTATCCTTCATTTGAGGAAATAATACAACATCTCTAATAGAAGGTTGGTCAAAGATTATCATAAGAAGTCTATCAATACCAAAGCCAAGACCACTAATAGGAGGCATTCCTTGCTCCATAGCAAGTAAAAATCCTTCATCAACATCCATAGTCTCATCATCACCTTGTGCTTTAGCTTTAAGTTGATCCTCAAAAGCTTCTCTTTGTGTTTTAGGATTAACAAGCTCTGAATAAGCCTTACAAAGTTCAGTACCACAAGCAACAACCTGGAACATATCAACCATTCTATTATCCTCATCATTTCTTCTAGTAAGAGGCATCATCACAGCGGGATAATTATATATAATAGTAGGTTCAATAATATTCTCACGAATTTGTCTCTTATATACAAAATCAATAATTTGACTAACAGATTTATACTCTTCCAAATCATTATAAGAATATAAACCACTTTGAACAATCTTATCCTTAAGAACACTAGGATCATCTATTTCAAGAAAATCAAAGCCAAATACCCTTCTCATTTCTTCAACATAGTTAATTCTCTTCCAATCTCTATCACCAAAATCAAGTACATGACCTTGATATTCAATTTCTGTCTTTCCTACTAGTTCCAATAATAAATTTTGCATAAATCCCTTATAAAATTTAATAGTATCTTCATAATTCCAATAAGCAACATACCATTCCACTTGAGTAAACTCTTGTAAATGTTCAGTATCCATACCCTCATTTCTAAAACATTTAGCAACCTCATATACCCTATCAAAGCCACCAGCAATACATTGTTTTAAGTAAGTTTCAGGTGCAATTCTAAGGTTACAATCAATATCCAAAGCATTATGATGAGTATAAAAAGGTTTAGCAGAGGCACCACTAACAGCATTCTGAAGAATAGGAGTCTCAACTTCCAAGAAACCATTTTCACCCAAATATCTATGGATAAAAGCATATAATTTACTTCTACCCAAGAATACACGTCTAGTGTCTTCGTTCATAATAAGATCAACATATCTCTGTCTATACTTCATTTCAGTATCAGTAAGACCATGGAATTTTTCAGGTAAAGGTCTTAAAGCCTTACCTAAGAAATTAAAATTATGTACCCTAAGAGTCTTTTCACCAGTTTGTGTAGTAAATATCTCACCTTCTGCGCCAATAAAATCACCAGTATCTATTTGCTTTTTAAAGAAATCATAATTATCCTCTCCAACAACATCAATCTTCATTTCAAGTTGCATATCAGCTTCAATATCACGAATACGAATAAAGCTAAGTTTACCCATTTTCCTCATAAAAACAATTCTACCAGCAATTCTAACATCACTAGTACCATCAGAAAGTAATCTAGCTTCCTTTAAAGTATGAGTTCTATCATATTTGTCAGGATAAGGATTACAATACTCTCTAATTTTATCTAATTTTTCTATCCTAACTAATTCTTGTTCACTTCTTTCCATTTTATTTCACCTCTCCTATAACATTAGTTTTACTAACCAAATCATGTAACCCCTTACCATCTTTTCTATACATAGCCATAAGAAAACAAACAAATAATACCATAGTTTCAATATTAACTACCCATTTATAACTATAAGTAAATACCTTAATAGGTAAAAACGAAGTACAAATAATAGAGTAAGCACATGATACAATACCATATATAAACAAACTTCTAATAATCAAAGAAGATAACTTAACAGTACTACCATCATCATTCACAACTCTAATCTTAAATATTTTTTTACCAAGTGTTTGTCCCTTATTCAAATAACCAAAAACAATAAAATAACCAATAAATAATACTATATTAATAATATTAACCGGAAGATTATCCTTTTGATATTCATATTCCAATTCCATTAACTTATCATTATATTCATTAACACTAATATTCCCTTCATTATACTCCTTACTAATATTAGATATTTCAGTATAAAAAGATTCATTAGAAGTATTAAAGCCAACAGTAATAAAAGATAATACTAAAGTCAAAATAAAATAATCAAAACAAAAGGCCAACACTCTCTTAAGAAAATTTGCTTTCATAACATCCGCTCCTACATATATTATACATCATTTTCAAGTTCTTTTAAATAGTTATTAAGGATTTTCATCATTTCATCACTAGTTTTAACTTTAAAAATAGCATTCTTAACCTCTTGTACATTTGGCATTCCCTTTAAATACCATGAGACATGGCTTCTCATTTCAAGTACAGCTACTTTTTCACATTTAATTTCAAGTAAATAATTCAAATGATGAATACACATATCGATTCTTTCTCTATAAGTTGGTTTAGGAATAATTTCACCAGTATTTAAATAAGTAATAATCTCTTTCATAAGCCAAGGATTACCCAAAACACCTCTACCTATCATAATAGCATCGCAGCCAGTATAAGATAGCATCCTCTCTGCACTTTTAATATCTCTAATATCACCATTTCCTATTACCGGTATAGATACAGCTTCTTTAACCTTTTTAATAATATCCAAAGAAACAGTACCACTATAACCTTGACTACGAGTCCTACCATGAATTGTAATAGCACTAGCACCAGCCTCTTCACATATTTTAGCAACCTCTACTGCATTAATACTATTACTATCCCAACCACTTCTAATTTTAACAGTAACCGGACAAGGAACAGCAGCCACTACCGCACTAACAATATCTCTGATCTTTTCTGGAGATTTAAGAAGTGCTGCTCCAGCTTGTGATTTAATAGCAACTTTAGGAACTGGACATCCCATATTAATATCAATAATATCAGGTTTCATAATTTCATATACCATTTTAGCAGCCTCTACAAAAGTATCCTTATCACTACCAAAAATTTGCTGCGCAATAGGTCTCTCGCATTCATCACAATAAAGCATATCCTTAGTTTTTTGACTATTATATATAAGTCCCTTATCACTAACCATTTCAGCAAAAACTAAAGAACACCCCTCTTCCTTAATAATTCTTCTAAAAGCACTATTACAAACTCCTGCCATAGGGGCCAAAAAAACATTATTAGATAATGTAATATTACCAATCTTAATCATTAAATCACCTGCTTAAAGTATTTTATCACAGTATTACAAAAAATAAAAGAAAAATAAGCAAAATAATGCTTACTTTATAATATACAAAAAATCATATAAAAAATTACAAACCAAATAAGATAAACCAAATACAAAAAGCATATATAATATTCTTGCCTGATATACCTTATTCTTTTTAAATATACCATTAATATTAATACCATCCATAGCATAAATAACTAACGGAATAACAAACAAATATAAAATAAACTTAATCATTCTCAAGTTCCTTAATCATATCATTTCTTCTAATATATTTATTAACATTAGAAAAAGGAGTTTCAATAAATTTATTAACTATCGTTTTCATAAGTTCAGGATCAACGTCTTCACTCATAGCAATAACATTAGCATTATTATGACTCTTACATAATATAGCTTCACTCTCGTTAGAAACCTTAGCACAATATACACCCTTAATTTTATTAAGACAAATGCTCATACCAATACCAGTACCACATATCGCAATTCCTAAATCAACATCATGATTCACAATTGCCTTTCCAAGTCTAGTAGCATATATTGGAAAATCAGTAGATTCATCACTATCAGTACCATAATCTATAATATTATAATCATCAAGATATTCCTTTAACATTTCTTTAGCTCTATATCCTCTATGATCACTAGCTAAACCAATTTTCATATTATCACCCTCTACTACATTGTATCAAAAAAAATATATAAATAAAACATAATTACACTATTTTTACAAATAATTTACACAAATAATATATATTATATTAAAAGAAAAAAAGACAATTACTATTGTCTTTCCAACATATATAAATTATCTAAAAGTATACCAGTTCCTTCCGCTACACAAGTAAGTGGAGATTCGGCAATAAATACTGGTACCTTAAGTTCTTGTGCTAATATTTGAGAAAAACCATCAACCATAGCACCACCACCTGTAAGCACAATACCTTTATCTATAATATCCGCAGATAATTCTGGAGGAGTTTGCTCAAGTATACCCTTTACAGCATGTATAATAGTATAAACACTTTCTCTTAAAGCCTCTTCCACCTCATCACTAGTAAGCGTAATAGTATGTGGAAGACCAGTAACTAAGTCTCTACCCCTAACTTCCATTTTCTCATCTCTTGAACCAGGAAATACTGTACCAATAGTAATCTTAATATCCTCAGCAGTTCTTTCTCCCACTAATAATTTATATTTATCTTTAATATATTTAACAATATCATTATCAAAAGCATTACCAGCAATTCTAATAGAAGAACTATTAACAATACCACCTAAAGATAAAATAGCAATATCAGTAGTACCACCACCAATATCAATAACCATATTACCACTAGGTTTAGATATATCCATACCAGCACCAATAGATGCAACTTTAGGTTCTTCTTCTAAATAAACCTTTTTAGCTCCCGTTCTTTCAGCAGCTTCTTTAATAGCATTTTTCTCAACTTGTGTTATATTAGAAGGACAACAAATCAAAATTCTAGGTCTAGAAAAGAAACTCTTACCATTAACCTTCTTAATAAAATAATTAAGCATAACTTCAGTAGTATCATAGTCAGCTATAACACCATCTTTCATTGGTTTAATAGCTTTAACCTTTCCAGGAGTCCTTCCAAGCATCTCTCTTGCCTCTGTACCAACAGCCAAAGGTTTTTTAGTTTCGGCATCAATAGCAACAACAGATGGCTCATTAAGTACAATACCCTGACCCTTAATATATATAAGTACATTCGCAGTTCCCAAGTCAATTCCAATATCTTTATTAAACACAAAATCACCATCCTTATTTCCATTTTACCACATTTTACCTCTTTTTACACCATTTAGTTAACTTTTTTACTCAAAAACTTTCTTTTTGTAGCTTCTCCTCCGCGAATATGCTTAATATCTATATGATATTCCAAAACACTTGACACTTCATTATACATATTATTATCAATTAAAGGAAGCCTATCCCTCATATCATTATGTACAGTACTCTTAGAAACATCAAACACTTTAGCTATTTCTCTAATCGTAGAACCATAATTAATTAAATACTTTGCCTCTTCTATTACCCTATCATAAACATCTTTTCTCATATTATCACCTAATATATAATATTAAAGAAAAGAATTATTATGAAAAAAGGCATTACTGCCTAAAGTTCATCGATAGATTTATTATAATACTCTTCAGGATTAACTATCTTACCCTTATAATATAGCTCAAAATGCAAATGATTACCTAATTCCTTATTAATATTAGAAGTTCCACTTTTGGCAACTATTTGTCCCTGAATAATCTGATCATCTTTCTTTACAGATACCTCAGATAAACTTTGATATACACTAATAAGATCGTTACTATGTCTTATTTGAACAGTACTACCAAGAAGATCATTGTTCTCTACTGATATAACGGTACCATCAAGAATACTAATAACATCAAATACATTATCACTAGCATAATCAACACCACTATTTTGCATATAAGTACCTTCGTAATAAATTATAGAATTCTCTTGTTCACTTGCCTCACCAGTATAATCATAAAAAGTTTTAGCAATAGAAACAGAATTATCTAAATAAGGTCTAACAATAGAACTACCAGTACTAACAACAGGAACATCATTATCTTTATTTTCTGTAATTTCCCCGTCAACATATCTAAGACTATCATTATTTTTAAATAATAAATCTTTAGCAAACTTTTGAGCAAAATACATACCAAATAAAAATACTACCACAATTGCTCCGTATACTATAGGAACAAAAGAGTTTCTAATTCTTGATTTTCTCATATTATCACCTCTAATATAATTGTTTCCTAAATAAAAAATTATATACCAAAATTTTTAATTTTTTTAATTGAAGTACCACTATAATAATAACTAAGAATCTCTTTATAATTATATCCCTCTTCTGCCATACCTTTAGCACCATATTGACTCATACCAACACCATGACCATATCCAACAGTATCAATAATTACCTTATCACCATCACGCTTTAAAGAAAAATCAGTAGATTTAAGAGAAAGTTTATCATATAAAGTTCTTGCAGAAAATTCCTTACCATTAACACTAATAGTAATAATCCGATTAGTACTACTTCTTTTTAAAACCTTAACATCAAAATTATCAGAATACTCTAAACCAATCTTACTATAAAAATCATTAATATTCATTGTAGTAGTAGATCTAAAAGCCGAACTAGTCCTTTCATCCCAACCAGATTTAACACTTTTTAAATAAGGTAAATCAACACTAAATACCGTAGCAGCATCTTCCGTATAACCATTACTAGTAGAAAAAAACATAGCGTCAATAACCTCGCCATTATAATCCAAATATTCCAAAGCTGTTTCATTAACAGCCTCTCTGAGTTTATTAATATTAACTATATAATTATCACCCCAAACATCCTTTAAATAATTATCATCTAAATAGACTTGATTCATAACAGAATCAACAACATCATAATCATTATCTTTATTATATAAGATACGTTTAAGAGCATAGCTCCTAGCAGCCACAGCTTGTGCCTTAAAAGCTTCTTTTTCAAAAGAAATAGGCATTTCCCCCGCTAAAACACCAACAATATATTCCTCAAAAGGTATATTTTGTATTTCATTAGTAGATGTTCTTTTAACTCTAATAAAATAATTAGATTCATAATTAAGCTTAATTTCCTTTATTTTTTGTATTTTATAAGAATTAACAATAAGAAAAGGAACAAAAACAACAATCATAACTATTAATAATATCTTCTTCATATAATAATTATATTCCTCAAACATTAAAAAAAATGTCAAAAAAAAGAAGTAATAATTATTTACCACTTCTTAACATTTCAAAAGTAACATTTGAAGTCTTTGGAAGAACACCATTTTGTTCATTAGCATGAGCCAAATCAAATAAGGTACCCTTTCCATATCCAACATTACCACCAGTATCAAGAACAATAGCAAGAAAAGGATCCATGCCAGGAATATTACTTACTCTAAATATTGAATAAAAAGGAATACTCTTATCAGCAGCTAAAATTCTAACAGTGCCAAATTCTAAATCATTGTAATAAATAGATTCATGTAAATTATGACCACTAGCAGTAATTCCAGAACAACCAGCACAATCTGGTCCATAACCAGTAATAGTACCAACTTCAGTTTTTATTACAGCTCTATCATAAAATAAATTAGGTTCAGGAGTAACAACAATTTCCTCCTTTACTTCAACCTTTTTATCTTCTTCTTTTTTTTCTTCTACTACTTCTTGAGCCTTAGTCTTTTCATCTTCTAATGGAACAACAGTATCATCCGTAGAAGACTCATTTTTCTTTTCTTCTTCAAAAAGAACTAAAGTTCTATCTGCCATTTTATTAAAATTATTATTAGCAATAATAGTCACATTTTTATTACTTCCAACAGTACCAAATAATAAAAATAAAAATACAAAAACTACTAATAATTGTGAAGAAACAGTTATAACCATAGTAGTTATTTTCTTCATTCATCTCACCTCATTAATATTTTCAGCATATTAATTGTAACATTATTTAGAAGAAAAGTCAAATATCCTCTCTGCATTATCACTTGTAACCCTTGAAACATCAATGTTTGACACCTCTTTAAGCTCTGCAATTTTATTAGCAATAAGAGGAATATTTTTAGAACTATTAACCTCTCCTCTGTAAGGTTCAGGAGTAAAATAAGGAGAATCAGTTTCTAATAATATATATGCTAAAGGAACACTTTTTACCACTTCTTTAATATTTTTAGCATTCTTAAAAGTAACAACTCCACCTACTCCTATCATATATCCAAGTTTAATAAATTCTTGAGCCATTTCCACTGAACCACTAAAAGCATGTATACTGCCTCTTAATTTATAATCTTTTAATATATTATATGTATCTCCTATAGCATCTCTACTATGCACAACAATAGGTTTTCCATTTCTAGAGGCAATATCAAGTTGTCTCTTAAATACCATTTTTTGAAGCTCACGATTAGTATCTTCATAATGGTAATCAAGACCAATTTCACCAACACCAACAATCTTTCTATTATTAATATTGTCTTCTAACCAATCAAAATATTCATCCTTAAAATCATCAAGCTCAGTTGGATGAAATCCAAGTGTACCATAAATACAATCATACTTACTAACAAGTTCCAATACTTCTTTATTAGAAGCCATATCACACCCACTAACAATAATTTTATTAATCCCATTATTTAAGCACTCCAAAATAACATCATCTAAATCACTATAATACTCTTTAAATAAATGAGCATGTGTATCAATAAACATAACTACCTCCATAAAAAAATTATACTATAACTATATAGTACAATCATTTAAAACATTTTTCAATACGAAATATTAAAATAGAGAAAAAGATAAGTCCAATATAGACAAAATCAATAATATCTCCATATAAATGCAATAACACTAAAACAATAACTCCTAATATACAAACTAAAACATCAAATATACTGCTACTCTTAATCCTAAGCATCGCCGTCTTCTCCTTTTCTTATTGCATCAGAGCTACAAGAAAAATATAACACAAAAATAAAACATAGTAAAGAAAATCGAAAAAACTTTACACATAAAAAAAAACAATAGACATAAAAATCTATTGTTTAAAACTAATTTTCAATTCTTTTAAATAATACCTCTGGTGTATTTACTTTAGTACCACTCTTATATCCACCAAATTCACAAATAGTATCATAACCAGTAACATCAGTATTAATTTGTTCAAAAATCTTTGCACTAGTACTAGGAATAAATGCTTCAAGAAGTATAGCACTAATTCTAATACATTCAACCAAATTATATATAACAGTAGCAAGTCTATCCTTCTTATCTTCATCCTTATAAAGTACCCAAGGCATAGTATCATCAATATACTTATTACATTCTCTAAGTAAATCAAATATACACTCTAAAGCCTTAGACACCTCAAGCTTATCCATATACGAATCAACTTTATTCTTAAGTTCTAAAGTATGCTTAATAAGAATATCATCAATATCATTAGATACGCCTTTATTATAAACAACGCCATCAAAATACTTATTAGCCATACCAATTGTTCTATTAACCAAATTACCAAGAATATTAGCCAAATCACCGTTTGTTCTAGCCACTAAAGCCTCCTCTGAAAAATTACCATCACTACCAAAAGGAACCTCGCGCAAAGCAAAATATCTAACAGCGTCTACACCATAACTATCAATATATTCTCTAGGATCTTTATAATTACCTAAACTCTTAGATATCTTACCACCATTAATAACAAGCCAACCATGACCAAAAACCTTTTTAGGTAATTGTAAATCAAGTGCCATTAACATAATCGGCCAAATAATGGTATGAAATCTAACAATTTCTTTACCAACAATATGTAAATCTGCAGGCCAATATTTTTTAAATAAAGAATCATCATCACTTAAATATCCTAAAGCAGACAAATAATTAGCAAGAGCATCTACCCAAACATAAATAACATGTCCTGGATCAAATGTAACAGGTATTCCCCAATCAAAAGAAGTTCTAGATACACACAAATCCTCAAGCCCAGGTTTAATAAAATTATTAATCATTTCATTTTTTCTAGAAATAGGTTCTATAAAATCAGGATTCTCATCATAAAATTTAATAAGCCTGTCTTGATATTTAGAAAGATTAAAGAAATAAGCCTCTTCACTAACTTCGTAAACATCTCTACCACAATCAGGACATTTACCATCTATAAGCTGCGTTTCAGTCCAAAAAGATTCACATGGTGTACAATAAAGTCCCTTATATTCACCTTTATAAATATCGCCTTTATCATATAACTTCTTAAATATTTTTTGTACACATTCAACATGTTCAGGATCAGTAGTTCTAATAAATTTATCATAACTAATATCTAAACTTTTCCATAAATCCTTAGCATTACCAACTATTTCATCAACATATTCTTTTGGAGTAACACCAGCCTCAATAGCTTTTTTTTGTATTTTTTGACCATGCTCATCAGTACCAGTCAAATAAAACACATCATAACCAGTAAGTCTTTTATACCTAGCAATAGCATCCGCTATAATAGTAGTATAACAGTGTCCAATATGAAAATTAGCACTTGGATAATATATAGGTGTTGTAATATAAAATTTCTTATTATTCATTATTATCATCTCCCTTATTAGTACTACCAATACCACCCATTCTAATATCAGTAGTTTTATCATCATCAGTAATTAAAAATGGCATAAAAATACCCTGAACTATTCTATCACCTTTTTTAATCTCTAAAACTTTATCCCCCTCATTCATCAAACATACAAAAATATGCCCTTCATTCTCGCTATTATTATAATAGTCTGCATCAATAATACCAACCTGATTACACATCCGTATATTCCACTTAAATCCCAAACTACTACGAATATAAATACTCAAAAATTCATTACTATTCATTGAAGCTTTTATCCCAGTAGGAATAACTCTTCTCTCACCAGGACTTAAAGTAAATGATATAACACTATAGAAGTCATAACCAGCGCTATTTAAAGTACTTCTTTTAGGCAGTATAATATCATCATAATTAGCATCAGGTACATCTTTCAAAAATTCACTCTTACTTATCTTTTCAAATTTTCTCATAATAAACACCTCCAATAAAGCAAAAAAATAAAGTAGCCAAAGGACGAATAAACAATCCGCGGTACCACCTTATTTTATAATAATACACTCATTAAGTTCTAACGTAACAACCGACTATACCTATTAGATATAATAGCTCCAGAACCATTTATAATAGCTTTTCTTATCTAATTTCCACCAACATAGACTCTCTATAAATATTACTATTACTCTTTCCTTCATCGCTTTACAAAAAGTATTTTATCATATAAAAAATATAATTTCAAGTACTTTTTATTATTTCTTAAAGAGTCAAAAGTATATCAAAAAGAAAATGAGACCATAGTCCCATTTTTAAAATATTATCATACATCAAAATACCAAAATTTAAGTCATTATATTAATCAGCAAACTGTGTACTAAGTAATCTAGACAAAATAATTCCCATTTTATCTTCTACATCAGTAATAGGTGTATCAGTAGAAATAATAATAACACTACCAATCGCATCACCATTATCCACTATTGAAGAAAAAGAATAATAACCATTTTCATCTTCATCCTTAATTATTTGAAATATTTTCTTCTGCTTTTCAGAAAAAGAATCACGTCTCTCAATACTTCTTTCCGTAAACTCATTTACTTCTTTACCTAAATACTTTTTCTTAAGTGGACCCGACACTGCAATAACTTTATCCCTATCAGTAACAATTATATTATGTTTAATAATACTATTAAAGGCCTCAACATAATCAACAGAAACATTTTCAATAGTTTCAAGTTGAGAATATTTTTTCAAAATAATATTATCACTTTCCAAAAAAATTTCTAAACTATCACCATTCTTAATTCTTAAATTTTTTCTAATTTCTTTTGGTATAACAATTCTACCAAGTTCATCTATCCTTCTAATAACACCAGTTGTTTTCATACATTCACCATACTTTCTTTAATATTCTGTCAAATAAATAAAGAAATATGCAAGTAAAAAAAAAGAAATAAAATTTTACACTCTATTTCTTTACATCTTTAATAATTAAATCAAGTAAATCATTTAAATAATATACAAAGTGTTTATTCAACTTAATTGTATCCAATATAATATGAATCTGGTTATTAGTATAAGAAAATCTAAAATACTTAGATATCTCATAAGCATCAAAAAATAATTTTTCACCATCAATTTCTTTAGACAAATACTGAGGAAGTACAATTTCAACATATGTTTTAGTTTGTTTAATTTGAGTAATATCAAGACACTTAGCCTGTTTTTCAAACCATTCCTCATGCATATAAACAATCATTTCATCAGTAACCTTACCAAATCTATCCTTTAAAGTTTTAATAAGTTTATCTATATCATCCTTAGAATTTATATCATTAATTAGTTTATGAATTTCTATTTTAATCTCATCATCAGGAGCATACTCTGAAGAAATATGAGTCTCAACTTCTATTAATGGTTTTACACTTTCCTCTTTATCTGAAGAGACATTAATTCCTTTTAATTTGTCAACCTCTTCTTTTAACATTTTAAGATATAAATCAATACCAACACTATCAATAAATCCAGATTGTTCACTACCAAGTACATCTCCAGCTCCCCTAATAGATAAATCTCTCATAGCAATTTTAAATCCACTGCCAAGTTCAGTAAATTCTTTTATCGTATTAAGCCTTTTAACAGCCAAATCATTAAGTTCCTTCTTATTATCATACATAAGATATGCATAACCAATTCTATCACTTCTACCTATTCTACCCCTAATTTGATACAATTGAGATAATCCAAACTTATCAGCATCAAGAACAATTAAAGTATTTACATTAGGAATATCAATACCAGTCTCAATTATAGTAGTACATAAAAGAATATCAAATTCATGATTAGTAAAATCAATCATAATATTTTCAAGTTCCGTTTTAGTCATTCTACCATGGGCATATCTAATACTAGCTTCAGGCACTAATTTATTAATTTCATCTAATTTGTTATCAATTTTTTCAACACTATTATAAAGCATAAATATTTGACCATTTCTTGATAATTCTTTATAAATAGCATCTTTTATAATATTAATGCTCTCAGGCATAACATACGTTTGAATAGGTCTTCTCTTCTCAGGTGGTGTTTCAATAAGTGCAAGTCCCCTAATACCAGACATTGACATTTGAAGAGTTCTAGGTATCGGTGTAGCAGACAAAGTAAGAATATCAATACTAGTCTTATACTTCTTAATTTTCTCTTTATGAACAACCCCAAATCTCTGTTCCTCATCAATAATAAGAAGACCTAAATCCTTAAAATCAACTTTATCATTTAAAAGTTTATGCGTACCAAACAAAATATCAATCTTACCAGTTTTAAGCTTATCAAAAATAATATTTTGTTCTCGAACAGAAGTAAATCTATTAAGAAGAGCAATATTAATAGGAAAATCACTAAATCTTTCTATAGCAGCATTATACTGTTGACTAGATAAAATAGTCGTTGGACAAAGATAAGCTACTTGTTTACCATCATTAACAGCCTTAAATATAGCCCTAAATGCAACTTCCGTTTTACCATATCCAACATCACCACATAATAGCATATCCATAGGTTTACTTTTTTCCATTTCCGTCTTAATAATTTGTGTAGCCCTAATTTGATCAGCAGTAGGCTCATATTTAAATTTACTCTCAAATAAAATTTGATTTTCATCATCATGACTAAAAGCATAACCAACAGAGTTTTCTCTTTCAGCAGACACTCTAATTAAATCACTAGCAATATTTTCTAACTTACTTCTAACCCTTGCCTTTTTCTTATTCCAAGAATCACTACCAAGTTTATCAAGTCTAACAATAGCACCATCTCTACCAGTAAATTTAGTAATTTTATCAATTTTTTCTACTGGTAAATATAAAACATCCCCATCAGCATAAAGAAGTTTAATATAGTCCTTTTTCAATCCATTTTTTATCAAAGTACATATCTCTATATATTGCCCAATTCCATGATCAATATGAACAATATAATCACCTTTTTCTAAATTATCAATATTACTAATTTTACTACCAACTTTATATTTACTTTTAATTTTTTTCTTATTTTCAGCTTTACCGAATAAATCATTAGAAGAAATAACAACATAATCATCATATATAAAACCATTAACGATATATTTATTAATAATATTAATTTTATTTTTAACAATTTCATTTTCATTAGTAATAATAACATCATTTAAAATATCCAAATAAGTAACAATTCTCTTAACAACATTCTTATCATCAATACACATAATAACCGTTTTACCACTAGAAATATATTTATGAATACTTATTTTAATCTTTTCAAAATTTCCCATATAATTATCAATATTATAAGATAAAAAATTATGTTTACACTTAACATCAAGATCAATTAAATTATCAAATTCCAACATATAAATTATATTATCATATTTAACATCTGAAATATCAAACATATAGTTCGTTTTAATATTATCAGAAATTTCGTTATCATAATTAATAATACTTTCTCTAAGAAACCTATAACTAGATATAATCTGATTATAATCATAATAAATAAGAGTAAAATTATCTAAATAGTTCCATATTCCATAAACAATATCAGAAAAATTAGAAAGATACTTTTGTTTATACAATTTACTGTCAATACTATTTTTATTATCAACTAAAAATTCTGTAAAAGGATAAATACTAATCTTGTCAATTTGCTTATTTGAAGACTGACTATCCAAATCAAAATATTTAATACTATCAATAGTATCGCCCCAAAACTCAATTCTAACAGGATTATCAAAGCCAATAGGAAAAATATCGACAACATACCCCCTAACAGCCATTTCACCAGTTTTAGTAACAAGTGGTACCTTGTCATAACCCAATTCAAAAAAACTATTAATAAGTTCATCCCTATTTACATCATCATTTACACCCAAGTTAACAATTTTACTCTTATATAAATTTTTATCAGGTAAATATCTAAGTAATCCCATTAAATTACAAATTACAATATATTTACCACTATTTATAACCTTGTTTAATGTATTAAGCCTTTCAATCATTAATTCAGGACTTAAAGCAGAAACCTCACTAGACATAAAATCATCCATAGGAAAAAATAATACTTTATCAGTATAATTACTAATTCTATTATACAAATCATTAGCTTCATATAAAGAATTAGTAACAAGTAAAATATTGTCATTATTCTTTTTAAAATGGTCATATACATATATACTATTAAGCTCTCTGCTAAGTCCAGTAACCAAATATTCATTCTTAGTATCAACCCTAAATAAGTTATCAAAAAAACTCACATTATCATCTCCACAAGCAAAAGATACAACTATGTGTATCTTAATTATTTTTATTATTATAAATTTGTTTTAATGCATTAACATCATATGAAATAAAATCCTCTACAAGATCATATAATTTTTCATAAGAATTATTAAGTATTTTAATTTCATCATTACTAAATTTACCCAAAACATAATCCTTAGTATCAACAGCTTTATCATTAGAGATTCCTATTTTTAATCTAGAAAATTTTTGACTACCAAGTTTATTAATAATATCTTTAATACCATTATGACCACCACTAGAACTATCAAAAACAAACCTAATTTTACCAAGCACCATATCCAAGTCATCATGAATAATCAAAATATCAGACAATTCTATATTATAATAATTAACATATAAAGTAACAGAACTACCAGATAAATTCATATAAGTTAAAGGCTTAACAAAAATCACTTTTTCACCATTTAAATTAAAACAACATTCCAAAGCATTAAACTTTTTATTTTCATTAAATGACAAACCATACTTTTTTACTAGCAAATCAATAACATTAAATCCAACATTATGCCTTGTATTATTATAGTCTCTTCCTGGATTACCAAGACCAACAATTAATTTCATTAATTATCCTCCTTGTGATATTCTTTATATATAACATTTTTAGAAACATTTCTATCTTTAGCAACTTTTTTAATTGAAGTCATTACATCAAAACCAGTCCTAATATAATTATCAACAGCATCTTTAATAGTAATATTATTATCAACAATCTTATCTTTAACACCCTCAACAATAATAACAAATTCACCCTTTTCAGGAATAATATTAATAACATCACTAATCTTACCACGATAAATAGTTTCAAACTTTTTTGATATTTCTCTAGATATACTAATATTTCTATCACCAAATATATCTAACATCATATTTAAAGTTCTAATTATTCTATGTGGTGCCTCATAAAATATAATAGTTTCTTCTTCATCTGATAACCTCTCAAGTTCACTTCTTTTTAAACTATCCTTACTATCTAAAAAACCATAGAACAAAAATGGTTGAGGAGCTAATCCCGAAGTAATAAGAGCAGGAACAAAAGCCGTAGGACCAGGAAGAGCCACAACATTATAATTATTATCTGTTATATATTTAACAGTTTTATAACCCGGATCACTAATAATAGGAGTCCCTCTATCAGTAACCAACGCAATATTATTTCCATTCTTTAAATATTCCAACACTTTTTCTTTTGCTATATCCTCATTATGCTCATGAAGAGCAATAAGCTTTTTATTAATTCCCAAATAATTAAGTAAATTTAAAGTTACTCTAGTATCCTCAGAAAAAATAACATCAACATCATTTAAAATTTTAACACTCCTATAAGTGATATCATCCAAATTTCCAATAGGTGTAGATATTAAATACAAAGTAGGTTTTCCATCATAACTATTTTGTAACATATAATCACTCTCCAAACATCAAATTAACCTCATTACTATAATTACCATTTTCATCATAAATAATTAATGGTGGTAATAATTTTAAACCAGGCTTGCCATTTTTTATACCTTCAATCAAGAACAATTCACTTTTTTTATTAATTTTAGAATAAATAAATCTAATTTTCTTTGGTTCAATATTATATTTATTCATAACATTTAAAATTTCTACTAATCTTTCAGTTCTATGAACTATAGCTATCCTACCATTATTCTTTAATAATTTTCTACTAATAGCAAAAACATCATCCAATTTAAGTGTATCTTCATGCCTTGCCAAAGATTTAACAGAGTTATTATTCTTAAATCTATTATCATTAGTTTTAAAATAAGGTGGATTACAAGTAATAACATCAAATGTATCAGAGTCAAACTTATTAACTAAATTTTTAGCATCATCATTAATAAGTTTAATTTGATCCTTCATATTATTTTCATTGATAGAAATAACCCCCAAGTTATAAATAACTTTTTGAATTTCAACACCATATATTTTAGCATTAGTTCTAAAAGATAACAACATAGGAATAGGAGCATTCCCAGTAGCAATATCAAGTATCATTTTATCCCTTTTATTAATAGTAACAAAATTAGCAAGTAGAACAGAATCCAAAGAAAACTTAAAATAATCAGTATCTTGAAAAATATAACTATCAGTATAGTTTAAAAGTCTATTTCGCACTATCATTTTTATCAACTTCTATCAATTCATCATCAACTAAGACCTTATATTTATATAAAAGTGGTTCTGAAGTAATTACCTTTCCTTCTTTACCATTAATTATAACCTTTTTACCAACATCAGGGATATCTTTTCTAGCTTCCAAATATTGTTCATTCTCATAATTTAAACAACATAAAAGTCTACCACAAACACCATTAATTTTAGTAGGATTAAGAGCTAGTCCCTGGTTCTTCGCCATACTAATAGAAACAGTATCAAAATTAGTAAGAAAAGTACTACAGCATAAAAAACGCCCACAAGGACCAATACCACCAATTTCCTTTGCTTTATCCCTAATTCCTATTTGTCTAAGTTCAATTCTAGTTCTAAGTTTTGCTCCCAATTCCTTTGCCAAATTTCTAAAATCAACTCTTTCATCAGACAAAAATCTAAATAATAATTGACTTTTATCAAAATTATATGTAGCATCAATAATATTCATATTCAAATTATTTTTCATTACAATAGATCTACACTTTTCTAAAGCCACCCTAGCATCTTCAATATTTTTTAAATGTTGAAGATAATCCTTTTTAGTAGCAATTCTAACAATTTTTTCATAATCAGAATTATCAGGAACATCCATAAAATCAACAACCTTAGCAAATTGTAACCCTCTTTCATCAATAACAATTACAGTTAAATTAATTTTTAAATTAAGATTGTTAGAGTCATAATATAAAACCTTTCCAGTTTCATTAACTTTTACGCCAACTACTTTCATTAATAATCACCACACATATCTATGATCATTTTATCAATGACCAAATTAATATTCAAATTTTTTTTCAAATTATTTTTTACATTATCAAGTATTTCAATTTTTTTTGCTACACTTTCAATAGAATTAGAATTAGCAATGTTACAAACATCAGAAATTTTATCGCAGTAAAAATCAATCTTTTTATTAGCAATATATTTAATAACATCACAATAAAAATTAATCATAAGTTCTACTGCCATAATATTATCTTCCCTATCCTTAAAATTATTATGCCACAATTTCTTAGTATAAATCATAGTATCCATACCATTTTTTTCAATATAACATATAAAATTAATAATACATTCAATAATATCACTAATTTTATCATTATCATAATCAGAACATTTACCATTATTAAATAAATAATGAAAGTTATCATTAGAAGAATCTGACAATTTTTTCTTCTTAAGTTTAATAATTTGACATCTAGAAAGAATAGTTGGTAAAACCAAATTAATATTATTAACTATTAAAATAGCTATAATATCATCAACAGGTTCTTCCAAAAACTTCAAAATAGAATTTGCAGTTTGAACATTCATTTTATCAGCAGATTTGATAATATATATCTTTTTTCTTCCTTCTACAGCCTTTTTACTAAATTCGTTTTGTAAATCAATTATCTGATTTTTCTTAATCCAAAGGCCATCTGGCTCGATAACCATAACATCTAAATAGTTTCCTTCATCTATTCTCTTACATACTTTAATAGCATTATTTTCATCATTATATTCCAAGCAAACAATCGATTTAACAAAAGACAAAACAATATCCATAACATCAGGATTACCATTAGAATCAAATAAATAAGCATGTGAAATCTTATTATTATTTATAGCATTCATCATAGTATTATAAGCAATAGCCTGTCCATCTTTATAAATATCTAACATCAAATCACCACCTAAAAAATAAATAATGAAAATAAACAAAACATTAAAATAAAAGGAAAACCTAAAAAAGCAGTCAGAAAAACATTAAAAATATTAATAGGTAACATAACATTTAAAGGAAATACAACAATATTAAAAGCATAAAGAAATAAAATACCAAAAATAACTTTTTTAACAAACCAAATAATTTTAGAAAGCATAAAAAACATCACCACTAAAATATATGATATAGTAAATTTTATATGTCTTTTCTACCCTCTAAAGCAAATTCCAATGTCATTGCATCAATATATTCAATATCAGTCCCCATAGGAATACCAGTAGCAATTCTAGTAACCCTAACATTCTTATTTTCCAATATCTTTTTAATATATTGCATAGTAGTTTCTCCTTCTATTGAAGGCTTAAGAGCCATAATAATTTCATGAACAGACTCCTTATCTATTCTATCAATTAATTTATTAATATTAATATCATCAGGTCCAATTCCATCTAAAGGAGAAATAAGACCACCAAGAACATGATACTTACCATTATAAATATTAATCTTTTCAAACAAAGAAATATCTTTTGCCTTTTCTACAACAAAAATTATATTACTATTTCTTTCTTTATCAGAACAAATATTACAAATATTAGAATCAGCGATATTACCACAAATTTCACAAGTAGTAATTTTATCCCTAATATCCGTAATAGCAGCAGAAAAAGAAGTAAGATTCTCTTTACTAAAACCAATTAAAGAAAAAGCAAGTCTTTCCGCTGTTTTTTCTCCAATACCAGGCAAATTCTTAAAGCAGTCAATTACATTTTTAATACATTTAGGATACATTTTACATCAAACCATTAAACATTTGGCCATATTTACCAAATTTATCAGCCTTATCAGCTTCCATCTTTTCAATTGCACTATTAACTGCTACTAAAACCATATCTTCAATAATTTCCTTATCATCAGAAGAAAAATCATTCATATCAATATTCAAAGAAATAAGCTTTCCCTTACCACTAATAACAGCAGTTACCATTTGAGATTTTCCTTCATAATTTTTAGATTCCAACTCAGTTTGAGCCTTTTCAATATCTTTTTGCATTTTCTTTGCTTGCATCATTAAATTTTGCATATTCATTTAAATCATCCTCTCTATTTATATTCTATTACACTATCCCCTAATAAATCAATCAATTCATCAACAGGATTATTATTTTTTTTCTCATCAACATTACTTTTATTCAATTCTTTAACATAATATTTGATACCATTTTTAATATTACTAACATATTTATTTTTTTCATTTTTCCAACGATCAGTAGTAATTGCAACAACAAAAATATTAAAATCAAATAATTTTCTAAAAAACATTTCAACATCAATAATATCATCATTAATTCTATCCACCATTGAAATCAAATCACTAGCAACGATAACATATTTTTCAGAAGCAACAACAGGAACAAAGTCCTTTAATAATCCAGAAACAACTGAAAATTTTTCATCAGTTAAATAATCATCTATCTTAGACCAATTATTTTTTACATTATTTAAAACACCCTTTGATGCTGTAGCAAGTGCATTATTTACTCTCACATTTATTTCATCATCAGACATTTTTTGAATATTTCCCACTTTTTTTATTTCCCGGGAAATATTTTTTTCTTTTTTGTTATTTTCACCAGCATTATTTTTATTTTTTTCTACAGTTTCATCAATTTTTATAGTATTATTGTCACTATTATCGCCATTGTTATATATTGCGTCTGAAAATTTAAGAATAAAAGTCATAAATATAATACTACCATGTGTAGAAGATTTTATTGAATTTTGAACATCATTTAAATTTTCAATCAAGTCATATAATAAATTATCACTATATAATTCTGAAGTTTTAATGATATAATTATTTTTTATTTCAATGTTAGATAATATCTTTGCATTTTTATATAAAATAACATCTTTTAAAAAAATCAACAATTCTTGAAGAAATTTAATAATCTCCTTTCCCTCATTATCTAATTTATCAACAAAATTGATAATATCAACCTTATCATTATTATATATATCATTAATCAATGTAAATAATTCATCATAAGAAACCGAACCATTAACCGCATAAACATCACTCAAAGTAATTTTAGAATCACTATAAGAAATAAGTTGATCTAACATATTAATAGAATCTCTCATACCACCATCAGAAACTCTTGCTATTTCAAACAAAGCATCATTATCAATATTAATATTTTCTAATTTTACTATATCTTTAAGTCTATCAACAATTCTATTATCACTAATCTTAGAAAATCTAAATTTTTGACACCTAGATGAAATAGTAAGTGGTATTTTAGAAGGTTCAGTAGTTGCTAATATAAAAATAACGTGACTAGGAGGCTCTTCTAAAGTTTTCAATAAAGCATTAAACGCTTGGTTAGTAAGCATATGAACCTCGTCAATAATATAAACCTTGTATTTAGCATTACTAGGAACCAAATTAATTTTATCTCTAAGTTCTCTAATTTCATCAACACCATTATTTGAAGCAGCATCTATTTCAACAATATCATTACTATTATTAAAATTTAAACAATTATAGCATTTACCACAAGGCTTAGAATCAACTAAATGCTCACAATTAACAAGTCTAGCAATAATTTTAGCTACAGTAGTTTTACCAGTTCCCCTAGGACCACTAAAAAGATAAGCATGAGAAACTTTACCATTAGCAATAGCATTTTTAATAACTGTTACAACTTCTTCCTGACCATATACATCATCAAAATCAACAGGTCTATACTTACGATATAAAGCTAAATAACTCATATAAATAAAATCAACCTCCACTGCCTATATTATAACATAAAAATAAGAGAAATAATTATTTTTTTCTCTTGTTTTTAAAAAAATCAGATAATAATTTAGAACACTCACTATTCTCAATTAATTCAACATCAACTGTATTTTTAATCATATTTTTATCATACATTTGTTCGTTATTACTTTTAGTTCCAAAATAGACCTTTTTAATACGGCTTTCAATAATGGCCCCCATACACATCATACAAGGCTCTAAAGTAACGTATAAAGTGCAATTATTAAGTCTCCAACTACAAAGTTTTTCGCAAGCATCACTAATAGCGACAATTTCGGCATGCATAATGCTATTATTTGTCACTTCACGACAATTATGAGCCTTTGAAATCAGCATACCATCACAAAAAATAGCACATCCAACCGGTATTTCATCATTTTTATAAGCTATTTTAGCCTCTTCTATAGCAATTTTCATAAAATTTTCATCCATCAACATCACCATCGCAAATTCAATTTAGATTATTAATAATATTAGCATATAAATATACATTTAATCAATATAAAATTTCAACAAATATCAACAGAATTGTTGATAACTACGTTTCACGTGAAACATAATAAAATTATTATTATAATCCAAAAGTTAAATAACTTTTTTAATAAAAATATATACAATATAATTAACAACTAACTAAATTTCAATTAATTATAGTAATATTCATATTAAAATCACTAATATAAAAATAAATATTTAAACAGCAACAAAATATAAAAAATAAAGCAAATATAAATTACTAATTAGTAACCTGTTGATATTCATGTTTCACGTGAAACATGTTATAAAAATATATAAATATTAAATAATTGTATTTTCATTAAATAAAAAAAAATTTATTACTTGCATATTTAATTAAGAAAAATATTAACAGCATAATTTTATTTCATTACAAAAATATCACTCAATGTATATTTATATAAAAAAAATAAACTTACTCTTTTTATAATAAATATTCAAATATAATAAATATTAATCGAAATTTGAAGTAAACTAATAAACAAAAACTGTTGATAACTACGTTTCACGTGAAACATGTTATAAAATATATTACTTATATGCTTAGCAGTATTTTTATCAAATAACAACAAAAAGTTCAACTATATAATTTATAATTACAAAAATGTTTTATAAAATACATTAGTAATTTATCTAGTATAAAAAAATTAATAATTATATTCATTGCACAATAATATTTGAAATAAAATTAATTAACAATTTCAAAAAATTTTGATAATCATGTTACACGTGAAACATTAAATAACAATTAAATAAACCAAGATAAATAATATTCTTATAAAGTTAATGCATATATTACAATCAATTATAAAAATACAGGTTTCACATGAAACATAATATAATTTTAAACTTAAATAATCAACAAAGAAAATCAGATTACATATAAAATATAAAAGAATAAAATTAAAATTAGATAAAAAAAGATACACACGCTAATGTAATGTTAAAGCTGCTGGCTTCCGCCCCTGACTTGATTCCATTAATTAACGTTGTATCAACATCATTTTACAATAAAATTTAAAAAAATGCAACGAAATAAAATAATTAACTTATCAACAAGTAAATAAATTATATCAAAATTAACGAACAAATGTATTTAAATTGCTGTGTAAATATACAAAATAAAAGAAAGCAAATATATTATTCACTTTCCTCTTCATCACTACCATTATCAATTTCTTCTTTATCAACAATAGCAGTAGAGCTAACAATACTATCTTCTTTCAAATTAATAAGTTTTACACCTTGTGTAACTCTACTCATAGTAGATATCTTATCAACAGCCAATCTAATAATAACACCAGAATCAGTAATAATCATTAAATCTTTACTATCATCAACAGTCTTGAATGATACAATAGAGCCATTCTTTTCGGTAATATTAACAGTCTTAACACCTTTTCCACCACGATTAGTAATTCTATATTCATCAACAGGTGTCTTCTTACCATAACCCTTTTCAGTAATTACAAGTACATATTCATTAGGTTCAACAATCTCCATACCAACAAGTATACCACCATCAAGATTAATACCTCTAACACCAGAAGCACCTCTACCCATAATTCTAACAGCACTTTCATTAAATCTAACCATTCTACCATTAGAAGAAGCCATCAAAATCTCATCATTACCAGTAGTCTTTTTAACAGATACAAGTTCATCATCATCTTTTAAAGTAATAAACTTCTTACCATTAGTTCTAATACTATCAAATTCAGATATATCAGTCCTTTTAATTAAGCCACTTTTCGTAGCAAATACCAAACATTTGTATTCATCATCATTAGATATCTTCAATAAAGAAGTAACCTTTTCATCTTTATCTAAAGATAATAAATTAATAATAGGTAATCCTTTAGATTGTCTACTATACTCAGGAATCTCATAACCCTTAATTCTATATACCTTACCCTTATTAGTAAACATAAGAATATAATCATGACTAGTAGCATTAATCAAATGCTCTACAAAATCCTCCTCATTAGTAGCCATACCCTTGACACCCATACCACCTCTATTTTGAGTTTTATAAGTATCAGCAGGTAATCTCTTAATATAACCATTATTAGTTAAAGTTATAACAACATTCTCAACAGGAATCAAAGATTCATCTTCAATATAATCAACAGCAGTCATATCAATATGTGTTCTTCTCTCATCAGCATATTTAGCTTTAATTTCAAGCATTTCGTTCTTAATAACCTCCAGAATCTTCTCTTCACTAGCTAATATTTCTTCTAATTCCTTAACTAATTTCTCAAGTTCCGCAATCTCTTCTTCAATCTTAGATTTTTCAAGACCAGTAAGTCTCTTCAATCGCATATCAAGAATAGCCTGAGATTGAACTTCTGATAAAGCAAAATTAGACATAAGTCCAGCCTTAGCCTCATCGTCATCAGCAGACTCTCTAATAATCTTAATAACTCTATCAATATTATCAAGAGCAATCTTTAAACCATCTAATATATGTAATCTATCTTTATATCTCTTTAAATCAAATTGACATCTACGATAAATAACATGTTTCTGATGATCAATATACTTCTCAATAATCTCTCTTAAACCAAGTGTTCTAGGACTTCCATCCACAAGCATTAAGAAATTAATGCCATAAGAAGTTTGAAGTTGCGTATGTTTATATAAATTATTCAAAACAACATTAGCATTAGCCTCTTTTTTAACATCAATAACAATCTTAATACCCTCTAAAGCTGATTCATCACTTAAATTAGAAATACCATCAATAACCTTATCTCTAACAAGTTCACCAATTCTTTGAATCAAAGCCTTCTTATTAACCTGATATGGAAGCTCTGTAATAACGATTCTGTGCTTATTATGAGTTTCTTCAACAGTAGCCATACCTCTAATAGTAATAGTCCCTCTACCGCTCTCATATGCCCTTTTAATGCCACTATTACCAAGGATAACACCAGCAGTAGGAAAATCAGGTCCCTTAATATATTGCATAAGTTCAGTAACAGTAATCTCTGGATTATCAATATAAGCAACACATCCATCAATAACTTCACCTAAATTATGTGGTGGAATATTAGTAGCCATACCAACAGCAATACCCATATTACCATTAACTAATATATTAGGAAATCTACTAGGTAAAACAACAGGTTCCTTTCTCTGACCATCATAGTTCTCAGAAAAGTCAACAGTATCTTTATTTAAATCCCTAAGTAATTCCATTGAAATCTTAGCAAGTCTAGCCTCAGTATAACGACTAGCAGCAGCACCATCACCATCAATAGAACCAAAATTACCATGTCCATCAACAAGTGTATGTCGATAAGTAAAATCTTGAGCCATTCTAACCATAGATTCATAAATAGCAGAATCTCCATGTGGATGATAATGACCCATAACAGCACCAACAGCATTAGCAGATTTCTGATACTTCTTATCAGGAGTCATACCTTCTTCATATAAAGTATATAAAATTCTTCTATGAACAGGCTTAAGACCATCTCTAACATCAGGAAGAGCTCTAGCAACAATAACACTCATTGAATAATCAAGGAAAGATTTCCTCATTTCACCAACAATATTAACTGCCACTTTTCTATCTTTCTCGTGATTATTATCTTCTCCCATATCTTCTATATTCAAATTTTTATCTACATTCTTATCTTCCATCATAAACCTCCTATATATCCAAATTCTCTACAAATAAAGCATTATCTTCGATAAACTTTCTTCTAGGTTCAACTTCTTCACCCATAAGTAATTGGAATGTTTCATCAGCAAGAATAGCATCATCCAAAGTAACTTGTTTTAATATTCTCTTATCAATACCCATTGTTGTCTCTCTAAGTTCTTCAGGATTCATTTCTCCTAAACCTTTCATTCTACCAATTTCATACTTCGTATTAGCAGGTAAAGTAGCTAAATATTCATCTCTTTCCGCTTCATCAAGTACATACTTAATATTTTTACCATGTTTAATCGAATATAAAGGAGGCTGAGCAGCATATATATGACCATTCTCTACTAATGGCTTAAAATATCTATAAAATAAAGTAAGTAATAACGTTCTAATATGTGCTCCATCAACATCAGCATCAGTCATAATAATTATCTTATAATATCTTAATTTAGATATATCAAATTCTTCACCAATACCAGTGCCTAAAGCCGTAATCATAGTTCTAATTTCTTCATTAGCAAGAATTCTATCTAATCTAGCCTTTTCTACATTAAGTATTTTACCTCTAATAGGAAGAATAGCTTGCGTAATAGGATCTCTTCCCATCTTAGCACTACCAGCAGCAGAATCTCCCTCTACAATAAACATTTCAGATATAGTAGCATCTTTAGAAGAACAATCAGTAAGTTTACCCCAATAATTAGTGATTTCAAGTCCACCTTTTCTTCTAGTTAACTCTCTAGCTCTTCTAGCAGCTACTCTAGCTCTAGCAGCAGTCATCGACTTTTCTATTATAATTTTAGCATCATTAGGATGTTCCATTAAAAATCTCTCAAAAGCCTTAGCAAATATACTAGCAGCTACTTTTCTAACCTCACTATTACCAAGTTTCGTCTTAGTTTGTCCTTCAAATTGAGGTTCAGGTACTTTAGCAGATATAATCATTGTTATACCTTCTCTAACATCATCACCACTAAGAGGTTCATCATTATCCTTAAGTATTTTATTTGCCTTAGCATAATTATTAATAATTCTAGTTAATGCAAGTTTAACACCATCTTCATGAGTACCACCTTCAGGAGTAATAATATTATTAACAAAAGAGTAAACAGTAGCATTATATCCATCATTATATTGAAGAGCAACTTCGATTGAAATATCATTTTCCATGCCTTCAACATATACAATATCTTCATGAATAGGAGTCTTATTCTTATTTACATAAGCAACAAACTCTTTAATACCACCTTCATAAACAAAAGTATCCTTCTCTCCTGTTCTATCATCCATAAGAATAATTCTAAGACCTTTATTTAAGAAAGCAAGTTCTCTAGTTCTAGTCTTTAATGTTTCATAATTAAAAGTAGTAGTCTCTCTAAATATTTCATCATCAGGCATAAAAGTCACTGTTGTACCAGTTCTATCTTCACTACATTCTCCTATTATTTTTAAAGGTTCCACAGTATGTCCACCATTAGCAAATTTGATATAGTGAACTTTTCCCTCTTTATAAACAGTTACTTCAACCCATTTACTAAGAGCATTAACTACCGATGCACCAACACCATGTAATCCACCAGATACTTTGTAGCCACCACCACCAAATTTACCACCAGCATGTAATACTGTATATACTGTTTCAACCGTAGATAATCCTGTCTTAGGATGTATTTCAACTGGTATACCTCTACCATCATCCTTAACAGTAACAGAACCATCTTTATTAACAGTTATCTCAATATCATCACAATATCCTGCTAAAGCCTCATCAATAGCATTATCTACTATTTCCCAAACTAAATGGTGTAATCCTTTCTCACTAGTACTACCTATATACATACCAGGTCTTTTTCTTACTGCTTCAAGTCCTTCTAATACTTGAATATCCGAAGCATCATAATGTTCATTACTATTCATTTTCTATCACCTTCCTGCATCAAATTATTTCCCGGGAAATAATTTTACCATTTTCTATATTATAAACATTAGCTTTTTCTCTTATAGTTTTATCTATATTTTCTATATCAGTAGTAGTTATAATTGTTTGAATATCATTATTTAAATATTTTAATACATTATTTCTTTTTCTTATATCAAGTTCACTAAATATATCATCAAGTAAAAGAATTGGTTCATCATTAGTCATCTCATAAAACAATTTAACCTCAGCTAATTTAAGTGATAAAACTGCACTTCTAATTTGTCCTTGACTACCAAATGATGATAAATTTTTACCATTAAGCATAAAAACAAAATCATCACGATTAGGACCAAACAAAGTTGTTTTATACTGAATTTCTCTATCAAAATTATCCTTAATTTTCTTTTTCAATATATTTTTATCAAAATCATCAGAATAATTAATATTTGAAATATAATTAATACTAAGACCACTCATGCCAGTAATAAATCTAAATATATCATCTAAATAAGAGTTAATATCATTAATATATTTATTACGATATCTTGAAATATCAGTAGCCAAATCAACATACTTATCAGTAAGAATATCAAAATATTTAATATCATTTTCTCTCTTTATATCTAATATTTTTAAAAATTCATTTCTTTGTCGTAAAATAACATTATAATCATTCAAATACTTAAGATAATTCTTATTAATTTGACTAATTTGAATGTTAAAATATTTTCTTCTAGAAGAAGGACTATCCTTAAATATTACAATATCATTAGAACTAAATATAATAACATTCATATTAGAAATATAATCACTTAATTTTTTAATCTCTTTATTATTTATTTTAACACATTTACCATTATCATTAATCAAAAGCTCAAGAGTATTAACATTATATTTTCCTTCTATTAACCCATTAATTTTCGTATAATGATTATTAAACTTAATAATAGATTTATCATTATTAGATAAAAAAGATTTTGTAACAGCAAGTACATAAATAGATTCGAGTAAATTAGTTTTTCCTTGAGCGTTATCACCAATTATAATATTTAAATTATCATTAAAATTAATATTCAAATTATCATAATTTCTATAATTTTTAAGTTCAATATTTTTTATTCGCATTTTAAAACCATTTTTTTGCCCATCATTTCACCTTTTTCCAAATTACGTACTCCTATACACATATAATTATACCACAAAAAACAAAAAAGAAAAAGAAAAAGAAGAAATTTTTTATATCTTTTTCCCTTTAAAATCAACAGTTTGCATACCTTTTAGTAGTTAAATATTTTTCTATTTTAATACATTTAGTAATCTGACTATCAATAGTACTAAAAGAAGTACTAATATTAATAACTTTTCCACCTTTAAAAAAGATTTTAGTATAATCTTTTTCTTTAACATACCTATCAATATTATTATATGAAATCCATATACATTCCTTAGAATTAGGTGCGGCAGTCGGAAAGAAAATAATCATATTATAATCAGATACAATAATAGGTGTTTTAATATAATAATTGAAAATATCAATAACAAATTGCCTCTGCATAGTATATGAATGTCCATATACCATGCAACATTTTTTAATAAATTTAAAACAATCAGCATCAATATTAAATTTTTTATTCTTTTCGACAATTAAAACTTTCTTTTCATCATCTATATCCTGTGTAAAACATAAAACATCGCTATTTAAAATATACCCCTCCACAAAAATCCCCCTTTCCACATATAAAAATATGTAAGACATATTAAAGCACAAATATTTGTCGAAATTTGTTGAATTTTGTCGAAAAGTATAAAAAATTAAAAAAACTCTCAATTTGAGAGTTACATTAACATGTCTTTATAGGAAGAACTAATTGTATTAATGATTCATCATCACTACATTTTATAACAATTGGAGAACTATCATTATTCATACAAAGAATAATTTTTTCTTTATTAAAACTTTTTATTGCATCCAACATAAACTTAGAACTAAAAGCAATATTAATATCTTTATCAGAAGAAACAGATATTTTTTCCTCTACTTTACCAATTTCAGGAGAATTAGAAGAAATCATAAGTTCATCTTTATTAAGAGAAAGCTTTATAGTATTTTTTTCTCTATCAGAAGTCAACAAAGATGCCCTATCTATCATATTAAACAAATCATCAAAAGAACATTCAAGTTCAATATAAAAATCTTTAGGAATAATATTTGAAGTAGTAGGATAAGTTCCACTCAAAAGTCTTGATAAAAATACTATATTCTTATATTTAAATAATACCTTATTACTAAATAAATGAAGTTCAACACTAGCAGTATCATCATCTAACATTTTAGTAAGTTCAATCAAGTTTTTACCTGGAATAACAATATTTATTTCATTTTCAATACTATGATCAATATTAACAACCTTTCGCGCTAATCTGTAAGAATCAGTAGCCAAAACTTCTAAGGTATTATTTAAAATTCTAAAATTAATACCAGTTAATAAAGGTCTTGTTTCACTTTGTGAAATAGCAAAAACAGTTTGATTAATAATATCTTTAAATAATCCATTATTTATAACAATAGGTTCCTTCGTTTCATCTAAATCCAAATTAGGAAATTCATCTGGATTAATACCATTCAAATTAAATTCTGTATTATCGGTACTGATTATTAATTTATAACCATCAATAACTTCAATAGATATATCAGTATTAGGTAACTTTCTAACTATTTCAACAATGTATTTACCACCTATAACAATACTACCAACTTCATCTAAACTAGTAAGTTCACTTTTAGGTATAAAAGATCTAATAGATACATCAGTATCACTTGCATATAAATATAGACCATCATCTTTCAAATCAAATTTAATACCAGTTAATATAGGTATTAAATTCTTTGTGGATATTGCTCTAGCAGTATTATTCAAACTTTCTAATAATATTTCTTTTTTTACTATAAATTTCATTTTATCATCCTCTTTCTTTTATTATATTATTATAATTATTATACTGTTGATATTGTGTAAATCTACATAATATTTCTTTATTTTTAAGGCTTTTTTTATCAACAACATATGTTGATAGTATTGTATTTATCAACTATATCTTATTTTTTAATTCATTTATTACCGTTTGCAGTTGTGTATTTGTCTTCAAATCACGCTCAATTCTTTGATAAGCAGATATTATTGTTGAGTGATCTCTACCTCCAAAGTATGTCCCCATTTTAGGAAATGACTCATTAGTCATAATTCTACATAGGTAAATAGCAATTTGTCGTGGATAATTAATATCTTTACTTCTTTTTTTACCCTTCAGTTCCTCAATATCAATTTTAAAATACTCGCAAACAATTCTTTGAATTCTATGTACATCATTTTTATATACGCTTTTCTCCGAAGCCTTATCTTTCAAGGCATCAATTGCAATATCTAATGTAATAATTCCTTTATTCATCATAGATGCATAGGCAAAAACTCTAGTAATAGCACCTTCAAGTTGTCTTACATCAGAGTCATTAATATTAGCTATATATTCAATGACCTCATTAGGAATATCCTTAGCTGCCTCCTGATGTGATATTTTCTTTCTAATAATATTAACCCTCAAATCAAAATCAGGTGGTGTAATATTAGCAGTAAGTCCCCAATTAAATCTAGTAATTAACCTATCTTCTAACATTTTTAAATCATCCACAGATCTGTCTGAAGCGATAATAATCTGTTTATTAGAATCATGTAATTGATTAAATGTATGAAAAAATTCTTCTTGTCCTTTAGTAGCGGATCCTAAAAATTGTATATCATCAATAATTAAAACGTCTATATTTCTATATTTATCCTTAAATGAATCAATTTTATCAAAATTATTTTTATCATTATTTCTAACTGCATAAATATAATCATTAACAAATTGTTCACTAGATACGTATAATACTTTTTTATTAGAATTTTCTAAAATATAATTACCAATAGCATGCATCAAATGAGTTTTACCTAGACCACTTTTACCATATAAAAATAAAGGATTATAAGCTTTACCAGGTTTTTCTGCTACTGCTCTCGCAGCGGTAAAAGCAAACCGATTTGAATCTCCAACGATAAAACTATCAAATGTATACTCTGCCTTTAAATTAGCACTAATATTACTATGATAAGGAACACCAGTAGTTTCCACAGTAGTTGTTGCTTCGTTTTTAATATTTTTTTCTTCATCCAACAATTCACTTTCTAGTTTAAATTTAAAGTTAAAATTAGTACCAGTGATAGAATTAAATATTTCTTCAATTTCATCCAAATAATTTTCTTCTAAATGTTTTTTATGTAAAATCATTGGTACTTCTATAATAGCGGTACTCTTATCTATTTTATATAATTTAGTATCTTTAAACCAAGTATCATAAGATAAAGGAGATATGCGATCTTTTATTTTATCAAGAAAATTGTTCCAAAGTATATCTGTATTCATCGCAAAACCTCCTTACTTCAAGTTCCCATTACAATTATTATATCTCAAAATCAAAATTTGTCTAGTATAAATTTATAATTAACAGATAAAATAACATGTTATTAACAGTTTTTCAACAATATAATAACATATAAATAAAGGTTTTTAAACACTTTTCAACAAATTTCGACATTTTTTGTTATTAACAGTTTACACAATAGTTATCAACATACCTGTTGATATTGTTGACAAATAAAAAAAGCCTTATTTTATAAGGCTTTGATAAATTAACTTTTCCACTGTATCATCCATTTATTAAATATACTAGCATTAGAACTCATAGGGGTAGGATCTGGTAAAGGTAATTTAACAATCATAGGTATTTTCATCATTTTACCAAAAGCAACACAAGTACCAGATTGAAGAGACTTTTGCTTTTCAATAACATCACTACTGATATTTGGAACCATTTTTTCAATATATTCCAAGTCACTAGGATGGTTAATTTTAAATATAAGGAAATTACTACATTGTGATAAAACAGTTTCAGAAAGTTCAGTTGGTCTCTGTGTAATAAGGTCAATTACAACACCGAATTTTCTACCTTCTTTGGCAATTCTTTCAAATATATTATATCCAAGTATATTAATATCATTATCCTTTTGTACATATCTATGTGCTTCTTCCAACATTAAGTGAACAGGCATAGAGCCTCTAGTAGGAAGTCCTTTCATAAACATAAATATAATTCTCGAGTAAATTTTAACAAGAGCTTTAGCAAACCTATCGTCAACATCTTCTAAAACAAAGTTAATAATTTGTGCCCTCTTATTATTATCAACTAATATAAGACTAGATATAAACTCACTAGCGGTAATAAATTTATCACATTCAAAATACTTCTTTAATGAACTATTAGCAATAGTATGTAATTTAACCTTTAATGCAGTAGCTTCAGCATAAGATTTCTCATTAAGCAATAAACCTTCAGAAATTAAAGTAAAGTTAAGAGCAACTTCAAGATCTTCAAGTGTAAAATATGTAGGTGTATATTCTTCTACCCATTTAGTTTTATTATCAACAAACTTGTTGATATACTCAGTAATCAAAATTCTTTCAACAAATTGTCCTTGACTGTCAATATCAAAACATTTTCTAAATTGTCTAGTATAGCCGACTCCTGGAACTTCTACATCCAAATTAAGTTCTTTAGTGTGACAATCAGTCAAAATAGAAAAGATTTGATCTCTAATTCTAGCGGATACTTGATTAGAATACATAACAGAAACAATTGCACTAGCAATCAAATGATTTTTATATCTATTTGCCTCTTCATCATTTTTAGCAAACAAAGATACATATGTAAGCATTTTTTCTATTATCATAATTTGCGTATATTCAGTAACATCAAGCAAATTTGCATAATCATCTACTGATAAAAGCCATAATGGTAATTTTAATATATTGTCTTTCTTTTCTAGATTAGTAGTATAAAGTTTATAATTAAAATTAAAATTAAAATTACTTATAGAGTTAAAAGCATTATCATACTCATCAGTATTATTAAATATAAAAAGCACACTATTAAAAGGAATATAATTCGGCATTGTAAAAAGATTTTGAACAAGTCTAGCAACACCATAAGTTTTACCAGAACCAGTATTACCAAAAATAGCACTATGATTACTCCACATGTCATCTATATTAACTTTAACAGGGCTATCATTATATAATGGAGACAATCCAAGTAGCATAGCTTTAGGATCATTATAACCTGTAAGTTCTGCAAGTTCATTAGCATTAATAATTCTTATTTTAGCGGTAGTACTAGGTTTTCTAATAATGCCATCATAAAATTTATCACCATGGAATTCACCCAAAAAGTTTATTTTAATTTCATTATTAGCAACTTCTTCAATTTCCCCTAATATTTTCTTATTTTCTTCTTCAAAAACAACATTCAAGTTCAATAAATCATCATTAATTATACTATCTATTTTAACAATAGCATAATTCTTACTAATTGCCACAATTTCTTTAAACATTTCCCTAGCCTTCTTCCTATTATATCTTGATTATATCAAATAAAGAAAAAAAAAGAAATATATTTTAATAAATTTATTAACTTTTATTAAGTATAAAAATAAATAATAAATACAATTTTTATCGCAAAACATATATATATATAATTTGTTCTATTTACAAAAAAAGAAATATATAGTATAATCTCTGTAGTGGTGAAAAAATGAAAAAGGAAGTTAAAGAAAAAGAAAAAAAAGGTAATAAAAGTAAAAAGAAAACTAAGAATAATATAAATAAAATAAATAAATTAGATAACATTAAAATATATATAAAAAAAGTACTAAATAAAATAAAGACATTTATCATAAATCATAAATCTGTAATATTTATGATAATTCCATTTGTATTAATAGATGTTATAACAAGGATACTCGGAAGAAAAATAAACTTTTTCAGTATATGGAAATTAGTACCAAACCTATTTACAGCAATTTGGATATTCCTGATGATAGGAATTTGTATATATTTAAACAAAAAGAAAGGTAAAATACTATACATAATCTTTTTTATTTTAGCCTTTGCTTTATTTATTACCAACAATATTTATTACTCTATGACAAATTCATTCTTTGATTTTAGTCTAGTGTTATTAGCAGGAGAAGGTTCAGACTATTTCTTAGATGCCATAATAAACTGCAATATTTGGGTATACATATCTAGTATAATAATAATATTCTCGTTTATAGTGGCACTAAAAGAATTTCCTAATAGAGAAAAAACAAAACTAAAAAATATTATTAAAGTATTCTTTATATTTCTAATAGTTCATAGTATAATACCTCTATTTTTAGGAAAAGCAAATAATGAATTAACATGGAGTACATGGCGTAATCCAAGAAATATATATATTAACTTTAATGACAATAACAAAAGTATGACTATAACAGGAATATATGAGTATAGTGTTAGAAATTTTTATATAACTTTTATTAAAGCAAAAAAAACAACAAATGAAGAAGATTTAACATTTCTTGAAACAGAATATAGTAAAGAAGATATACCAGAAAATAATAACTATACAGGTAAATATAAAGATAAAAATTTAATATTAGTTCAATTAGAAGGTATGGATAATTGGTTAGTAACAGAAGAAGAAACACCTACTCTATATAAGATGATGAATGAAGGAATAAATTTCACTAATCATTACTCATATTATAATGGTGGAGGTTCAACATTTAACTCAGAATTTGCAGTAAATACTGGTTTTATTACACCACTATCATATACACAGAATGCATATAGTTTTAATAAAAATCATTTTCCATATTCTTTAGCAAAACTATTTAAAAATGAAGGCTACACAGTAAATGCCTTTCATATGAATACTAGTGAATATTATTCACGTGGTATAAATTATAAAAATTGGGGTTACGATAACTACTATGGATTAAAAGATTTAGGAACATATAAAGACGATTCATACATTTTAGATAGAGAATTAATATTAAACGAAACTTTTGCAGAAAAGATGTATCCTGAAAATAAATTTGTAGATTATATAATAACTTATTCTGGACATTTACCATTTACTACTGAAAAAGGCGTTTGTAAAAAATTAGTAACTGAAGATATATTAAAGGAACAAGAATTAGATGAATTACCAAAAGATTATGTATTACCAACATATACCGAAGAAGAATGTGTCAGAAGACAATCAAAAGAAACTGACTATATGATGGAACTATTATTACAAAAATTAGAAGAAAAAAATCTCTTAGATGATACAATCATAGTGGTATTTACAGATCATTACTTATATACATTATCCGATCAAACAATCTTAGACAAATATAAAGAAACAGACAATAATCTAATAAATCATACTCCATTCTTTATATGGGATAATGGACAGACTAAGAAAAAAGTAAAAGATGTAACGTCACAACTAAATATACTACCTACAGTAATAAATTTATTTGGCTTAGAAGATCATCCTAATTATTATTTAGGACAAGATGCTTTATCTCCAGATTATAATGAATATGTTTTCTTTAATGATTACTCTTGGTATAATGGAAATGTATATGTAGATGGTGGTGAAGTTACAAACAATAAATACATAGATCAATTATCATTAGAGGATAAAAATTACTATATAAATTATCAAATAAGAAAAAATGATTTAACCCTAAAGTATGATTACTTTAAAACAATCATTTCAGAAAAAAAAAATACCAAGAACTTAGAAAAAGATCATCATAAACAATGATCTTTTTATTATATTTTTGCATAATTATATTATTTATGATATTATATAAACGGTGATAAATATGCATATAATAGGTTTAATAGCAGAATATAATCCATTTCATAATGGTCATTTATATCAAATAAATAAAATAAAAGAAAAATATCCAGATAGCATTTTAATAGTGGTAGTATCATCATCTTTTACACAAAGAGGCGATGTATCAATATTAGATAAATGGACCAAAACTCAAATAGCATTAGATAATGGCATTGATATAGTAGTAGAATTACCATATGTTTATGCCACTCAAAGTTCTGATATATTTGCTAATGGAGCAGTAACAATATTAAACAAATTAGGTATAGATACCTTAGTATTCGGTACAGAAAGTGACAACATAGATACTATAGCATCAATAGCGGAACTTCAATTAAATAATCAAGAGTATGATAATTTAGTAAAAAAATACTTAAAAGAAGGATTAAATTATCCAACCGCTACTAATAAAGCCGTTATGAAACTATCAGGAATTAAAATAGATACACCTAACGATTTATTAGCACTTTCATATATTAAAGAAGTAAAAAAACTAAATAAAGATATTAATATCATAAATATAAAAAGAACCAATTCATACCATAGCTTTTCAGTAGAAGATAATATTGCTTCTGCCACTGCAATTAGAAATAAAAATTTAAATAACGAAAACATATCGAAATTAATACCATACTCTCCAAAACTACTACAAAATATAAGTATGAATTCATTTTATCCGTATTTAAAATATAAAATTATCTCTACTAACAACAATATTAATAAATATCAGACCGTAGAAGAAGGAATAGAAAATCGTATTATAAAATCTATATCCATATCTAATAACTATGAAGAATTAATAAAAAATATAAAGACCAAACGTTATACATATAATAAAATATCAAGAATGTTACTTCATATTCTTAATGACTTTACTAAAGAAGAAGCTCTAAATATAAATATAGATTATATTAGAGTATTAGGATTTAATCTAAATGGCCAAAAATATTTAAATAATATTAAGAAAAAAATAGACATTCCATTATTAACAGGATATAAAAAAAATATATCTAAAATATTAGATATAGAATTAAGAGTTACAAAGATTTATTCCTTAGTAGCGGTAGATATATCAAAAAAAGAATATGACAAAAAACCTATAATAAAAAAATAAAAATATATTTTATAGAAAATTTTTACTAATAATTTCTTTCATTTTACCATCAAAAAGTAAATTTATTATATGAATTTTTTCATTTTCATCATTACTTTTAAGTAATGCACCAATTAAAATAATATTTTTATTAGAAGTACAATTTTTATACTTCTTATATGCCTCATTAACATCGATGCAAGTAATACTATTCTTATCATCAATAAAATTATTATTAGAAAATATATATCCATTAAACCTATTGTTATTACAATTATCAAATATATTAAGAATTATATTTCCTGAAGCAATCTTATATTGTATATAAACTTCTTCATCATTCTTTAGATTATAATCAAATATTAAATTAACAAAATCATTCAATAAACCTGCATGCATAATATCAATAAGCGATAGTCTAAAACATTCATCATTCATAGTATCACCAATTATAACTTAACATATTGTAAAAATAATATCAATAAAAAAATAAAAATGTAACCAAATAAGTTACATTTTTTATGTCAAATTTTTGTAAATATTATTTCTGACACTTTTCACAATAGTAGGTTCCTCTACCACCAACTCTAATTTTTTGTATTTTACTATGACACTCAGGACAAATACCATTATCTTTACCATGTACAAGAAGTTCTTGCTGAAATAATCCATGTACTCCATCTACAGAACTATATGTCCTAATAGTAGTACCTCCCATCTTAATAGCTTCTTCTAATACTTTTCTAGTAAATTTAATGATATTAGCGGCCTCTTTTTCAGTAATAGTATTACATTTTCTTAAAGGATTAATTTTACATAAAAATAATATTTCATCAGCATAAATATTTCCTATTCCAACAATAACGCTTTGATCCAATAGTACACTCTTAATAGGTAATTTTTTATTTTTATATTTTTCTAGAAGATATTTACTATTAAGTTTATCATCCCATGGCTCTAAACCAAGTTCTATCAGGGGACCTTTTTTATCAATCTCATCTTTTTTTATAAGATACATTTTACCAAATTTTCTTGTATCCATGTATCTAAGTTCAGTACCATCATCCAAATCAAATATTACATGTTCATGTTTATTAATTTCATCATTTTTAGTTTTAAAGAAGTACTTTCCCTCCATTCTAAGATGTGACAGCAAATAGAAATCATCTAAATCAAATATAATAAACTTGCCACGTCTCTTAACATCGTTAATAGTTTGTTCAGTAATTTCTTTAATAAATTCATCTTTATTAGGATATGCGATGATATTATCCCAAAAAACTCTAGCTTTAGTTATCTTTTTTTTATTTAATCGAAGTTTTAAAGATTCTTTAACAGTTTCAACCTCTGGTAATTCTGGCATTCCTATCACCTACTTTGCTTCATACCAATTATTACCTGTTTCAATATCAACTTCTAGCGGAACAGATAATTCAAAAACATTAGTCATAATATCATGAACAATTTTTTTAACTCTATCAATTTCATCGTTATATACATTAAAAATAAGTTCGTCATGTACTTGTAGTAGCATTTTACTTTTCATATTATTCTTTTCAAACACATCATATATTTCTACCATTGCTTTCTTTAAAATATCCGAAGCAGATCCCTGAATAGGAGTATTAAGTGCCATTCTCTCACCCATACTTCTAACATTATAATTAGAACTATTAAGTTCTTCAATAATTCTCTTTCTATTCATGATAGTTTTTACATATCCATCTTTGGTTGCATCAGCAATTTCCTTATTCATGTAGTCCTTAACACCAGGATAAGTTTCAAAGTATTTATTAATAAATTCTTTTGCTTCTTTAACAGGAATGCCTAAATCCTCCGACAATCCATAACTACTAATACCATATAAAATACCAAAATTAACTGCCTTAGCCTGTCTACGCATATTTTTCGTGACACCTAAAGAAGGAACTTTAAATATATCCATAGCGGTCTTCGTATGAATATCCTCATTATTTTTAAATGCCTCTATCAAGTCTTTTACTCCAGATAAATGTGCAAACACCCTAAGTTCAATTTGTGAGTAATCAGCGGATAAAATAACAGAGTCATCTTCAGGTAAAAAGGCTTTTCTAATAAGTCTTCCGTATTCACTTCTCATAGGAATATTTTGCAAATTAGGTTCAATAGAGGATAATCTACCAGTTCTAGTCAAAGTTTGTGTATATATAGTGTGAATTTTATTATCTTCCCTAATAGTACTAATAATTCCCTCAATATATGTAGAATAAAGTTTAGCAAGTGCTCTATATTCTAATATTTTATTAACAATAGGAAAATCAATTAATTTTTTAAGTGTATCTGCATCAGTAACATAACCAATTTTATTTTTTTTAGCATGAGGAAGTTTTAACTTATCAAATAATATTTCTCCTAGTTGTTTAGAAGAGTTAATATTAAATTCACATCCTGCATAATTATAAATATCTTTAGTAATAAGTTCTAACTTAATTTTAATTTCTTCTCCCATTTCTTCTAGTATCTTTTTATTTACTCTAATACCTTGAATTTCCATATTAGCAAGAACCTTCGCTAATGGCATTTCAATGTTTTCAAATAAAGAAGTAACATTCTCATTAACCATTTCGTCATATAACTTAGTTTTACTATCATATATAAATTTAGCCTTAGTAATATTTATAAGAGCTACCTTTTCATCACTAAGAATATCATTCTTATTATAACTAGGAATATCAAAATCAAGTAAATTAGCTAAATATCCAATATCATCCTTAACATCATAATTAAGTAGATAACCACTAATCATAGTATCAAAAATAACATTATCAATCTTAATATTATATTTATTAAATACTACTAATAATTTTTTATAATCATAAGTATAAAAATTGTAAGGAACATCTAGAAAATTAATATTATTTTCAATAACATCGAAAGGAATATATATAGCCATAGAATCATTATATAAAGCAATACCATTAATACTAGCATCATGATAATTTCCTAAAGTAGTATCTACGTATATAGCGGTATCTCTATCAATATTAATTAATGAAATATCTTGAATAATCTTAAAATTATCAATATTAGTATTTACATTTTTCTTATTACTGCTAGCCTTTTTAAGTAAAGAATAAAAATTAAGTTCATTATATAATTGAATAAGTTCATTAGTATTCTCATTACCATATAACAAATCATCCCAAGTAATATTAAGAGGAACCTCCCTATAAATTGTAACTAACTCCTTACTATAGTAGGCATCTTCATTACCAGTAACCAATTTTTCATGAGTAGAGCCTTTAATATTATCAATATTTTCATATATACCATCAAGTGAACCATATTGAGTAAGAAGTTTAATAGCGGTTTTCTCTCCTATGCCTTTAACGCCAGGAATATTATCTGATGCATCTCCCATTAAAGCCTTTAAGTCAATCATCTTAATAGGTTCAAATCCATAAGTTTGAATAAAAGTAGCTTCATCCATCATAATATAATCTTTAGGTTTTAATAACTTTACAACAGTCTCATCACTAATTAATTGAAGTAAATCTTTATCACTACTAACAATAAGAGCTTCATATTCAGGATCTTTATCACACCATGAAGAAATAGTACCAATAATATCATCTGCTTCAAATCCTTCACATTCTAGATATTTAATTCCCATCGCAGTAAGAATTTTTTTAGCAATAGGAAATTGCACCTTTAAATCTTCGGGAGTTTCACGTCTTCCCCCCTTATAATCTTTATATTTTTCATGTCTAAATGTCTTACCTATATCAAAAGCTACCATCATGTATTTTGGATTTTCTTCTGCTACAATTTTATTAATCATATTAACAAAACCATATAATCCATTAGTGGGAAATCCATCTCTATTTCTCATAATATTTCCCGTATAAGCAGTAGCATAATAACTTCTAAAAAGTAAATTATTACCATCTACAAGTACAACTTTCTCCATAATATCACCAAGTCTTTCTATATACTAATTATACTAAATTTCAACTTAAAAGTCTATAAATCATCAAATAATACTAATTTAAATTCACTTAATGGAAATAAAATTATTTCCCAAATTATTTCCCGGGAAATAATTTTATTCATAGAGAGCCAAAGTCTCTCCATGTTCATTAAAGCCTAAGGTCTTTAATGAAAAATATGAAGCCTATAAAAATAGTCTTCATATTTAAAAAATACTTTTAGAATGGAAAAAATTCTGGATTACTAATACGAGCAATAATAGCTATAATAATAACCACAATAAGAATAAATAAATAATAACTAACAGAATGCGTATCATTATAAAAATTCTTACCATCATTATATATTTCATTACATCTATTAGTACCTCTAAAAGAACTCTCGTATTTATCACAGGCATTATCTTGGCCATTAATGAAACATTTATTTTTATTGCAGAAATATTCACATCCACTAACTTTACCATCTAATTTTTTCTCTTCATTTAAATATTTACAACTACAGCAAGTCATATGATCGTAGCGGTCCCCCTATTATACTGCTACTACCCCCTTCACATATTACTTTTCTAACTACATAATATTAAATATTACTTTTTTAAAAACTTTTCAATATCAAATAAATTAATTTGATTCTTTTTAAGAACATTAAGTTTAAGCTTAGAATTATCAAAGTTCCAATCAATTTCATAATCAGGAAGTACTTTAGTTTTAATAGGATACATTCTCGGCATCAAAATAATTTCATTAAAGAAATCTATAGTTTTTAATTCTAGAGGAGAAATAAGCGGTCCCTTATTAGAATTACCACACAAATTACTAATTTCTTCCAAAGTATATAAATCATTAGCAAGTAAATAAATAATATTATCAAAACACATTCTTATCAATTCATAATTTTTATTACCATAAATATTTCTTAAATTAGTAAAATTTTTAATAAAAGCAGTAATATTAATATTAATTCCTCTTGCATAATTAAATTTACTATAAAAGTCCACAATTGGTAATAAGTTATCAAATTCATCAATAACTAAATTAAATCTATTCTCTTTATTTCCATATAATTGAATACTGTAAAATATTTGCTCTAACAATATAGTAATTAAATTATTAACATAACCAGAAATACCACTTACTACTATAATTGCAGTTTTTTCATTTCCAATATTATTTATATCAAAATCAGATTTAGACATAGAATTAGATAAATTTTCCTTAGTAACGAATTTCTTAATTCTTTGATTAAATGTTACTAATATCCCAGCTTTTGTTTCCGTTGCAGTACCTAATGTATTAAACAAATACTGATAAGCGGTAGAACTTCTATCTATTTTATCAATAATACTCTCTTTACTATTGTTAATTTGTTCAGATAAAGAAGTTACACTTTTTAAATTAATTTCTTCTTCTTTAGCATTATCAAATAAATATAAAGTAAGACCAACAAAATATTCAATAGCGGTATTTTCCCAGAATATATCCGAATTATCATTAACATCATGTAATAAATAATAACCAATATTCTCTAATATCTCTATAGCCTTATCCTTATTATTATCTTTATACAATTTATAAGGAAAAGTAAGTACATTATAATAATTACCTTTTTCTAACTCTGCATAGTCAAGTACAATTATATTATAATTATTCTTTTTAAGTTCACCTCCAATTTCATTTAAAATATCACCTTTAACATCATTAATAAATAATGATTCACCTGCTTTAATAGCAAGTTTAACTTTTGGTAACATAACACTCTGTGTTTTGCCACTTCCCGGAGCACCAATAACAAGGGTATGAGAATTATCATCCTTAATTAATAATTTATTCTTATCATATCCCATTGGTATTCCAGACTTTTGAATACTAGAATTAATATCTACTTCATTAAGAAATTTACTCATCTCTTCATTAGTAGCCCATCTTGAATAATTCATTGTATCATCTCCTTTCGAAAACATTATATAACTAAAAATCACAAAAAAGTTAAACAAAAATGGCTTTTTATGATAAAATATAATTAGGAAGTGATAATTATCTATTCAAATGAACTAGTATGTAATATTTTAAATTATATTAATAACAATATAAATACAGAAATAACTATTATAAACTTAAGTAACATTTTTAGTTATGATAAAACATATATCATGAAAAAATTCAAAAAAGAACTTGGTATAACTATTAAAGAATATATAAATAACAAAAGAATACTAAATAGTCTAACCAATTATTCACTAAATATTTCTATATTAAGAATATCACTATTAAATGGTTATAATAGTATAGAATACTATTCTGAAATATTTAAAAATATAATTGGAGTTTCTCCAAGAATATATAAAAAATTTCTTTCACCATTAAATAATTTAAGTATCGAAGAAAAAAATACAATAAGAAATTCAATATCTAAGTTAGTAAGTTCCGAAACAAAAATACAAAAATATTTAAATAATCAAAAACCAAAAGTAATGCCAGTAAGAAAATTATCAATATTTAAATAAAAAGAAAAAATGCACAATTTATTCCGATTTTTGTGCATTTTTACGTTTTTAAAGTGCTATTTTGCACAATGATTGTGCATTTTTTAAATAGAATCTTTTCCTAAAAAAACATTATAAATTGATTTATATTTATAAGCTAGTTTCGCATAAGTAGAATCTTCTATCAAAATATTCATTTCCACTAATTTATCAATAGCACTAGAAACAGCATTTCTTGAGACGCCTGATAAATTTTCAATTTCCTTTTTAGTAAAAACGATTTGTTGCATCATAATAGGCATAATTCTATACATAACATTTCTTTTTAAACTCTTAATTCTTTTCATATCTTCATTATATATTTGTTTGATTCTATTGATCTTTGCTATATAATTTTCGCATTGCTCAATAATGCATTGTAAAAAGAATTTAATAAAGCCTAACATATTTCCTTTTCTACTTTCGTTTAAAAATCTATAATAACTAGGTTTATACAATTCAATTATCTCCGATAAAAATAAAATTGGTTCATCATTAGTAAGCATTGCTAGTTGAATAGGAATTAACGCTCTGCCCAATCTACCATTTCCATCTCTATAAGCATGAATAGTTTCAAATTGTGAATGAGAAATAGCTAAATTTATAAATATAGGATCTATAAAAGCATCATTCATATATTTAAATAAATTATTTAACAAGATTGGTACATCTTCCGGGATAGGTGGAACAAAAAAAGCTTCATTAATAGTACATCCTTTTGGTCCTATCCAATTTTGTATGGATCTAATATGTCCAGGTTCTTTTTCATTGCCTCTTACACTATCCAAAAGAATTTTATGTATATCATTAACAAATTTTAAATTAATTTCATTTTTATCATTTAAATATTCTTTAGAATAATCAATAACTTTTTTTAAATTTTGAATTTCTCTAGATTCATCCGTTTTTGGCATATATTTCAAATAGTACATATCATCTTGTGAAATTTGCGTTCCTTCAATTTGAGTAGATTTAAAACTTTCTGTAAGTATAATTGAATCTAAAAAGAATTTTGAATCAAAATCCATATTTTTTAGACAAGCTCGATATTCTCCATATTTAGAGTTAGCTTCAGATATTAGTCTTAATAAATCCTTATCTATAGTATATTCGATAGGTAATTCTTTCACTTTAATTGGTTCCATTTTCATCACCTCTACACAAATAATAACATAAAAAAATGACAAAGTAAACAAAAATGCACAATTTATCTAAAATATTGTGCGTTTTTACAAAAATAGACATTATTTTCAAACAAAATTATGTATTTTTTTATAAAAAAATAAATTTTTGCACAATTTATTCCGATTTTTGTGCATTTTTATATTTTTTTAGTACATAAAACAATCCTTAAATTTAAAGACTATAAGGCTTTAAATTTAGAAATAAAGACCTTAGGCTTTATTTTACAGTGAGAGATTACAAGCTCGAACTGAAATAAAAGAAGTATATAACATTTATAATTATATACTTCCAATAAACTAAAATAAACTAAGTTGACTAGTTTCAGGCATTCCATTAAAAATACCCATAGTCATCATTTTATCAATTAAAGTTTGAGATACTTTGCATCTAGTTTGAAAATCTTCAATACTAATAAATGGAGCCCTTTCTGCTTCTTTCTCAATATTCTTAGCTACAACATCTCCAAGACCATCAATAGCCCTAAAAGGAGGAATAATAGTTTTATCATCTTCTACAGTAAATATCATAGCCTTACTTTTATATAAATCATAAGGAGCAATTTTAATACCTCTAGCGGACATCTCTAGAGCAACTTTTAAACATTCAGATACCCCATTCTCTTTATTAGTAGCCTCATACCCCTTACCTTCAATTTCAGTAAGAACTCTCTTGATATCATTATATCCCTTAATCATAGCATCTATATCAAAGTCAGTAGCTTTAGTACTATACCAACTAGCATAGAAGTAAGCAGGCATATGAACCTTATACCAAGCAATTCTAAAAGCACTAATAACATAAGCAGCAGCATGCGCTTTAGGAAACATGTATTTAATCTTAAAACAACTATCAATAAACCAATCTTCTATACCAGCCTTTTCCATAGTTTCTTTATGTTTAGCCCAAGTATCAGGATCTTTACTAGCCTTACCTTTACGAACGAATTCCATAATTTTAAAAGCCTTAATAGGTTCAACACCATGATACATAAGATAAACCATTATATCATCACGACAACCAATAACATCTTTAAAAGGAACAATATTATTCTTAATAAGTTCTTGAGCATTACCAAGCCATACATCAGTACCATGTGATAGACCAGATATCTTAATTAATTCCGCAAAAGTAGTTGGCTTAGTTTCATATACCAAACTAATAGTAAATGGTGTACCAAACTCAGGAATACCAAGTGTACCAGTATCACACATAATCTGTTCATTAGTAACACCTAAAGCTTTAGTAGAAGTAAATATACTCATAGTATCCTTATCATCCATAGGTACTTTAAGAATATCCGTACCAGATAACTCTTGAATAAGTCTAAGCTGAGTAGGATCAGAATGTCCTAGTATATCTAGTTTTAATAAATCCTGATCAATAGCATGGTAATCAAAATGCGTAGTTCTCCAAGCACTATTAGGATCTTCAGCAGGAAATTGGAAGGGAGTAAAATCAGACACATCCATATAATCAGGAACAACAACAATACCACCAGGATGCTGACCAGTAGTTCTCTTAACACCAGTACAACCCATAGCTAGTCTTTCAATTTCACAAGACCTCTTATTCAAAATACCCTTATCTTCGAAATACCCTTTAACAAAACCAAAAGCAGTTTTTTCGGCAACAGTACCAATAGTACCTGCTCTATAAACATTATCAACACCAAATAATACTTTAGTATATTCATGAGCGGATGCTTGATTTAAATCCGAAAAGTTAAGATCAATATCAGGTACCTTATCAGCATTAAATCCTAAGAAAGTAGCAAATGGCATATCTTGACCATCCTTATATAACTCTTCTCCACATACAGGACACTTCTTATCAGGCAAATCAAAACCACTAGAATAAGTAGCACCTAAATCATTGCCATTATCATCCTTAAAAATACTATGTTTACACTTTAAACATCTATAGTGGGCTGGAAGAGGATTAACTTCGGTAATACCCATCATCGTAGCTACAAATGAAGAACCAACACTACCTCTCGAGCCTACCAAGAATCCCTCATCATTAGAGTGTTTAACCAGCCTTTGTGCAATTAGATATATTGGATCAAATCCTCCACCAATAACCCCACCAAAGACTTTCTTAATTTTCTTTTCTAATGTTTTATCATTACATTCTCCATCTTCTTCTGACCAATGCTTTTTCACATATTCACTAACTAGTGTTTTAACAGTATCATATCCACTAATTAAAGTGTTATGTAAATTTTCAAATAGTTTATCATTAAATTCCTTATCACTAATATCAGGATATTCTTCTTTTAACTTTTCTTCCCAGCATTTGTAGACAATATTACCATATAATTCCGTAGATATTCTCTCTTCAATATTATGTGGTAAATTATCGCCATACCAATCTTTTGCTCTACTAAAGACAAGGTCAGTAACTACCCTAGGACAATCCAAATAAGAAAGACCATCATCGCTCTTAACTCTAGGAGAGAAAGGAATACCACCAGTATCAATAATGACTTCAATTTCTTCTACCATATCAAGTACTTTATTCGTATTAGTAACGACTATTTCATAAGCCTCTTCTTCTCCTAAAAAAGCAAAGTCATTAAGCATTTCCTTAGTAGTTCTAAAATGTTGAGAAGGAATCGAAGTAATACTACTCTTAGCAAGAGGATGTCTTCCACCACCAGGAACCTTCTGATTAACAATAATTTCCCTGTAGATCTTATCCTCCCTAGTAAAATGATGAACATCTCCCGTAGCTACAATAATCTTGCCAGCATCACGAGTAGCATTAATAATCTTTTTAATATGTTCCTTAATCTCATATTCATCCTTAAAATCACTAGTTTGAATTAAATGACCATATACCTCTGGAGGTTGAACTTCAACATAATCATAGAAATTAATAATATTAGTAAGTTCTTCTCCCTCTTTACTTCTAGCCTCTAAAAACACTTCACTCTCGTAGCAGCCACTACCAATAATAAGTCCTTCTCTAAGTTCATTAAGTTTACTCCTAAGTATTCTTGGAGTCTTATATAAATAAGTAGTATTAGCAAGAGAAATAATTTTAAATAAATTTTTAAGACCAGTTTTATTAAGAGCAATAGCGTTAAAGTGATAAGTTCTACCAAATTTATATATCTCATCTTTAGATATAAGTTTATCCAAATCACTAATCTTCTCAAAATTTTGCATCTTAAGTTTACTAATCATTTTATGAAATACAATAGCGGTTCCTTCAGCATCATAATCTGCTCTATGATGAGCATCTTCTTCCCAAGGAACATTATATCTTTTAACTAAAGCGGACAAACTATGCCTAGCATATCCAGTATCAATAGCTCTAGATAACTCTAAAGTATCAATAACAGTATTGGTAAATTCACCAAGTTTATACTTTTTCATAGCACTAGATATAAAAGAAATATCAAATTTAGCATTATGAGCAACCATAGGTAAATCATCTGTCCAAGCTAAGAATCTCTTAGTAACCTCTTCCTCATTATCTTTACCACGAACCATATCATCAGTAATACAAGTAAGTTCAGTAATTTTATCAGGAATATGTCTTCCCGGATCAATAAGTTCATCAAATCTATCAATAATATTACCATCTTTAATTTTAACAGCACCAATTTCTATCATCTGATCATTACCACCAGCATTAAATCCAGTAGTTTCAGTATCAAATACCACAAAAGTAGTACCATCAAAACACCTATCATCACTCCTAACAACAATATTAACAGTATCATCAACTACAGTAAGTTCAGTACCATATAATCCCTTAAAATGTTTACTAGGATCCTCTATCTTTTTATTATATCCTGATATAATACCATAAGCAATAGGAAAAGCCTGACAACCATTATGATCAGTAATAGCAACACCTCTATAACCCATATCAATACATTTACTTACAAGTTCACAAGTGTGTTTACCAAGATCAACTCTAGTAATACCATCCATTTGACTCATCATAGTATGAGCATGAAGTTCAACCCTTTTAACAGGAGCATCATCAACTATTTTTTCTTCTTCCTCTTTTTCTACCTTTTCTACATCTTTATATCTTGTAGTAAAAGTAAGTTCATTAGAATATTTATCCATGGCTACTTTACCATAAAAATTATACCAAGAGCCAACCTTAAGTAAATCCTTAATTCTAGCATACTCATCAGTATCTTTAGTAAACATTTTAACATAAATACTATCAGTATTATCAGTAACCTTAAGAGTAATAATTTTATATCCACTCTTAGATTCAAACATATCCATACCAAATATCATACCATGAGTAGTAATATTATCAACCTCATACATTAAATCCTTAATAGGAGTAATACTAGTATCACGTTTAGGTCTAAAGTATTTCTTTTCTTCTACTTTATTTTCATTAATATTTTCTTTTTTATTTTCTTTTTTAGGAGCATCTACAATCTTTTCACTTTCAATCTTTTTAAGTAACTCATTTTCAGCATCTAAAGATAAATTAAGTTTAAATTTCTTCTTAAAACCATAATCCTTAAGACAATTATTAATATAATTAATTTTCTCAACCAAATAAGTATTCTCAGCTTTATTATACACATCAAAAACAAAATCATCGTCACTAACTTTAACATTTCTACCAATAAAAACTCTATATTTATAACTATCATTACTAAAAACATTAATTAAATTATCAACATAATCATTAATATATTCATCACAATCATTATCAATAACAATACTAAGTTTAATATTATCAATAGAACTAAAAGTAACCTTAATCTTATTAATTAGTTCATTATATATATACACAGGTAGTATTCTATCATTATTAATAACAAAATTCCACAACTTATTATTATCATATACCACAATCTTGTTAATAGAAGCATTTTCTAAATAATCAGTGTTCATACCAATTTGATTTAACAATTTCACCATTTTATCCTGCATTATACCACCCAAACTTCCTATCTAATATTATACTAAAAAAAGAGAGTAAATTAAACCTATTTACAATCTTTTTACAATCTTTTTTAAACTCGAGCCTAAGGTCTCTCGCTTATATGAAAAGCCTATAGTCTTTCCATAGCAATTTAGAGCCTATAGTCTCTAAATTAACCTATGTTATTTATTAACAAAAACTGTTGATATAAAAAAATCACTCTTTTTTTAAGAGTGATCTTCTTCTAAGAATTTTTTAATACCATTAGCAGATAAAGTAGCACATTTAATTCTTGAGGGCTGCTTACTAGTATCATCAAATACTAATAATTCTTTTAATACTTCTTTATCATATTCTTCTTCATTAATCATTTTTAAATAATTATCTATTAAGTAAATACCTTCTTCTTTAGTTTTACCAATAAGTAAATTAGTAAGAATATTAGTAGATGATATACTAATAACACAAGCTTCTCCTTCAAAAGAAATATCTTTAATAATATCATTTTCTATTTTTAAATAAATATCCAAATTATCAATACAACTAACATTTCTAGTATTAATTTTAATATAATCAGTACCACTAACTCTTTTATTATTAGGGTTTTGATAATTATCCAAAATAATACTTCTCTTAATATCTTTATCCATTACAATATTTCCTTCCATATATTTTTACTATTCTTAAGAACATTAATAAGTAAATCAACCTCTTCTTTAGTATTATAAAAGCTAAGACTAATTCTAACAGTATTACTAATATTAAAAACATTATCTATCATTTTAGCACAATGATTACCCGCTCTAACACAAATATTGTATTTGTCTAAATAAATGGCAGTATCTTGTGCAAAAACACCATCAATATTAAAAGCTACTATATTACTATCTACGTCTTTGTTATAGATAGTAATAAAATCTAACTTTTCAAGTTCATTAAGTAAATAATTTCTAAGTTCTTTTTCATATTTATTAATATTATCCATACCAATATTATTTAAATAATCAATTGCTGCACTAAGACCTAATACTCCTTCAATATTAGGAGTACCGCCTTCAAGTCTAGTAGGAATTTCTCTAAGTTCAAGGTAACCATCACGAGTAAACATAGCATTCATACCGCCACCATAGTTCATAGGAATAAGCTTATCAAGTAAATCAAACTTACCATATAAAACACCAATACCAGTAGGACCATACATTTTATGACCAGAAAAAGCCATAAAATCAATATCCATATCTTGTACATCTATTTTTTTATGAGGAGCTCCTTGAGCAGCATCTACTACCATTAAAATATTATTATCATGAGCTATCTTACTAATTTCTTTAATAGGTCTCTCATCTCCAATAACATTAGTTACCATTGCAAGAGATATAACTTTAGTCTTATTATTAATAGCCTTTTTAACATTTTCCACAGTAACTTCATGCTTATCATTAAGTTCAATATATTTAACTTTAATTCCAATTTCCTTTTGAAGTATAAACCAAGGTAAAATATTAGAAGCATGTTCACTCAAAGTAACAAGTACTTCATCATCACGTTTAAGATAATTTCTGAAAAAACCACTAACAATCATATTCATACTATTAGTAGTACCACTAGTAAAAACAATTTCAGAAGTTTCTTTAGCATTAATAAAATCACGAATCTTTTCTCTAGTACCCTCATATAAACTATCAACGGTAGCACTAAGACTATAATCTCCTCTATGTGCATTAGCGGTATATTCCGTATAATAATTACAAATAGCATCTTTAACACATTTAGGTTTTAAAGTAGTGGCCCCATTATCAAAATAAACAATATTTTTATTAAGTAATTCAAAATCATTTCTATTCATTTATTCACCTCCTAAATCATTTAAAAGTTCAAGTATCTTTTCTCTATATTCCATATCTGGATTAATATTTGAAATAATCATTCCCTTAATAATTAATTTAATAGCGGTTTCATAATCAATACCTCTACTCATCAAATAAAATATATCCTCTTCATTAATTGTACCAATCGTAGAAGAATGAATTCCAGTAGTACTAGCTTCTCCTATAAACATATTAGGATTAATCTTATTATTAGAATCTCCCAAAGTAACAATCTTAGTTTGTTGATTCAAATAAGTATCCAAAATACCATTTTCAACATAACTATTAATATCAAATACATTAGAACTATTTTCCTTTGCAACAGTTCTATTACATATATCACTACAAGTATCTTTCTTCAAATGATAAATATTAATAGTAAACTTATCATTACCACTACTAACACTAGAAAAATTATACTTAAAATTAGCTTTATCTTTACTTAAATTTATATTAATAGTCTCATCAGTATTATTATTATAATAAAATTTATTAACAACTAAATTTCCAAAAATATTATATTTATTCATAGTGGTAATATAGTCATTATTTGAATATACAAATAAACAAACATGAGTATTTTCTTTAACAATAATATTCAAATTAACATCGTTGCAATCAATGTACTCAATAGCAAAGTTACCACTATTTAAAAAACTAATTTCATTATTAACAATACTAATATCACTATAGTCACAAGGAATAATTTCATTATTAACTACTCTTATTTTATTCATTATTATCTTCCTTTGTTAACTCATTTTTAATATTTTTATAATTAGTATAACCATTTTTTTCAATTTCTATAGCTAGTTCATAATTACCAGTTTCAATAATAGTACCATTATTCATAATATGCACATAATCAGGATGTAAGTATTCAAGTATTTTAGGATGATGTGTAATGATAAGAATAGAAGTATTAGGATGATCTTCTTTATAATTATGTATATTCATTCCAACAATTCTAAGACTATCAATATCCAAACCTGAATCAAGTTCATCTAAAATAATTAATTTAGGTTCTAAGAGTTTAATTTGTAATACCTCATTTTTTTTCTTTTCTCCTCCAGAAAAACCAACATTAAGACTTCTATGAATTAGTTCTTTATTCATAGATAACTCATCAGCACCATTTTCACATTTTAATATAAAATCATATAAACCAATTCTCTTATTATTAACAGCGCTCATAGCGGTTCTTAAAAAGTCTTGGTTAGATACACCTTCAATTTCCATAGGATATTGCATAGCAAGAAAAATACCAAGCTTAGCTCTTTCATCAGTAGATAAAGGAATTAGATTGTCACCATTAAAAATAATATTTCCAGATAAAATTTTATAATTACTATCGCCCATAATAACCCTAGATAAAGTAGATTTCCCTACACCATTAGGACCCATAATTACATGAGTTTCACCATCATTTATTATCATGTTAAAATCATTTAATATAACTTTGTCATCAACAGTGGCTTTCAAATTTTCTATTTTTAACATATTATCCCTCATTTCATACTAATTATATCACGATTATGAATATTTGAAAATAAATAATACATATTAAAAAGGTATAAATATCAAATATTTATACCATTAATATTAAAGATAATCAGCAAATCTCTTAGATTTAGAAGGATGTCTTAATTTTTCTAGAGCCTTATGTTCAATTTGTCTAATTCTTTCACGTGTAAGATTGTATTTTGCGCCTATTGCGTCTAATGTCATAGGATCATTACCATCAAAACCAGTCCTATAAATTAAAACATTTTTTTCTCTTTCAGTTAGTTCATCTAAAGAAGCCATTAAATTTCTTCTTAAATCCAACAAATAAGTTTCTCTTTCTATATCATAATCAGACCTAATAAAATTTATTAAAGTGTCATTTTCATCATCTCCAATAGGAGCATCTAAAGCCACAAGATTAGTTCTTGAATAGAAATTTTTAAGTCTAGTAACAGTATCTACCGGCATTTTTAAATATTTAGCAATATCCTTATTAGATGGATTTGAATTTCCTAGTTCTTCAATTTCACATTCTGCTCTTTGAATAATCCTAATTTTTTCATTAAGGTGAGTAGGAATTCTAATAGTGGAGCTTTTTTCATATAAAGCTCTTGTAATAGCTTGTCTAATCCACCAACTAGCATAAGTAGAGAATCTATATCCTTTAGTAATATCAAATTTATAAACAGCACGCATAAGACCGATATTTCCCTCTTGAATTATATCAAGTAAAGTAAAAGAATTTAATGAAGCTCTATAACTCTTAGAAATAGCCACAACTAATCTAGTATTGTGTTCGACAATATCCCTTTCTATTTTGCTATAAAGTATAATTTGTTCTAATTGATTAATGAGAAAATCAGTATCAATAATTTTCTTATTATCAATATTAAGTCCTAATTTCTTAACAATAAAATCTTTATCGGCAATAACATTTATACCATTAACTTCAACTAAATCTAAATAATTTTTAATTTCATTTTTACTATTTGCATCAAGTAATCCAACTCGATAAATAGTCCTAACCTTTCTTAACAAATTAATATTATTAATTGAAAAAAGAATATTATCAATATCATAAAAGCCTATATTACCATCATTATCAAAAAAAGCAATTTCAATATTATTTTTGGCACTACTTAATAATTCAAAAGCTTTTTTTTCTTCCTCTGGTGTAAATAATTCAATTCTGCCAATATCAGACAAATATGTACGAATACTAGTACTAGTAGCAAGTTTTGTATCATCAACAACTTTATCATTAATTACATAATCTTTAGTATCATCTAAATAGTCATTAGTTAAATTAACATCATCTAATAATTTATATATGTGATAATATTTTTTCTTTATCGCATTACAATTTTTACTAGTAGTTAATAATTCTTTAAAATAATGTAAGACATTAATTTCACCAAATTTATCTACAAGATAAAAATAAGTATTTTTATCAATTTCTAAACCATCTAATTTCCTATCAATAAAAACAATATAATATTTATTGATTAATTCATCCATTTTGCTCGAACTATTATTGATCATTAAATCAAAAGCAGAATTAAAATTTTCTTTTCCATATTTATCAATTAACTCAAAATATAATTTCATGGTAAACGTATTATTCTTCTCTAATTCATTAGTAATCACACTATAATTATCCATAAAAAACCTCCTTAAAACGTCATTCGTTTTTAATTGAAATAATATACTAGCACAAAAACAAAAAAAAGTCAAACCTTTCACAAGCTTAACTTTTATTTCCAATTTTTAACTAGATTATCCAAATCCATTACTAGCTTATCAGCATCTTCCCATGTCTTTAATTTAACACCAGATGCATATTTATGGCCACCACCACCAAATTTAGTAGCAAGATCATTAACATAAGGTCCAACAGATCTAATATTAGCTCTAATAAGACCGGACTTAATATCTTCAGATAAAAATACCCATACAACAATTTCATTTACAAATTTCAAATCATTAATCATATTTCCAGCAGCAGCACTATCAACACCATATTCCTTCATAACCTTATCAGTAATTTTAATGTACGCTACACCATTCTCTGTTAAAGTAATATTTTGATAAATATATCCCTCAAACCTAACTTCTACCATAGGTCTTTGATAAAGAATTTTATATAATTCAGTAAAATTAATATTAGTTTCATCAATAAGTTTATTAACTAAACTAAATGTTTTTGAAGAAGTATAATCATGTAAGAACCTATCAGTATCTCCTACAATACCAAGATATAATCTTTCACCAATTTCTTTATTCAATTCAATTTTATTAGTAAAAGCAAACTCTAAAAGTAATTGACAAGCACTACAAGCATTATCATCAATATATTCTATATTTCCATATTTATCTATAAAAGGATGATGATCAATTTTAATAACATATTCAAAATTATTAATATTAGCACCATCAATTCTTTTAATATCAGGAGTATCAAGTACAATGCATAATCCTTTAGTAGTGTCAACGTTATCTATTTTATCATTAGTACCAAAAAATTTAAATCTACTAGCGGGATTACCAACAGCATAAACTTTCTTATTAGGAAATAACTTTAATATAATTTCCTTAAGGGCAAATTGAGCTCCTAAAGCATCAGGATCAGCCCCTATATGTCTAGCAATAACAATAGTATCATACTTCTTAATTGCTTTAAATATTTGTTTATAAATATTCATAAATTATCCTTGTAATAATATTGAATAAGTATCTCTAGCAATCATAAGTTCTTCATCAGTAGGAATAATATAAACAGGAACTTTAGAATCATCAGTAGTAATTTTTCTTTCTTCTCCTCTTACATTATTAGCCTCTTCATCTAACTTAATACCTAGAGCACCAAGTTTATCAACAATTTGTTTTCTAGTACTAATAGAGTTTTCACCAACACCAGCAGTAAATACAATAGCATCAGCACCACCCATTTCAACATAGTACATAGCAATATAATTAACAATTCTATTAACATACATTTTTTGGGCTAACTTACATCTTTCATCACCATTATTAATACCATCTTCTATATCTCTAGAATCGCTACTAACACCACTAACACCAAGTAAGCCACTCTTTTTATTTAAAGCAGTATCCATCTCTTTAGCACTCATACCAGTTTGTTCCATAATATAAGGAATAATACTCGAGTCGATATCTCCGCATCTAGACCCCATCATAATACCAGCATTAGGTGTAAGTCCCATTGAAGTATCAATACATTTACCATCCACTATAGCAGAAATACTACCACCATTACCAATATGACAAGTAATAATACGAGTATCATCTCTGTCTAATATTTCATTCATTCTTTTAGAAACATATCTATGACTAGTACCATGCATACCATATTTTCTAACACCATATTCAGTATACCATTCATATGGAACTGGATAAATATAATTTACTTTATCCATAGTAGCATGAAATGCAGTATCAAACACAGCAGTCTGAAGAGCATTTGGGAATACTTCTTTACTAGCTTCAATACCAGTAATAGAAGCAGGATTATGTAAAGGAGCTAATGGTTTATATTTAATCATATCATTAATTACAGATTCATCAATAACAACAGTATGGTCGTATTTTTCACCACCTTGAACAGTTCTATGACCAACAGCCTTAATATCCTCACAAGATTCAATAACTTTATTATCAATTAATTCTTTAACCAATATTTCAAAAGCATCCTTATGATTCTTTAAAGCAGCCTCCTTTTTAGTCTTTTCTCCATTTAATTTAATAGTATAAAAACTATTATCTATACCAATTCTTTCAAATACACCAGAAATAAGAACATTCTCTTCAGGCATTTCATATAATTGAAATTTCAAAGAACTACTTCCAGCATTTACAGATAATATTTTCATTATTTCACCTCTTTCATACCATATTATAACAAACCACCATAAAAAAAACAACCAGCAAACTAAAAATATACATAAAAAAATATCAACAAAACTGTTGATATCTTTATTTTATTCATTATCTCCCATAAGTACAGGAAGTATTTGTTTTTTCCTAGAGACAACATTTCGTAAGAAAATACCTTGCTTGATATTATCAATATTAAATCCATTTTGTAGTGGTTCCTTAGCTCTATCACTATATAAAACATAAGTACCATTTTTAAGTATATCAGTTACAAATAAACAAACATATAAATAATCATTATGTTCACATACTTTATTAAGAAGTTCAATATACTCATCCTTCTTATCGAGTACATCTTTAATATCAGTAGTAATAACTTGTCCAAGTCCAATCTTAGCATTATTAATAGTATAAGTCTTATAATCCTTATATAGAACTTGTTCCATAGTCATTCCTTCCAAAGAAGAACCAGCTCTTATCATATCATAACCATATACCTTATAATCAACACCCGCAATCTTACTAAGTTCGCAAGCAGCCTCTCTATCTATATCAGTAGTAGTAGGACTAGTAAGAATAAGAGTATCAGACAATATACCAGAAAGCATAAGACCTGCTATATTCTTAGGTATATCAATTCTATTCTCTTTATATAAAGTATAAATAATAGTATTAGTACTACCAACCGGCATATTTCTAAAACTAATAGGCATATTAGTACCAACAGTACCAATATTATGATGATCTATTATTTCCAAAATATTAGCATCTTCAAGACCAATAGCACTTTGTTCATAAGAATTATGGTCAACCAATATAACTTTTTTCTTATTACTAAGACCAACATCAGAAAATCTAAGAATACCCATACATTTATCATTCTTATTAAGAACAGGATAATAACTATATCTAGTCTTATTAGCAAGTTTAATAAATTCATTAATATCATCATTTTCATTAACACATAGAACTTTATCAGTATTTAGTATAGTAGTAACATTATTACATAAACTAAATATTTTAGTAGTCTCCAAAGTAGTAAATGTAGTATAAATAACATTAACTTTATTTTTTCTAGCAATAGCAAGATGTTCTTCTTTAACTTCACCACCGCCAGTAATAACAATAAGTTTAACACCAGAGTTAACAGCATACTCAATAACACTATGTCTGTCACCAAGAATTAAAATATCTTTATCATCAAGTTTAACAGATTCCATAATAGTAGAACTTTTATAAGCTGCCACTCTTAAATTGCCTATAATTTCATCATCAAATCTAAGTACTTCTTTACCTTTAATAACTTCACATATATTGTCATAAGAAGCATGAACAATACTATAATTAAAAGAAAATTGATCCATAGCAATATCTTTCATACTAACAATACCAAGTAAATTTCTATTCTTATCAACAACTGGTATTTTACTAATACCAACTTTACTCATTCTAAAATAAGCATTATAAATAGATTCATTTTCTCTTATAGTATAATTCTTAGTATAACGCAAATCTTTAATCTTAATATTAACATCATTTAAAAATATAGGTTCAGGTGTATTAAAATATTGAAGAGCATATTTAGATTCTAAATTAATAGAACTAAGTACAGCAGGAATAGTATTCATACCAAGTTTATTCTTTAAATAAGATAACGTAATTGCAGCAGTAACACTATCAGTATCAGGATTTCTATGTCCAAATATATATACTTTTTCCATTTCTTTTCCTCCTTTGTATAACACAAATAATTATATATAAAAAACAATTTAAAAGCAAGTACTAATTACAAAAAACTACTTATTTTCAACATTATAACCTCTATGTAAGTACTTTTTACAAGTATCACTACCTCTTTCACCTAAAAAAATCTTATAGATATCAATAATATCAACATTATCAGAAGCACATCTAATCTTCATTTTTTTATCAATATCATATAGTCCCTTCATCCTCGCTAATTTCAAATTAGGTGTATTAGGATATACCCTAGGTTGACCTCCTCCGGCTATACAACCACCTTCACAAGCCATAACCTCGATAAAATCATAATATACTTCATTATTTTTAAGTTTATCAATAACTTTTCTAGCATCTCCAGTACCATTAATAGAAGCCACTCTAATATTAATACCTTTAATTTTAATATTTGCTTCTTTAATATTACTAAGTCCTCTAATTTCTTTAAAATTAAGTAATCTTCTAGAAGGTCTTCTACCAGTTAATATTCTATAAACTTCTCTCATCGTAGCTTCTAAAACTCCTCCAGAACTACCAAAGATAATTCCACTACCACTTCCATTATTCATAATAGAATTAAAATTACCATTTTTAAGAGAACTAAATTTAACATTCTCTTCTTTTAAATATTTAGCAAGTTCTCTAGTTGTTATAACTAAATCAATATCATTAAATATAAGTCTCTCCGCCTTTTTAGAGGTACAAGGTACAATAGCAATACTAATAATATCATCTCTATTAATTTTTTTAATCTCACTAAAATAATTTTTAATTATAGATCCTTCCATAAAAATTGGACTCTTGCAAGTAGATAGATTATCTAAATATTCAGGATAAAACATTTCAGTAAATTTAACCCAAGAGGGACAACAACTAGTAAACATTGGCAAGTTATTTTTATTTTTAATTCTATTTACTAATTCATATGCCTCCTCCATTACAGTAAGATCAGCGCCAAAAGTAGTATCAAACACATAATCAGCTCCTATTAATCTAAGAGCACTAATTAATTTCCCTATTACATTACTACCAACTTTATATCCAAATTCTTCACCAATAGATACTCTAACCGCGGGAGCTATTTGCATAACAATAGTTTTATCACTATGTAGATAATCTCTAAGCTTATCAGTTTCATCTCTCTCAGATAAACATTTCTTAGGACACATAATACTACAACTACCACAATTAATACAAGGATATTTTAAATCACTATATCCATAAACACCAACATTAAATTTACAAATATTTTTGCATATTCCGCATTCATCACATCTACTCTTATCAAGCACAATAGAAGGATTATTATTAGAAATATTTACTCTTTTATCATTCATACTACCAACGTCCTTATAATCTTATATAAACCATTATATCATTAAAATAATAATTTTAAAACATAAAAGTTCTTTTCATTTTTTACGTTCGCTGTAAGCCATAAATGTCTTACTAGTGGCATTCGGAGCCAAAAGTCTCCTCCTGCTGTATCAAACATACCTAATTTATATAAGCCATAACTATATATTAAAAATCTATCAACAATACCTGTTGATAGAAAAAAACTATATAGCATTAGGAACATTATAATTATCAATATATGTAGTACCATAAATAACAAAAAATATAATGAATATAACAACACCAATAATAAACAAGCAAAAATAAGATCTAGCAAAATTTCTAAGATTAATATTTTTAGTACCACCAAATGCATATACTAATAACACAATAAATCCAATAATAGGGATAGAAAATAATATTTCATATCCAAAATACCCCCACATTGAAATAGGTTCATATTCATAAGGTATATTCTTATCTCTCATATCATATCCTCCCATTAAAATTATACCACAAAATAAATAAGTAAATACTACAAATCAAATTTATTTACAATTGAAACAAATAAGATTAAATAAGCAACAGATATAAGAAAACCAGCTAAAACATCACTAGTATAATGAACTCCTAAGTATATTCTACTAATACCAATAAACAAAATTAATATAGATAAAAAGCATATAAGTCCCCATTTTAAATATTTATTATTAATTTTTATATATATTAAATATATTAAAAATCCATAGAAGGCCATACTTGCCATAGAGTGTCCAGAAGGAAAACTATATCCACTCTCTTCTATAATTCTAAAATCAGTAGGTCTTGGTCTATGAAGAATAAATTTTAAAGCCTGATTTAAGATAGTTATACTAATAAGATTAATCCATACAAAAATACTTGTTTTCTTATTTTTAAAAATAAAGAAAGATAAAAAAGAAACTAATATCAAACAAATAGCACTACCACACCAGGTAATTCCCTTCATAATAGGGGTAACATTATCCTTAATCAAATAATTAGAAACAAATTGATATCCAATAATATCACCTTTCATAATTTCATTATTAAAAACATTTTCCGCTAAAGCTAAAAATAAAATTATGCAAACAAAACAAATAATACTCTTATAATTATCTATTATAAACTTTTTCAAATTATCAAACATTAAATTCCTCCATAAATATATATTTCTCTTTAATTATATCACTATAATAGAAAAACTATCAACAAAAACTGTTGATAGACAAAATTATTTAACTATAGATTTTATTAACTGAATAAATTCTTCCTCTGATATTCCAGTAGTTTCAATATCAAAGTTAATATTATTATAACTAAATATAGCATAATAATATTTATTTTCACCCATAATCTTAATACTATTACCATTAATTATAGAACTTTTCATTTCATCAGTATCAATACTAAAACATCTAAGTCTCTTAGTAGTATCTATTAAAATAAATATATCTATATATTTATTATTACCACCACTATAAATAATATTATATCCATATAATTTATCATATTTACCAGTATCATCATTGAATAAATAGCATTTAATTATTCCATTTATATTATAGTCATTTGGTACTACAATATCTTTAAGTAATGGATATATTTTATATAAATCATCAGTAGTTATATCTTCACTTCTTCCATCAATATCTAACTTAGCATTATCAAAATTATTATCAATACTATTAACAATAATAACATCATTATTTTTAACATTACTATCTAATATATTATTTGTGCTACTCTTTTTATTTAAAAGAAATACACTAGTTATTGCTATAACTATAGCCATAGGTACTAGACTATATTTAAATATTTTATTCATTTTATTACCTCTTTCCATTTTCTTTCTAATAGAAGTATAATTATTAGTTATATCAAAATCATTAGTTATAACTTTATTTAATTTATCTTCATTATTCATTTTAATCACACTCCTTAAAATATAAGCATAATTCATTTAATGTTCTATAAATAAGATTTTTAATATAAGATTCTTTAGTATTAAGTAATTTGCTAATTTCTTTAATAGTCATTTCTTCTTTGTAATATAAATAAAATACTTTTGGAATATCTTGATTCTTTTTATTTTTAATAAAATTCCATATTGATTTCCATTCTTCATCTTTAATAAGTAAACTTTCAATATCAAATGAAGAATCTATTTTATCTATAATTTCTAATTCATTATTACTTTTATCAAATAAAGAAATATCTCTTATTCTCATAACTAAAGAATAATACTTCTTAATTTTATTAATAGCAATTCCAATTAAATAACTATTAATATTAGTATCATCAATATTTTTCTTATTCATAATTTTCCATAACTCTAAATAAACATCTTGAATAATATCATTTACATCATTAATATTATGACATTTAATAATAATATATCTAAGAATATTAGAGTAAGTTTCTTTATAAAATTCATTAAACTTATCTAGGTTTGTTTGACTAGTCATATTATCACCTACACTATTATTATCCCATGTATTAATAAAAAAGTTTCAAAAAAAGATACACTTTAATATAAAATGTATCTACTTTTATTTATTTATCTTACTTTCCACAGCAGTTCTTATATTTTTTGCCAGATCCACAAGGCAAACCATTAAAACAGCCTTGTAATTTCTTGCTTTAAAATTGGTCTTTCTTACTCATAAGTTTTAATAAATTACTCAGAAATTGTAAAAAAGTTATGTCTAATTTTCTGACAATGCAGTTTAAACTTATTTAATAACTTATCTAAAAAAATAGATTTAGCAATTATTTTTCATATATTATCTTTTGATTTGTTATCAAAATAAAAAGAATTCAAAGACTGAATTCATAAATTTATTTTTTATCTAGTTTTATGTGTTACATCAATATCTTGATACATAGCTTGTTGCTCTTCTAGTAGTGCTCTTTTTGCTTTTTCTAATTCAGCTTTTAAAGCAAAATCTTTTGCTGATGTATCAATTGGTTGATTCATAACTCTAGCTCTTTCTTCCATTTGTCTTCTTGCCTTTGCTGCATCAGCTTCAAAAGCAAAGTCTTTTGCTGATGTATCAATTGGTGTTATATTATCATTTGTTTTATTATAAATAATATTTTTATCCTCCATAGTAATTCCTCCTAATAATATTGTAACATATTTTTTAAAATTATAACACACTTTTTAAATTTTAAGGCTGATTTGGGCAAAAAAACTTATCTAAACGCTTTTTTCAAGTTAAAATTACCTAAAAATTGTAAGTAGCAAAAAGCTCGCAAGTCCTTTATTTATAAGACTTAGCGAGCTTACTTTCCACAGCACTGTTTATACTTGCGTCCACTGCCACAAGTTCATCCTTTTTCAGTATATATGATACTATGAAGTATGTATAGTATTATAGGTTTTTCAAGGTTTAAAAGGTCTGAACAGTATTGGTATAAATGTTACATATAGTATTATTTTTACCATACATTTTTTAGTCTGTGAGCACAAAATGTGCACATTGTTCCCATCACATATTCAAAAATGCATAACATCATATATGATATTACTAATTATTTCAAATTTTTTCAACGTTACGTGTTTTATCTATTTTTTTATCTAATTTTTTGTAATTTGATTTAAAATTTAATAAAGTTTCCATTGCACTTATAACTGCTGAGGATTCAAATATATCTCTCCTATAATACCCAGTTGTTAGGTATCCAGTTATTCCATTATCTTTTTTATTACTACTATTACCAAGAATACATTCAATAACTTTATTCAAAGATTTTCCATCTTTAACATAATTAAACATTTTTTCAGTAATTTGAAGACCACTTGATTTTCCTATAAATTCATTACCATTTTGGTCTAATATTGATGCATAAGTAACAATAAAATATGTATTATCTATCTGTTCATATCCACCCTCAATACTAATTAGTAAATCAAATGAAATATCATTTTCCATGCAATAATTATATAAACCATGATTTCTATTTTTTGCACCTATTAAAGTTTCATCATTAATAGGTTTAGAACTTACTAAAGAATTAACATTAACAGGGACAATAGAAATATCATCAAATCCTAATTCATTCATTGCAATTAAAATTGACCTTTGTTTAGAAACATTCATAGAGCCTAAAACTATTTTCATATTTTCACCATCCTATTTTTTTATAAAACAAACTATTTACCACAACATTGTTTGTATTTTTTTCCCGAACCGCAAGGCCTTTTGTATTCGGGATTTTGGGAGCTTTTGGGAGCACTTGGCTCGTTAATTCGGCGTTTGGTTGCACTTGTGAGCACTCCGTAGCACTCGGCAAACCTAGTAGAACTTATCTAAAAACTTATCTAAAAAATAACAAATTTTAATTTATTGCAATTTTTAAATAATAATTTTTATTACTTTAAATATATCATATCTGATTACTATCAAAATATTTTTTTATTATTTCACTATATTCATTATTACAGTGGTCTTGAAAAATTTTCATCAAATTCATTACTTTTTCTTGATTACCATATAATGAAAAATTTTCATAAGAATATCTAAATTTTATAAATCCATCAGCATATTCGCTCAACACTGATTCTATATCCGAATATTTTTCTTTCAGTTTATCCTGATCTACATCAGGAATTATATTAAATAATTCAATTAAACTATGTATTCCTTTGTTTTTATCATTTTTAGGATAATCTCCATTATTTGCAAAATATATAGTTTTAAGATATAACTCAATTGAAAGTAAGCCGTTTACAAAAAATTGTACGGGATAATGTTTGTATTTCGTATCAATATCAGAAACTATTTTTTCTGCAATATATTTGAAATCATTAGCATTATCCAAAATATTTTTAGTACTAATTATAGTTGGCATATTATTCACCTTTCCTATAACATTTCGGACATCCTTGTCCTCTAGATCTATGATTTGGATCAGTTAACCATTCATGTCCACATTTTATACATTTCCACCATACTTTTTTACTACTTTTAGGCGCAATATGTTCTGGTTTAAAATTACCATTTCTTTCATAATTCCATTCTTTTGCAATCTCTGGATACTTTGTTGCTAGGGATTTTTTTTTGTCATATGTTCTATTTCGTTATATATGCTATCTAAATCTCTATTGATATCAACATCTACTTTTTTAATTTCTAAATCATTTAATAATTCTATTATAATTTTTGTTAAATCTTCAGTAGATTTATTTTTTCTATAAAAACATATACTTGTTGAATTAATTTTTGCACATTTGTTATCTCTGATTCTAAATAACTTTATTCCAAGTTTTTCACAAATCTTATCTTTTTCTATATCATTTTTTGGATCTATATGATAATATCCACCATCATACTCTATTCCAACATTTATGCTTGGAATAAATATATCGATTTCTCTTTTTCCTAATTCTTTAATCTTATAATTATCTACAGTGTCAGAAAAATATTTTTTAACATAATAAAATACAATTTTTTCTTGAAAAGATGTAACTCTTTCTTTGCTACATATTGGACAACCATGATTTTGTATTCTGTTTCCTGCAGTTTGTTTATAGCTATGACCTTTAGGACATATCCACCAAAATAATTTGCTAGAACTTGGAAATATTTCATTTGGCTTTTCATCATTCTTTTCGTAATCCCACTCTTTTGCTATTCTTGGATAATTAGCAAGTAAATCTGTTTCTCCCTCAATTATTCTTTTCCCATTACAATATGGACAACCTATTCCACGATTTCTAACTTCTATCACTTGTTGCCACTCATGTCCATTTTTACATTTCCACCATACGCTATTCTTAGACTTTGAACCTATCTCGTTTGGATTAAAATCGTTCTTTTCATAATTCCACTCACTTGCTAAATCAGGATTTTCAGTAGCTAAATCATTATAACCAGTTAGTATTTTTTGATTAGTACAATATGGACAATTAGTTCCTTTTTCTTTCGTTCTATTTACAATTGTAGTTTCCCACTCATGACCAAATTCACATTTCCACCATACTTTTTTATTAGAAGCATAAACTATTTCATCAGGATTGAAATTATTTTTTTCATAGTTCCATTCTTTTGCTACTCTAGGACATTGAGATTCCAAATCATTATAACCTTTTAATACTTGTAAATTTGCACATACAGGGCAACCAGAACCAGAACGATATCTACTGCCAATTCCTGCTTGCCAACTATGACCTTTTGGACATATCCACCATACTTTTCTATCAGAACCTAAAGTAAGTGTATTCAAATCAAACTCAATATTTTTATCATAATCATATTCTTTCATTAATTCTTTATTATCTTTTAAATAATTACTTTTCTCCAAGAATATCACCGCTTTTCTTCTATATAAATTATACCATAATCTACTCTATTATTTTTGATATTACAACTTTTGAGTAATAAATTACAATTTAGATAATTTTTAGATAAGTTTTGTATTCAATTTGAAAATTATATTTCAATATACATTTTATCCTTATTTTATAAGGGCTTGCAATACTTTTTAAGAGTATCTAAAACGTATCTAAGGCAAAAGGCATGCCTAAAATCACCTAAAAATTGTAATCATAGAAAAACCAGCAATCCCTTATTTTGTGCGGGGTTGCGAGTTTATTTGCCACAACATTGCTTATATTTCTTTCCACTGCCACAAGGACATAGATCATTTCTACCAACTTTAGTACTTTTCTTTTGTACCTTAGCATGGTCCTTGCTATCATTTGTTACAGTATTCTTAGCAACTTGTTTTCTCTCAATATTTTGTCTAATTTCAGATTTTAATAGATAAACACTAATATCTTTATTAATTCTGGCAAGCATTTCATCAAATAACTGATATCCTTCCATTGTATATGCTTGTAGAGGACTAGTATTAGCATAACCTCTAAGCCCAATACCATCTCTTAAATGTGTCATTGTAGAAATATGTTCCATCCAGTAATTATCGATAACTCTAAGAGATATAGCTTTTTCAAACTCATTTCTAACCTCTTCTGGAATATCTTCAAGTTTCTCTTCATAATCCTTTAAAGCGTTTTCATATATTATATCAATAACCTCACTAGGATGTTTACCATTAATTTCAGATAAGTTAATTCTATATTTTCTAAGTAAGTTTTCATTTACTGCTTCAAGTATTTCACTATAATCATTTTCTTTAAGCTTATTACTTTCTACTAAATGTGAATTAACAATGTCAGTAATATAATCTTTAAAGTCGTTAAGAATATTTTCGTGAATAGAATCATTGTCTAGTATTTCATTTCTTTTAGCATAAATAATTTCTCTTTGATTATTCATAACATCATCATAGTTAAGAAGTTGTTTTCTTATATCAAAGTTATTACCTTCAACTTTTCTTTGAGCGGATTCAACAGTTTTAGAAAACATCTTATTTTGAATAACCATATCACCAGTAAATCCTAAATTATTAAGCATTCCTCTATATTTATCCGAACCAAATCTAACAAGTAAATCATCCTCAAAAGAAACATAGAATTGAGTAAAACCAGGATCACCTTGTCTACCACTTCTACCTCTTAACTGATTATCTATTCTTCTAGATTCATGTCTTTCACTACCAATAACACATAAACCACCTAGTTCTTTAACACCTTCACCTAGTTTAATATCAGTACCACGGCCTGCCATATTAGTAGCAATAGTAACAGCACCTTTTTCTCCAGCATGAGCAATAATTTCTGCTTCTCTAGCATGGTTTTTAGCATTTAATACTTCATGAGGAATTTTCTTTTTAGTAAGCATTTTACTAAGTAATTCCGAAGTTTCAATAGCAATAGTACCTACAAGTACTGGTTGTCCAGTTTTATGTCTTCTTTCAATTTCACTAACAATAGCATTATATTTACCACTTTTACCAGGATATAATAAATCAGTAGCATCCTCTCTAATAACTGGTTTATTAGTAGGAATTTGAATAACAAACATATTATAAATATTTCTAAATTCTTCTTCTTCAGTTTTAGCAGTACCAGTCATACCAGCAATTTTATTATACATTCTAAAGAAATTTTGGAAAGTAATCGTAGCAAGAGTTTTAGTTTCTTGTTGAATCTTAACACCTTCTTTAGCCTCAATAGCTTGATGAAGTCCATCAGAGAAGGCTCTACCCTTCATAAGTCTACCAGTAAATTGATCTACGATAACAACCTCACCATCTTGTACAACATAGTCAACATCTAAACTCATAGCATAATTAGCTCTTAAAGCTTGATTAATATGATGAACCAAAGCTGTGTTATTGATATCATACAAATTGTCAATATGGAAAGTATCCTCAGCTTTTCTACTACCTTCATCAGTAAGATTTACTGCTTTAGTTTTTTCATCCATAATATAATCTTCATTTTCTTTAAGATGTTTAACAAATCTATCAGCATCAATATATAGATTGGCGGATTGCATAGCACCACCAGATATAATAAGAGGAGTCCTAGCCTCATCAATTAAAATAGAGTCAACTTCATCAACAATACAAAAATTAAGAGGTCTCTGAACTCTATTTTCTTTTTTTACAACCATATTATCTCTTAAGTAATCAAAACCAAGTTCATTATTAGTACTATATAAAATATCACAATTATAAGCTTCTTGCTTTTCTTTGAAAGACAATTCTCTTAAGTTAAGACCTACAGTAAGACCTAAAAACTTAAATATACTACCCATCCATTCAGAATCTCTAGTAGATAAGAATTCATTAACAGTAACTATATGAACCCCTCTTCCATCAAGAGCATTTAAATAAGCAGGAAGTACACAAGTAAGAGTTTTACCTTCACCTGTTTTCATTTCAGCAATATTACCATAATGAATAGCAAGCCCACCAAGTAATTGACAGTAAAAAGGTTTCATACCAGTACATCTATAAGCAGCTTCTCTAACAACAGCAAAAGCTTCAACTAAAATATCTTCAAGAGTTTCTCCATCTTCTAATCTCTTTTTAAATTTATCAGTATAACTAGCTAATTTTTTATCAGATAATTTACTCATTTCTTCATCTAAAGCATCTATCTGATCCGCTAGTTTTCCAAATCTATATAATTCTTTATATTCATTGTCAAATAATTTCTTTAAACCTTTAAACAATTTAACCATCTCCTAGATAATATTTTACTATATTTTAATTAAAAAAACTAGTAAATATTTAATATTTACCTTATTTTATTATAGTTTCACCTTGTGACTATAGTCACTTTGGTGTTTTTGAAGCCTAAGGTCTTCAAAAAATAGTTTTAAAGTCACAAGTCTTTAAAACTTACTAAGTTATTAACAGTATGTGTTGATATACCAGAAAATAAAAAAAGTATCAACATAATTGTTGATACTTAAAATATTATTTAGTTTCAATTAAACCATAATTTCCATCTTTTCTTTTGTATAATACACATACTTTATTAGTATCCATATCTTTATATACAAAGAAGTTATGACCAAGAAGTTCCATCTCTAAAATAGCTTCTTCCTCATCCATAGGCTTCATCTCTATATTTTTTCTTTTAACGATTTTTTCTTTAGCATCTTCATCGTTAGTCTCTATTTCATAATCAAAATTAAATTCTTTGACACTTTCCTTAGTGCTTCTATTCAATCTAGTTTTATTCTTCCTTATTTGTCTTTCCAATTTATCTGTTACTAAATCAATAGCAGCATATAAATCATCACTTTCTTCTTCACTTCTTAGAATAAACTTACTAGTAGGAATAGTAACTTCTACTATTTGAGCATTACCTCTTACTCTTGTAAGAACATTAGCGGTAATATCATCATCCTTAAAATATTTTTCAAGTCTACTTAGTTTGTTTTCAGTGTAATCTTTGATAGCATCTGTAACTACCATTTTGTCTCCACGAATATTGTATTTCATATACATCATCCTTTCTTACACCTTAATTATACCAAATAAGAATTAAAAATTAAATAGATTTTTGTAAATAACATAATTTAACATAATTACTTCCAAATGTTCTCTTCATACTCCCCGTTAGCAATTAAATCTTTAATAGCATTTTTTACCGAAGGAGTATCTTCTTTATATGTAACACCATACCAATTAGCGGTAGTTAAACTAACCTTACAACTAGCTTTGCCACTAACAATTAAAGAACTAAGTACTTCCGGTATTAAGTATTCACTAGTTAATAAATTATCCTTATTATCTTCAAAAAACTTAGGAAATAATTCTTCTATGTAATTAAAAATTGTCGGTGTAAATAATAAGAAATTCATACTAACGGTAGTATCATCACTTACTGTGAAGGATTTATCACCACTAAGAGGTTCTGCAATAATAGTACCATTCTCTCTATGCACTTTACTTTCAGTAATCTTAATTAAATATCCATTATCTTTAGTCTCACAGATTCCTCTTTTAACAGAGCCATTTTCAGTTAATGTATTAGCGGTTTTATACCCAATCATACCATAGTTATTAGAATTTTTATCTATATTAGATAAATAATTATAAGCACGTACAAAAGCATCTCTTCCATAAAAATCATCTGCATTAATCATTGCAAAAGGTTCATGAACACAATCTTTAGCACACAATACAGCTTGAGCGGTACCAAGAGGCTTAACTCTATCATGAGGAAGTTTATATCCTGAAGGAATGTTGTTAATATCTTGAAATGCATATTCTACTTTAATATATTTTTCAATTCTCTTTCCTATAGTTTCTTTAAATAATTCATAATTTTCTTTTTTTATAATAAAGACAACTTTATTAAATCCTGCTTTAATAGCATCATATACAGAATAATCAATGATAAATTCACCATTAGGACCAAAAGGCTCAATTTGTTTAAGACCTCCAAATCTACTTCCCATTCCAGCGGCCAAAACCATTAATGTAATATCTTTATTCATATAATTCCTCTCTTTCTATTATTACCATCATAACAAAAATAATTAAAAAAGTTAATACTTTGTATAAAAAAAGACATTACTTTACAAAATATAATGAATATTCGCAGATATTCACATAAGAAAATATTTATTTATTTTCTTTTTTTTGTTATACTTAAATATGGAGGTAATAAAAATGGATATATTTTGTAAAATAGTAAATAATGAATTACCATCATATACTTTATATGAAGATGATATAGTAAAAGTATTTTTAGATGTTAATCCAAATCATAACGGTCATACATTAATAGTACCAAAAAAACATTATCAAGATTTTTTTGATATAGATGATGAAACTTTATATCATGTATTAAAAGTAGCTAAAGACATAGCAAAATTATTAAAAGAAAAATTAAACTATGATGGAATATCTTTAGCGGAAAATAATGGCTTAGGTCAAGAAGTAAAACATTTTCATTTACATATAATACCTAGATATAATAATGAAAAAAAAATACCAGTAGAGGAAATATATAATATATTAAAGTAGGACATCCTACTTTTTATTATACAAAAAAACTATCCGAAGATAGTTTCTTAACTTAAGATATTTTAACAAAAGAAAGCAGAACCTATTATAATGGCAAGTAGAATGTATAAAACAATTACAACTAAGAAGCCATTACTTCCTTTACATGAATTATTTCCAGACATATTTTTGCACCTCCTTTATTATATCCAAGCGCCTAGTATAATTATAAGTAGAATAAATAAAACTAAAACAATTGCAGCAGATGAACCACATGTTCCACAGTTACCCATATACATTCCTCCTTTTTTTCTATTCACAATATTTTATGGAAAAATAAAAAAAAGGTGTTAGGCAAAAAAACTATATAAAAAAATATAAATAAAAAATATGGTAAATTAACCATATTTAAAAAATAAACTTGTATTTTTTACCTATTTTTGTTATTATATTAATGTATCTTAAGAAAGGAGATAAATATGGAAGATAAGAAAAATAAAAAGAATAAAGAAACAAATAATAAAGTAAAAGAAACAAAAAGTAAAAAGGAAAAAATTATAAAGAAAGAAGAAGTAAAAGTAGCATCAAAGAAAAAAGTAAATAAAGACACTGATAAAGTATTTAAGTTTTATGAATTCTTTGACAAATACCATTTAGCTATCTATGGTGCATTAGGAGGTATCTTAGTAACAGTATTAGTAGTAGTATTAATATGGCCAGATAGAATAGCTACATTAAAAGATGGAACACAACCAGTAGCAACAATAGATGGTATGACTCTTACAGCAGATGAATTATATGAAGATATGAAAGATATATATTCAGTTAGTTCTTTATTAGACAAACTTGATACAAAAATACTTACTGATAAATATCCCGATACTGATGAAATGGATGATGAAGTAACAAGTCAAGCAGAGAATTATTACAAAGCTTATGAACAATATTATAAAATGTCTAAAGAAGATTTCTTAAAACAAAATGGATTCAATACAGAAAAGAAATTCTTAGAATATCTAAAATTAAATAATAGAAGAACAAAATATGTAAAAGAATATACAGAAAATGAAGTTACAGATAAAGAAATAGATAAATATTATGAAGACAAAGTATATGGTGATATCAATACAAAGCATATGCTAGTAAAAGTAGACTCTTCAGCATCAGATGATGACAAAAAAGAAGCAGAAAATTTAGCTAAAGAAATAATATCTAAATTAGATGAAGGAAAAACATTTGATGAAGTAAAAGAAGAATATAAAGATAAAATTACTTATGAAGAATTAGGATATAAATCATATAATGCTGCATTAGAAGAAGCATATAAAAATGAAATGAAAAATCTAAAAGATGGTGAATATAGTAAAGAACCAGTAAAAACATCTTACGGATATCACATTGTATATAGAATAGATCAAAAAGAAAAACCTGCTCTTGAAGATATTAAAGATCAAATTAAGGAAGAAATAGCAGATGAAAAAATTTCTAATGACAAAAATCTTTATTATGTTGTTTTAGATAAAATGAGAGAAAATGCTAATTTAAAATTTGAAGATACAGTATTAAAAGACAAATATGATAATTATATGTCTCAATATAAATAATAAAAGCCCACTAGGGCTTTTTAATTTTTGATTCTATTAATAATTTTAGCGGTTTCATAAAAACTATTAAGCTTTTTATTCCAATTATGTTTAATTTCGTTAATGAGTTCTTTCTTTATTAAAGAAATATCTTCATTTTCTTTTTCAAAATAATCATAATACAAATATTTTAAATTAGAGTTATTATTTTCACTATTAATATAGTTAATAAGAAATTCTCTTCTTTCTGCCTCTCGTCTATTAATATTATTTCTATTAATTTTTTTTCTCTTTATAATATCAATATCATAAATATCAATATCAGAAGCTTCTTCCAAAAGCTCATCTTCTTCATCTATAAGAAGACTACTTTTTTTTATAACTTCGCCTTTATCATTACACAATATTCCGATAACTTCCATACCATTTGTGATTAAACAAGAAGGGCCTATTTTAATTTTATTGTAGGCAAAAGTTTTGTCTCTTATTTTGTCGACGAATGCACTATTTATTGTAACACTTTCATATTTAATAATTTTATATGTCTCGTTATTAACAAGAAATAAAGGCATTTTTTTTATATTAATAATATTATCTTCTTTTTCCCATTCATAAAACTCAAAAAAATTATTTTCATAATTGACTACAATATCATAAATAAATCTCATATATCTTTTTCTCCTTTTATAGTAATAGATAAAATCATAATAGTAAGACCTATAATACTATAGTAGCATTCCGGTTCCCTTATAATAAAATTAACATAATTACCAAAATTATACCCCATAGTCATTAAATTCAGATAAAGAATAATAAAACTAAGACCAATAACCATAAATCCAAAGCCAAATAAAAAGAAAAAAACTCTTACCATTACATCCCTCATTTAAATTTATTCAAATAAAGAAATAATATTAAGAGTTTTATATTTATTTATGTTCTATCTCATCTTTGATTTCTACCCTACTAATAGAGTCAAATCTTTTACTAATCTTATCAGTAGTAACATGTATGCTTTCAATATCTTTATTAACAGTTTCAATACTTCTAGATAATTTATCCCATCTATCCTTATATCTAGAAAACTCTACACCAAGTTTATTAAGTTCATCATGTATAATACTAGCATATTTATCTCTTTCCATATTCTTAAGTAATACTTCAATAATCGTAAAAGTACTAATAAGAGTAGTAGGAGAACAAATCCATACCCTTCTTTTATGTGCGTATTCTACTAAATCATTATGATAAGCATTAATTTCTGCAAATAAAGCTTCAGCTGGTAAAAACATAATAGCCTGATCAGAAGTAACGCCAGGTATAATATATTTGCTGGCAATAGCATCAATATGCTTTTTAACATCCATTTTAAATGCCTTTTCATATGCATTTCTATCTACTTGAGGTAAACTTTTATCAACCATTTTTTGATAATGTTCTAAAGGAAATTTAGAATCAATAGCAACTGTTCCAAGAGGCTCTGGAGCAAAAATAACACTATCTGCTATTGTACCATTAGGTAGACTATATTGAAGTCTATATACATTATCATTTTTTTCACCAAAAATACTAACTAAAATATGTTTAAGATTAACTTCTCCAAAAATACCACGACTCTTTTTATCTGTAAGAATACTTTGAAGAGAAACAATATCAGTAGACAAAGTATCAATTTTCTTTTGTGCCTCATCTATTTTAGATAATCTTTCTAATATATTAGTAAATGTTTTATTCGTTTTAGCAAAATTATCATCAAGTCTCTCATTAACTTTATCATTAATTTGTGTAAGTTTCTTTTCCATTCTATCATTAAGACCATTAAAATTATCATTCATTGTTTTCATAATATCAATTTGAAAACTAGATAATCCTTTAATAGTGTTTGATTCCAAGTTACCAAGTCTTTCTGTAATCTTACCTTCATTAACATTCTTCATAATTGCAACAATAACAAGTATAATAATAATAAGTAATCCAATAATAATATAATCCATCATAATTTATATATCACATCCTCTATATGAGTATAACATATAAATAGAATTTAGTAAATAAAAATATCAAAAAAAACAAACAAATGTATTACTTATAAGTTGCTGTCATTAATAACAAAAGTATATTGATTATCATTTAAGTACAATCATCATTACTATTATTATTACATTCATAATGTATAATTATCACATTGTCTATCAAAATGTTTTGGAATTTGAATAAATAACTTTAACAAAAGAAAAATAGTCCGAAGACTATTTAATTAATTTATCAAAATATTTTTCAATACTTTTAACATTAGACTTAAATACAATCATATCAATTACATCAGATATACCATATATAAGCATAATAACTCCAGTAAGAATAGCTACCGCAATAGCAGAATCTTGTGGATATACAATAAGTATAATACCACATAGTATCATTAATATTGAAGTAATTATAGGAAGTAAGTAATCATCAGCACTCTTAATAATATATGATATTCTTGCCTTAAATGCACCACTAATAATAAAGAATATACCAAGTAAAATAGGAAGTAGATTCTCCATTATATTAGGATTTAAAAATACTGCTACACCAATTACTATTGATAAAACACTAGATATCATTTCTATTAAGCAAAAAATAGGACTAATAGTAAAACTATCAATAAAGTTAGTTATACCATATACAAGTAAGAAAGCACCAAGTATATAACCAATAGTATCAAGTGAAGCTTTAGGCCATACAATAAGTATAACACCACATAATGCAAAAAGCATTGATAATACAATAGATAAATTAATATATTTATTTATTGACTTAATCATAATATCCTCCTACCAATAGTATATCAAAAAAGTAAAATAAAATAAATATATTTAAGCCAATTTTACACTTATTAATTATTAACTTTATGCCTAATAATAGGAGTATTATCATCTATAGCTTTAAAAGTATAACCATTATTTTTTCCGTATCTTATAATGTCGCTTAAAGCATTAACAGTAGCTCTATGATTAGCAGAATCATGCATAAGAACTACGTTAGCTCTGTTATGAGAGACATTATTAATAACATTATAATATATATTAGAAGAATTATTAATATCACTTCCAGCATCGTTAGAATCAACATTCCAATCAAAATAATTATATCCTCTGTTTACTACTTCTACTGTCAAATAAGACATAATACCATTATTATATTTTCTACTTATAGTATTAGAACTACCACCAGGAAATCTAATAATATTTGGTCTAATATTAATAACGTTAAATACTTTATTACTAATATTATTTAAGTCATTAAAATAATTATTACTACTAGTATAAATATAAGAGTAATTGTGGGTATTACTATGAAGAGCAATAGTATGTCCACTATTATAAGCCCTTTTAGTGGATTCATTCGCCCCACATACAAAGAAAGTTGCTTTTATACCTTCCCTATCTAATATATCAAGTATTTCTTCTGTTAAATAACTAGGACCATCATCAAATGTTAGATATATAATACCATCTCCTGAGTATACTGGTCTCTTTATAACTATTACTTCTCTATCTATACTAAATGTATTATCACTACTATCTTTAACTTCGTAAGTAATTTTATATTTACCAATAGTATTTGTATCAACATCCCCTGTGGATACAACCTTATTAGTAATATCACCATCACAATTATCAAAAGCGGTATATCCTTCTTCAGTATAAGAACTACCTTTATAAATATATATAGTCCTCTTACCCTTAAGTTCTATACTAGGATTAACTTTATCTTCATGTATAATATCTCTTTTAACTTCTGATTTATTAAAAGAAGAATCACAAACTTTATATAAAATATTATCTTTACCTATAATAGTATCAACTTTATCAGTAATATCACCATCATAGTTATCCAAAGCAGTATAACCTTCTTCAATATAGTCTTTGTTAGGACATACATAAGCAGGATTATCCCCCTTAAGTTCTATATCAGGAGGAATCTTATCAACAACTTTAACTATAAAATCCTTCTTAATATTGTAAAATAAGTATTTAACACTAGCCCTAACTTTATAATTACCTATTTTAGAAGTATCAACATTACCTGTTGATACAATTTTATCCGATAAATCACTAAATAGATTATAACATTCATAATCAAAAGTATAATCGCTTCCTAATTCTATTTCCATATCATTAGTAATAATATTAGGATAAAATACTGTATATAACAAAAAAATAAATGTAACAATAATTAAAAATAAAAGTTCTTTCTTAACAAGTTTCATACATCATACTCCACCATAATTATAGCAGACTCCTAAAAAAAATACTATTCTAAGACAGTATTTTTATCAGGCTTTACACCTCTTTTGTATATATGAACCTGATAGTTATCATCACAAGTAGCAAGTAGTACCTCCCTATAATCTTTTATTCCTTGTATATCAAGTTCATGATCTAACCATTCTTTATTCTTACCAATTGCTTTCATATTATTTTCCATATATTTACCATCAATAATAATATTAGCGGTAAGTCCCTTATTCTTACATTTAATCTTCATATCTTTTTTATTTACTGGTTTATCCTTTTCATTAGGAAGAAAACTAATACTACCATTAATTTCCATAATAGCATAATCAATCTCATTTAAATCAAAATAACCGTTAATTCTAGCCTGAGACAAAAATTCATTAATATCAATCTTTGATTTATCAAACCCAGATTGAATTATTTTTCCTTTTTCCACAAGAACTGTTGGTACGCCATTAAATATTCTTCTAAGACTAATACTTCTTAATGTAACAATAGATATAATATAAGAAGCAAGTCCATATAAAAAAATAGATAAAATACCAGAAATTAAATTTTTTTCTAAGTCCAGAGAAATATCAGCGGCAATAGAACCAATAGTAATACCAATAATATAATCAAATAAATTAAGTTGAGATATCTGTTTCTTACCAATCATCTTAGCAATTAGAAATAATAATGCAAGTACAAATATAGTTCTATAAAATACACCAAAAATATTATCCATAAAAAAACACCTCATAAATATTATGAGATGTTTTAAAATTTATATACCATTAATATTATTAATAATCATCGTTATAATAAGAATAAATATAATTATTAAATAATAATTCTTAAATACATTCATTATTACTTTAATAGAAGTATTACTATTTTTAATAATATCAAAAATAAGCATAATACTAAATACAATAAAACTAACAAATAAAGGTATACCAAGAATATTATATTTAATTGCTTCGATAAAATCAAAATTAAGTATACATCTAAAACTACGTGTAAGTCCACATCCAGGACAACAAATATTAAATATTCTTTTAAATATACAACTATAATGAATAGTACCACTTACCATTAACAAAACGAATATAATAATAATAGTAAGTATAAGTAGATTAATAACTCTTTTCATTAGTCACTAAGAGTATTACCATTAGCATCAGTAGTAATATTGCCACAAAGAATAAGAATACCTTCAATAAGTCCCCATACAGCAGAAATAGGACTTAAAAAGCCACAAGACAAACAAGTAATAAGAAGTTGAGCTATTGCTTTACCAGTATTACCTAAATAAAAATTATGAACACCGAATCCACCTAAGAATATACCTAATAATCCAGCAGCCATTTTTGATTTAGCACCACTGTTTGCTTTGCTGACTCTAACTCCACACTTTAAACAAATATCTTGCTCAGGATTAATTTCAGCACCGCAGTTAGAGCAGTATTCAACTTTTTTAGTATCGCTATTTTGTGTAGTTTTGTTTTCAACCTTAACACCACAGTTTAAACAAACCTCTTGTCCTTCGTTAAGTTCATTACCACAGTTTTTACAAAATTTAGCCATATTTATACCTCCTTTACATTCAATATTATTTTATCATAAAAATACTATTTTGTAAATTTACTTAATATTATATCTAATCTTTCTTTTTCTTTCTTTAAATCTTCTTTCTCTTTATTAACAATTGCTAGAGGTGCCTTAGATACATAATTTTGATTAGCAAGTAAATTATTTCTTCTCTTAATAGAGGCCTCTAATGCTTCTTTCTCTTTTATAAGATTTTCCATTTCTTTTTCTCTATTACTTGACATATCAAACATATATTTAATGACATATTCCCCTTCTTTAGCGGTAATACCATCTAAAGTACTATCATTTGTTAATAAAGAATTATCTACCTTAAGTAATTTTAATATAATATCACTATAATTACCATTAAAATATACTAAAGCATCTTTAGGTATTTTATTTTCTTGTTTAACATTACGAGCTTTAACAATAAATTCTATGACATTATCTAATTCTTTAGCATCATCAAACACATATTTTTTATCATAAGTTGGATAAGAACTAATCATGATAGACTCACTATCACGTATAGGAAGCATATCATATATCTCTTCAGTAACAAATGGCATAAATGGATGAAGCATTTTAAGAATGTCAGTTAAAACTTTAAGTAATACACTCTTAGTAGTATTATCCATATTTATTTTAGCAAGCTCAATATACCAGTCGCAGAAGTCACCCCAAACAAAGTTATAAACCTCTGTACCAACTACGTTAAACTCATATTTATCCATATGTTTAATTGTACTCTTAATTAAATTATTACATTTATTTAATATCCATTTATCTTGTACCTTAAGATTATCTAATGTATAATTATCTTTATTTAAATCTTCTATATTCATAAGAACAAATCTTGAAGCATTCCAAAGTTTATTAATAAAGTTCCAAGTAGCTTTAACTTTATCCTCATCATATCTTAAATCAGTTCCAGCGGCAGTATTAGTAGTTAAGAAAAATCTAAGAGAATCAGTACCATATTCATCAATAACATCCATAGGATCTATACCATTACCAAGACTTTTACTCATTTTTCTACCTTGTTTATCTCTGATTAGTCCATGTATTAAGCAATCTTTAAATGGTCTTTCATTTAAAAACTCAAGTCCTTGGAAAGTCATTCTATTAACCCAGAAAGGAATAATATCATAACCAGTAACAAGTACATTATTAGGATAATACCTCTTAAGCATATCTGTATCATCTGGCCAACCTAAAGTAGAAAATGGCCATAAAGCAGATGAAAACCAAGTATCAAGTACATCACTATCTTGTATCCATCCATCTCCTTTAGGAGCTTCCATACCTACGTATACTTCATCACCTTTATACCAAGCAGGAATTCTATGACCCCACCAAAGCTGTCTAGATATACACCAATCATAAGTGATTTCCATCCAATGATTCATTACCTTCTCGTATCTAGCAGGAACAAAATTAACTTTAGTATCCTTATTTTTTTGATTTTCAAGAACTCTATCCGCTAAAGGACGCATCTTAACAAACCATTGCTTAGACAAATAAGGTTCTACCATAACATTAGTTCTCTCAGAAAAACCAACATTATGATTAATAGGTTCAACCTTTATAAGAAGTCCCATACTATCTAAATCATGAGTAACAGCTTCTCTACATTCAAATCTATCAAGACCGTTATATTGAAGAGCATTCTCATTCATAGTACCATCAGTATTCATAACAACAATTCTCTCTAAGTTATGTCTATTACCAACTTCAAAATCATTAGGATCATGAGCAGGAGTAATTTTAACAACACCAGTACAAAATTCCATATCAGCATGTTCATCTGTTATAATAGGAATCTTTTTATTAACAATAGGAAGAATAACATTCTTACCAATATATTTTTTATATCTATCATCATTTGGATTAACCGCTACTGCTGTATCACCAAATAGAGTTTCAGGCCTTGTAGTGGCAACCTCTAAATAATCATCACTATCTTCTAACATATATTTAATGTGGTAGAAGGCTCCAGGAGTATCTTTATAAATAACCTCTTCATTAGATAAAGCAGTTTTAGCTAAAGGATCCCAGTTAATAATTCTTTCTCCCCTATATATAAGACCTTTATTATATAAAGATACAAATACTTCTCTAACAGCCTTAGAAAGGCCATCATCCAAAGTAAATCTTTCCTTAGAATAATCAAGAGATAAACCAAGTTTAGCCCACTGATTATGAATATTCTCGGCATATTCTTCTTTCCAGGCCCAAGCAACCTTAAGCCATTCCTCTCTATTCATACTTCTAGGATCAATACCCTCATCGCGAAGTTTCTTATCTACTTTAGCTTGTGTAGCAATACCAGCATGATCCATACCAGGAAGCCACAAAGCATCATAGCCTTGCATTCTTTTATATCTAATAATAATATCCTGAAGAGTAGTATCCCAAGCATGTCCTAAATGAAGCTTTCCAGTAACATTAGGAGGGGGAATAACAATACAATATGGTTCTTTACTTAAATCTCCAGATTTAAAATAATCTTTATTTTTCCAAGTTTCATATTTATCTTTTTCAACCATTAAATGGTCATATTTTTTATCAAGCATTATAAGCACCTATCTTTCCATCTATATAATTATTAAGCACACCCATGATCTGCTTAAAAAAGTTTTCTATTTCTTTATTATCAAATGTCAAAGAGTCCATCATCTTAGTAATATAATTATTCTTTCTAAGTAAATAATAAGAATATCTATAATTAAATGAGTACATCTTTGACAATACCACGAGTACCGTATCAGAAGAGTTTTCACTCATCTTAGGACTAATAGTATGAAATTTCTTAAATTCATCATATACAAGATTATTAGGATAAGCATCAATTCTTGTATCAACATAAGGATAGTTAACAAACAATCTAAAAGAATCTAAATTATGAGCATCTTTTATAATAGCACATATGTGTTTTTCTTTTTCACCTATATCACTTGGGAACCCATCTTTATCATAAGCATATAGAGCCATTTTAATAATATTATCATATTTAGTTTCTTTACTAATTTCTCTAATTAATCCCTTTGTAAATAAAATGTTGATAGTTTTATCATAAGCATCATCAATATCATCATCGATATGATAATTAGGAGTCAAAGAAAAATTACCTATTTCATGAAATAAACCAATAAGTTCAATAACAGAGATTTCTTCTTCATCAAAAATACCAAGACCATTAGCAAGTTCTTTTGCTATTTCCATTACTTTTAAAGAATGAAAATACTTAGCTTTAATATTAACATTATTCATATCATATTTTCTAACATATTGTTCAAATATCTTCATAACTCTACTACTTTTCATAAAAAGACCTCCAACTCATAATTTAATATAAGTATATAATAAAATAACTTATTTTTCAAGTAAAATAACAATTATTCTCGTTTTCATCTCGCACTTTGTTGCTCGCTGTTTTATGAAGCCAAAGTCTTCATAAAAAAAGTAGAGCCCAAGGTCTCTACTTTAAGTATTATCAATATTAAATAGTTTTCTTTTTAGTCAAACTTTTCTTTTTATCATAACCCAAAGCAATTTTATAAAAATTACTTAAAGTATCTATATCAACAGAAACTTTTTTCATAATCGCGATAGCTTCATCATCAATAGAGTCTATTTCTTGAGAAGAACCTGGTTCACAAGTATATACCTCATATTTAATTTGCCCACGCTGATTAAAAATCATTTTAGTTTTAATACCAGCATAAGCTATACTATAACTATAATAAGTTTCAGAGTTACCTTTTTCTTTATAGACACCTAAAGTAAAAAAATTATTTATAAACTTTTCTCTAAAATCAAATAATTCCATAAAATCATCATATACATTGACAAATGTATTATTATCCAATACAGGATAATCGTATTTCCAATATATAGAGCCATTAATATCTCTACATAAAGAATTTTCACAACGATTAATAACACTATCCTCATTATTATCAATATATAATATATATATTTCAGAAGTATCATCAACATTACCTAATAAGCTAATACTAATATTTTTAATACTAATGTTCTTATTACTAGAAATATTATTAATTTTATTAACTAATTTTTCATTATAATAAGCTTTACTATAACATTCATTAAAATAATTTCTAATTTCACAATAAAGCTGGTAAAAACTAATAGTATTATCATCTCTCTTAACATTAGGTCTATTCAAAAAACTATCTACAAGTATTTTATTATAACCACTTAATTCCATAATAACCTCCCTTATGTCATTATTATATCAAAAGCAACATTTCATTGCAATAATATTATACTATAAAAACAAAAGACACATATTTAATATATGTATCTTTTGCTACTTATAAAGTTTTTTTTTACTAAAATATTTTTACTTTTATTAGTTAAAATATTTTTAAACACATCATCCAAAGAATTAATATCAACTGGTATTTTTTTCATAATACTTTTTTCTTTGTTAGCAATATAATCTCTAATCACCATATCCTTATCAACATTATTTATTAAATGTTCAGGTATATCTAGTTCAACATAGTGAAAAAGATTGCCATGTTGATCTATATCAATACTAACTTTGAAATATCCAGTTTGAATAGATGTACTAAAATTATTACCATATTTAGAAAGATAAACATTATTAGACATCAAAGATGAAATATATTGTTCTCTAAAATCAAATAAATTCATAATATCATCATAAAATCTCGTTAAAATATCACTATTTAAAGCAGGATATTCTCTTTCCCAATATAAATTATTACTATCAGAATCTTTACATAGATAATTATGCATCAAAGCAGAATTATTAGTTTTATCATTAAATCCAAAAAATATTTTAGCGGTACTATCAAGATTACCATCTAGCATAACACTAATATTAGTAACATTAATATTATTACTATTACCATTATAATCAACAAAATAAGGTCTAGCTAAATTAATAGCTCTAACTAAACTTTGGTTATCATTTGCTTTCTTATTAACAATAGACATATATGCTTTTACCATTTTATATAAATGATAAAAACTAATAGTATCACCACAATTCTTAATATCAGGTCTATTCAAAAAATTCTTAATACTTTGAAGCATTTCTTTCTCATCTTTAAAATATAAAGACGAATTAAAACTATTATCCATAATTTCCCCCTTACGCCGAAGTATTATAGCAGATTTTACAATTAATTGCAACTTTTAATAATATTTTTTATCTCATCTATAGTTTTTTCCATATCGTCATTAATTATAGTATAATCATACTTATCACTATAACTAATTTCTTTTTTTGCAATCTCTAACCTATTTTTAATATTATCCATACTATCAGTACCTCTATTTATTAATCTTTTTTCTAATTCTTCAAAAGAAGGAGGCATAATAAATATCGATAAAGCATCACTATATTTACTTTCAATTTTCATAGCCCCTTGTACGTCAACAATAGCAATAACATTTTTTCCATCATTAATATTATTAAATACAAAGTCTTTAGGAGTACCATAATAGTTATTATTATAAATAGCATATTCAAATAAATTATCCTTTTTTATATTATCTAAAAATTCATCCTTGGACAGAAAGAAATAATCTTTCCCATCAATTTCTCCTTTTCTTTTGTTTCTGGTGGTCATAGAAACAGAATATATACCAAGACCATTATTAATGAGCCTACTAACAATAGTATCCTTACCAACTCCAGAAGGACCAGAAATAACAACAAATACACCTTTTTTCATTACAATCACCCTATTCTAAAATTTTAATACTGTTAACAACAATTTGATACTTATCAAATCTTCTTTCTACTCTTCCACTAATCTCTATAATATCATTAATTTTAATATTATTAAATCTACTATAAACATTAGGAAATATTGTTAAACTAACATCACCATATTCATCACTACCTACTACAAAAGCCATAACATCATTATTTTTTGTAGTAGTTTCTCTAATATTACTAATCAAAAGAGCCATCTTAATATTTTTATCAAAGTAATCCTTAATATTCATAGAAGTAACTATATAATCTTTTCTATACTTACTAGCGGGATGGAGAGATAAATAAAATCCTAAAGTTTTAAGTTCCATCTTAATAACATCTTCTTTACTGTATTCATTATATATTTCCATCTCTGGTTTTTCAATTTCAATCATACCAGCATCTTTTGCTATGTCAGCATAGTTAATAACATTATCAATATTTTGAATTAAAGTTTTTCTATTATAACCAAAGGAAATAGCTCCCGCTGATATAAGATTAGTTATAACCCTTTGATTAACAGAAGTACCTTCCATTCTAAGTACAAAATCACAGAAATCAGTAAATTTACCATTTTCTCTTTCATGAATAATATCATTACTTACAGATGTACCAACATTACTAATAATAGACAAAGGACATCTAATAAAATTATCATAAGCAAAGTACTTATCAGTACTCTCATTAATATCAGGAGGCAAAATAGTAATACCACTCATTCTTGCTCTATTCAAATATATGTTTGTTTTAGCATTATTACCAATAACATTAGTAAGCATAGCGGATATAAAATATTTAAGAAAATAAGTTTTAATAAATGCCATTTTATAAGCAGTAACAGCATATGATATAGAATGTGCTTTATTAAATCCATAATTAGCAAACTTAAGAATTAAATCATATACTTTATTTGCAATATCTTCACTATAACCATTTTCTAAAGAGCCTTTAATAAATTTAGGCCTCTCCTCTAAAATAATAGATTCCTTCTTTTTAGACATAGCTCTTCTTAAGATATCAGCCTCTCCATATGAATAACCAGCCATTCTTCTTACTATTTGCATAATTTGTTCCTGGTAAATAATAATACCATAAGTTGGCTTTAAAATATCTTCTAAATCAGGATGAATATAATCTATTACCTCTTTTCCTTCTCGTCTTCTGATAAAACTATCAATATTATCCATAGGCCCTGGCCTATATAAAGCCAAAGCAGTAGCAATATCCTCAAATGACTTAACCTTAAGCTTAGATAAAAATCTCTTCATACCAGTAGATTCAAATTGAAAAATACCATCAGTATCAACATTATAAAATATATCTAATGTTTTCTTATCATCCAAAGGAATTTTATCAAAACTAATATTAATATTTTCTTTTCTTCTGATCTCATCAATAACATTACTCATTAAAGTAAGATTATCAAGCCCTAAAAAGTCCATTTTTAGTAGCCCTAAAGGTTCCAAATAATCTTTAGAAAAAGCAGTAGTATAAATACCAATAGGATTCTTATATAAAGGAATAATCTCATCAATATCACACCTGCTCATAACAATACCAGCGGCATGTATAGATATATGTCTAGGAAGCCCTTCTAATTTCAAAGCAATATCATAAAGTTTTTTATATTCACTTCTTGAATTAATAAGCCTATGAAATTTAGCATCATTAACATAAGAGCCCTTTAGTTCCTTAGAAGTAATACTTTTAGCAAGATCATCTATAATAGGAAGTGATAAATTCATACATCTACCTAAATCTCTTATTACTTGTTTAGCCCCTAAAGTATTAAAAGTAATAATTCCAGTAGCTCTCTTTTCACCATATTTATGAGTAACATAATCAATAACCAAATTTCTTTTTTCACTATCAAAATCAACATCAATATCAGGCATAGTAACTCTTTCAGGATTTAAAAATCTTTCAAACAACAAATCATATTTAATTGGATCAATCTCCGTAATACCAATAGAATAACTAACAAGACTACCAGCGGCACTACCTCTACCAGGACCAACTAAAATATTATTAAATTTAGCATACTTAACATAGTCCCAAACAACTAGAAAATAGTTACAAAATCCCATTCGATTAATAACATCAAGTTCATAATTAAGTCTCTTTTGATATATCTCACTAACATTACCATTAAGTCTTTTATTTAATCCCTTATTACATAAGTTAGTCAAAAATTCAAAAGCATTAATATTCTCATCATATATAGGCAATAAATTACTATTATATTCAAAAGAAACATTACATACATCTTCAATATATTTCATATTTGAAATAATATTATTAGGAACAAAACTATCAAATTCTTCCTTAGTAAGAAGATGTCTTCCCTTATAAGTACCAAGTTCAAACTCCCCTAGCTTCTTATCTTCACGTATCATAATTAAATAATCTAAATACTTATAGTCATTCCTATCAATATAACAAGTATCATTAATAAATACTTTGTTATCATCAATATTATTAATATCATCTAAACTACTATATCCAATAAAATATTCATCATAAATACTAATAATCCTCTTATCAAAACATTCATAAGGAATAATAAGAATAATATCTTTATTATATAGTTTCAAAACATCTTCATTTATATTATCTTCTGATATTAAAGTAGATAATTTAATCAAATTTTTATAACCATTATTATTCTTAGCAAGTAATATAAATCTTTTATCATCAAATAAAATCTCAATACCAATAATAGGTTTAATATTATATTTAAGACAAGTCAAATAAAACTCATATGAACCAAACATATTATTAGTATCAGTAATAGCTAAAGAGGAATAGCCAAGTTCTTTAGCTCTACTAACAAGTGCTTCTATTTTATTTAAACTACCCAAAATAGAATAACTAGTTTTCACTTCTAAAGATGTTAACATAACTATCCCTCCTTTATATAAATAAATATAAATTAAAATTAATATCTAAGATTAAAGTAAGCAAGTGCTACTCCTGCTAAAGCAATAAGACCAGCAAGTAAAGCTACACCAGCAAATCCCTGACTTTTAGGACCAATATCCTGTAAAAGAGGATTGGTCTTTACCTTTTTCTTAACTTTAGGTCTGTTAACTAAAGTAACATTACTAGGCATATTAAGAGGAGCATTATCACTCTCAATAACAACTTTAGATTTACCACCATTATCTTCAAAAGTTCTTTCCTTATAATTATTTTCCATTTTTATTCCTCACTTTCTTCTATTTTCCGCAATCATCGTAATATTATCTGTCAAAAATTTAATTCTTTCAATAATTCTTCTAGCCTTAATCCTGCCTTCACTATCATTACTAGCTAAGTGTACTTCCAATTCAGAAATAGTAAGATTAGAAGTAAATAGCGTAGGAAGACCTTCTTGCATTCTATATTGTAAAATAGTTCCTAAAATTTCATCTCTATTCCAACTAGTAACAGTCTCAGCCCCAATATCATCTAAAAGAAGTATTTCAGAATTTTTAACATCATTAAATATTGTTTTAAAATCATCAGAAAAACTTTCTTTTAGTTTTCTCAAAAAATCAGGATAATAAACAATAGCGACTTTTTTCCCTTTTTTTGCTAGTTCATTCATACTAGCGGCTACTAAATAAGTTTTACCACATCCAAAGTTACCTGTCAAGTATAATCCTTTAGTTTTAGTACCAGCTTCACACTTTTTGATAAAAGTAGTAAGCCATTTAATTGCTTCAATTCTATTCTTATCATCCGTATAAATATTTTTCATTGAAGCATTAAGTATTTCACGTGGCATATCAATCATTATAATATTATTTTGATATTCAGTATCCTTATCGAGTTTCTTTTTATATTTACAAGGAATATAAGAAAATACAATTTCATCATTAAGAACACTAGGATAATAAACATGTCCATTAACAGCATTTCGACATTCCAAAATATTCTTACAATTTTTACAATTTTTAATTTCTTTAGCAGAATCAATAATTAAAGAAGTATAACTAACAAGTTTTTCATTAGGCATATCAATATCATTAACAATCTTTCTAAAGTCATCATCTTCATATGCTTTATCAAAATTCTTTTTAAGTTCATAATCATCAAATTTATATTTTTTAATAATATTAGTAGCTTCTTTCATTATTTATACTCCTTTAAAAGTTCTTCTAATTGATTTTCTTCATCACTAGAAATAGAATTCTTAGTAATATTTTTATCAAACCAATCAGGTGTTTTAACATTTATATTTTCATTTTTAATAACTTTTTTATTTCTTTTCTTATGTTCTTTTTCAGCGGTACTCATAGCTTCCTCAACAGTTTCAATACCAAGTCGTTGCCATTCTCCTGCTAAAGTTTCAACGTAATTCCTAGTTAATTTTTTGTTGTTAACATTAAGAATGTAGTCTATAAGAACATTAACAACTCCAGGTTTAAGTTTATAGTCAACAAGCAAATCTTCAAGTAGCTTTAAATCTCTTCTTGTAGGTTCACTACCATTATTCTTTTTAATAAGTAGTTCCCTTGGAGAAATAGTTTCAAAAGTATAAATCATTTTAGCCCTATTAGAAGTATCTCCAACAGGCTTTCTAAGATATTCAGGTTGACTATTATCAATAATAGTAGGAAGAATACCACCATTATCAAATTGATAATAATTCCTAGAACTCTTTCTTAAAAGTTCTCTATTAATGGTTCCCCTTTCATTTAAACAGCCCTTAATAATATTTGACATATGAATAGCATCAATATCATATATAAAAGATAAATTAATAATAAGCTCTTTAATCTCCTTAGTAAATACCCTATTAACATCTATATTTTTAGGCATAGAATTAATAAGAAAGTTAAAATCAAAATTACTATTAATATTAAGTTTAAGTTTATTGTATTTCCTAATATCATCTAAAGATAAGTCATAACTAGTCATACCAGTAGACTCAAAGACATCATTAAAGCTTTTAGTAATATCATTATAATTACTAGTATTAAATCTAGGTAATTTATAAGCTTTAACCAAATTATCATATTCAATCTTTCCTATATTACTATATAATACAATATTAAGTATTGGATGAGATAAAAATTCAGTAGCACTAGCAGGAGAATATAGTTCATATATATAATTGTTTACTTCCCCTTCTTTAACCAATGTTTTAATAAGCCCGATTGCTTCTAACTTAGATCTATTATCATATATTTCATTAATGGTCATTCTAAGACTAGATACCAATTTTTGATGGGAAAAGTCTTTACTTACTATTTGAGAATTATCAAGGGATGACCAAAGACAAAAATACAGCATAACAGCATCCGCACCAATAATAGGCAAATAAAGATCAGTAAGTATTTTTCTATCCTCGTCATGGAGAATAGTCTTATTAATAACAACATAAGTATCAGCGGGTAATAAAGTATATTTCTCCATAACAACACTTCCTTACACATATTGTATAATAAAAAATATCAAAAGTAAAGAATAAAGAAGTACTATTTTTCTATTTTATTTATCATAATATAAAGGTATAATAAAACAAAAAAATCAAAGCTTTATTCTTTGATAATAAAACAACTAATTATAATAAGTAAGAAGCCTAATATCAATATTACACTATTATAACCAAATAAAAAAGTAGCAATCATATTAGCAGAAATATGTACAAATATAGGTATCAAAATATCCCTTTTAGTAGAATATAAATAACCATTAACAATACCAATAATAAAAGCAAAAATCATTGTATATATACCAGTATGACATAGTGCAAATATAATAGTAGATAGCCAAATAGACAATTTCCTAGAAAAATAAATCTCTAACTTATTAATAAGACTATATCTAAACAATATTTCTTCAAATATTGGCCCTATAATTGCAGAGGCAATAATATTAATAAAAATATCAATATTAGTAACATCATTAATAATTCCCAATTTAAAAATAATCATATTGTATATAACTGCTATACCAGTACCAAGAAGTACATATGGAAAGTAAAGATTATTACCAATGTTTATGTCAAACATATCTTTTCTATATTTATATATAATATAACAAATCTCAATAAAAATAATAGCTAATGTCCCTATCACAATACCATTATTTTTACCGAATACTAAAATAATACCAATCAAAATTGCATACTGAACAATAAGTAAGACAATTACTTCCCTTATTGATAAGAGAAAATTTCTAACATTATTCATATATCCTCCAATAAAAAAATAAGATAGCTTAAACTTCTAGCTGTCTTATGTATTAAATATTAAGCTTTAACATTAGATTCTACCAAAACATTTATAGCCTGTAAACCTTTAGCAGTCTCAATAAGATCAAATTCAACTATTTGACCTTCAGATAAAGTTTTATAGCCATCCTGTTTAATAGCAGAATAGTGAACAAAAATATCTTCTCCACCTGGATAGTCGATAAATCCATAACCTTTTTCATTATTGAACCATTTAACTCTTCCTTGCACTCTTGCCACCTCACTTTTCTATTTCTACTTCAAGAATATTATAATTCATTGTTGAATATTGATGCAACTAATTAAGTAAGACAAATATCGATAAAAAATTATAAAGCCTAACTTTAACGCGTGCAAACTAATCTTATCACTGGTATCGTATAAAATCAGTTCTAACGCGTCATAATAACAAAAAAGAAATTTAAAGCCAAATAAGTTAACTACAAAGTAATAAAAAAGTAGAAATATTTAATTTCTACTTAATATCAATATTCATAATGTCCAATATTCTATTCAAATCATTTACATTTTCAAAATAAATACTAATTTTTTTACCATTAATCTTAACATTAGTTCCAAGGATATCCTTAAGCTCATCCTCAACTTGAGAATAGTTATAGTTGTTATTATTTATTCTCTTATTTATAGGCATTCTTTTCTTAATATCATCTTTTTTACTAATATCCTCTAATTCGTGAACACTAATATTTTCATGAACAATTCTATCGGCTAGTTTTATAACCTCATCATCATCATCCATTTTACTAAGTACTCTAGCATGTCCCATACTAATATCACCATTTAGTATCATCTCTTGAACGCTTTTAGGTAAATTAAGAAGCCCTAAAGTATTAGTGACATGACTTCTACTTTTACCAATTTTTTGTGCTAAGTCCTCTTGCCTAATATCAAGATTATCAATAATACCTTTATAAGCCCAAGCAAGTTCAATAGCTGTAAGATTTTCTCTTTGAATATTTTCAAGTAAAGATATTTCACGCATCTCATCATCAGTAAACTCTTTTACTATAGCTGGTATTTTTGTTAATCCAGCAATTTTACTAGCTCTAAGTCTACGTTCACCTGCTATAAGATCATATCCTCTAAGGCCCTTCTTTACAATGATTGGTTGAAAAACGCCATAGTTTTTAATAGATTCAGCAAGTTCATTCAAAGCTTCATCATTAAAAGTTTTTCTAGGTTGATAAGGATTAGGCCTTATTTCTGATACAAGAATCTCCTTAATATCATTTTCTTCAGCAGTTTCCATAATATTACTTTCAAAAGTATCAAAATCAAGTACTTCACTAGAAAATAATTCTTCTAACCCCTTACCTAGTGCTTTCTTTTTCTGTTCCATTTCTATCAATAACCTCCTTTGCTAAATTTAAATAAGCAATAGTGCCTTTATTTCTAGGTTCATATTCAAGTATTGGTTTACCATGACTAGGAGCTTCAGCTAGCCTTACTAATCTAGGAATAATAGTATCATAAACCCTCTCTTTAAAGAATCCCTTGATACTTTCAATAACTTCAACACCCAAATTAGTATTAGAGAACATAGTAAGAAGTACTCCTTCAATATCTAAGTTCGGATTAACTTTCCTTTGTGCCAACATAATAGTATTAATAAGCTGCATAATACCCTCTAAAGCAAAATATTCACATTGTACCGGAATAAGTACTGAATCAGCAGCAGCCAAAGCATTAGTAGTAAGAATACCAAGACTAGGAGGACAATCAATTAAAATAAAATCATATTCATCTTTAACTTTACTAAGTTCATCCTTAAGTCTAGTTACCCTATTAAATTTTACTCCTGTTTCTTTCGCTTTTCTCTCAAGTTCGATAAGTTCCATATCTACACCTGCTAGATTTAGATAAGCAGGCAATAAATATAAATTCTTACTTTTAGTTTTAATAATTGAGCCATTAATATCACTCTTCATAGTAAGAACTTCATAAATACTACTAGAGATATCTCCTTTATCAACTCCAACTCCTGTAGTAGCATTTCCCTGCGGATCCAAATCCACAAGTAAAACTTTTTTATTTAAAACTCCTAAAGAGGCAGATAAATTTATACTAGTAGTGGTTTTACCAACACCACCCTTTTGGTTTACAATTGCAATAATTTTTCCCATAATGTCACCTTATTTTCCTCAATTACAATTGTATCAAAAAAAGTCAAAAAAAGAAAGTAGTTTTTAAATATTTTATAATATCATTAAAAACATAATCAAAGTCTATATATAAAAGTTCTAAAAATCACTTGACATAATTAAAATTAAAATATATAATAAAGTAGCATTTGACTTGGAGGTGTATTATATAATGAAAAGAACTTATCAACCAAATAATAGAAAAAAAGCAAAAAAACATGGTTTCTTTGCTAGAGTTAAAGGTAATGTTTTAAAGAAAAGAAGAGCTAAAAAAAGAAAAAAATTATGTGCATAATTTTGTTTTCTTTTTTTCTTTTTATCTAATATGAAAAAAATAGATATAATAAAATCATCTCGTGAATACACAGAGATAATAAATTTAGGTAATGCTAAAAAAAGTAAATACTTCAGCATCTATTATCGAAAGAATAACAAAGATAATAGATATGGTATCACAGTACCAAAGAAAACAGATACTGCTGTTGGAAGAAATAAAATAAAAAGAAGGGCAAAAAACATTATCGATAACAATAAAAACACTATACAAAACGGTTATGACTATGTTATAATTGTTAGGAAAGGCATATTAGAATTAACGTATAAAGATATGGAAAAAGAATTGTTAAAACTAATAAAAAGTATAGGTGATTAATTTGAAAAAGAAAAATGCAAAAGTACTACTATTAATAATAAGTTTAATAATGCTTACTGGATGTACTAAAACATTAACAGACGAAAATAAAAAAGCAGTAAAATTTGAGGATACTGGAAAAACTTTAACAGAAAATGTTTTATGTAGACCAACCGAAGAAAAAGTAATAGAACTATATAAGGAAAATGGAGTAGATACAGACAAACTACCAGTTTGCGAAAACTTCAAACCATTTGACAATTATGAAGGCCTATGGACAACCATATTTGTAAAACCACTTGCTTGGTTATTAATAAAGGTTGGCGCATTGTTAACTAGTATAAATCTAAGTAAAGGATTAGCAAATGGATTAGCTATAATATTATCAGGTTTAGCTATAAGACTTATATTAGCACCATTTACTAAAAAAACTGCTATGCAATCAGAAAAATTAAAAGAAATTCAACCACAATTAACAAAATTAGAAGCTAAGTATAAAAATAGAACAAGTGAAGAAGATCAAAAAAGAAAAGCAGAAGAAATGATGATGATTTATCAAAAAAATAAAATAAATCCATTTTCAAGTTGCTTACTATCATTTATTCAAATACCACTATTATTTGCATACTTAGAAGCCATAAATAGAACTCCAGTAATATTTGAAAATAAATTTCTAAGTTTAGACATGGGAACTACTATGTCACATGGATTATTTTCTAGCAATTGGTATGCATATTTAATATTCTTACTACTAATACTAGGAACATCATATCTATCATTTAGAAAAACATTAAAAGATCAAACAGCTATGCAAGGACAAATGAAAGGTACCATTTACTTTATGTTAGCTATGATAGCCATAGCAACATTCAGTTTACCAGTAGCATTAGGATTATATTGGATAACTTCATCAATGTTTACTGTAGTTCAAAATAAACTAGTTGAAGGAAAGAAGGCTAAGAAGTAATGAAGACATATACGTTTGAAGGAAAAACAAAAGAAGCTGCTGTAGAGTTAGCATTAGAAGAATTAAAAATAAGTGAAGAAGACCTAATAATAAATAATATTACAGAAAAATCAGGATTATTAAAAAAATCAGTTGAAATAGAAGTATTAAATATAAATGAAATAATAACATTTATCAAAGAAACAATAAGTAAAATAACAAAATTAATGGGAACTGAATCAAATCTTGAAGTAAGAAGAAGAGACAATAGTATTTCAGTAACAATTTTCTCAGATAATAATTCAATTCTAATTGGAAAAAATGGAAAAAATGTAGCAGCTCTACAATTAATAATAAGACAAATGGTAAATTCAAAATTAAAAGAACATTTATCAATAATTATAGATGTTGGAAACTATAAAGAGAAAAGAGTTAAAAGTATTGAAATATTAGCTAAAAGATTAGCTAGAGAAGCTCATAAAACTAAAACAGAAGTAACTATGGATAGTATGAATTCTTATGAAAGAAGAATTGTTCATTCAGTTTTAGCGGATGATAAATATGTATATACAGAATCAATTGGTGAAGAACCAAATAGAAAAGTAGTAATAAAATTAAAGGAAGAGTAATCTTCTTTTTATTTTTCTTACTACTTGCATATAATAAAGGTATATGTTATAATTGTTCTTCCATAAACGAAAGGAGATGGATAAATGAATTATATAAATGAACTAAAAGAAATTTTAAAGTTAAATAATATTTATGTCCAATTAACGCTTAAAACAATTTTATGTATACTAATAATATATATTATTGAAAAAATAGGCATAAAGTTATTAAAGAAAACCAAGGATGATAAAAAAGAATATAATTATACTCAAAAATTCAAATTAATAATCAAAATAATAATGTATAGTATAATAATCATCATTTGGAGTAGATTTATTAAAGATGCATTAACATTTATAAGTGTCATATCAGCGGCTTTTACAATAGCTCTAAGAGATTTAATATTTAATTTCTTCTGTGGTATATATATTAAAATAAACAAGCCATTTGAAGTTGAAGATCGTATTGAAATAGATGAATATAAAGGCGATGTAGTAAATATAAAAGCCATGAACTTTGAAATATTAGAAGTAGATAATAATGCCTTATCAGGCCAAAGTACAGGCATAATTATCCACTTACCAAATTCAATAATATTTCATTATCCATTAAGAAACTATAATAAAGCCTTTAAATATATTTGGGATGAAATAACCATCAATGTTCCACTAGATTGTGATCTAGTAAAAGCAAAAAGCACCATCTATAAAATAGTTAATTCCAACGAGATATTAAAAAAGGTACCAGCAAAGTTAAAAAAACAAATTAATAATGTAACCAATAATTATCGTATATATTATAACCATTATGAGCCAATAATATATACCAAAGTAGAAGATGACCATATATCATTGCAATTAAGATATTTGGTTCATCCAAAAAAAGCCAGATTTGTTGAATCAACTATATGGAACAATATATTAACAGCATATAAAAATAATGAAATAGAATTATATAAATAATAATTCTTTTCTTTTTTCTATAATTGTGCTAAAATACTAAGGAGGAAAGAAGGAATATATTATGAATGATACCATAGCAGCCATATCAACCACTACTGGTATAGGAGCCATATCAATAATAAGATTAAGTGGCCCAGAATCTTTAGAAATAGCTAGCAAAGTATTTACTAAAGATTTAACCAAAGTAGAAACACATACCATTCATTATGGATATATAAAAAATAACAATGAAAAAATAGATGAAGTATTAGTAAGTGTAATGAAAGCCCCAAAAACATTTACTAAAGAAGACATTGTAGAAATAAATTGTCACGGAGGAATAGCTACAACTAATAAAGTATTAGAAATACTTTTAAATAACGGAGCAAGGTTAGCAGAACCTGGAGAATTCACTAAAAGAGCATTCCTAAATGGTAGAATAGACCTATTAGAAGCAGAAGCTACTATGGATTTAATATCATCAAAATCAGATAAAGCAAGAAAAATGTCATTAAATACTTTAACAGGAGAAACTTCTAACTTAATAAAAGATCTTCGTAGTGATATAGTAGGTATCATAAGTAATATTGAAGTAAACATAGATTATCCCGAGTATGAAGATATCGAAGTTCTTACCAATGAAAAAATATTACCAGAAATACAAAAATTCAAAGAAAAATTAGAAAAAATAATAAAAAAATCCCAAGACAGTAAAGTAATCAAAGAAGGTATAAAAGTAGGTATCATAGGCAAACCAAACGTCGGAAAAAGTAGTCTCCTAAATTCACTATTAGAAGAAGAAAAAGCAATAGTTACAAACGTTCCTGGCACTACAAGAGACATAGTAGAAGGAACTATAATATTAGATAATGTAATCTTAAATATTATAGATACCGCTGGTATTAGAGAGTCTGATGACATCGTAGAGAAAATAGGTATAGAAAAAAGTCTAGCAATAATAAATGAAGCGGACTTAGTAATATTTATTTTAAATAACAATGAAAAAATAACAGCAGAAGAAAAAGGATTATTAGAAAAACTAAAAGATAAAAAGAAAATAATAGTAATAAATAAAATAGATCTAGAAAACAAATTAGATAAAAGTATTTTAGATAACTATATAGAAATATCAGCTAAAGAGAATATCGGTATAGAAAAAATAAAAGACGAAATAAAAAGATTATTCAATCTCGGAAAATTAGAAGCAAGTGATCTAACATATATGTCAAATGCTAGAAGTATCAGTCTTCTAGGAAAATCTTTAAATAATATAAATGATGCAATAAGTGAAATAAATAATAATAGCCCAATAGATATTGTAGAATTTCATCTTAAGGATGCATGGAATAACTTAGGAGAAATAATAGGAGAAACATATACTGATGAGTTACTAGATGAACTCTTTAGTCGTTTCTGTTTAGGAAAGTAGGTGAAAGTATATGAATTATGAAATAATAGTAGTAGGTGGAGGCCATGCCGGTTGTGAAGCAGCCGTAGCAGCAGCAAGAAAAGGGCATAAAACTCTATTAGTAACAGGAAATATAAATAACATAGCAACAATGCCATGTAATCCATCTATAGGAGGTTCCGCTAAAGGAATAATAGTTAGAGAAATAGATGCTTTAGGTGGAGTAATGGGTGAAGTAGCAGATAAAACATTAATTCAAATGAAAATGTTAAATTATGCCAAGGGCCCAGCAGTAAAATCACTTCGTGCTCAAGCAGACAAAATAACATATCCAAAAGAAATGTTAAAACTATTAAGACAAGAAAAAAATTTAACTATTAAAGAAGCCATGGTTGAAGATTTAATAGTAAAAGATAATACCGTATATGGAGTAGTATTAGCCACAGGAGAAAATATAACATCAAATGCAGTTATATTAACAACAGGAACTTATTTAAAATCAGATATTCTAATAGGAAACACTAGAACAAGAAGTGGTCCACACAATGAAAAACCATCAATGCATTTATCAGATAATTTAAAAAAGTATGGCTTTAAAATATTAAGATTAAAAACAGGAACTCCACCACGAATAGATAGAAGTACCATAGATTTTACAAAGACTAAAAGAGAAGATGGTGATAAAAAATACTATACATTTTCTCATACTAATAAACCAGTCTATGATATAAATGCACAAGAACCATGTTACTTAATATATACAACAGAAGAAACAAAAAAAATCATATATGATAATCTAAACAAGTCAAGCATGTACGGAGGACTAGACGATATAACTGGTGTTGGGCCTAGATATTGTCCATCCATAGAAGATAAAATGGTAAGGTTCAGTGATAAAGATAAACACCAATTATTCTTAGAACCAGAAAGCCTATACTATGATGATATATATCTTCAAGGTTTCTCTACAAGTATGCCAAAAGAAATTCAAGAAAAAATGGTTCATTCATTACCAGGATTAGAAAACGCTAAAATATTAAGATATGCCTATGCTATAGAATATGATGCCATCTATCCAACACAAGTAAAACCAAATCTAGAAACAAAAGTATTAAATGGCTTATTTACAGCAGGACAAATAAATGGAACCAGTGGTTACGAAGAAGCAGCTTGTCAAGGCTTAATAGCAGGAATAAATGCTTCATTAAAATTAGAAAATAAAGAACCATTAATTCTAAAAAGAAATGAAGCATATATAGGAGTACTAATTGACGACTTAGTAACAAAAGGAACCAAAGAACCATATCGTATGTTAACATCACGAGCAGAATATAGATTACTACTAAGACATGATAATAGTGATTTAAGATTAAGAGAATATGGTCACAAAGTAGGACTAATAAATGGTGAAAAGTATGATAAATTTACAAATAAAAAAAATAATATCGAAGAGTTAAAAAATAAACTAAAAGAAACAAAAATAAAAGTAGACAACGAAAAAAGAAGAGTAACAACATCAGTATATGATTACTTAAAAAATCCTACGTCAAATCTAAAAGCAATAATAGAAACATATAACCTAGATTTAAATTACGATGACGATGTTATAGAAGAAGTAGAAATACAAATAAAATACTCTGGATATATAAAGAAAGTAGAACGTGAAGCAGAAAAAATGCTAAAGAACAGCGAAAAACAAATACCTGAAGATATAGATTATGATAAAGTTCCAAATCTAGCTAGTGAAGCAAGACAAAAATTAAAAGAAGTAAGACCACTAAACATAGCTCAAGCAATAAGAATAAGTGGTGTAAACCCATCTGACATATCTATACTATTAGTATATTTAAGGAAACAATATAATGAATAAAGAAGAATTTATAAAAGAATTAAAAAAACTAAATATAGAACTAAATAACGATACACTAGCTAAATTAGATGAATACTATAATATATTAAATGAAGAAAATAAAAAATATAATCTAACTAGAATAATAACTAAAGAAGAAGTATATCTAAAACACTTCTATGACAGTCTAACCATAACAAAAATAATAAATATTAAAGATCAAAGTATATGTGATTTAGGTTCTGGAGCGGGATTCCCAGGATTAGTTCTAGCTATATGCTTTCCATCTACCAATATAACTTTGATAGAGTCAAATGGAAAAAAATGTTACTTTCTAAATTTAGTAAAAGAAAAATTAAATTTATCAAATGTTACTGTTTTAAATACCAGAATAGAAGAATATGCCAAAATAAACAGAGAAAAATATAGTATAGTAACCGCTAGAGCGGTGGCTCCATTAAAACACTTATTAGAATATGGCATTCCATTAGTAAAAGTAAATGGCTATTTTATAGCAATGAAATCAAATATCGAAAAAGAAGAATATAACATAAATAACTATTTAACCAAATTAAATATTGTAGAAAAAGATAGAATAGTATTTAATCTCCCATTTGAAGACAGTTTAAGAACATTAGTAAAATATCAAAAGCAAAAAGAAACAGACTTAAAATATCCAAGAAAATATAACGAAATATTAAAAAAAGAAATATAAAAATCAAAATTATATTTCTTTCTGTTTATTAAATTAATTAAAACATCTTGAAAAAAGACAAAAATTATAGTATTATTATATTAGTGTAGGAAAGAATACGAAAAGAGGGTATAAGTATGAAGATGAATAAAGAAGTCGTAATGGTTAGATTAACAGATATAATTCCTAATAGATTTCAGCCTAGGTTAACATTTGATGAAGAAGCCTTAAACGAACTAGCAAACTCAATTAGGGAACATGGAATAATACAACCCCTAATATTGAGAGATTTAGGAAGTAAATATGAAATAATAGCCGGAGAAAGAAGATATAAAGCTGCCACATTAGCTGGCTTAACAGAAGTTCCCGCTATAGTAGGAGCAATGGATGATCAAACTAGTGCTGAATTAGCTTTAATAGAAAATATTCAAAGAAAAGACTTATCTGCTATTGAAGAAGCAAAGTCATACAAAAAAATATTAGATATGGGTAACTTTACTCAAGAAGAATTAGCTAAAAGAATGGGTAAAGCACAATCAACAATAGCTAATAAAATGAGACTATTATCTCTAACAAATGAAGTTCAAGTGGCTCTAATGAATAATTTAATATCTGAAAGACATGCTAGATGTTTACTTCAAATAAAAGATGAAGATAAACAAAAAGAAGTATTAAATAAAATAATATCTGAAAGAATGAATGTAAGAGATACTGATAACTATATAAAAAACATGTTAGGAATACCAAATAATACACCGGCTCCAGAACTAGAAACTCATGGAGTAGAGCTACCTAAAGAACTTGTAACACCAGTAGCAGAACCAATACAACCAGTTCCAACACCAGAAGTTAGTAATATCAATATAGAACCAGAAGTTACAAAAAATAATACTATCGAGAATCCTAATGTATATACCCAAACAGACAATAAAGATTTTGTTAACATAGGCAGTTTAAATGAAGATAATAGTGTAAAGAATGCCTTAAATGACTTAAACGTAACAGATAAAACTTCTACTATTTTTAATGATAGCACTTCAAGTATAGAGGAAACACCAAAAATTAACATTCCTAAGCAAGAAAAACAAATAGACAACATGTCTAAAGTAAAATTAGCTACCGCTATTAGACTGGCAAAAGACACTGTAGAAGATATAAAAACAGCAGGTTACAAAGTAACAATGGAAGAAAAAGATTTAGATGATAACTACGAAATAATAATAAAAGTAGAAAAATAATGTATAAATAAAATAAATATCACTCATAATTAAATAGAAAGAGTGATATTTTTTATGAAAAAGATAATAATAATTTTAACATTAATAGTAGCATTTTTAATGTATAATAATATAAAAGAAGATACTATTGTCATACCATCTACTGCTATCAGATTAAGAGTAATTCCAAATAGCAATTCATCACAAGACCAATATATAAAAGGAAAAGTAAAAGAGTATTTAGAAGATAATACTTATAAATTAATAAAAGATGAAGATAACATAGATGTAGCTAGAAGTAAAATAAAAAACAATATACCAACAATAAAAGAAAATGTTAATAAAATATTTAAGGAAAATAATTATACCATGCCTTATGATATAAATTATGGTTATAACTATTTTCCGGAGAAACAATATCAAGGTATAAAATACAACGAAGGATATTACGAATCAATTGTAATAAGCATTGGAGATGCCAAAGGAGACAATTGGTGGTGTGTCTTGTTTCCTAATTTGTGTTTAGCAGATTACGAAAGTAATGACGAAAATGAATATAAATTATGGGTAGCAGAAAAAGTAAAAAAAATATTTAATTAAAAAAAGCATACATTTAAATAGGTGATAACATTGAAAATAATAACAATTATTTTAATAGCCATAAGCCTATCAATGGATGCTTTTTCATTAGCTTTAATCTATGGTACTCAAGGACTACCAAAAAAACATAAATTATTACTAGCCACGATTGTCGGTTTATATCATTTAATAATGCCATTAATTGGACTAACAATAGGAAAATATATAGAAAATAGAATAATATTTAATTCAACAATAGTTGTTGGTATTATACTATCACTTATAGCCATTGAAATGATAATATCAAGTTTTAAAGAAAAAGAAGAAAAATTTCTAATAAGTATACCAGGGTACTTAATATTTGGATTATCAGTAAGCATAGATAGTTTGACTACAGGTATAGGATTACCTGCTATTACAAATAAATCCCTATTAGCAGCTTCAATATTTTCTATAATAAGTTTTATATTTACATACTTAGGTTTAAATCTAGGAAATATTTTAAACAAAAAATATGGTAAAGTATCAACATTAATAGGAGGCTTAATATTATTAACAATAGGAATAACATATATGTTTAAATAATATTGTAAAAAAACTGTCAAAAAAAATATAAAGAATTGACTAAATACTATAGAAATATTAAAATTAATTTAAGAGAAACAAAACAAATATAAATAGATTATCTAGTATATCTTTTATTAAGGAAGGAGTAACTATGACCAAAATAAAAATAGAGGGTGGTCACAAACTAACAGGCGAAATACAAGTAAGTGGAGCTAAAAATAGTGCCGTAGCCCTAATACCTGCAGCTATCTTATGTGATGAAGAAGTAAAAATAACCAATGTCCCAAATATATCTGATGTAAATTCATTAGAAGAAATATTAAACTATTTAAATGCCAAAATAATAAGAGAAGAAAACGAAGTTACAATCGATTCTTCTCATATAATAAATAAAGAAATACCAGAAGAAATGTCTCAAAAACTAAGAGCCTCATATTATTTTATGTCCTCACTATTAGGAAAATATAAACATGTAGAAATGTATTTTCCTGGCGGCTGCTCCATTGGTGAAAGACCAATAGATCAAACACTAAAAGGCTATCGTGCTCTAGGAGCAACCGTAGTAGAAGAAGGTAACAGATATGTTATTGACGCCAAGGAATTAAAAGCCGCCAATATATATCTAGATATGCCAAGTGTAGGAGCAACCATAAATATAATGCTAGTGGCTGTAAAAGCAAAAGGAACAACAATCATAGAAAATGTAGCCAAAGAACCAGAAATAGTTAATGTAGCAACATTTTTAAACAATATGGGAGCCAAAATAATTGGAGCTGGTACCAACAAAATAAAAATAACAGGAGTAGAATATTTACATAAGTCATATCATGAAGTAATTCCTGACAGAATAGAAGCCGGAACCTTTGTCATAATAGGCTCACTTTTAGGAGAAAATTTAAGAATTAAAAATATCATACCTTCTCATATAGAATCATTAACTTCTAAATTAATAGAAGCAGGAGTAAATCTAAAAATAGGAGAAGATTATATATATGTAAACAGTAGCAATAAATATAAAGCAATAAATATCAAAACATTACCATATCCAGGCTTCCCAACAGATTTACAACAACCAATAATACCATTTTTAACTCAATGTCACGGTACAAGTACTGTTGAAGAAACAATATATGAAAATAGATTTCAAAACATTTATGATACTAACAGAATGGGAGCTAGTATAATTGTAAAAAATAATAAAATAGCCAAAGTAAAAGGAATAACACCACTTCAAGGAAAAAATGTAACAGCAACAGATCTAAGAGGTGGAGCTTCTATGCTAATATGTGGTCTTATAGCCGATGGTACTACCACAATAGATAATGTAAAATATATACTAAGGGGCTATGACGATATTTGTGGTAAGCTAACTAAAGTAGGTGCTAAAATAGAATTAATATAAATATACTTAATTAGGAGGATTATGAAAAAAGTATTTTTAATATTAATTCTTTTTTTATCATGCTACATAATATATAACAATACAGTGGATAATAAAATGTATTATTTAACAATAGGAGACTTTCTTTCAAAAGGAACAAACGAATATGGTATATCATCATATGGATACAGCGACTTCATCAAAGATTATTTATATAAAACAAAGAAACTAAAAGAATATAACAAAACATTTACTGATAATGATTATCGTATTTCAGATATCGTAAGAATATTAGAATATAACGAGTCAAAAAATAATGAAACACTAAATAGATTAATAAAAAAAGCAGACATAATAACCATATCACTAGGTATGAACGATTTATATTACAAATTAGACAACAATCAAAAAATATACACATACATAGACAACATGTTATTAGATTATGATAAGATATTAAATTACATAAATAAATTCCATCATAATGAAGTATTCATACTAGGCTATTATAATACATCAGGTCAAGATAACGATATTTTTGAATATGCCAATTACAATCTAAAAAAAACATGCGATAAATATAAATTCACTTATATAAATTTATCAGATATTTTCAATAATAATCCAAAATATTTCTCTAAAAGCAACAATTTTACCCCAAATATCAAAGGATATGAAAAAATTTCACAAATAATAGTTGAAAAAATAAAAAATAACTGATATAATATACCATGTAATTTTATTACTATGACTTTTTGTCATGGCGGAAGGAGAGAAAATATGAAAAAAGATATACATCCAAAACAAAAAATGACTAAATTTGTATGTGCTTGTGGAAATGTAATAGAAGCAGTTTCAACAAGAGAAGAAGATACATTTCCTATAGAAGTATGTTCAGAATGTCATCCATTTTATACTGGAAAGCAAAATTTAGGATCTAAAAAAGGACAAGTTGAAAAGTTCAACAAAAAATTTGGTTTTACTACTGAAAAATAATGTGATTAATTCACATTTTTTCTTTTTTATGTTATAATTATCTCGAGTGATAAAAATGAAGAACGGTAAAGAAAAAATAAAAAAACTATTAAAGATAATAAAGAAAGACTATCCAGTAGAAACATTCTTTATTATATCTAATTTAATTAACGGGTTAATAATAAGAATAGTGACTGTAAAAAATGGCCTATTTATATCTCCTTTATTAGTAGATTTAGGCTTTCTAATATTAGTTACATTAATCTCATTAACAATAAAAAAAGAAAAACGTATAAGATATTTTATTACACTATCAATAATATTTAATATAGTATGCATAGTCAATAGCATCTATTATCATTACTATAGTTCTTTTGCATCAATATCATTAATTGCTAACATAACTTTTGCTTCAGATGTAAGCGATGCAATAGTCGAAAACGTATTAAAAGCAGTTGACCTAATATACATATGGCAAACAATAACCTTAGTTATTATTTATAAAAAAACAAACAAAAAAGAATACATAAAGCACAAAGAAAATAAAAAGAAATTAGTTAAAACAGGTTTAATAACGTCATTATCTTTATTTGCAGTAGCAGCATTATTTATGCCATTAAATGCTTGGAGTAGATTATATAATTTATGGAATAGAGAATCAGTAGTAATGAATCATGGAATATATGTATATCAGTTAGATGATTTTATTCAAAGTCTAACTCCAAAAATAACAAGTGTTTTAGGACATGATAAAGCATTAAAAAAAGTAACAGACTATTATAAAGAAAATAAATATACACCTAGTAATAACGAATACACAAATATATTTAAAGGAAAAAACATTATAGTAATTCATGCAGAAAGTATGCAAAAATTTGCTATGGATTTAACCTTTAATAACAAAGAAGTAACACCAAATTTAAATAAGCTAGCTAATGAAGGAATATTTTTCAGCAATTTTTATTCTCAAGTTGGCGTAGGAACATCAAGCGATGCAGAATTTACTTTCAATACATCACTAATGCCATCTACTAAAGGAACAGTATTTGTAAACTATTTTGATAGAGACTACATATCAATTCCAAAACTATTAAAAGAACAAGGCTACTATACATATAGTATGCATGCCAATACTGGAGAATTCTGGAATCGTAATACCATGCACAAAAGTCTAGGCTACGATAAATTCTATAGTAAAGACTCATATATAATAGATGAAACAATAGGCTTAGGTCTATCGGATAAATCATTCTTCAGACAATCAGTAGACATAATGAAACAAATAAAAGAAGAAGAAAACAAACCATTTTATAGCCTTCTAATAATGCTAAGTAATCATACACCATTTAGTGACTTAGCCCTAATGGAAGATTATAAAACTACAATAGATGTAACAATAGACAACCAAACAGTAACTAGAGATTATCTAAACAACACAACAATGGGTAACTATTTAAGATCAGTACACTATGCAGATTCAGCTATTGGAGAATTTATAGATAATTTAGATAAAGAAGGATTATTAGAAAATACAGTATTAGTAATATATGGTGATCATGATGCCAGACTAGATTTTGAAGATTTTAATTTACTATATAATTACGATCCAACAACAGATACAATAAAAACAGAAAATGATGAAGGCTATATACCATATACAAAGTATAACTATGAACTAGATCGAAAAGTACCATTTATAATATGGACAAAAGATCAAAATTATAATTTGAATGTAAATACACCAATGGGGATGATAGATGTATTACCAACTCTTGGTAATATGATAGGTATTCACAGTGATTATCAATTAGGAAAAGATATAATGAATTTAAAAGGAGATGACAATACAGTAACATTTATTGATGGCTCTTTTCTAACATCAAAAGTATACTATAATTCACCAAAAGGCGAAATATATTCTATAAATAACGAACCAATAACAGAAGAATACATCAAAGAAAGAGCAAAAAAATCATCAGATTTAATAGAAGTATCAAACGATATAATAACTTATGATTTTATCAAAGAAATCAAAAAACAAAAAGAAGAAAAGTAGTTTGAAGCAGTACCTTAAAATAAATTAATTGGAGGTAAAGATGATAAAATTTATAATATGTGAAGACAATTTAGACACATTAGAAAGAACAAGTCAAACAGTAACAAAATCAATGATGAAATATGATATGGAATACAAAGTATATAAATTCCCAAAATATACTAATGAATTAAAGAAATTAATAAATGAAAATGGAGACGTAAAAATTTATATATTAGATGTAGAATTACCAGGTATTAGTGGTTTAGAAATCGCATCAGAAATTCGTGAAGATGACGATGACAGTATAATAATATTCGCAACAGCCCATCCAGATTACCGAGATGATATATTCTACTCAAGATTAAGTGCAATAGATTACATTCCAAAACAAAAAATGTATTGTGAAAGATTACAAGATACAATAGAATACGTAATAGATAAAAAATATAAAAACAAATCCATAAATATTATATCAAAACATACCCATTGTAAAATATTGTACAAAGAAATAAATTATATAGAAAAGTGCCAAATGCAAAATAAATGTAAAATTCATTTAGTTAATGGAGAGACAAAAGAAGTAACAACATCAATCGCCAAAATGAAAGAGCAATTAGGAAATACATTTTTTCAAACACATAAATCATGCCTTGTAAATTTAAAAAATATAAAAAACATAGATTATAGTAATTGCATAATAACATTTCAAAATGGTGATAAAACAACTCTATTTGCAGTTGCCACAAAAAAGGAGTTGAGAGAACATGCTAGAAATATTTAATGCATTAATAGCATGTCTAATCACTACCATTACTCTATATATAGCAGGCACAATAATATTCGGCAAGTCTAAAAATACTACTTTAAGAAATATATTGGCCATATTAGTATGTACAACATTAATAACTATAATATTCATAAATATGAATGGAATATTAAAAACAATTTTAATGTATGCAGTCATAACATTGGTATTAAAATATATATTTAATATTAATTTTTCAAAGGCTATTTTGTTTTTAATAATGCAAATAATTATATTAATGATACCAGAATTACTAGTGTTATTTTTTACAACGAAAATATTGCAACTTCCAAAAGAAACAATTTATACAAGCTTTGCTGGAAGTGTTTTAGGAAATGTTTGTACTAATTTTTTAACAGTATCAATTATTTTTACATTGCGAAGGCCATTAAAGAAACTACTCAATTATAATTTTTCAACAAATAAAAAAATTATAATTGTATCTATCGTAACTATTACCATTACTGTTTATTTCTTCTTCAAATTAATTGCTGGTTATAAAGTTAATAATAGTGTGATAACATATTTGATGTGTATGATAGCTTTTATAACCATATTATTAACGCTGTATAGAGAAAAAATAGAAAATGAGAGTATTATTAAAAAATATGATGAACTACTAGATGTTATGAAAACATATGAGATTGATATAGAAAATCAAAGAACATTAATTCATGAAAATAGAAATGAATTAATGACCATAAGAAGTAAAGCAATAGATAAAAATGCTTCTAAAGAATTTATAGAATATATGGATAGTGTAATTGGCGATAAAGTAAGTACTAGCATAAGTAAATATTCTAAATTTACACATCTTCCATCAAATGGATTAAAAGGTTTCTTTTATTACAAGTCTATGGAAGCCGAAAGAAGAGGGATAAAAGTATCAACAAATGTTTCTAAAAAAATAGAAAATTCTTTTCTTAAAGATTTAGATACAAAAACATATAAAGATTTGGCTAGATTAATAGGTGTATACTTAGATAATGCTATTGATGCAAGTGAAAAATCAGAAGATAAAAAGCTTGGTATAGAAATATATTTAATAAAAGAAAATATAAAAATAATTATAACAAATACCTTTTCAAATGATGTTGATTTAAGTAAAATTGGAAAAGAAAGATATACAACTAAAGGAAAAAATCATGGCCATGGACTTCTTTTAGTTAGTAGTATTATTCGTAATAATAATAGATTTATTGCTAAGACAAAAGTTGATCAAAACTTATATATACAAGAATTAACTATAAATAAAAATTAAAAATCGGTTCATCTTATGAAACCGACTTTTTTTATTCAACATATAATTATAATATTTTTGTTTTAGATTTGATTTTAATTTTTTAAATTTCTTATTTTTCTAGTAAACTTCTTGGCATTTTAGGCTCGTCTATAAATAATAAAACACAAGCTTTAGTACCTGTAGCAGCCGAAAGCGAACCAAGCCAAGATAATAATGATGCGAACATTTCTTTACCTCCTTTTTATTTTATTAGCCATATAAATTAATAATTATAAACATCATATGTCTTATAATTATCATATGGCAATTGAAACACCCTATATGTAAAAGGATGAATCATCATAGTAGCAGCCAAAAGCCCCATAAACAAATAATTGCTTATAATCTTATCTTTAAATATAAATATAATGATTATATATATAAAACTTACAATAATCGAAAAAATTTTATAAATTCTTCTTTTTTTTGCATTAATAAGTGGCCTTTTATAAGTATCCGCAGGAGCATATAATATCATACAAATAAAAGCTACCAAGGAAAGGACAAGTTTAACATATATATTGATATCAACATATTTACATAATATAGCACCACCAACAAATACTGAGATAGATATTAAATAGCAGTGCCAACTTTTTTTAGCATGCATTCCAAACGCTGTTGTTCTAAGTAAGTTATAGAAGAACAATAATATAATAAGTTCCTTTAATACCCCTATAACATAAGCAATACTAAATATAACAATCAACTTAGTAAAAGTAAGATAAATAGCTTCAAGACCATATTCAATCTCATCTAACTTATCTTGATTATATTCCGGATATTTACTCTTAACAGAATTCATACACCATTTTAATATTTTACCCTTCATTTCTACCTCACGCTATGAGTATAACACCAAGCAAAAATTAAAATTACATATTATACCATTATTAAACAAAAATATTATATAATTAAAAATGTTAACAACAGAGTAACAAAAATAATATCTTGTTATAACAAAAAAAATGTAGTATAATGTATAAGAGGTGGAAACAATGGGAATGGAAACATATCAATATATAATTATATTAGCTATATTATTAATAATCGCTTTTGCAATAGTAAAAATGAATAAAAAGGATGTAAAATTAGAATTAAACAAATTAGTAGAATTATTGGGAGGAAAAGATAATATCCTTGATACAGAAGTAGAAATGTCTAGATTTAAAGTGACTCTAAAAGATATATCTAAAGCTAATAAAGAAGGAATTATCAAGTTAGGTGCCAAAGGTGTAGTAGAAATAGATGATCAATTAAAAATAATTCTAGGTAATAATGCTAAAAAATTAAAAAAATATATCGATGATTTGAAATAAAACAGAAGAACTTACAAAAAGTTCTTTTTTTCGACACCATTCGACAAAATTTGACAAAATAAAAATATATAATATTGTTGAAGGTGAAAAAATGAGTATAACAATAGTAGAAAATATAATTTTAAATATAATATTAGTGGTTTTTCCACTTTTAGTATACTTAGTCTTAGTAATATATAATGATAATACAAGTAAGAAAAATAATAGTAATTTAATGACAATAACATTAATAACATCACTTTATTTATGTATAAGATTTGGCTCCTTAGAGCCAAACACAAAAGTACTTTTATTCTGCAATATACCAATAGTTATAGCCTATATGCAAAAGAAACCAATATTAGCCATTATGTTATCTTTAGCAAATATAATATATTGCTATTATATGTTTAATTCATTAATGATAATAATTATAATAAAGTATATATCTTACCTGATTCTATATTTATGTGCCAGAAAAAAGAATCTCAGTGTCAATGGTTTTATACTGTCTATAGCGGTAATTCAAGGATTTTTTCTATCATTTGAATATTTCTTCAGAACAACAAATATAACAATAAACGATTTTATGGAATTAATGATATTAGTATTTGTATATTACTTTGTAACATTTGCCATAGTTTATATATTTAGAGTTACTCAAAAAGTAGAGTCATTAAACAAGACAGTAAAACTTTTAGAAAAAGATAAAATGGTTAAAGATGGTTTGTTCAAATTAACTCACGAAATAAAAAATCCATTAGCGGTTTGTAAAGGATATTTAGATATGATAAATTTAGATAATAAAGAAAAAAGTAATAAATATATATCTATTATGAAGCAAGAAATAAACAGAAGTTTAAATATAATGTCCGACTTCATGGATTTCAACAAAATTAAAGTAGTAAAAGAACAAATAGAATTAAACCTTTTATTAGAAGATATATATGATTGTTTTAAAATAATAATAAAATCTAAAAATACAAATCTTATATATAATGATAGAGAGGGAGAAGAAATATATTTTCAGGGAGACTATGAAAGATTAAAACAAGTAATAATAAATTTATTAAAAAACAGTTTAGAATCAATTGAAGATAAAGGAAGAATAGAATTGTCCTCTAATATATATAAAAAACATTTAGATATAATAGTGGAAGATAATGGTATAGGAATGACCAAAGAAGAACTAGAAAAAGTAACAGAAATGTTTTATACAACAAAACCAACCGGTAGTGGTTTAGGAGTAGCACTATCAAACGAAATAATAAAAGCTCATAATGGAGAATTAATATATACATCGGAAAAAAATAAAGGAACAAAAGTAACAATAAGATTACCATACAATGGCTAATCTTCTTTTATTTATAAATAATATCTGCTATAATATTTTATAGAAGGAGTTTAACTATGGAAGATATATTTATAAACAGACTACCAACTATAGATTTACATGGCTACGATACAGCATCAGCCAAAGTAGCTACCAATGATTTTATAAGTGATAATATAATTTTAAAAAAAGATAAAATAATAATAATACATGGTATAGGTACAGGCCTAGTAAGACAGGCAGTACATGAAGTTTTATCACAAAATAAATATGTATCAGAATATCATACATTAAACCTCAATAATGGTTGCACAATAGCATATTTAATTATTGACAACAAATAGTTAGTATGCTATAATAAGGGCAATTTTGGAAGGTATATATGCACAAAAGTAAAGATATAGTAGATTTAATTAATAATATAAATGATTTAATAAAAAGCATAATAATCATAGTACTATTAATAATCATATGCACTATAATATTTATTGATAGCATATAACCAATAGGGAGGTTTATTATGGAAGATGAAAATAGAATAAATTGGTTAGGCCTATTTATTAAAATAGTAATCATATTTATATTCGCCTTAATCATCGTATGGTTAGTAGTAAAAATAATTGGTAGAAATAAATTATCTGATACATTTAAAAATAATATTAATAGTATGGAGTCTGTAGCGGTAGAATACTTCAAAGGAGAAGATTTACCACTAAGTAAAGGACAAAGTAAAAAAATAACATTACAAGAGATGATAGATAAAAATCTAATATTATCAATAAATAAGGATGGTTCTAGTACTTGCGATACCAAAAATAGTTATTCAAAAATAACAAGACAAAAAGACAAGTATAAATTAGAAACAACACTAAAGTGTGGTAAAGAAAAAGATACAATTACAAGAGACTTTTCTCTAAAAGATTGTAAGAATTGTAATCAAAATACTTCCAATAATAGTAGCAAAGATACAAATAGCAATAAAAATAATGATAATACTAATTCACAATCCGATACTAAAGTAGATGAATCAAAAGCCACTTCTGATAATAAGGCAAAAACTACATATTATGAATATGTAAAAGAAACAACTACATATTCAAGCTGGGCAAGAGGAAATGTTACAGGAAATAATATAGAAAATAAATATGAATATTATGGAATAGCTAAAGATACATATTATACATTAGGATATGTTAAAGAAAGTGAAATAGGTAAAACAATTAATTATACAGTTAAATTAGATAAAGTACCAAATAATAAATACTATTTTACAACAATAGAAGATTCAAAATACTATACCGCAGCAGATGAAAGTAAATATACCACTGCTAATAATGTATCATTAGTTAAAAGAAAAAATGATAATAACAATAACATTTCAAAATATTCTTTAGGAGAGCCAAACTTTACATATAAATTAGCACCATATTATAGAAAAGGCTCATATTATGTAGATATAACCATAGTGGTAAATAATACAACTGGCGTTTCATCATATAAAGATAGTAAATTAAATACAAATATTTATTATTTACCAATTAAATTAGATATAAAATTCGCTTCAAATGAAATAACAACTAACAAACCAAGTGGTGATTATGAAACAATAACATACTATAGATATGTTGGAAAAAATAAAGAAACAAAATGGTCTACAGAATCATCACTAGAAGGATATACAAAAACTGGAAATACTAAATCAGAATAATAAAAAGGATTGCAAATAAATGCAATTCTTTTATTTTAATATTTTATCAACAATACCATATTCTAAGGCTTCATCACTATCCATAAAATAATCTCTTTCAGTGTCATTATTAATTATTTCTATATCTTTGCCGGTAGTATCCGCTAAAATATTATTAAGTTTTTTCTTAAGCTTTAATATTCTTTCAGCGGCTATTTTAATTTCAGTCGCTTGCCCTTGAACACCACCTAAAGGTTGATGAATCATAACTTCAGCATTCGGAAGAATACATCTTTTTCCAGGATGCCCTGTTGTCAATAAGAAAGCCGCCATTGAAGCAGCCATACCAACACAAATTGTTGATACATCACTTTTAATAAAATTCATAGTATCATATATTGCCATACCAGCAGTAATACTACCTCCAGGAGAATTAATATAAAGACTAATATCATCATGATTAAGACTATCTAAATATAAAAGCTCTGCTACTACAGTATTAGCGGTATTATCCGTAATCTCACCATTAAGAATAACAATTCTATCCTTTAATAGTCTAGAATAAATATCATAAGCTCTTTCTCCCATTTCATTCTTTTCAATAACAGTAGGAATTAAATTCATTTTTATCACCTACAAATAGTATAATATATTAACACCAATTTAATACATAAAAAAGAATGACAAAATAACTCATTTTATGATATAATATTATATAAAGAATAAGGAGGAATATATGGAAAATATAATATTAACCTTAGATAATGGAAAAAAGAAAGAATTCGTAAAAGGCATAAAACTAAAAGAAGTAATAAATCTATTGAAAGAAGAATATCCTAATGATATTATCTCCGCTAAATATAACAGTAGTATTATAAACTATGAAGATACAATCAATAAAAGTGGAACATTATCACTATATGATATCAATACAAAACAAGGAAATAAAATATATGAAAGAGGACTATTATATCTATTTGAAGTGTCTGCTTTAGAAGTATTAGGAAAAGATACAAAAATAATAGTAAAATACTCATTAGACAAAGGAATATTTTGTAAAATAGATAAAAACATAAACACTACTGATATAACAAATATTAAAAAAATAATGAAAGATAAAGTAAAAGCTTCTCTACCGTTTACCAAAATAGAAACAACTAGAAATGAAGCCATAGAGTATTTTAAAAGTATAAAAAGAGAAGATAAAGTAAGAAATTTATTTTATAATATTTCAGAGTTTGTAACATTATATAAATTAGAAGATACATATAATTATATAATAGGAGATTTACCTAATAACACCTCTGTATTAAAATACTTTGACTTATCATTAATAGAAGGAAAAGGAATAGTAGTAAGATTCCCATCAATATATGATAATTCAAAAGTATTAAAGTATACTCATCACGATAATTATTTTAATAGTTTAGAAGAATATTCAGAATGGGGTAATAAATTAAATATAAACAACTTAGGAGAACTAAATGATTACATATCAAATAGTAATAGTGGTAACTTAATTCAATTATCAGAAATAATGCAAGACTATAAATTATTAAATATAGCGGAGGAAATAGTATTAAATAAAGATGACTACAAGGTAATATTATTATCGGGACCATCAAGCTCAGGAAAAACAACAACCTCAATGAAATTATCTTTATATTTAAAGAGTTTGGGATTAAACCCCACTCATTTATCTATGGATGATTATTTTTTAGAAAGAGATGAAACGCCATTAGGACCAAATGGTAAGCCAGATTTTGAATCACTAAATGCCTTAGATATTAAACTATTTGATAGTCAAATAAGCAAACTACTAAAAGGAACAAAAGTAACAGTACCAACATTTAACTTTATAAGTGGAAAAAAAGAATATAAAAGAACTATTCAAATGCAAAAAAATGATATTCTAATTATTGAGGGATTACATGCTTTAAACGAAAATATATTAAAAAATATTCCTAAAAAAAATAAATTTAAAGTATATATAAGCCCATTAACATATTTAAATATAGATAATGATAATAGAATAAGTATGACAGATTTAAGATTATTAAGAAGAATAGTACGAGATAATAGAACTAGAGGATATTCTCCATCAACTACATTAAATAATTGGGAAGATGTAAGAAAAGGTGAAGAAAAATACGTATTCCCATATCAAGATAATGCTAATGTTATGTTTAACACTAGTTTAGCCTATGAATTAGGAGTTCTAAAAACATATGTAGAACCACTACTATATACAGTAAAAGCAGATGATCCAGAATATTTAACTGCCAGAAGGTTATTAGAATTATTAAAATGTGTTCTACCAATATCAAGCGAATCAGTACCACAAATATCAATAATAAGAGAGTTTATTGGGGGAAGCTATTTTGAATAAATAAATCAAAGAGTATATAAGAAAAACAAAAACATATATATTAATAGGTGTATATAATGAATAAATATAAACTATTAATACTAATATGTTTTTTTCTTTTAACAATATCTTTACCTAATGTAACAGCCTCCATTAATAATTTAAATTTATTAGGCAAAATAATTGTATTAGATGCAGGTCATGGTGGTACTGATTCCGGAGCAAAAAATGGTAAAATAGTAGAAAAAGAATTAAATTTATTATTAGTAAAAAAATTAGAAAAAGAATTAATATCACGTGGAGCTACAGTATATTTAACTAGAGAAGAAGATAATGATCTATCAGCAAGAACATCAGAGAGAAAAAGAAGTGACTTATATAATAGAGCCAAATATATAAACACCATAAAACCCAATATGTACATATCAATTCATTTAAATGCTACTACTTCATCATCATGGAAAGGTCTCCAAGTATTTTATAATAAAAATAACGAGGAAAACAAAGTTATTGCAGAAACAATAACAAATAATTTAAAGAACAATATAAATAACATTAGAGAAGTCAAAGAAGAAAATAAATACTATATGTATAAATATATAAAATATCCAGGAGTTCTAATAGAAGCTGGATTTATATCTAATCCTGATGAGAATTATTTATTAAGACAAGAAGAATATCAAAACAAGTTAATCATTTTAATAGCGGACGCAATTGAAAAATATTATCAAAAGTAGCAAAAATACTTTTCAAAAAACCAAAAAAAGTATATACTTATAATAGGTGATGGTATGCAAAAAATATATCTAATATATGATGAATATAATCCACCGGTTGAATGTGATTATGGATTTATAAAAGAGATGATATACTTAGGCTTTTTATATCCACTAAAAAAAAGAAATTATAAAATGTTTTATATCATGCTATTAACCGAAGTAGCAGTATCATCATTAATAATGGCTTTTATACCATTCAAAGTGGGAATCATAACATGTATACTAATGCTACTTTTAACTAACATATTATTCGCAGGAAACTATAATATGATAGTAATAGAGGAACTATTAAAAGAAGGTTATATTCCAATGGATCATAACTCTTCAGAACTATTAATAAAAAAAGGAATATATTTTAAATTACAATAATTTAACTATTTTCTATATTTATACCTTAATTATCCCATAATTAAGTAATATAATGAACATGAGAAAGCAAGGTGAATATAGAAGTATATAAAAGAATAATAGGTGTGTGAACTAATGGAAAAAATATTTAAAACAATAAATGAACAAGTAGAAATATTAAAAGATAAAGGTTTAATTATCGAAGATGAACTAGAAGCAAAAGAAATACTATTAAGAGAAAACTATTTCTTTATTATGGGTTATCGACATCTTTTTATGTCACGTAACAACAAAAGCAAATTCATTTCCGGAACGACCTTTAATGAGGTATATGCTTTATTTGAATTTGATAGAAATTTTAGGAATATAATATTTAAAAATGCTTTAGTTATAGAAAATCAATTAAAATCCGTAATATCATATCAATTATCAAAGAAATATGGTTATCGTGAAAAAGATTATCTAAATCCCAAAAACTTTACTCAAGACCATGATAAGATAAAAAGAGTACATGATTTAATAAATAAAATGAAAAGACAAATTAGAATAAATGCATCAAGTCATAATGCCACTATTCACTATATGAATAATTATGGATATATACCATTATGGGTATTAGTAAAAGTATTATCCTTTGGTATTGTTTGTGAATTATTTACCATATTAAAAAAAGAGGATCAAATAGAAGTAGCGGACATCTTTGGTACAACACCAGAAGTATTACAAGATATATTAATAATTTTATCAAACTATCGTAATCTATGTGCTCATGAAGATATAGTCTTTGAACATAGAACAGAAAGAGTAATACCAGATACCAAGTATCATGAAGAAATGAACATACCTAAAATGGATGGAGAATACATATATGGAAAGAATGATTTATTCGCAGTAATAATAATATTCAAAATATTATTAAATGAAAAAAACTTTAGATTAATGATGAAAGAAATAGAATATGAAATAGAATTATTAGATGGTAAAGTAGATACTATTGAAATAGATAGAGTACTAGATCGAATGGGATTCCCAGAAGATTATATGAATATAATAGGTAGGTGATAATAATGACAAAGAAAAATAATAAAATAATAATTCCATTACTAGTTTTTCTAGCATTTATATTAGGAGCTTCGTGGTCATACCTAGTAATAAATCAATTAAATAAAGGCACAGTAACCACTAGTGGAAGTGGTGGTAGTTATACTATAAATGAAAATAGTATTTCTGGAGCAGTTGAAAAAATATATGATGCCACTGTAACAGTACAAACATATAAGAATGGTTCAGCAGTATCAACAGGTACAGGATTCGTATATAAAAAAGAAGGATCAACAGCCTATATTATGACTAATAATCATGTTATATCAGGAGGAGATTCTGCTAAAGTAGTATTTAGTGATGGTACATCAGCAGATACAAAAATATTAGGTGGTGAGACATATGCAGATATAGCAGTACTTACAGTGTCAGCAGCTAGTATTAAGCAAGTTGCAACATTAGGAAGTACTAAAGACATAAAATTAGGAGATACAACTTTTGCAGTAGGAGCTCCACTTGGTGATACCTATAGTGGTACAGTAACAAAGGGAATACTTTCAGGGAAAGATCGTTTAGTAGCAGTATCATTTTCTGGTACAACTTCAGACTATTATATGAAAGTATTACAAACAGATGCTGCTTTAAATCCAGGTAATAGTGGAGGACCATTATGTAACATTAATGGAGAAGTAATTGGTGTAAATTCATTAAAATTAACCCAAGAAAGTACAACAACAAGTAAATATAGTGTAGAAGGTATGGGCTTTGCTATTCCTATAGAAGATGCATTATCCTATGCTGGTATTATAGAGTCAGGCAAATCTGTATCAAGACCATATTTAGGAGTAAGTATGCTTGATATAACAGATAGTTACTATTTATGGCAGGCAGGTATAAAAGTACCAAAAGATGTTACCGAAGGAGTAGCAGTATTAGAAGTAGTATCATCTTCTCCAGCAGCCAAAGCGGGTTTAGAAAAAGGTGATATCATAATAAAAATTGAAGATGAAAAGATATCTTCAGTAGCCAAATTAAGATATGAATTATATAAACATAATCCAGGAGATACAATTAAAGTAACATATAATAGAGATGGAAAAGAAAATACTGCTGAAGTAACCTTAGAAGAATCAAAATAATCTAGATTAATTCTAGATTTTTTCTTTTATCCACTCGAGCCTTCTAAAACAGAAGTCTTTCGTGGCGTCAAAAAGCCATATATATCTGTCTTTTTGACAAACAATCTTTCAATTATAAACAAAATAATAATGTAAAAAAGACTATAAAACTATTGTATTTTATCCGTAATATTTGTTATAATAAAAGAGAAAAAGAAAGGTGATAAAATGGATGAATATAAAATAACAGTACGCAGTGAAAAAGAAACTATTGCTGTGGCTCAAAATATTGAATCAGAAAAATTTCCAAACATGGTAATATGTTTGAATGGTGATTTAGGTAGCGGTAAAACAGTTTTTTCAAAAGGTTTTGCACAAGCTATGGGTATTGATGATGTAACATCACCAACATTTACAATAATAAAAGAATATATAGGAGAACTACCACTATATCATATGGATGTATATCGTTTAGAAGATTCAAACGAAAATATAGGTATAGAAGAATATTTTGATAAAGGCGGCGTAACCATAATAGAATGGGCTGATATTATAAAAGATATTCTTCCAGAAGAAAGATTGGATATAACTTTCAAAATAGTTGGAGAAAATTCAAGAGTAATGGTATTAACACCACATGGTGAAAAATATGTAAATATTTGTGAGGCTGTAATATGATAAGTTTATTTATAGATACATCTTTAGCAGATGTATCTATTGCCCTACTAAAAGAAAACAAATTATTATCTCAAATACATAACAATATACCAGGAGAGCATTCAATTTATGTAACTAAATATATCGAGGACATATTAAAAGATAATAACTTATCCCCAAAAGATGTTGATGAAATAATTGTAGTAAATGGACCGGGATCATTTACTGGTATAAGAATTGGTGTAACCATAGCTAAAATATTTGCTTACATAAGAAAGATAAGAATAGTAACAATAAGCTCATTAAAAGCAAGAGCAATTGGCCATAATGGAGAATATATTTTATCCAAAATAGATGCCAAACATGGTAATTATTATGTAGGCCTATATGATAAAGATTATAATAAAGTAACTGAAGAATTTATGAATATTACTAAAATAGAAGAATTAGTTAAAAAGTATAAGCCATTACAAGTAGATGAAGAAAGTGAATACCATATTGAGGAAATAGTAAAATATACTAAAAAATTACCAAGTGAAAATCCTCATGCAGTAAATCCAGAATATTTAAAATTACCAGAAGCAATGGAGAAGAAATGTTAAAAGAAGAAAAACTTGAAGATATAAGTCCATTCGCTTATGAAATAACATATATTGAAGACAATAAAATTTTAGGTAGTTTAAAGTATTCATTAATATATGATAGAATGGAGATAGATAATATAATAGTGGAACCATCCCATCGTGGTAAAGGTATAGGAAATAAATTAATGAGTTATTTAATATCCGTAGCCATAGAAAATAGAGTAGATAATATAACCTTAGAAGTAAGAGTAAGTAACGATATAGCACGAAATCTCTATAAAAAATTTAATTTTAACGAAGTAGCCATAAGAAAATATTATTATGGTGATGAAGATGCTATACTAATGGAAAAACAGGTGATGTAAATGAAAGATATATATATATTAGCAATTGAATCAAGTTGTGATGAAACAAGTATGAGTATAATTAAAAATGGCAGAGAAGAAATAGCAACAGTAGTATTAAGCCAAATAGACATACATAAGAATTATGGGGGTGTAGTACCTGAAATAGCTAGTAGAAATCATATAGAAAATATAACTATAGTATTAGATGAAATATTAAATAAATCCAATATGACACTTGATGAAATAGATGCCATTGGAGTAACATATGGACCAGGACTAATCGGGAGTTTATTAATAGGTGTTCAAGCAGCTAAAACAATAGCACTAGTAACAGGCAAACCATTAATACCAGTACATCATATAGCAGGACATATATATGCTAATAATTTAGAAAAAAGATTACAATTTCCATTAATAGCTTTAGTAGTATCAGGTGGCCATAGTGAATTAATTTATATGAAAGAAGACTATTCATTTGAAAGAATAGGAGGAACACTAGATGATGCCGTTGGAGAATGCTATGATAAAGTTGGAAAAGTAATAGGAGTACCATATCCAGGTGGACCAAAAGTAGATAAATTAGCTCACGAAGGAAAAGATACATATGACTTACCATATCCATTAGATGATAAAAGCTATAATTTTAGTTTTAGTGGTATCAAATCAGCGGTAATAAATTTAGTACACAATGAAAAACAAAGAGGAAACGAGATAAATAAAGAAGATTTATGTACAACATTTCAAAATAGAGTAGTAACTATATTAACAAAGAAAACTATGCGTGCCTTAAAAGAATATAATGTTAAAAACCTAATATTAGCAGGAGGAGTATCCGCTAATAAAGGATTAAGAGATTCCTTAGAAGAAGCATGTAAAAAAGAAAATATAGATTTTTCAGTACCACGCATGAGCTATTGTACTGATAATGCCGCTATGATAGGAGCAGCAGCATACTATGCATATAAAAAAGGTATAGTAGCAGATCAAACTTTAACAGCAATGGCAACAGATACATTATATAAATATAAATAAGTGTTATAAATAAGTGATAACACTTATTTTTTTTAAACTTTATAACATTTTTAAATTAACCTATTGCAATAAAAATAAAAATATTATATAATGTAATTATCATAGGATAGGAGGAATAACCAAATATGAATAAAAAAATATATAAAAAAGTAGGGTTACTAAGTATTTCAGTATTAGCAGCTTTATCATTAGCGGTTCCAGTAGAGGCAGCGGATAAAACAAAACAATCTTGTACAGAATATACTAATTATTATTTCTTTAGCGAGATAAATCATAAAAGTTATTTTGAAAACAAAACAAAAGAGATAGTAACAACTGGTGTAAAATATAAAGCATTGCCAGAAAAGGCTTTGAATATAAAAGGTGGTAAAATATGCCTTGGGGAAGATAAAACTGACTGTGATGTATTTAAAGAAGAATGGAAACTAGAAGACTTCTATAAAGAAGTACAAGAAAGACTTAAAGACGATAATTGCGAAAATGGTTGTCTACAAAAAGATAAAGGTAATGTAATGTATTTTGGCGGCGCAGATTGGTACACTATTAAAGATGGTGTGGCTGGAGATGTTATTACAGAAGGTCAAAACTATAATAAACATGATATAAAGGATTTAATTCAAGGAACAATACAGCCAACAACAACAATAAAACGTGCTAAGGTAGATAACTCTGATGAGGATGAATTTCAGATAACAAGAACACATATTATAACTACAGTTATAACTACAGACGGGACTACTACTACTATAGATGGCAACGCTAACTCATTTAAGCATGCCTGGTCTAATGATACAGAAGAATCAGATACTGTACTAGCACCAGCATTATATAAAGTTGTATATGAATTGTGTCAATATAAAGCTGAAATAGATTATATAAATAAAGATACCAAAGAAGAAGTACATGAACCATATAAAAAAGATGATTTGTCAAATGGTGATAAAGATAGTGTAGATTCACCAAAAGTAGATGGATGTACATTAGTTGATAAAAATGATAGTACAGTAGATTATACAATAGATAATACAGACTACCAGAAAACAGTTTACTATACTTGTAAAGCTGAAAATCCAGCAGTTAACCCTAAAACAGGTAACGCTTTAATATTTGCTGCTTGGGTAGTAGGTTTAGGAAGTTTAGGATATTCAATATACTGGTTTAAAAAGAACAAAAAAGAAGAAGTTTAATAAATAGAACTTAAAAAGATTATAAAAAAATTATAATCTTTTTTCTTTTTGGACATTCACTATTACAAAAGACTCATTTCTATCATAAAATAAAGTGATTATGAATAGAGGTGAAAAAATGGAATTTATAAATCATAATACAGAATTAATAATAACATTATTAACAATGATCATTAGCTGGATATTAGGATTTATTGCTAAAAAATGCCCTTATATAAACAATAATCTAATCATAATACAAAATATAATAGTAGGTCTTCTAGTTTCAATATTATATTTCATAATAACAAAAGATTTCAACTTAGCAATATCGTTAAGTGGTGTTTTTGCAGAAACAGGATACAATCTTATTCATAATATAGAAAAATTGATTAAGGAGGGTGATAATGGTACCAATAGTGAAAATGATAGTACCTAGCAGTAGATACTATCTAAAATGCCCTTATGAAATGACACCTACTCGTATTGTAGTACATAATACCGCTAATGATGCTTCCGCTAGAAATGAAATAACATACATGACAAATAACGATTATGAAACATCTTTCCACTATGCTGTTGATGACAAAGAAATAGTACAAGGAATAGAAGAAAATAGAAATGGCTGGCATGCATCTGATGGTAATGGTAAAGGCAATAGAGAGGGTATAGCTATTGAAATCTGTTACTCATTGTCTGGTGGCGAAAGATTCATTAAAGCAGAAAAAAATGCCGTAGACTTAATAGTAGATATATTAAATAGATATAATTGGAACATAGATAAAGTAACAAAACATCAGGATTATACTAATAAATATTGTCCACATCGTACACTAGATATGGGATGGGATAGATTTCTAAATATGATAAAAGAAAAATTAAACGAAACTAGAGAAAGACCATTTATAATAGGAGATATAATATATAATACTAGTGATTTATATTTACATGAAACAGCAGGTTACGGTGGCAAATCAATGTTATTAGCCAAAGGTACTAAAGGAGTAGTAAAGAAATATCATTACAACAATAGTTTATACATGGCATTAGGAGATGAAACCTCATATTATGATGCTGCTTGGACAAATGAATTTGAAAAGTTTACAAAAGAAGCACCAGAAGAAGAAAAACCTAGAGTTCAAGAAGAAAATAAAGAGACAAATATGAGAGATGATAAAATAGAAGAAAATGATAACAACAAAGTCCAAGATGAAAATAAAGATACAACAAGAGAAGAAAATAAAGAGACAGAAGAACTACCAGATAATCAAGATAAAAGAGTAAATGCCTTACTTTGGCTAGTAGATAAAATAATATTATTCATAAAACAAGTATTCAGAAAGAGGAAATAACATTCCTCTTTTTAATTTTATATTTCTCCATAAAAATAAATAAAAAATATTACCATCTACACTTCACTATCTTATTAAAGTATGATAAAATTAAAAAGAAAGATGGTGACATAATGAATACACAATTATTAAATAGCGAACAGCAAAAAGCTGTAAATCATATAGATGGACCAATGCTTGTTTTAGCAGGAGCAGGCTCCGGAAAAACAAAAGTACTAACAAATAGAATAGCAAATCTAATTCAAAACGGTATAAGCCCAAGCAATATATTAGCCATAACTTTTACCAATAAAGCCGCTAAAGAAATGAAAGATAGAGAAATATCACTAATAGGAACACTAGCTTATAATATTCAAATATCTACATTTCATTCTTTAGGCTTAAAAATATTAAAAGAAAATTATTCACTTTTAGGATATGATAAAAATTTTACCATTATTGATAGTGATGATGTTTTAACTATAATAAAAAAATTAATGAAAGATTTAAATATGAATAAGGATAAATATAATCCACGAGAATTAAGAAACAAAATAAGTTCAGCAAAAAATGCTATGATGACCACGGATTCTTTTGCTAAAGTAGAATTTGATTATAATGTAGTAGAACTATATCGAAAGTATCAAAAGAAGTTAAAAACCGGTAATTCAGTTGATTTTGATGATCTATTAATTCTTCCAATAAGATTATTCAAAAACTATCCCAATGTTTTAAACGATTATCAAGATAGATATAAATACATTCTAATAGATGAATATCAGGATACCAATGAAGCCCAATATACTTTTAGTAAGTTATTAGCAGCCAAATATCGTAATATCTTTGTTGTAGGAGATAACGATCAAGCAATATATGCTTTTAGAGGGGCCAACTATAAGAACATACTAAACTTTGAAAAAGACTATCCAGAAACCAAAACAATATTACTAGAAGAAAATTATCGTTCCACTAAAACAATATTAAATGCTGCCAATAGCGTTATTAAACATAATAGAGAAAGAAAAGATAAAAACTTATGGAGCAATAATATTGAAGGAGATAAAATAAAGTACAAAGTAGTAACAAATGAAAAAGAAGAAGCTATCTTTGTTGGAGAAGAAATTAAGAAACTATTAGAAAAAGGCATCAAAGAAGAAGACATAGCAATATTATATCGTACTAATGCTCAGTCTCGTGTATTAGAAGAAGAAATGTTAAAAAAGAACATCAAATATCGTGTTGTAGGAAGTTTCTACTTCTATAATAGAAAAGAAATAAAAGACTTGTTATGCTACTTAAGATTAATAAGTAATCATAAAGATGATGTAAGTTTGCTTAGAATAATAAATACTCCTAAAAGAGGAATAGGCGAAAAAACAATAGAGAATTTAACTACTAAAGCTGTAGAAAATAACACGTCTATTTATGATGCTATAGATAGTGGCAAGGAACTAGAATTCAAAAAGTTAATAGAAGAACTAACACTTGCTAGTAGTAGTATAACCCTAACAGAACTAATAGATTTAATACTAGAAAAAAGTGGTATAAAGAAAGAATTACAATCATCTAAGTTACTAGAAGACGAAATAAGATTAGAAAATCTAAATGAGTTTAAAGGTGTAACTAAAAGTTATGAAGAAGAATACGGTTCTGCTACTCTAGAAGATTTTCTAAATGAAATATCTCTAGTAAGTGATATGAGCGAACATCAAGATGGATCAAATAGAGTAAGTTTAATGACTGTTCATTCAGTAAAAGGATTAGAGTTTGATTATGTCTTTTTAGTAGGAATGGAAGAAGGAATATTTCCTCATTATAATGCTATAAATGATGGAAGTAATTCTGCTATTGAAGAAGAAAGAAGACTTTGTTATGTAGCTATAACAAGAGCAAAAAAAGAATTATATATAACTAGTGCCGAGACAAGAATGCTATTTGGAAATACAAATAGAAATATGCCTAGTAGGTTTATTGAAGAAATAGATAAAAAATACTTAGATATTGAAACTAAAGGAAGAATAAGTAATATAGTATCAAAAGTAAAAAAGACAATAGATAAAAACGCAACATATGAAGTAGGAGAACATATATTGCATACCGATTTTGGTGAAGGCATCATTGTAGCGGTAGATAAATCAATAATAACAGTAGCCTTTCCACATCCGATAGGTATAAAGAAACTCATGAAAGGTCATCCAAATATAACAAAATTAGATTAAAGAAATAGAACAAAAGAAGTATCTATTTCTTTTTAATATCATATAATACTACTGGAGGTATATATGGATTATAATATTTTAGTAAATAAAGATAATCCTTTGCCAAGAGCACATATTCCAAATACATTAGTAGATGCAGAAAGTGAATATAAGAAAAATGTATATATAGATAAAAAAGTAAAAGAATCATTTGATAGATTAAAAGAAGCCGCAAAAAGAAATAATTATTTAATAGATATAGAAAGTGGTTATCGAGATTATGACTATCAAGAAAAATTATATAATAAATTATTAGATGAAAAAGGATTTAACTATACAGTAACAAGAATAGCACGTCCTGGTTCATCAGAACATCAAACTGGATTAGCTATTGATTTCTGTGTATATCAAAACGAGAAGTCTTATATTGAACATGAAATAGAAGACTTAATAGAAACAAAATGGGTTCATCAGAATTGTCATAAATATGGTTTTATATTAAGATATCCAGAAGGTAAAGAAGATATAACTAAATATAGTTATGAACCATGGCATCTAAGATTTGTAGGAGATATAGCACCATATATATATAATAACAATTTAACATTAGAAGAATATAAAGAAAGAAAATCTATTTAGGTTTTCTTTTCTTTTTATCGTCTCACACTTTGTTGTTCGTCGTTTTCTAATGCCTGTAGTCATTAGAAAAAAGTTTAGAGCCATTCGTCTCTAAACTTAAGTATTATTTTGCAATAGAATTAGTTGACATATATAAAAATAAGTGGTAATATTTAAATATATGAATATATATTCATATATAGGAGGAATACTATGGCGGAAGAAATAGATATAAATAAATTAAAAAAAAATATGTTAGAAGAAGATACAATAATAGATATAGCAGAGTTATTTAAAGTATTTGCAGATTCAACTAGAGTAAAAATAATAAATGCTCTATTATTAGAAAAATTATGTGTAGGAGATATAGCTACTATAATTAATACAAGTCAATCGGCAGTATCACATCAACTCAGAATATTAAAATCAGCCAAACTAGTAAAATATACTAAAGTAGGAAAAACAGTATATTATGAATTAAGTGATGAACATGTAAAAACATTATTTAATATGGGAAAGGAGCATATAAATGAAATATAAGTATAATATTAAAAATTTAGATTGTGCTAATTGTGCAAAAAAAATAGAAGAAACTTTAAATAAAGATAAAAATATAAAAAGTGCTAGTGTAAATTTTGCTAAACAAACAGTTACTGTGGAAACAAATATATCAGACCCATTTAACTATGTTAAAGATATAGTAGAAAATATAGAACCAGATGCTATATTAAGTAAGGAAGAAATTAAAGAAACTAAAAATAAAGATATTTATAGAATACTATTAGGAGCATTCTTAGGAATATTAGGAATAATAATAAAAAATCCAAAATACTTAAGTATGATATTGATACTTTTAGCTTATATAATATTACTATATAGGACATTAACTACCGCTATTAAACAACTAAAAAATAAAACTATAAATGAAAACTTCTTAGTAACAATATCCACAATAGGAGCTTACTTACTAGGAGAAACACATGAAGGTTTAATGGTAATATTCTTATATGAAATAGGAAAAATGCTAGAAAGCAAAGCCGTAAATAAAAGTCGTAATTCAGTAGCAGAATTAATGAACATTAAAGAAGAAATATCAAATTTAAAAGATAATAACAAAATAAAAGTAGTTCCTACAACTGAAATAAAAGTAGGTGATATTATAGTAGTAAAAGAAGGAGAAAGAGTCCCTTTAGATGGTATAGTAGTAAAGGGCGAAACTATGTTAGATACTAGTGCCTTAACAGGAGAATCTCTTCCCATATCAGTATCAATTGGGGATAAAGTATTATCAGGTAGTATAAATAAAGGTGGTGTATTAGAAATAAAAGTGTCATCATTATATAAAGATTCCACTGTAAATAAAATACTAGAATTAGTAGAAAACGCTACTGAAAGAAAGACAAAAGTAGAAACGATAGTATCCAAATACTCTTCAAAATACACTATAGGAGTAATAATTATAGCCATATTAACAGCACTGTTTCTACCACTATTTACTAATATGACATATACAGATAGTATTTATAAAGGATTAACAATCCTAGTAATATCATGCCCATGTGCTATAGCCATATCTATACCATTATCATACTTTTCTGGCATAGGAGCGGCATCCAAAGAAGGAATATTAATAAAAGGAAGTAACTATTTAGATAGTATTAAAGATATTAAAGAAATAGTATTTGATAAAACAGGAACAATAACTACAGGAGAATTCTATATATCAAAAATAAATATCCACGATAAAAAATACACAGAAGATCAAATAATGGAAATATTCGCAGGTGGAGAATCACTATCAAATCATCCAATCGCTAAATCTGTATTAAAAAATTATACTAAAGAAATAAATCACGAAGATATCAAAGACTATAAAGAAGTATCGGGAAAAGGCATTGAGTTTACATATAAAAAAGATAAAGTAAGAATAGGAAATGCAAAATTCTGCAAAAATAAAGAAGAAAATAGTAATATATATTTAATGATAAATAACTCTATAGTAGCGGATTTAGAAATAAAAGACGAAATAAAAAAAGATGTTGTTAACACAATGCAAGAACTAAAAAACATGAATATAAATATTCACATGTTTACTGGAGATACTAAAGAAAAAGCAACAGAAATAGCCCAGCAAGTAGGTATATATAATATTAACTATAGTATGCTTCCTAGTGATAAGTATACATACTTAGAAGAAATAATAAAAAAGAAAACAGAAAAAAGTATAGTATCATTCGTAGGGGATGGGATAAATGACGCTCCAGTATTAAAATTATCAGATTTAGGAATATCTATGGGTAGTCTAGGGACCGATTCAGCCATTGAAGCATCAGATGTAGTCATAATGAATGATAATCTAGAAAAGATAGTAACAGCAATAAATATATCTAAGAAAACAAATAAAATAATTAAAGAAAACCTAATTTTTGCTTTAGGAGTAAAATTGCTAGTATTAGTATTAACGTTAATAGGATTATCCACTATGTTAGAAGCAGTATTTGCAGATGTTGGTGTAACAGTACTTTGTATATTAAATACATTACGTTTACTAAAAAAATAATAATAGTTGTAATATTAGAAAAAGTAATATATAATGATATTACAATAGGAGGAAAATATGGACATAATAATTGGAATAATATTCATCTCGGTAATAGGAACACTGCTTCACTTTATGTATGAATTCTCAGGACATAATAAAATAGTATCACTTTTTGCAGCGGTCAATGAAAGCACCTGGGAACACATTAAAATAGCTCTAACACCAACATTTATTTGGACTCTTTATGATGGCGCAGTATATGGAATGAATGAAAATTATTTTATAGCTAAAACATCAAGTATCTTAGTAATAATAATCTTAATACCATTACTATTTTACGCTTATCAATTAATAACAAAAAAAGCTATCTTAGTAGTGGATATAATAATATTCTACTTAGCTATAATCTTAAGCAATCTAACATTTAGTTATATAATAAATATAGAACCATTACATTTCTTTTATTCCTATATATCAGTAGTAGTTCTATTCATCATATTTGGATTTTATATGGTATTAACATTATTACCAATAAAAAATTTCTTATTCAAAGATCCAATTACTAAAAGATACGGAATAAGAGGCCATTCACATCATGAACATAAAGAAGATAAATAAAATGATAGAAACATGTTTTAATAACATGTTTTTTCTGTTATAATATAAATAGAACATGGAAGTGAACAAATGAGAAATATATATGATTTAACATTACAAGAATTAGAAGAATACTTTATTCAAATTGGTGAAAAACCATTTAGAGCCACTCAAGTATATGAAGGACTATATAAAAAGAGACTAAATTCATTTGATGAAATGACTAATATTAGCAAAGAACTAAGAGAAAAATTAACTAACGATTTTTCTTTATTTAAAATAAAATTATTAATAAAACAAACAGGTAAAGACGTAAATAAATACCTATTCGAGTTAGAAGATGGTAATAAAATAGAGTCAGTTTTAATGTTTCATGATTATGGAACTAGCATATGTGTATCATCCCAAGTAGGTTGTAATATGACATGTGCTTTCTGTGAAAGTGGTAGATTAAAGAAAGTAAGAAACCTATTAGCCTATGAAATAGTAGAGCAAATACTTCTCATTGAAGAAGATATAAAGAAAAGAATAACTCATGTTGTTATGATGGGAATAGGAGAACCATTTGATAATTATGATAATATTATGCGTTTTGTAAAAATAATAAATTGTAGTAAAGGCATTGATATTGGTTCTAGACATATAACAATCTCAACATGTGGTGTTATTCCGGGTATAAAAAAATTTATGAATGAGGAAGGGCAAGTTAATTTAGCCATAAGTCTTCATGCTCCTAATGATGAATTAAGAAGTAAACTAATGCCTATAAACAAAGCCTATCATTTAGAAGAATTAATGGATACCATAAAAGAATATATAGCAAAGACTAATAGAAGAGTTACTTTTGAATATATTATGTTAGAGAATATAAATGATAGTGAAAAAGAAGCCAAAGAATTAGTAAAATTATTAAAAGGTATAAATTGCTATGTAAATTTAATACCATATAATGAAACAGAAAATATTGGCTTTAAACGTACAAAAAAGTGGAAAATTTTAGCTTTTTATGATATACTTAAGTCAAATAATATAAATGTAACAATAAGAAAAGAGTTTGGCGGTGCAGTAGATGCTGCTTGCGGTCAATTAAGAGCTAATAATTAAAGAGGAAGTGAAATAATGCAGACATTTTACATGACTGATGCAGGAAAAGTAAGAACACATAATGAAGATAATGTGACAATAATAAGTAACAATAATAATGAATTCATTCTAGCGGTAGCAGATGGAATGGGTGGACATAAAGCAGGAGAAGTGGCTTCAAATATAGCTATAGAACATATAACAGAGAGTTTTGAAAGTATAGAGTCATTAGGAAAAAAAGAAGATGCTATCGAATGGCTTCGCAATATAGTAAAAGAAATAAATAACAAAATATTCGCATATACTAGAGAACATCCAGAAAGTAAAGGTATGGGTACAACACTAGTAATTGCTGTAAAAACAGATGACTATATATTATATGGAAATATTGGCGATTCATCAGGATATGCTATAAAAAATGAAAAATTACATAAAATAACTCATGATCATACATTAGTAAATTTACTAGTATCTACTGGAGAATTAACACCTGAACAAGCAAAATTTCATCCAAGAAAAAATCTTCTAACAAGAGCTTTAGGAGCTAACGATCCAATAGAAATAGATATTTTTGATGTTGACAATAATGTACAGGGATTATTTTTATGTAGCGATGGCCTAACAAATATGGTTACAGAAGAACAAATAGAAAAAGTATTAAACAACAAATCTTCAATTGAAGAACAAGTAGAAAAACTAATCAAAAAGAGTAATATGCGCGGTGGCACAGACAATATATCAATTGCTTATCTAAAAAAGGAGAGTGGTGATTTATAATGCTATCAAAGGGACAAAAAATTAATGACAGATATGAAATCATTAAAACAATTGGCGAAGGTGGTATGGCTAATGTATATTTAGCCAATGATTTAATATTAGATAGAAAAGTTGCCATAAAAGTATTACGTGGTGACTTATCAAATGACGAAAAATTCATAAGAAGATTCAAAAGAGAAGCCTTATCAGTTTCTAACCTTTCTCATCCAAATATTGTAGAAGTATATGATGTTGGAGAAGAAGATGGTAACTACTATATTGTAATGGAATATATTGAGGGCAAAACATTAAAACAATTACTTCAAAAAAGAGGAGCACTAACTCTTCCAGAAGTAATAGATATAATGAGTCAACTAACAGATGGCCTAGCACATGCTCATGAAGCATATATAATCCATCGTGATATCAAACCGCAAAATATCATGATTGAAGATAACGGTATGATAAAAATAACAGACTTTGGAATCGCTATGGCCCTAAATTCAACACAACTTACCCAGACAAATTCAGTAATGGGATCAGTTCACTACCTACCTCCTGAGCAGGCTAATGGAAAAGGATCAACTATAAAAAGTGATATATATTCATTAGGAATATTAATGTATGAACTATTAACAGGATCTGTACCATTTAAAGGCGATACAGCAGTAGAAATAGCACTTAAACATATGAAGGAGAAAATACCAAGCATCAGAAAACAAAACCCAACAATACCACAATCAGTAGAAAATATTGTCATAAAAGCAACTGCTAAAAATCCTAAAAATAGGTATGACAGTGTAAGAGAAATGTACTCTGATCTTCAAACAGCAATGGAAAGAACAAATGAAAAAAGAATTGTCTTTGAATATCCAGAAAACGATTTAGAAGAGACAAAGGTAATAGCTCCTATAAAAGAACCTAAAAAAGTAGTAGAAAAACCAGAAGAACCAAAAGAGGAAGAAATAATCTCAGAAGAAAAAAGCAAGAACAAATTGCCAATAATTTTAGCAGCGGTACTTCTAGTTATTCTAATAGCTTTAGCCATTATATATTTAGTTATAAGTAGTCATGATGTAAAAGAAGTAAAAGTACCAGACGTTGAAGGACTAACAACTGAAGAAGCCATAAAAGAATTAAAAAAATATGGTTTAGCCTATACAACAAAATCTGAAGAAAATACAGACATCGAAGAAGGAAAAGTAATAAGAACAGAACCAAAAAAAGGTTCTACCAAAGTAAAAGGCAGTACCGTAACAATAATAGAATCATCAGGCAAAGAGTTTTTAGTTCTTGAAGATTATACTGGTCAAAACTATTATGAAATAAAAGGAAAATTAGAAGCAAAAGGTATAAAAACAGAAATGAAAACAAAAACTGTTGAAAATGCTTCAGAGTATAAAGATAAAGAAGATTTAATAATCGATCAAGAACCAAAATACAATAAAGATGAAGAGAAAAAACTATACAAAAATGATACAGTTATTCTATATATTCCAGAAGTAGATGTATATCCAGATATGTTTGAAGAAAAATGGACTTTAGAGCAAGCTCAAGATTTTGCAAAAGAATACAAATTAACATTAGATATAACATATAAAGAAACAAAAGATGTTGATGAAAATATAATATTATCACAAAGTCGTGCCAAGGGAGATCCAATATATGAAGGATACACATTAAAAATAACAGTATCAAAAAAACCAGAAGATAAAAAATTAGAAGATAAAAAAGATTCGGTATCACCAAGTGATAATGAGTAAAGGAAAAAGTATGGAAGGCATAATAATAAAAAATCAAAGTAATGATTATACAGTAAAAACATCAAAAGGAATAAATATATGCAAGCCAAGGGGAAAGTTTCGCAATGAAAAGATAACTCCTTTAGTAGGAGACCATGTTATAATAGATGATATAAACAACTACTTATTAGAAATAAAACCAAGAAAAAACTTTTTAATAAGACCAAATATAGCAAATGTTGATATAGCGCTAATAATAACATCGGTAAAAGAACCAAATTTTGATAATAATCTATTAGACAAGTTACTAACAATAATATCATACAACGGTATCGAACCAATAATATGTTTAACAAAAACAGATCTATTAAACAATACCGAAGAAAAAGAAATAAAAAACATAATGTCATACTATAAAAAAGCTGGCTATAAAGTAATAACAAACAATGAAATAAAAGAAATAAAAAAGCTAACAAAAAATAAAGTTGTAGTTTTCGCAGGTCAATCAGGAGCAGGCAAATCAACATTATTAAATAAGTTAGATAAGTCATTATTATTAGAAACAAATGAAATATCTAAAGCATTAGGAAGAGGAAAACATACTACAAGGTGTGTAACTCTATATGATATAGATGGTGCCTTAATAGCGGATACTCCAGGATTTTCTATGATAGACTTTCGAGGTATGACAAAATTAGATATCCGAGATAATATGAAAGAAATGTATGATAATTTAGAAAAGTGCAAATATAGAGATTGTATGCATATTAAAGAAGATGATTGTTATGTCAAAGAATTAGTAAAAAATGATAAAATACTAAAATCAAGATATGAAAATTATAAATCATTTCTAGGAGGAAAATAATGAGATTATCAGTATCAATATTAAATTCAAAAGACAAAATAAATATGATAAAAACATTAAATAATACAAAAATCTCATATATTCATATAGATGTAATGGATGGATTGTTTGTCTCTCAAAAATCATTATCTAGCGATGAAATAATAAAAATATCACCATTTTCTTCCAAATCATTAGACATTCATCTAATGGTAGAAAATCCAATGTATTATATAGAAAGAATTAAAGAATTACCAAATATAGACAATATAACAATACATCTAGAAATAAATAAAGATATAAAAAATATACTAAATAAAATAAAAGAATATGGTTTTAAAAGAAGTTTAGCAATCAAGCCAAATACCGATATAAATCTATTAGTTCCATATTTAGATATTATAGATAGAATTCTTATTATGACCGTAGAACCAGGACTTGGAGGTCAACCATTTCTAGAGAACAGTCCAAATAGAATAAAAGAAATAAAAAAACTAATCAAAGATAAAAACATTGAACTAGAAGTAGATGGTGGAATAAATAATCAAACTATAAACAAAGTAAAAGATGTAGATATATCAGTAGTAGGATCATATATAACTACTAGTGATAATCCAGCCCAAAGAATAAATGACTTATTAGTATAAAAAAGACTCCATTCTTTATAATAATAGAGAAAGGAGTTTTTTATTATGCCAGAAAAAGAATTAATAACCAAAGAATTACTAGAAGAAGAATACAGACTAGGAAAAGAATACTATTCTAAGTTACTAAAAGAAGCAAAAAAGAATAATCAAAAATATGATTAGTAAAGTAATTTAATGCAAAATGTATATTTATAAAAATTTATTGCCATTAATAAAAAATAATGTTAAAATTAATATATAAGAGAGGAGAGTAAATATGGAAAATAAAAATCAAAAAAGTGTAATAATAGTGTTGTCAATAGTAATTATCATATTAATGGCAACTTGCATGTTTTTTGCAACTGATAAGATTAATTTAAAAAAGGACAATAAAACAGAAACCAACGTGACTGAAGAAAAAGAAAACAAAGATAATAATTCTACAGTCAACGCATCACTAGACAAAAATGTAGTAATAATAGAAAATGGTAAAATAATATCAAATGAAATTCCTCAAGAATTAGCAGGTAAATATGTTAATACCAATTCAAAAGATTCATATATAGAATTATCAAATGAAAATATTGCTGTATCTGAGCCAACAGGCAGTGGAACGACAAATGTCTTTGAAAATGATGCAGTTAAAGTTAATATATATTATTTAAAATATAATGATTACACTAAGCAACAATATATAATTATTGAGTTCTATGTTGAAAATGACGGATATAACAATAAAAGAGTATATACATATATAGGACAAAAATCATCACATGACAATAAATTTGAATTTAAAAGTGTAGAGTCAACACCAATGGCTGGTGAAGGACAAAATAGTTATCCATATAAGCAACAATAAATATTATAAAATCTAAATATTGAATATACCAATGTTGGTATATTCTTTTATATTAATGAAATTACAAATAGTATATTAACAACTTATAAACAAATTCTGTTGATAAATTAAAAAAAATAATGACATTAAAAGCAAATTATGTTAATATATATTCGAAGGAGCAGTAAACTACTATGAATATAATATATAATGGCGAAATATATTTAAAAAGAGGACCTGAAATAATAGACCCTCGTAATAGTATCGAATATCAAGAATTAGAAGATACAATATCCGATATCGAATTCGAACTATCAAAAGAAAATCCTGATTTAAGTAAAGCAGAATATCTTGAGCCCCTGCAGGCATACAAAGATATTTTAGATTCAAAAAAAAGTATCACAAATTATTCAGGAACAAATAATTTTTGGGAATTATATACAAATGATGGTAAACATATAGCTATGAAGAGCAATGAACAACATCCATTAATAAAAGATTATAATAGTGTTGAGGAAATGAATAAAGACTTCGTAAAACTAACAGAATTTCTTAAAAAGTCAACATATGTAGGAATGGAATTTGTAAGAACAAAACCAATAGTTACATATGATAATAAGTTTGATAGAAGTTTTATGAAAATAAATCCTCTTCTAGAAGAAGAAAAACATATAGTATTATATGCTATGCAAGATTTATTCCTAATTAGAGTAATAGATGATCCATTTATTAAAGACAGATATGAATTAGTAAATTCAAAATATACTTTAGATGGTAATTATAAATTTATAGGAAAAGTCTATAGTGAATATAAAGATAAAACAAAAGTATATAAAGAAATATATGAAGAATTAAGAGAAAACAATAAAAAAAGAAGAAAAACAAAATAACAAAAAAATGAAACATCAGTTTCATTTATAGTTAAATTAATCTTCTTTTTTATTGTTCTTTTTCATTGTTCTAGCTTCTCTAACACTAGTTTTAATCTTGTTACCATCTTTGTCAATAACTGTAGTAAAATTAACCTTTTGAGTACTTTTTGTAATTTTTAAACAGTTAGGTCTATTATTTACAGATCTAGTTTTTTTAGTTGTTACTTTCTTCATCGTATTCCCTCCTCATCAGTTCGATATTAACTTTATCATAAAAAACCATTTAAGTCAATAATTATTTGAAATTTTACTTGTCTAGCCCCTCTTTTTTAATAAATTCACGCAATATTTTAGTTATAGCACGTTTTTCTATTCTTGATACATAACTTCTAGAAATACCAAGTTCTTTAGCAATTTCTTTTTGTGTAATTTCATCGTTATTATTAAGACCATATCTTTTAGTAAGAACATCTCTTTCTCTAGGAGTAAGAATATTCATATATTTCTTAAGTGATTTAATGTTATCATTTCTATAAATTTCATCGGCAAAATCAGGATCATTGGTTTTTAAAACATCCAGTATTGTAATTTCATTACCCTCTTTATCATAACTAATACCATCATAAATACTAATATTTTTAGAATTTTTCTTATCCGCTCTAAAATACATCAGAATCTCATTTTCAGCACATTTAGCAATATAAGTAGTAAGCCTAACATTCTTATCAGGAGAAAAACTATCGATACCTTTTATCAGCCCAACAGTACCAATACCAATCAAATCATCAACATCATTAGTATTAGACTCAAACTTTTTAACTATATGAGCAACAAGCCTTAAATTATGTTCAATAAGTTTACTTCTAGCATTTGTATCTCCATGTAACATTTTATTAATATATTCTTCTTCCTCTTCTTTACTTAAAGGTTCCGGAAAAGCATTATTAGAATAAGCCCCCGTAAAGAACATAAAATTATGAATAATAAAATTAAATAAATTAATAAGCATAAATCCCCCCTAATAAAACTTATGCAAACAAATAATAATAAAAATATAAATAAGTGTAAATAACTTTATTTTTCTAAAAAAATAAAGTATAATTAAAAAGAGGTGGAACATGAATTATTTTTATCCAGATATATATCAAAAAAGTATTTATACGATAAATTATAATAAATTAAAAGATAATGGCATAAAATGTATTTTATTCGATTTAGACAATACATGTGTTCCATATATAGATAAAACACCAACCAAAAAGTTAGCTAAGTTATTTGATACTTTAAAAGAACAAAATTTCAAAGTAATAATATTTTCTAATTCACCAAAATCAAGATTAGAAAGATTTAAGAAAGAATTAAATGTAGATTGCTGCTATAGTGCACAAAAGCCAAGAAGAGCAAAATTTTTAAAAGTATTAAAAAACTATAATTATGATATATCAGAAGTAGCTATCGTAGGAGATCAATTAGTAACTGACATATTAGGAGGAAATAGAGTAGGAATAACTACAATTTTAGTAAACCCAATGTCTGATATTGATATGCCACTAACTAAAATATATCGCTTTATTGAAAAAAAAGAAATAAAAAAAATGACTAAAAAAGGAATATTCAAGGTAGGAAGATATTATGATTAAGAAATGTATTGGTTGTGGAATACCCCTTCAGACCAAATATAAACATATTGAAGGCTATGTAGAAGATATAAATAAAGAAATATGTGAAAGATGTTTTAAATTAAAATACTATGGAGAATATAAGGAAGTAACGTTAGATAATAAAGACTATCAAAACATATTAGATAACATTCCTGGTGACTCTTTGGTAGTATACCTAACATCAGTATTAAATTTAAATCTAGAATATATAGAAAAATTTAATAATGTTATAATAGTTTTAACAAAAAAAGATTTGCTACCAAAATCAGTAAAAGACTATAAATTAATAAACTATGTATCAAAGATGACATCGAATTATAAAGATATAGAAGTAATAAGCACTATAAAAAATTATAATTTAGATAATTTAATGAGTAAAATAAAAAAATATAGTAATAATAAAGAAGTCTATTTTGTAGGAATGACTAACTCAGGAAAATCAACACTAATAAATAAAATAATAAAAAATTACACTGATAGTAATACAGAGGTAACAACAAGTATTTATCCATCAACAACATTAAATAAAATAGAATTAAATATAAATGATTTAAAAATAATAGACACGCCCGGATTACTAAGTAAAGGTTCAATATTAAATAATTTATCACAAAAAGAAATAAAAAAGATAACTCCTAAAAAAGAAATAAAACCAAGAAGTTATCAATTAAGAGGAAATAATTCATTAATAATAGATAATAAATTAAGAGTAGACTTTTTAGGAGATAACAATATAACAATATATATAGCCAATAATATAAATATAGTAAAAGCCCATCTAACTAACAATACATTAAAAAATAATATTAAACATGAATTCAACATAGAAGAAAATAAAGATATAGTAATAGAAGATTTTTGCTTTATAAAATTAACCAAAAGAAGTAAAGTAAATATATATACAAAATATAATGTAAAAATATATATAAGAGATAATCTAATCTAAATAAAAATAGGAGTAATTATGGAAGAAAAAGTAGTAACAAATGAAAAAAAATTTGCTGACGGACTGTGTTTTAAGAAAATATTTTTAATATTTGTAATATTTAGCTTCATAGGCTGTCTCTATGAAGATTTATTATTTATTTGTAAAGGATATATAAATGAAGGCATAATAAATTATAGTACCAAAAGAGGTCTATTATATTTTGAATTATCACCAATATATGGTTGGGGAGCATGCATAATGGTATATCTTTTATCTATAAAAGAGTACAAAAAATATCAATACTTTTTATTTGGCTCTTTAATAGGGGGTACATTCGAATATTTAATAAGTTTTCTTCAAGAAACATTTACAGGGACAACATCGTGGGATTACAGCACATATTTATTAAATATAAATGGAAGGACGACTATACCATATATGCTATTCTGGGGCTTACTATGTTACATATTAATGGTATATATATATCCATTTGTTTCAAATAAAATAGAGTCGTTACCATATAATATAGGCAATAAAATATATTATATATTATTGGTACTAATAACCATTGACATGTTTTTATCATTTAGTGCATGTATAAGAATGGGATTAAGACATGATGGTTATAAACCGATAACACATTATGGTGAATTTTTAGATAAAATATATACAGATGAAAGAATGAAAAAAAGTTATACGAATATGGTGATAAGATGATAAGAATAATAAGCGAAATAATAATAACAATATCCATTTTAACATTATTATATAAATATTTAATAATGAAAAAAAATACCAATTATCCACAAAAAGAAAAAAATGGCCATAACTATGCAATATTAATCCCCGCTAGAAATGAATCATTAGTTATTGAAAAATTACTTATTAGTATTGAAAATCAGACTAAGAAAATAAAGCCTGAAGACGTTTATGTAATAGTAGAAACAAAAAAAGATAAGACAGTATCAGTTGTAGAAAAACATAAAATGACAATCGTATATCGTAAAAACTTAAATAAAAAAAGAAAAGGCTTTGCTCTAGATGATGCTATCAAAGAAATACTAAAAAGTAATAAAAAATATGATGCTTACTTTATCTTTGATGCTGATAATATTTTAGATAAAAATTACATCAAAGAAATGACTAAAAGCTTTGATGAAGGATATGATATAGGAATAGGCTATAGAAATACTAAAAATAGTAAAAACCTAGTATCAGCAGCATCAGCTTTAACATTTTCCATGATAAATACAATTGGAAACAAAAGAAAGTCAAAATATACTAATAATCTTATCATTTCAGGTACAGGATATTATATTAAAGGAACAATAATAGAATCATGGAAAGGCTTTCCATTTAATTCCTTAACAGAAGATTATGAACTAAGTCTATATAGTATCTTAAATAATCTAACAACAACATATAATGATAGTGCTATATACTATGATGAACAACCAGAAATCTTTGACGTAACAATAACTCAAAGATCACGTTGGGTAAAAGGTTACTTCGATGCCAGAAGAAATTATATACATAAAATCAGAAAAAGTATATCAAAAAAAGATAAAAATTATGCTTCAAAAATAACAGCCTTAATAGGAGTAAATCCATTAATAACACTTATTATTGGTATTTTACTATTACTAATAGATAGTATTACTAGTTTTAAAAACTTTATTATCAGCCTTCTAATAATATTTATATTAATATATATAACTTTAATGATATTTACCTATATAATTATAAAGAAAGAAGAAAATAAACTAGATATAAAAGTATCAAAAATATTATTAATATTTTATAATCCATTCTATCTATTAAGCTATATTTATTGTTTATATATAGCAATAACAAAAAAAGATTTAGGCTGGCAAGAAATAAAACACACAAATAATACAATTTAAAGAAAAGATATTTACTTTTCAAAGAAATTATATTATAATTTATTTATAATAGAAAGGGGTATGTATATGAAGTATCTTACTAAAGAAGAATTAGATCATATAGCAGCCAGTTTAATAGAAAACCCAAGTTATGAAACATTAAAAAACTTAGATAACGAATTAGCAAGTAAATATAATATAGGTGGACCAGCAGTATCTGAACCACCATTATCAAAAGTTGAACCAATTCCATCAGCAGTAAATGAACAAGTGGTATCACCATTACCACCAGTATCAGAACCTATAGTAACAAATGGTACACCATTAGTAGCGGAACCAAGTATTACAAATAATACACCAATTCAACAAGTGCCAAGTTTTGAATTACCTAAGATAGAGCAGGCAAATACAAATAACATTAATCAAAATAATGTAAATAACAATCCAATTAATTTTACTGGTAATTTATGGGAACCAATGGGAAATAATTTAATGGCTACAACAGATAATTTCAATAACATGCCAACCGGTAATCAAAACTTCGAAGTACCAGTATCAAATGGACAATTCTTTGGTCCCCAGAGAGAATCAGCTCCTAATCCAATACCAATAACTGGCAATCAACAAGTACAAACAAATCAAAATATACAAGGACCAAGTATGTTTGGGCAATTTGAACAAAATTATAATAAAACAGCTTAGCTGTTTTTATTTTTACCTAGTTGACTTTAACAAATAAATAATATATAATAACAAGAAAGAATTGAGGTAATTGTATGAATACAAAAACAATAAATATTCAAGTTTTAGCCCTTTTAGGAGATGCAGTTTATTCACTATATATTAGAGAAAAACTAATTAAAGAAGGAATTAATGATTCTAATAAATTACAAAAGTTAATTATAGAGTATGTATCTGCTAAAGGAGAAGTAAAAGCATTAAATTATTTAATAGAGAATAACTATTTAACTGAAGGAGAACAAGAAATTATAAAAAGAGGAAGAAATTATAAAAATAATAATCACCCCAAAAACACAGATATCATAACTTATAAATTATCAACAGGTTTTGAAGCATTATTAGGAGATTTATATATAAATAATAAAGAAAGATTAGAAGAAATATTAAATTTAATAGAGGTGAAATAATGTTAATATATGGAAAAAATGTAGCGGTAGAAAAACTAAAAACACAAGATAAAATAAATAAAATATATTTAAGTGACAAATTTAAGGATAAAGAAATATTAGACTTAATAGAAAAAAGAAATATAAAAATAAAACTATTAGATAACCATGAGTTAGATAAAATGTGTAAAGGATTACATCAAGGAATTATATTAGATGTTCAAGATATAAAAACATATAATCTAGACGAAATAGTACCAAATATAAATAAAGAGTACCCTCTTGTTGTAATATTAGATCATTTGGAGGACCCTCATAACTTTGGAGCTATAATACGTTCAAGTGAAGCTTTTGGAGTAGATGCAATAATAATACCAAATGATAGATCTGTAGATATAACAAGTACTGTAGTAAAAACATCAGTAGGAACTATAGAAAAAATGAAAATAATTAAAGTATCAAATATCAATAATGCCATTGAAAAATTAAAAAAATATGGTTATTGGATAGTAGGTACAGATATGGAAGGTATGCCATATACCACTATCGATTATAAAACAAAAATAGCAATTGTTATAGGAAATGAAGGAAAAGGAATAAGTGATTTAGTAAGTAAAAATTGTGACTATTTAGCCAAAATACCAATGGTAGGAACAGTAAATAGTTTAAATGCTTCAGTAGCATGTGGTATCTTTTTAGCGGAGATATCTCGTTCTAGAGGAAATTAATGAGAGATAGACTATTACAACCAGTTCAAGACAATAATATAGAAAAGACATTAACTATATATCAAAAATATAATTATCTAATAAATAAAAAAATATTCCTTTATAGTGGTTATAATAATTCTTCAGCGGATGATTTAAAAAACGAAATAGCATTATCAATATATAAAGCAGTATCAAAATATCCTGATAGTGGTACTTTCCCAATTTATTTAAATAAAACAATTGATAGAACACTATTAAACCACTTAAGAAAAATAAACAATAAAAAAGATAAAGTATATCAAGAATCAATCAAGACAGATAATGATCAAGATTTTCAAGATAATAGATATAATCCAGAACAATTATTTTTTGAAATATCAAGTTATAATAACTTAAAAAGAAAAATAATAAATGAATTAACATGGAAAGAAGAACTGGTATTTACAATGAAGGAACAAAATTTTACAATGGAAGAAATATCACAAGTAACTGATAATTGTATAAAAACTGTATACAATATAAATAATAGAATAAAAAATAAAATATCAAATTTATGTAAAATTAACTAAATATACAATTAAAACATTTACATTTAATAAAAATTAATATACAATATACTTGTTAGGAGGCGTACTATGGAAGATATAAAGTTACCAGAAAATGATAAACTAAAATTAATAGAAAAAATAGTTAATAATGATGGCTTATATGCATTAAATGAATATCTTCAGAGTTTAATGCCAAATAAAAAATTAGAAGTAGCGGAAGAATTACCTTTAGAGGAGAAGTTTACGAATATCCAAAAAGAGTCAATAAATAATCCACAAGAAGCAAGTATATATAGAAAAGAAGCAATACCACTAGTAAAACAAGACTTAATTAATCATCCATTAGAACCAATAAATAATTATTCTAATGAGCCAATAATTGAAGAAGAAAAAAAAGAATATACTGGTCCTGTAAAGAAATTAGTCAATAATCCTTGGTCTACTGCTGAAGGAATAAAGACAGTATCACCAGGTGAATTAAATTTAAAATAAAGTGCTAAATTAGCATTTTTTTATTTGATAGAAAATAAAAACAAATGTACGCAAAAAATATTGACTTACAATGCCAACTGTGATATAGTAGTATTGCACAAAAAAAGAAAAATAAAAATAAATGGAGGTATACTATGGATAAAATAATAATAAAAGGTGCAAGAGAAAATAATCTAAAAAATATAGATATAGAAATACCTAAAAATAAATTAGTAGTAATGACAGGAGTATCAGGAAGTGGAAAATCATCTCTTGCTTTTGATACCATTTATGCTGAAGGACAAAGACGTTATGTAGAAAGTCTATCCGCTTATGCAAGACAATTTTTAGGAAATAGTACCAAACCTGATGTTGATGTAATTGAAGGCTTATCTCCAAGTATATCAATAGATCAAAAGACAACTAATAAAAATCCTCGTAGTACCGTTGGTACCGTAACAGAAATATATGACTATTTAAGATTATTATTTGCCAGAGTAGGAATTCCATATTGTCCTAACCATCATATTCCAATAACATCACAGTCCATAGAAGAAATGACAAATAGAGTTCTATCATTAGAAGAAAATACCAAGGTAATGATATTATCTCCCATTGTAAAAGGAGAAAAAGGAACCTTTAAAGATTTGTTCGAAAAATTAAGAAAAGAAGGTTATATAAGAGTAAAAGTAGATAATGAAATAAAAGATTTATCTGAAGACATAGAATTAGAAAAAAATAAAAAACATAACATAGAAGTAATAATAGATAGATTAATAATAAAAGAAGGAATACGAAGTAGATTATATTCATCATTAGAAACATCTGCTAATTTAGCCAAGGGTAAAGTAATTATAGATGTAATAGGAGGAGAACCAATAGTTTTATCAGAAGACTATGCTTGCCCATACTGTAATTATTCTTTAGAAGAATTAGAACCAAGAATATTCTCTTTCAATGCTCCTTATGGGGCTTGTCCTGATTGTAAAGGTTTAGGAGTAAAATACAAAATAGATGTTGACTTAGTAATACCAGATAAAAACAAATCAATATTAGAAGGAGCAATCAAACCAATAAACCTAGATGAAGAATCAAGTATTATGTATACAGAATTAGATACTGTAGCAAAACATTATAATATCGATTTAAATAAAAAAATAAAAGATTTAACTAAAGAAGAATTAGATATAATATTATATGGAACAAAAGAACCACTAACATTTAATTATAAATCAAAAAATGGAAACACTAGAAAAACAACTAGTTATTATGAAGGTATAATAACTAATTTAGAAAGAAGATATATTGAAACCAAAAGTACATGGATAAGAGAATGGATAGAAGGCTACATGACTGAATTAACTTGTCCCACTTGTAAAGGTTCAAGACTAAAAGAATCAGTACTAAACGTTCTTATAAATAATAAAAATATTTATGAAGTAACATGTATGTCAATAGATGAATTAAAAACATTCATAAGTAATCTTAAGTTAACTAAAGAACAAGAAGAAATATCATCATCGGTAGTAAAAGAAATATCATCAAGACTAAATTTCTTAAATAATGTTGGTTTGGGATATTTATCACTATCAAGAGAAGCAGGAACACTATCCGGTGGTGAAAGTCAAAGAATAAGATTAGCGACTCAAATAGGTTCAAGATTAACAGGAGTACTTTATGTATTAGATGAACCAAGTATAGGACTTCATCAAAGAGATAACCAAAGATTAATAAATTCCTTATTAGAAATGCGTGACTTAGGTAATTCATTAATAGTTGTAGAACATGATACAGACACAATGTTACAAGCAGATTATCTAATAGATATTGGTCCAGGAGCAGGAGAACATGGGGGAACAGTTGCTGCAGCGGGTACTCCAAAAGAAGTAATGGATAATCCAAATAGTTTAACAGGAAAATATCTAAAAGGAATCGAAAGAATAGAGGTTCCTACTAAAAGAAGAAAAGGCAATAAAAAATATTTAGAAATAAAAGGAGCAAAAGAAAATAACTTAAAGAATATAAATGTAAAAATACCATTAGGAACAATGACTCTAATTACAGGAGTATCAGGAAGTGGAAAATCAACACTAATAAATGAAATATTATATAAAGCTCTAGCTCAAAATATTTATGGTTCCAAAGATAAACCAGGAAAGTATAAAGAGATAAAAGGACTAGACAATGTTGATAAAGTAGTTCAAATATCACAAGCTCCAATAGGAAGAACACCAAGATCTAATCCTGCAACTTATACTGGAGTATTTGACGACATAAGAGACATTTTCTCAGAAACAAAAGAAGCTAAAATAAGAGGTTATGATAAAGGTAGATTTAGTTTTAATGTCAAAGGAGGAAGATGTGAAGCCTGTTGGGGAGATGGCGTAAAGAAAATAGAAATGCATTTCTTACCAGATGTATATGTACCATGTGAAGTATGTAATGGAACTAGATATAATAGCGAAACATTAGAAATAAAATATAAAGATAAAAATATTTATGATGTATTAAATCTAAGAGTAGATGAAGCAATGGAATTCTTTGAAAATCATCCAAAAGTATTAAATAAACTAAAAGTATTACATGATGTCGGATTAGGCTATGTTCGCTTAGGTCAAAGTGCTCCAACACTATCAGGAGGAGAAGCCGCTCGTGTAAAATTAGCCAAAGAATTGCAAAAGAAGCCTACTGGGAAAACAGTATTTATACTAGATGAACCTACTACTGGACTTCATCAAGATGATATTAAAAAATTATTAGTAATATTAGAAAAAATCGTAGATAATGGCGATACTGTAATAATAATTGAACATAATCTAGATGTTATTAAAGTAGCGGATTATATAATTGATTTAGGACCAGAAGGAGGAAACAAAGGAGGAACTGTTGTTACTACAGGTACTCCTGAAGAAGTAGTAAATAATCCTAATTCATATACAGGTAAATATCTAAAACAAGTATTATAATATATATACCTCATTAATCTAAAGTTTAATGAGGTTTTTTTTGAAGCCCAAGGCCTTCAAAAAAGTATTTTAAAGCCTAAGGTCTTTAAAATAAAAAGTTTAATTTATAAGTAAACAGATATACAAAAATATATTGACATAGAAATAATAGTATGATACATTTAGGTTGAAACAGAAAAGCTGATAATATTTAGGGAGGATATATGGAAGAAAGCAAAATGCATTTAATAAATAAAATCTTTAATAATGAAACAATTAGAACTATATGGAGTAAAGAAGAAGAAAAATACTATATTAGTGTTGTTGATATAGTAAGAATACTAACAAATAGTCGTAACCCAAGACACTATTGGAACGTATTAAAAGGAAGATTAAAAAGTGAGGGAAATGAAACGGTCACAAATTGTGACCAGTTGAAATTGAAAGCCCAAGATGGAAAATATCGTATGACTGATGTTGTTGATATTGAAGGTATGTTTAGAATAATAGAGTCCATTCCAAGTAAAAATGCTGAACCAATAAAGGTGTGGTTAGCAGGTTTAGGGAAAGAAAGAATCAATGAAATATTTGATCCGGCATTAACAGTTCAAAGAGCAATAGACACATATAGAATTAAAGGTTATGATGAAAAATGGATAGCTAAAAGAATAAAAGGTATTCAAGATAGAAAAGAATTAACGGATATATGGAAAGCAAATGGTATAACTGAAGGAAAGGAATATGCTATACTAACAAATGAAATATATAAAGAATGGTCTGGAATGACAGCCTCAGAATACAAAGAATATAAAGGATTAAGAAAAGAATCATTAAGAGATAATATGGATAACCTAGAAGTAATCCTAGCAGATCTTTCGGAAGAAACAACTAAAAGACTAGTAGAAAAGCATAAACCACGAGGTTTAGAAGAAAATAAATTAGTAGCCAAAATGGGTGGACATTCCGCTAAAGTAGCCAGATATGATATAGAAAAGAATCTAGGAGAACAAGTAATAACACAAAACAATCATTTAAACTATGAATACACAACTAATAATCAAATAGAAACAAAATAAACTTGTTTTTTCTTAATATTCTGTTATAATATCCATTAAGGAGATTTATATGGACGAAGAGAAAAATATTGAAGAATCAGCTAATACATTTATAAAAAGTTTTTTTGATGCAACATATAATGATAATAAAGTATTATTTAATAATATGCAAAATATATATGCACTAATTTCATTTTTATATTATAATATGCAAGAATTAAATATAGAAAAACAAGATATACAAAATGGAACAAGAAAAGATTATGTAGAAAAATCTAAAATAATAGATAACTTCTATAAAAGTATTAATGTTGACTTTAAAATGGAATATATAACAAGAAATGGTGTACTAAATATATTAAGTACAAACACTCCTAAAGAAGCAACCCATAGTCAAATATATACAGGTAGCAATAATTATATTATAACTGAAGAAGCATATACCAATCCCAAAACAAAAGAAAGAATAGTACTTTATAGAAAATTAGATAAAACTATAAATGTTCATAATAACAACTTATTAAATGACTCAATAATATGGGTACATGAAATATCTCACTACAAAAACCAACCTCCAGAAAAAAGAGGAGAAGTAAATGATATATTAACAGAGTTAATAGCCTATACTGAAGAATTAATTTATACTGACTATCTAAGTCAGATAGGCTATGAAGAAGAAGCAAGAATGTTTATGATTGAAGAATATAAAAGCTTATATCATCTAATAGGACTAGCCTATCATATAATAAAAATAACCTTCCTATACTATTTACTAGGAGGAGTATCAAAAGAAAACTATTTATTACTATATAAAAATAACAAAGATTATAATAAAGCTTTAGAAATATTTGATAAAGAAAAAAATAAAAACCAAAATGTCATTTTTCTATCATTATATTATTCAGTAGGAATAATTTCTTTCTATAATTATATAGAATATAAAAAAGATCAAAATTTCCTAGAAAAAATAAAAAAATTAAATAAAGAAATAATTACAGACATCTCATTAGAAGAAGCATTAAAAATAATTAACATAAGTTTAAATGAAGAATCACTAAATAGAATATTAGAAAACATAAATATATTTAGAGATAGTCTTCTAAAAGAAAATAAAAAGAAGAAAATATTAAATTAGAGACTTCTAGCTCTAATTTACCACGAAAGACTACAGGCTGAAGTGGCATAAATAAAAAAGATAATTCCCAAAAGAATTATCTTTTAATATACTAATTATTATGAATATACCAAGTCTTATTAATATCACAACTCTGACTAAGAGGTTCAGGATTAGGTTTATCAAGTATAGCAATAGTAGGTAATTTAAAAGCAGTACCAAACATAATACAAGAACCAGGATGTAAAGTCTTAATCTTATTAGTAACAGTAATATCAGCACTAGAAATAATATCCTTAATAAACTGAAGATCCTTAGGATGAAACATCTTAAATACTAAGAAATTACTACATTGAGATATAGTAGTTTCAGAAAGTTCAGAAGGCCTTTGCGATACAATTCCTAAAAGAAGACCATACTTTCTACCTTCTTTAGTAATCCTCTCAAAAATATTATAACCAAGAATATCAATATCACTATCATTCTGTACATATCTATGAGCCTCTTCTAAAACAATATGAAATGGCATAGAAGCCCTTTGATTAAGAGAAACAATATAATCAAATAAAAGCTTAGAATAAATCTTAACTAAAGTCTTAGCAAATCTATCATCAACATAATTAATATTAAAATTAACTATCTGTGCTTTTCTACCATTAGGACAAGTAAGAAGTAAATTAATATATCCCTCTCTATTAACATAACCATTATAATCAAAATACCTAGCATAATTACTATTCATTAAAGCATTAAATCTAACTTTAAGAACATTAGAAAGCTCAAAAGCCTTATCACTATTCATAGTACCTTCTGATAAAAGAGCAAACTCTAAAGCAAGAGAAAAATCCTTCATTGTATACATAAATTCCCCATTAGGCAAAGAAAGTTCAAAATTATCAAGACATAAACTCTCTAAATACTCAATAACAAGTTCAACGTCTGCAAATTCTCCCCCTTGTTCTACAAATAAACATTGTCTAATAGTTCTTGTCCATCCGCCTTTCTCAAGCTTAATATCCAAATTCAAATTACTAGTATTAAACTTAGTAAGAATAGAAACAAACTTATTTCTAATAAGACTAGGAGCTTTACCAGAGAATAAAACATCAAGTAAACACCTAGCAATAATATCATTCTTTTGTGATATAACCTCTTCTTCACGTCTAGAAAAATAAGAAACAAGTTTAAGCGCCTTCTCTACAGTAGGAATCTGTTCTTTAGAAGTAACATTCATAAGTAAACATAAATCATCTACCCCTAAAAGCCAAAAAGGATAACTAATAATCTCAAATTCAGTACTATTTAAATCAGTAGTATATACTTTATAATTAATATTTTCATTAACTTCATGTATTCTTGAAAAAGCCCTTTGATATTCACCATAAGCATCAAATAAAAATATATTCGAATAAAAAGGTAAACTTCTGCATTGATAGAAGACACTCTGAAGTATTTTAGCAACAGAGTAAGATTTACCACTACCAGAATTACCCAAAATAGCAAAATGATTAGAAAAGAAATTACCAATATCAAGTTTAATATCATAATTAGGATAAACATAGGACTTACCAAGCGTAATAGTATTTTCAGCATCACTATTAAGAATAATATTAAGAATAGAATCATCAATTAAATAGCAGCCGGCTTTAAAAGAAGGTTTAGAAATATCCCCATATAAAAATTTATTATCTTTAATTTCTCCAACTAAAGCAGCATTCATAATACCATTATCAATACCAATAACTTCACCAACACTAATAATATTATTATCTCTAAATACCACATTCTTACTAATTAAATTATCATAGTCATAAATATTAATATCTAAATGAACAGATACAATACTATCTGTAATTCCAATAATTTTCCCTAACATATTCTTTTCACCTATTATAATTATACAACATAATAAAAAAAATGTATATAAATAAATTGTAAAAAAATATATCTTCTACTAATATATATAAATATAATAAAAGACTATAGAAACTCTTTAAGTTTATCTATAGTCTTTTCTTGAAATTTAAGAAATTCACGAGCTATATCAAGATCACTCTTATCTATCTCTTTATCATAGGCTTTAATCTTCTTTTCCATTTGAGTACTTCCAGTAGATACCCCTTTAATTATCATCTCAGCAATAGCGGAATCACTATTATCACATTTAACTTCTTTTTTAATCCCCATATTAGCCATCATTTTTTCAAAGAAAGAAGTATCAGTAATTTCTGCTTTTCCTTTCTTTAAATACTTCATAGCCTTCTTCTTCCAAGACTCATATTCTTTCATGATATCCTCAAGAGTCTTCTTAATTTTGTTATCCTTATCTTTTAAATCACGTATAAGTTTAGTTAAAGTATAAGAAGCCATCTCAGCATCTTTATAAATATGCTCCATAAGTTCATAATTTTCTTTCATATCATATCCTCCTAAAAGTATTATTACCAATATCTATAAAAATATAATAAAAAATTATATTCCTCTCACACTACATTGTTCGAGGTTTTTGAAAGCCCAAAGTCTTTCAAAAAAATTTACTGGGCCACGAGTCTCTAAAATAAAAGTATATATAATATAGAAAGATATCAAATAAGAGTTCTACCACATAAATAATCCATAGAAATATTATATCTTTTACATATCTCATAAGCAAACGCAGTAAGAATAGTAGTTTTACCACTCTCATATGCACTAATAGTAGAATGCGTAGTATTAAGAATATTAGCAAGTTCTTCTTGAGTAATATTATTATCCTTTCTAATTTTTCTTAATCTTTCGCCAATAATTATCTTATCAATTTTTTTATTAATAACATTATAATATTTAATATTAGATAAACCAATAACATAATCCATACTAAGATTATAATAATTACATAAATTATTTAAATGTTTTAAAGGAATAATCTTACTACCATTTTCCCATAAAGAATAAGACTGCTGTGTAATACCTAGAACACTAGCAATATCCTTTTGTTTAAGATTAAAATCTTCTCTTATTTCTATTAGTTTTTGAAAGTTCATATCTAACACCTAATATAATTTTCCCATTAAAAATAAAATTATTAATTTTTTACAAACAAATACGACAAAATATGATATAATGTTATAGTAGGAGGTATTTATGAAATGTATAAAGTGTAATGAAGAATTAGAAGCAGATGATAACTTCTGTCCTTCCTGCGGAGAACTAACTCCCCATGGCTATTTATCTCTAAAAGATAATAAATTAAGATATAAAGAAGATAATATTGGTTCATTATTTACTTTAACTGTTATCATAATAATAAGTTTTATTACTATAACCCTAATAAATGGAAAAGATATATTTAGACCATATATAGAATTACAAAAAGAAATATCTAGTTTAAAATATGGTTATAAAGTATCTATCATGAATACCAATAATAAATATACAAATGTAACCTTGAGTACCAAAGAAGAAGCTATAAACCTAATAAAACAGGATATCACAAAACAATCTTGGAAATGTAAAAGAAATATAAATGTATCCCTAATTGAAAAAGAAATAAGTGAAAGCTATAACATTCCTAGTGTAAGTTTATGTGATGTTGATGAAGATGTATCAAATAAAATAAAAGAAGTAATAAGCACAACATACCAATTATTTCCTAATATAAAAGGATATCTAACAAACATAACAATAACCAATGCTCCAAGTAATGAGGATTATATAGCTTATTTTAATCCTACTAATACTTTTGTAAATAATAACTTAGATATAAAAGAATATAACAAAGTAAATAAAACAGAAATATTATTAAATAGTTATTATTTCTTAAATAAAGATATCCTAAGTAAAGGATTAAAAGAAAACTGGTATCCAAATAATGCTAGTTATGAATCACTAATAGCCCATGAATTAGGACATTACATAACATTTGTAACATTATTAAAACAAAATAATATTGATAACATAACACTAGTAACAAAAGATAATATAAATAATTATCAAAATATTCTAAATATCTTAAAAGAGGGAACATACTCAAAAGAACTAGTCGAAGAAGCTATAACTAATTATAACAAGAAGTATAGCTCAAATATATCACTTGAAGACTTTACCAAAAACATATCTGGCTATGCTAGTCAAAAAGTAAAAGAAAACGTAAATTATGACGAAGTAATCGCCGAAGCCATTCATGACTATTACTTACATAGAGATTCTTCTAGTACCAGTTCATTAGAAATAATAAGTATCATAAAAGAGAGGTTACAACAATGAAAGAATGCATAAATTGTAAAAAAGTAGTAAGAGATAGTGATAAGTATTGTCGCAACTGTGGCATAAGAGTACTAAAACCATATCAAAATATCTTAATAAACATAACCAAAGTACTCTTAATAATAATCTTAATAATAATGATAGTAATGTTCATTCTATCATATCTAATATAAAGGAGTAAAAAGATGCAAGAAAATAATTATTATAATAAAAAAGTAGAACAGCTATATAAAGAATTAAATACCAGTATAAATGGATTAACTGAAGAGGAAGCAAGTAAGAGATTAGAAAAATATGGTGAAAACAAATTAGCAGAACGAAAGAAAAAATCAAATTTCATAATCTTTTTAAATCAGTTTAATGATCTAATGATAATACTATTAATATTTGCTTCAGTATTTTCTGCAGTAATATCTTATATTCAAAAAGAATCATATGCTGACTCAGTAATAATCTTAATAATTGTAGTAATAAATGCAACCCTAAGTTTTATTGAAGAGAAGAAAGCTGATAAAGCAATCGAAGAACTAAATAAAATGTTTATAACAAATAATAATGTCATAAGAAATGGTAAAAAAGAAACAATTGATGTAAGAAAAATAGTACCAGGAGATATAATAGAGTTAGAAGCAGGTGACTATGTATCCGCTGATGCTAGAATAATATCATCAGAAGCCTTAGAAGTAAATGAATCAACCCTAACCGGGGAATCAAAAAGTATCAAGAAAGATAATATAGATATAACCGAAGAAAAAGAATTATACGAAAGAAAAAATATGGTTTATGCTGGCTGTAATGTAACAAATGGACATGCCTTTGTAGTAGTATGTAGTACCGCTATGAATACAGAACTAGGTAAAATAGGAGCAAGCCTTATGAATAATAAGAATGAACTAACTCCCCTTCAAAAGAAAGTAAACCAAATAAGTAAAGTATTAACCTATATCATAATCGGTATAATAATAGTTATGATGGTCGTAGGTCTACTTAAAAAAAATGATTTCTTTGATATCCTAATGTTATCTATCTCATTAGCGGTCGCCGCTATCCCTGAAGGAATGTCATCAGTAATAACCATAATATTATCTCTAGGAATGTCCGAAATGGCTAAAAGAAATGTAATCATAAGAAAGATGGCTTCTGTTGAAACACTAGGTTCTACTGACATAATCTGTTCTGATAAAACAGGAACTATTACTGAGAACAAAATGCAAGTAAAAAGTATCTATGTAAACAATAAATTATATACCGAAAAAGATAATATTGAAAACATAAATCTATATAACTATTGCTTATCAAGTTGTCAAAATGTAACAAAGAATAACGACAAATATCTAGGAGATGAAACCGAAGTAGCCATCTATAAATACCTTGAAGAAAAAAACATATTAATAAATATCCCAAGAATAAAAGAGTATCCATTTGACTCAGATAGAAAAATGATGAGTACTATCAATACCATTGAAGGTAAAGAATATTCATTTACTAAAGGAAGTTTAGACTCAGTATTACAAAACTGTTCCTATTATCTAGAAGATAATAAATTATATAATATAACTACTGAATATAAAGAAAAAATATTTAAAATAGAAGAAGAAGAATCAGAAAAATCCCTTCGTATCTTAGCACTAGCCTATAAAACAGAAAACACAAGTGATCCAGAACATAATATGATATTTATAGGATTAATAGGAATGATGGATCCACCAAGAATATCCGTACCAAATGCTATTAATACATGTAAAAATTCTGGAATAAAAATAGTTATGATAACTGGAGATAGTATAAATACTGCTCGTGCTATCGCTAAAAGTGTTGGTATTATCGATACCGATGAAGGAGCCACTACTGGAAAAGAAATAGATAAGTTAACCGACGATGAATTAAAAGAAGCAGTAAAAAAATATAATGTTTATGCTAGAATATCACCAAGTACCAAATTAAGGATAGTAGATGCACTACAAAGTAATGGTTATGTTGTAGCTATGACTGGAGATGGCGTAAACGATGCACCAGCTATTCAAAAAGCTGATATTGGAATAGGCATGGGCATAACAGGAACTGAAGTAGTAAAAAAAGTAGCAGATTGTATTCTTGTAGATGATAGTTTTTCAACCATCGTAGATGGAGTTGAAGAAGGAAGAAGAATAACTTCTAATATCAAGAAAATAATACTATACTTACTTGCTGGTAATATAGTAGAAGTACTTCTAGTATTCATATCCATGGTACTAAATATGGAAATGTTTACAACTTTGCAATTACTATGGATAAACCTAGTAACTGATAGTATCCCCGCTATTATGTTAGCCTTTGAAAAGAAAACAGAAGACCAAATGGAAAATACTCTTGCTAATAAATACAATGAAAGTTTCTTTACACCATTATTAACAGCTAAAATAGTAATCGGAGCTATCATAAAATCAACAGTAATGTTAATAATATTTATCTATTTTGCAAAAGAAGCAGATGTAAATACCGCAGGTTCATTATTATTTATCTACTTAGTAACTCATGAATTACTATTCTCATTTTCTTGTCGTGACATAAAAAAATCAGTACTAAATAAAAATATCTTTTCAAATAAAAAACTAACACTAGGAGTATCCCTAATACTATTAGTTCAAGTCATAGTATTAGTAACCCCAATAAGTAAATACTTTATAGTACCAAATATAAAAATAAATTATATCTTGATAACTATCGGAATATGTTTTATAATGTTTATATTAGGAGAGTTAGTAAAACCAGTATATACAAAATTATTTAAAGATTACAGGGAGGTTAAAAATGAAAAATAATAATAGTACATTCATAGTACTTGGTGGTATTCTTATCTTATCAGTATTTAGTTTCATTGTAGCAAAAAATATCTTGCCAGATAGTGATAACAATCAGTATTATGCTAAACCTAATGAAAATATGATAGCTAAAATAGAAAGTATTACTAAAGAAAATAATAAACTTATAATAACAACAACAGGAGATTCAACTGAATACTGTCTAAAAACAACTAAGAGTGTTCCTAGTATAGATTCATTATGTTGGAATAAAATAGAAAATAACAAAGTAGAGAGTAATTACTTTACATATAAAAAATATTATCTTTGGATTAAAGATAGTGATAATAGAATAAGTGGTAGAACTACTATAGAAAAGGAATAAATATGGAAGACGATAGAATAGAAACTACTAGAAATAGAGTATTTGTCCGAGAATTAGCTTTTGGGAAAGATAGTCCTATTGCTATGAAGACAAATGATAATTTTGTATATAGAGTAACCGGTATGGATCAAGTAGAAGATATTATAACTAGTGGATATGCAAGAAGTAAAGATAAAGTAAAAGGTGGTCATAATAATGAATTATTTTGGACTAGAGGTGGAGATAAACTATTTTACTACGATAAAAGGCCAGTACTAGAAGCACCTTATACCAAAGTACAAGATGGTCAAATGGGAGCTATCTCGTTAGAAGATTTAACTGCTATATGGATATTTAATGAAAAAGAAAATAAATATGTTAATTATATTGAATATTATAGATATTTAAGAGAAGAACTATTATCTTCTAAAGGAAAAAGTAGAAGGTAATATATCCCTCTCACATTACATTGTTTGAGGTTTTTGAAAGCCAAAAGTCTTTCAAAAAAATTTACTGGGCCAAAAGTCTCTGAAATAAAAGTATTTATATAAGCTATAGATTTATGTCTATAGTTTTTCTTATATCCACATATATTGTTGATAAACAAAATTACTTAAAAACTAATGACAATATTAAAAGTACATGCTATAATAAACATTAAAACAATTGAAGGGAGCACTTACATGAACAAAAAAGAAGAATATCAAGAAATATATATAAATTTAGATGATTCAGGTAAATTAACAAAAAAAGAAAAAGTATCAGTATATGCAGGAATAGTCTTTTTATCAAAACAAGAAAAAGATAAATTTATAACGCAGTATCGCCAAATAATAAATGAAATAAAATGTTCTTACTGTGACCAAACAAAAGGAGAATGTACTAAAAAATGTAAAGAAATAAAAAATACAAATATCAAGAAAGGTCATAAAAGAAGACTTATGAACTACATAAGTAAATATTATACTATTGCCTTAATAATAAATAATACAAAGGTATATGATCATATTATAAGTAATAAAGCCTCAAAAGGAAGATACATAGATTACACAATAAGAAGACTAATTAAAAGTACCATAGAAGAATTAATAAAAGATAAAAAAATAAACCCACATAAAAATGTGAGATTAATAATAAATATAGATGAACAATCTACAAAAAGTAATGGTTATTATAATTTAAAAGATGGCCTAACTGAAGAATTACTACATGGAATATCTAATTTTAATTATGATATAAAATATAAAAATATATTATATGGAAAATTAGAAATAAGATTAACATATCAAGATTCAGGTAAGAGTTATTTAGTTCAAGCAGCAGATTTAATAGCAGGTACTACTAGAGGAAGAGCATTATAAAATATTGATTCTGATATTGATATTATCGATCATAAACTATTATTTCCATAAAAAGAAAAGAGACTATCTAGTAGTCTCTCCCCAACTCAAGCGGTGTACTTAACATACACTTAATTTAATAAAATCGACATTGAGCTATCGACCTGACGAGATCTCTCTCCGGTAATACAATGATACTATAACTATCATAAAAAGTCAAGTATATTGCACTATTATTATACTCAAAATAACAAAAAAAATACCAATAATAAACTACTTTAAGTATATATTTCATACTTATATATAATAAGTATTAATTATACTTATTTGGAGACCAACTAGGCTCCAAATAACACTAGCAAGACAAATGGCTTGCAGTGTAAAAACAATTGACAAAAGTAAAAAACTATAATATATTATAAGTGGAGGGATATTTATGTATAAATATGTAGGTAATGTAATCATGTTTACTATAAATATCACACCTTTATCTCATCAAAAATAAAAGTAAAAAAAATGAGATGTGGGTGTGAGTTTTTGTCGTGCCTGCATCTATATATATAAATAGAAGTTATATGGATGCAATATATTCATATAACTTTTTTTGATGGGAGGAATATTATGATAGATATAAATATAAGTAAAGTATGTAAGTCATTTGGTTTTGACTTAGTATTAAATAATATAGATATAACAATACAAAAAGGAGAAAAAGTAGGCTTAATTGGAACAAATGGAAGTGGAAAGAGTACTATACTAAAAATAATCGCAGGCCAAGAAAATATAGATACCGGTTCCCTTTCAATAAGAAATAATATAAGTATAGGCTATTTAAGTCAAATACCTGAAGAAAAAGATATAATAGTAAAAGACTATATAAATAGTGCCTTCAAAGAAATAATCGAACTAAAAGAAAAATTAGAAAGATATGAAGATAAACTTTTAACTGAAGATTATAAAGTAATAACAAAGTATATGAATCTGCAAGAGAAGTTTGTCTCACTAGGAGGATATGAATACGAAACAAAGATTCAAAAAATACTACCAGTATTTAATATAACTGAAGAAATATTAAATAGAAATTTCAATACCCTATCTGGAGGAGAAAAAACCATCATATCTCTAATAAGATTATTATTACAAGAACCAGATGTCTTATTATTAGATGAACCCACTAACCATTTAGATATAAATAAAATGATTTGGTTAGAAAAAACATTAAAGAACTATAAAGGTACAATAATACTAGTATCACATGACCGCTATTTCATGGATAATGTCATAAACAAAGTATATTTATTAACCAAAAGAGGAATAGAAGTATATCATGGCAATTATAGTTACTATATTAAAGAAAGCGAAAATAGACTATTTCTAGAATTAAAAAACTATAAAGACCAACAAAAACAAATAACCTCTATGAAAAATAGTATCAAAAGATTAAAAGAGTATGGCAGACTTTGTGGACCAAGTGGTGGAGAAATATTTTTTAGAAGAGCCGCTAGTATTGAAAAAAGACTAGAAAGATTAGAAAAACTAGATAAGCCAGAAGAAAAGAAAAAACTAAATATAACCTTTAATATAGGAGCTCGTTCAGGCAAAGATGTTTTAATAATAAATAATTTAAACCTATCTTATAGTAACAAAGAAATCTTTAAAGAATTAAACTTAAATATACAGTACCAAGATAGAATATGTCTAGTCGGAGATAATGGCGTAGGAAAATCTACTCTAATCAAAGAAATACTAAAAGGAAACAGTAGTATAAAATTAGGAAGTAATATCAAGATAGGTTATATTCCTCAAGAGATCGAGTTTGAAGATATTAATTTATCAGTACTAGAAGAAGCTAGAAAATATTTCATTGGACCAGAACAATATTTAAGAAGTGCCTTATTCAAATACCTCTTTGCAGGAGAAAACATTCATAAAAAAATAAAATACTTATCTGGAGGAGAAAAAGTAAGATTAAAAATATTCTGTCTAATTCAAGATTCTTATAACTTCTTAATTCTAGATGAACCCACTAATCACATTGATATCGATACAAGAGAAATGCTTGAAGAGTCACTAAAGGAGTTTACTGGTACTATATTATTTGTATCTCATGATAGATATTTCATAAATAAAATAGCCACTAGTATAATAGAAATAAAAAATAAGAACATAACTAAATATATTGGCAATTATGATGATTATCGTGAGAAAATAAACAAAATATGATATAATTAATTAGGAGGAAATATGAATAACATACCAAAATTAAAATTTAAATATTTAACTCTTGAAGAAACATCTGACATACTATCATGGACACTTAAAGATACCGATAACATATTATCAGTAAAAGAAGGAACATTATTCCTATATCCAGAATTAAAAAGACTTACTAAAGAAGATAATATTAAAGACATAATTCAAGATAGATATAATAACTTTATTAAAAAAAATAATAAACTACAAGAAGAATATACCACTATCTGGAATGAATACAATGATAAATATATGTTAGAAATAAGTAATTACCTCAATATAAAGTGGCCAAAAGAATATAAAGAAATATCAGTAGGAATAGGACTAATACCAGTATGTCCTAGATACATTAAAGAAAAAGCCTTTGATATTCATAAGAAAAATAAAGAAGATTTAATAGATACCTGTATGCATGAATTATGTCATTTCCTTTTCTTTGAGAAATGTAAAGAAATATATCCAAATTGGAAATATGAAGATTTTGATAGTCCAAGCTTATTATGGTATTTAAGTGAAATAATCATAGACCCAATACTAAATAGTGACGGCATACAAAAAATATATAAACATAAGTTTAAATGCTATGATATCTTTTATAATGTAGAAATAGATAATATAAATTTACTAGATAAAATAACAAGTATATATAAAAATAATAATATAGAGACCGCTATTAAAGAAAGTTATAACTATTTAAAAGAACATGAAGAAGAGTTTATAAGAAAATGTAATAATAAATAACTTATCCACATAAACTGTTGACAGGCAAAAGTGTCAATGGTTTTTTATTTGACATAATTTGCATCTTTCTATATAATATAAGCATCTAGAAAGGAAAAATACAATGAAATTAAACATTGACTACATATCCGATTTACACTTAACTCACTACATAAGCAAAAAAGAAAGCATAACCAAAATAGATAAATTAGTCCAAGACAAAATAAGTATACAAGTAAAAGGAGATATCCTTGTAGTAGCGGGAGATATCGATGAAGATATAAATAGAGTAAGTGAACTATTATATTCATGTTCAAAATACTATAAAAAAGTAATATTCGTCCTAGGTAATCATGAATACTATATACCAGTAATAAAATATATCTATACTGATCCTATGGCTAAAGAATATAACTATAATAGTATGAATAAAGTATATAGATTAAATGAAATATTTAAAGATAATAACGATATAATCATACTAGATAAAACAAATAATACTAAAGGACTATATACCTATAATACCTTCTTATTAGCAGGAGATACCCTTTGGTATAAACCAGTAACATTAGTAGATAAACTATATAACTATCCTATGCAGAATGATTCAAGATTTATCTTATCAGAATTATCTAAGAAAGATAAAATACAAAAACTACATAACGATAGCATATCTTGGTATAATAACTTACCAAATGATATAGATTTAATAATAACTCATGTACCACCATTTAGAAATAAAAGTAATAGTAGGGGTAATAACTCTTGTTATTATACAGAAGTTAAAGAATATAAATCACCAGTATGGATATATGGTCATGATCATAAAGAAGAAGATAATGGAATAAATAATACAAGATTAGTATCTAATCCATGGGGTTATGATACTAAAGAATTTAAAATAAAAACATTAACATTAACTAAATAATAAACTAAGATATCAAGTCTTAGTTTTAATATACCTATATATTATTTCTATTATATTCACTATAAGCCTTACTATGTAAGTCTTATTAGTGTTTAATTAAGCTAAGTAAACTTATCTTAATTAAAAGTATCCAAGATACTTATTATATATAAGCAGTAGATATATACTGGTATTATTATAGTATAAAGAAGTAATTATATAAATAAGAGTAGAAAAATAATCGTATAGTCATATATAACAAAAAACTATGATATAATAATTTCAGGTGGTGAGATTATGTGTTTGATATGGAACTTAATAAAAGCATTTGCAGATACTCAAGATGATAATAAAAAAGACAATAATGATTTAAAAGATTGGCAAAAAGAATTAGTAAAAGAAAAGAAGTATGATTCATTTAACTTTGAAGAGGAAGAACTAGAAGATGATGACTATTATTCAGATGATAATGATGAATAAGAAATTAGTCAAAATATATTGAATAAATATAAAAAGTTTGATACAATATAGGCAGTTAAAGGAAGAAAGACGCTAGTACAGGTCTATTTAATAGATTTTTTGTGCTGCGTCTTTTTTTGTTAACTAGAAGTAGGAGGAAGTAAATAACATGAGTTTAAAGGAAATAATTATAGAAATTGTTATTCCATTGGTTGCTGGTTTTATTGGAGGAAGTATAGGAAGTATTGTGATAGTGAACATTAAATTTCGTGCAATAGGATTTATAATTAACGATAAAAGAAAAATATTAAATAAAAATACAAAATACCAAAATGTAGGAGAAATTTATAATGGCGATAGAAGTAGATAAGAGGAAAATTGATAATACTAATACGATATATGAAAATGTTGGAAAAGTAATTAACGGAGACGAAAAAAGTCACTATGAAATTAATAATTATTTCATTAACAATAGTAAAAGTTATGAAATGTTAACAAATAAAAATAATTATAATGAATTTTACAAACAATACCTTAATAAATTTGATGAATTAGATAATTATATGTATCATTTAGTTTTTCCATATGTTAGTGATAAAAAATATGAGTTCACAAGTAAGCCGTTAATTTTAGGCAAAAAGATAGTAGATTGGGTATTTGGCATAAATGAATTTCCTAATGAAGAATTAATAGAATTTTATGATATGCTTAAGTTGGAGTTAGATTTAAAGGATGATAGCACAATCAGTAAGCGTTGGAAAGCAAATCATGAATATTTTAGTGGAAATTTAGAAAAAGCATCAAATGAATATAGTGAACTATTTGATTATGCTATTGAAAATAATGACTTTCCCACATGGTATTTAGATGATATTTGCATTGATGGTAGAAATATACTTTTCCAATATGAGAATACAATAAATAAGTTTACTTTTGATAATAAGTATCAAAAAAAGATTAATAGAAATAAGCACAAATTATCATATCCAGATGTAGATAGAATTAAAGCAGAAATTTTTGATGAATTGTCGAAAACTATTTTCAACAATAAAAATAAGTCTAAATACACAATTATATATGGAATAGGATTAGAAAACTGCTTTAATCAAATTCAACAATTGATATATTTGACGATTTTTTACGGTTCGATAACGCATATGAGACTTATTAGAGAATTAATATCAAACATAATGTATATGTATGCTATTACATTTGAGGATGAAGAATTTTACAAAATAACATTAAGAATGCTATTTTTGAGTAGCGAATTTAAAAAATTTCAAAATTTGTATAACAAAATAAAATTAAAATATGATTTTGTAAATAGCGATGAATTTATAAATAGTTTAGTAGAAGTTAGAAAATCATTATTTGAATTTGAACAAGATAAAAATAACATATTTTTGTATGATATATATGGAAAGTATATAAGTGATTCATTATTTGATGAATTAACAAATAATATTTATTCTATTATTGATATAAGAAAAAAATATCAGATTAATACAATTAGTGATGCTTTTAAGGCGTTAGGAAATAATACATTAAGGAATAATAAAAAAAGTCAACTGTTAGATATACTTAAGTTGTATTTTGAAAAGGGCTACTCAAGATTTTATATTAATTTCGGAAGAATAATAAATGCTATCAATGTAGAAGAATTAACCACAAATGATTTTAATAAATATCAATTTATAATAGATTCATTGATAAAAAATAGGCAACATATTAATTATGATCTTTCAAATTGCATTATAAAAATAAAGCGGAGAACCCCAAATATTAAAAAATATGATGATTTACTTAATAAAGAAGATAGTGATGAAAATATTCTATATAATATTGAAATAGAAAATGATGAATTGAAAGCAATTAAAAGTATAGTTAATATATATAGAAAAAGACATGATGAAAGAGAAAAAAATCCTAATACATTCAAAGAATATTGGAAAAGCTATAATATTGGAAACGATATATTTAGTGTAGAAAAATATAGAGATAAGAGTAGAGAATTTATGTTAAAAGAATATCTGCCACTAGCAAGTGAGATTATACTTTCACCAAATGAAGTTATATACGAAAAGATAAGACATATAAAATTATTAGCACACTTACTGATGGTAGAACAGGATGAGGAAATTAGAAATGATATTTACTTAACGATTCATAATGCATTAGAAATAACAAGCCCAAATCGAGAATCAACTTTTTGGGATATTAATTATAAAGATAAAAATGATTTAGTTATTAATGTAATGATGTGTGACGTTATTTTAAACAAAATGAAATATGATGATATATTAAATGGATACATTGAAATTGTAATAAATAATTCTGATAATATTGAAGAATCACTAACTTGTATTGAAATTATTAATGATTATTTAAAAAGTAAAAAAAAATCTGTAATAGACAAAATATATGTATTATTTAATATATGTTATAAAATAGAAGACATAGACATTAGAAACAAGGCAGTGGTATTGTGCAATACTCTTATAGAAAGCGACGAGTATAAAGATAAAGTTATTGCCATATTAAATCAACGAATAAAAAATATAACTATTGAAGAATGCAAGGGTTATATTAATTTAATAAAAAAGCAAAATAGCGAAAAGGTTATATTTGATGATATAATTAATGAATTAAAAAATAATAGAAACTTTGATATAAGGTATATTGGCAATAAATATCTATAGGAATTAAATATAAACAAAAAAATAAATAATTTATTAAAGAATTTAGAAAAATAAATATTAAATGATATAATACAAAATCAAGGAGGTAACACTATGAAATCATTATTTGATTATATAGATGGTAATAGTTTTTTAACTACAATAATAGGTATTATTGTAGGTTGGATATTGAATTTTATATCAACTATGTATTTTGATAAAAAAAATGAAAGTCGAAGAAAACAGAAGTTAGAAAGAATAGAAAAACAAAAACGATTTGAAAATAAACCTGAGCTTCAAATAGATAAGAATAATAGTGATAATAATATTAATATGGAGATTTTTATTGGTACTTTTAAAGTTGAATACAGTAAAGAAAAAGAATATAAAATCAATTATTCACAAAATATTAAAAATAAAAAAAATCATTGCTATAAAGATATTATTATAAAAAACATAGGAAAAAGTGATATTGAATGTTTAGATATAGTTTCGACAAATAAAAAAGGACTCATACTATGTGATTACAATTCATTAAATGATTTAGTTGATAACAAATTAATATGTTATGACTATTGTTATGACAAAAAAATAAGAGTTGGAGAAAGTATTAAAATCAGGATTTATTATGAATATAACAAGCAACCACATTTAATGTGGAGCTCTACCTTAGCATTTTTATTTGAAGATCAGAATCATAACTATTGGGAACAACCATTTTTTTACGAAAAAGACAATATATATGCACCATATGAAATATCATATAAAGAATTAAAAAAAGCAGTAACTACAGATGATGCGTATGAATGTTTTGAACATCCATGGCTATGGTGAAAAAAATATAATATAATCTTAAAATTAAAAAGTAGAATATTTATGACCTATTACATATTCTACTTTAAGTTAAGATTATTAAAAAAGACTTAGCTATAAATAAGATGTGGTTAAGCTTTTTATCGTGCTTTATGAATAAAGAAGATAATAAACAAAAAGAAAGAGATATATTAAAGAATAATATACTATCTAAATATAATATACCATTAATAAGATTAACTACTAATGGTAGTAGAGAAGAAAATATTATAAGAAGTAAACTAGATGAGATAGTTAGTGATAAATAATTATATATATTTTATTATGTTCACTATAAGCCTTACTATGTAAGTCTTATTAGTGTTGTTATTAGCCTAAGGTCTAATAACAATATGCCTATTGCATCTATTATATATAAGCTATAGATATATACTAATATTATTTTAGTATGGAGAAAATTGTCTAAACCTGTCCTTTAATTGACTATCTGACAATTCTGTAGTAATATATAAGACAGGTGAAGGCTTTAGAATCTCATGACCTAAAAATGCTTTATTGTTGGCAATTGAGTTGGCAAGTTGTAACGCAAATAAGGACTTACCAACTTTAGGTTTAGATACTAATAAGTACATACCTTTAGACCTCATTATCTCATCGATTATGATGTCTTTTTTTGTGGTTTCTTTTAGTTATTCAAAAGCCTTCATATCTTTATGCCTCCTTTATTTGATTAGCTCTAGCTTCTAAATATGGAATATCTATATTTAAGTATTTGACAACTTCTTGCATTGGTACTGCATTATTTGGAATATAGTAGTTTTCACTTTCTAATTTTTTCTTTATAGTGCTTTTAATAACTAATGCATTATTTCTACCAACACCTGCTAGTTTCATTAAATCACTTAAATTGCACCATTGTTTTGCTATTAATTTTAATGTTTCACTTGCTGTCATACATTATCACATCCTTTCTTATAATTCGTATTCTTCTTCATTCAATTTATCATATGGAACAGCATTTGCTTCTAACATATTAGTTTCTGAGTTATATCTTATATATTTAGCAATTCTTAATTCTAATAAAGCATCTTTAATATCTTCTTTAGAATCAGAACAATATTTTTCTACTTCAAATCCAGTAGTAATATTATTAGTTAATACCATTGTTAAGAACCCTTTAGCTCTTAAAGATATATTTGGCTCTTTTAGAAATTCATCAAAAGCTCTATATACTTTAAAGTTTCCCATTTTATTACCTCCTTTCTTCTAAAATAGAGTAGAGTTAACCCTAGGTTCTCCCATATATTCGAAATTTTAGTTATTTCGTAACTCCCGTGCCAATATGGTTATCATTTCGACCTTGCATTTTATAAGTTCGGCATATCGGTGATTTCCGCAACTACTAAGTTGTAATTCATCATCTCCTTTTTATGAACGACAACACCGTTCAATACAAATATAACACCCAGGAAAGTTTAAGTCAATACTTTTGAACGAAAATCTCGTTTTTTTATTTACAATAATTTTTTTTAATGATAAAATGGTTATAGAAGAGAATAGAAGGCTTTTAAAAAGAGGTGTAATTATGGCATTAAATGATTTTAAAGATATGGTTGAAAATGCTAGAAAAATAAAAGGCTATTCACAACGAGAATTAGCTAAAATGATTGGAATGAGCCAAAGTACATATAATGATACAATTAACGGTAAAATAAAAAAACCTGATATAGATATATTAAAAAGGATTGCTGAAGAATTAGATTTATCTTTAGATTTAATGCTTAAAGAATCTGGATATGGTGAATCGTTTTCTATATATGGTATTGATAAATATAAAAATAAATCCACTAAGGATTTAAAAAATTTAATTGATGAATATAAGAAGTCAGAACTTAAATTATTAGAATTTGATAAACAAAAAAGAGATGTTACTAGGAAAGCAAGACAAAAAATGTTCACTACAATTGAACATATGAAAATAATGAAAGATAATAAAGATAGTTTATATACAATTGATAAAGCAATTGATGATGTTCAATCTGCATTTGATCAATTAGAAATGGTAGAGCATAAATATGATCATAATGAACTACCAAAAGATATGTAGGTGGTTTTAGTATGAGATATATAGGTAGTAAAGTTAAAATAGTTGATCAAATAGATGATTTAATTAAATCGTTGAAAATTGATAAAGAAAATTATACTTTTTTTGATGCATTTAGTGGAACTGCAACTGTTGGGAATCATTTTAAAGATAAATTTAAAATAATAGCAAATGATACATTGTATTCTTCATATGTTTTAACACAAGCAAAATTGAATACTCCGGATAAAAAATTTAGAAATCTAAATGTAAATCCTTTTGACTTATTTAATGATACAAGCAAACAATTAAAAGGATTTGTTTATAATAATTATTCATTAGGTGGATCTGAAAGAATGTATTTTAGCGAAGAAAATGCAGCTAGAATAGACTTTATAAGAGCTAAAATAGAAGATTGGTATAAAAGTGAAAGGATTGATTCTAAAGAATATTATTACTTGATAGCATGTTTGTTAGAATCTGTTTCTAAAGTTGCTAATGTTGCAGGTGTTTATGGAGCATATTTAAAAAAATGGGATCCACGAGCAGTTAAGCCAATGAAATTTATTGAAGTTGAAATGGAAAAGTCTGTAAGCAAATTTGATAATGAAGTATATAACGAAAAAATAGAAGAATTAATTAATGATGTAAGTGGAGATATTTTATATTTAGATCCTCCATATACAAAAAATCAATATTCTGTACAATATCATATGCTTGAGACAATTGCTTTATATGATAATCCTGAAATAAGAGGAAAAACTGGAGCAAGAGATACTTCAAAATTAACAAGTGATTTTTCAAAATCTGGAAATGTTCATGTTGTGTTTGAAAAAATAATTGCTAGAGCAAACTTTAAGCACATTATAATGAGTTATAGTTCTGACGGAATAATGTCAAAAGAATATATTGAAAGTGTATTAAAGAGACACGGCAAACCTGAAACTTTAGTATTTAAAAAGATAGAATACAAAAGATATTTAAATAGCAAAGCTGAAGATAAACAACATTATGAATATTTATTTTATATAGAAAAGAAAGATTCTGAAATTAATTATGCTTCACCTTTAAACTATATTGGCGGTAAGGCAGATATGATAGATTTTCTTAAAAGAAATTCACCAAAAAATATTGATAGATTTATTGATTTATTTGGTGGGGGATTTAATGTTGGAATCAATTATAATTGTGATCAATTAATATATAATGATTGCAATTTCAAAGTAAGAGAATTACTCGAAACATTTAAAAATGAAGATACAATTGAAATATATAAGTATATTGAAAAAATGATAAAAAAATATAAATTAGAACACGGTGTTAAAGAACCTTATTTAAAAATAAGAGAGCTTTATAATACTACTCCGATTGAAAATCGTGATCCAAAATTATTGTACTTATTGGTATTATATGGTTTTCAACAACAAATTCGTTTTAATTCTTCATATGATTATAATAACCCTGTAGGACAAGCTGGATTTAACGACAAATTGGCTGAAAAGTTAATATCTTATTGTAGAAATTTGAAAGAAAAAAATGTTTCCTTCTATTCAAGAGATTTTACTGATATGGATGATTTGATCAATAAAAATACCTTTGTGTATTGTGATCCACCTTATTTGGTAACTCTTGGCAGTTATAATGATGGTAAGAGAGGATTTAATGGCTGGAACGAAACTGAAGAAATTAGACTTCTTAAATATTTAGAAAAGTTGAATAAAAAAGGTGTTAAATTTATGCTTTCAAATGTATTAGAACATAAAAATCAAAAAAATAATTTGTTAATAGATTGGATTAATAAAAATGGTTTTAAAGTTATTGAATATGATGGAAAAGCTAGAAAAAATAGAAATGAAATAATTGTTGTTAATTATGAGGTGAGTGATTATGAATAAATTTTTAATTCCTACACATTTATTAGAAGTTCTTGATAAAGATATGTTGGATGATATATGTTTGAGATCTATAAATTCCAAAGATTATATCATAGAAGAAGACCAACGCGGGCATAATAGTGGTCAATATATTAAGCTAATAACAAACAATTTTGTAAAATATATATGTTTAAGCGGAGGTGATAGTACAGCTTCTAGAAACTCGTTTATATTGCAAAATTTTCCTACAGCTTATCAACATTATTTGATGGATGAAGATTCAAATAAATCATTTGAGTATTACATTAGAGATACTCGTTTTCCACATCCTCCATATACTATTTTTGCATATAAGGTTTTATTAACAGGTAATATAAAAATATTGAATTTAGATATGGTTTCTGCATCCGATAGAACTGATTATGATTATAGAACACCTTTTATTGATTTTAAACAAATGCGTAAAATGAGATTAGATTTGCAACAAAGAAATAGTGGTAATACTTCAACATTGTTTGAAGAAACCGATGAAGGTATATCTGTATATGGAAAAAGTTATGGTGCGAATGGTAGAGAAACAACTGCAATTTGCCTAGCTTTGCATAATCTCGTTACACTTCCTATTAAGGTATACAATGTGAATGAAACTGACCCTCAGCATTTAGCTGATGTTGATCCTGCCAATAGATATATATTAGAATTTCTTGGTGTAGAAATTGATGATGGTAGAATGGATTTTGAAACAACTGATGAAGCAATAGCTAAAAGAGATTCTAAAAGATATCATTATAATTTGTTACAAAAATTTAAAGAGAAAAAATGTTATCTATGTGGATGTGATATAGAATATTTGATTATTGGTTCACATATTCATAGAGTTACAGATATATTACATAGTAATATTTCTGAGGATGAAAAACAACAACAAATAATAGATGGGGAAAACGGATTCTGGCTTTGTGCAAATCATGATAAATTATTTGAATATGGATTAATATATTTTGAAGATGATAAGTTAAGAGTAAGAAATAACTTAAATTATTTTCAAAAAAAATATGTTTATGAGTCTACATTTTATATGAGAAAAATATATGATTCATTTAATTCTAATAAAGATGTTAATATTATTTATACAGATAATAAGGATATGATGTTTTCAATATCACCAGAGCATTATACAGAAAAAATGCATCAGTACTTGGAAATACATAAAAATAGAACTGATAAAATAAATGAATTTGATATTTAAATTTTAGGGGGAGATATGAATGAAAGTTAAAGATTTTATTGATTTTTTAAAGCTGCCACCTAATATACTTGCTGCATTATCGTTGGTAACAGGAATAATACTATTTGTTCCAGATAAAGCATTAAGTAAATTATACATGGTTGATTTTAGAAATAATTATGGTTTTATAATTTCGATTGTTTTTTTGATAAGTACTGCGATTTTGATTGTTTTCATAGTTTCATTTGTTTTCGATAAAATAAAGAAAAAAATTGAAAACAAAAAATTAAAAGAAGCGCAAATTAAATATCTAATGAATGCTGAACAGGCAAAAGTTAAGCTTATTAAAGAATTTATAAAAGATGAAACACATACACTATCAATACCTATGAATAATGGCTTGACTAGTGAATTATCACATTTTGGGATTATTTCATTGGCTGGGAATACTCAACCAGTTGATTTTGATTATGATAGTGAAATGTACATAAAATATTTTTTACAACCATGGGTTATAAATTTAATAAATGATGAAGAAAAGCTTCGAGATAAATATAAAATTAAGTGAGGTGTTTAAATTGAATAATACAGGAGTAATTTATATTTTAACAAATCCATCATTTCCACAATATGTAAAAATAGGTTACGCGAACGATCTTAAATCTCGATTAAAAAGCCTAAATAGAAGCGAGTGTATCCCGTTTGCATTTAGAGTATATGCATATTACAAAGTACCTAAGAGATTAACAGATTTAGAAATACATAAAATAATAGACACAATTAATCCTAATCTTAGGGCAATTGAAACAATAGATGGAAAAGAGAGAAAAAGAGAGTTTTATGAGTTATCAGCTAATGATGCATATGAAATTCTTTTGGGTATTGCAAAAATTAATGGTATGGAAAGCAACATTACTTTAGTTGAACCAACAAGTAAAGAAATTAAAGAAGAAGAGGAAGCTGAAGAAGGTAGAACAAAAAGAGTTATGACTCAATTACCTAGAATGGATTGGCTAATAGAACAAGGTATAGTAAACATTGGTGATGAAGTCTATATAATAAACCATCCTGATGAAGTAGCAGTAATAAAAAATGCAGAAAGTGTAGAGTATAAAGGCGAGCTAATGTCATTTAATCAATTCGGTTGCAAAATTACTGGATGGAAGGCAATACAAATATATGCCTATATGAAAAAAGTTGGCGAAAAAGATACTCTTGTTGAATTAAGAGAAGAAAAAATGCATGAATTAGGTATGATATAGAATTTAATTACGTCACTTGCGTCACTTAAATATGTGGGGTGCCACATAAAAATAAGTGTCGTAAGTGTCATAACATGTTAAAAAAATAGCAAAAATTTAACATATTTAAGTTAAATGTTAAAAAAGTATATATAGTTTTAACTTATCTATATATACTTTTTTTGTTGATCAATGCTAATTTAACTGATAATAGTGATATAATAAATATTAAACTTTTAAGGTGGTGAAAATATGCAAATATCAAATAAAACTATTAATAATGCCATAAATAGAAAATTTATTAGACCATTAAAAGATGGTTGCATTTATAATGTATCAAAATTATTATTTCTTAAAAATGCTTCTTTTCTTATGTTTAAAGTATTTTACTAATGACAATAAACATTATTTGGAGTTAAGAAGTGTAGGTTTTACATTTATATTTTTATTAGCTAATATTGGCAATAAAATTAAAGAATATAAAATAGATTTCTCAAATTACAATGATTTGTTATACTATGACAAAAATGTTGAATTCTTTAAAAAGGACAAAAAAGAAACTGAAAAATTAAATATAGAAATAAATGAACTAAAGAATGATGTAAATGGTAATCCTGAAAAGTTTGGTGAAGAACTTCTTGAATTTTTAAAATAAATCACATAATAAACTTAAAATGTAATATTATAATAATATACCGATAACGGTATAAATATATTGACAAATTGTACCAATAACGGTATAATGTATTCAGAGGTGAAATTTATGGAATTTATGACTACAAAAGAAGCTGTACAAAAATGGAATATTAGTGAAAGAAGGATTAGAAGATTATTACAAGATGGAAGAATCGAAGGTGCTGTCAAAGTAGGTAATAATTGGAATATTCCTATTACTGCTAATAAACCAGCTGATAAAAGAAGTGTTAAACTAGATAATACTGAATTTAAATTTGATTTGTCTGATAATTATTTTGATAAAGTTGATGAATTAAATAAAGAATTAAATTCTAAAAGACCTATATCAAAAGAAACTTTAAAATCTTTAAAAGAATCTATAAATTTAGAGTGGACTTATAATAGTAATGGTATAGAAGGAAATACATTAACTTTAAGAGAAACACAAGTTGTTTTAGAAGGTATTACTGTAGGTGGTAAATCTTTAAAAGAACATTTAGAAGCTATTAATCATGAACAAGCAATATTATTTTTAGATGATCTTATTAAGGATAAAGAACCAATTACAGAATGGAATATTAAAAATATTCATCAATTAGTATTAAAAGAAATTGATGATGATAATGCTGGTAAATATAGAGATGTAAATGTAAAAATAAAAGGTGCTACACATATTCCACCAGATTATTTAATTGTTCCAGAATTAATGGAAAAATTAATTATTAATTATGAAGACTGGAAAAAATATCATCCAATTATTAGAGCAGCATTATTACATGGTGAACTTGTAAAAATCCATCCATTTGTTGATGGCAATGGTAGAACCTCAAGATTAGTAATGAACTTATCTTTAATGAATAGTGGATATCTTCCAGTAATTGTTAAAAAAGAAAAAAGATTAGAATACTATAATGCTTTAGATAAAGCACATACTACTGAAGATTATACGGATTTTGTTAAATTAGTTAATGAATTAGAAATTGAAATGTTAAATAAATATTTAGAACTGTTGTAAAATATAAAATATTTTATTGAAGTAAAGGATGTGAAATAATGTCAAGAATCTCACCAGAAAAGGAAATTTCATATATATCAAAAGTAATTGAAAAAAATATATTTTATTATGATTCTTGTCTTAAAGATAAAGGCTTTTTATCAGAAAATATTTTATCTCAATTAAGAAATTTAGTTGAAGATGTAGCAATACTTTTAAATAATAAGTTAAATAACCTTAATCTTGATACACACTATGACAATATTCATGGATCTTTTGATGAAATAAAAGGGAAAAAAGATTATAAATTTCTTTGTGATTTTTATGAATATTTAAAGGGAACTGCATCACATTATACTCCAAGTGAAGATGGTGCAGAAAGATTAGTAAAATATTATTTTAGATATATCTGTTTAATAAAAAAACTGTTAAAAGAAGAATTTGATATAGAAATAATTAATAATATTGATTTATTCCCAATTTATGATGATAAATCAATGAAAGAAAACTATGACATAATATGTGATAAAGTCAAGAATGTTGATAATGAAAAAAAGAAACTAATTAAAGGTAAATTTTATGTTGAAAAGTGCGCTACAATATATTCCAAAGGCGATATTTATTATGAATTAACACTTTCTAAAGCATCAGATTTTAATAATAAATTTGAGAGATTGACATTTTATTCAAAACAATATATTCCAGATAATTATTCGGTAAACATTACATCTGTTGATGATATTGTTGATTTAAATGTTGGAACTGTAAAGATTAAAATACTAATATCATATAAAGTTGCCATACGAGTTTGTGAATTACAAAACTTATTTAAAATCTTTGGTGAAACAAAGAATTTTGGCGATACATATAGAGAATATCGAAATTTAATGGATTATTTAACAAATAATGAATCTACAATAAAGGAAATATTATGTTTAGATAATGTTAATTTTAGTGATACATTAAAATATATACAAGAGGGAGCAGAAAATCATTATATTAGTTTAATGCTAAATAAGATGAGAAACATCGTTAAAAATAATAAAAGTGGATGCAATATAATTAGATACTTAACTACTAAGATGGTAAATACTGTAATTAGAGATCAATTATCGGATAATCAACATCCATATTTAAGCAATTTATATTTGCATAAAAAAAGTGGAATGTTTGATGCAATGCCATATGCGATGTCATTACATAATCATAATCCTAATTTTTATGATTTAATCAAGGCAATTGATGTAAATGATAGGGATGATGAATTACTAGCTTCCTATATAAAAAATAATACTGAGAATAAGTATCAATTATATACACCGATAGACGAAATAGGTTATTTTGATAATATTCCACATCTAGTAGAATTATATAATAGTAAAATAAAGTCAAAACTAAAAAATGATAATAGCTTATTGGTATTAGATAATAATTTTTTATATATTAATGAATATGAAAAAAATTCTATTAATATTATAAAAAAATTGGATGAATATGCTTCTAGTATTGATTCATCATTAACTAGTGTTATCGATTTTTATATGGAATTGATATATGATAATTCTGTATCTGAAGATAAAGAAAAAATACTAAAAGATATTTTCAAAAAAGGTTCAATTGCATTTATATATGGACCAGCAGGTACAGGTAAAACTAAAATGATAGAATTATTATCAGAAGCATTTGATAATTATAATAAATGTCTTATTTCACAAACTAATACTGCTGTTACAAACTTGAATTCTAGATTACAACAAGATGAAAAGTTAAAAATAATGACGGTAAGTAATTTTATAAAAAACTATAAAGAAGCATGCGATTTGTTGATAATAGATGAAAGCAGTATGGTTAGCAATATAGATATGTTAAATATATTAGATAAGTCACATTACAAGGCAATTGTGATGGTTGGTGATATATATCAAATTGAATCAATTAAATATGGTAATTGGTTTCAAATATGTAGTAGATATTTTAAAAAGGGAATATCTTATGAACTAGAAATGACACATAGAACATCAGATAAAGATTTATTAGATTTTTGGAATTGCGTTAGAAAAAATGACAATCGTGCCATTTCTATTATGAGCAATAAAGAGTATTCAGAAGAATTATCAAAAGATGTATTTAAGAAAACAACAGAAGAAGAAATAATACTATGTTTAAATTATGATGGAATGTATGGCATTAATAATATAAATAGGGTTATGCAAGGATCAAATCCAAATGAAGAGCGTAATTTTGGAGTTGATATTTTTAAAGTTGATGATCCTGTACTATTTAATAATTGTCCAAGATTTAATGGTTTTCTACATAATAATTTAAAGGGAATAATCAAAAATATTGAAGATGGCGAAAATTGTATATATTTTTCTATAGAAGTTGATAGAAATGTGATAAATACACCTTTTATTCCTGGTGATGTAGAACTAATAAATAGTGATAAAGCAGATAAGATTATAATAAAATTTAAAGTAAATGAATTTAGAGATAGAGATGATGACGAAAATCAGTATGATCATATAATACCATTTAATTTATCATATGCTATATCAATTCATAAAGCACAAGGCCTTGAGTATGATAGCGTAAAAATAGTTATAACTCAAAATATTGAAGATAGAATAACAAAAAATATATTTTATACTGCGATTACTAGAGCAAAGAAATTTTTGAAAATATATTGGAGTTCTGATAGTCAAGAAAAAATATTTGATAGTTTCAGTGAAAAAGAAAGTAAAAGGGATTTAGGAATACTAAACCAAAAAATTAAAAACTCATAAAAAATAATCATATATAGCTACGTATTCTATATATGATTTTTATATTGTCTACACAATAATATAGTAAAAAATGCCGTGTATGATTAATCTTTTAAAAAAATCTAAAGTTTTATTGACAAAGTTTTAATAAGTAGTATAATATTAGTATTTCATTTTAATAATGAAATATGCTCTTTTTTAATACTTGAATAAGGAGGTAGATATATGAAAAGTTGGAAAATAATTATAAAAAAAAGTTTATATTATTCTTTTGCGATAGTTACCGGTATTAGTACTATTGCTAGTATATTGGGATATTCTTTAAAAGATTTATTTAAGAATCATGAAATAATGAAAAGTTCTTTAACTCTTATCATAGCATTTTTAATAGTATCTAGCATTATAATTTTAATTCAGTTTGTTTTGAACCATAAGGGTTTTACTACTATTATAAATGGTAAAGAGATAACAATCAGAAATGCTAATATATTTACAGTACCAGGTTTAAAAGTTATTCCCTTTAACGAAAGATTTGATACAAAGGTTGATGATATTGTTATATCACATGATTCCTTAAATGGAATTATGATTGATAATTATGTTACTAACATAGATGATTTAAACAATAAAATTAAATTAGCTTTTGATGAAAAGGTAGAATTAGCACCAATAAAAAAGAAAAATACTATAATATATCCATTAGGAAGAATAATTAAGTATAATGATTTTTTGATGCTAGCAATGTCTCATTTTGATAAGCAAAATCAAGCATATATACATATCAACGAATATGAATCAATGTTAACAAATATGTGGTATGAGATTAGAAGAGTGTATGCTGGAAAGAAAATCGTAATACCACTTATTGGAAGTGGTATTACAACAATGACGGGCATAAAAGAAAAGAATAATACAATGTTGTTAAAATGTATGCTATGTACATTAAAAAGAAGTAGATTTCAACCAAAAAATGGAATAACTATAGTATTAACAGATGAGGCAATGAATAGTATTGAAATGGTTAAGATTAAGGAGGAGTTTAAAAGTGATATATAGAACAAAAACATATATTGCAGGCGATTGGACAGGAGATAAGAATGCAATTAATAAACTATATTCTTGGAAAGATAGTGATTTTTATACATTAGATTTTGTTGATGCACACGAATTGCATAATTCAAGTGATAGTAGTTTATATTGTTCAATAAAAGAGAATTTAAAAATAAGACTTGATGGTAGCAAAAAATTTATTTTAATTGTTGGTGAAAAAACAAATACTATTACTAAAGGAAACTGTAGCTATTGTTCTAGATATAGTAGTTGGTATAATAAATGCCTAAATAATAATACAACTAGCCATAAAAGTTATATTCAATATGAATGTGATTATGCAAAAAGAAATATAGATGGAAATAATATTATTGTTTTATACAATTACAAAACAGTACATAAAGATAAGTGCCCAGAATCACTTAGATATATTGGCAAACATATTCCAATGATGTATACTGCAGCTGATGGTAAGACTTATTGGAACTATAGTGAAATTAAGAATGCGATAATGAACTAAAAATAGCATATATAGCTACGTAACCTATATATGCTTTTCTTATGTCTGCACAGTTTCTACACAACAATTTAGTTAAATTTTGCTGTGCAAGATTAAATATTTTTAAACTATGTGTCCTGAAAGCGTTGATTTTAAAGGGATTAAACAGGTATGCTTTACCCATTGCACTATGTCCCCTGAAGAGAGCAGCTATTTACGAAATACTTAAAAGACTTACCTACATCACAATGATGCACTAAGTCTTTTTTTTCATACCTTACAAACTTGTAATATAAAATCCATCAATATAATGATATAATATAACTATAGAAAGAAGGAAATATAATATATGAAAAAGATAATGATAATTGAAGATGATACCATAATATCTAAAGAATTATATGAACTACTAGTAAATGCTGGATATGAAGCATTAATACTAAAAAACTTCTCAAATGCTAAAGAAGAAATATTAAAAAGTAATATAGATCTAATTCTTTTAGATATAAATATACCATATCAAAATGGTGAGCAGTTACTTAAAGAAATAAGAAAAGAATCAAATATTCCCGTAATAATGGTAACCTCAAGAGCAAATGAAACCGATGAAATATTATCAATCTCTTATGGAGCAGATGATTATATAACTAAGCCCTATAGCCCAACCATCCTATTACTAAGAATACAAAATATCTTTAAAAGATTAGATAATAGTACAGAAGTATTAAAATATAAAGACCTAGAAGTCTCACCATCACGAGGTACTTTATCTGGTAGTAACAAAGAATTAGAACTAACCAAAAATGAAATGCTAATCTTTCAGCACTTATTAAATAACCAAAACAGAATTGTATCAAGAGATGAACTAATGACCATTCTTTGGAATAATGAAGAATACATAAATGATAATGCTCTAACCGTAAATATAAGTAGACTAAGAAGTAAACTAGAGAACTTTGGTTATCCAAATGCCATAGAAACAAGAAAAGGACAAGGATATATACTATTATGAAATTAACAAACTATCTAAAAGATAAAATAACCATAATCATTATTACTATCATATCAATAATTCTAATAACCCTATTAGACATAGCCTTCAAAGTACCAGAGGGACTAATAATAGTAACCATAGTATTACTACTATTAACACTAATCATAGCCCTTTTAATATCATATTTCCAAAAAAGAACCTTCTATAACACCCTCATAACCAATACCAAAAATCTAGATAAAAAATACCTAGTCCTAGAAACCATACCAAAACCAAATACTTACGAAGAAGAACTAATATATAACATCATGTGCGACATAAACAAATCAATGATTGAAAATGTCAGTAGTTACATAAATAGCACCAAAGACTTCAAAGATTATATTGAAATGTGGATACATGAAGTAAAAATACCAATATCAAGTCTAATCCTTATGACCCATAATCATAAAAACCAAGTACCAAAAGAATATATTGAAGAAATAAAAAGACTAGATAACTACATCGACCAAATCCTCTACTATGTAAGAAGTAACTATACCAGTGAAGACTTTATCTTCAAAAAAGTAAAACTAGAAAAAATAATCTCATCAGTAGCCCTTAAAAATAAAGATGACCTCTTAGAAAATAAAATTGACCTAATCGTCGATATAAAAAATACTGAAGTCTATACCGATACCAAATGGTTAGAATTCATTTTAAATCAAATTATCAATAACAGTATCAAATACAAAAAAGATATTCCAAACTCCTATATCCAAATAAAAGCTACTGAAGATAATAATCAAATAACCTTATTTATCAAAGATAACGGTATTGGCATACCAAAAAGTGATATCCCTAATGTTTTCAAAAAATCATTTACCGGTACTAATGGCAGAGATAAAATCAAATCAACAGGCATGGGTCTATACATAGCCAAAAAATTATGTACCAAACTAGGTCATAAAATAGAGATAGAATCTGAAGAAAAAGAATATACCATTGTCAAAATAACCTTTGGTAAAAATAAACTTTATCACCCAGAAGACTAACCTTACAAAAAAGTAATATACTGTAATATTAAACTTACGACAAATCTCCTATTATCTAGTATTATTAATTACGAAAGGAAGGAAAATAATATGGAAAATATACTAAAAATAGAAAATATTGAAAAATACTATGGAAGTAAATCAAGTTTAACTAAAGCCATAGATAACATATCATTTGAAGTAGAAAAAGGAGAGTTTGTCGCTATCATGGGTTCTTCAGGTTCAGGTAAAACAACATTACTAAATTGCATATCCACAATTGATAAAGTAACCGCCGGACATATTTTTGTAGGAGGAACAGACATAACAAAACTAAAAGGAAATGATTTAAACAAGTTTAGAAGAGAAGACTTAGGTTTCATCTTTCAAGACTTCAATTTATTAGATACCTTAACAGCCTATGAAAATATAGCACTAGCCTTATCAATTCAAAATGTAAGTCCCAAAGAAATAGATAAAAGAATAAAGAAAGTAGCAAAAGAACTAGACATCGAATCAGTACTAAAAAAATATCCTTACCAAATGAGTGGAGGACAAAAACAAAGAGTAGCGGCAGCTCGTGCCATAATAACAGATCCATGCTTAGTACTCGCAGACGAGCCAACCGGAGCCCTAGACTCTAAGTCATCAAAAATGCTTCTAGAAAAACTAACCTACCTAAATGAAACACTCGGAGCAACTATTCTAATGGTAACTCATGACGCTTATGCCGCAAGTTACGCTACCAGAATAATCTTCATAAAAGATGGTAAAATATATAACGAAATTCGTAAAGGAAATGATACCAGAAAAGAATTCTTTGATAAAATAATAGATGTCGTAACCTTACTAGGAGGAGACATAAATGATGCTCTTTAAATTGTCTATAAAAAACATAACCAAAAGTATCAAAGATTATGCTATCTATTTCTTTACTTTAGTACTAGGAGTAGCTATTTTCTATGTTTTCAATGCTATAGATAGTCAAACAGTAATGCTAAATGTATCATCATCAACAAGTGAAATAATAAGACTAATGACAACCATTCTAGGAGGAGTAAGTGTCTTTGTCTCATTCATTCTAGGATTTCTAATCATCTATGCCAGCCGTTTTCTCATAAAAAGAAGAAACAAAGAATTTGGAATCTACTTAACCCTAGGAATGTCAAAAAGAAAAATATCTCTAATACTTTTCTTTGAAACTCTTATAATAGGAGTTATCTCTTTAGGAGTTGGCCTAGCCCTAGGAATAGTTTTATCACAACTAATGAGTATCTTAGTAGCCAATATGTTTGAAGCAGACCTAACAAAATTTCAGTTTACATTTTCATCTTCAGCAGCCCTAAAAACCTTATTATACTTTAGCATAATGTATTTAATAGTAATGATATTTAACACCATAATTGTAAACAAATGTAAACTAATAGACCTATTACATGGTAATAAAAAATCCGAAAAAGTAAAATTAAAAAATCCTATCATTTGCACTATAGTATTCATAATCGCAGTCATAGCACTATCATATGCTTACTATCTAGTAACAGATGGTTTTGGTACTTCACCACTTATGAATGCTATAAGTGGGATATTAGTGCCTATTGCTCTAGGTTGTATATCAACATTTCTAATATTTTGGTCACTATCAGGTCTAATCCTAAAGATAGTAATGCATCTAAAAAAATACTACTACAAAGGACTAAATAGTTTTACCGTTCGTCAAATAAGTAGCAAAATAAATACCACTGTCTTTTCAATGACAATAATATGCCTAATGCTATTCTTTACTATATGTATCTTTTCATCAGCATTATCTATAAAGAACTCCTTATCAGGTAATCTAAAAGATTTAGCACCTGTTGATATTCAGTTCTCAAAATTACAAGAACCATTATCTAAAGAAGAACAAGAAAACTTTTCAAAAGACATAATAGAGGATTATAACACCACTGTCAAAGATACCTTACAAAGATTAGATGTATACAAGTATCTAAAAGATGTAGTAGACATAAATATATATAGATTAGAAGAAATAACCCTAAAAGATTCTTTTGGAGACCAAATAGAACAAATAAGAAAAGATTATCCATTACTAGCATATCAAGATAAAGAAGCACTAATAAAATTAAGTGACTACAATCGTTTAGCAAAACTATATAACAAAAAAGAATTAACTCTAAAAGATAATGAATATGTAATTATAGCTAACTATAAGATGATGGCGGACATTCGAAATATAGCCTTAAAAAATAATACCAAACTAACTATAAATAGTAAAAACTACTATCCAAAATATCAAGAATGTCAAGATGGTTTTATCGAACTAAGTGGAAGTGCTACTAATACAGGAGTAATAATATTACCAGATAATGCCTTAGAAAGTATTCATCCATATAAAAATATTTTAGCAGCTAACTATCAAGCAGACACTAAAGAAGAAAAAGAAAATGTTGAAGATATAGTTAGTACTATAATAAATAACCATTTTAACAAAGATACCTTATTATCATATAATACTAAAATAGATATCTATGAATCATCCATAGGACTAGGAGCCATGGTAACATTTGTAGGACTATACCTAGGAATAATTTTCTTAATATCAAGTGCGGCCATCTTAGCCCTAAAAGAATTATCTGAAAGTACTGATAATAAAGAAAGATTTAATATGTTAAGAAAAATAGGAACAGATGAGAAAATGATTAACAAAGCCTTATTTAATCAGATAGCAGTATTCTTTCTATTCCCATTATTACTAGCCATAATTCATTCAATATTTGGAATAGAATTTGCTAACTATATCTTAAAAACAATGGGAACAGAATCATTACTATCATCAATAATATTAACAGCAGTATTTCTAGTAGTAATCTATGGAGGATATTTCTTAGTAACATACTACTGTAGTAAAACCATAATAAAGGAGAGATAAGATGAGCTATTTAGTACCAATAAAAGCAGCTTTAATAATCTTTCCTTTTTTAGCCTTATTAATAACATTACCATATATAATATATGAATATCATCATTATGGATCAGTAAACAAATTAAGAACTTTAATAATATATTCCTTTATCTTATATCTAATAACAATCTACTTTTTAGTAATATTACCTCTTCCAACCAAAGAAGAAGTAATCAAAATGAAAGTGATTAATCCTCAGTTAATCCCATTAACATTCATAAAAGATATAGTAGAGGACCTAATAGAATTAAAACAAATAAACATTCTAAAAATAATAACTATACCTAGTATATATACTGTTATCTTTAATATAATAATGTTTATGCCATTAGGAGTCTATCTAAGATACTACTATAAATGCTCATTAAAGAAAACAATAATTATAAGCCTCTTAATATCACTATTCTTTGAATTAACTCAATTAACAGGACTATATTATATCTATCCTAGAGCATATCGTAATTTTGATGTGGATGACCTATTAATAAACACACTAGGAGGTCTTCTGGGATATTTAATAATAAGTCCTATCCAAAAACATTTACCAACAAGAGAAGATATCGATACCAAATCATTAAAAGAAGGACAAAAAGTATCTTCCTTAAGAAGAATAACTCTCTTTCTAGGAGATATCTTTATCTATCTACTAATGATAATGCTAGTATCAATTTTAATAAATAATAAATATATAAATCTTTTATTAGCGGTTCTTTACTTTATTATCATTCCATATTATAACCATAACCAAACTATCTTTGGAAGAATAATAAATGTATCATTGGAAGTACCAGATAAGAGATTACTTAGAATAACTTTAAGAAATATATTTATCTATTTATATTACTATGGAATATTTTCATTAGTGGTACATTTAGAAATGTTATTAGCTAAAAATATACCTAACTATTTATCAGTAATAATAGGATTAAATACATTTTTAATATTTATAATTTTCTATATATATAGTTTTATAAAAATATTAAAAAATAAGCAATTACTATATGATAAAATATTAAATATAAAGTATGTAAGTACTATAAAAGTAAATAATGTAGATTAATATAGTCTATGTTATTTTATCCTCTTAAGCCTAGGTCTTAAGAGGTAATTTAGAGCCTATTATATAGTCTCTAAATTAAAAGTATTATATTGTATTATAATAATTAATATGATACAATCAAATTGAAGTAGAGAGGAAAAATATGAATTATGTATATCATGGAAGTAGTATTCCTAACTTAAAAGTAATAAAAAAACATAAAAGTACTCATATGAAGGAATGGGTATATGCTTGTCATTCAAAGGTAGTAGCCACAATATTTTTATCACCTATGCATAGTGATTTATTTTATTCATTATCAGGAGACGGAAAAAATTATCCAGTAGAACTAGTAGAAAGAAAGCCAGGTATGTTTAAAAAGATATTTAATTGTTCCGGATATATTTATAAACTAGATGCATCTAATTTTAAAGAAAATCAAACCGGATGGCCCGCGGAAGTGGTAAGCAATACAGATGAAAAAGTAATATCTTCTGAATATATAGATAATAAATTATACATAATAATTGGGGACAAAGCCGCTAAAACATTTTTTCCAGATGAAGATTATAATAACCTAATATTTAAAAATAATACACTATTTGGTAAATTAGCAATAGTTTTGCCACATCCCTCACCACTTAACATAAAATGGTTTAAAGATAATCCAGACTTTATGGAAAAAAGAATTATTGAAATAAGAAAAATAATAAATAATACATTAAATAAAGATTAAAGGTACTAAAAAATAGTATCTTTTTATACTAGTCAAGTTAACCAAATTAACATTATTTACATATACTACTTTGAAGGTGATAACTATGAATAATAATGAATATAGAGCGGTTCGTAAAGTAATAATTGATCCAGGTCATGGAGGTACGGATGCAGGTGCTACTGGAAATAATTTACTAGAAAAAGACTATAATCTATTAATATCCAAATACATGTATGATAGATTTAAAGAGTTAGGAGTACCAGTAGCTATAACTAGAGACTCAGATACCACATTATCTCCAACTGATAGAGTAAATACTATTTTAAATAAATTTGGTAATTCCTCTGATGTTATACTAATATCAAATCATGTTAATTCGGGAGGCGGCGAAGGAGCCGAAGTCATCTATGCCCTAAGAAACAAAGATACCCTAGCTAAAAGAATACTAGAAAACATAGGAGCCGCTGGACAAGAAACAAGAAAATATTATCAAAGAAGACTACCAAGTGATACCTCAAAAGACTACTATTTCATACATCGAAATACTGGCAATCTAGAACCACTAATAGTGGAGTATGGCTTTATTGACAATACCAAAGATGTCGAGTTCCTAAAAGAAAACTATGAAGAATTAGCAGAAGCCGTAATATCTGCAGTAGCAAACTATATAGGAGTACCATATAAAGCACCAAATGGCTTAATAACCAATACCTATGTTGTTCAAAAAGGCGATACCCTATATAGCATAGCAAATAAATTAGGAACTACTGTTTCAGAACTAAAAAAAGAGAATAACTTAACATCAAATACATTACAAATAGGAGAGGTCCTTCGTATTCCAACTAAAGAAATATATGAAGAAGAAGAAAATATCTACATAGTCAAAAAAGGCGATTCCTTATATTCCATTGCCAAAAAATATAACACCACAGTAGAGGAACTAAAGAGAATCAATAACTTAACAAGTAACATACTATCAATAGGTCAGGTACTAAAATTACCAAGTGATAAAGCAAACAATGTAGAAAAAGAAGAAAATACCATTAGTTATACAGTCCAAAAAGGAGATTCTTTATATAGTATAGCAAGAAAGTATGATACAACTATTGATAGAATAAAAGATTTAAATAATTTAACCACCAATTTACTATCCATAGGTCAAGTATTACTAATACCAACAGATACCAATCTTGAAACAACCTACACAGTCCAAAAAGGGGACTCTCTATACAGCATAGCAAAAAAATATAACACTACTGTTGATAGATTAAAGCAATTAAATAATCTAACATCAAATCTACTATCCATAGGTCAAATACTAATAGTAAGATAAAATAGAAAGTATATAACCATATATTTTCTTTTTTTAATCCCCCAAAGCCTATAATAATATAGTCTTTTGAGGCATTATGAAGCCTAAGGTTTTCATAATGAACAATTTTAAGGGTATAATAATTTATAATTAAAAAAAAATAAAAGACCAAATTATAAATAAAGTATATTTTGTTTATTGCCATAACGATAATCGTTTGATATAATACAATACAAGGGTGGTGGTAAAAAATGAATCAAGATAAAATGCATTTAGTAAACAAAATATTTAATAACGAGACAATCAGAACAGTTTGGGATAAAGAGGAGGAAAAATATTACATAAGTGTAGTAGATATTATCAGAGCTGTGTCAGAAAGCAATAATCCACAAACATATTGGAGAGTGTTAAAAAAAAGACTTAAAGATGAAGGAAATGAAACTGTTACAAATTGTAACGTTTTGAAATTAAAAGCTAAAGATGGAAAATATCGTATGACAGATGTTGTCGACATTGAGGGAATGTTTAGAATTATCGAATCAGTACCTAGTAAAAATGCTGAACCAATTAAACAGTGGTTAGCAGGTTTAGGAAGTGAAAGAATAAATGAAACATTTGATCCTTCATTAGCGGCACAGAGAGCAATAGATTTATATAGAGTCAAAGGTTATGAAGAAAATTGGATTTCCCGAAGAATAAAGACATTACAAGAAAGAAAACAATTAACAGATGTATGGCAAGATAATGGAATAAAATCAAATGTAGAATATGCAATATTAACAAATGAGATATATAAAACATGGTCAGGAATGAGTGCAAAAGAATACAAACAATTTAAAGGGCTAAGAAAAGAAAATTTAAGAGATAATATGGATAATATCGAATTAATATTAACAGATTTATCAGAAGAAGCAACTAAGAGAATAGCGGAAAAACAAAAGCCACAAGGCTTAAAAGAAAATATTACAGTGGCTCATAAAGGTGGTAATATAGCTAAACAAGCAAGAGATAATCTTGAAAATGAATTGGGTGAATCAGTTGTAACCCCAACCAACAAATTAAATTATGAATATATAGATAAAAAGAAACTTGAAATGAAATAAAATTATGTTTAACATATCAAATACTAATAGTAAGATAAAATAGAAAGTATATAACCATATATTTTCTTTTTTGTTCTAAAAACTAGTATCAAATTACTATTTACACAAAATAAAATAAGTGCTATAATAAGCCACAAATCACTAAAGGGGGATATTATCATGTTTGTAGAAGACAATAAAGAACTTATAAATAAAGCCCATTTTCTAGAGGACTTTTTAGATTCATTTGTTAGTGATACATACTATTTAAATAATATTATCTTTACCAATATTACTGATTATTTAGCACTTATCACCTTCTTAGAAGAACATATTTTATTGTCAAATAAAAACGAAGTAAATAACATAGATTACACACTCTTTACAAAAAGTACTAAAGAAGAAAATGTAAATATAGTAAACAAATTCTATCGAAATCTAAATATAAACTTTGATATAAATAAAGAAGTAGAAAAAGAAAATATAAGCTATCATACTCATGATATAACTAAATTCAGTAAAGATAAAGATATCGAATTAGAAAAATTAATTTTTGGTAGTTGTATTCCAAAAGCCAATAATGGTAGTCCAAAAATACTAATTCCCAATAATGGCCTTCTATCAGACTCTGTAACCTTAGTACATGAACTAAGTCATTATCGTAACTATCCTTGGACTTTAGTAGGAGATAATTTTACTGAAGTACTATCTTTTGCGGAAGAAACAATTTATTTAGACTATTTATTAATATTAGGATATAAATATGAATTCTATAAAATAAATACTATCAACTATGATAGCTTTTATGATAATATAAAAAAACTAATACCAACATATCGTATACTTACACTTTATTTAAAATATGAAAATCTATCTCCGCAAATATATCAAAATAATTTTCCTAATGAATCATATAAAAAAGATATAGAAGCAATATATAACAATATATTTAATATATTTCAAACCTTTACAAATTCCACATATCATATGCTAGGCTATTTATTAGGAGTTCATCTTTATATAGAATATAAACAAAATAAAGACTATCTAAATCTAATAGAACAAATGCATACTAATATTAACAAGTATTCATATGAAGAATGTCTAAATATATTAAATTTATATCCCTTAAAAGATAAAATAACAATACTAACTGATGATATAAATAAAATAAATACAAGTATCAAAAAAAGACAGTATAAAAAGCCATTACTTTAAGTAATAGCTTTTTTTATTTAACCTCTTCTTTAGTTTTATTAGATTTAACCTCCATAACAATAGGAAGAATAATAGGAACTCTACCAGTCTTGTCAGACAAAATAGGCATAAGACCATTAATCATTTCACTCTTCATATCATTAAAATTAAATACTTTCTTCTTAAGCTCCTTATTAATAATTTCCACAGCACTATGTTGAATATCACGAATCAAATCAATGTTTTCATTAACTAAAATATATCCTCTTGTCGTAATAGCGGGACTACCCATAAGTACCTTATTATGTGTATCAATATTAGCAATGATAACCAAAATACCATTATTACTCATAAGAATTCTATCTTTAATAACGGCATTTCCAACATCTCCAATTCTAGAACCATCAACATAAACTTCTCCAGCTTGTACTTTACCATCTCTATATAACTCATTATTCTTAAGCGATAAAACATCACCATTTTCAAGAACAAAAGTATTACCTTTTTCTACACCGCACATTACTCCAAGATCAGCATGCATTTTAAGCATTCTATATTCACCATGGTAAGGAACAAAGTATTTAGGTTTAAATAACCTAATCATAAGCTTAAGTTCCTCTTGATTAGCATGACCTGAAGAATGGATATCTGTCATAGAGTTAGTAAACACCTTAACACCTTTTTTATATAATTTATTAATAGTTTTAGATACTGAAGCAGTATTACCAGGAATTGGTGATGAAGAAAAAATAACAACATCATCAGGCATAAGCGTAATTTGTCTATGACTACCTGAAGCGATTCTAGATAATGCCGCTAAAGGTTCACCTTGGCTACCAGTACACAAAAGACATACTTCACTAGGTTTCATATGATTAGCTTCTTCTGCAGTAATAATAATACTTTTATCTTTAAAGTAACCACATTTAATAGCAATATCAACCATATTTTCCATGCTTCTACCAAATAGAGCAATCTTTCTATTATTCTTACGACATGTTTCCATAATATGCTTAATTCTATATACATTAGAAGCAAAAGTAGCAAGAATAATTCTATTATTCTTATTAGCAGTAAATATTTCACCTAGGTTTTCATCAACTACAGATTCACTGAGTGAAGCACCAGGACTAAGAGCATTAGTAGAATCACTCATAAGCACCGCTACACCTTTTTCACCAATTCTTGCCATTTTATGTAAATTAGACATCGGACCAATAGGGGTCATATCAAACTTAAAGTCTCCTGTCATAACAATAGTACCATCTGGAGTATCTATAGCAAGACCATGAGAATCAGGTATTGAGTGAGTTGTTCTAAAAAATTCAATATTAAAATATTTAGTTTTTATTACAGTATTCTCATCATAAACAAATAAATTCTTATAAACAATATTTCTTTCAACTAGTTTCTTTTCAATAAGCTCTTTAGCATTATTAGGGGCATATATCTTAGGAATATTAACCATCTGAAGTAAAAATGGAATACCACCAATATGATCTTCATGTCCATGTGTAATAACTAAAGCTTTAATTTTACTTTCGTTTTCTTTTAAAAAGGTAACGTCAGGTATAACATAATCAATACCAAGTAGTTCATCATCAGGAAACATAACACCTGCATCAACTATGATAATTTCGTCATTATGCGTAACAACATACATGTTCTTACCGACTTCACCTAGTCCCCCAAGAGGGATAATTTTTGTATTCATTAAATTTCTCCTTTCATAATATTTTCATCGTTAATTAAAAAATAAAAAAATATATATTGAATTATAAAGAATAACCACTGCTTAATAATTATACAACAAAAAGTAAAAAAAAGCAAATGGATAATTTTACTATTGTAAAGGAAGTGTGAACCTAAAGTTTCCCCCTTCTCTTTGAAGCCTAAGGTCTTCAAAGATAAATCATAGAGCCATTTGTCTCTATGATTAAAAGATACTTATTATAAGTCATATATAGAGGTAGTCAAAAAAACAAAAATATGATAAAGTAAATATAGAGGTGAAAACGAATGAAATGCACACTTATGAATAAGAATACTTGCATCTTAACAGCTGAGTATTAACCATCATTAGGAGTATTTACTAGTATATATGAGATTAATAATATCGATTTTGCGCCAATAATTTTAAAAAATGCTTATAATCAAAAAGAAGATATAAAGGTAATATTATCTAATTGATTTAGAAGAATAAAAGAGATATGTACTTTGCTTTTCAGTAGAATTAATAAATTAAAAAAGATAATAGAAGATAAATAATTATAAAAACACTTGTATTTATTAATAAATTTATGATATAATATAACTGTCTTGAGAAAGAGTGGCATAAAAATCCACTCTTTTATATATATTAAGTAGGAGGAAATAATGACTATAGAAGGCAAAGTAAGAAAATTATTAGAGAAAGATGTAGAGGCATCAGGAGTATTTATTGATTCTGTAAAATTAGAAAAAGAAGATAATAACTTATTTCTAAGAATAGTAATAGATAGAGATGAAATAATTGATATTGACAAATGTGTTGAAGTAACAAATATTATTAATCCATTACTAGATGAAGCAGATTTAATTAAAGAATCATACATTTTAGATGTATCTACAAAAGAGAAGGGAAGATAGAAAATGAATGCAAAACAAATGAAAGAATTCATGAAAGCATTAGATGCAATTGTTGAAGAGAAAAAAATAGACAAAAAAATAGTTGTAGACGCTATGGAACAAGCTATGGCAGCAGCTTATAAGAAAAACGAAGGAATTCCAAATGTTGAAGCTAAAGTAGATGAAGTAACTGGTGATATAAAATTATATTCTTATAAAACCGTAGTAGAAGAACCAGTAAATGAAGAAACTGAAATATCATTAGAAGACGCAAGAAAAATAGTAGATGATATTGAAATAGGAGAAACTATAAGAGGAAACGAATTACCACTTAAAGATTTCGGTAGAGTAGCAGCAGGTACTGCTAAACAAATCGTTGTTCAAAAAATCAAAGAGGCTGAAAAACAAAGTATTTCCGAAGAATTCAAAGACAAAGAAGGAGAATTAATGGTTGGTACTCTTCAAAGAGAAGACCAAAATAATTACTTCGTAGATTTAGGTAGAAGTAGTGGTATATTACCAAAAGATCAAATAATACCAGGTGAAAAATTAGTAATGGGTTCATCAGTTAAGGTATATGTATCAAAATTAGAAATAGGACCAAAAGGACCATTTATCATGCTTTCTAGAAGTCACTATGGCTTTGTAAAAAGACTATTGGAAATTGAAATACCAGAATTATCTGATGGAACAGTTATGTTATATTCAGTAGCTAGAGATGCTGGTAGTAGAACAAAAATAGCAGTATATACAGATTATGCTAATGTAGAGCCTCTAGGAGCAGTAATAGGAGAAAAAGGAAGAAGAATAGCAAGTGTTCTAAAAGAATTAGGTGGTGAAAAAATAGATGTCGTTTTATATGACAAAGATCCTGCCAAATTTATAGCTAATGCCTTAAGTCCTGCTAAAAATGTTAAAGTAACAATTAAAGATGAATCTAAAAAAGAAGCCCTAGCGGTAGTACCAGATGACAATCTATCCCTAGCTATAGGTAGAAAAGGACAAAATGTAAAATTAGCTTCTCGTTTAACTCACTATAAGATTGAAGTAAAAAGTGAAAGCGCTATGTTAGAAGACGAAGTAGTATATACAACTAAAGATGATAGCGAAGAAGAAAGTGCATAATATGAAAAAAACACCTCTAAGAAGATGCGTAGTAACTAATGAGAGGCTCCCAAAGAGTGATCTTCTTAGAATAGTAAAAGATAAATATGGAAATATATCATTTGATATAACTGGAAAATCTTCTGGTAGAGGAGCTTATATCAAAAAAGATATAGAAGTATTAAAGAAAGCTAAAGATAAAAAAATCTTAGAAAGAGTTCTAGAAGCCAAAATAAGTGAAGAGGTATATAAAAGTATCGAAGAAATAATCAAAAATAATTAGGAGGTGGTACATATGATGAATGTATCCGAATACGCAAGTGATGTAGGAGTAACAGTAAAAGAAATATTAGAATTATGTAACAAATTAGATATCAAAGTGTCAAAAGAAGATGACATGTTATCTGATGATGATATCATAATCCTAGATAACGAATTAGCAAGTATCCAGCCATCCGAAGAAAGTACAGAAGAATTAGAAGAGCTAGAGGAATTAGAAGATATAGAAGAATCTTATGAAGAACAAATAAAAGAAGAGAATAAAGCTAAGAAGAAAAAGACTGCTAAACCTACAAATAAGAATGATTTTAAAGAAAAAAGAAAAGAAATGTATAAACATAAAGAAAAATTAAAATCAAATATTGCAGCTAGTGAAGATGATGTCGTTTTATATAAAGATAATATGACAGTAGCACAATTAGCTGATTCTCTTGGCGTTCCAGCAGCCCAAGTAATTAAAAAGCTAATGACTCTAGGTATGATGATGGCAATAAATGCATCACTTGATTTTGATACAGCAGAAATAATAGTATCAGACTACAATAAAACTCTAAAAAAAGAAAGCACAATGGATGAAGTAAACTTTGAAGAGTTAGAAATAACTGATAAAGAAGAAGATTTAAAGGAAAGACCACCAGTAGTAACCATTATGGGACATGTTGATCATGGAAAGACAACATTATTAGATACCATAAGAAAAACTAGTGTTGCAGAAGGCGAAGCTGGAGGAATAACTCAAGCTATAGGAGCTTATCAAATAGATTATAAAGGTAAAAAAATAACTTTTATCGATACACCAGGACATGCAGCATTTACTGAAATGCGTGCTAGAGGAGCTAAAGTTACTGATATTGTTATAATAATAGTAGCAGCAGATGATGGCGTAATGCCTCAAACAAAAGAAGCAATAGACCATGCCAAAGCTGCCAAAGTACCAATCATTGTAGCGGTAAATAAAATAGATAAACCAGATGCTAATGTTGAAAGAGTTCTAACAGAAATGTCAAATAATGGAATTCAACCAGAAGCATGGGGTGGAGATGTAATGTTCGTAAATATCTCCGCTAAAACAGGTGAAGGAATCGATGACTTATTAGAGAGAATATTATTAATAAGTGAGATAGAACAGTTAAAAGCCAATCCAGATAGATATGCAACAGGTACTGTTATTGAATCAAAAATAGATAAATCATCTGGAGTAATAACAAACCTATTAATAGAAAATGGAACTCTAAGATTAGGAGATCCAATTGTTGTAGGAACTATATCAGGTAGAGTAAGAACTCTTAAAAATGATAGAGGTGAAAACTTAGTAAAAGCATCACCTTCTATGCCAGTATCTATAACAGGATTATCTGAAAGTCCTTCAGCAGGAGATAAATTTATGGCTTTTGAAAACGAAAAGAAAGCTAAGAAAGTAGCGGAAGAAAGAAAAATAATCGCTAAAGAAAAAGAAAACAAACCAAAGAGTAAAATATCTTTAGATGACTTATTTAACAGAAAAGAAGCTGGCGAAAAAGAAATAAATATCATTTTAAAAGCGGATGTTAAAGGTAGCGAGGAAGCAGTAAAAAATTCATTACTAAAACTAGATGTTGAAGGAATAAAAATAAATGTTATTAGAAGTGGTATCGGTAACATAACAGAAAGTGATGTTATTTTAGCGGAAGCTTCTGATGCTATCATAATTGGTTTCAATATAAGGCCAGAACATAAAATAGTCGAAATAGCTAAAGATAAAGGAATAGATATAAGACTATATAATATCATTTATAAAGTCGTTGAAGAAATGGAAGCCGCCCTTAAAGGAAAACTAGAACCAGAATATAAAGAAGAAGTAACTGGAACTGCCGAAGTAAGAAAACTATTTAAATTTTCAAAGGTAGGTACAATAGCAGGATCATATGTAACATCAGGAGTCATTAAAAGAGGCTCTAAAGTCAGAGTAATAAGAGATGGTATTGTTGTAAATGATTCAATCATAGCATCTTTAGCTAGAGAAAAAGACCAAGCAAAAGAAGTAAAACAAGGCTTAGAATGTGGTATAACTATTGAAAATTTTAACGATATTAAAGAAAACGATATTTTAGAAACATATGAACTAATAGAAATAAAAAAATAAAGAAAGAAGGATAAAATATTATGACAAACATAGAAGTAACAACATGTTATTCAAACAAATTTAAAAACAAAAAAACTCCAAACCATAATGATGTATTTTCAATGAAAGCGGGACAAATTGAAACACAACATAATGCAGAAAAACAAAAAGAAATCAATTATGAAACAAAAGGTAATGGAAAATATATTGAAGATGGAATGCTAGGTAGAATTATTGGAATTAATACCATATCTCCAGAAACTGAATTAAGTAAATATGACCTAATATCATATAATTATGGTTATACCGAAATAGCAAATACCATAATGTCAATATTATGTGAAGGAAAAATACCCGAAAGATTAACTATAGCCATAGCAAGATCGATTGAAAGAAAAACTATTGATAAATCCCTAGTAGGAGAACTATATCCAGAAGATTTACTTTCTGATATTGGAAGAAGAGATTCCAAAGATGAAAATATCAATATAGAAGAATTACCACAAATAGTTAAAAATAATAGCGATTATCTTCGCGGATATAATTCCCACAGATCAAAATAGAGAGGAGAAAAAAACATGCGTTTTTATAATGTTAAAAGTGTAGCAGATGCTCAAAGAAAAGAAGAATTAGAAAAAGACAAAATATACTTATCATCTAATGAAAAAAATCATGGAAGATTATTATCCGAAATGGGAAAACATGCCCGCTTTACAGAATATTTTCATAACATAGAACCAATTAATCAAGACTACACATTTTTAGAAGGCTATGATAGAGCTATTAAAGTATTTACAAAAGAAGAAATGCTTAATACACATACCTTTAAAAAAAGTTATATCTATGCAGATGCAATGATTAAAGCGAACAATATTCCTGATAGATATAAAGAATGCCCAACAAAAAAGCATAGATAGGAGAATTATTATGAGCATAAAATTAGATAGATTAGGTAGCATTCTAACTGAAGAAATATCTAAAGTAATAAATGAAGAAGTAAAAGATGATGATATACAATTTGTTACTATCACAGCGGTAGATATATCAAGCGATTTATCTTATGCTAAAGTATATTTTACCAATCTAATTGATAAAGATAGAGAAAAAGTAACTAAAGCTCTAAATAGAGCCAGTAGTTTCATTCGCGGAAAACTATTTGATAAAGTAGAAATAAGAAAAATGCCCGAATTAACATTTGTCTATGATGAATCAATAGAATATGGAAACAAAATAGAAAAGATAATCGATAGTATAAATAAGGAGGAGTAAGTATGAACAATATTATTGACGAGATTAAAGTAAGCAATAATATTGTTTTACTTTGTCATATAAATCCAGATGGTGATGCCATTGGAAGCACACTAGCTATGTATGAATCTTTAAAAAAACTAGGTAAAGATGTCGATGTCTTAATAGAAGACCCCCCAGAAGTATTTAACTATATAAAAAATTTTACTAGTATAAAAAAGAGTAGTACTAAAAAATATGAAGTTGCTATCATATTAGATACTGCTAGTAGAGAAAGAGTATCAGATTCTAGTAATATTCTAGATAATGTATCCAAAATAATTGTAATAGATCACCATATAAGTAATACCAATTATGGAAATTATAACTTAGTAGAAAAATATCCCGCTTGCTGTGAATTAGTCTATAATCTAATAAAAGAGATGGGTATAACTATAGATAAAGATATAGCAGTCCCAATAGCTACTGGACTTCTTACCGATACTGGAGGATTCTCTCATAATGATGTTCTTCCAAGTACCTTCTTTTTAGCGGGAGAACTAAGCAAAATCATTGATATGTCAAAAATATATAAAAAAGTATTAAAAAGTATAAGTATAAATCAATTTAATATTAAGAAAATTGCCATGGATAATTTAAAAATAACTTCTAGTGGTATAGCCTATTCTTATATAACTGAAGAAGATATACTAAATACAAATGTTACCCAAAATGATTGTGGTATACTAGTAAATATACCTATGGAAATAGATACCGTAGAAGTATCAATATTAGCAAGAATATTTAAAGATAAAGTAAGAATATCACTAAGAAGTAATAACATTGATGTAAATGAAGTAGCTAGTATCTTTGGTGGTGCTGGACACAAAAATGCCGCTGGAATAATTACTAACATGCCATATGAAGAATTAATTAAAAAATTATTAGAAGTTTTAGAAGGAAAAATATATGAATGGAATATTAATAGTAAATAAGCCCCAAAACTATACAAGTAGAGATATAGTAAATATAATATCAAAAAAATTAAATACCAAAAAAGTAGGCCATACAGGTACTCTAGATCCCATCGCTGAAGGCGTATTAGTAGTTCCTATTGGTAGAGCATTAAAAATATCCGAACTATTAACATCTGAAAAAAAAGAATATATAGCTAAAGTAATATTAGGCTATGAAACTGATATGTTAGATATTACTGGCAAAGAAATAAAAAGAAATATACCAAATGTAGATAAAGATAAATTAATAGAAGTATTAAATAGCTTCATAGGAAAATATAATCAAGAAGTACCAATGTATTCAGCGGTCAAAGTAAATGGCCGTAAATTATATGAATATGCTAGAAGTAATATCCAAATAACGCCCCCTAGTAAAATAGTAGAAATATATTCTATCTCCCTATTAGAGGGACCAATATATAAAGATGATACGGTAGAATTTACCATGAAGTGCGAAGTAAGTAAAGGAACATATATAAGAAGTCTAATACGCGATATAGCTTATAAATTATCTACTTATGGTACTATGAAAGAACTAATAAGAACAAAGCAAGGCTCATTTTTACTAGAGGATGCATTCACTTTAGAAGATATCCAAAAAGATAATTATAAATTATTGAGTATCAAAGAAGCACTACCTAATATAAAAATAACCAAAATAGATGACAAAACATTAAAACAAGTAAAGAATGGTATGGTATTAGATAAATTTTTTGAAGAAGAAATCTCTCTTTTAGTAGATAAAGACGGAAGAGAAATAGCTATCTATAAAGACATAGGAAATGGGAAAGTAAAACCATATAAAATGATTGAGGTGTAAAATGAGTAGAATAAAAGTAATGGATGAACTCTTGTCCAATAAAATAGCAGCAGGAGAAGTAGTAGAAAAAGTAGTATCCATCGTAAAAGAATTAGTAGAAAATTCCATAGATGCCAAAGCCACTATGATAAAAGTAGATTTAAAAGAAGCAGGCTTAAGAGAAATAACTGTAACCGATAATGGTATAGGTATGGATAAAAATGATGCTCAGTTAGCCTTTCAAAGACATGCAACAAGTAAATTATATACAGATGATGATTTATTTAACATAAATTCATTAGGTTTTAGAGGAGAGGCTCTTCCCTCTATAGCGGCAGTATCTGATGTAGTATTAAAAACTTGCCAAGATGATGTTGGAACACAGATTCATATAAAAGGAGGAAAAATATTAGAAAATAAACCCTCTGAAGGAAGAATCGGAACGCAAATAACGGTAACCAATCTATTCTATAATACTCCTGCCAGATTAAAACATCTCTCTAGTCCCTATGCCGAGCTAGCTAATGTAACTGAATATGTAAATAAAATGGCACTTTCTTATCCAAAAGTAAAATTCATCTTAACAAACGATGAAAAAGAATTATTAAATACTGATGGTAGTGGTAATCTATTAAAAGTAATAAAATCAATATATGGATTAGACATAGCAAAGAAAATGTTGCCAATCGAAATATCAAATGATGACTATGAAGTATCAGGATATATCTCTCTTCCTGAGGTTAACCGTTCAAGTAGAAATCATATGACAGTCTTAGTAAATGGAAGAGTAATAAAAAATCAATATCTAAATAGAATCATAAATGACGCCTATTTCTCATTCAAAGAAGATACACGTTATCCTATTGTAGTAATCAAAATAACAGCAGATCCAATTTTAGTAGATGTAAATATTCATCCATCAAAACAAGATATTAAATTCAGTAATTTTGAAGACCTAAGAACAATGATAAGTGAAGTAATAAATAAAACTATAAGAAGTAAATTACTTATACCTAAAATAGAAGTAAAAGAACAGCCTACTGTAAAGTATGAAAATCTAAGTTTAAATTTAGAAAGAAATAGTATAAGTGAAGAACCATCACTTTTAGATAAACAGAAATTAACTAATCTTGTAAACTTTAATTATGAACCAAATAATGAACTAGACAATGAAGAAGAACTATCATATATTGAAGAGAGACCTAAAGAAACACTCCCAGAATTATATCCTATAGGACTAGCCTTAGGTACATATATTGTATGTGAAAATGAAAGAGGAATATATTTAATTGACCAACATGCTGCTCAGGAAAGAATAAATTATGAAAAAAACTCCTATCTTTTAGCACATCCTAATAATGATGTAATCTCTCCGTTAATACCAATGATAATAGAACTTCCAAATAATGAATTCATTATTGCAAAAGAAAAGTTAGATATAATAAAATCATATAACATCGATATAGAAGAATTTGGTATTAACTCATTTAGAGTCATATCTCATCCAACTTGGTTTCCTAAAGGAAATGAAGAAAAAATAGTAAGAAGAATAATTGAAGAAATAGTAAATAAAGGTAAAGACTTTAGTTTAGCTAAATTCAATAATTCTCTAGCAGCTCTAATAAGTTGTAAAATGAGTGTCAAAGCCAATACAAGAATAACAAAAGAAGCACAGGAAGAAATAATAAATGAGTTAAGGAAGTGTAATAATCCATTCAATTGTCCACATGGAAGACCTACAATTATTAACTTTTCAACCTATGAAATAGAAAAAATGTTCAAAAGAGTAGTTTAAGTCATCATGAGCTTAATATCTCATGATGTTATAGAAAGCCTAAGGTCTTTCTATAATAATTTAGAGCCTATTGTCTCTAAATTAAAGAAGTATGAAAGAGTGATATTATGAGTAGAGTAATAGTAATTACAGGCCCTACTGCTGTAGGAAAAACAAAACTAAGTATAGAACTAGCCAAAAAATTAAATGGTGAAATAATAAACGCTGATGCCATGCAAGTATATAAAGGACTAAATATAGGTACTGCTAAAGTAACTGAGAAAGAAAAAGAAAACATTCCGCATCACCTATTTGATATAAAAGAAGTAGAGGAAGAATATAGTATCTATAATTATCAAAAAGATTGTCGAAAAGTAATAGACGATATATTAAGAAGAAACAAAACTCCAATTTTAGTAGGAGGAACAGGCCTATATATAAAAGCGGCACTCTATGATTATAAATTATCTGAAGAAAAAGCAAATAATACATATGATAATTTAAAGACAGAAGAAATATATAAAGAATTACTAAAATTAGATAAAGATATTAATATAGATAAAAATAATCGTCGAAGATTAATACGAGCATTAAATTATTACAAAGAAAATAATACTTCTATAAGTAATAATAAAACTAACAAATTATTATACGATACCATATTTATAGGACTAACTACTGATAGAGAAATATTATATAAAAAAATAAATCAAAGAGTAGATAATATGATAGAAAATGGCTTATTAGAAGAAGTAAAATATTATTATGATAAAAATATCAAAACAAAACCATTAATAAACGGTATTGGCTACAAAGAATTATATAACTACTTCGATGGACTATGTAGTAAAGAAGAAGCTGTAGAAAAAATAAAACAAAATTCTAGACATTATGCCAAAAGACAATATACATTTTTAAATCATCAATTGAATGTAGTATGGTTTGAAACAGACTATAATAATTTTAATAATACAATAGAAAAAGTAAGTAGTTATATAAAAAACAACTAACTTACTTTTTCTTTGACATAATACTACAAAAATATCCATTTTTTATTTTAAAATAAAAATAAATATGTTATAATCTAATTAGTAGCATAAGAAATGCGAACTATTAATAGGAGGTGAAAACATGGCAAAATTTTGTACTAATTGCGGCAACGAATTAGACGATAGAGCAATTATGTGTCCAAAATGTGGTATTGCATTGACACAAACAGTAGCAAACAGCGGCCAAACACAATCAAATGGTATGGCAATAGCAGGCTTCGTTTTATCATTCTTTATTCCATTATTAGGATTGATATTCTCAATATTAGGACTAAAAAGATCAAAAGAAACAAACAATGGTAAAGGATTAAGTACTGCTGGAATAATAATTTCATGTATAACTATGGTTATAACACTAATTATTGGTATAATAAGTTTTTCAGCGGTTAGTGATACTATAGACAAAGCTCAACAACAAACTGAAAATAATAGATACTATTATGATTATTAAAAAATAGATAGCTATAAAAATAGCTATCTATTTTAATTTAATCAATAGTTTAATAAAATCATCAGGACTTTTCTTTCCGTTAACAATATCATCTATCATCGTAATAATAGGCATATTAATATTGTTATTTTTAACAATATTTGTAATAGCATGCAAAGTATAAAGCCCCTCTATAGTTGTATTTTCTATATAATCTTTAGTATCAAACTTTTTACCCATCATGTTACCAAGTGTAAAATTTCTACTTTCTTTAGAATTACAAGTAAGAATTAAATCACCAATTCCTGCAAAAGAAAATATTGTATTAACCTCTCCTCCTAAACATTTTATTAAATCAGTAATCTCCCTTGTAGCCAAAGTGATAAACATTGCACTAGAAGATTCTGGAAATCCCATACCATTAATTATTCCATTACCAATAGCCATAATATTTTTTATAGCCCCACAAATTTCCGTACCAATAACATCACTAGTTTTATAAACGCTTAAATAGTCATTTTCCAAAATACTACTGATAACATTCAAAGTATTTAAATTCTTACTAGCCACATTAATACCAAGTACAGACTTTCTCACCATATCACTAGCAAAAGTACATCCTGATATTACAGCAATTAAATCAGTACTAATATTCATTTTTACAACATCAGATAAACATAGTAATGACTTATTATCAATACCTTTCGAAGTAATACCAATATATTGATTATTATAATAGTTACTTAGTTCTTTACTAACACCACTTACAAATTCACTAGGAGTAGCAAAAATAATAACATCACTATCACTGACAACATCCTTCATATTAGTAGAAATAATAATATCACTAGGAATATCATAATTAACTTTAGGACTCTTTTTATTAGTATTAAGATAATTCGCTTCTTCGTTACTATTAGTCCACATTTTAATACTATGTTTATTGTAGTGAAGCACACTAGCAATAGCCATGCCATAGGCTCCCGTACCAAGTATACTAATTTTCATTTATAATCATCCTCTTTCCAATTTCAATATCAAAATATCCACTAGGAGTTTCAAAAACTCTTTTAACTCCGCACTTGGGTAATATAATTTTTCCTCTAGGTAAATCTTTATAATAAAATAAAATTTTATTATCTTCATCACACATAATAACATCGATATTCTCTTTCATAAAAAAAGTATGAATACTATTACATTTATCAAACAATAGCGCTCTATTAATATTTTTTTCCATCATAAAGCCCTTAAATCTAGAAAAAAAACTTTTGCAGTTATATAAATCAATATCTTTATTATTATATAGTAATCTCATATTCTCACCATAACATAATTATATAGATAAAATAACAAAAAAGCAATAGCCAATCTTGATAAAAAAATAAGATTATGATAATATATATGTGGAGGAAACAAAATGAATAGAAAAGGTTTTACGATGATAGAATTACTAGCAGTAATAGTAGTATTAGGAATAGTTTTAGTAATAACATTTCCAAATATGACAGATGTATTTAAAAGTAGTAAGTTAAAATCTGAAGAGGCTTTTGTAGAAAGAATATCACAATCAATTGATAGTTATGTTACCTTAAATAGTAGTTCCATTGGATTTTCACCAGATGAACAAGCAAAAAAATATTATGGTGGTACTAAACATAATGTTAATATATATAAAGGAACTATAACTATGAATACCATTATTAGTAGTAATATTATTACAGGAAAAGATTATAAAAATCCAGGTAATGAAAATGTAGCATGTAATGTAAATGCCGAAATAGAAGTATATCGTGATTCAGATTATGTATATTGCCATAAAATAAAAAAAGATAGCTTAGGTTGCCTAACTGATGAATATAAAAATACCATAGATAGCGATTATATCGTTGATACATGTACATGGACAAAGTAATATGGTAACAACAATAATAATATCAATAATACTTTTATGTATAGATCAAATATCTAAGCTATTAGTAGTAAACTTATTAACTAAAACTGACAGTATAACTATAATAAAAAACTTTTTCTATTTAACATATATAAATAATGATGGAGCTGCTTTCAGTATCTTAGTAGGAAAAAGAATTTTCTTAATATTAATAGCAGTATTAGTCATAGTAATGCTAATCCGTTATATAAAGAAAAACAATATTCAAAATAAATTAGAATTAGTATCCCTAGCCCTAATAATAGGCGGCTCACTAGGAAATTTAATGGATAGAGTAGTAAGAGGATATGTAATAGACTTTTTAGATTTTAAGATATTTAATTATAATTTCCCAATATTTAATTTAGCAGACACTTTTATAGTAATTGGTGTATTCCTATTATTATTAAAGGAATTAAGAAAGGAGAATAATCTTGATAGTAGAAATAAATGATTCTGGTAAAAGAATAGATAAATATCTAAACGAAAATACAGAATATACCAGAAGTAAAATACAAAAAATGATTGAAAATGGAAATATATTAGTAAATGATGTCAAAGTAAAAGATAGTTATAAAGTAAAAGAAAACGATTATATAACTATTGAAGCATTGGAAGAAACTACTGATATATTACCAGAGAATATACCATTAGATATATATTATGAAGATGATGATTTAATAGTCGTAAATAAACCAAGTGGTATGGTAGTACATCCCGCTCCAGGAAATTATACTGGCACATTAGTAAATGCTTTAATATATCACACGAATAATTTAAGTAAAGTAAATACAAATATTAGACCAGGAATTGTTCATAGAATTGATGCTGATACATCGGGATTACTTCTAGTAGCCAAAAACGATAAGTCTCATAATATATTAGCGGAGGCCATTCAAAAAAAAGAAGTAGTAAGAGAATATATAGCCTTAGTAGAAGGTATTATTATGGAAGATACCGCTACCATAGATGCTCCAATTGGAAGAGATAAAAAAGATCGTAAAAAAATGACTGTAACAAGTGAAAATTCTAAAGATGCTGTAACCCATATTAGAGTTTTAGAAAGATACAAAGATTCTACTTTAATAAGATGTAAACTAGAAACAGGAAGAACTCATCAAATAAGAGTACATTTAAGTTATATTGGCCATCCAGTAGTAAATGATCCAGTATACGGACATAAAAAGTTAATAGATAAAGACTTTGGACAAATGTTACATGCGGAAAAACTAGGGTTCGTTCATCCAACTACAAAAGAATATATGGAATTTACTGCTGAGCCACCAAAAAGGTTTCAGGAAATATTAAATATATATAAAGAAAAATAATGAATAAAAATCTCTCTAAGTATTCATAACGAATATGAAAGGAGATTTTTTATTATGTCACGCCATAAAGTAGAAATAAGTGGTGTGAATACTGCGAATATAAAAGTATTAACCAGCGAAGAAACATTAGAATTATTTAAAAAAATGCAAGAAGGAGATTCCTTAGCTAGAGAGGAACTAATAAATGGCAATCTAAAATTAGTACTTAGTATCCTAAAAAAATTTTCAGGAAAAACAGATAATTTAGATGATTTATTCCAAATCGGATGTCTAGGACTAGTAAAAGCCATAGATAATTTTGATACAAAATATGAAGTAAAATTATCAACTTATGCTTGTCCGATGATTGAAGGAGAGATTAAAAGATATCTAAGAGATAATAACAGTATAAGAATATCAAGAAGTATTAAAGATTTAGCATATAAAACACTAAAATTAAAAGAAGAATTATCAGTAGGAGAAAAAGAACCAACAAATAAAGAAATAGCGGATATTCTAGGAGTAAGAGAATATGATATAACAGTAGCCCTAGATTCATTAAGAGAGCCAGTAAGTATGTACGAACCAATATATAATGATGGTGGCGATACAATATATTTATATGACCAAATTGCTAATAAAGAAGATGAGTACGGTATAGATAATAAACTTGCCCTAGACAAAGCAATGCACAGTCTAAAAAAAAGAGAGATAAATATTTTAAAAGAAAGATTTATCGTTGGTAAAACCCAAATGGAAATAGCAGAAGAGCTTGGAATATCACAAGCTCAAATATCTCGTATCGAAAAAAGCGCTATAAATAATATAAAAAAATATATCAAATAGAAATCTTTATTATAAAAAAACATATACTTTATTAGGTGATAAAATGAGGCTATCAGACTTACAAACAAAAGAAATAATAAATATGACTACCGGCAAAAGATTAGGTGTAATAGTAGATGTCATAGTAACACCAGAGGGTACAATAAAGTCCCTAATATTAGAAGAAAAAAGAATAAAAAGAATGTCTAGAGGAGAAGAATATGAATTAGATTGGAACCAAATAACCAAGATAGGTGATGATATTATCCTAGTAAAAAATAAATATCAAGAATAACTCTTGTTAAAAAAAACTATTTATTATATAATAATTATAGGTGGTATAATGAATAGAAAAGGATTTACATTAATAGAATTACTAGCGGTAATAATCGTAATAGCACTAATTGCCACTATAGTAACACCAAGTGTTATAGAATATGTAAATAGTGCCAAGAATACCTCTTATAATCTATTAATACAAAATACAATATCAGCCTCCAAAACATATTATGAAGAATGTGAATACGGAGATTTATCAGACAGTAATAAATACGGAAGTTATGCATGCCAAATAAAAGAAGACACTATAACTACTACCTTAGGAGCTCTAGCTAATACCGGTATGCTATCTGTAAATGATGTAGATCCAAATGATAAAAATAAAAAGATAGTAATAAATCCTAAAGATAATACAGATATAAGTTCATGTAACATAACAATAACTAAAACAGTATACACTAACTACAAAGTTACTTATAACATAACAAGTACTAATTGTTCATACATAAAAGGAAGTATAAACTAATGCAATTAGTAGGAAATAGTTGGGATCAAATACTAGAGGACGAATATCACAAAGATTATTTTAAAAAGATTGTATTATATATAAATAAAGCATATAAAGAAAGAGAAATATACCCACCAAAAAACTATATTCTAAGAGCACTATATTTAACAGATTATAAAGATGTTAAAGTAGTAATATTAGGACAAGATCCATATCATGGAATAGGCGAAGCCAATGGACTAGCTTTCGCGGTAAATAATGGTATAAAATTACCACCATCATTAAAAAACATCTATAAAGAATTAAATGATGATTTAAATATAAAAATATCAAATAATGGTGATTTAACATGTTGGGCCAAAGAAGGAGTATTACTTCTAAACTCTGTTCTAACTGTAGAAAAAGACAAACCTGCATCACATAAAAATTTAGGATGGCAAGAGTTCACAGATGCTATAATAAGAAAAATAAATGAAAAAGACACGCCTGTAGTATTCATACTTTGGGGAAATTTTGCCAAAAGTAAAAAAAATCTTATTACCAATCCCAAACACTTAGTAATAGAATCATCCCATCCATCACCATTTTCATGTAATTATGGCTTCTTTGGAAGTAGACCATTTTCAAAGGCAAACAATTTTCTAAAAGAACATAACATAAAAGAAATAGACTTTACAGTAAAATAGTATAAAAGAATTTAACTAGGTTAACATATTATTGGTGATAATATGTACTATTTAAATTCTTTTTTCTTATATTCACTATTAGGATTTATAATGGAAAGTACCATCTTTAAAAATACCAGTAGAGGACGTACTAGTGGAATACTAAAAGGACCAATAACAATGGTATATGCCGTAGGAGGCATAGCAATTATACTATTAGACAAATACCTAATGCCCAGAATAAAAACAAACAAAATAATAAAACTAATAATATCATTTATTATCTATTCAGTAGTACTAGGATTAATAGAGTATATATGTGGATATCTATGCAATATACTATTTGGTATTGATATGTGGAATTATAAATCCCAAAAATATCATATCGGCAAATACACTTGTTTAGAATATATACCAATATGGGGGTTAATTGCTATTATAATAACAAATATATTAAAGCCATACATAAATAAAATAATAAAAATAATTCCAAGAGAATTTACCTATTTTATATCATTTATATTTGCTTTAGACTTTTTAATAACTATATTAACAAAATAAAAGAAGACTTATAATTTAAAGTCTTCATAGTCATCATCATTCATATTCTTTCTATCAAAGAATAATTTTTCTTCATATTTACAAAAAGTAGCAATAATATTTGATGGAAATTTTTTAAGTAATGTATTATAAACAGAAATATTATCATTATAATAATCAATACAATTATCCACTTTAATATCAATATCATTAATTTGTTTAAGTATCTTCTTAACTTCCTCACTTTTTTCAATATCAGGAAATTCAGTTTTAAGACCATTAAGTTCATTAGAAGCGCGTGTTAGTATTCTATATAATTCAAAATTACCAATCTTTCTACTTCTAAGTTTAACGATATCCTCAAATACATTTCTATCTTTATCAATATTACTTTTTACTATAGGTATAGCTCTATTAATTAAATCATATTTATTTCTTAAATTAGTATCAATAAGAGCTTCAACCTCATTAATTCTTATAATATAATCCTGAAACTTATTATATACGGTGGCATAAAAAATAACAGCAGCACATATTAATACGATTATAACAATTATAATTAACAATAAAATTTCCATATCCTCACATCCTATATTAAATTATATCAAAAGTGCCAATCTTTTTCAAGGACTATAAATTCATTTTAAAATAAATTTAAGAAAAATCTTTTATAAAATTAATAGATTCTTCAAAAGTAACAAAATCCAAATAAATCATAAGTATTAAATACCATTCCCCAGTAGTTGGATTAGATACAATAATATGATCTCTTCCAGCCTGCTCAATAATACCTTCAAAAACTCTATCTTGCCATTCTTGAGATCCAGGAACAGTAACATGAAACTTAGCTTTTTTACCCTTATTAAGTCTAAGTATATTTTCAATGTATGATTGTTCCATACTCATAGGAGTATAAGAAGTTTGCGTTTGCTCATAACTAGGAACAGATTGTTGATTAGGAACTGTATTATTATTAAGCCCTACACCTGGAAAAACAGGATTTTGATAATAACCATTATTCATATATAATCACCTCATTACAATATATGAAATCATTTTGACAGTATAACTAAAAAAATGTCAAATGATTTACTCAATCTTTACATAATAAAAAAATAAAATTATAATGATAATGAGGTGATAACTTGAAAATAAGAGTAGGAGTATCTAATAGACATGTACATCTAACAAAAGAAGATTTAGAAATATTATTTGGAAAGGACTATGAACTAACAGTAAGAAACTACATTGATCAACCAGGACAATTTGCCGCTAATGAAACAGTTACATTAAAAACAGATAAAAATATCAAAGAAAATGTAAGAATTGTCGGACCAACAAGAAAATACACTCAAGTAGAAATATTAGAAATAGATAAGGAATATTTTGGTCTTAATCCACCAGTTCGTAATTCTGGCGATCTAGAAAATAGCGAAAACATATGGATTATTGGTCCTAAAGGTAAAATTTATAAAAAAAGTGTATGTATAATTGCCAATAGACATATCCATATTAATACTAGAGATAAAAAAGATTTTTATGAAGATCAAATAGTATCAGTAAAAATAAATAATAATATAATAAATAATGTTCATATAAAAATAGCAGACAACTTTGCTTTAGCTTTACATATAAATAAAGATGATGCACAAAATAACAATATAGAAAGTGGAGATATAGCCTTATTTAAGGAGGACTAACATGTTTATAGAAACAAAAAAAATAATAAAAAGATCTAAAAGAGAAGTAACTTATAAAATAATTACTTCTCTTTTTATTCAACTTCTAGCTTTAATAATACCGGTATTTTGGAGTAATACCATAAACGAAGTAACCGAAGGAAATTATAAAATAGGTTATTATTTAATAATTATAACCTTACTTTTATCCATCTTTTATTATTTTTGGTCATACCTAAATCAAAAAACGTGGTTCAAGCTTTATAATAAATTATATACAGAATACACAAACATTACTATATCCGAAATAAAAAATATAAATAAAATAAATTTAGGAGAATATACCAATATATTAAACAATGATATAGATATAATATGTAACTTTTTAGGTAATTTAATAACAAGAATTCTTCAAATAATAGAATTCTTTGTAATTTATGCCTACTTTCTTAGTTTTAATTTTATTATATTTATAGTAACAATAATAGTATCAATAATAATGCTAATAATCTATTTTAAAGCAAGCAAAACAGTTCAAACACTAAATATCAAAAGAAAATCATCACTTGATAACAAAACAATCATGTTACATAAATTATATACTGCTTTAGCAGCAAAAAAAAGTACTATAGAAAGTATTAAAAACTTATTCAATAAAGATAACAAAACATATTTAAAAGCAAATTACAACTATAACGTTATAATTCAAGGTATCATATATTTAGTTTTAGGAATTATTGAATTAACAAGATATATAATAATATTCTATGCAGTATATTTAGTAAAAATAGGTAATATAGAAATAGGAACTATATTATTGATATATAGTTATTATGATAAAATACTAACAAATTTTGAAGTATTAGGAACAATTACAGCGGACTACCAAAGTTTTATAGTATCATTAAAAAGAATAAATAAAATAATATCACTATCCTAAGAAGTTGTAAAGTAATAATTATTATGATAAAATATATACGTGATTCAAATGAAAAAAATATTAATAAAAATAATAAAAAAATATCAACAAATACCATTCAAATCTCATGATAGTTGCAGGTTCATACCAACATGTTCTAATTATATGTTAGAAGCATTAGAAATTCATGGCCTTATAAAAGGCTTATATTTAGGAATAAAGAGATTACTAAGATGCAATCCATTCACAAAAAAAGAATATAAATATGATCCAGTACCAAAAAAAATCTAATATTGAATAAATACTATTTTCGTAAATATCAATATTAGATTTTTATTTATTATTCAAATTAAGTCTTTTGATTTTCGGATTATTCTTTTCATATTTAATAGGATTAATTCTAAGAACTTCATTAGGAAAATCTTTAAACATATATTTATAGCAATTGTAAAGATTAATAATTCTCTTCCTTAACATCCTTAATACAAGAAGCATCACTAATAACCTTTTCTATGATTAGTAAGTCATCTGTAATTCCTTCAATAGTATTATTAGATTTAATTTCTTGAGAAAATAAAACCTTCTTAGCAAATATTCTATTATTCATATAATCCTCATCTTCCAGAAAAGATTCCAATTCTTCTCTGACATCATTAAATTTATCATAATTAATTTTCAAAGGTAATTCCAAATATTCAGTTGCTATATTATCTCCCCTTGTCGAAATATTATATCATTCATTTATAAGCATGTAAGCAAAAAAAAGAACTATCATCAGTTCTTTTAATAACATAAATGGCAGGGGATGAGAGAATCGAACTCCCAACAGTGGTTTTGGAGACCATTATTATACCATTTAACTAATCCCCTATATCTGCCACAAATAAATAATAACATAAATTAAAATATTTGTAAAGAAAAAAATACAAATAGAACTATACTATTTGTATTCAATATTAATCATTTTAGCATGAACAGCAACTCTTTTAGTACCACTATTATCACAAGTAGATAAAGTAAGAACCTTATCATCTTCACCAACAGAAATACCAAAATCATAAATGCTTCTTCCTTTTATAGTATTAAGCCAATCACCAAAATTTTCACTATAAAATCCCGTTTTAATATAATATGTTTCTGGCTCAACAGTATAAATTGAAAAGACTTTCCATATCGTATTTGTAGTAGGTGTTGATATTTTAATATAATAATTACTACTATTATTTAAATAACCATTATATAGCATGTTTGGAATAGAACCAAACATTGTTTTATTATTCATGTTGTGTCCATATATAATAGTGTTTTTTCCAAATTCTTTAAAGTCATCACGATAATCAGCAAAAATCCATCCACCAATATTACTTGAACCATTAAAAGCATGATTCAAATAATAACTATTATCACTAGATTGCACAACTGGATAGTTTACCTTAGTACCATCAACCTTAATCCAACCAACAGTATCAGAATTCTTTTGCAACAAGTTATTAAAATCAACTTCCATAAAAGGAACAGACATGTAATCCCAGTAATCATTAGGATAATAAACATTATTGTTGGTATTATCAGTTTCTTGAGTGGGTTCTTCGTTGGTATTATTGCTGTTATCATTGTTTTGTTCCTCTTTTTCTTCTTGCTCAACTACTTCAGTCGATTTAATAATATCATTAGATAAATATTTAATTTTAAGTCCTTGAACAGACCATTTACTGACAAGAAATACACAAATCAAATAAACCGAAAAAGAAAGAGCAACCATTGCCAAAGATAATCTTTTTTGATTTTTAGAAGTCTTTTTCTTTTTATCCTTTTTAAAAATATACATAATTCCAATAACAAAATATTTAGGAATAATAATTATTGTATTAAATAATCCAATAAAGAAGTACTTAAAAAAAGAATAAATAAGTTTAATAATGGTAACAATACCTAGAAAAAATATTTTAATAAAATTCATTAAGCCCTCCTTTATTCCTTATATATATAAGTATACCATAAAATAACAAAAAGGTATAATAATATTATTGTATTTGTAAAAAAAATATTGTATAATAACACCAAAGGACGAAGGTGTATAAAGTGGATAATATAAAAGTAGGAGATAAATTGGAAATACACTGTTATAAACATAATGGAAAATTACATAGACAATGGGACGAAGCTGTAGTTCTAGATATCAAAGATGATTATATTGTATTTGGAAATAACAAAACAACAGTAGTAGACTCCGATGGCAGAGTATGGAATACAAAAGAACCAGCTATTTTATATTTTTACAAAAATAGATGGTTTAATATAATAGGGCAGTTAAAAGAATATGGAATATATTTCTATTGTAATATAGCTACACCAGCCATAATAGATGAAAATGTAATAAAATATATAGACTATGACTTGGACTTAAGAGTATTTCCAAATGGCAGTTTTAAAATATTAGATAGAATGGAATATCGTTATCATAAAAAACAAATGCATTATTCAAGTAGATTAGATTTTATATTAAAATATGAATTAGGTAATTTAATAGAAATGGTAAGAGCAAAAGAAGATCCATTCAATAAAAAAACTATAGAAGCATACCACCAAAAATATATAAAACTTGTAGAAAATGAAAATCAAAACAAAACTACTAATAAAGAATAAAATCTTTATAGTAGTTTTTACTTTACCAAAACAATTATATATGAGGGCTGCTATTTAGCAAATAAAGATGATTATGATTGGTACTGGAATCAAAAAAATTATATAAAAGTAAGTGAGGCAAAAACAGAATCATATGTTAATTTTTTAGGGGGAACATATAATCATGATAATTCATCATGCTTAAATTAAAAAAGGCTTTACAATGGCTTTTATTAGTGGTATTATATTAACAGTCGATGCAAGAGAAGTGTCGTACTTGTATCTTTGAAAGAAAATGTAAACATTTTAACATTAAGTGCATATATTATATATGTATAGAAGATAAACGTTAAACTGTTTTTTTATTTTGATAAAAAATCAAAAAAAGTAAAAAAAATAGTTGACATTGTCGAATATATCTGTTATATTATTAATGCACTTGAGAAAAAAGATGCAAAAAAGAAAAAGTTCTTTGAAAACTGAGCAAAATGTCAATTTGAGTAGCTAGGAAATTATAACTTATTGAATAATTAAAATTATTTATTTTTTTTGAGAGTTTGATCCTGGCTCAGGATGAACGCTGGCGGCATGCCTAAGACATGCAAGTCGAACGAGATGGCCCAGTGAAAGTTGCGTGCTTGCACAAGACTGGATCTGGATTACCATCTAGTGGCAGACGGGTGAGTAACACGTGGGTGACCTACCTTTTCGTTGGGGATAACAGTTGGAAACGATTGCTAATACCGAATAAAATATAAGAGTCGATTTTATATTGAAAGGAGCCTTTAAAGCTTCGCGATTAGATGGGCCTGCGGCGTATTAACTAGTTGGTGGGGTAATGGCCTACCAAGGTAACGATGCGTAGCCGAACTGAGAGGTTGATCGGCCACACTGGGACTGAGACACGGCCCAGACTCCTACGGGAGACAGCAGTTAGGAATATTCGTCAATGGAGGAAACTCTGAACGAGCAATGCCGCGTGAGTGATGAAGGTCTTATAGATTGTAAAACTCTGTTGTATGGAAAAAACGACTAGGTTAGGAAATGAACTTAGTGTGATGGTACCATACCAGAAAGCCCCGGCTAACTACGTGCCAGCAGCCGCGGTAATACGTAGGGGGCGAGCGTTATCCGGATTTATTGGGCGTAAAGCGTGTGTAGGCGGTTTGTTAAGTTTAAGATTAAAGCCCGGGGCTCAACTCCGGTAAGTCTTAAAAACTGGCAGACTTGAGTACGGTAGAGGCAAACGGAATTTCTAGTGTAGCGGTGAAATGCGTAGATATTAGAAGGAACACCAGTGGCGAAAGCGGTTTGCTGGGCCGTTACTGACGCTGAGGCACGAAAGCGTGGGGAGCAAATAGGATTAGATACCCTAGTAGTCCACGCCGTAAACGATGAGTACTAAGTGTTGGGGTTACCCAGTGCTGAAGCTAACGTATTAAGTACTCCGCCTGAGTAGTACGGTCGCAAGGCTGAAACTCAAAGGAATTGACGGGCACCCGCACAAGCGGTGGAGCATGCTGTTTAATTCGAAGATACGCGAAGAACCTTACCTAGACTTGACATCCCCGGCAAAGCTATAGAAATATAGTGGAGGTTACCCGGGTGACAGGTGGTGCATGGTTGTCGTCAGCTCGTGTCGTGAGATGTTCGGTTAAGTCCGCTAACGAGCGCAACCCTTATCCTTAGTTGCTAACATTAAGTTGAGAACCCTAAGGAGACTGCCGGTGACAAACCGGAGGAAGGTGGGGATGACGTCAAATCATCATGCCCCTTACGTCTAGGGCTACAGGCGTGCTATAATGGCCGATACAATGAGACGCAATACCGTGAGGTGGAGCAAATCTATAAAGTCGGTCTCAGTTCGGATTGAAGTCTGCAACTCGACTTCATGAAGCTAGAATCGCTAGTAATCCCAAATCAGAATGTTGGGGTGAATACGTTCCCGGGTGTTGTACACACCGCCCGTCATGCCATGAAAGTTTGTAATACCCGAATGTGGTAGCCTAACCTTTTTAAGGAGGGGGCCATTTAAGGTAGGACAAGTGATTGGGGTAAAGTCGTAACAAGGTATCCCTACGAGAACGTGGGGATGGATCACCTCCTTTCTATGGAGAAATAGAAAAAACCGTATCTAGCTACTAGTATATTTTGCTTAGTTTTGAGAGAACATTTTCTCTCAAAAAATAGTTCTTTGAAAACTTGATAATGTGGTAGTCTTATTGTAGTCGCAATAAGACAATTAAGATTTTGAAATAGAAAATCTCAATCAAATTAGGATAATAATTTTATGGTGATTAAATTTGTAAGGGCGTATGGTGGATGCCTTGGCATTAGAAGCTGATGAAGGACGTGACTAACTACGATATGCTTCGGGGAGATGTACGTAATCTTTGATCCGGAGATTTCCGAATGGGGGAACCCACTAGTGGTAATGCGCTAGTATCACATGGTGAATATATAGCCATGTAGAAAGCAACCCAGTGAACTGAAACATCTTAGTAACTGGAGGAACAGAAAGAAAAATCGATTTCCTTAGTAGTGGCGAGCGAAATGGAAAGAGCCCAAACCGACTTTAGAGTCGGGGTTGTAGGACCTCTGTATAAGAGTAAGAAAATCATAACATAGTTGAACTATTCTGGAAAGTTTGGCGAAACAAGGTGATAGCCCTGTAAACGAAATGTTATGGTCTCTTTGAGGTATCCTGAGTACAGCGAGACACGTGGAATCTTGTTGGAATCTGCGGGGACCATCCCGCAAGGCTAAATACTCTCTAATGACCGATAGTGAACAAGTACCGTGAGGGAAAGGTGAAAAGAACCCCGGAAGGGGAGTGAAATAGAAACTGAAACCGTATGCTTACAAAAAGTTCGAGCCCGTTAATGGGTGAGAGCGTGCCTTTTGCAGAATGAACCGGCGAGTTATTGTATTATGCAAGGTTAAGTCGAACAGATGGAGCCGAAGCGAAAGCGAGTCTGAATAGGGCGCTTAAGTATGATGCAATAGACCCGAAACCGAGTGATCTAGCCATGAGCAGGTTGAAGTTGGGGTAAGACCCAATGGAGGACCGAACCGATATGCCCGGAAACGCGTACGGATGACTTGTGGTTAGCGGAGAAATTCCAAACGAACTCGGAGATAGCTGGTTCTCCCCGAAATAGGTTTAGGCCTAGCCTTGATTGAATCTGCCCGGAGGTAGAGCACTGAATGTGCGATGGCGTCGTCTAGATGTACTGAGTACAATCAAACTCCGAATGCTGGGTAGTACTAATCAGGAGTCACTGTATGGGTGATAACGTCCATACGGGAGAGGAAAACAATCCGGATCGCCAGCTAAGGTCCCAAAATTTGTGTTAAGTGGGAAAGGATGTAGAGTTGTCAAAACAGCTAGGAGGTTGGCTTAGAAGCAGCCACCCTTTAAAGAGTGCGTAATAGCTCACTAGTCGAGTGACACTGCGCCGAAGATGTACCGGGGCTAAACACAATACCGAAGCTGCGGACTTGCACGTAAGTGTAAGTGGTAGGGGAGCGTTCTAAGGGCGTTGAAGGTAGACCGTGAGGACTATTGGAGCGCTTAGAAGTGAGAATGCCGGTGTGAGTAACGAAAATTGGGTGAGAATCCCATTCACCGTTTGACTAAGGGTTCCTGGGTAAAGTTCGTCTTCCCAGGGTAAGTCAGGACCTAAGATGAGGCTGAAAAGCGTAGTCGATGGACAACAGGTTGATATTCCTGTACCACCTATATGACTGAAGGAGTGACGGAGAAAGCTAACGAGGGCCAGTTAATGGATTCTGGTCTAAGTGCGTAGGCTAGTATGTTGGCAAATCCGCAATACTATAATAGCTGAAACATGATGGGGAAGTGAGTCTTCGGACGAGCGAACTCTCGTGATGCTATGCTTCCAAGAAAAGCTTCTAGGGCTAATTGTATAGGTGTCTGTACCGACAACCGACACAGGTGGTCAAGGAGAGTATCCTAAGGTGAGCGAGAGAACTATGGTTAAGGAACTCGGCAAAATGACCCCGTAACTTCGGGAGAAGGGGTGGTCTAGCGATAGACCCGCAGTGAATAGGCCCAGGCAACTGTTTACCAAAAACACAGGTCTCTGCTAACACGAAAGTGGATGTATAGGGGCTGACGCCTGCCCAGTGCTGGAAGGTTAAAGAGATTAGTTAGTATGACGTAAGTCGATAATACGAAGCTTTGAACTGAAGCCCCAGTGAACGGCGGCCGTAACTATAACGGTCCTAAGGTAGCGAAATTCCTTGTCAGGTAAGTTCTGACCCGCACGAAAGGCGTAATGATCTGGGTACTGTCTCAACCATAGACTCGGTGAAATCTTAATACCTGTGAAAATGCAGGTTACCCGCGACTGGACGGAAAGACCCCGTGGAGCTTTACTGTAGCTTGATATTGGGATTCGGTAAATTATGTAGAGCATAGGTGGGAGACTATGAGATTAAGGCGCCAGCCTTAAAGGAGTCATCATTGGAATACCACCCTTAGTTTATTGAATTTCTAACCTAGGACCATGATCTGGTTCAGGGACAGTGTCTGGTGGGCAGTTTGACTGGGGCGGTCGCCTCCTAAAATGTAACGGAGGCGTTCAAAGGTTCCCTCAGAATGGTTGGAAATCATTCGCAGAGCGTAAAGGTATAAAGGGAGCTTGACTGCGAGACCTACAAGTCAAGCAGGTGCGAAAGCAGGACTTAGTGATCAGGCGATTCAGAATGGAATGGTCGTCGCTTAACGGATAAAAGTTACCCCGGGGATAACAGGCTGATACCACCCAATAGTTCACATAGACGGTGGTGTTTGGCACCTCGATGTCGGCTCGTCATATCCTGGAGGTGGAGTTGCTTCCAAGGGTTGGGCTGTTCGCCCATTAAAATGGCACGCGAGCTGGGTTCAGAACGTCGTGAGACAGTTCGGTCCCTATCCGTCGTGGGCGCAGGAAAATTGAGGAGAGCTATCCTTAGTACGAGAGGACCGGGATGGACCTACCTCTGGTGTATCTGTTGTCACGCCAGTGGCAGTGCAGAGTAGCTATGTAGGGAAGGGATAAACGCTGAAAGCATCTAAGCGTGAAGCCCTCTCCAAGATGAGTTTTCCCATTGTTTAACAAGTAAAATCCCAGATAGACTAACTGGTTGATAGGCTAGAAGTGGAAGTGTAGCGATACATTGAGCGGACTAGTACTAATAGATTGAGGATTTAATCCCTTAAATTATTTTAGTTTGATAAAGAAATATCACATTATCATGTTTTCAGAGAACTATAAAAAAATATATAAAGTATATTGGTGATAATTGCGAAGTGGTTCACCTGTTCCCATACCGAACACAGAAGTTAAGCACTTCAGCGCCGACGATAGTGATAATTTGCTAAAATAGGACGTTGCCAATATTTTTTTTATGTAAAAAAGTCAAAGAAAGTGCAAAAACTTTCTTTTTTTGCTATAATATATATTGGTGATTTTATGACTTTTGCAAGCAGGGAAAGATTTAAAGAAAGAAAATACTCATATATGAAGAAAAAAGAATTAGATGAAGAAAATCCATTATTAAAGCTAGGAAAAATAATAGTATTTTCACCATTATTAGTTTTTGGAACAATAGGTCAAATAATTGATAAAAATAATAATAAGAAAACAATTAATAATGTCACTAAAAATAAAATTAATAATAATGTTGATAACAATATAATTATTACGAAAAAAAATAAAGAATATATAAAAGAAAATATAATGAGTACTCAAGAAAAGAAAAGTAATAACAATATTGAAACAGAAGTAAATAATGATCTTAATAAACAATCTATTATTATAGTTGCCAATGATAATGAATGCCTTTTATTAGAAAAAAAGATATATTTAAAGATTAAAAAGAAATTAGATAATTTAAATCAGGAAATAAAGCAAATTGAAAGCGAAGAGTATTTAATAAGTAAGTACGCTGATGATAAAAATTTATATAATAAGGCAAAAAAAATACAAACAAGAATAGAAGAATTGCAATTTGAATTAACTAAAATAGAAGAAGAATATAAGATATTAAGTAATAAAAATATAATTAAAGATCCTTTGAAATTAGATGACTCATTAATAATTGATGATATTGTCAATTATCGCAATCATATAAATGAATTAAATTATAATAAAATTCCAGACAAGTTAACACTTTTAAATACATATACCATACTAAACAATAAATTAGAAGATCTAACAAATAAAACGAAAGAATTAAACAAAAAGAAAAGTTTAAGAGTTAAAGAATTACAAAATAGAGATAAAAAATATAATAAAGCTAAAATTAAAACTAAAAATTTAAATGAAATAGAAAGCGATTATAATAAAATCATAGAGGAGTATATAAACTATGAGAAAGAATTACTAAAGAAAGTAAATAAAATTGATTCTAAAACGTACATAAAATATAAACTACGAGGAATGGATAATTTTTTATCATTATCTTGCCATTATATTGGATTAATTGCTTTAACACCATTTAAAGGAATTATCCCCAAAATAAGTGAACAAACTAAAGCAACTAGAAAAATGTTGAATTGTATGTTAGATAATATGCATTACGAGAAAATAAATGAAGTAACTTATAGTGCTAATGATTATATAAACGAAATAGATAATAAAATATATAGTATAACAAATGTCGAAGATAATTTAGATAAAGCATATATCGAAGTTAACAAACTAAAAGAAGAATTTAAAAGAAATTTTTCATGTTATAATTTAGATGAATATGATAAATCATATAAAAAAATTCTCTTAATTGAAGATAATATTATTAAAAATAAGAAAAATATAGATAATATAAAGAAAAATTTAAATAATTCAAGAAAAACAAATAAAGAAATATTAATAAGGGTAAAAAAATTAAATTCAAAAGAAAAAACTTTACAATAAATTATAAGAAAGTTTTTTTTTGCTCTGATAACTATTGTAACAATTTAAAAAATGTGATATACTTAGCACAGAATAAATGATAGTCCGAAACTATCAACAAGGAGGATTTTCTTATGAATAAAAATTTTGTATTGATGGACAAAACAAATAATACACAGAAAAATGCTACAGCAGTTATAAAATTCAATTATGAAAATAATGACTACTTAATTTACAGCATTGATGAAAATGAAGTAAATAAACAAATATTTGTTTCAAAACTAATTTTAAACTCTGAAGGAAAAAGTTTTATAGATAATATTTTACAAGAAGAAAAAAATAAATTAAGTAATGTAGTATATAATATTATAATTTTGACACCATCAAATTTCAAAAAAGGAGCATTAGCAAATAACCTATTAAAAGATATAAAAGAAAAACTAATGGTAAATTTATCCTTAGAAATACCAGAGTTAGGAAGTCAAGAATACTTTGCCAATTGTTCAATAGCAATTACAAATAAAGAATTTGTAGAAGATGCTATCAAATTTTATAATGATAACTTAAATATGGAAAAAGTTCAAGAACAAATTCCAGTAACTCCAACATGGACAATTCCAACAGAAGAACCAGTAGCAATTAATGAACCAAGTATTAATCAGGAACCAATGCAAAACAATATAAATATTTCACCAATACCTAATGCTATGCCCCAAACTAATCCGCAGCCTGTAATACCTAATGCTACATCAAATAATATTGAATCTGTTCCAACAGAACCGGTTAATATAGTAAACCCTACTATAGAAACACCAAATCAAGTAGTAACCCCAAAGACTGTACAAATTCCTAATATTGAAGGCCAAGAGTTGAATAATATACCAAATCCTCAGGCAGAAAAACTTAACAATGTCGCCGTAGTATCTGATCCAAGTCTAGGAAACTCAGGTTTGAATATCCAGCCAAATATTGGCAAGCAGAAAAATGCAGGATTTACTTTAAATAAATATATAGTTATAGGAACAGTTTGTATATTGCTTGCAATAGCCGTAGTAATAGTAGCTTATATATTAATACAAAAAAAGATTAATGGGGCTTAGAATATATACAGCCACAGTAATCTTGTCTATATAAATTATATTTTTTAGATAATAAGATGGATTGTTTATATCCATCTTTTTTCTTAAAGTCAGAATACAACCAATTAATATTATATTTATTTTGTAATTTTTCACCAATTTTATTTATCCATTCGGAATTCTTATAAGGACTAACAGATAATGTAGTACAAAAATAATCATAATTGCACTCTTTTGCCATCTTAGCGGTTTTTTCCATTCTTAAGTTATAGCATACCATACATCTATTTCCTCTTTCAGGTTCATTCTCTAAACCAATAATACATTTTTCATATAAATCATTATCATAGTCACAATCCATTATATCAAGATTATTAGAACAATCAATTTCATTAATCAATTTTATTTGTTCTTGTTTTCTTTTTAAATATTCATCGTAAGGATAAATATTAGGATTATAATAGAGAATAGTAATATCAAAATAATTAGTAAGATAACTAATAACATAACTACTACAAGGACCACAGCAACTATGTAATAATAACTTTTTCTTACCATCTAAATTATTTAAAATATTTTCACACTTAACACTATAATTCTCTTTCATAGTCATTTCACCTCTGTTTTATGATTAAAAATTTGTTTTTCTCTTTCAAAAGTAGTGTATTTGTCAAGCAAATTAATTAAATCAATTATTTTTTTTGATTCGCATAAATAAGAATTAATATCATCAATGGTATAACATTTATCGAATTTATTAGATAATAATTCATACAAAAAAATATTAACTTTATTATACAGATTATTTAAATATATATTCTCATTAAAATCTTTAACAGAAGAAACTAAACGTAAGTAAGTTATTCTGTTGATTTTATCTAAATTCGTAATGAAATCCATAACATTATCTTTGGGCTGATACTTGGATAAAGTATTTATAAGCCCCGACAAATCTCCATTAAAATATAGTGAATACATTGTATTTTGACCTATAATTAGCTCGATAATATTAGAAACAATTGCTTCATACGGATAACCTATATTATAACTAAATATCTTAATATTTAATAATCTTTTGGCAAGTAAATCAGTATATCCTTCGTTTATAGCATGGCCTATATTTTTATGCCTGAATCCAGTAATAAATAAATCATTACACTTAAAAGCAGACATAGCATGTAATAATTCATGATATAAAATTTCTTTATTTCCCTTAGTGCTAATACAAATAGAATTTATCCTACTAATATATACACCTCCATAGCATAATAATGCAAAAAAGAAATTTATAAATTCACTGCTATAGCAATTGATTTGTTTAATATTTTCTATACCGATATTTAAGTATTCTTCAGGAATAGTTTTCTTTAAATCAAAAACAAAAGAATTAATAAGCTCTTCTTCCATTTTATTACCAGTATTTTTACTTTGACCCTTTTTACTTACTGTTTCGATTTCAGAAGTATTGACTATTTTATATTTTGTAAACTTATTACTATGAATTAATATAAGCTTTTTTGGAAATATGAAGTAGGAATTAAGTAATCTTAATATGTCTATTAGCATCTTTTTATAATCACTATAATTCTCTTTCATAGTCATTTCACCTCACATAAGCACATATATTATAACATAATAAAAATATTTTTAATATATTATCTTGAAAAAATAACCATAAATTGGTACAATAAATTAGGAGGCAAATATGGAAAAGAAAATACCCTTAAAAAATTATATTATATTAGCGGTAACATTAATTATTACAGTTATATTAGTTATATATTTCTACTTATGGCAAAAAGCATATGAAGAAAGTAAAAAAAATACTATTATAATGGATGAATATATACAAAAAATAAATTATAATGAATTAAGTAATTATCTAATAGAAAACAAAAGTACAGTTATATATTCATCAGTAGTAGGTAGCCAAAAAACAAGTAACTTTGAAAAGAAGTTTGTTAAAGTTATCCAAGATAATTCACTAAAAAATAGTATTTTATACCTTGATTTAACTGAAGTAGTAAAAAACAAAACAATCAAAAAAGAATTATTAGAAAAATATCCAGAATTAAATAACAATATCAAAGATCCATTAATAATAATTTTTAATAATGATAAAGTAATAAGAATTTATAATATTAAAGATAATAATTATAATATAGATAGTCTAATAGAATTCTTAGAGAAAGAAGATATAATATATGATTAATATAGTACTATATGAACCAGAAATACCAGAAAATACAGGCAATATAATGAGAACATGTGCTGGAACCAATAGCAAACTACATTTAATAGAACCACTAGGTTTTATATTAGATGAAAAAAGAATACGCCGTAGTGGAGTAAATTACATAGATAAGGTTAATTATCAAACATATATTGATTATGAAGAATTTATCACCCAAAATACAGGTGAATATTATTATTTCACAAGATATGGAACAAAACCATATAGTGAAATAGATTTCAAGGATAAAAATAAAAATATATATTTAATATTTGGCAAAGAAAGCACCGGTATACCAAAAGAAATATTACACAATAATTTAGATAAATGTTATAGAATACCAACAAGCGATAATATTAGAGCATTAAATTTATCAAATTGTGTTGCTTTAGTAACATATGAAGCATTAAGACAGCAAAACTTTCCTGGATTATTAACATACGATCCGTTTAAAGGAGAAGATTATTTAAAAAACGAATAGTTTTATTCAATAAAACCATTCGTTTTTAATTTATTTATAAGTTTTTCTTCACTTACATCGCCTTCAATTCTAGTAGCGGTAGTCTTTTCTTCTCCATTCTTAAAAAATATAGTAATAGGCGTACTACCATCAAAACTAACAGTATTCTTAAACATTTTAAGTTCATCATCATTAAGTAAATCAACATCAATATAATAAATATCAATTTTATACTTATATCCAACCTTTTTAAGCTTCGGTTTATAATCCTGACAATGACTACAAGTAGTTCTTGAAACACACAAAACAAAATTTTCCTTATTATCTATTTTTTCTTTAAGCTCATTATAATTGATTTCAATAAGATTACTATCATATGAATGAATAAAACAATAAATAATAAGTCCAGCAACCACTAAAATACTAGCAATTATAACAATAATTTTCTTTTTTTTATCTTTCATAAATTAAATCACCATAATTAATGATAGCACTTTTTAATAAAAAAAGCAAAAATTACTTTGAAAAAAGCAAAAAAAGTGGTACAATTATTATAGTACAGAGTAGGGAGGAATAATATGAAAAAACGAAAAAACCTACTATTCATATTGGTGCTAACAATATTTAGCACAAACATTGTTAAAGCAGAATGCACTACAGAAGAAGAAAATAATATCAAAAAAGAAATAGATAAAATAGAAATAGTATATAAACATCTAGGAGAGGTTACAAAAGAAGATGGTACCAAAACATATAATGAATTCATGGTAACAGCTAAAAACATTCCGGATGGAGTATATGTTCAACTATATCCGTTTACGGATGATCAATTTGAAGAATCATCTGAAGGCTTAAAACTAAAACTAACAACTGGCACATGGCATTACTATATGTACTCTGAAAAATGTGATAAAACATTAAAAGATATAACAGTAACATTACCAAAGTTTAACGAATATTCCTTAGATCCATTATGTGAAGGAATAGATGGAGAAGACTTTAGATATTGTAATAAATATTATGATGGTGTGATACCAAGAGAAACTTTTGAAAGAAAAGTAAAAGAATATCGTCTAGCTAATCATCTAGATGATAAAAAAATAGATAATAATGACGTAAAGAAAAAAGATTATTTAAAACCAATAGTAGATTTTCTATTAGAATATTATCTTTATATAATTATAGGAATAGGAATAATAGTACTAATATCGCTATTAGTATTAATAATTAAAAAGAAAAAGAAAAGAACAATACTAGAATAAAAAAGAAGGAGGAATCAATATGAAAAAGTTACCATTAATAACATTATTATCATTTTCCATTTTGATTCCTACAATAACTTTAGCAAAAGAAAAAAATGGATATGAATATAATTTGGTAGAAAAAAAAGGAATTAATAATTATTATTTTTTTGATGAACCATCTACTGAATCAGATCTTAAAGAACATTCCCAAAAATCAACAACAAATTACACACTATTTAAAGACTTTGAAAATGAATGGATAAAAACCAAATCAGAAGAAATAATGCTAAGCAATAATTGCAATGATTACAAACAGAAATATCCTAGTAAAGAATGTTGGTCTTATGCTAAATTTTATTACATATTTAATGAAATAGAAAAAAATGGACGTACTATAAAAGCATCAAATTATATAACAAAAGATGATATATCACAAGAAGAATCAAATATAGAAAAGGAAGATATATATAATAAAGAACTACGTGATAGCTGGGAAAATACCACAATTATTTATCATGGCCATAGTGGCTATAAAAAAAATATAAGTGGTGAATGGTACAGTTCAACAAAAAATGATAATGATGAAGCAACAGCTATATTAAAAGAAAAAGATATTCCGACAGATTTTAAGATATTATCATCAGATAGTAAAAAATATGTTAGTTTAATTTGCTCTGCGATAAAAACACAAAATACTGTTCAATTGGTAGGTTATGATGATAAACCAATTGAAGATGATAAAATTGGCGAAAGACCAACAATTGTAAGAATTAAAAGAGAATATAAAACATATGAAAATAATAAATATTATGATGGAACAGAAATAGATTGGAATAATTTTAAAACGAACGGGCCTAAAGTCTCCAGTACAAATTATTGTGATGGAAAAATATATAAAACAAAACAGTTAACTGAGGATACAAATGGTGTTGTTCACTCAGCTGTTTTATACAAAATGCAAGAAATATCAACAGAAAAACAATGCGTTGAAATCAAAAAAACGAGTTCAGCTAAATGCAATGAAAGTGCAAAAATGGAAAATGTAAAATGTTTAAAAACAATAACAAAAGGGAAAAATAGAAGAGATGTAAAATTAGATCAGACAGCTACACTGACAAATATTTTAACACCAACTAAAATATATCAAGGTGGTGGAATAAAACTAGGATTTATGTATTATAACACAGTAAAATGGGAATTTTCCAATGAAGGAAAGTATGGCGATGATAGTGAAATAAGAGATTCATTAAAATCAAAACTAAAAAGCACAGATAAAATAGAAAATGACATTGTAGTAGAAGTGTCTTTAAAAGATAAAAATGGTAACCCACTATATAAGATAAAAAACATTCAAAAAAAATGTGAACAAAAGGGTGACATTACAAAAGGAGAAACAGTCACGACTACATGCACGTTTTTATTACCAGAGTCTATAGTAGAATTAGGAACTGGTAAAGTGAAATATAATAATAGTTCAGGTCAAGGTATAAATAATGAGTATTATACTCCAATAACATATACTGGTGAGTTATCTTTAGAAGCCACAATATCAAATATCGGTGTATTAGATGAAGTAGAAGTAGATCACTGGACAGATAACTGGACATTAAAATATGATGGGGAAAACGATGATAGCTGCAAAGTTAATGTTACTAGTAGATTGTATAAGCCAAATCAAAAAAATGAATATGCATTTATATACAGACCAATAGATATAAACAATCCATTTCCAAATAGAAATGCTGGTGTAAATTGGTATGATTGGTATAGTATACCGGCTAACAAAGAAAGATTAAAATCATCATATGACAAAGTAGAATATCAAATGAAATTAGATAATCAAAGCGTTTCTAAAATCAAAGAATATAACAAAAATAATAATTATTTAGATTGGAAAGGTATAAATGAAAAAACAGAAAAAAGTGAATTTATAGATGAATATAATGCTCGCATTCCAGAAGGTGGTAATCCATGAAATGGTCTTTTGCCTCAGTAGGAATGATTGTATTAGGAATAACAGGTATAGCAATAATATTGTTATTTCAACAAATAACCACTTCTAATGAAAACGATTACTATTTGCTTAAAGAAATAACAGAAGCCTCTATGATAGAATCAATAGATATAAAATATTATAGAGAAACAGGAGATTTAAGAATAGTTAAAGAAAAGTTTGTTGAAAACTTTACTAGAAGATACTCAGAGTCAACTCTATTTATAGGCACAAAATATACAATATCATTTTTTGATATTATAGAAGTACCACCAAAGGTTACAATAATGATTGATACAGGTTTAGAACAATATAGAATATATAATGACACAAGCAATTATAATGTAGTTAATAATTTAACTGGTATATTAGAATTTACTGGAAAAAATACATCATCAAAAGATCCAAGTAAAGTTTATACTAAAGGTAAAACATTTGAAAAAACATATTATGCTATTAGTAAAAGTGGTACAAACGGCGATAGTAGAAGAGAATTTAATGAACCAATTAAATTACCAAAAGAATTAGATCAAAGTAATATCAGTAATATTAAGCCAGAAATACTTAATACAGAAGTTATTAATGGAAATAATGTTGGAGAAATCTTAACAGCTCGATTAAAAGAGCCAATAGATTGGGTAAAAAGAGAAAATAGCGAAATTGATCTAAGTATAATAAATCAAAATGATTATATAATATCTGATTTTGAATCAGCAATATATAATTGTAAAAACAAACAAGGAAAATTTCAATATGGTATGTGTGATAAAAATTACAAAGATGACAAAGATGACAAAGATGACATTTGGATATATTGGAAAGGTTTAATACAAGATTATAATCAAATTGCAATAATAAAACTTAAAGTTAAATTTACATATGATGAATATGAATATGAATATGATAAAGAAGAATTTAAATAAAAAGGAGGAAAAAATATGAATAATTTAAAAGCTTCGATGAAAAAATTATTAGGTAACAAAAATACAGTTACAATATTAGGGGTAATATTATGTTTAGTAATATTAGCTATAGGTTACAATTATCGTATAAATTCAAAAGTTGAATTAGTACAAGTACCATACGCAGTTGAAACAATTCAACCAAGAACTTATATAAAGGATAGTATGGTAGGCATTATGAATGTACCAAAATCATTTTTAGTAGGAAACTATTATACACAAAAGCAAAATATAGTAGGAAAATATTCCAACTATAACACAATAATAGCGAAAGGAAGTCTGTTCTATACTGATTTAGTAACATCCAAAGAAGATTTACCAGATTCAGCGTTTCAAGATGTACCAGAAGGATATACAGTTATCAACTATCCTGTTGATATAGCAAGCACATATGCTAATTCAATGGCACCAGGAAGTTACATAAATATCTATTACAAATCTTTAAACGATAAAGGTGAAGTAATGTTTGGCAAATTCATTAGTAATATAAAAGTATTAGATGTTAAAGATTCATCAGGTCAGCACGTGTTTGAAAATAGTGAAGATACAAGAACACCAGCATATATGTTATTTGCAGTTCCTGAAGAAACACATCTATTATTAAGAAAAGCATTATATCTAAAAGAATATGCTGTTGAACTAATATTAGTACCTAATACAACAACACTTACTGAAAAAGATAAAGTACAAGTAAGTAGTGATGATATCGAAAACTTTATTAATTCCAAGACTGCATTTGTATCAGTAAATGAATTACCTAAAGTAGAAGATCAAGTAAAAGAAGATACAGATAAAAAAGATACAGATAAAAAAGATAATAATACAACAAATAGATAAAAAAAGAATAAGGAGGGCAAAACATGGAAGCAGAATTTACCCAAATAGATTTTGGCCCATTAAAACCATTCTTAGTCAATGATGATGTAACAGATATATCATATAGTAATGGTGGACAAGTATGGTTAAAAACATTGTCTCAAGGTGTCTATAGAGTAGAAAATACTGGTATAGATAATACATTAATGGAAAAGATAGCCTTTCAATGCGCTAACTCTATGGGAAAGTCATTTAATATGGCTAATCCATTCCTTGATGCAGAATCAGCAGAATTAAGAATGAACTTTGTTCATGATTCAATAGCCAAAAATGGAATAGCAGCCTTAATAAGAAAAACTCCTGCTAAAATAAGACTTGAAAAAGATAAGATAATAGCAGAAGATTATATTAGATTAAATATTCATGATTTTCTATTAAAATGTGTAGAAGGCCATTGTAACATTATAGTTAGTGGAGAAACAGGCTCAGGAAAAACAGAGTTTATAAAATATTTAGCAGCCCATACAAAAGAAAATGAGAAAATAATAACTATTGAAGATACTCTAGAACTTCATTTAGATAAAATATTTCCTCATAGAGATATTGTAGCAATGAAAACTAATAATATAGCCTCATATTCAGACGTATTAGTAACCTGTATGAGACAAAATCCAAGATGGATATTACTATCCGAAGTAAGAAGTGCTGAAGCTGTAATGGCCGTTCGTAATTCCATATCATCAGGACATAATATTCTTTCCACAATACATGCTGATAAAGCAGAATCAATACCAAGTAGAATGTATAGTCTGCTAGAAACAAATCAAGATGTAAGCCAGTTCCTAGCAACAATACATCGCTATGTACAATTAGGTGTACATATAAAAGGATATTATAGCCAAAAATATAAAAAATTTCATAGAGAAGTATCAGAAGTAGTAGAATTCTATGTTACCGATGAAAATAAAGCAGAATACAAGATACTTTATAAAAAAACACCAGATGGACATGAAACAACGGCAAATCCAACTAAACATCTAATAGAATATCTAGAAAGTCAAGGTGTAATAATGCCTCAAGACGTACTAGTAAAAGAAGAGTTTAGAGATGTTTCAAGTGACAATACAAATAATAACTATGCAGTAGATACAAGTAACTATAATCAGCAAAAACAAGCTATAAATAACATTAATATTATGCAACCAAATCAAACTATTCAGTCAAATCCAAATATAGTTCAAAGTAATACAAATAGTTATAATAATATACCAAATATATATGCAAATAATATACCACATCAAGCTACTATAACTGGTATAAATAATAATAATGTAGTATAAAGGTAGGTGATATAATGGAAATAATTTTAATAGGATTAATAATAATATTCATAATTTCTTATCGTACTAAGAAAGGTGAATCAGTATATAAATTCATATCTGAACAAGCAGTAAATGCTTATAGAAAAATAGAACCATACTCCTTTAAAACAATGAGAGAAAAAGTAAAAGAATTAGGATTAGAATATACCCCAAGACAATACATATTCCAAATATTACTTTTTGCAGTATTAGCAGGAGGTATAAGTTATCTATATTTTTATAATTTAGCAATAACAATAGTATATATAGCATTAGCAGTATCAGTAATTCCATACATCACTTATTTAAGATGTAAAAGACAATATAGTGAATATATATTTGAACAAGTACAAGTATATTGTACTAATACAATAATGGAATTTTCAACTACACAAGCTTTTGTAAAATCATTAGAAGGAGTAGTAGCTTCAGGCGTTTTAGAAGAACCATTATTATCAGATGTAAAAACAATGATAGCTCTATCATATGAAAAAGGTGATGTTTATGACTCAATAAAATACATGGATACAAAATATCCATACTATATGGTAAAAAACATGCATCAATTATTCTTACAAGTAACAAAAGAAGGTGCTAAAAATACTCAGGAAACATTTGAAAATATGTTAACCGACATAGATGTCTTAGTAGAAGGAGTATATAGAGATAGAGCAGATAGAGCAGCATTCCATAAACAATTCATAACATTTGGTGTATCACTATATGGTATGATAGCCTTAATACAATTACTAATAGGACAAGAGACATATATATCAATGATAGATAATATATGGATAAGAATATTTGTTCATATTATAGTATTAATAAACAGTTGGTTTCTCCTATCAGGAGAAAAATATTACAACGAGAATGTAGGTGCTGAATAATGATGATAGAATTATTATTAGTAGCCATAATAGTAATATATATATTTATTGTTAATGGAAAAATAAACAAAGACAGTATGTTTGGAACAAACAGTAAACTATGTAATCTATTAAAAGAAAAAGATTATGATTTTCTATTAATAGCAAAATATGGTGATAGAGTATATAATCCAAACGAAGTATATATGAAAAGAGTAAAAAAAGGTGTATTAACATCCGCTGCTATAATATTTATCTTTATAACTAATATGAGTTATTTAAGTATAATATTAGCATTAGTAATAGGCTTTATAGTATATAAAAATCAATATTTAAGTCTAAAAAAATGGTATAAAGGGCATCTAACATATATAGACTCATTATTACCATATTATTTAAAAACAATAGAAGTACTAATTCAACACTATACAGTACCAGTAGCCTTAGCTAAAAGTATAGATGATGCTCCTGAAGTATTTAAACCAGGATTAAAAGAATTAGTAAGCAAAATAGAAGCAGGTGACTCATCAATAGATCCTTATATGGACTTTGCAAAAGAGTACCCAGTAAGAGACTCTATGAGAATGATGAGATTATTATATAGATTAGGTTTAGGAGAACAAGAAAAGAAACACCAACAACTAGAATCATTTTCAAAATCCGTATCTTCTCTTCAAGCTAAAGCAAGAGAACAAAAATATCAAGCCAGATTATATAGCATGGAAAGAAGAACAATGGTAATGATGTGTGTTGTAGGATTCGGTTCTCTAGCATTATTATTGGTTTCAATCTTTATGATAATGAGTTTCTAAGGATTTGAAATATAAAAAAAGAATAAAAAAATTTATATATGAAAGAAGGTGAGAAGTAATGAAAGAAGCAACAGGTGAAGTATCAATGACTGTAATCGTTATTGTAGCAGTAGCTATAATTGGTGGTATAATAGTAGCATTAGGCCCAACACTAAAGAGAACAATAGAAACAAAATGGGGAAATTCTGATGCAGCTGCATGTAAATCTGGTGGCGGAACATGGACAGATACTGGAAATAATACAGGATACTGTACAATGCCATAAAAATAACAAGTCAAAAGTAGGTGATTAAAAATGAGAGAGGCATTTGGTGGAACTTTTACAATACAATTAATATTATTATTTTTGGCTATATATATAGCCTTTATAGCGGTAGCATTAAATTATGCTAAAGCCTTTAGAGTAAAAAATCAAATAATAAACATAATAGAACAAAGTGAAGGTTTTGACTTTGATAATTCAGCAGAAGGATCAGCTCAAAACGAGATAAAAAAATATTTAGGAAGAGTAAGTTATTACGTAAATCTTACTAATATAAAAAATAATAATATTAATGATAATTATAAATGTTACTCTGAAGGTTATTGCGTTGAAAAAATGGGAAGTACTGATATAGAAGGAACTTATTATAAAGTTACAACATACGTAAATATAGATATGCAAGTATTTAACTTAAACTTTACTATCCCAATACAAGGAGAAACACGTAAAATAGAAAGGATAAATACATAAATGGACACAGTAATATCAAACAAGTATAGTGATGTATTTAACTCTCTAGATATAGAAGTATCTAAGAGATTAAAAGGAGAATATGATGTAGATGAAATAGTATCTACATTCAAAAATTTCTTCTTTAATAAGATGTTTTTAGATATAACAGCAATAAAAGATTATAAAGATTTATCTAATCTACAAAAATTATCTATGAATATAAATATGGATAAAGTAATATTATTATTAGATAAAGATGATGCTATTAGTGATTCAAAAACATTCTTATCAAGATTAGTAAATATGGGAATATATAATTTTACTAAAGATTCAAATAGTCTTATGTATTTATATAATAATCCCAATGTTTATCGTGATGTAGCATATCTTCAAAATATTGAAGAAGAACCCAGTAGTGAACCTAATGTTATCTCTCATTCAAGACCTGATCGTAAAGTAATAGGTATTAAAAATATTACAGATTCTGCTGGAGCAACAACTTTAATATATTTATTAAAGAAAGAACTAAGTAGTTATTATAGTACTATGGCTATAGAACTAGATAGAAGAGATTTAGTATATTTAAAAGATAAAGATTGTTTATCAATAAAAGATAGTGAATTAGAAAGTACATTAGATAAGTATTATTCAGTAGATGTCTTTTTAGTAGATTTAAATAAATCTCAAAAAGAACATCTATGTACCGATGTATTATATCTAATAGAACCAACTACTATAAAGTTAAATAAATTATCAGTAATAAATCCAAAAGTATTTGGAGAATTAAAAGGTAAAAAGTTAATACTAAATAAAAGCTTATTATCTGAAGAAGATATATCTGACTTTGAAGTAGAATCAGATTTAAAAGTATACTATAATATACCTCCAGTAAATGATAAAAAAGACAATAGTAATATAATTTTACCATTATTAGAAAAGTTAGGTTATGTTAAATCTGTAGAATCAGAAGAACCCAAAAGAAAAAATAGACTATTTGATTTCTTCAAATAATCTTTTTTATTTTAACTCAAAATGGTTGAAATAATTGTAGTATTATGGTATTATCAATATATAAGGTAAAGAAAGTTGATAAATCAACAAGAAAGGAGTGCCCTCTTATGAAAAATAGACCAATTAAAAACGCTAACCAATTGCTAATTAGGGGGGAAAATGTAAATTATTACTTGTAAATCCTTATAATATAAGAAAATATATGAATAAAAAAGACTATGAAATAACTAATAGAAATATTAGTGATTTTTCATAGTCTTTTTATTAGTATATTAAAAGGAGTTAAAATCATGGTAGAAAAGAAAAAAATTTTAAAACAATTAGTATTTCTTGTCTGTATACTAATTGCTAGTAGTAGTATCGTAAATGCACGGACAGTTTTAGAATGTCCAAGTAATACTAAGGTAGTTCCAGGTACAAGTAAATGTTGCGCAAAATTTTATGGAGTATCGGCTGTAAAAGCTGAAGCAAACCAGTGCTATTATACTAAAAAAAAATCTAGATCCTTATTTTAAAAGAGGAAAAACTTATGATGGTGTAACATGTCCATTAATTGGTTCTTATTGCACTGGAAAATATCCATTTGATGCAACATCAAAAACATATACAACTACAGTTTATTTCCAAGAATCATGGGGAGGAGAATATATTACAAAGGAATGTACTCAAGCGCAATGTCAATGGACTATATCATATTCAAATTGTCCTTCAGGAACATACTTTGCTGGTTGGCAAAAAGTAAGTGGCAAAGTAGATGTTTATGGAAATAATATTTATACAACATCAGATACGATTAGTAATTATTCTGGAAGTGTAAAAGCTCTTTGTTACTATAATAAACCACCAGTAACTACTACTGGAACAGAAACAGAAGAAGAGCTTAAACAAATAGAAGAACCAGTAGAAGAAGTATGTCCAGCAAGTGGTAAATAATTATAAAATTACATATAATTTAGATGGTGGACATTTTATTGATGGTAGTACTGAGAGAACAGAAATAATTAGTAGTAGTTCAACAATAGGAGTACTAAGACTAAATCCATTAAAAGATGGTTATAAATTTATTTCATGGCAAGAAAATGGAAAAGATTTTGATTTCAGCCAAAAAGCCTCAAGAGATGTAAAACTAACAGCTAAATATGAGAAACTAACAGATGAAGAAAAAGATAGATATACCTGCCCAAATGACTATATATTAGATCCATCTAATGCAAAATGCTATAAGTATCTAAAATTTAATAGAGAAGGTACTACTACTAGTAATTCTAAAATAGATAACATTATGCAAGTACCATATCAAACAAATCAAACTCCTAGTTCATCAACAGCCTATAACTATACAAAAGTAAGTTATACAAATGATTCAAGAATGTGTTATGGATATAATTCCCCAAATGAAGGAGATCCAGGAGCTATAAGTTATATTAAAGATGGACCAATAGCAATAACAGGTAAAAATAATGCCACATACTATTTTACTGAAAATGGTAAAAACATAGAATATGAAGATCAAGATTGGTGGAAATCAGAAGACAATTGTAATTTCGGATCAAGTTGTAATGTCGATCAATGTACTAAAATAGAAGGAGCATGTAACATTACATATAGTGCCATTATTTTCCATTCAATTAATGCTACATATGCCAAAGAACTAGATACAACCGAAATAGTTGAAGATAATGATAATAATAATGAAGATAATAATATAAAGGATGATAATGTAAGCGATAATCCCAAAACAGGAAGTAAATTATGGATATTTATCATTCTAGGAGTATCATTTAGTGCAGTAGGTACATATTACTATCGTAAATATAAAAAGTAGAAGAAAATAGTAACATTTAATACTTTTAATGGTTGCATTTACTTTTATAATTAAGATATACTGTAAATATTAAACCTTTATATTTAAAACAATTGACTTTTAACACTAATTAGTGTAATATATAGTTATAGATTAAGGAGGAAGAAATATGTATTCATTAGCAATAGATGTTTGTAGTGATGGAAGTTTAGCTCCATTATGGACATTAATAGGAACAATAATCAACATAATTTGGATAGGAATACCTATTATATTAATAATATTAGGTTCAATAGATTTAGGAAAGGCAGTTATTTCAAGCAAAGAAGATGAAGTCAAAAAGGCTAAGAAATCATTCCTAAATAGATTACTATATGCAGTAGCAGTATTTTGCGTTGTATGGCTTGTAACATTTATCTTTGATCAAGTAGCTAAATTAGGATTAACAGATGTAGATGCAAATAATGCATCATCATGGAAAGCATGTTGGAATCAAATAAGAGGTAAATAAAGAATGAGTAAAATCATTCTTTTTGTTTATTTTATAAATAGTATTGTAAAAACATTTAAATTAATGTATAATTATAGCAGGTGATAACATGTATTTTTTAGTTGAAATATGTCAAAATCCAGGAGTACTTAGAGTATTATATTTTGTCTTTTTACTTATTGATATCTTATTTATAGTAGTACCAATAAGTTTAATAATAATGCTATTAGTAGATTTCTTTAAAGCAACAATATCAAGTGATGATACTGCTAAAAAAAGTGCTAAAATGGCAGGAAAAAGAATAATATCAGCAGTATTAGTATTTTGTGTACCATGGATAGTTAATGTCATAATGGGATTATTAAACTCTGCAGGATTTCAAACAGGATATTTAGTATGCTCAGAAAATGCTAGAAGTGGTAACTTCGCATATTATGATCAATTATTAAAAGCTGAAGAAGAAAAAGAAAAGTCAGAACGAGAAAAAACATTGCAGCAAAAAAGACAGGAATACGAAGCTTCTGTTAAAAATAAAGAGCAACAAACAAAAACCCTTGGTAGTGGTGAAAATTATGATAGCATGGCTTCTGCTCTTATAGGTACGATTGAACCAGAATTAGGCCAAACGGATAGTACTAAATATGGTGCCCCTGCTGGAACACCATGGTGTGGCTATTTTACAACTTGGGCGTTAAAAAACACTGAATATGATGGATTAAATTTATATACTGATATTATTGAAAAAGAATCAAATGTAGTAAACCCTGCTTCAGCACTATGTAGTATAGGAACATTTTATAATAATAGCAATATATCTTTTGAATATTCTAATTACTATGCTAATAAATTTGACAAACAAAAATATACTCCTAAAAAAGGCGATATAATATATTTTAAATGGGGTCAAAATTGGGATGGCGAAATAACAGCATGTCCATTTGCATCAGATGCTCATATTGGTGTGGTAGCCGAGAATAACGATGGTAACTTAACCGTATATTCCGGTAATTCAAGCAGTAAAGTAAACAAAACAACTCACTATGTAGATGATACAAACATAGTAGGATATGGCTCTTGGTATAGTGAATAAGGAGGAGTTATGAAAAAAATATATTTAATATTAGCACTATTATTATTATCAGGATGTAGTATAAATTATAATTTATCTATTAGTGATGATGGAATATTTAAAGAAACAATAACAGGTACAGTAGCAGATAAAGAATTAGACAATTCAAATAGTACCAGTGAAAACATATACTCATATAGTTTTAACAATGCTACTCCATTAATAAATGAAGAAGGAACATATAATAAAAATATAATAGATAAAAATAAATATAAAGAATTTACATATACTTATATATACGATAATAATTATAAATCATCAAATATATTAAATACATGTTTTAGTCATATGATATATGATGAATCTGAAGATTATTATAATATAGACCTATATGGTCCATTTAAATGTTTATATACAGATAAAATAAATGTATCTGTAACAAGTAAATATGCAGTTACTGAAAGTAACGCAGATAAAGTAGATAATAATACATATACTTGGATAATAAAAGATAAAGATAATGCTGATATACATCTAGAAATAAATAAAAAAATAAAATATCAAGAAGATCAAAAAAGTAGTACTTTACCAACACTAAAAATAATAAGTTTTATAATATTATTAATATTATCAATGATAACATATTATCTATATAAAAGAAGAGAAACAGATATATAAATAAAAAGAAATAATAAATAAAAATTATTTCTTTTTTGAATTTTATATGCTATAATTAATTTATGATATATTCTTATGCCTAAAAAGGAGTTGGAACTATGAAAAAAAGATTATTAATGATAAGTACTTTCTTAATCTCATTTATTGTATTAATTACTAATGTTAATGCAGCCCAAGAGTTAACATGCGCGTACGGAGATGGAGGATGGACTCAGAAACCAGTTAAATTAGTTCAAGATAAGGATGGCACTTTGTTTAAATATACTGCATCACATGGTACATATTTAGGTATTACAGAAACAAAATGGGAAAAATTTGATGTAAAAATAACTAACTTTAAATACAAATCAGACAAGTCAGATAAATATAGTTCAGACTTTTTAGATGAAAATGGGAATCTTAGTTCATGCCCAGCATGTTTAAATTATGCTACAGCAGGAACAGATAAAATAGAGGCTTACAATAAAGTAAAAGATAAATGTGATACTGGCTTTGTTCCCTTGGATGATTCCAGAAATGAAGCATTAACAGAAGAAAAAACTATTGAAGAAACAAGCCAAGAAGTAAAACAAAAAATGCAAGAATATCAGATGAACTATTGTAAGTATGTATTATATACAGATGCCAATGCAACTTATGTAGATAAAGATATTACTAAAATTGTAGAATTATATTATAATGAAAATAGTTTTAATTTTACTGAAGGATATACAACTAAGTTTACTGCCAACGATATTATTTCAAAAAATGAAGGTAGTTGCCCTGAAAAAATATATTCATATTACAATGAGAATGATTATGAACAAGAAATGTTTTATGTAAACAGTAAAGAAAAACCCAGCCCAAATAGAACATGGATTCTAACCGGCCAGCAAAATTATAGTTCATCATCTTCTAATAATCAAGTACCAACTACAGATGATGCATGTCAATTACTTGGCGATGATACTATTAAATTAATTGATGACATCATGAGAATTATAAGAATAATAGTTCCACTTTTATTAATAGTACTTGGTATGACAGACTTTTTAAGAGCAACATTTAGTGATAACGAAGATAATATGAAAAAAGATAGAGAAAGATTTATCAAGAGAATTATTGCAGCAATAATAGTATTTATTGTACCAATATTTGTTCATTTGGTACTAAATGTTGCAAATAGTGTATGGAGTGATATAAGTCCAGAAACTTGTATTAAATAAAGGAGGTATAATATATGTATATACTTGGAATTACAGAAGATGTAGTTGATGCCGCTAGATCATTAGCAGTAACTTTATGTAAAGTAATATATGGTTTAATTTGTTTCTTCTTTGATATCTTTAATAGCTTAGGGAAAATTAGATTAGATGTTGATGTTTCTGGAATTTTTCAGCGTATAGGTTTTATTTTAGGCCTATTTATGATATTTAGATTAACTTTTGCAGCAATAGAATATCTAATAAATCCTGATACAATGTTAGATAAACAAAAAGGAATAGGCAATATCATAAAAAAAGTATTAATAGTAGTTATTTTACTTGGTAGCACTAGTTATTTATTTAAAGAAGCATATAGATTGCAAGATAGATTAATTGATAATAGAGTGATAGAAAAAATACTATTACCAGGTTTTACATTCGCTTACGATTCAGATGATGGTAGTGCTAGTGATGGTACCAAAATAGCATGGTATACATTTAGTCAATTTTATAATATTGAAGGGACTTCGAAAACTTGCGACTCAAATACAAATGATTTAATAAAAAATACATTTTTCAAAAACCATAGTTTAGCAGCAGCATATACATGTGTTAACGAAAGAAGCAATAAAGAGTATATAGTTAATTTTGATGGACTTATTGCTATATTATGTGGAGGATTGTTACTATGGATTTTAGCAACATACACAATACAAGCAGGTATTCGTGTAGTTCAATTAGCATATCTAGAAATGATAGCACCAATACCAATTATGATGTATTTGATGCCAAAAGGTGAAGATAAATTAAAAAAATGGGGACAACAATGTTTAACAACATTTTTAGATTTCTTTATGAGATTAGCAATATTAGATTTAGTAATATTGCTAAGTTCTGCAGTAATATCTAGCAATAATATTTTTCCACAAGATCTTGACGGCAGTTGGAGTGAAGGATGGCTTAAAGTAGTCTTATTATTAGCAACATTTACGTTTGCCAAAAGAGTTCCAGAACTTATAAAAGAAATATTCCCATCAATGGGAAGCAAAGCTGGCTTAGACTTTGGATTGAGAATGCCTAAAGAAGTTGGACAAGTTGCCACATTCGCTGGCGGTGCAGTAGTAGGCGGAATTGGTGGTTTGGCAACCGGTATCAAATATGGTCAAGGAACTAAAGGCGGTAGATTAGGAGGAGCGTTAACTGGACTAGCAAGAGGAGTCGCTGGTGGAGCAAAAATAAAGGGTAATATATTTGCAAATGCCGGAAAAGGTATGGCTAATCAACGTATAGCAATGCAAAGAGCATATGACAGAAACAACGATGGTTCAAGTCTTTGGGGTAGAACATTTGGCTCAGGAGATGCCGCTAGAACTAAAGCAGCGTTTGATGAGGAATTATCTTTTTATGATGCTTACGATCAGAATACTAAAATTATTGATGCAGAATTAGAAAAAAATTCGATGGTACAATCTGCAATGGCCAAAAAGCAAGCTTTAATAGAAAGCTATCAAAATGGAAGTGCTACTCCAAATGCTGCTGACATCAAAAAGGCTGATGATTTAATCAAGCAAGCCAAAAAAACAGCACTTCAAGTGGAAATGGGACGTGGCCCTACTGGCAAGTTAAAAACTGCACTTGATAATGCTGAAGCAATAAGAGTAAAAGGCGTTGAATTAGGATATAGTGGCTTTGGTACAATATCTATATCAACAGGAACTGCCGCAGATCGTGCAAAAGCTTACAATGATAATAAGGATAGTACAGTAAATGAAACTAATAACATTAAAGGGCCTAGCGGTACAAGAAACAAAGCATATAAAGAAGCTGAAGCTAATGCAAAATACGCAAAGAATAAATAATATAAAAAGGAGTGTGATATATAGTGAATGGATATTTAGTACCTGCTAATGCTAAAAGAGGAACTTTAATATTTAATATATTTAGACCATTTGATTTAATATTATTTGGGACTGGTGTAGTAATATCATTATTAGCATTAGCTATAGTTAGATCTAGTAATACAATAGCAATACTATTAGCTTGTTTACCGGCTGGTATAACAGGATTACTAGTGGTTCCAATACCAAATTATCATAATGTACTATGTGCATTACAAAGCATAATAAGATTTTTCACAGAAAGAAGAAATTATATATGGAGAGGTTGGTGTTTTTATGAAAAATTCGCAGTTGACGACAAACACAAAAAGTAATTCAAAGTATACAGAAGATTGGATACCTATTAAAGCAATATCTAATGGTACTATATTACTAGATAATAAGTTAAAAGTAACTGGTGTTAAAATAAGACCAAGAAATATCTTTATTCTTGATCAACAAGCTCAAGATAGTACTCTAATAGCTTTAAAAAACTTCTATAATACTATTGATTTTGAATTTTGGTTAATTTCGGCAGATCGCCCAGTAGATTTAAATAATTATTTAGCTAGACTACAATTATTATATAATCAAACTCCTAATCCGGCAGTTAGAAAATTAATAAATCAAGATATAGACAAGGCTAATAGTTTTATGAATAATAATATAACAGATACAGAATACTATATATTATTTAAAGAAAAAAATGATGATATAATTCAAAAAAGATTACGTACGCTAGTTACAGGACTTGCTAATTCAGGATTAGAAGCATCACAAGTATCTAACGATGATTTAAGAGTAATACTAGATAACTTTCTTAATGGGGGAATGACAACTAATTTTGGGACGGTGATTTCATAATGAATTTAAAAAGTGAATTGGCTCCTAAAGGATTGCAATTTAATCCTTCAGACTTTGTAATTAGTGATAAATATGCAACAATATTAACAGTAATATCATATCCAAGATTTATTGGCCCGGGTTATTTATCTAATTTAACTAATATGTCTGGTGTAAAATTAGTAATAAAACACATTCCTGTACCATTTTCAGTGCTTGCAAAAATGCTAAATAAAGAAATATCTGATTTAAAAAGTAGATATCAAGAAGAAAGAGATCGTACAATTCAAGAAAGAATTAGACAAGATGTTGATTCCCTAGAATACTTTATTCAACAATTTACAGCATCACAAGCCAAAACATTTGATTTTCAAATGCATATCATGGTAACAGCAGATACTAGAGAAGAACTAGAAATAAAAAAAGTTAATCTAAAGAATTATATGGATGCTATGGAATTGAGAGCAATACCATTAAGATTTGAGCAAGAAAGAGTATTAAAGTCAATTCTTCCAATATTTGATAAACAGCCAATAGAACAAAGAATAGGTACACCAATGCCTTCTCCAACTATGGCTGCTATGTATCCATTTATCTTTGATAGTATAAAAGATGATGGATTATCAACATTGTTAGGAGTAGACTTCTCTGGTGGTGTTGTACTATTTAATCAGTTCTTATATCAATTAAAAAAAGAAAGCAATAGAAATAATGCTAATATGATTATCCTAGGTACTTCTGGTAGCGGTAAATCAACAGCAGCCAAATTAATATTGAGAAGTCATATTAGAAACGGTTATCAAATCGTAGCGGTAGATCCAGAAGGCGAAATAAGTGAAATGACAAAAGCCTATGGTGGAGATGTCGTAGATTTAGGTAAAGGTGGAGAATACGGAATGGTAAATCCATTAGAAGTAATAATGGATGCCGACGAAAATGAAATAAAAAACGGTTTAGGTTATACCGTATTAAATAAAACATTACAATCATTAAAAGCATTTATGAAATATTATTCTCCAGATATTGAAGAAGATGTACTAGCCCTATTTAGTGGAGTAGTACAAGATACATATGCTAGATTTGGTATAACATTTAACTCAGATTTTTCTAAATATACATCAAAAGATTATCCAACTTTTGGCGATGTATATGTAACAGTAACTAGTAAATTAACATCTATGACAGAAAAGACACATGAAAGAGATGTAATGGAAAGACTAGAACTAAAATTAAGACCATTAGTTAGAGAGTTACAATATTATTTTAATGGACATACAACAATAAATACTGAAAGTGATTTCTTAGTATTTAATATAAAAGAATTAATGAATTCAGATACAAATATAAGAAATGCTTTACTATTTAATATATTAAAATTCGCTTGGGGATTATGTTTAAACCCTAACGTTAATACAGTATTATCAGTAGATGAAGCACATGTATTACTAGGAGCAAAAAATGAATTAGGAGCAGAGTTCTTAGCTCAAGTACAAAGAAGAGCAAGAAAATACAACACAGGTACTATAATAATAACTCAGCAACCATCAGACTTTGTAGCAGATGGAATATTAATGCATGGAAAAGCAATATTTGATAACTCATCTTATTATTTAGTAATGGGCTTAAAGAAACAATCAGTAGAAGATTTATCAATGTTAATAGATTTAAATGAAAATGAAAAAGAAGCAATAAAAAGATTTAGTCAAGGTGAAGCCTTATTTGTATGTGGAAATAGAAGAATGCAAATAAATGTTATAGTAACTGAAGACGAATTAGAATCATTTGGTACTGGAGGAGGATTCTAATTTACTAGTAAGTGGGTGATAATATGGATGAACAAGACAATAAAGAAGAAAAAAGAAAAGTACATAGTAACATAAGTTATGTATGGAAAAAAATACCTCTAAAAGTAAAACTAATAATTTTAGCCATATCAGCAGGTATACTTTGTCTTCTTTTTCTTTTATTAATTATTACACCATTGCTATCCACTGGAATAATCAAATCCAGTGATATATCAAGTGGATATAGAGGATCTAGTGCTTATGGAACAATAAAAAAAGATGTTTATTGGTGGCCAATAGGTAGTGCAGATACAGAAGAAAAAAATGGATACCTATTAGCCAAAGGAGATCCACAAATAACCACTATTAGTAACGAATATAGTGATGAAAATAAAGGGATAGATATAAGTAGTGATGGAAATGAAACAAATACAGTAAATGTTATAGCAGTAAAGCCAGGAATAGTAATATATCCAACAGAAGATCCACAAACAAGTTATGAAGATAACGGCACCACTACTGATGGAGATGGTTATGGTAATTATGTAAAAATTCAACATAGTGATGGAAGTTATACATTATATGCTCATTTAGCTAAAGATAGTATCACAGTAAGAGCAGATGATGTAGTAGAACAAGGTCAAGTAATAGGAAAAATGGGTCGTAGTGGTAATACAGCCGAAACAAAATTACATTTTGAAATAAGAGTTGGTTCCGATTCTCCTGATAGCAGTGTCGATCCAACACAATATATAAAAGCAGATGATCCAAGGCCAAGTTCTTATGGAACAACAGGTGGCTTTTCATTAAATGAAACTGTATTATCACTAAACGAATTTACATCAAAAATGAATGATTATTGTCAAAGAAGTAACAATAAGAACTTTTGTAATAATTTTGCCAATAATTCTGAATTGGTTTACCAAACATCTGTAGAAAATAACGTCAATCCAGAATTAGTAGTGGTAACTGCCGGAACAGAACAAGGCTGGGGAAATCCATATGGCAGTTACAATTTTTGGGGGATAGGAGTAGTAAACGGAAGTAATAAAGTAGGAAATTATGGTTCATTAGAAAATGGTATAGTTCAATATGCAAAAGTAATTAATGATTATAGTGATCCAAATAGTGGCAATTATAACTCAATAATCAATAGGTATAACGAAAGAGAAGAAGCTGGGTGTAAGGCCGAAGGACATGGAATGCCAGGTACACTTGAAGGAATGCAGTCAGTATATTCTTGGATTGGCGATTACCGTTATAATCCTGGATCATCTGGCCTTGGGGGTTGTTATTATTTAAATATAATATATGGAGCAGAATATTGCTCAACAGTATCATCTTGTTATGGAAGTGGAAACTGTCCAAGTGATACAAAAACAACAGTGTGTGAACAAAATGACTATACTGCATACCAGTTAATTGGAAAATTTAAAATTCGATATGATATTTTTGGATTATAGGAGGAATAATGGAAGATTCAGTAGATAAAACTCTAAAAATAGTAATAGCATTAGTAATAATAATGATAATTTTATCAGCTACAAATAAAGTATTCTTTGAAAATAAAGTAAAAATACCAGAAGATAAAGTAAACCCTGAAGAAATACTTTTAGTAGATGATTATAATAGATTTTATACAGTATCATCTTGTGTATCAAAATATCTAAACTATTTAACAACTAATAACACAGAAAAATTATTAGTATTGCTAAGTAACGAATATAAAACAAAAAACAATATTAACGAAACAAATATTTATACATATATACCAAAAATAACAGGTAACAAAACTTTCTCCCCTAAAAAAATGTATCAACAAAGACTTAATCAAACAATCTATAAATACTATGTATATGGAACTGTTGAAAAAGATTCACTAAATACATCACCATCTAAAGAAGACTACTATATAATAGTTATCTTAGATGAGAGTACAATGACATTTGCAATAGAACCATACGATGGTAGTATGTTTAAATAGAGGTGATAAATAGTGGAAAATAAAAAAAGTTACATTTGGTTAGTTATACTTGTTATATTAGGTTTACTAGTATTTTATGGAATAAAAATTTATCGAAGTAAAAAAACATTAGTACCAACTGACGATTATATAAACTATACTATGAATCCAAAAAAATATGGTGTAAATGAATATAATCTAGTAAATATAACTGACAGACAATTAGCAGCTATATATCTAAATGATTATCGGAATTATTTAAAAAATAATATCGATCAAGCATATGAATTATTAAATGAAGAATATCGTTCTAAAAAATTTAATAATATAGAAGAATTTAAAACATACGTAAACACCATAAATATAAATAATATGCCAGTAGAAAAATACAATATTAGTGATGATAAAAAAATAATAGATGTATATATATCAGATAATGATAGATTTATATTTAAAATTAAAAACATCTTAGAATATGAAGTATATCTAGATGATACGACAGTAGAAATATAAATTTATAACTAGGCAAGTATTCAAATATTAGAGTACTTGCTTTATATTTTAAACTAACAAAATATATAATATTAGCATGCCGTTTTTAAGCAATTATGTTTACAATTCAATTTATTAATGCTATAATAATGTTAGCAATTTGGAGGCGATATCTTTATGAAAATAAGAGTAGAAAAAAAAGATTTAATAATATTTTGTGCCTTTTGTATATTTTTATTATACCTATGTGCAATAGGTGTATTGAACACTGCTAGTATTGTAGCAGAAGGAAAATTTTATGGTTTTTTACCATTTAAAGCATTTACTTCAAAATACATTGGGATGACATTTTTCTTATTTTTTGTAGCTATAATAGGAATATTTATGGCCGTAAAGTCATACATTTTTGATCGTGATAAAGGTTTTGGCTTTTCAATTAGTGAAAAAAAAGAAAAAGGATATTCAAGATGGGCTACTGATAAAGAATTCAAAAAAGGATTAGAAGTAGTTGATATTAAAGAAGATACATTGCCTGCAGCAGGAATAGCTTTATATAGTAAAAAAGGTAAAATGTGGGTAGATAACGGGGAAGACCATTACCTAGTTATGGGTGCAACTGGTTCTGGTAAAACAGAAATAGTAGCAAAACCAATGATAAAATTATTGGCAAAACATAATGAATCAATGATATTAACCGATCCTAAAGGTGAATTATATGAGTCTTCAGCAGCATTATTAAAAGAAAAAGGTTATAACATCATAACATTAAATTTTAGAGATCCTCAAAAAGGTAATGCTTGGAATCCAATGACATTACCATATAAATTATATAAAGAAGGAAATCAAGATAAAGCCATCGAATTATTAGATGACTTAGCTTTAAATATCCTTTATGAAGAAAAATCCAGTGGTGATCCATTTTGGGAAAAAACAGCCGCTGACTATTTTACAGGTCTAGCTTTAGGACTATTCGAAGATGGAACAGAAGATCAAATAAATATAAACAGTGTAAACTTAATGAGTAGTTTAGGAGAAGAAAGATTTGGTGGACCAAATAACAACTATATTAAAGAATACTTTAATGCCAAAGATCCCGCTAAAGCAGCCTATATAAATGCTTCCGGAACAGTATTTACAGCTGATGAAACAAAACAAGGAATAATAGCAACATTCAAACAAAAGATGAAATTATTTTCTGAGAGAGCAAACCTATCAGAAATGCTTTCATATAGTGATTTTGATATGCGTGATATCGGTAGAAAGAAAACCGCCGTATTTTTAATTGTACAAGATGAAAAGAAGACATTGCATCCTCTTGCTACCATTTTTATAAAACAATGTTATGAAACATTAATAGATGTTGCCCAAGAAAATGGCGGAAAATTACCATTTAGAACAAACTTCATCCTAGATGAGTTTGCTAACATGCCACCATTAAAAGATGTAACAACAATGGTAACAGCTGCTCGTAGTAGACTTATCAGATTTACTTTCATTATCCAGAACTTTGCTCAATTAACTCAAGTATATGGAAAAGAAAATGGTGATACCATTAGAGGTAACTGTAATCTACTATACCTAATAAGTAGTGAAATAGCAGCTCTTGAAGAAATAAGCAAAATGTGTGGAGAAGTAAAATCAAAAGAAAAAGAAAAAACCGCTTCAACTCCACTTGTAACAGTAAGTGACTTACAAAGACTAAATCAATTTGAAATAATAGTATTAAGAAGAAGAATGTTTCCATATAAAACGAGGTTTCAAACAAACTTTGAAGTTGATTGGGGACGCACATATCCTAACGAAACACCACCTGAAAGACAGAGAAGAGAATTACAATTATTTGACATAAGAGACTTTGTTAAAAAACAAAAGGAGCAAAAGCTAAAAGAAATGGGTACCTTTGAACCATCGATTAATCCATTTGGTGGTGGAACAGGTCCATTTATGGGGAATCCATTTATGAGCCAAAATCCATTTATGAATATGCCAAATTTTGCTAATGAAAGTAACGATATTCCAGAAGACGAAGAAAAGTTTAATATTGATGACTTAGTTAAAAAGATAGATGCTAAAATAGCAGAAATAGAGAAAGAAGAACAAAGTCAAAATGCCGTTATTGATGTTAAACCAGAGGAAGAATCAACACCAGCCACACCATCAGAAACTAAACAACCAGAAAAACAATCACCAACTTCAGAACAAAACACTCAAATCCAACGCATGTATGAAGATAATACCAGTGATGATGACTTCTTTGATGATTTCTTCAGTGATGATTAAAATATTAGAACATAACATGATTATGTTCTTTTTTCTATCAAAATTCTGTGTTTATTAACTTTTCATAATATTATAAAAAGTATATATTATAGTGAGGTGTAAGTATGAATACAATTTCACTTGAAACATTAAAAAGAATAAAAAATCCTATTATAGTGGACATAAGAGATAACTATTCTTATAATATTTCACATCTAAAAAATTCAATAAATATTCCATACTATAATCTATTAAACAATTACTCCCATTACTTAAATAAAAATAGTACTTATTACCTATATTGTGACGAAGGACTACAAAGCAATGAAATAAGTAGAAGACTAAATGCTTTTGGTTATAATACTATGTCTATCGAAGGAGGATTTAAATCATTCAAATAATCATATATATAACATATAATTAAATATGAGAATGAACTTAAAAAACAAAAAAAAGAAGAAAAATAAAACCATATCAGTAATTATCATAATAACTATTTTTATAACAATATCAACATTATTATTTATAAATTACTATTCAAAAAAAACCATTCCAATTTTAAAATCATATGCCGAATCAGAAGTAAGAAAATTAACTATCTTAATAATAAATAAATCCATAACTAAACAAGTATACAATATAGATACTGAAGAAATATTTAAAGTAGTATATAACAATAAAGGTGAAATAACACTAATAGATTTTGATTCTAAAGTATCATCAAAAATATTAAGTAACATGACTAGTTTAGTAGAATTAAACTTGCGAGCAGTAGAAGAAGGAAAAATAGATATGCTTGAATTACCAGAAAATAGTTTAAGTGATTACAATATGGATCTATTAGAAAAAGGAATTATAGTAGAAGTACCATTAGGAATAGTGACAGGATCAAACTTATTATATAATATCGGACCAAAAATTCCAGTAAAATTATCATTAATAGGGGATGTATCAACAGGATTCAGCACAGAAGTAGTAGAGTATGGTATAAATAATGCTCTTCTTAAATTAATGATAGATATAAAAGTAGATACAAAGATAATTCTCCCAATAATAAGCGATAAATTAACTATAGAATGCAGTATACCAATAGCAATGAAAGTAGTACAAGGAACAATTCCTAATTATTACATAAACGGTTTCACTACAAAATCAAATATAGCCGAGTAAAAAGCCTGTCTATTATGTAAATAGATGGCTTTTTTCTTTACAATAACCTTATTTTCATATATAATAAATTTGTAACAAGGTGATAAAAATGAAATTAACAAGTGATGTAGTAAAAAAAATATCAAGTATAAAAGGTGAACCAAAATGGATGCTTGATTTCAGACTAAAAAGTCTGGAAGCATTTAATAAAAGTAGCAATCCAAATTTCGGTCCAAAATTAGATATTGATTATGATAGTATAAATTATTATAAAGAAAGAGAAGAAAAACTAACAGATAACTGGAATAATATCTCTTGTGGAGTTAGAAACCTATTTGACGATTTAGGAGTAATATCCGCTGAAAAAAACTATTTAGATGGAATAGGAGCCCAATATGATAGTGAAGTAATATATCATAATATGAATAAAGAATTAAAAGAAAAAAACATAATTTTTCTAGATACAGATACAGCTCTAAGAGAACATCCAGAATTATTTAAAAAATATTTCAATACCTTAGTAAAATATAACGAAAATAAATTTACAGCCTTAAACGGAGCAGTTTGGTCAGGAGGAACATTCATATATATACCACCAAATACTCATCTAGATAGACCACTTCAAAGCTACTTCAGAATAAATAGCAAAAATATGGGTCAGTTTGAAAGGACACTTATTATAGTAGATGACAATAGTGACTTACATTATATAGAAGGATGTACAGCACCAACATATACAGAGGATTCACTTCATGCCGCTGTAGTAGAAATATTTGTAGGAAAAAATGCCAAATGCCGTTATACAACAATACAAAATTGGAGTACTGATGTCTATAATCTCGTAACCAAAAGAGCCATTGTTGAAGAAAATGGTTTAATGGAATGGATAGATGGTAATGTCGGTTCAAAGACCAATATGAAATATCCATGTTGTATTCTAAAAGGAGATAATTCTCGGGGTAGCTGCATAACAGTAGCAGCAGCAGGAAAAGATCAAATTCAAGATAGTGGTGCTAAAATGATCCATTTAGGAAAAAATACCAAAAGTAACATCGTATCCAAATCAATAGCTTCATCAGGTGGACTAGCCACATATCGTGGAGAAGTAAAAATAACAAAAAACGCTACCAACTCTAGAGCAGCAGTAAAATGCGATACTTTAATAATAGATGACATTTCAAAAAGTGATACCATTCCAACCAACATCGTTAATAACAATACATCATTTATGGAACATGAAGCAACAGTTTCTAAAATATCCGAAGAAAAATTATTCTATTTAATGAGTAGAGGAATAAGTGAAGAATCAGCTAAAGAATTAATTATAATGGGATTTATGAATGAATTTAGAGAAGAACTACCAATGGAATATGCAGTAGAATTAAATAGATTATTAGCATTTAACATAGGAGAAAATAAATGAAAAAATTAATTAAACTAATATTTATATTACTAGTATTATTTCTACTAGGCTACTTTATATATACCAATTATATAAATGCTATACCAAAATTAAATGTTGAAGAAGAAAAAGCCAAAGTAACAGATTATCATGTATATGGCAATCATCTAAATATAGCAGGAGAATTAGAAATAACCGATAAAAACTATAAAGATATAAAAATAATACTATATAATGGTAAAGAAAAAACTTATGATATAACAACAAGTATAGAAGATACTAAAATAATATTCAATACATCTGAATATTTAAATGAAGGCATATATTTAGATAATATAGAAAAAGGCAAATATTATATGTTTATCAAAGTAACATATGAAAATGATGACGATACCGCTAAGAATAAAGAAATAAATAAATATTATATACTAAATAATGGTACCAGTTATAAAGACTTAACATATTATACACTATCAAAATATAACAAAAAAATAATTATTAATACTGATAACGATTATAGTACTATTGGTCTTACTATAAAAGAAAATAAAGATGATAATATATATGATATAACAATAGATCCAGGTCATGGCGGTATGGATAGTGGAGCAGTAGTAGATAAAAAAGAAGAAAAAGATTATACCATGGCAATAAGTACCAAAATAAAAAACAACTTAGAAAAAAATGGTATTAAAGTAAAGATGACCCATACAGAAAATCAACTAACAAAGAACGATTACTTTGATGAATATAATAAAAATGGCAGGGCAGTTATACCAAACGAAGTAAAATCAAAATATACTTTTTCCATCCATATAAACCAAAATAACTCATCCAAAGCAAGTGGTATAGAAGTATATACACCAGATAACATAAACTATGAATTTGCTAAGTCATTAGCGGATAATCTATCAAAAAATACAAGTTTCGACTATTCTAACGCCAAAAAGTACAAAATGTATAATGGTGTCTATACCCATACATTTAGTCAAAATGAAATATCAAATTCATTAGAAGGATATAAAAAGAAAGACTATAAACCATATAATATAACAAAAACATCAAATTATTTATATATAATAAGAGAAACAGGGGGCTATATGACTGGAGCATATGTTGATAATAGCAATCCAGAAAAAGTAGGAACAAATCCATATTACAATAGCAATATAGGTAATGAATCATATCTACTAGAATTAGGATATTTATCAAATAAAAATGATCAAAGTATACTAGATAAAGAAGAAGATAAAATAGCCGAAGTCATAGCAAATACAATCATTGAAGAACTATCAAAGAAATAAAGTAATAGCAGATTAATAATAAAAGATGAAAAATATGCTTTTTTATGTTATAATTACTACTGGTGATAGTATGTATTTAATTATTAAAAAGTCATTATTCATTTTATTATTCATTTTATCCTTATTAAATATCTTTTTTAAATTTAATTATTCTCTTTTTATTATACTACTAGTGATACTTATTATTAATATAATTTATGAATTAATTTTATATAATGGAAGAGTCGTTGTGAATGCTAGTCTTGGATGGTATATTTTTACAAAAGAGAATATAATGCTTATATTAGGAATTATTTTAACAGGATTGAATATTTACAATATACTAGATATAAGATATTTATGGTTAATTTTGAATATAATCATTTTAATATTTAGTTTAATAAATGATAAAAATAGTAAAAACAGAATTTATTAATTAATTCTGTTTTATTTATGTATGATATAAAGAAGAAGATAAAATAGCCAAAGTCATAGCAAATACAATCATTGAAGAACTATCAAAGCAATAAAGTGTAAAATAAGTGTAAAGTATAAAATTTAATCAAAAAACAGTTTTAATAACTGTAAATCAGCCAAAAAGATTTTTATCCAAAATAAAGATCTTTTTTTTCTGCTCTAATAACCATTAAAAACAATTTTTACCATATTTGTTTGAAAGATATAATTATGCTATAGTGCCATTGAAAGGAGGTATTATGGTTAATCAAATAGTTTTAGTAGGAAGAATAGTAAGAGCACCAGAAGTAAGAACAACAGAAACAGGAAAAAAAGTATCCACTATTACATTAGCAGTTCCAAGAAATTATAAAAATGCTAATGGTGAATATGATACAGACTTTTTAGATTGTACATTATGGTCATCTATAGCCGAATCAACAAGTGAGTATTGCCAAAGTGGTGACATGATAGGTGTAAAAGGTCGCCTTCAGAACAGAATAATAGAAATGCCTGATGGTAATAAAAAAAGAAAAACTGAAGTAATAGCGGAAAAAATAACTTTCTTAAGTTCAAGTCAACGTAAAGCAGACAATTCCGAAAGAGAAACAAAAATAACAGAAGAAAAACGCAAAGCAGATGAATAATCTGCTTTCGTTTTAAAAGAAGGATGATATAATGGAATACTATCAAAAAATAAAAAAAGAATTTATAAATAACAACACAAATAAAGAAGTAAAAGAATATTATAGAAATATTAATGACCTGCAAGTATATTACAATGTAGGCAAATTACTATCAATAGAATTATCTAAGTCAAATCTAGAAGCAAAAGAATTAATAAAAGAATATTCCCAAAAATTAACAGAAGAAATAGGTAAAGGATATAATTGGTATAACCTATATCGTATGTTAGAATATTATAATCTATTAAACACTAATAAAGAATTGCAAAATCTACCATCTAAACTTTCTTGGACTCATTTCTCTATTCTTATAGATTTAAAAGATATAAATAAAATAAATTACTATGCCAAATTAGCAGTATATGAAAACCTATCATATCGTAAATTACGAGAAAAAATAAAGAATAACAACTATGAAAATAAAATTCCAATAAAAAAGTTAAATAATAGTATATCTAAAGAAATGTTAAAAAATCTATTATTGCAGGATATAGATAATTTTCTTTCCCTTTTAGGAGAAGATATAACATATGTAAAAAAGAATTATCTAATAAGTAAGCAAGAATACATAGACGTATTATTATATAGTATTAAAAAAAATAACTATATAGTAGTACAAATAAAAAATGACGAATTAAACAAAGAATATCTAGAAGAAATAAAGAAGTCCATGCATTATATAGATAAAAAAGTAAAAACTAATAAAGAAAACAAAACAGAAGGAATAATTATTGGTAAATATAATGAAAAATATCAAATAATATTCACAAGTAATTCCAATATAATTATGAATAAAACCATAAAATATTAATAAAAATCATCAAAAAAAGCCAAAATTCATTCAATTATATATACATTTTCACAATTTTGTTATAAAATAATATTAACAAGGAGATAACTGGTAGGAAGGAAAGTAATTATGATAGGTAAAAGGCTAAAAGAATTAAGAATTCAAAAAGGGTTATCACAGCAAGATTTAGGAGATGCCATTGGCGTAACTAAAGTATCTATTTGTGGCTACGAAAATGGAACTCGTCTTCCAAATCTAGAAAAACTAGTCAGTTTAGCAGAAGAACTAGAAACCACAACAGATTATTTGCTGGGTAGAGAAATAAAAATAGTTGAAGGTGAAGAAAAAAATTACATAGGATCAATATCTTATGATGATGTTAATTTAATATTAGAATTAAGACATTATCCAAATTTATATAATAAAATACTGAAAGATGTAAAAAGATCTGCAAATATAATAAACAAAAGAGTAATGAATCAGTAATAAAGAAAGAAGGAATATTATGATAGATATTAGAGATTTATATGAAAAAGATTATATTGGTAAAGAAATAACAATTAGTGGATGGATAAAAAATCATCGTAAACAAGCCCATTTTGGCTTCATTGATTTATCCGATGGTACTTACTTCAAAAACCTACAAGTAGTATATGATGATAAACTAAAAAAATTTGATGAAATAACAAAATTAAAATTAGGTTCAGCCATTACAGTTAAAGGAAAATTAATCAAATCACCAAAAGAAGGACAAGAATTCGAATTAACATTAGAATCATATACTTTAGAAGGAGATTGCCCAGACGACTATCCACTTCAAGCTAAAGGTAGACCAACTAGAGAATTCTTAAGAGAAATAGCCTATTTAAGACCAAGAACAAACCTATACAATGCAACATTCAGAGTAAGAAGTGTAGCAGCGTATGCTATTCATAAATATTTTCAAGATAGAAATTATGTATACTTCCATGCACCATTAATAACCGCTGCTGATTGCGAAGGCGCAGGAGAAATGTTCGAAGTAACTACTTTAGATCTAAATAAAATAGCAGAAACACATAAAGTAGACTATTCAAAAGATTTCTTTGGAAAAAGAGCATCACTTACTGTATCAGGACAATTAGAAGCAGAAACATTTGCTATGGCTTACAAAAAAGTATACACATTTGGTCCAACATTTAGAGCTGAAAATTCCAATACAAAAACTCACGCCTCAGAATTTTGGATGATTGAACCAGAAGTGGCCTTCTGTGATTTAGAAGAAGATATGAACATTATGGAAGATATGTTAAAGTATATAGTAAAATATATTCTAGACAACTGTCCAAATGAAATGGAATTCTTCAACAAGTATGTAGAAAAAGGATTAATAGAAAAATTAACTAAATTATTAAACAGTAATTTTGTTAGAATTGATCATAAAGATGTCATAAAAATACTAAAAGAAGCAAAAGTAAATTGGGAATTCGAACCAGAATATGGTGAAGATATAGCAAGAGAACACGAAAAATATATTACAGAATACTTTGATGGTCCAGTATTTATAAAAAATTGGCCAAAAGATATTAAAGCCTTCTATATGAAACAGAACAAAGATGGTAAAACCGTAGCAGCTGTTGACTTAGAAGTTCCAGGAGCAGGAGAATTAATAGGTGGAAGTCAAAGAGAAGAAGACTATGACAAATTAATAAGCAGAATGAAAGAAATGCATATGGAAGAAGAAGGAATGGAATGGTATTTAAATCTAAGAAAATATGGTGGATGTATCCATTCAGGATTTGGTATGGGCTTTGAAAGATTAATTATATATTTAACAGGAGTAGACAACATAAGAGATGTAATACCATATCCAAGAACACCTGGTAATTGTGATTATTAATAATAGATAGTTAGAAATAACTATCTTTTTAATATCTATAAAGAAAGTAAATTTATTTGTTTTATTATTATATATTACCTATATCTGTAAATACTATAATTGGAAAGGAGTAATAATATGAAAAAAAGTTTAATAGTATTAGCAGCATTAGCGGTATTATCAGGTTGTGGTATGAATGAAAAAACAACATGTACCAATGAAAACAAAGTTGGTAATATAACATCAAAAGTAACATATGAAATAGAACACAAAAATAATGATGTAAAAAAAGTAATTCTTACCTATGACTATCGTGATGATCATACTGATGGTGTAGGAACAGGTACCGATGGTACTACTAAAGATAAAGAAGATAATAATACCACCAATAATGATAACAAAAACGATAATACAACTAAAACACCAACAGATAATGACGGACTTATAGGTGGAGTAACAGGCGAAGCACTAGATGATATAGTAACAGGTGCAGCAGATGGAATACTAGATATAGCAGGTATAAAAAGAACACATAATAATAAAATAAGTACCTATAGTAGTATTAAAGGTGTAACTACTAAAGTTGATGTAGATAACGAAAATGATTATAAAATAACATACACCTATGATCTAAAACAATTATCTGATTCTGACATAACATCATTAGGAATAAACAAAGATTATACTACATTAAAAAACAATTACACAAGTCGTGGCCTAACATGTAAGTAAAGATCTCTAACATAGAGTTCTTTTTTTCTTTCAAATAATTGTTATTTTGTCATAAATGTGATAAAATTATATTAATATATAAGATAGAAAGAAGGAATACTATGTCAAAATATAAAACTATGGATGCCAATGAAGCAGTAGCAAGAGTAGCTTATAAATTTACAGAAGTAGCAGGAATATATCCAATTACACCAGCTTCACCAATGGCCGAAAAAATAGATGTATTAAGTAGTAATAACGAAATAAACTTTTGGGGAAATAAAGTAAAAATAGTTGAGATGCAATCAGAGGCTGGAGCAGCAGCTATGGTACACGGAGCGTTACAAAGTGGAGCATTATCTAGCACCTTCACTGCAAGCCAAGGATTATTATTAATGATACCAACACTATATAAATTAGCAGGAGAAATGTTACCAGGAGTAATACATGTAGCAGCACGTTCACTATCAACTCATTCATTAAGTATTTTTGGAGATCACCAAGATATTTATGCTGTAAGACAAACCGGTGTATGTATGTTATCATCAGCATCTCCTGAAGAAGCTTATCATATGGCTATGATAGCTCATCTATCAAGTATAAAATCATCACTTCCATTTATAAACTTTTTTGATGGTTTCCGAACAAGCCACGAAATAGATAAAATAAAAGAAGTAGATCTAGCAAAAATAGAAACATTAATTGATAAAAATGCTCTAAAACAATTTAGAGATAGAGCAATATCTAATGCCCATCCAAATACAAGAGGTACCGCTGAAAATGAAGATGTATATTTTCAACATGCAGAATCAAGAAACAAAGATTATACCAATGCCATTGAAATTGTTGAAAATTACATGAATAAAATAAATAAAATAACCAAAAAAGATTACAAACCATTTAACTATTACGGTAGTAAAAATGCCGATAAAGTAATTATAGCAATGGGTTCAGTATGTGAATGTATTGAAGAAGTAGTAGATAAACTAAATACAACAGGCTACAATGTTGGCTTAGTAAAAGTACATCTATATAGACCATTTAGTATAAACCATTTAAAAGAAGTATTACCAAAAACAGTAAAACAAATAGCTGTACTAGACAGGACAAAAGAACCAGGAAGTGTAGGAGAACCATTATACCTAGATGTTGTAAATGCTTTAAAAGATACTAATATAAATATTATTGGTGGAAGATATGGTTTATCATCAAAAAACACAACACCATCAATGATAAAAGCAGTATATGATAATTTAAAAGAAGAAAAGAAAAACAATTTTACTATCGGAATTGAAGATGATGTAACAAACTTAAGCTTAAAAGTAGATAACAATTTCCATCTAGATAATGAAAATTATGAAATAATAATTTATGGTTATGGTTCAGATGGTATGGTATCAACATCTAAAGACCTTCTAAGAATAATAGGAGATAATACCAAAAAATATGTTCAAGGATATTTCCAATATGATTCAAAAAAATCAGGAGGTGTCACTAGAAGTCATCTAAGAATATCCAATAAAGAAATAAAAAGTACATATTATGTAGATAATCCTGACTTTATAATAGTATCAAAAGATACATATATGTATAAATATGATATTTTAGATAACCTAAAAGAAAATGGTATATTATTATTAAATACAAATCTAAATGAAGAAGACCTAATAAAATCATTACCAAATAAAGTAAAATATTTATTAGCCCTAAAAAAAGCCAAACTATATATAATAGATGCCTATAAATTAGTAAACGAATTAGGATTAAAAAATAAAATAAATACCTGCATGGAAACTTGTATCTTTAAAATAATGAATGTTTACGATATCAATAAAGCCATATCAGTAATGAAAGATAACAATAAAACAAGATTTATTTCTAAAGGTCAAAATATAATTGATATAAATAATAAAGTAATAGATAATTCAATTAAATACTTAAAAGAATTAGAAGTAAATCCAGCATGGAAAAATTTAGAATATAAAGATAACAAAAAACTAACATTCAATGAAACAATAAATCTATTAAAAGGAGATAGCCTTCCTGTAAGCAGTTTCTTAGATAAAAAAAGCGGTATCTTTGAAGGTGGTACTACGAAGGATGAAAAGAGAAATATAGCAGAAAATATTCCTGAGTGGATAAAAGAAAATTGTATAGAATGTAATCAATGTGCCTTCTCATGCCCTCATGGAGTAATAAGACCATTTCTTCTAGATAAAAAAGATGACAAAATAGAAAGTATCCCATCATTAATGCCTAAAGATAAAGAATTCACTATTGGTATAAATTATGAAGCATGTACTGGTTGTGGTGTATGTGTTGAAACATGTCCTGGAAAATTAGGAAATAAAGCTTTAAAAATGGTACCAAATAAAAGACATGATGAAGATTTCGATTATCTTTTAAAACATAACTGCAACAATCAAAACGAAAGTAAACTATTAAATGTCAAAAATATAAGTTTTAAAGAACCAAAATTTGAATATTCAGGAGCTTGTGCTGGTTGTGGTGAAACACCATATATAACAAATTTAACCAGAGTATTCGGAAATAATTTAATCATATCGAACGCTACTGGATGTTCATCAATATATGGAGGAAGTGTACCTAGTATGCCATACAGCATTCCATGGGCCAACTCATTATTTGAAGATAATTCAGAATATGGTTATGGAATTCTAACTGGTATAAATCTAAAAAGAAATAAAATAAAAAAATACATGGAAGAATATCCACGAAATAAAACATTCAAAACATGGTTAGAAAATATGAATGATTACAATATATGTACCGATGTAAAAGAAAAAATCAATTATAAAAAGCATCCATATCTATTAGAAATGAAAGACTACATAGTACCAAAATCATTATGGGTTTTAGGAGGAGATGGCTTTGCTTATGATATTGGTTATGGTGGCTTAGATCATATATTATCAAAAAGTGAAAATATAAATATTTTAGTCTTAGATACCGAAGTATATTCAAATACTGGCGGACAATCATCCAAGTCATCAAATCTAGGTTCAATAGCATCATTTACATCAAAAGGAAAAGAAAACTATAAAAAAGACTTAGCACGTATTGCTATGTGTTATCCACATGTCTATGTAGCTACTACTAATATTGGATATAATAAAGAACAATACCTAAAAGTATTAAAAGAAGCCGCAGAACATAATGGACCATCCTTAGTAATAGCATATTCACCATGTATAGAACATGGAATTAAGACAGGTATGGAACATTCACAATCAAATGCATATCTAGCAAGTAAATGTGGTTACTTCATAACATTTAGATATAATCCTGATATAAATAAATTAACATTAGATACAGCAAATCCAGATTTTACCAAATACGAAGACTACTTAATGACCGAAAATAGATTTGCCAATTTAAAAAGAGTAAATAAAGATCATGCTAAAGAAATACTAGAAAAACAAAAACAGTGGGCTATAAACAGATATAACTACTATAAAAAAATAAGTGAGGAATAATATGGAAGAAAAAGAATTACCAAAATTAGAATTAGAAGTACCAGAAGATAATAATTTAAAAACATACTTAGATGACACCATAGATTTAAATGAAGTAATAAAGGAAATAAAAGAAAATGACAGTAAATGAAGAAAGAGAAGTATTTTTAAGAACCATTAGTAGTTATTTTAAAAAAAATAGTAATATTCCATTAGAAAAAGAATATATATATTCATATTTAGCATCTCATACTACCAAAGATGGCTATTTACAAGGCATTCCAAGAGAAAGCTTAGTAAATGTTCAACTACATTTAAATGAAAAATACAAAGGATTAGAAGGAATTAATACATTTACTGGGCCAAAACCAAATAATGTCTTTTGGGTTATTGAAAATAGAGGACAAATGAAAGATAAAAATTTCTACGAAGACATTAAGGACAGTATAAAATTATACTTACCAGTAGATGCTAGCAATATATATGAGGTATCAACTAAAGTACTAGATTACATAATAAAAGAAGGTATTCATATTCAAGCCAAAATAGCTAAAAACATGCGTAGTGATGTCTTTGTAATAAGAGTTTTAGATAAAGATAAATTAGATAAATTATTAAATTACATAAATAGTTTAGATTATAATTCAAAATCAAAACCAAATCCATTTGCCCTAAATATAGGAAGAGTAAGTATAACCAAAGACGGAATGATGTCATATAACACAGTATTAGCTGAATATATAACAGAATATCTAAAATCGGAGAGAGAAGAAGTAACATTAGAAAACTTCAAGAAATTTATGCACAAACAAATAAATAAAATACCATCTTCTAATAAAAATAAATATATGATAGTAGATCTTATTATAAAAAACCTAGAAAATACTTTAACTCTCGAAGAATTATTAAGCTATAATCAAAAAGTAGTAGTAGACAATAGAGTAACTCAAGTATCAGAAGAAGATAAAAATAATATATTACGCTTAATAAATGGTTTAAATGTTTTCTATAATTTAGAAGAAACACATAAAAGAATAGAAATGTATTTAGCTACCGGTAATATAAATTATTTCACTAGACAAAATGGCATAAGAAAATTTGTTGAAGAGTACCTACCAGTAGAGCAGATGAGGACAGCACTCTATGAAATGGGATGGAGTGCCTTAGTAAATAGTATAGATGAAACATATAAAAAGTATGGTGAATTACAAGTTATAAAAGCAATAGAAAGAATAGTGGATGTAGGTAGTATTGAAGGCTTAACAAATACTAATAATGCAAGAAGCTACTTAGGATTTATTACCTCACCAGAACTATTACAAAAAATAATTCTAAAACAGGCTAGTAGTAGCATAAATATAGAAAATCAAAGTATTGAAGATATTGCATTTCAAGTAGTTGGAAAAGCTTATGAAGAAATAGAATACAAAAATAAACAAAAGAAGAATGGTAGAAATTAACAATAAAAATCTATCATCTTTTTTTGACAAAATTAGTAATATATGATAAAATTAAACTTGCCTAAAAAAGAACTTCTTTTTAATTGACAAAATATTCATTTTTTGAGATAATTTTAATATAGAGGTGAGTATATATGTACAAAGATAAAATAACTTTGACTATGCAAGATATTTTGGAAAAAGAATTCAAAATAGATGCTCGTGGCTATAGACTTCAAGAAGTAGATAAGTTCTTAGATATAATCATAAAAGATTATAATGAATATAATAATATTATAAGAACCCTAGACAAAGATAGAAAAACCTTAATTGAAGAAAATCAAGCTTTAAAAAATGAAGTAAGAAATCTAAAATCAAGCATTGAAGCCGCTAAAATAGGCGACAAAGAAATAACCAATGTTGATCTATTAAGAAGAGTATCACAATTAGAAAAAATAATATTAGGAAAATCACAACAATAATTATCTGGGTAAATGCTGCACTATGTGTAGAGGAAAGTCCATGCTCGCACTATCTGCGATGATAGTAGTGTTTGTGCTTAGGGAAAAAATAACCTAAGGCAGGTAACTGACGGCTTTTACTTTATCTAAAGGTAACCATGATAAAGTAGATATAAAAGTGCCACAGAGACGAGTCTAATTAGAAATAATTAGAATGAAACGAGGTAAACCCCACAAGCGAGAAACCCAAATTTTGGTAGGGGAATCTTCTAAGAAGAATTGAATTCAAGGAAGAATGACATTGTCATAGATAAATATTTACCGCCTAGAAATAGGTACAGAACATGGCTTATAAGATTAATTATTTATATTAAGGAGTAATATGAAAAATATAGGACTTAAATTAAAAGAAAAAAGGGAAGAAAATGGTCTATCTATTGAAGAGGTAGCGGAAGATTTAAAAATGCGTCCATCCCAAATATCAAGTATAGAAGAGGGAAAAAAGGATGACTTTAAAGATATCTTCTATTTAAAGTATTTCATTAGAGATTACGCTAAATATTTAGGATTAGATAGTGAAAAAATAATAGATGAATTTAATGAGTATCTTTTTGATGAAACATCAAAAATACCTATAGACATCATAGAACAAGCTAAAAAAGAGAAAAAAGAAGACACTGAAGAGTTATCATCTCCATATACAAAGAAAGAAAAAAATAAAATTAAAATACCAAAAATAATAATAGGATTATTTATACTAATAATACTAATTATAGTAGGTTACATAATAGCAAGTAATTATAAAGGTAATGACTTTAGTGATAACAATATAACATATAGTATAAGGAGATAAAAATGAATAAAGCAAATAAAATAACAATAACAAGAATAATTATGTCTATGATAATAATATTATTATTGTTGTTTCCATTCGATGAGGTGGGATTAGAATTTCCTACATATCTAGTTGGTGGCAAAGTATTAGTAGACTTAAAATATATAATAGTGGGCATTCTATTTATAATAGCATCACTTACTGACTTTTTAGATGGCTATGTAGCTAGAAAATATAATCTAGTAACTGATTTTGGTAAAATGATTGATGCTATAAGTGATAAATTATTAACAAATTCAGTATTAATAATATTAGCCTGCAATGGAAAAATAAGCACTATCGTTGCAGTAGTAATAGTAATGCGTGATATAGTTGTAGATTCAATAAAAATGGTAATAGGAAACCAAGGCGCTGCCGTAGCGGCAATAGGCCTAGCCAAAGTAAAAACTGCTACTCTAATGGTTGGTATCATTTTAACACTATTTAGTAATTTACCATTTGAATTAATATCACTAAGAATATCAGACTTCTTATTGGCTATAGCGGCAGTATTATCTATAATATCAGCAGCAAAATATTATATAATGGCAAAGCCATATTTACAGAATAAATAGTATTCAAAATACTATTTATTTTTATTTTTAACAAAAAACACGAACAAATGTACTTTTTGGTGTTGACATTTAAAAAAAACTATAATATAATTATAGTGTAATTAAAGAAAGTACAAGAAGGAGAGAAAAATATGGCAAAAAAAGTAGAAACAGATTCAGCTTTAGATCAAGTATTAGCAGACATAGAGAAACAATTTGGTAAAGGAGCAATAATGAAATTAGGAGAACAAGAACATACAAAAGTAAAAGTAAGTTCTAGTGGCTCACTAAGTCTAGATATAGCATTAGGAGTAGGAGGATATCCCAAGGGAAGAATAATAGAAATATATGGTCCAGAATCTTCAGGTAAAACAACATTTGCTTTACATGCTATTGCTGAAGTACAGAAAGAAGGCGGTAGAGCAGCTTTCATTGATGCAGAACATTCATTAGATCCAGTATATGCACATAATTTAGGAGTAAATACCGATGAACTATTATTATCACAACCAGATACAGGAGAACAAGCATTAGAAATATGTGATGCTTTAGTAAAAAGTGAAGCAGTATCCATAATAGTAATCGATTCCGTAGCGGCATTAGTTCCTCAAGCAGAAATAGATGGAGAAATGGGCGATTCCCATGTAGGACTTCAAGCAAGATTAATGAGTCAGGCCTTAAGAAAATTATCTGGATCAATCAATAAAACAAATACAATTGTAATTTTTATAAATCAATTAAGAGAAAAAGTAGGTGTCTTATTTGGTAATCCAGAAACAACACCTGGTGGTAAAGCTTTAAAATACTATTCTTCAGTAAGATTAGATATAAGAAGAGGAGAACAATTAAAACAAGGTTCAGAAGTTATTGGAAACAAAACTACCATAAAAGTAGTAAAGAATAAAGTTGCTCCACCGTTTAAAACAGCAGTAGTAGAAATAATGTATGGAGAAGGTATATCAAAAGAAGGAGAACTATTAGATCTAGCCTCAGAAATAGGAGTAGTAGAAAAAAGCGGTGCTTGGTATGCTTACAAAGGTGATAAAATTGGACAAGGAAAAGAAAATGCCAAATTATATCTAAAAGAAAATCCAAAAGTAACTGCTGAAATAGAGAAGAAAGTAAGAGAACATTATAATATATCATCAGATAAAAATACTTCCAAAGTAGAAGAAAAATCAAAAAAAGAAACAAAAAATAAGGAATAAATGCATATTCCTTTTTTTCTTCAAGTATGTTAGAATATATATAGGTGATTAAATTGAAAAAATGTTTAGTAGTATATAATCCAAATTCAGGTAAATACAACAAAAAAGAAACTCTACCAAATATAAAAAAAATACTTGAAGAATATAATTATGAAGTAGATATCAAAGAAACAGGAAGTAAAGGTGATGCCACTTCCATAGTGGCTAAATATCCATCTTGTGATTTATTAATATCCATTGGAGGAGATGGAACATTTAATGAAGTAATGACTGGTAATTTTAAAAGAAAAGAAAGATTAACATTATGCCATTTACCTTCAGGAACAACAAATGATATTGGAGCTATGTGGGGCTATGGAAAAAATTTAATTAGTAATTTAAAATTAGCTTTAGATGGAGAAGTAAAAAGAATAGATGTATGTACAATAAATAATAGACCATTTGTCTATACTGCTGGCTTTGGTAAATTTATGAATATTCCATATGAAACACCACGCAAATTAAAAAAAAGACTTGGTCACTTAGCTTATATTAAAGAAGGAATAAAAGATTTCTTCAGAAAGGTAAAATCATATGATGTAACATATGAAATAGATGGAGAAGAGTATCGTGGTTTATTCTCCTTTGCCATTATAACTAATGCAAATCGTGTAGCGGGTATAAATAACTTCTATAAAGATATTAAATTAAATGACAATAAATTTGAAGTATTATTATGTAATATAACTAGATTACATGACCTAGTAAAAGCTTTATACTTTTTTACAAAGTATGATGCCAGTAGAATACCAGGATTTTACTTCTATAAAACAGATAACCTAACAATAAAATTTAACACACCATTAAAGAAAGCCTTATGCATAGATGGTGAATCATTACCAGATTTAAGTGGTAAATACGAAATAAAAATAGATCATGATGTTCATGTATTAATGCCATCAAAAAACATTAATACACTATTTATAGAGGATAAAAAATAATTATCCTCTTTTCTAATTAAAAGCAATTTCAACATCAATATTCTCATCACAAATAGCAATATATAAAAATATAATACCACTAATAAGTACAAATAATGAACCAATAAAAGAGGCCAGTTGTAGCTTTTTAACATCATTACTAACATTATCATCTAATTCCTTATAATCATTATAACTACTTTTAGCAAAATGATAATACACGATAACTAATATAGAAAAAATAAGAATAAGTAAACCTTGATATTCCTTCTTACTTTCTTCATCATCAAATAATAAATACTTAGTCTCCTTACTATTAGAATAATAACTAAGTATAATAATAATTAAATATATTATCCATATAAAATTTTCTTCACGAATATCCTCTAATTTACTTAATTTATCTTTATTCATAGTATATAATATTCATTACACAGTTGAATAATAATAAACTCTATGTTAAAATAATATAGCAGGAGGTAATAAGATGAAAGAAAAAGATAGACAGTTAATAGTGGAAAGAATACAGAAAGACATAGAAGATAAAAAATTATTACAAAAAAAATATGATCGATTACAAGCACTTTCAAACAATCCACAAGTAAAAGAATATTTATCACTATTAGAGGAAATAAAAACAAAAGAAAGAATACAAAACACTTTAAAAAAATCGATAAAAGAAACAATAAATATAGAATTTAATAAAGCATTAAATAATAACATAAAAGATAAAAAAATATCACCATGTAATCATGAAACATGGATATATCAAGGATCATTTAGCATAGAAAATGATTTATGGTATGATTGTGAATATGAGTTATTAGTGGAAAATGAAACAGATAAAGAATTTAAGTTTAATCGTTATATGTGTTTAGAATGTGGAAAATCAATTAAAGTACCAGATTGGCAAAAATTTGAAAGCAATCACCATATATTAAAAAATTATAATAAGAACCATGACTGCACATATTATCGTAATCAATATTATCAAAGTCTTTACAACTTTTCAGTAGAAGAATCAAAAAAACATATAATAGATAAATTTAATGAAGATAAAAAATTATCAAAAATAAAAAAAATAACAAAAAAAGATTATTAATAAATAAAAAATTAATAATCTTTTTTACTAATATTTAAAAAAATTTATCAATATTGGTGGAGCCGAGGGGATTCGAACCCCTGTCCGAAAACAAAGTCATTTAACCTTCTACAAGATTATTGGATTATCAAATTCGCAAAGTAAATAGACAACCCACAATCATAATTACTCGCTAGTTTATAGTTATTCATCATAATGCCTAAACAAACATTACAATATAGTCTGCTTTATAAGTCCTTGCTAATCCTCACAGACAAAGAATTAGAAGAACCTGTCGCTACCTATAAGTTAGGCATAAGCAACAGCGTTTTTATAGCTGTTTCCAGTTATATTTAATTTATCCCACTAACGTAGAGAAATACGTCTTGCTAATTAAACACTCATATTTCCGTCGAAGCCAAAAGCGACCCCATTACATAAATATTTTAACATTCATACATTTATTTGTCAAATTTTTTAAATAAAAATGATTGTAATATTGAGAAAATTAATGTATAATTACATTAGAATAAATGAGGTGTTTTTAACGTGGATACAAATACAAATAATAATAATTATTTTGGAGTAAGACATTATAAAGTACATGTCGTAAAACAAAGAATGAAACCATTAAAAATGATATCTAGTATCATATCATATGCAATATTTATCTGGTTATTATTAATAGGTGCATTATTACTAGTATATATAGCAGATATCAAAATAAGAGCAGCTAAAGGAGATAATACGCCACCAACATACAATGCTTATGTAGTACTAACAGGATCAATGGTACCAGAAATAATGCCTAATGATGTAGTAATAACTAAGAAGAAATCAGCAGAAGAATTACAAGTAGGGGATATAATAACATTTGTAACTTCTGATCCAAGATTATCAAATATAATAGTAACACATAGAATAAAAAATAAGTATTACGATTCAACTACCGGAAAATATACATATCAAACTAAAGGAGATGCCAATAATACCGAGGATTTCACTTTAGCAGAAGATAAAAATGTAATAGGAAAAGTAATATTTAAAATACCAAAAATAGGATATATCCAACAAATATTAGCAACTAAAGGTGGATTAATAATCGTAGTATTAATACCATGTCTAGCAATATTATCTTATGATATCGTAAAATTAGGAAGAAATATCGGTAAAAAGAAGAAAAAAGAAGCGAGTAACGTAACAGTAGTAAGAAGGTGATAAAATGTCCAAAAAAAATAAATTTTATGTAAAAAAAATAAAAGACAATAAAATCACTGTAGCGGAAGAAAAAAATTATAAATCCCCATTTATACTGTTTTTAGTAGCTAATGGTCGATTAATATTCATAATAACATTATTATTATCAATAACAACTTTGATAATATCAACATCATTAGTATTCAGAAATATGCTTGGTTCAACATATAAATCAGATAAAAATAATACTAATACTACTACTGATAATAGTAATGTAGTAGTAACAGTCGATATATCAGATGAATGCAATTTAAATAATACTACACCAATTACTGAAGAATACGCCACTAAACTATTTGATAGTAGTAGGCAAATAAATACAGCAAATACCGGCGTAGTAATAAAAGTAAAAGAAAAATCATTAGAAGACAGAATCATCATATTCTATTCTGACAAAACAGCATTAATAAAATATAAAGATGGAACATATTTAAGAGTATTTAGCGTAAATAATAATTATGGTGTCAAAGAAGATGGAACATTCGAGGCTAAAGCAGAAACCAGAAAAGTAACCGCTAAAGAAATAATAAATAAAGATTTAGGAATAAAACTATTATACTTATCTGATGGTAGTCTTGAAGTAACAAAGGGTGATGTATGTTTCTTTGTAAGAGATGGCGATATAACATCATCAGTAGATAAGTTCTATACCAATTTAAGTATCGTTTCACTTCCAACAAAGAAAGAATCAAATAAAACATATTATTCAAATGGAACAATAAAAGAAAATGACTACTTATTAGTGGACAATAAACAAATAAAATCAACCGAAACAAAGAAAATTCATGATAATATAACAATAATATACTATGAAAACGGTTTTGCTGAAATAATTCAAGATAAACAAAGTATTATAGTAGAAAAAAGTGAACATATTATTTATGATAACAATATCTTAGAGATAATAGATAATAGTAAATCAGAAAAAGTAAATACTGATAATTTAATAGATATTAAGAATATAAACTTAAAAAACAATAATAAAAAAGAAGTAAATTATTTAATACTTATAGAAGAAACAAGTAATTATAATAAATACAATATAAATAAAAGATTACCAAACGAATATATAAAATATTTAGTATCAGTTAACAATAAAAAACAAGATATAGCATTACTAAATAATAATATAAAAGGTACTAATAAAACAAAAGGTTTAAAATTAACTAATAATGCCTATCAAATATATGAAGGGAAATTACCAAAATCAGGAGAGGCCAATATAAAAATAGGTATGTGGGTAGATTATAAAACCATTACAAATGAATATATGAATTCAGCATTCATAGGTACCGTAAAAGTATATATAGAATAATAGACATAAAAAAATAAATATGATATAATTAAAAAGGATAATAGGTGGTGAGTATATGAATAAAAAGAAAATAATGATAATAGTATCATCAATAATATTAGTATTAGCAGCCTTATTTACAACTACATACTCACTATTCTATAAAGAAGATGTAGCGGCTAATCCAAGTAACTATAGCACCGGAATATTACAAATAGAAGCAACATCATTATCTGATACAATATCATTAGATAGTGCTCTTCCTATGACAGATGAAGAAGGAATAGAAACAACACCATATGTCTTTTCAATTAAAAATACAGGTAATATAGATTATAAGTTTGATGTAAAACTATTATCTACTAGTTCTAATACTATAAATTCTCAATATATAAAATTAAAAATAGACAATGGTAATCCAGTCGTATTATCATCATTAACAAATAGCATTATTAAAAGTAATGTTGTAGTAAAAGCCAAAGAAAGTATTAATATAACACTAAGAGTATGGCTAAGTAAAGATACACCTAATACCGAAATAGGAAAAACATTTAATTCACAAATAGTAATAGATGGACAATCAATATATACATCTACTAATAATGACCCGGCACTAGATACCTTAACTAATTTAGGGCTTTCAGTAGATACAGAACATACTCCTGATTTTACTACAGTAAGTGGTAATAGTGGAATTAAAAAGAATAATAGGGGTGAAACTTTAGCTACTGGAGTAGGAGATAATACTAATGGTATATATAAGTCAGAAGATGATCTAGGTAATTCATATTATTTTAGAGGTAATGTTACTAATAATTATGTATACTTTGCTAAGAATTGGTGGCAAATAATAAGAATAAATGGTGATGGAACTATTAGAATGATATATACTTCTAATCCTAATGATTCTAATGCTAATCAATATATAAGTGAATCTCGTTTTAATAATAATGATAATGATAATGCCTATGTAGGATATATGTATGGAACTACTGGTTCTTCTACATATAATGCTACGCATGCTAATACAAATAGTAGTACTATTAAAACAGTAATAGATACATGGTATCAAAATAATTTAAGTAGTTATAGTAAATATATAGCTGATGCTATATATTGTAACGATAGAGAAGTAGTACAAGTAAATAACGTTGGAGGAACGACATTAACTGGAAATGGAGCAGGAACTAATGAGTCAGCTTATGCTAGTTTTAATAGAACATATGTTGACCATGCATCAACATTAAAATGTAAAAATAAGAATGATAGATTTACTACAAGTAGTACTTTAGGTAATGGTGCCCTTACTAATCCAATTGCTCTTATTACTTCTGATGAAGTAGTAATGGGTGGTGGAGCAGGACTTGATCTTGCTACAATGACATATATTGCAAATGATAATTATTATTTATATCCAAAGAATGGATATAATTATTATTGGACGATGACACCATTTGCGTACGCGGGCGGTAATGCCTATGTAGAGAATTTGGATAGTGATGGTGATGTTGGCTACAACCCTGTCAATCTTAATAACGCGGTGCGTCCGGTAGTTTCTCTAAAGTCTGATGTGATAAGTGGAGGAGTAGGAACTTCGAGTAATCCGTTCTATGTGGATGAAAAACCTTAATCTGTTGAGATAAGATAATATATTATTTGGAACTTGGTTCTGGAATATTTGCGGGAAACACTTTTCCTGCACGGGTAAAGAGGGATATGCTATAAATAGTGGTCATTTGCTATATCCTCGCAAGCCTAAGGTCTTTCGAGGTAATCATGAGCCTATAGTCTCATGATTAAATAATTATTTATGAAAAATAATAATAAAAGTGTATAATAAAGATATTAATTATATCTTTTTTTCTTTCTTTATGATAAAATTAATATTAGGTGATACTATGGCAAAAAAAGAAAATAAAAAAGATAACTTAAAAGAAAAAAAAGATACCAAGAAAAAAGCAATAAAAGAAAATAAGAAGAAAGATAACAAGGAAAAAGAAAAATATAGTGCTAAAGAAGTAATAATAGTAATGCTATTTTCTATAGGAATAGGTTTTCTTATGTGTTTAGGATGTATAAATTTAATAACTGGTAAAAATTATTTAAGAGTAACTAAAGATTTATCCAAAGTAGTAGATACCTACTATGCTATAGTAGATAATTATTATGGAAATCTAGATAAAAAAGCTTTAGTTGATGGAGCAGTAGAGGGAATGATATCTAAGGTAGGAGATACATTTACAAGTTATACTGATACTAATGATACAGAAAACTTCAATGAAACAATCAAGGGATCATATGAAGGTATAGGCTGCTCTATAGCTAAATATAATGATGGACAAATCAAAGTAATAGAAGTATTTCCAGATTCTCCAGCAGAAAAAGCGGGACTATCAGTAGGGGATAGAATAATCAAAGTAGATGGCGAAGATTATACCGATAAAGAAAGCTCAGATATATCTAACTATGTCAAAAATAGTGGAAAAGATAAAGTAGTATTAACAGTTGAAAGAGATAATAAAGAAATAGATATAACTATTAATTTAAGTAAAGTAGAAATACCATATGTAACAAGTAAAGTATTAGAAAAAAATGATAAAAAAATAGGATATATAGCTATATCACTATTTTCTGGTAACTCATATAAACAATTCAAAAATAATTTAGATAAAATAGAAAAAGAAAATATAGATGGTTTAATTATAGATGTAAGAGGAAATAGTGGCGGATATTTATCATCAGTAACCGATATAAGTAGCTTATTTTTAGAAAAAGGTAAAGTAATATATCAATTAGAAGACTCTACAGGAAAAACAAAGAAAAAAGATACTACTAAAGAAAAAAGAACTTATCCAGTAGCGGTATTAATAGATTCATCTTCAGCATCAGCTTCCGAAATACTAGCATCCGCTATTAAAGAAAGTTATAATAATGGTTTAGTAGTGGGAACTACAAGTTATGGTAAAGGTACTGTTCAAGAAACAAAAAAATTACTAGATGGAAGTATGATAAAATACACAACACAAAAATGGCTTACACCAGATGGTAATTTTATCAACGAAAAAGGTGTAACACCAACTAATGAAGTAACATTAAATGAAGAATATTACAATAATCCAACCATTGAAAATGATAATCAAATAAATGAAGCATTAAATTTATTAACAAAATAGCAATTATTGCTATTTTTTTTCATATAATTAATTGGTGATAAATATGATAGTAAAATCAACTGACAAAGAAAAAGAAATTCTAGCCAGATTAATGCGAGCAGAAGCTGTGGGTGAAGGCAACCTCGGTATGCTCATGGTAGGTAATGTTGGAATAAATAGAGTATTAGCAGATTGCTTAACATTCAAAGATATCAGAAGTATATCAGAAATGGTATATCAAAAACCAGGAGGATTCTCAGGAACATCATCATCATTATTTTATGGAAACCCAACAGCCTTAGAAAAATCATTAGCAGAGAGAGTAATAAGAGGTGAGTATTATTATCCCGCTACAAATGCATTATGGTTTTATGCACCAAAAGCAAATACAGCATGTACCAGTACTTGGTGGGATCAGCCTTTAGCGGGAAGATATAAAAATCATTGCTTTTATGAACCAAAAAAAGGAATATGTAAGGAAATCCACTAATGAATAATCTAATTAAAGGATTCATAATAGGAATAGGAAAAATATTACCAGGAGTTTCAGGAGCCCTATTAGCAATACTTATGGGAGTATATGATAAATCAATAGATTATATTATAAACTTCAAAAGAAATAAAAAAGAAAGCATTAAATACCTATTTCCGATAGGAATAGGTATATTATTATCAATAATATTATTTAGTAAAGTAATATACTATACATTAAGTAAATATTATTTTGAAGTAATGATGTTATTTATAGGATTAATAATAGGAACAACACCATCAATCATCAATAAAACAGAAAAAAAAGATAATTATCTTGTCATAATAAGCTTTCTTATCTTTTTTTTCATATCCATAAGTAATATAGATAACACATATATAAAACAAAATAATTATATAGATTCATTAGTATATTTCATATCAGGTATAACAGAAGCAATAGGTACAGTAGTCCCAGGAGTAAGCTCATCAGCACTCCTAATGATAGAGGGAACATATAATATAATAATTGAAGCTATAGCCAATGTAATAGACATAAAAGTAATAATACCATTCATAATAGGATTAATAATAGGTTTAATAATAACTATAAAAATAATAAACTATTTATTAAAAAAATATAATACAAAAATATATAGCATAATATTAGGAATATTAGTATCAAGCATAATATTATTAATAATAAAATCATTCAAATATAAAGTAACCATACCATCGCTTATATTAGGACTAATAGTATTAACAATAGGAATAATAATATCCACTATATTTAGAGAAAAATAAAAAAAGCCATAAGGCTTTTTAATTTTAAAATTGGTGACCAGTATGGAATTCGAATCCATGAATGCTGCCGTGAAAGGGCAGTGTGTTAAGCCACTTCACCAACTGGCCAAAAAATGGTGGGCCTGAATGGACTTGAACCATCGACCTCACGCTTATCAGGCGTGCGCTCTAACCACCTGAGCTACAAGCCCATTTTTTGAATTGCTTCTACATTATATCATATAAAAACCAACATTACAAGAGATTTTTATAAAAAAAATTAAAATGGTGGGGCGTTAGGGATTCGAACCCTAGACCCACTGATTAAGAGTCAGTTGCTCTACCAACTGAGCTAACGCCCCAACACAATCAATATTATACCATATATTTTCCATTTGTAAACTACTAAATTAAAAAAAACTCAAAATTTATCAAAAATTATTATAAAAATATCATCAAAATTATCATGGCAAAATATAATGAGTTAATTGACTTTTAAGTACCATTTTGATATAATTTATATGATAGGTATCGGTGATAAAAATGAAAAAAATAAATGATAAAAGTTTTTGGATAATTTTAATTATAAGCATTGTAACTTTAACAATTTTGACTATAGGAGTAATCTTTTTAACAAAAGATTCAGAAAAAGAATTTTATAGTGCAGGATATATAATAAATAGTACTGCATCAAGCAGCAAAAAACTATATTTCAATGATAATACAGTTTATAAAGAAAACGTAAAAGAAGAATATGTTTTTAAGAATGCAGACAATAAAGAAGTAAGTACCAGCAAAGAAAACTTTATTCATTATTTAGATAAATCAATGTCATTTATGAAAAATGGTGTTATCCTTGACTTAGATAAATTCAATAAAAATCTAGTTCCATATTACAATATTACAGATAAATCGATAATTAAATATAATAATGGTAGTTATTACATTGAAACATCCGACAAAACATTAATATTTAATAATTTCTTAGGAAGAATAACCGAAAATAAATATATTGTTGTAGGAAAAGATATAAGAGTTAAATTAGCAGGTAATGATAACACTGTTAGTGGAGATTATTTTGAAATACTATTTGTAGAAGATGGTATAGTAAAAATAGAAAACCAAGAAGGAAGCTATCAAACCGTAGCGGATGGAACAACTATTTTTATAGGAGATAATACCAAAATAAATCTTGGTGATAAGAATGTCATCTATAATGATGAAACAAAACTTTCTTTATCTGAGATGACTATTGATGGTAATGAAAATATTGATATCAAACCTAGCAATGGTAAAGTAAAATCAAATGATGACAAGAAAAATACTGATGGCACTACTGATGGTAGTGGAGATAATAAAGGTGAAAATCAACCTGATGTAAAAAATAATCCTGAAAATAATGAGGAAAATAAGCCATCAGGAGGAGAATCAGGCGAAGGTGATACAACAAATTCAGTGTTAAAGCAAGAAGTATCAATAGATTTAATTTCTGCCAAAGTAGATACTCATAGTTTAAATGCAAGTTTCCAAGTAATAGATACCGGTAATTTTATTAAAGATGATTTATTATTGACATTGACAAACATAACTACAGGAGAAAGAGAGTTTTCTAAAATATTAGCTAATGCTCCTGATATACAAGAAGTAAATATAAATTCATTATCACCAAATTGTGATTATCTAATGACAATATCAGAACAAAATAATAATAATGGTACACAATATTTTCAAAAAACATTTAAAACCGAAAGTTTAACACTAAATTTAGTTCGTGAAATGGTAACACAAAATTCATTATCATATTCATTAGAATTTGGCGAAAATAATGATATCAAATCAGCTAATGTATCGTTATATGATACCGAAGGAAATAAAGTAGGCAATACAATCACTATAACTAATGGTGAAGACAATAATATTTCTTTTGAGGAATTAACACACAATACAAAATATAAAGTAAAAGTAGATTCAGTTATTTTAAAAAATACCAATTATGCAAATATATATACTATAGAAACATCTGATAAAACACTAAAAAATAAACCAACTTTAGGTGAAATATCAGTAGATACCGATAATGATAATAAAAGCTTTACTCTAAAAATGGAAAAACCACAAGATGAGGACTCAAGTATAACAAAATATACTTATGAAATATATAAAGCAGAAGATTTAACTGATGGCGAAATACTAAATGCTAAGCCAGTATATACTTTTAGTAGTGATACATTAAAAGAGCAAAAATTAAAATTAGGGGAAAATAATTTAGAAGATAAAACAGATTATTGTTTTAAAATGATTGTAGAATATAATGATAACTATAAATATAACGAAATAGAAACAGGACTAAGTAATTATTTCCAAGTAATAGGTAGACCAACAATTGAATTCAAAGAAGAATTAGTAGACTTTAATCAAATAGTCGGAACAGTAAAAATAAAAGATGAAGGCTGTACAATACCAAATGAAGGAAGAGAATGTAAAGACAAGCCTGAAATGAATAAAGTTAATGACTTTATAATTAGATATTATGGTGGTAATTCAACTACAAGAACAGCCATAAAAGATGTTAAGTTTGATCCTGAAACAATGGAATATAAACTAGCATTAAGTGGTTTAAAAGAAAATACTTTATATACATTTGAAGTATACGCCGATATAGATATGTATAATGGTAAAGGCTTACAAAAAGGTCAATACATAGGAAGCTTTGCGGTAACTACAAAAGGAATAGAAGCATTGCAAATGCAAAATTGGAAGCAAAAACAATATAGTTTTGAAACCCCAATAGTAGTTAGTACTGAAATGATATCTACTGTACCAGAAAGTGATTATGCCGATAAAATATCATCAATAACATTTAATTTATATAAAGGTGATACTAAGAATAATATTCAAACAGCACCAATAGGAAGCTTTACTGAAACAGAAGATATAAAATCAAGATATTATAATAAAGAATTTGATTTAACTTCAAAAATGTTTGGTATAGAAAATCTAGATGCTTTAAGAGAAATATCCGGAGGAAAACTAAGTAGATATTATACACTTGAAGTAACAGATGCCTATGATAATAGCGGTACCAATAAATTTGATATATTAAATAACAAATATGTATTTGAAACACCCGCTATGCTATTACTAGAAGATGAAGTAGCAGAACCAACCATAGCGGTAACAGAAATAACTAACGATACCGTAAAAGACGCCGATATGCAAGCAAAATATGGTGTAAGTTATGATAATAAATTAGATGGTTCAACTATAATAGGCTATGAAGTAAATGCAATATTCGATAAAGCTAAAATAGAAACATACTTCCAAGGTGAACATCCAATTACTAAATTAAACTTTTACGCCAAAGATCAAAGAAATAGATTAATTGAAACAAAAACAATCGATTTTACAACTACAGAAAATTATACAGCATATTTCTTCTTAGACTATGGAACTGATTATAAAGTAGAAGATGAAAAATTAGCTAGAGGAAACACATATAGCTTTTCATATGATATAAGTATTGATAGCAATAACGATGGAACAGATGATTCTGTATTCCCATCAAATAAACCAATAAGTAAAACATTCACTTCAATTAAAAAAGATCCAATCTTTAAATTATATGTTGATAATAGTACCAAAGATTCAATAACATATAAATACTATGTTGAAGATATCGATAATGCCTTATTTAAAGATGAAGGCGATAAATATAACTTCTACTACAAAGTAAATGATAGTGAAGAAGAAAATAGTATTGAATTTGAAAAAAGTAGTGATATAAAAACATTTACTATTTCAAACTTAAATAATTCTGATATATATAATTTAAGTTATAAAAGAGCAAATACCAAAACATCAGATCCCACTAAAATATCAATAGGAAAATACTATTTTGATGGTTATTATAATTCAAAAGATTATAATATAGGATATAAACTAGTATATGGCAATTTTGATAATAGATTAAAAATAGTTTTAGATGACAATGAATTTTTAAATAGAATATCAACATACCTTCTAACATTAACATCAGGTAATGATAAATATGAAAAAGTTATATCAAACTTATCTGACTGTGATGATAATAAATGTATTATTCTTGATTACAATGATATAGAATCATTCAAAGGTAAAGATATTCAGGTTTCATTAGTAGGATTTTATGACACAGGATATACAGGATTTAGTCAAAAATCACTATTAGGAGATTACTTCCAAAGTTTAGGAGTAGTAGGAGAAAAAGATGCTTCTAAACTAGGATATGTTTTCCAAACAACATCATTAGAAATGCCAGGACAATATTTATATTTAAATCCAAATGGCTCATATGCAACTTCAAACAAACCTACAGGAATATTTGGCTATGAAGTAAAAACAGAAAAAAATCAAAATGATGTATGGTATATAACATCAACTGATATTGTTGATAAAAGTAAAAATCAATTTATTAAATATGGTGACTTTATTAAGAAAGATGGTATAGCTAACTTAGGATTAAGTGGATTTAGAGATAAAAATACTAAATATACATTAAATCCAAAAGTTTTAGACAAAATAAATATTCAAACAGATAATAATAAATTCAAATTTACAAGTATCACACCTAAAGTATCAACATCAAAACCAACACCAACAATTAATGGAACTGCTATGAATGTATATGTATCTGCAAGTGATAGCGTTTTAGAAAGTGACTTTATTAAAACAGATGGCAAATATAAATTCTATATAGACATTTATACTATGACAACTTGTGGTGAAGATGAAGAAGATTGCAAAGAAGAATATGTTCCTGTAGACACAATTGAAACAGATTATGAAAGTCTAAAAAGTGAGATATCTTTTGCAGGATTAGATCCAGATACTAGATATTATTATAAAATATCTGCTGATATGAATAAAAATGGAGAAAATGTAAAAACACCATTATTCGATTATGAAAAAGAAGGTTATGTAGAGTATATGGGTACTTTTAAAACTTTAGGAGCAGAAGAAATACTTGATAGAGTAGCCTATAACTATGATTCAAAAACAATAGATAATGTATACCTAAATAGAATAATGAACCTAACAACATATTTGAAAAATAATAAAAACTTTGATATCAAATATCAAGTACATAATCCAGATGGAGAATTAATATTTGATGGAAAAGTAACTAATGATCAAATAAATGATGAAAACATCGGTAAAGGAAGAAAAGCAATATTATCAAGAGATATAACTAAAGATAATTTAGTATATGGAAACGATTATTATACTCTTACCGTTACTGCTATAACAACAGATAAAGGTAAAGAATTAAAATTATTCGAAGACACAATGTCTGATAAAAATATTACAGCGGGTCAAAACTTCCACGAATTAAAAGAACCATCATTTACGATAAAACAAGAAGCAATAGTAAATAAAAATGATTCAGGATTCACATATGGAATTAAATACATTATCACATTAGAAGATAGAGATAAAGTAATTAAAGATGGATTATTATTTATAGAATTACAAGATGCTGATTACAACCATGTATGTCCAGCAGGTAATGAAGATAACTGTAGCAAAACTATTAATTTAGCTAAATATGGTAGCAATCAAATAGAAATAACATTCACTAATTTAAAACCAGATACCAACTATTCAATTTATGTATCATCAGATATATATAGAAATAATATTTCTTTACCAGATGAAGAAAAAGAAACAAAAATATATGCAAGAAAGAGTCAATATACAAAGAGTGAATTAGGATTCTCCCTAGGAGCAGTAACTCCAACCGCACTATCAAACAATAAAGTATTAATAACATTTAAAGGAGCAACTAATTTACAAGAGTATATAGCAGGTATTGAATACTCAATGACAGTTGAAGGATTTGGTAAAGTGGGTTCGGGCTTAATAGGACAAAGTAATACTACTACTGGTAATCAATTAGTATTTAAACTAGATAAAGATGAATATCCAACCATAGAAGTAACAACAGATGAGAATCAAAAGTTAGGATTAAATAACAATATAAAATTAATATACTATTATAAAGATAAAAATGGAAAAATAACTGCTCTAAAAATAGGGGATAGTACTAGTGATTCTAAGACATTCAAATATGAAGGAAAATAGAAAGGATGATATAAATGAGAAAATATGATAAAAAAAACAAGAGAAATATAGGCATAATATTAGTAATTTCAGCACTGATAATTGTCATGTTTTCTCTAGTTATCAACCTATTTTTATCACGAGATAAAAACGAATATAAAGCAGAAGAAAAAACATTAGTATTTGATAAAGATAAAACTATAATAAAAACAGAAAAACCAGCAGTTATAAAGACCAAATGGAATAAAAAATATTATCTAATTCAAGATAAAATAAGTACCGAATTAGGCAATACCGCCATTACATATAATGAAGATACAGGAGTTTTGAAACTTTATGGAAAATATTATGAAATTAGTAGTGGTGATGAAATAAATATAACTAGTGGTGAAACAGTAATTAAAAGCACCGCTTTAACAAAATTCTATAAATTAGAAGATCGAAAATATTTAGTAGTAGATAAAGAAATAAAATCAGCAGATGGATTATTATCAACAAGTGATTTCTTAATGATTGATCTAGACAAGGCAGGAAATGCAACACTTACAAATCACAAAGTAAATCTAAAAACATTCTCTGCCACTACCATCGTAACATCAAATTACACATTTGATATAGCAAATGAAATATTAGTATATGGTAGCGATAAAATAGATTTAAAGAAAATAATAGGATCTTCTAATACCTATACTAAAGAAGATTTAATACCAGAAGAAGATAATAATAAAGGAAACTCATCTGAAAGCAATACAACTGCTAATAATGGTGTAACTGGTGTAACCGATAATAGTATAGCTAATGGAAATAATACCACTAATGGTGGAAATGGTAGCAAAGGTAATACAGGCAAAAATAATGTAGTTATTGAAGAAATAAAGAAAGCTGCTAAAAGAACATCCGTCATAGCGGTAACAAGTACTGTAAATAAAATTAGTGTTGATTATGTAATATATGATCCTAAAAAAGAATATTCATCAGTATATATGGAAGTAAAAAAAGAAAATTCAAGCAATATTGATACCATATATTTAAATAGTGGTTCAACATCATACGAAATAAGTAATAATGTATTTCCAAATACAAATTATGAATTAACATTTAAATATAGTTACATAGATGATGAAAATCAGATGCACGTTGAAACATTTGATAAAGTTAATATAACTACTAAAAAACCACAAGTATCATTAAAAGTAACAAGAACAAGTAAAGATGGAATAGATTATCTAATTACAACAGACAATAGTTATCCATTAACATCAGGTACATTAACTGTAACAAAAAATGGTGAAGTAGTATCAACAAATGAAATAACATTAAATGGAAATACAGTAGGACATGCACCAATTACAGGACTACAAGAAGAAGATTCCATATCTCTAAGTTTAACAAATATAAAATCAAATGAAACAGTAATTAAAGATTTAAGTTCTAACTATAAATTTAGATATTAAGAAGGTGAAAAAATGAAAAAATTCATAAAAGAAAAATATAACATATTAATACCAATATTTCTTATTATAGTTATTTTAATAGCGGTATTCCTATATACTAGAGAATATAAAAATAATAGATATGCCAAAACAGAAGAAGTAGATGTATATCAATATTTTTCTGGTTTAAAGTTAGAATATAAAGCAAAAATATCCCGTAACAAAAAAAATGTTATATTAAAGTATGAACCCAAAGATGAAGTAGTAAATTTAAGTAGCATACCAATATACATAAAAGGTAAAGATAATGTAATATTCCCTAAAGCAATGTCAATAATATTTCCAATAAAAGATGAAGTATATAGTATATCATCTTTAGCAGAAGTATATAAAAAAAATAATTTATATTATCTAAATCAAAAAAATATAAATACCCCTCAAGATCATGCCTTTTATTATGATGGTATTGACCTATACTTTTTCCCTGAAGCTACCACTATTGAAGTTGGTAGTCAAAAGATAGAATTAAGTTCAATGTCATATTTAAACTGTTCATATCAAAGTCTATTAGAGTATTATGATAAGGCAAATGATACGTATAAAAAAATAGATTTAACTGATGAAAGTGTAATAGTTTCAAATGATTACTATAAAATAGATGTTACACTTGATAAAGTAATATATCAAAATAGTTTCCGTATTTTAGATAATGACTTTAGTTCATTACCTAAAATAAATGAAAAAGAAAACAAATAATATAAAAAAATAAATATCATATACTTATGATAGGTGAGTATATGAAAAATAAAATACTAAATATAATAAAAATAGCAGTTATTATTGAGTTACTAGTAGCATTACTGAACTTCAATTTAACTACTATTTTTTTATCATTATTTACATTGTCTCTTCTTTTTTTAACAGACTATATCAAAAAGAAATTAGAATTCCCATATAAATTACAATTACTAATATATATATTTATTATAGGAACAGAAGTATTAGGAGAAATACATAATCTATATAATAAAGTATGGTACTATGATGATATAATGCATACCTTAAGCTCATTTATAGTAGCAGCATTATCAATATACATATTAAATAAAATAACCAAAGATAACAATAAAAAATTAGTAGTAGTATTTTCATTTATATTACCCATGGCCGTAGCGGCTTTATGGGAAATAACAGAATTTACCATTGATAATGTATTTAATAAAGATATGCAAAAAGATACTATTGTAACAAGTATAACATCAACACTATTTTCACAAGACAAAAATAAAGCCGTAAAAAAAGAAATAAATTCTCTTTATATAAATAACATAGATTTTATTCAAGAATATGGTGGTTATATAGATATAGGGTTATATGATACCATGGAAGATATGTTATGTGCTTTATTAGGAGCATTATTATTTATAATAAAAAAATTAGCGGAGCCTTAAGCAGCTTCGCTATATATATTTTTATCAAAAGTATGCGTACCATCATTAATTTTTTCTAATGTCTTAGTACTAATCAAAAAGTAAGTATCTCTATTAATATTAATATCACTAATAGGATCATCCCAAGTAAGATCCAAATGATACCATTTACCATCTAAATAAACCAAATTCCAAATATGTTCTTCATTACTAATTTTATAATTAATAATATTCATTTTATCCAAGAATATTTCCATAGCATCAGCATATCCGTTGCAGGTACCATATCCTTCGATTAAAACACCATAAGCAGTATTAGATTTATAAGTATCATCATTTTTATTTTCATATTTAAGCTTATCATATTCAGTATGATCAATAATATAATCATGAATAACTCTAATTTTTTCTTTAGGGGGCATATTATTGTTAACATTTTCATTAAGTATCTTATCAACTTTATTATTAATCTCATTAATTTCATCTTGCGTATAGGCCCTATTAATAGTAATACCTATTTTATAATCCCCACCATAACTAATTTTAACATTATTAGAACTATTATAAGGATGAACAAAATTATTAAGAGTTGAAATAACCTTTTTAAATTCAGCTCCATTATAAGCAGTTAATGTATTAATATCATTAATATAATTAGTATAATCACTATCAATATATCTTTCAATATAATCAGTACCACTATTAATAGCATAGTAAATAGAATTTATTAAATCATTTCTGTTCTTAATTCCACTTTCAGTATAATCATCAACATAATTAAAATTATCATCTTTATAATAATCATTAATATTGATTTTAGAATATTTCTTATCTATTGTATATTCATAATATTTATAAACAATTTTATCCTTTTGAAAAGCACAAATTGTAACCACAACAATTGCAATAAAGCCAGTAACTAATATAGCCTTACCATATTTATTCTTTTTATTCATATTGGCCACCTCATATTTTCATTATACCATTTAAGTATAACTTGGTAAAGAAAAAAATATAACATTTTAAATAAAAATACTAAACCATAGTAAGTACAAAGATAATAGTGTCAAGATAAGTAAAGTAAATAATAGTTAAATAAATAAAAATAATTTACTTCTTTGTAATAATTTGGTATAATAAAAAAGAAATATGAAAGGTCTGGTAAATATGGAAATAACAAATAAACATCCAAAAATATACTTATTAAGTGGAAAGGCAAGAAATGGTAAGGATACTACCGCGGAATTCTTAAAAAAATTTTATGAAGCTGATGGAAAAAAAGTAATATACTCTAGAGCAGGAAAATATATAAAATTTTATGCTAGTGAAATGACTGGTTGGGATGGCAAAGAAGAAACAAAACCAAGACAGTTGTTGCAGGAATTAGGAACTGATGTTATTAGAAATAAGCTAAATAAAGCTGATATGTTGATAGAAAGACAATTAGATGATATAGAAATATATTCATATTTTTATGATGCTATAATAGTTCCTGATATAAGATTACCAAAAGAAATAGATAGTGTTAAAGCAAAATTTGATAATGTAGTGGCCATCCACATAAATAGAATAAATTTTGAATCAGATTTATCTTCAAATCAACAAAACCATATAACAGAAACCGCTATGGACAATTATACAAACTTTGATTATGAAGTAACTAATGATACATTAGAACAATTAGAAAAAGATATATACAAAATATATAAGGAGGAGACAAAATGAAAAAGTTAACAGGAAATGAAATAATAAAAACATACATAGACTTTTTTGTAGAAAGAGGACATACATATATAGAGTCAGCTTCACTAATACCTCAAAATGATCCAACAGTATTATGGATAAATGCTGGTGTAACACCACTGAAAAAATACTTTGATGGAACAGTAGTACCAAAAAACAAAAGACTAGTAAGTTGCCAAAAATGTATTAGAACTGGTGATATTGAAGAAGTAGGAAAAACAGCTAGACATCATACATTCTTCCAAATGTTAGGTAATTTTAGTATCGGCGATTATTTTAAAAAAGAAGCTCTTCCTTGGGCTTGGGAATTATTAACAAGTCCGAAATACTTTGCAATGGATAAAGACAAATTATACATAACAGTATATACTCATGACGAAGAGACATATAATATATGGTTGTCATTAGGAGTAAAACCATCACATCTAATAAAACTAGATACAAACTTTTGGGAAATAGGACCAGGTCCATCAGGCCCAGATACCGAAATCTTCTATGATAGAGGAGAAAAATATGATAAACAAAAAAGAGGCATATCTATGCTTCAAAACGAAGAAGAAAACGATCGTTATATAGAAATATGGAACAACGTATTAAGCCAATTTAACGCTACTGAAGGACTATCAAGAGAAGAATATCCAGAATTACCACATAAAAACATAGATACTGGTATGGGCGTAGAAAGAGTAGCATGCATAATGCAGGAGACAGAAACAAACTATGAAACAGATTTATTTATGCCAATAATGCATAAAATAGAAGAAATATGTAACATTCCATATAATGGTCAAATGCAGTTCAAAGTAATAGCAGATCATATAAGAACTTTAACATTTGCTTTATCAGATGGAGCAGTATTTGAAAACGTAGGAAGAGGTTATGTATTAAGAAGACTATTAAGAAGAGCTTCAAGAATGGGTAGAAAACTAAATATAAATAAAGAATTTCTATCACCATTAGTAGATGTAGTAGTGGATAACTACAAAGAAGTATATCCAGAATTAGTAGGAACAATGCCAAAGGTAAAAGAACTAATATCTAAAGAAGAGTTACTATTCCAAAAAACCCTATTATCAGGAGAAAAGAAATTAGAAGAACTATTCAAAAACAAAAATAAAGTTATTAGCGGTAAAGATGCCTTTAAATTATATGATACATATGGATATCCAATAGAACTAACAGAAGAAGCTGCTATGGAAAAAGGATTTACTGTAGATAAAGAAGAGTTTAAAGCCTATATGAACGCTCAAAAAGAGTTAGCTCGTAAAAATAGAAAACTAATTAGTAGTATGAATCTTCAAAATGAATTACTAATAAATTATAAAGAAGAAAGTAAGTTTGTCGGCTATGATAAATTAGGATTAGAAACAGAAGTACTAGCCATCATGAAAGATAATAACTTTGTAGATACATGTAGTGAAGACTGCTATATATTCTTAAAAGAAAATCCATTCTATGCCGAAAGTGGTGGCCAAGTATCAGACTCAGGATATTTAAAAAATGATAAATGTAAATTAGAAGTAACAAATGTCATCAAAGCACCAAATGGCCAACACTTACTAGAAGTTAAAGTATTAGAAGGAACAATAAATAAAGGCGATAAAATACTAACCCATGTATCCAAAGAAAAAAGATTAGCTATCATGAAGAATCATTCAGCAGCACATTTACTTCAAAAAAGCCTTCAAGAGTTATTAGGAAATGCCGTTCATCAAGCAGGATCCAAAGTAGATGAAGAAAGTTTACGTTTTGATTTCACTTACCAAGGAAAACTATCAGATGAACTAATACTAAAAGTAGAAAATCTAGTAAACGAGAAAATACAAGCGGGCTATGAAACAAATATAGAATATATGAATATCAAAGAAGCAAAAGAAAAAGGTGCCATGGCTTTATTTAGCGATAAATATGGTAGTAACGTAAGAGTAGTAACACTAGGCCCCTCTATTGAATTATGTGCAGGTACTCATGTATCAAATACTAAAGATATAAATAAATTCGCTATTGCTATAGTAGAAAATAAAGGAGCGGATACTTATCGTATAATTGGAGCAACAGACACAAATATCCCTAAAGTTCTTGAAGAAGAAATAAAAAAATACAACGATGAAATGATCAAATTATTAGATAAAGCAAAAAAAATAATAAATGCTGCTAAAGAATTAGATATTGAATTAAACTTTAACTTTAATATTAATAATGATATTCCAACTAGTTACAGAGATATAGTTATAAATAAAAACGAATTAGAAACATTAAGAGAATCACTAAAGAAATTAGAGAAAGATTTTACTACTAAAAAAAGTGAAAAATCAGTAAGTGATTTATCAAGTTTCTTAGAAATAAAAGAAGAAATAAATGGTATAACTACTATAATAACAATAACTAATGGCTATGATATAGCATCATTAAAACAAATTGCTTCAGCCTTGAGTAATCAAATAGGAGATAATAATTTTGTACTATTAGCCAATGTAAATGAAAATAACTCAGTTAATTATATAGCAAAAGCAACATCAAATCGTATTAACTGTGGTGAAATAGTAAAAGATTTATCAGTACGTTCAGGAGGAAATGGAGGAGGTAATAAGTCCTTTGCCCAAGGTGGAGGAACAGATGCCACTATCGTAAGTAAAATCTTAATGAATGTAAAAGAGCAAATAAATACTTTATAAGAGGAACAATTCCTCTTTTTTCATACCTCAAAAACAATAATCATATATATTATTAGAGGTACATTATGAAAAAACTAATAAATAAAATATATAATACTATCATACCAATACTAATCTTTTTAATTATTACAATATTAATGTTATATATAAATATACCACCACTCATTACATTATTAACATCCATTTTCTTAGCGGCCATAACCTTATTATTAAATACAAGTATTCATAATAACCAATATAGTAATAAAAACATCAAAACCATTAGTGGAACAATCAAAGACACAAAAACATATACATATCCAGTAAATAAGATTATAAGAAGTAAAGATAAAGTAAAGAAAAGAATAAGAAAAAAATAAAAATATGTGCACTAGGCAAACAAAATACATGCCTCTTGCACTTTTTTCATTTTTTTGCTATAATTATAAAGGTCTTTTACTTGTAAAGAAAGGAGAAATAAAATTGAGTAAAATAAAAATGTTTTCATTAGGAGGACTAGATGAAAACGGAAAAAATATGTTTGTTATCGAAATAGATAAAAATATCTTTGTTTTTGAGGCAGGATTAAAATATGCCGATGAAATGACATTAGGTATCGATTATATAATACCAAATATAAGTTATTTAAAAGAAAATAAAAAAAGAATAAAAGGAATTTTTCTAACACACGCTCACGATGAGAATATCGGAGCATTATCAGACATTATCCCTGAATTAGGGGATGTCCCAGTATATGGTTCAAAATATACAATAGATGTTGTAAGAAAAGAATTTGAAACATATCATATAAGTACAAATAATTTAAAAGAAATAAAAGCTTATATTCCTATAGATATCAAAGGAGTAAAAATATTTCCTGTATCCTTATCACATTCAGCTCCTGATAACTTTGGTTATGCCATATATACCAAGGATGGTGTAATATTTTATGCATCAGACTTCGTTATTGATCCAATAATGAAAGGCCCATACAAGACAGATATAGGAAAATTAGCCTATATAGGAAAACAAAATGTCTTATGTTTATTAACAGAATCATGCTATGCTGATAAAGAAGGATTCACATCTCCTAAGCATCGTATAAGTAATCTAATTAGAGAAACACTAAATACCAGCGAAGGAAGAATAATATTTAACGTAACAGATACACATTTATATCGTATTCAAGAATTATTTAGTGAAGTAGAAAATACAAATAGAAAAGTTGTAATCATGGGTAAAAGACTAAAAAGTATAATAGATACAGCTTTAGAAAATAAATACTTAACTATTGATAAAAAAATAATAGGGGACTTATCAAATATAAATGATAAAAATGTTGTAATATTAAATGCTAATGAGAAAGAAAAACCATACTATAACATTATGAAAATAGCTAATGGTTATGATAAATTCATAAAATTAAATGAAGAAGATACAGTGTTCTTAGCAACACCAATCTATGAAAATAGAGAAAAAACATATTACCATTTATTAGATGAATTATCTAAGACTGGAGCAGAAGTAGTAACATTATCCCCTAAAAAATATCTATCACATCATGCTTCATCAGAAGATTTAATGACAATGATAGATTTAATGAATCCAAAATACTATTTCCCAATAAGAGGAGAGTATAAGAATCAAGTTCAAAATGCTAATATTGCTTCTTTAGCGGGTATACCAAGTGAAAATATATTACTTAAAGAAAATGGCGATGTTGTAACTATCGAAAATGGTATTTTAAAAGATACATTTGAGAAGGTACCGTCAGGATCTATTTTAATAGATGGAAACTCATCAGATGATATTGGCGAAGTAGTATTAAAAGATAGAGAAATGTTATCAGATAACGGTATAATGATAATATCCGTAACATTAAATAAACAAACAAAAGAGATAATATCTGGACCAGAAGTATTAACAAGAGGTTTTGTCTATGTAAGAGATTCATATGAATTAATAAACGAAATAAAGAAAATATCTGAAGATATAATAATAAAGAATACCAAATCAGTAAAATATATCGAATACAACAAAGTAAAAAATATAATTAGAGATGAATTATCTAAATACCTAATAAAAGAAACTGGTAACAAACCAATGATAATAACAGTTATGCAAGAAATATAGAACAAAACTATATTTCTTTTTTTGTATAATAAATATAAATAAAGAAATAATAATAATGGTGATAACATGAAAAAAAGACTATTAGTAGTATTACTAATAATATTATTAACATTAGCATATACCATAGCAAGTACTTATGCCGTAATAATAAATGTCAAAAGTGAAAGTGGTGTTAATGAAATAATAAATAAAATAACCATTAAAGATCTTTTAACAGAGGATAATAATGAATATAACGAAACATATTATGATGTAAAAAATACCCTGGATATTACTGAAGAAGAAATGAATATATTAATAAACTCTAAAGAATTAGATAAGAAATTACAAATAGTATTAAATAAAATAGTTGATTACAAAATAAATAAAAATATAAATTCCAAATTAACAAGTGATGAAATATATAATATGATTAAAGAAGCCACTAATAATGATAATACTATTCCATACTATTTAAAGAAAAAAGTACTAGAAAATAGTAAAATATATTCTGATGATATAAATGATTTTCTATATGATTTAGAAGTATCAGTGAAGGAAGCTTAATATGTTATATATAATATTATTTATAATAATCATAACTATAATACTATATATAGTAACTAAAGATAAAAAATTAGTATTAAAATTAACTAGTGAGATAACTATATTATCTAGCATATTAACTATTATAATAAGTATAGTACTAAGTTATATGATAAAAAATAGTACTAGTACTATAAATTTATCTGTCATAGCAAATACTATTCAAAATAAATTTATATTTAATAGTTTAATATTAATGTCTTTAGGATTTATAGAATTATCCTTTGTAAAAATATTAAAGTAGCTTATAATAATAAGCTTTTTTTCGTCTCACACTTTGTTGCTCGCCGTTTTCTAATGCCTAAGGTCATTAGAAAAAGTTTAGAGCCTAAGGTCTCCAAACTGTAACATTATTAATTAAAGTACTATAAATACTATCCTTTTTATATAAAAATAAAAAAAACTATTTCAATTTCCACCTTTTTTTGTTATAATGTAGAAGAGGTATGATATGAAAAAAAAAATTATACTATTATTAATACTGATACTATGTGTAGGATGTACTAGAATAGACAATGTTAATGACTATAGTATTATTATAGATAAAATTATAAATAATAATTATAATAATCAAAATACAACATCCTTAGGATATACATATTATTTGCCTTTAGGAGTATCAAAGGTATACGATAAAGATTATAACCAAAAATTAAAAACAGAAGATACATTTATGTACTTATATGTTGATTCTGTGAGCTATTATTATCACAATACATTAAACTTAGATGATAATATGATTAATAATAGTTACTATTATCACAAAATAAATAAAGATGATAAAGTAGGATATGTAGTTATAACAGAAGATAAAGATTTATACTTTATAAAAGTAGTTTATAATTATGCTAAAATAGAATCTTATGTACCAAAGACAAAAATCGAGAATGTTCTTGCAAATAGTATGATTATATTAAATAGTATCAATTATAATGACAATCTAATAAAGAAAATTCTGGAAGATGAGCATGGTTCAAATATTGATAAAGAATATAAAATACAAAAACCAGATAATACCAAGAGTAAGTTTTCTGAGTATTTAAGTGAATATGTTCAAGAGGAAGAAAATAAGACACCAGATTTACCAGAATATTAAAAAGGAGAGACAGTATGAAATTTTTTGATAAAGTAAAAGACTTATTCTCTGATGAAGAAGAAGTAGTAGAAACAGAAGAAATAGAAGTAGAAGAAAAAGAAGAACATAAACTTCCTACTTTTATGCGTAATAAAATAGAAGAAGAACAAAAAAGAGAAGAAGCAAGAAAAGTAAGAGAAGAAAGAGAAGAACCAGTTCCTAAAACAAATGTTATAAGTGATAGAGAAATTGTAAAAACAAGAACTTCTAATAACTTTGCTTTTCCAATTGATATGGATGATTCTGATTTAGTTCCAGATTTAAGATATAGTAAACAAAATGTTCTACAAAAAGAAAGAGAAAGAGAAAAGCCAATAGCGGAGTTATATGCTAAAAAAGAAGAACCAAAACCAAAAAAATTTAGACCTACTCCAGTCATATCTCCTGTATATGGAGTATTAGATAAAAATTATACTAAAGATGAAGTAAAGGTTCAAGATGAAAATTCTTATGAAATACAAAGACCATCTAGAAAGGTTGACTTCGAAACAGTAAGAAATAAAGCTTTTGGTACATTAACTGATGATTTAAAAAATGTTATGTGTGAAAATTGTGAGCTATATCAAGAGGTAAAAATAACAAAAAATGCTGATAGAAAACCACAGATAGATAATAGTAATCTTTTAGCAAGTATGACTGAAGAAGGCCCAGCAGAGGACATATCATTAGGAGATGCTGAAGATAACTATTTTGACTTTGGCGTAAGTTATGAACCACCAAAAAAAGAAGAACCAAAAACAGTAGATATAACAGATGAAGTAAAAATAGTAGATCACAATGAAGAAGAATCTAAAGCCGAAAAAATAGAGGTAAAAGAAAAACCAGAAACAAGACAAACAACAAAAGCTAAAGAAAATAAACAGAAGTTAGAAGATAAAGATTTTCTTGAAGATACTAAAGAATTCGAAAGTTTAACTCACGATGAAGAAGATATAAACGAAATATTAAAAGGCACTGAAGACATTACACAAACCGATGATTCAAATGATATATTTAATCTAATAGATTCAATGTATGACGAAGAGGAGGATAAGAAATAATGACAGTGGAAATGGTTTTACCAACAATATTATATATTTTAGGTGCTATATTATTAGTAACATTAATAATATTAACTATAAAGCTTATCATTACAATGAATAAAATAGAGAAAGTTGTTGATAATATTAGTGGAAAAGTAAAAACACTAGATGGCCTATTTGAAATGGTTGGCCTAGTAACAGGAAAGTTTACAGCAATAACAGATAGAATAGTAGATGGTGTAGCTTTATTAATAGAAAAACTATTTAAAGGAAAGGAAGATAAAAATGAGTAAAAAAGGATTAGGAAAAATAGCATTAGGAGCAACAGTAGGAGCAGGATTAGCACTATTATTTGCCCCTAAAAAAGGATCAGATTTAAGAAGGGATATCAAGAAAAAAATTGACGATATCATCAAAGATGTTGATCAAATGAAAGTAGAAGATATCAAGAAAGAATTCAAAGATAAAGTAGAAGAAGTAACAAATGGTATCGAAGATTTGAATAAAGAAAAAGTACTAAAAGCTGCTAAGAAAAAAGGAAAAGAATTACAAGATAAAGCAGAAGATTTAGTAAAACTAGCTAAAGAAAAAGGTACTCCAGTGCTTGAGGGAATGGCTAACGATTTAAGAGAAAAAGTAATTTCAGCAGCACAAGAAGTAATAGATAAATTAGAAGAAAAATAATCACTAGTGATTATTTCTTTTAATAGAAAGGATTAACAATGAAAGTATTAATAACAGGGGCTTCTTCTGGAATGGGAAGAGATATGGCTAAGTATTTATCTAGTTTTGATTACAAACTAATATTAGTATCCAAAGATAAAAAAAATTTAGATAAAATATTTAAAGATGATAAAAACGTAATAGCAACTTATGGCTATGACCTAACAAAAGAAGCAGAATGTATAGAACTATATAAAAAAGTAAAATCTGAAAATATTGATATATTAATAAATAATGCTGGCTTTGGAGATGCAGGTAAATTTATCGAAACAAGTTTAGATAAAGAAATGGATATGATAGACTTAAATATAAAGGCATATCATATACTAACAAAACTATTCTTAAAAGATTTTACCAAAAGAAATTATGGAAGAATCCTAAATGTAGCTTCAATGGCAGGATTAATGCCAGGACCATATATGGCAACATATTACGCTACTAAAAACTATATAGTAAGCTTATCATTGGCAATATATGAAGAATTAAGAAAAGATAATTCAAATGTCAAAATATCCATATTCTGTCCAGGACCCGTAGATACTAATTTCAATAATGTAGCAGATGTAAAGTTTAACATCTCATCATTAACAAGTGATTATGCAAGTAAAATAGCTATAGATGGTATGTTCAAAAATAAACTAATAATAGTTCCACCAAACATGAAACTAAATCGCTTCTTAATCAAAATAGCACCATCTAAATTAATATTAGATATAAATTCTCAAATACAAGAAAAAAGAAAATCAAAAGAAGAAAATTAACAAAATTATCTTCTTTTTCTTTCGTATAAGTAACAATACTTTATTTTTAAAATAATTTATAGTATAATGGTTAAGAGGTGGAATATGAAAAAAATAGTTGTTTTAGGAGGAGGAACAGGTCTATCAGTACTACTAAGAGGCTTAAAACAATTTCCTTTAGATATAACTGCTATCGTATCTGTAGCAGATGACGGATCATCAAGTGGTAAATTACGTGAAGAATTTGATATATTTGCCGTAGGAGATATAAGAAATGTATTAGTTTCATTATCAGAAGTAGAACCATTAATAGAAGAACTATTACAATATAGATTCACTACTGATAGTAATTTAAATAACCATCCAGTAGGCAATCTCTTATTAGCGGCTCTATATAATATAACAGGTAATTTAACAGAATCATTAACATCATTATCAAAAATATTCAATATAAAAGGTAGAATATTACCATTTACCGAAGATAATCCAATATTAATAGCTCATACTAAAGATGGTAGTATAATAGAAGGAGAAAGCAAAATAACCAAAGCAGGACAAGAAATAGACTATATAGAATATAAAAACAAAGTAACACCAACCAAAGAAGTATTAAATGCCCTAAAAGAAGCAGATTTAATAATATTAGGTATAGGTAGTTTATATACAAGTATAATACCAAACTTGTTATCTGAAGAAGTAAAAGAAGCATTAAAAACCTCTAAAGCTAAAAAAATGTATGTATGCAATATAATGAGCGAACACGGAGAAACAGATAATTATAAAGTATCAGATTGCATAAACAAAATAAATTCCTATGTTGAAGATAATTTTATCGATACTGTATTAGTAAATAATGAAGTAGTACCAGATAATATAAAAGAAAGATACGTAAAGGAACAAGCAAGTCCTATTGAAACAGATTATGCAAAATTAAAAGACTTAAATGTTGAAATTCTAGAAGATAAACTATTAGAAATAGAAGAAGATAAAGTAAGACATAATCCATATCGTACTGCTTTAGCTATATTTAATTATATTGTAAAGGAGTTAGAATAATATGAGCTTTACAAGTACAGTAAAAGAAGAAGTATCAAGACTAGAAACAACAAGATTAGAAGATATATCAGAACTATCAGCTATCATGCGTATAGCTGCTACCATAACGCCAAATATAAGTATAACAATAGAAAGTAATGCAGTTGCCAGAAGAACATTTAAATTAATAAAAAATATATACAGTATAACACCAAAAATAACCATAAGAAATAAAAAACTAGGTAAAGGCTTTACATATATATTAAATATAACTGAAAAAAATAAAGAATTACTAGAAGATCTCTCAATAATAGATAATAACAAATATTTAAGTATACCAAAAGAATATATAACATCAGATGAAGATTCATTAAGAGCATATTTAAGAGGAATATTCCTAGTATCAGGCTCAGTAAATGATCCAAAAACATCAAGGTATCATTTAGAATTCATATTAGATACAAAAGAATATTCAGAGTACGTAAATAAACTATTAAATACCTATGATTTAAATAGTAAAATAATAAAAAGAGAAAAAAATTATACAGTATATATAAAAGAAGCTGAGAAAATATCCGACTTCTTAAGAATAATAAAAGCCTTCTCAGCAGTAATGTACTTCGAAGATATAAGAATATATCGTGATCATAAAAATATGACAAACAGACTAAATAATTGTGAACAAGCAAATATTGATAAAGTATTTATGACCGCTAATAAACAAATAAAAGATATAGAAAAACTATATGAATTAGATATGGTAGATTTATTGGATGATAAATTAAAACAAGTAATAGAATATCGTATGAAATATAAAGAGAGTTCTCTATCAGAATTAGCAGAAATAATATCTCTAGAAACAGGAAATGAAATAAGTAAGTCAGGACTAAATCATAGATTCAGAAAAATAAGACAAATAATTGAACAAATAGAAAAAAAATGACATTTTTTTCATTTTTTATTAAAAACGCTTGACATTTACAAAAAAATGGTTTACACTTGAATTGTCTAATAGATAAACATACAAAGCAAAGCATAAAAAAATACCTATAATTTATCTTCAATAAAGATAACATTTGTAAGGGTATCAAATCTTGATGGTAGAAGTTTTACTGTTTAGAAATTTTATGCTTTGCGAGTATATTTGTTTGGGTATTGAGGTAGAGGCCTTAATTCTTATCTATCTATTGGATGTACATATATGTATGAGAGAGAAACTCGAAGATAAGAAGCTATTTTGAATTAACTGACATTAATTCCGAGTAGTTATTCAGAAACTTGGGAATGCATTACTTGTCAGAGAATGCATTCTTTTATTTTACCTAAAAATATGCTATACTATATGAAAGAGGTGAAAACTTGAAAGAATTATTAAGTCCCGCTGGAAATATAGAATGTTTAAAAGCCGCTATAAATAATGGAGCAGATGCTTGCTATTTAGGAGGAAAATCATTTGGAGCTAGAGCATTTGCCGGAAACTTTACCAATGAAGAATTAAAAGAAGCAGTAGAATATGCTCATCTTTATGGAGTAAAAATATATATAACAGTAAATACAATAATATATAATAATGAAGTAAATGATTTTATAGAATATATAAAATACCTATATCAAATAGGAGTAGATGCACTAATAATGCAAGATATAGGAATGATATCTCTAGTAAGACAAACATTTCCCAATTTTGAAATTCATGCTTCAACCCAATTACATAACCATAATAATGAAGGTATAAAAGCCTTAAAAGATTTAGGAGTAACAAGAATAGTATTAGATAGAGAAATGACTTTAGAACAAATAGAAAATATTAACGTCGATATCGAAAAAGAAGTATTTATTCATGGAGCCCTATGTAATTCCTATAGTGGTTGTTGTCTTTTTAGTAGTCTAAATGGTGGTAGAAGTGGAAATAGAGGAGAATGTACTCAGCCATGTAGATTACCATATAAATTAATAAAGAATGGTAAATATATAAGTAATGAAGATAAATATCTTTTAAGTACTAAAGAATTAAATACCATCCATAATTTCGATAAATTAATGAATTCAGATATAACATGTTTCAAAATAGAAGGTAGAATGAAGTCCCCTTCATATGTAGGATATATAACAAGAATATATAGAAAAATAATAGATAATTATCAGAAAAATAACAAAGAGGTAATAACCAAAGAAGAAGAAAACAATTTAAAAATACTATTTAATAGAAGCTTTACAAATGGTTATTTATTCAGTGATAAAGTAATGAATATATCATCATCAAATCATCAAGGATTAGAAATAGGAAAAGTTATAGATATAACACCAAAGAAAATAAAAATAAAACTATCAGATAATCTATATCAAGAAGATGGACTAAGATTCAAACAGTCAAATAAAGGTATGATTGCTAACTTTATTTATAACGAAAAAAATCTTCTTATAAATAAAGCTAGTAAAGGAGATATAATTTATCTAGATAACAAAATAAATCTAAAAGATAAAGACATATTAGTAAAAACATCAAGTCCATATCTAGATAAAGAAATACTATCTATTAGTGAAAAGAAAATAAAAATAGATATAAACATAGAAGAAAAAGACAATAACTTATCTATAACATTCCAAGATAAAGATAATAATAAAGTATCATCAGTACTACCAGTAGAAGTACCACTTACTAGAAATACTACTAAAGAAGAAATAAAAGAAAAAATATCAAAACTAGGAAATACACCATTTATTATAGATACCATAAATATAGATATAAAAAAGAACATATTTGTAAATATGAAAGAAATAAACAATATAAGAAGAGAATTAACAGGTAGGTTAGTAGAGGCAAGAACAAAAGTAAAAAGAAAGATAATAATAAATGATGTAAAACTAAATTATAACGAAGAAAAAAATTATAATTATGAAGTATCAGTATTAGTAAGAACAAAAGAGCAACTAGAAGCATCAATATCTCAAAATGTAGATAGAATATATACTCCTTCCATAGAGTTATATAACAAATACAAGGATAACAATAAAGTGTATTTAAGATTACCAAGAGTAGTAAATAACTATAATTATGATGCTAAAAATATATTAGTTACCGAATTAGGAGGAGTACATAAATATAAAGATAGAAATATTATTTCAGATTATTATTTAAATGTTGTAAATAATTATAGTATAGAATATCTATTAGATAATAATGTCAAAAGAGTAACACTATCTCCTGAAATAAACTATAACTACTTAGATGACTATATAAAAGATAAAGTAGAAATAATAGTCTATGGTAAACCAGAATTAATGATAACAAAATCATGTCCTATAAAAGAAATGTCATCTTGTCCATGTACTAAAGAAGATATATATTATCTAGAAGATATTCATCAAAATAAATATAGAATATTACATGATAATTGTATAACTCATATTATGCATCACAAAAACCTTAATTATTTAGATAAAATAGACTATTATAAAAAAATAGGAATAAGATCATATCGTTTAGAATTATTAGATGAAAATTATGATGAAGTAATTAAATTAATTAATAATATAAAGAATTATTAAAATGATTGGCTAATCAGAAATAGAATAATATAATACGTATATCAATTATTTGAGGGGAATACCAAATGATAAAGAATATTGATATTTATAGTGAAATGAATAAAAACTATAAATTAGACAAAGAAAATAAAATAACAGGATATGCCACAATTGATAAACCATGGCAGAATATATTATAGTAAAGAAGCCATAACTGCTAGTATACCAGAGTTAACCGCTTATCAGTACATGGTAAATGAAAACTAAGATAACCTAAATACAAAAGCAATAGAATACTATGGAAAAAAATAACATATAAAAACTTTATAGATGATATAAATATTAAAACAGTAAATAACAAATATAATATAAAATTATTATTTAAAGAAATAATAAATAAATATAAAGACTTATATAATAATAAAAAAATATTAATAATAGAAAATAATAATACTACTGTGAAATTAATAAATAAAATATTAGATAAACATAATATTTTATATGATAATATTAGTGTAAGTAAAGAAGCATTAGATAAAATAAGAAAAGAAACAAAATATGATCTAATTTTACTAGAAGAAGATATGCCATATATAAATGGCATAAGCTTAATGAATAAATTAAGTAAGATAAAAGGCTTTAATACTAAAGTAATATTACTTACTAAAAATAATAATATAACATATGATGATATCTATAAAGATAGTAACTTCATAGAATATATTACTAAACCAATAGATAAAGATGATTTAATGAATAAAATAAATAAGTACTTAAAATAATAGTACTTATTTTAAATATATGTTATAATAATCTTAACAAAAGGGTAATATGAATCAAAAAAATATAAGAAAAGCAAAGGAGATGAAACTAATGAATAAAAAAATAGTATTAACAGGAGACAGACCAACAGGAAGATTACATTTAGGACATTTGGTTGGTTCTTTATCCCAAAGAGTTCAAATGCAAAATTCTGGAAAATTTGATGAAATGTATATTGAAATCGCTGATGCCCAGGCAACGACTGATAATTCAGGAAATATTCAAAAAGTAAAAGATAATGTTCTTGAAGTAGCATTAGATTATTTATCATGCGGACTTGATCCAAGTAAATGTACAATATTTTTACAATCTGAAGTACCTGAATTAAGTGATTTAACCTTTTATTATATGAATTTAGTTACATTATCCAGATTGCAAAGAAATCCAACAGTAAAACAAGAAATAATTTATAGAAAGTTTGAGAGGAGTATTCCAGTTGGATTTATGACATATCCAATTAGTCAAGCAGCGGATATAACAGCTTTTGATGCAAATATTGTTCCTGTTGGTGATGATCAATTACCAATGATTGAACAAACAAGAGAAATAGTAAGAACATTTAATAAACTGTATGGTGAAACTTTAGTTGAACCGACAGCAGTATTACCAAAAAATACAGCATGTCATAGATTACCTGGTACAGATGGTCAAGCCAAAATGAGTAAGTCAATAGGAAATTGTATATACTTAGCGGATAGCAAAGAAGAAGTAAAAAGAAAAGTTATGGGAATGTTTACAGATCCAAATCATTTAAGAGTAGAAGATCCAGGGAATACAGAAGGAAATCCTGTATTCATATACTTATCTGCATTTTCTAAGGATAAACATTTTAAAGAATATTTTAAAAACCCAAAGACTGGAGAATTAGAATATAAGAATCTAGAGGAATTAAAATCCCATTACGAACGTGGTGGTTTAGGAGATATGAAAGTTAAGAGATTTTTGAACTATGTTATTGAAGATACATTAGAGCCAATAAGAGCAAGGAGACATGAACTAGAAAATCATATACCTGAAGTATATCAAATATTATTTGCCGGTAGTGAAAGAGCTAGAAAAAAAGCAGCTAAAACTTTAGCAAGGGTTAAGAATGCTATAGGATTAGATTATAGAAATGATTATGAATTAATAAATAGTCAAATAGAAAAATATGCTTTACTTCATGAAGAAGAAAATTAAAATAGTAAAAGGGGGAAAATGGAAAATAAAAAAATAATTGATTGCCATTTACACGCATTGACACAGGAAGAGTTTAAATTGTAGATTCTTTGTAAAGTAGTGTTGGCAAACTCAATTCATGAATATTTTCAAAAAAATAATTTTACACATGTCAATACACCAATGATTACTGGTAGTGATTGTGAAGGCGCAGGAGAAATGTTTAAAGTAACAGTTTTAGATTTGGATAGAGTTTCAAAAGAAAACTATAGAGAGAATATATATGAAAAAGATTTTTTTGGAAAAAAAGTGGGATTAACAGTATCTGGTCAATTAGAAGCAGAAGCAATGGCTTGCAGTCTTGGAAAAGTATACATATTTGGTCCGACTTTTAGAGCAGAAAATTCAAATACAAAAAGGCATGCTGCAGAATTTTGGCAAATAGAACCAGAAATAGCATTTGCAGATTTAGATGATATTATAGAATTAGAAACAGATGTAATTAAGTTTGTTTTAAAAGAAATTTTAAAAGAATGCCCAGATGAAATAGCCTTTTTTACAAAGTATTATGATAACTCATTACTTGATAGATTAAAAAATGTTGTTGAAAATGATTTTGGTAAATTAGAATATACTGAAGCAATAAAAATTTTAGAGGAATCAGGCATTGACTTTGAATTTCCGGTATATTGGGGATGTGACTTAAAAACTGAACACGAGAGATATTTAACTGATGTTATTTATAAAAAGCCTTTATTTATAGTTAACTACCCTAAAGAATTAAAATCCTTTTATATGAAAGCTAATAAAGATGGTAAAACTGTTGCATCAACAGATTTATTGGTTCCTGGAATTGGAGAAATTATTGGAGCTAGTCAAAGAGAAGATGACTTTGATTTACTAAATAAAAGAATCAAAGAATTAAATATGACAGAAGAAGATTATTATTGGTATTTAGATTTGCGAAAATATGGGACAGTACCTCATAGTGGTTTTGGAATTGGTTTTGAAAGATTAATTATGTATGTCACTGGAATGGATAACATAAGAGATGTTAGTGCTTTTCCAAGAACAAAATGCAAAAAATTAAAATTATAATATAATAAATTAAAATTACTAAAATATAAAGATAAGAAAGGATAATAGAATTATGACAAAAAAAATTGTAGCCATTGGTGGTGGCGAAAATGGTAGAATTCTTGAAGATGGAAGTAGAACATTATATGAAACACAGCTCATGGATGAAGAAATTATTAAATTAAGTAATAAAAAAAATCCTAATTTCTTGTTTATTGATCATGCTATGTGTTTCTCTGAAAGTATTCAAGAAAGTTATTATGAAACAATGAGAAAAATATACAATGACAAATATGGATGTCTTTGCAAGCATTTAAAGGCAAGTGAATTATCTAATATTAAATTAGCTAAGGAAATGGTAGATTGGGCTGATATTATATATGAGGGTGGTGGAGATACACGGACAATGATTGAACTTTGGAAAAAAACCGGGTTTGATATCGTTTTAAAAAAAGCTTGGAATAAAGGTAAAGTTATAAGTGGAATATCAGCAGGAGCAGTTTGTTGGTTTGAATCTTGTAATTCTGATAATGAAAATAATCAATTTGATACCGTCGAATGTTTAGAATGGATTAAATTATTTATTACACCACATAGTGATGAACTTGGTAGATATGAATCTACTAAAGAACAATTAAGGCAAAACAAAAAAATAGGAATTATGTTGTCAAATTGTAGTGCAATAGAAATAATTGATAATAAATATAGAATAATTTCTGCACCAGGAAATAATAGAAAATTTAAAAATGGTTATGCTTTAAAATGTTATTGGAAAAATGATAAATATTATGAAGAACTGCTTGAAATTACTGATGAATATAAAATGCTAAATGAATTATTATGCAAAAATATTATGGAATAGATTATATTGTTGTAAGAAATTAAGAATAATTAATTTTATAGTAGCAAAGAGTTAAAACAATCGCTTTTTATAAAATTAGTAAAAATTAACAAGTTTTATAAAAGAAGATATAAAAAAGTAATTAATAAAAAATATATAATTTTGTTGGAAGGAATAGCAAAAAGTGATAGTATATAAAATTATTAATAAGTTCAAACATAATTGAAAGAAAACTAATAAAATGATAAGAGAAGCAAAGGCAAATGATGTCGAAAGAATAACAAGAATACATTTAAATTCTTGGAGAACAACTTATAATAAAATTTTTCCAGAAGAAGTATTTGATAAACAAGAAAGTGAGTATAGTATTAGAAGAAAATAATATAATAAAAGCATTTATATGTTATGGACCTGCCCGTGGTGATAAATATAAAAACTTCAAAGAAATATATTCTATTTATATAGAAAAGGAAAATCAAAATAAAGATTATGGCTCGAAGCTTATTAATTATTGTTTTGATTTATTTAAAAAAGAAGAATACAATAATGTTATAATTAGATGCTTAAAAGGAAATTCTGCTGAAGAATTTTATCATAAAATTGGAGGAACAGTTATTGATTCTGAAAAATGTACATTACATAATATTGATATAATAGAAAATGTCTATAAATTTAATCTAGATTAGATTAAAAGAAAGGAAAAAGAAATATGATTAAACCCCAAAAATTAAAAGCAGGAGACACAGTAGCAATTGTTAGTCTTTCAAGTGGAATGGCAGGAGATGAACCGTTCAAACATAGATATGAACAAGGTAAAAAAAGAATTGAAGAAGAGTTTAAATTAAAAACAATTACTATGCCTAACGCATTAAAAGGTAGTGAATATCTATATAATCATCCTGAAGCGAGGGCAAAAGATTTTATGGATGCACTAAAAGATAAAAATATAAAAGGCATTATTTGTAATATAGGTGGTGATGATACAATAAGATTATTACCATATATAGACTTTGATGTAATAAGAAATAATCCTAAAGTATTTATAGGATATTCAGATACAACAATAAATCACTTTATGATGTATAAAGCCGGAGTATTATCTTACTATGGTCCATGTTTAATGTGCCAGTTTGCTGAAAACTATGAAATGCACGATTACACAAAAAAATACATAAAAGAAGTTCTATTTGATAATAAAGAAAATATTACTATTATCTCTAGTAAAGAATGGACAAGTGAATTCTTAGATTGGAGTAATAAAGAATATGATTCTCAAAAAAGAAAAATGCACTTTGAAGAACATGGTTATGAAGTACTTCAAGGAAATAATAACTTTGAAGGAGAACTATTAGGAGGCTGTATAGATGTATTTCCAATGCTTATAGGTACATCAATATGGCCATCAAAAGAAGAATGGAAAAATAAAATACTATTCTTAGAAACAAGTGAAGAAGAAATATCACCAAATTATCTAAAATACTATTTAAGAAATCTAATAGCAGAAGGAATTATTAATGAGATAAATGGTATATTAATAGGTAAACCACAAAATGAAAAATATTATAAAGAATATAAAGAAGTATATAAAGAATTAATAAGTAAAGAGGCAGGTAGACCAGATTTACCAATTATATATAATATAAATATTGGTCATACAGATCCAATGTGTATATTACCTATAGGACAAGAAGTTAAAGTAAATATAAAGAAAAAAGAAATAGTACTTACTAAAAAACCAATGAGTGATTAAAAAATATCAAGTTATTAAGAAGGTGAGACTCATGAAAATATTTTTATGCGGTGGGGGAAGCGGTGAAGTCGCTAAAAAAGCAACAATAAAATTTGGAAGTTTAATTGATAAGACAAAACCACTATTATATATACCACTAGCAATGGAAGAATACAGATATGATAGTTGTTTAGAATGGATAAAAAAAGAAATGAGTCTAATAAATGTAACTAATATTGAAATGGTTACTAGTGGTAAAGAATTATCAGAAAAAAACTTAGAAGATTATTGTGCTATTTATATAGGTGGTGGAAACACATATAAACTATTAAAAGACATAAAAGAAAGTAATTCATTTGAAAAAATACAAAAATATATTAATAATGATGGAATAATATTTGGAGGAAGTGCAGGAGCAATTATATTTGGTAAAGATATAGATTCATGTAGGATACAAGATCCAAATAATGTCGAGTTAAAAGATACTAAAGGCTTTGATGTTTTGCATGGTTACTCATTATTATGCCACCTAAATCGCAATGATAAAGTAAAATTTGACCGAGATAAAAATTCTGCATACCTTTTAGAATTTTCTAAAAATAATAAAACTATATATCTACCAGATGATGACACCATTTTTGTAAATAATAATGAAATAACAATAATAGGAAATTCTGACTACAGAATATATGAAAATGGTAATTATATAATTAAAAGTAAAACAAGATAATTTAAGTGCTCTAACTACTAGAGTACTTTTTTATGTATATAAAGAAATAATATATATATTTAGTAAATAATATGATAAAATATTACCAAGGAGGAAGAATATGATTACATATATTTTTAGTGGATTCAATCCAAAAGAACATTTTGGAAAAGAAGTTAGTACTTTTTTTAAAGAAGATATGAAAAACAGTAAAAGCATAGTATTCATACCAGGAAACTTTGATAGTCCAGATAAAGTAAAAAGATATGCTTTGACAGATATAGAATGGTTTAAAGAAATAGATATTACCTTGGAAGATATTAATATTTTAGATAACAATATGCAAGAAGATATTATGAAAGAAGAACTAACAAAAGCAGATATAATATTCATTATGGGAGGAGATACTCAAAAACAAAATACATTCTTAGAAAAATATAACTTAAAAGAAACAATAAAAACATCCAAAGGTATAGTTATCGGTATCAGTGCAGGAGCTATTAATCTAGGAATAGATTCCCTTTGCTCAAAAGACTTAGATGATGGTGTTCACAAAACAATACTATATAAGGGAATAGGTAGAATACCATATACAATAGAACCACATTTTGATATAAATAATCTAGAATTATTAAATAATGAATTATATCCAGTATCTAATACCATAAAAATATATGCACTTCCTAATGATGCTGGTATTAGAATAACTAATAATAATTATAAAATTATAAAAGGTAACTTTTACCTAATAGATAAAGAAGAAGTAAGCATGAATATAAAAAATAAATAAAAACTCTAGCATAATCATAAGAAAATTAAGGAAATTAATCTATTTATATTTACATCATAACTTTTGATATGTTATAATTAACTTATAATATAGTAGGTGAGCGTCATGGAAGAAAAAAATAAAATAATAATATCATATATAGAAAATAGATTACAAGAGCTAGATCGAATGGGTATGGATGTCCCAGAAAATAATGTTAATAAATTATATAGTGTTTTTCTAAATAGAGTAGAAGATATAAATATTATCAAAACAAAAATAGATACCGTGTTTAATAACAGTATAGAATCATATAATGCTTACCTAGATAAAATAGGATTTACTTATACTCAGTTATTAGATACATATAATAAAGTAGAAAAATTAAACAAAACGACCGCTAAAACATATTTATGCGGAGGATTAGTACCATATATATTACTAAATGAAGATTCAGGAAGAAAACACCTAAGCCTAGATTTACTATGCAATAAAAAAGATATAGCGATGATGCGAGAAGTATTCAGAAAAAAAGACTTATATGACCCAAAAAGAGATAGCTTAACTTATACCGTTAATAATATCGACTATGGCTTTCAAGTGGTTATTGATGGTGTAAAAGTGAATATATTTGCTTTTGAAGAAAAAGATAATGGCATTATAGAATATAATTTTGATTGTAAAAGAAGAATAGGAAGAATAAAAAATATCAATATCAAACTAAGTGATTACATTGTACCATATGTATCTTCAGATAATAAAAAGTATATGACTGAATCATTAGAATGCATTATAGGAGATAAATTATTATTAAATAGAGAAAGAGACAGAAAAGATATCGAGAAAATAAAAGAATGTAATGGTATAAGTGAAGATAAAATAAAAAGATTACCACTCCCAGTAGTAAAAGAAAATAGATTAATAGGGGATAATTTAGAATTCACTTCCACTATGCCTAGCATTAAATTAGATATTCCTAAAAAAAATGGTAGCAAAGGTTTTATCAACATAGCTACAATCATGTTATTAATAGGAATGATAGTTTGTTTTATACTTGGAACTAGATAGACTTGAAAAAGTCTATTTTTTGTTATAAAATATATCTTGTGATTTATATGAAAGAAGAATTAAATAGTTGTACATTATGCCCAAGAGAATGTAAAGTAAATAGAAATAATAAAGAATTAGGTTTTTGTAGGGCTTCTAATAAAATAAAAATAGGTGGTTACCACTTGCATATGTGGGAAGAACCAATACTATCATCAGATAAAGGTTCAGGTACCATTTTCTTTTCTTACTGTAACTTAGGTTGTATATATTGTCAAAATTATCAAATAAGCCATATATGTAAAGGAGAAGAAATAAGTATTGAACGTTTTAGTAATATTTGCTTAGAACTTCAAGAAATGGGAGCCAACAATATAAATTTAGTTACACCAACGCATTACATTCCCCTTATAAAAGAAGGACTAATATTAGCAAAAAAGCAAGGATTAACTATACCAATAGTATATAATACATCAGGTTATGAAAAAGTATCATCTCTAAAATCATTAGAGGGACTTATAGATATATATTTACCAGATTTCAAATACTATGATAACAATCTAGGAAAATATTCCAATGTCTCAAACTATTACGATATAGCTACTAAAGCTATTGAAGAAATGTATAGACAAGTAGGAAAACCAAAATATAATAATGAATTATTAATAAAAGGATTAATTGTTAGACACCTAGTTTTACCAGGTCATATTGAAGATTCTAAAAAAATAATCAAATATTTATATACAAAGTACCATGACAACATAATACTAAGTATAATGAATCAATATACTCCAATTAAAGAATTAAAATATAAAGAATTAAATAGAAGAGTAACCGTGCAAGAATATAATGAACTAATAGATTATGCTTATGATTTAGGAGTGAGAAAATGTTTTACTCAAGAAGAAGAAAGCCAAAGTGACAGTTTTATACCAAATTTCAAAGGAGATACCATCATATAAAAACGATTTTTCTTGACTTTTCAATCAAATTATGATATCATTTTAATACATTTTGCTTTGAATCTGGGGGGATTTGGAATGAAAAATAGTTTTGTTATAGAATATCTAAATGAAAATGAATTTAGAAAAAAAGAACGTGCTATAAAGAAATATAATATGTTAGCATATAAAAAATTAGTTTTTGATTTTTATCCATCATTTAGAGATGGTGAATTTAAAGGTGTAGTAGTATCAAAAAATACTAAAGATGGTATTACAAAATATGAGTTAAAGCTACCAACAGATAGAATGTTTGCTAAAGTACATGGAGACGTAAAACTATATTATACAGTATATGAAAACCAAAAACTAGTAATGCTAGATACATTAACTCCAGAAGAAATACTAAGCGAAGGACATCAAAAGGAATTATCAACTTATAAAGGCGTAATGGTATCAAAATCTCATGCCGAAAGAGATATGTTCAAAATAAATTTACTAAATATGTTAGATAAATAGAAACAATCAGTTTCTATTTTTTTCTTTTAAAAAAATAGTAAAAAATGTCTAAATATGGTATACTATACATAGGTGGTAAAAATGACAAAAAAAAGAAGAAAAAGGAAAATAAAAGTAGGGAGACTAATACTTCTTTTAAGTATCATCGTCATAGCGGTATTAGCAGTATTATTTCTATTAAAAGGCGTAAAAAAAGTAGTTATAGATAAGAAAACTATGTATTTAGCTTCAGATAAAAGTGAGGTAACTTTATATAACTATGACGAAAATAATAATTTTAAAGAAGATAAAAAACAAACACGTGGAACAAAAGTTACTAGTTTCGATAAAACAATTGAAGAAAATAATACTAAGTATACTCAAATAGAGTATAACAACACCAATTATTATGTTAATAGTAGAAATCTAGTAAGTGACATCAAAGATAGTGTATTAGAAAAAACAAAATATGTAAGAACATCAGTAACAGTATATGAAAATGAAAAAGATTCAAAAATAAGTTCATTTATAAAAAAAGGAAATGAAATAAGTATAACAGGTTATGACATACTTAATGAAGATGGAACTGTTAATATGTATAAGATAAGTAAAGATGATATAACAGGATATGTATATAGTAAATATTTGGTGGATACCATGGAAGAAGCCACCGCTAATTATAATGAAAATTCAGTTTATGATACCCATAAAGATCGAAAATATCCAGGTAGAGAATTACATGGTGGAAAAGCTTCTACCTTAGATTATTACCCATATGAAAAGCCACAGTTTAAAGACAATCCACTTATGAAAAATGCTAAAGCTATGTATTTAAATGCTGCCACTATATCAAGTATTGATAGTTATCTAAAGATAGCAAAAGAAAATGGAGTCAATGCAATAGTAGTGGATATCAAGGATGGTGCCTTAGCATACTCTTCCGAAGTTGCCAAAGAAATGTCTCCAACAGCATATGCTACTGCTATGAATGATAATAGTGCTTATAAAAGTGCTATTGATAAAATAAAAGAAGCAGGCATATATGCCATTGGTAGAATAGTTGTCTTTAATGATGTTCATTACGGTAAAGACCATCCAGAAGATTGCATTTCATCAAAAGCTTCCAATAGATTATGGCCATCTGCTTATAGTAGGGGAGCATGGGAATATAATGTTGAATTAGCTAAAGAAGCTGTTCATGAAATGGGATTCAATGAAATTCAATTTGACTATGTAAGATTTCCAGAAGATGCTTATAACATGTCTGTTAGTGGTAACTCAGACTTCAAAAACAAGTATGATGAAGAAAAAGCAGAAGCCGTACAAAACTTTCTATTTTATGCCGCTGATCAGTTGCATAAAGAAGGAGTATACTTATCAGTAGACGTCTTCGGCGAATGTTCAGGAGAATACGTTACAGCATATGGTCAATATTGGCCTGCTATATCTAATATAGTAGATGCCATAAGTTCCATGCCATATACAGACCACTTTGGAAGAAGTGTAGATACTTGGAGTAATCCATATCAAACAATGAATAACTGGGCTAAAAGTGCAGCAGCAAGACAAAAAGAAATACCAACTCCAGCGGTAGCAAGAACATGGATAACAGCTTATGATACTCCATATTGGAAACCAACAGTAATATATAATGCCTCAAAAATAGAAGATCAAGTAAGAGCATTGTATGATAATGGCTTAGATGGAGGATTCATAACATGGAATTCATCCTCGAGTCTTGCAAAGTATGAACAAATAAAATCAGCATTTGCCAAAAATTACGAATAGGGTGATAAAATGAAAACAATAGAAGTAGAAAAAAATAAATATGAAATACTAAAAGATTATAAAAATGGTTTTGATCTAGATGATTTCATTAGTCATTATACGGACTTTTATGAAGATTATGACTATATAGTGGGAGATATAGCTTATAATAAGCTAAGATTAAAAGGTTTTTATGAGTCAAATAATAAAAAAGTAAAAGATATAAACAACTACAAAAACTTAGATAACTATCTAAAAGAATATTGTGCTGTAGATTGCAGATATTATATCTTAAAAAAAATTAAATAAATATCAAATTAGCCAGTTTATCTATCTGGCTTTTTTATTTATAGTTAACTACTAATTAATTATATTTATATACAAAGTATAAAAGTGCCTTTTAAATTAATACTATAATAAAAAAATAAAATTTTATGTTATCGTAGATAATGCTATAAGAAAGGGGGAGTATAATGTTAAATATAATTGATTTAGAAGATAAAAAAACAGATAATGAATATCAATTAAAAAAGAAAAAAATACTAAGAATAGTATTAAATTCAGAATACATTCAAAATAAGAACCTAATTTTTACCTTTTTATTAGGGGATACTTTAGATAATTATATAAATAGTTTAGATGATAATAAAGTAAATATAAAGATAAATACAGTTATAAAAAAAGGATATTTTACAAGTGAGGAACAATTTCTTAGTATATTAGATAGTTTTATAACATATTTATCAAACATACTTAATAATATAACGCTATTAGAAAAAATATTTAGTATGTGTGTTAATAACGAACATGGTAAAGTACTATTATCTAAAAAATATATATTTGATAATGACAATATTAATTACTTTTATAACAAATTCAATTTAATGATTATAAATAACTTCTATAATAATTTATTAATATTAAAAAATGAATTAACATATGAATTAGATACAATTGATATTGATTTAAATAAATTCAATATCAACAATTCAAAAGATGTAAAAAAAATAACCAGGTTATTAGGGGATATTTGTTTCGTTAATACTGATAGAGAATATATGTTATTGTCATTATTTAATAGTATTAATAAAATAAATAATAAAATATTATTAGATCATTTTGAAATACTAATATCAAACTACATTAAAAATATAAAGTTTTTAGTAGAATATCATAAACTAAAAGAAAGTATAATATAAAAAAACTAGTTATAAAATATAACTAGTAGTTTTTAAATATGGTGCCTCGTTGGAGATTCGAACTCCAGACCCTTTGATTAAAAGTCAAATGCTCTACCAACTGAGCTAACGAAGCAAAATAGAATGGTTGCCTCGGCAAGATTCGAACTTACGAATGCCACAGTCAAAGTGTGGTGCCTTACCGCTTGGCTACGAGGCAATAACCAAAAAGTGGTGGAGGGACATGGATTTGAACCATGGAACCCGAAGGAACAGATTTACAGTCTGCCGCGTTTGACCACTTCGCTATCCCTCCAAAAAAATGGTGCCGAAAACAGGAATTGAACCCGTAACCTACTGATTACAAGTCAGTTGCTCTACCAATTGAGCTATTTCGGCAAAAAAATGGTGGGCGATATAGGACTCGAACCTATGACCCCTTGCTTGTAAGGCAAGTGCTCTAACCAACTGAGCTAATCGCCCATATCATCTCTGGACACTCAATAATATACCATTTATTAGTATACTTTGTCAAGAGATTTAGTTAATATTTTTTTAATTTTTTACATCTTATCAGTTATTTCTTTAATTTTTTCATTTATCCACATATCAAGATTATCCTTAAGAGGTTTAAAGCCACTCTTAGTTTCTGCCATTCTTTTAAGTCTTTGACCATCTTTTTTATAATCTATATCTTTAATACTAAGCTTCAAATGATTATCATTATCATCAACATCAACAACTTCAGCATATATTTTATCTCCAACTTTTAAATAATCATTTACACTTTTTACATATCCATACGATATTTCCGAAATATGAATAAGTCCATCATAATTTTCTGATTGTGCGAAAGCACCATACTTTTGCACACCTGTAACGGTTACTTTGATAATATCATCCTTTTTTACTTTTTCCATACTATTTTCCTCACTGGTGATATTATACCACTTTTTTATTTTTTTTAGTACATATTTATTGTACTTTTAATAAAAAAAATATATAATAACTATAGGTGATGAGAAATGGAAGATGAAAAAATAGTAAAAAAAATAAATGAAGTATTAGATAAAATAAGACCATATTTAGAAAATGATGGTGGTTCAGTTAAATTTAACCGTTTTGAAAATGGTGTAGTTTATGTAACTTTAGTAGGGGCATGTCGTGGATGTCCACTTGCAGATTCAACTTTAGGGGACGGCATAGAAACCGCTCTTATCAATGAAATACCAGAAGTAATAAAAGTAATTAACGAGGATTAGTTCCTTGTTTTTTTATCCACTCTGGCACTGCTAAAGCATAATATCTACTTAAATATAAATAAATATCATATAAATACCTTTCATATTCCTTATTCTTACTTATAATTATATTAAGTTCCTTTTCATCTATCTTATTACTTATAATTTTATCATAAATATTAAAATAAAAACTAGGATAAAGGACTCTACCAAAAAGAATTTGTATTCCATAAAAAGAATAATAATTATATTTAAAATATTCATCAAGCTCGTTAAAAATGTTTTTGTTATTATTAAAAAAAGACCATTTAATATATTCAGCTACATCTCTAGCCTTATGATCTAATATAATATTCTCAGGATCATTCAAACCTTTTTCTAAAGTATTATGTGATAAAACCATTGTATCACTGATTTCTTTATGAATATTATTTTTAGTATTCACAATATATGAAGTAGCATTTTCTGTAAGCCCAATATAATAATCAATTGATTCCCTAATCAAAGGGTATTTCTTAGTATTTTCACCAATCTGTTCCTCATAATAATCAATCATATTACTCCATAGCATTTCCCAATTATTTCTCTCTAAATTATGCATATTTAATAAATACATATTATTCATATTAGCCATATTAGCTATATTTACTAACGATAAAGAATATTCATCATTTTTTCTAATCAATATATAATTAACATTATTAATATTAGTAGTGGGTTCATTATATCGATTTAGTATAATATTATCCATCCTAATCATATTATTTAAAAACATATTAATATTATAAATATCATTACTTCTATCTAAAGAATTACTATAAGGTTTAAATATATAATAGTTACCACTTATATCAAAAAAATAATAATCTTTCTTATTATACAATTCATCTATTCTTATATTATAGTAGTATTCTATCATATTCTTCATATTATCCCTCACTATATATTATTAATAAAAATTAAGAAATATTTGCCAAAAGCATAATTTTGTGCTAAAATACATGGAAACCGAAAAGGTATAAGAAGAAAGAGGAATTAATTATGAAAAGTTATATGCGTTCTATGTTACATGAAGCCATAAAAAATGGTAATGTAGATACTGTTAAAGCACTATATAATGGAAATCCCAATGATTATGAAATAAAATTTGAATATGCAAGATTACTAATAGATACAGGAGATGTAAATCAAGGTAAAAAAATGCTCCTTGAATTATTAGATACAAGAAATAGAAACTATGCTCTATTAGAACTAGGTAAATTAGCAGTTCAAGAAAAAAATATAAATATCGCTAAGAAATGCTTCAACGAAATAATTGCATATAGTTATAACGATAAAGATAGAAACTATGCTTTATTAGAATTAGGTATAATAGAGTCAAAATACGGAAATAAAAATAAAGCAAGAAAGAATTTCGTTGAAATATTACGTAATACTAATGATCATAATGATAAAAATCATGCCTTACTAGAATTAGGAAGATTAGAGGCTGAGTCAGGCAATATTGAAGAAGCAAAAAAATGCTTTAATCGTCTAATAAGTATAAATAAGAATAGTAAAGATCAAACTGAAAAAAATACTTCATGGTATGCAGAAAGATTACTTGTTACGTTACTATTTAAGACAGGAGAATATCAGTCTTTAGCGGATCTTGTTAATAAAAGCAGTGTAAAAGTAAAAAGCTATATATTACTATATATTAGTAAATTAACTAATACATATTTTAATATTCCATATGAAGAAATAGAATATGGTTATACAATGAATCAAATATTAGATTATGACGAATATTCTGCTATAGAGCATGTTTTAGAAGGACATGATTTAGACTCCGATGGAACAATATTTAATCCTAATATAGATATATATAAATTATTTAATGGTATACAAAACAAATTAACTCCTAAAAATAAAGTTAATAAATTAATATTTAATGATATATATATAATTCATTATCCAAATATTGGTATTAATAATCAAGAATATTTAAGAGTGGTAACACTACCAAATACCAAAAATATTTTAACTATGTATCCTATAAATAACAAATATGATGTTATTGATGATGATTATATGGAAGAAATAGAAAATACAAAAGTAAAAAAATTGACTATTAAGTAGTCAATTTTCTATTTATATCTATTATTAAATATCATTTTGTGATAAAATTATATAGAGGTAATATTATGAAAAAAACAATAAAAGATTTTGATTTAGAAAATAAAAGAGTAATTATTAGATGTGATTTAAATGTTCCAATGAAAGATGGAGTAATACTTGATGATACAAGAATTAAGGCCAGTGTTAGAACCATTAAGTATGCCATAAGTCATGAAGCTAAAGTCATACTACTATCTCATCTTGGTAAAGTAAAAACTCTAGAAGATAAAAAAGATAATAGTTTATATCCAGTAGCTTTTGCCTTATCAAATTATCTAAAATGTGAAGTGAAATTTTCTTTTGATACTAAAGGTAAAGAACTTACCGAAATGGTTAACAATTTAAAAGCTGGTGAAGTATTACTAGTAGAAAATACCCGCTTTGAAGACATAGAAGGAAAAAAAGAATCAAACTGTAATCTTAACTTAGCAAAGTATTGGGCTAGTCTAGGAGATATATTTATTAATGATGCCTATGGTAGTTGTCACAGAAATCATGCTTCTGTGACCGGAATACCAAAATATTTACCAAGTGGTATAGGATTTTTAGTAGAAAAAGAAATTAAAAAATTAGATAATATCTTAAATAGTAGTACTCATCCATTTATAGTTATTATGGGTGGCAAAAAAGTAGATGATAAAATAGTTTTGATAGAAAGATTATTAGAAAAATGTGATAAACTTCTAATAGGGGGAGCAATGTCTTTTACCTTCTTAAAAGCTAAAGGATACAATACTGGAAGCTCTATCGTAAGTGAGGATAAAGTAGAATTTGCTAAGAGAATGTTAGAAAAATATCCAAATAAAATAAACTTACCAAGTGACTTTGCAGTTTTAGAAGATAATAAAGTAATAATAAAAGATATTGAAGAATTTAATAACAAAGATATCGGTTACGACATTGGAAATAAAACACTAAGAAATTTTTATAAAGATCTTAGTGGTGCAAAAAGAGTAATAATAAATGGACCTATGGGAATGTTTGAAGATAATCGCTTCACAAATGGTACAAATAAATTACTAAAATATCTAGATAAAAATAAAATTAAAACTCTTGTAGGGGGAGGAGATACTGCTTCATCAGTTAATAAATTAGGATATCAAGATAGCTTCTATCATGTATCTACTGGTGGGGGAGCTACTCTTAAATATATGGAAGATGGCCTTTTAGTGGGTATTGAAGCCATTGATGATGTTAACGAAGAGTAAATAATGTAATATTTTATATGAATAACATCAAATTTAATACCAAGATAAATTAATAAAATAATAATTAAGATATAATTATTTATGTTCCTATAAATAGTTATATTAAGAATAGGAGAGAGAAATGAAAAAACTAATTATACTTAATCACAAGATGAGTCTTTTATATGATGACTTATATAACTATATAGATAGGACTAATAATATTGAGACAGATAACGATATTATTATTTGTCCCTCTAATATTTACCTAGAGGCCTTTATTAATAATTCCGTATGGCCTATTGGTGCACAAAATATGCATTATAGTCTCGATGAAAAACATACAGGAGAAATATCTACCGATCAATTAAAATCATTAGATATTTTATATTCTTTGATAGGACATTACGAAAGAGTAAGAGAGTTTAATGAAAATAAAAATATCATCAATGAAAAATTAATAGCGGCTCTAGATGCCAATATTATTCCTATTTTATGTTTTGGTGAAGATATTGATGAAGATTATAAAGAGGCAATACCAAACTTGCTTAATTCTTACTTAAAAAATATTATGAATATTGATTTTATAATATTTGCCTATGAACCAATTTATGCAATTGGAACTGGAACACTACCACGAATCGATAAAATAAAAGAAGTAATAAGTTTTACATCTAAGTATTTACAAGACAAATATAATAAAAAACCAACAATAGTATATGGTGGTTCCGTTGATAGTAGTAATATCAAAGAAATATTAAATATAGATAATGTTGATGGAGTGCTTATAGGTAATATGTCATCTAACGTAAAAGAAGTAGAAAGAATGATTAATAATATAGAATAGAGAAGTATTAAATATTTCTCTATTTTTAGTTCTTATGTGACATCATTCGACACGTTTTGATTATTAGAAGTAATATAATAAAAAAGTAAGAAAGAAGGAAGAGAAATATGGAAAAGATTAAAGTTTTAATGATTGATGATAATGTTAATTTAGTAGAAATGGTTAATGATTACTTTGAAGATAATCCAAGAATTGATATTGTCGGTAGTGCTTATAATGGGGATGAAGGATTAAAAATAATCAAAGAAGGAAAATTAGAATATGATCTTATAGTACTTGATTTAATAATGCCTAAAAAAGATGGAATAGCGGTTCTTAGAGATTTAAAAGAAAACAATATAAATAGAAATATAATCGTAGCAACTTCATATAATGCTCCTGATACTATTAGAAAAGTAAGTGAATATGGTGTTACATATTATATTCTAAAACCATTTGATTTACCAGATTTAGAAGATAAAATATTAGATACATTCACTACTAGTAGTAAGAAAAGCATAAATATATTAAGTAATAACTTACAAATATCCATTAGTAAAATGCTTCATGAACTAGGTATGCCATCACATATAAAAGGATATCAATATATTAGAGAGGCTATATCTATGGTATATGATAATCCTGATATAGTAGGAGGAATAACTAAAGAATTATATCCTGAACTAGCCACAAAATTTGACACAACTGTATCACGAGTAGAAAGAGCTATAAGACATGCCATAGAAGTATCTTGGAATAGAGGTGATTGGGACCTTATGGAAGAAATATTTGGCCACAGCGTCGATATAGATAAAGCTAAACCAACCAATTCCGAATTTATCGTCACAGTAGCGGACAAATTAAGATTAGAGTATGTAAAACAATATGCATAAGATACCACTGGTATCTTTTATTTTCAAAAAAAATAAAAATACTATTCTTTTTAGAAAACTTATGGTATATTATATTTAGTAGGAGGCTTATATGAATGATATAGAAAAACAAATAGAAGATAGTTTTAAAGATGACAGTTTAAAAAAGGAGGATGATAATATTAATAATCGAATAAATCATAGGGGAAATAAAGATAAGAATAAAAAAATAATATATCTTTTATTATTTTTAGCCATAATTATTATAATTTCTCTTATTGTCTATTTAATGATAAATAAAAGAAACAATCTCGTAGAGGATAATAAGCCTATTGAAAATAAAGAAGAAAAAGATAAAGAAAACCAAAAAGAAGAAAATATAGGCTACGTATCATGTGATGATAATACATCACTTCTTAATGTTAGAAACTCTACTACTGGGGATATTATTGATGGACTTTCATGCTATCAAAAAATAACTATTGAAGAAGAACTGGATAAAACAGACAACTGTGATAAATGGTATAAAGTAACTTATAAAAAGCATGATAATAATTATACTGGGTATGTATGCTCTACATATATAAAGAAAATAAATGTTGATGAAAGTATTTATAAGAAAATAACAGAACTAATTAGTAAAGCTAATGACTACTATGATAAAACTAGACTTATGCCTTATTGTGGTAAAACCACAGAAGAAAAGAAAATAAAATTTACCGAAGGCAATGGTACTTTTGAAGGAGAATATTGGAAATCAGAATTTAAAAGTTTAGATGAACTAAAAAATTATTTACTTGATTTTATGGATAATAGTCTTATTGATACAAACTTAAAATTATCAGATTATAATAATCCTAAAATGTATGATAATTATTATGAAATAGATGGTAATCTTTATTGTAGAGGTTATTCTGGTAAAGGCTATAGAACATTATATACAGGTAATTACAATTTAGAAATAGCCAATGTAACTGATAGTAGGATAGATGTTAATATAGCATATGAATATATTACCGAAAAGACAGATCAAAAAGAGAATAATAAATGTATTACTGATAATCTATCATCATGTAAAAATTCTGACTTTGAATACAAATTAGGAAAAATAGTTATTAATAAAAAAGAAGATAAATATATTATCAATAAAATGGATTTTCATGAATAAAAATAATTATAAATAAAATGTAAAAAATATGTCAAAAACTCTTGATATATTTTTTATTTATGATATTATATTTAATCAAGAAAAGGAAGTGATGTATCTTTATTTAATCTCATATAAATAAGGATGCATTTTTATTATACATGGAGGTATTTGGTATGGTTGAGACAAATTTACCTATATTATATTTACGCGAAATGGTCTTATTACCTTACAATGAAATAAGATTAGAATTTACTAATGATGAAGATAAAAAAGTTCTTTCTTTAGCAGAAAAACAACATGATAGTCATCTATTATTAGTAAATCTTTTAGACCCTCTTGAAGAAGAACCAGATATAAATGAACTCCCTGAAATTGGTATCTTAAGTAAAATAAAATCTAAGATAGATCTTCCTAATGGAATAACTAGAGTAGTATTAATAGGTATTGATAGAGTATCAATATCCAGTTATGCTAAGATAGGAAATACATTGTCAGCCTTTGTAGTACCTACTAAAGAATATGATTATAATGAAATAGAAGCAAGTGCTTTAAAAAGAATATTATATAGAAAATTAGATGAATATATAGATGTATCCCCATATATGTCTAATACCGTTTTAGGACGTATAAATGATGTAAAAAATATAAGTAAGTTATCTGATATCATCGTAGCGGAATTACCGTTAGAATACACTGATATGCTTAAATATATTAGTATTACTAATCCAATGTTTAGAATAAGAAATATAATAGAAGATTTATCCAAAGAAATAGAGACTGTAAGGCTAGAAAATCAAATCGAAGATAATCTAAAAATACGTATGGAAGAAGAACAAAAAGAGTATATGCTCAAAGAAAAAATAAGACTAATAAAAGAAGAATTAGGAGAAGTTGATTTAAAAGAAGAAGATATAAATAAAATAAGAGCTAAAATGAATACCATGTCTCTTCCAGATAATATAATAAAAAGATTGAACGAAGAAATAGAAAGATATTCTCTAACAAGTCCTTCATCTCCTGAAGTTACTACTATTAGAACATATATAGATTGGCTTCTATCTCTTCCATGGAATAAAGAATCAAAAGACAATACCGATATCAAAAAAATAGTAGAAGTACTAGATGCTACTCACTTTGGATTAGATTCTGTAAAAAAAAGAATAGTAGAATATATAGCAGTAAAGAAAAAAACTAATACCTCTAATAGTCCAATTCTTTGTTTAGTGGGCCCTCCAGGAGTAGGTAAAACATCTCTTGCTAGTTCTATAGCTAAAGCTCTAAATAAAGACTTTGTCAAAGTATCATTAGGAGGTATAAATGACGAGGCAGAAATATTAGGTCATAGAAGGACATATATAGGAGCTTCTCCAGGTAAAATAATACAACAAATGAAAAAATCAAAATCCAATAATCCATTATTTCTAATAGATGAAGTAGATAAACTTACTAAAGATTATAAAGGAGATCCAGCTTCGGCTTTATTAGAAATATTAGATAAAGAACAAAATTCAAAATTTTGTGATAACTATATTGAAGAAGAATTTGATTTATCTAAAGTATTATTCATTTTAACTGCAAATAATATTAGTGCTATACCAGCACCATTATTAGATAGATTAGAAATAATAGAATTATCAAGTTATACCATATATGAAAAAATAAATATAGCTAAATATCATTTAATTCCTAATCTTCTAGAAGATTATAAAGTAAAAAATATTAAGTTTACTGATAATGCTATTGAAAAAATAATAACTTCTTATACTAAAGAAGCAGGTGCTCGTGATTTATATAGACAAATAGATGCTGTAATTAGAAAAGTAATAATAGCTAAAGAAAAGAGTACTAAAGTTATTGTTGATACAGGAGATATAGAAGCATACTTAGGACCATATAAATATAATAATTCTATGAATGATGAAAATAATAAGACTGGTATAGTAAATGGTCTTGCTTATACACCTTATGGAGGTACAATTCTTAAAGTTACCTGTACTTTATATCCAGGTAAAGGAAATATTACTTTAACTGGTGCTTTAGGAGATGTAATTAAAGAAAGCATATATATAGCTCTTAGTTATATAAAAGCAAATAGTGTTATGTTTAAAATAGATTATAAAATATTTGAAGAAGTAGATTTTCATTTTCATTTAGAAGAAGGTGGCATACCAAAAGATGGACCTTCTGCAGGTATTACTATAGTTACATCAATATTAAGCCTACTAAAAAATAAGATAATTAGTAATAAAGTATCAATGACTGGAGAAATAACTCTTCGTGGCAAAGTACTTCCCGTAGGGGGATTAAAAGAAAAATTAATATCTGCTGTTACTAATGGTATAGACACAGTATATTTACCACTTGAATCATCTAAAGAATTATCTTCTCTTCCTAGTGAAGTAAAAGATAGACTAAATATTATTTTAGTAGAGGACTATGAAGATATATATAAAAGTTTATTTAAATAACATCCTCTTAAGCCTAAGGTCTTAAGAGGCATAGCATAGCCGAAAGTCTATGCTATGAAATATATTTATTTTAAGAAAAATATAGAACCATAACAGTTCTATATTTTATTTATTCTATAAAAGTTAATAGAGGGTCTATTAAACAATCTTAAATTAACTCTAGATTCTCCTATGCCGCTAGATACATACATAGGAGTATCATCAACCATATAATAATTATCATAATATTTTTTACTACCATAAGGTAAGAAGAAATTCTTGATAAAAGGTATATTAACCTGACCATTATGTGAATGACCTGCTAATACTAAATTAACATTATATTTACTAGTAATAGTATCAATATAATCAGGCTCATGTACTAAAATTATCTTATAATTAATATCATCATTATCATTAAAGTAATTCATAACTTTATCAATATCAGCTTTATCATAACTATAAGTGTCAAGTCCACCTATAAATAATTTATCATTATCATTACCATATATAATATCATAACTATTTTGTAGTAATATAAAATCACTTTGTTTATATATATCTTCAATAATACCTTCCTTTTTTACATAATCATGATTACCAATAATAGCATATTTACCATATTTACTATTAATACTACTAAGAAGAGTAATTAAATCATTTTCTTCACTATCTGTAGGATTAAAATCCTTATCAATTAAATCACCAGTAAAAATAACAATATCAGGATTAATCAAATTAATTTCATTGACAATTTTTTTGACCATGTCTTTATTCACTACTCTTAAATAATGAAGATCACTAAATTGAACTATTTTAAGACCATCGAAAGAATTATCAATATCACTAGTATCTATCTTATATTCCTTAGTAATAAGTCCACTAGTACCTTCATATCTACCATAGATAAGAATAAGTAATATCACTAATAATAGTATAAAGAGAAATCTTATAAATTTTTTCATATAAGAGCTACTCCTAAAAGATATACAATGATTGAAAGCAAGTTATGCATCATATGCATAGATATTGAAGAAAATATATTATTAGTTTTATAGTACAACAAGGCAAATGCTATTCCTAAAGAACAATATGGTATTAAGTACAATAAATCAATAGGAGACTCAATATAGCCAATTACATGTAAACCTCCAAAAATAATTCCACTCAATAAAACATAAGCCCATTTATTACTAATAGCATCGCGAATACTCTTTCTAAAAGTCAATTCCTCGTTAATAGGGGCAAATATAACAGTACTAATAGCCATTAATATAGGAGCGGTTTTAATATAATTTCTAACAGCTTCTTCATTACCAGCAATAGTTTTACCAAGTACTAAAGTAATAAACAAATTACTTACAACCATAACCATAAACCCAACAACCCAATATCTAAAAGCAAATTCCAAATTACCATTAATATCTTTTTTAAACTCCTTAAAGTCATTTACTAAAGTCTTCCCATATATAATAAAAAATATAAGTGTTAATACTAATTCTGATGTTGTAAGATAAACTACATACATCTTATCACTAATATTATTAGGATTAATATTAAATATAGAGAAGAAAATAGTTGAAAACAATATTAATAGAAGTATTATCCAAATACTTTTAAATATCATTAATATTTTGTTTAATATTTCATTTTTCATTTTATCACATCCTCTTATATTATACCAATAAATTATAAATTAATCTATAATAAAGATTTAAAAGATGTAAAATAAATGTAAGTACTAGTAAAATAATTTATAAAATGATATAATTAATTTACAAAGAATTACATTGTGGAGGTGATATATGTGTTAGATATTGACTTTAATCAAATAGTCAATATGATTGAAAATAGAAGAAGTAAAGCATATAAAAAAGTTAATGAAGAAATGGTTTTATTATATTTAGACATTGGAAAGTTTTTGTACGATTTGAAATCAAATAGTGGTTATGGTGATAAAATTGTTGCAAAAGCCGCTGAATTTATGAAAAGTAACTATCCACAACTGAGAGGCTTTACAAAACGAAATCTCGAGCGGATGATACAATTTTATAGTACATATAAAGAAGACGAGATTGCGACACCACTGGTGACGCAATTATCATGGACTAATAATTTGCTTATTTTAAGTGGTGCAAAGACTAAAGAAGAAAGATATTTTTATTTAAAACTAGCTATTAAAAATAATTATTCAAAAAGAGAATTGGAACGTCAAATAACATCATCCTATTATGAAAGATTTATATTGTCTGAAGGTAAGCAATTACCAACGATTAAGAAAACAGTTGATGAAGACGATTATCCAAATACTAGATTGTTAGATACATATAGTTTAGAGTTTTTAGACTTACCGAATGAATATAATGAAATGGATTTAAAAAAATCTATAATTAGAAATTTAAAAGATTTTATTCTAGAAATAGGAAATGATTTTACTTATATCGGGGATGAATATAAAGTGCAAATTGGCAATCATGATTTCTTTATTGATTTATTATTTTATAATCGTGAATTATCATGTTTAGTAGCATTTGAATTAAAACTAGGAGAATTTAAGGCAGAGTATTTAGGAAAAATGAATTTATATTTAGAAGCGTTAGACAGAAATGTAAAAAAAGATTATGAAAATCCTAGTGTTGGCATTATTTTGTGTAGTTCAAAAGACAAAGAAGTAGTTGAATATTCACTCAGTAAAAATATGTCACAAACTATGATTTCTGAGTATAGATTAAAATTAATAGACAAGAAACTATTGGAGATGAAATTAAAAGAAATGAAATCACTTCTTGAAGAAGTTGATAAGCAATTGGAGGTATAAAAATGGAAGAAAGAAATAAACAAAGAAAAGATTATTTAACTTGGGATGAATTTTTTATCGGAGTAGCTCAATTAGCGGCTAAAAGAAGTAAAGATCCCAATACTCAAGTAGGAGCATGTATTGTTAGTAATGATAACAGAATATTATCAGTGGGCTATAATGGAACCCCTAATGGATATGACGATAAATATTTTCCTTGGGATCGTGAAGGCGATGAGTTAGAAACAAAATATTTATATGTAGTTCATGCTGAGAGAAATGCAATTTTAAATTATCGTGGAAGTAATAAAGATTTAGAAGGTGCTAAAATATATGTTGATTTATTTCCATGTAATGAATGTGCTAAAGAAATAATTCAAAGTGGTATTAAAGAAGTTTATTATTTAGAAGATAAGTATGCTAATACCAATGGTGTTATAGCATCAAAAAGATTATTTGATGCATGTGGTGTTAAATATAAATGTTTAAAAAAAGAAAAAGATGTCTAAGTTCGACATCTTTTTTAATTTTTATCTCATATAATTAAGATGAGGTGAAAAATGAAAAAAGCATATTTAGGAATAGATATAGGTAGTATTTCTACAAAAGGAGTAGTAATAGATGAAGATAATAATATTATTGCTAGTAGTTATTTATATACAGAGGGAAATCCAATAATAGCTAGTAAAAAAGTAGTTAAAGAATTAAAAAATAAAACAGATACAAGTATATACAAAGTAGTAGGAGTAGGAACAACAGGGTCTGCTAGAAAATTAATAGGAACTTTATTAGGGGCTAATACTATTAAAAACGAAATAACAGCTCATGCAATTGGAACAACTAGTATTTATAAAGATGTTCATACTATTTTTGAAATAGGAGGACAAGATTCTAAGATAATACTATTAGATAATGGTATTGTTAGTGACTACGCTATGAATACACTTTGTGCAGCAGGTACAGGTTCATTTCTTTCTAGTCAGGCAAAAAGGCTAGGTATACCTATAGAAGAGTTTGGAAAAATTGCTTTAACTAGTAAAAATCCTACTAAAATAGCGGCACGTTGTACTGTTTTTGCTGAATCAGATCTAGTACATAAATCACAAATAGGTCATAAAAAAGAAGATATTATAGCGGGACTATGCTATGCTATTGTGAATAATTATTTAAATAATGTTGGTAAAGGTAAGAAGATAAAACCACCGATTGTTTTTCAGGGTGGTGTATCTAAAAATATTGGAGTTGTTAAAGCCTTTGAAGATATAACTAAATGTGATGTTACAGTAGATGAAAATTCTCATTTAATGGGAGCTTTAGGAGTAGCTATATTATCTAAGAAAGGTAAAGAGTCAGAATTTTCTTTTGATATAGAAGATATTGTATATGAAACTAAAGGTATTGAATGTCGTGGATGCTCTAATAATTGTGAAATAATAAAAGTTATCAAAGACAAACAAGTAATAGATGCTTGGGGAAATAGATGTCCTAAAGGAGAATTAGTTCACAAATAGGTATAAATATCATATATTATCTTGGAGGTAATAATATGTATGATATTTATCAAATTAAATTAAATGATACTATTGAGTCTTTAGCAAATAGATATGGTACAACAATAGAAGAGTTAAGAAGATTAAATCCTAATAGTAGTTTTGGTGTAGGAAGTAATATAATAGTTCCTACTACTAAAGAATATTTTGAAGTTTATACTATTGAAAAAGGGGATAATTTATATAATATAGCTAGAAAATATAATACTGATTATAATCTATTAGCATTATTAAATGGTCTTAATGTTAATGATTATATTTATCCTAATAATACTATTTTAGTACCTAAAAAAGATGTAAAATATTATTTTACTAAGAAAGATGATACTATAGCTTCTGTAAATAAATTATTAAATGCTAATATAAATAAATTGTTAAGAGAAAATAATAATATATATTTATCCGAGGGACAACTAATAGTTTATAAAGACTAAGTGTCTTTTTCTTTTTATCCTCTTAAACCTGTAGTCTTAAGAGGTAAATTAAAGCCAAAATTCTTTGTCTTTAATTTAAATATTTATACTTGATAAATATATTTGTTTATTGTATAATTTAATTATAATAGAGGAGATAAAATATGATACTAAGAAGACCTTATGCTTTTTTGATTAAGCATTTTAGATTTATTCATTTAATATTATTTAGTCTTATGGTATATATAACAGTAATGGCTAATAATATTCTTAAATTTTTTACCGAATATATAACTAATAATGGTAATATAGAGGTAATAGCGGCTAATTATATTAATTCATTCATAATCATAAGTATCATTCTTATTATAATATTATCAATAGTAGTATACTTACTTATGCGTTTTAAGAAGAAACCAAGGCTATTATATATTCTTATTATTCTAGTATCAATAATATCAGCTATATTATTTGTATATTTATATAGTAATATTAAAGTATTAGAAACTAGTGCTATGTCAGCTAGAAATATTAGATTATTACGTGATATTAGTAGATTTAATTATTGGGGATTGTTCATTTTATGTATTCCACTCCTTATAAGAGGATTAGGCTTTGATATAAAGAAATTTAACTTTTCTAAAGACCTAAAAGACTTAAAACTAGATACAAAAGATAATGAAGAAGTAGAAGTAAATATTGATCTATCAAGTGATGGTATTAAAAGAGAAGGCCATAAACTAAGGAGGGAATTAAAATACTATTATATTGAAAATAAATTTATGCTTAATATAATATTTGGAATTATTCTTCTTATTCTTATTATCATATTCCCTTTCAACAAATATGTTATCAATAAAACATTAACCGAAGGTAATACACTAAGTACTAAAAATTTTAATATAAAAGTAAATGATAGTTATATAAGTGAAAGAAAACAAACTAGTAAAAATAATAGTTATTTAATTATTAATATATCCTTAAAAGGAAAAAATAATAATTACAAATTAAATCTTGATAATTTCATACTTGAAGGAAAAAACGACGAATATATTCCTAGTTTAAAATACTATTATTATTTTACTGACTTAGGTAATGGTTATTATAATAATATATTAAATACCAAAGACTATGAAGAATATATACTTATATACAATATTGATAATATAGATAAAGATTCTAACTTTAGATTACGTTATTTAGAAAATAATAGATATATAAAATTAAAACCAGAAATAATCAAATAAATATTATTTAATATAGTTAAGTACATAATTATGTACTTTTTTTCTTGCCTTTATTTAAATAATAATTGACTTATAAAACGTAAAATGATATACTTGATATAGTAGGAAAGTAGGAACTTTATGAAGAAGAAAAAAGGGAAAAATAGTAGTAGTAAACGAATAATTTTAGTGGGTACTATGATGATATGTATTATCATATCTATGAGTACTTATTGGATATTTGCTTATAAAAATAAATATGGATATTTACATATAAATGATAAGATTATTAGCTATAAAGTTAGTGATTATGCTTATGTAGATGGGAATATTATCTATTTAAAAAATATTGATAATAAAATTGCTAATGACTTCAAAGATAAGCAATTAGATATTATAAAAAATAATGATATTATTGATATTAGAATGGATAGTGGTATTTATAATAATATTCTATCTATTGCAATAAGTTATGTTATAGCGGCAGATTTAGCTAATTATGAAGAAGTTCTTACCATTAATGTTAACCTAAAAACTGATACAATTGTAACAAATGAAGAATTATTAAATATGGCTAACACTAGTTATAAAGAAATAGCAACAAGTATTTATAATGAATATATTGCTCTTCCTACAGATTTTAAATATAAAGTTACAGACTCTATCACAGATGAAGAGATGACAGTAGCAGAATTTAATAATAATAGTGAAAAATATATTATTAGAATTAGAGAAAAACTACCTGATATTATGAAATTATATATCAAAGATAATAAAATATATTATGTAGTTAGAATGAATGAAATTAATAAAGTATGCTATTATACACATACTGATATTAATATGAATAATATAACTAAAGAAATAGCAGAGTTATAAAAGGAGGAAGTTATTTATGGAAAGTATTTTATCTGCAACAGCAATTGCAATAGGAGTTATGGTTGGACTTGCTTTTTTAGGATTAGGTTTAGGAATAGGATTGCTTGGAGGAAGAGTCGCAGAGGCTGTTGGAAGAAACCCTGAAACAAAAAATGACGTAGTTCATTCAATTATGACAATATTAATAATATTTGCAATTTTCTTATTGTTCTTATTTGCCTTTTGCTTCTTATTACTTTTCTTTAATCCATTAGTGGGATAATATGGAAACATTTATTATCTCTTTTGTCGTTATTATCCTACTTGTTTTAGCTATGAGTTTAATACTTAAAAATACAGTTAAAACAATAGATGATAAATCAAAATCATATTTTGTAGATAAATTAAAACAATATGATTATCTAATAGATGAAAAAGAAAAAAAATTATCCGAATTAGAAGAAGAATTAGAAAAAAGGAAAAATGGGTTAGAAGAAAATAAAACTAGAGAAGGTAAGCCTACATATGATTTTGATAATAGTATTATTGATTTACTTACCGAAACTAATTATCTTGATAAAAATATTTTCGCTATTAATAAGAAAATAGAAGAAAAATTTATTATTAATTATGAAGATTTAATTAAAGACTTTTTAGCTAATATTAAGAGTGATAATAAGTATGATTTTTGTATTAATCTAAGAAATAAATTTACACCAGAAGAAATATATAAAATAGAAATAATGTTACCTGATGAAAGAGAAGAATATTTAAATAAGTTTCTTACTAAAGAAGAACATAAAGTATATGAAATATTCTTATCTAGTAATAATTTCAATATGGAAGATTTTATTGATTATCTAAATAGATTAATAGAACTAAATGACCCAACAATCACCGTATTAGTACCTAATAAGAATATTAATTATGATTATATAGATAAAAGAATAAAAACTAAAGTATCAGATAGTATTTATAAAGGTATTAAAATATTATATCGTAATAAAATATATGATTTTAGTTTGAATGAAGGGAATGCGTAATATGGAACTTAATAAAGTTGATAAAAAAGTAGAAGAGATTAAAAGTAATAATAACATCTTTTCTGTTGGCAAAGTAATTAAAGTTAATCCTTACACAGTAATAGTATCTGGACTTAACGATATTACTTATTATGAAGAAGTTAATATTGCAGATAAAGCAAAAGGATTTGTTTTTGCTGTAGGAAAAAATAATATTACAATATCTTTAGTAGAAGTTAATGATAAAATTAATCCTGGAGACGAAGTATATTCATTAAAAAAACAATTTAAATGTCTATTTAGCATGGATTCTATGGGAAAAGTAATAGATATCTTTGGTAACGATTTAATAGCAGGTAAAAGATTTGATAATTTAGTAGAAGTTCCAATAGAAAATGATCCTATTCCTATAATGGATAGGGGATTAGTAGAAAGAGAATTTTTAACTGGTATTACAGGTATAGATATGTTATATCCAATAGGAAGAGGACAGAGACAACTTATAATAGGTGATAAAAAAACAGGTAAAACACAAATTGCACTTGATGCTATAGTTAATCAAAAAGATAAAAATATGGTATGTATATATGTTGCACTAGGTAAAACAAAAAAAGAAGTTAAAGATATTTATTACGAATTAACAAAGAGAGGAGCTGCTTCTTATACAATAATAATTGCTTCATTTAATGATGAACTTCCTAATAGAACATATTTAACACCATATGTAGCTTTATCAATAGCAGAATCTATGATGATGGATTCATACGATGTTTTAGTAGTAATAGACGATCTAAAAAAACATGCTGATGTATATAGACAAATATCTCTAGCAAGTAAAAAGACACCAGGTAGAGATGCTTATCCATCTGATATCTTCTATGCACATAGTAAATTACTTGAAAAAGGATGTCAACATAAAAATGGTGGTTCTATTACAATTCTTCCAATTGTAGAAACAAAAAGTTCGGATATTACTGATTACATATCAACTAATATTATATCGATTTGTGATGGACAATTAGTATTATCAAGTAAAAACTTTGCAAAAGGAGAAAAACCAGCTTTAGATTATGGACTATCAGTATCCCGTCTAGGCGGTAATGTTCAAGCACCAGATATGAAAAAGACTGGTAGTTTAGTTAGAAACAAATTACTAGAATATCTAGAAGTAAGAGATATATACGAACTTGCTAATATTGATGAAATGAGTGAAGAACTTCAAAATAGACTAAAAGAAGGAAAAGTAATTTTAGATAAATTAGGACAATATAAATTTTCTCCTAAAAGTAAAGAAGAAATGTTAGATTTATATAAATTTTTAGAAGTAGGTGATAATAATGAAAATAGGTAAAATTATTACTATAAATGATATTTCAATAGAAATAATATTATCAAATACCTCTATAAAAATAGGTGATATTTTAGAAATAGAAGGAAATTCTAAATATATTTTTGAAGTAGTAGAAATAAACAATATATCCGCTACATGTCTAAGTTTATATAGTACAAGAGGATTAGAAAAAGGAGCAATAGTAGTAAAAAAATCAGATGGCTTAGAAGTAGAATATTCTGATAAAATATTAGGTAGAATATTTGATTCATACGGAAATGTTATTGATGGACTACCATTTGAAAGTGAAAAGAAAGTTTCAGTTAATAATCCAACTGTTACCCTAAAAGACGTCAAAGTAGATAATGAACCACTATGGACCGGTATTAAAGTTATTGACTTCTTTGCTCCATTAGAAAAAGGCTTTAAAATGGGACTATTAGGAGGAGCAGGAGTAGGTAAAACCGTACTTATCAAAGAACTTATTCATAATATCTATGCCAGTTCCAATTCTAATGCTGTCTTTGTAGGAGCAGGAGAAAGAAGCCGTGAAGGAAGAGAACTATATGATGATATGAAAAAAAGCAATCTTTTAGATAAAATGACCATGGTATTTGGTCAAATGGGAGATAATCCAATATCTAGAAGTAAGAGTGTTGGTACTGGACTTAGAATGGCAGAATATTTAAGGGACGAAAAAAAGCAGGATGTACTTATCTTTATCGATAATATTTATCGTTTTATTCAAGCAAAAGCAGAAATATCTACAGATTTAAAAGAACTACTTATAGAAAATGGATATCCCGCTAATATGGCTAGTGAAGTTAGTAGCATTGAAGAAAGAATAAATTCTAATAACAATGGTTCTATTACTTCCTTCCAAGCCATATATATACCAGCAGATGATCTAACCGATGATGCTGTACAAACAGTAATGAGCTATATGGATGGACAAATAGTTTTAGATAGAAAAGTAGCAGAATTAGGATTGTATCCAGCTATCAATGTATTTAAATCAACATCAAAAAGATTAGATGCAGAAAAAGTTGGTGAAAGACATTTCAATCTAGTAGGAAAAGTACTTGCTTATCTAACTAGATATGAGGATTTACAAGAAATAATAGCAGTACTTGGTATAGAAGAATTAAGTGAAGAAGATAAACTTATATTCTATCGAAGTAGAAAACTTAGAAATTACTTTTCTCAACCTATGTTTGTAGCGGAGTCATTTACTAATATTAAAGGTGAATTTGTAGATATAAAAGATGTTCTTAATGATGTAGAAAATATTCTAAATGGTAAATATGATGATATGGATGAAAGTAAGTTTAGGTATATAGGTAAAATATCATGAATAACGGAATAAAAGTTCGAGTTTTTGATATGGCTCATGGTCTTAGAGAATACGAAAATATTACAATAATCAGAATAATCAGTAAAGATTATAATCTACTAATCATGAAAGATTATCTTCCAATAATTGGAGAAATAGAAGGCTCAGTAGATATTAAAAACGATATCATAAACGAATCGTTCAAAAATATCAAAGCCTTCTATATGAATAGTGAAAATGTATTTAATTTAATGATAAAAGAGGGATAGTTATGGAAAATGTATTTTATTTTGCTTTTGTAGGTTTAATTGTTATCATTTCTTTATATGCTATTCTAAAAATACTAATAAAAAAGTTTGATCCAGAAAAAACTAGAGTTAAATTATATGGTATACTTGGTGGTATGAGTAATAAAGAAGTAATCAGTGTATCATCATCAATAATTAATTACATTTTCATGGTATATTTAATGGTATCCTTTATCGATGTTGATATATATATAATTATAATAGTACTATTTTTAAACTTATTAAGTTTCTTATTAATTAAAGATAAAAAATTTATCATTCATACACTTCTATCTTTAATAGCTCTAGGAGGAATAAAAATAATATATCTAATTCACGAATATATCGTAAATGAATATATGGATATGTGGATGCTATTACTCTTAGTATTTGTTATGATATTCCTATTCTTATATTTAACATATAACCTTCTTAGCAGTTTAAAAACAGTAGTAATAGCTAATAAATACATAAGAAAGGGTGGTAATGATGAGAATAAAAAACGTAGTTAAAGTCATGAATTTCCACTCTTTACTTCGTGTAGATGCTTCAAAAAGAGAAGCAGAAGCTTATCGTAACGTTGGAGAAGAAATAACAAAAATAATAAAGAATATCGTATATAATAAAAATTTAGTTCTTGATAAGAAAGTCATTACTCCAGATCCAAAAATGGACAAATTAAACATATATATAGCCAACGATTATGGCTTCTGTGGTAATTTCAATTCCCAAGTAGCTAGGCAAATAAAACAAGATAAAAATGATTACAAAATAATTATTGGAAAAAAAATAATATACCACGATGATAAAACAATACTAAAAATAGAAAAAGACAAATTTTATAAAGAATTTAATAAAATAGAAAAAGCCGTAAATGATGCTATTGATAATGGAACATATAGTGAAATAAATCTATATTATAATCATTATAATTCTAGTACTTCATTCGTATTTAAAAAACTAACCTTATTTCCAGTTGAATTTGATGGAGAATATGATACTAAGCATGACTTCGTTATTGAAACAGATATCACTAGTATGCTTCATAGTTTATTATCATTTTATGTATTATATCAGCTTAGAATGTGCGAATGCATTAGTAGAGCAGCAGAAAATGTTATTAGAAATCAAATCACTAGTGAAGCCCTAGATAAAATAGAAGAAATAGAAATAGAAAGAGCTAATATAGAAAGAAAAGAAAAAAAGGATAAACTAGTTAGAAAAACAGTAGAAAATTACAAAAAATTAGCAGGTAGGGAGGAAGAAGATGGATAAGTTTGATTATATTACCGCCACTATCGAAGAAGAAAAAGTAAGATTAGAAAAAATTATCGAGTACTTTGAAGATAATAATATTAATAATGATGACTTACTTGAATATAAAGAAAGATATAACAATGTATGCAGATATCTAACTCTAAAAGGAAAATATCTTAACATAAGAAAAAGAATAGATAGTTTCAAAGGGAAATTAGAAGAATTAAATGAAACAAAAGATGAATATGAAGTAGATAATATATTACTTGAAGATACTTTATTATCTAATTTCAATAGTGATACCATGGGTAAGTATCGTAATATCTTATATGAAGACATAAAGAAAGAAGACCCTAGTATAAGAGATATTTTATATTTACTATTTGAAAAAGAAAGTGATTATAATAATTTAGTTACTAAAAGAACTAAATTATTAAAACTAATTAACCAAAATACATATCCAAAAACATATAACACACTAATAAGTCAAGATGCATTAATAGACAAACAACATTCAATTCTAGATGATATCTTTATACTAGAGAACAATATCAAAATAGAAGAGGATAAAATATCAAAAATAGAAGATGAAGCTATGGTAGTACCAATTCTTAAAATATTATATGAATTTTGGATAACTAATTCTTATGATCCTAAAAAAGTAGATAAAACAAAAATATTTATTGATAACAAAAATTTTATTACATTAAAAAATAATATTGATAAAGAAGATAATACTTCAAAAAAAGAAACAAGTACTAAAATACAAAAAACTAAAAGTAATATAGAAACTATTTCTAATTTAAATCTACCAGGTATTAATGAAGATAATTTAGTTAATATAGATGGCAAAGATTATATAAAAAGTGATAATTAGTATTGAAAAATAATTTTTGATTTGTTATACTTATATTGTATTAATGATAGGAGGTAAAATATAATGTTTGAAGAAGGACAAAAAAATAATACTAATAAAAGTGGACTAATATATGCCATAGTAGGTGTAGCAGTTCTAATTGTAGCAGTAGCAGGTTCAGCATACGCTTATTATAGTGCAACAGCCACTGATACATCTACCGTTAAAGGTACTGCTGGTGGAGGTGCAGCACCTACACTAACAGTAAAAAAGGAAAGTAATGCTAGTGGTAACTTAGTACCAATAGATAAAACAGTGGAAACTCTTACCAAGGGTGCTAAAGGTTGGAATACAACCTCTAATGCAGTAAACACTGCATGGAATGCAGCACAATCATGTACTGATAAAAATGGAAATACTGTATGCCAAGTATATTCAGTTACTGTAAAAAATAATAGTAACACATCAGTTATATATGACATAAGTCTAACTGCCTTATCTGGAGCAAAAACACCAAATCTTGATGCCGTTAAAATGGCTTCTAATATTAGTGTTGCCAGTGTAACTTCAATTAAAGGAGTTAATAAAGGCATTTGTACAACAACTAGTGTAGCAGGTGGAGGTACTTCTACAGCGTGCTATTTCATGGTATTTATTACTAATTTAAATAGTGCCCAAACTGATAGTGGTGCATTCACAGGTACTGTAACAGCAGTTGGATCAAATGGTGCTGAAGTTAAAGCCCAATTCTAATTAATCAAATCTGATGTAGAGGAGGTTGTAAATGGACGAAAAGAAAAAAATAGGTTATACCATTGCCTTAGTTCTTCTATTAATAATTATAGTAGTAGGAGCTACATATGCCTATTTTAGCGCTACTGCCAAAAGTGATAACGACATTAAGGGTGGCACTCTAGATGTAAGTCTTGGACTTTCAGTAAAAAAAGTAAGTGCTACTGGTAGCAAATCAGAGAATTTAATTCCTATTTACGATGGAACTATATCAGGATATGCCAGTCAACTTGAAACAGCAGCTCAAAGTAAATATAATTGTATTGATAAAAATGATTATACCGTTTGTCAAATATATGAAATAACCATTTCAAATACCGGAGCAAATAGTATTAGTACCAATACAACGATAACTTTTAACAAAAATAATGTTAATAATTTAAAATGGGCAGGTATGTCAGATGCCAATACAGTTATTAGTAATAATAGACATGCTATTACTAATAATGTTCCCGACACCATAGCCTCCAATACCATAATTAATGGTAAAAGTAATAATACAAAACTATATTTTATGGTTTATGTAAACAATACTGGTAAAGATCAAACTGAACAAGATAAAGATGGTTTTTCAGGAATTATTACTGTAACCGCTACTAGCGGTGATAAGATTACAGCCACATTTAATTAGTGTTGTTTAAATCTCGCAACACCTAGTCAAATATGGCTTTTTTCTTTTGCCAAAATGATAAAAAATTTATTGACAACTAAATTGTAAATGTATTATAATAGATATGGAACAATAGAGAAAGGAGAATGTAATTATGGAAAAAGAAAGAGGCGCTAAGGTAATAGCTATCGTTGCACTTTTAATCGCTGTTGTTGGTTTAACCGTTGGTTATGCTGCATATTCTAGTACACTTACTATTAATGGTACTGCTAATGTAGATCCTGCAAGTTGGAAAGTAAACTTTGATTACAAAACTGGAACTAGTTTAACTGGAGCAACAAAAGGTCATGCAGCTGAAAATACTGCTCCAACGCTTGCAGATACTACTATTTCAGGATTTGATGTTACATTAAAAGCACCTGGAGATTCAGTTACTTATAACTTCCTAATTAAAAATAGTGGAACATTAAATGCTAAATTAGCTAATTTCACTATGGGTACTTTAACTTGTGCTCCTAATACAGGTAGTAAAATTTCACAAGAAGATGCAACTAAATTATGTGGCGAACTTAAGTATACTTTAGCATATGCTGATGGTAGTACTATTACTACTGGTGAAACATTAAATGCTAATGATTCTAAAGAATTAGAATTAAAATTAGAATGGCCATCTACTAGTACATTATCTGTAACTGATGATGTAAAAGTAACAATTGGCGCAACAACATTTGTATACGAACAAGCTTAAAAGAAGAAGGGTGATAAAATATGAAAAAGAGTCAAATAAAAGCTTTCATAATACTAGCTTTTATGCTATCTATATTACTCTTTAATAGTTTTATCACAAAGATTTTTAGTCAATATAGTATATGCGCTTTTATATTATCAATGGGTATTATATCTTATTTTATACTTGGATACCAAAAGGAAAAATCAAGATATAATAAAGATATTATTTTATCAATATTAATATATATAGCCATATACTATATTACTACATATTTACTTGGACTATTTATCGGTTTTAGTAGAAATATATATAGTATTAATATGACCAATCTTATTAATAATATTGTTCCATTAATCATATTAATCCCTATAGCAGAAATATATAGATACATAATTAACAATAAGATAAAGAATAATTATTGGCTATTAGGTTTATCAGTTTTAGCATTTAGTATGGTAGATGTAACATTTACTTTAGGTGCTGTCAATTTTAATGACTTTTATTCAATATTAAAAACATTTGGTTTATTCATTTTACCAAGTATAGCTAAAAATTTCATGCTAACGTATATATCATTTAAAATCAGTTATAAACCAAATATAATATATAGATTCTTAATGGAAACGCCAAAATACTTATTACCAATTATCCCAAATTTTGGTGCATATATTGAATCAGTAATATATTTTACTTTTCCAATATTAGTTTTTATCATGATATATAATAATTTTAAAAAAAGAGAAAAAGTTATTATATCTTCAAAGAAGAACAAACGTTCAAAAATAATATATACAATAGCCATATTATTAATAGTAGTAATGGTAGGATTAACCTCTGGATATTTCAAATATCAAGCAATTGTAATTGCCACTGGTTCAATGACACCAAATATTAATAAAGGTGATATTGTTATTGTAGAAAAATTGAATGAAAAGGAAATTTTAAATTTAAAAAAAGGTGAAATACTCGTTTTTCATAGAGAAGACAAGATAGTAGTTCATCGTATATATGAAGTGTATTCCTCAGGCTATGAAACTTTCTTCAAAACAAAAGGGGACCATAATGAAAGTCCTGATGGTTATTTGATTGAAACTTCAGAGGTAATAGGTACAGTCAAATTTAAAATTAGATATATTGGCTACCCAACAGTAGCATTAAATGAAAAGATTAATAGCTAGGAGGTGTGATATGAAACATTTTAGTAGAGAAAAATATGATAAATATAATAAATCTATTTCTTCAAAGAAATCTATGCAAATAGTATATTATTTATGTTTAATAGGGATTTTCTCATGTTTACTATTATTGTTTTCAGTAAAAACCTTCGTTAATAGAGAAGTAAATGCACTTAAATATAAAGAAAGTAGTGACGTAGATTATCGCGTTAAACTTAAACCAAACGAATATTACGAAACAGACAATTTACCATCTGGAATGGTTTATATTGCCAGTTTAATTGATTCTATTGATTTAAGATTTAATTATACTTTTACTACCAATAGTAATATCGATTACAATGCTTCTTATTATATAGAAGCAATTACTAGAGTATATGGTAAAGATAATAAGAATATTTTATATGAAAAATCAGAAATATTAGTTCCTGAAGAAAAAATATCTAAAAAAAATATCATGGCTAACAATTTCTTTAAGGAAGTAAATGTAAATTACGAACATTTTAATGCCTTTGTCAAAGCATTTAAAGCATCATATTCCTTAAACTATGATAGTGATGTAACAATTGTATTACATGTAAATTCACATGGAACTAGTTCATCATTTAAAGATGATATTGATTCAGAGGGATTATCTTTAGTAGTTATACCTCTAACTGAACAAACTATTAATATTACTATTGATAGTAAGAACATCAATAATTCAGGTAGTGTTATTGATGATAATATATGGAATAATATTAACTATATTTATTTTAGCTGCCTAATTATATCTTTAATAGGAGATCTATATGTTATATATAAACTAATTAGATTAATTATCAAGATATATAAAAGCCGTAGTAATTACGATAAAACATTAAGAAAGATTCTTAAAGAGTATGATAGTATAATTACCAATGCAGAAAATATTCTTGATGAAAGTGATTATAAAGTACTTAATCTTAGTTCATTTGATGAACTAAGAGATGCTCATGATAATTTAGGAAGTCCAATTATTTATAATGAATTAATACCAGGAAAACTTAGTTATTTTAGTATTATAGATGATAATTTATTATATAAATATACACTTGATGCCAAGAACTTGAAAGAGAAATGGAGGCAAAAATGAAGAAATTAAGTAAAAAAAAGAAAAATAATTTGCCATTATTTCTTTTTTTAATTATTTCATTTATTATTACTTCACTAACAGTAGGATATTCCACATCTTCAAGAACCTTTGCTATTAATGGTGCCGCACTAGTTAGATCAAGTGCCGATGTTCGTATCACTAACGTACAAAGAGTACAAGCAAGCAGCGATGTTACATTAAAAACCTTAACTTTAGATGCAAACGGTACTTTTTCATTAGATTGTAAACTTACTACCATATGGTCAAAGGTATACTTTGAGGTAACTGTTACAAATCTTTCATCTAGTCCCGTATTAGTAACAAGTATTAAAGAATTATCTGAACTTAATTCACATATGGAATATACAACAGGGGACTTTGAAATCAATAAAACAAAAATACCACCTGCTTCTGAAACTAAAATAACACTATGCTTCCAATATAAAGGGGATTTTATGGATAAATATGTAGCAGGTAGTTTTGAAATCATGCAGCAATGGGCTAATCCCGAAACATCACATTTAAAAACATCAATGCAATTTACCTTCTATAAAGTACCACAATATACATATACAGTTAATGCTACGCCAGAAGATTCATTAGTAGCATTAGAAGTAGATGGCAAAACTATAGCCAGTGGAACTGGTAGTGTAAGTGAACTAATTGATGAAAATACCAACATAACTTGGAAAGTTACTAGAAAAGGCTATTATCCGCAAAGCGGAACAGAAGTAGTTTTGGATAATGCCACCAAAGATATAACTTTATCGCGGACGGAAGAAAAAATGTTTACAATAGTTCCTACCCCTAGTGATTCATTAGTAACCATAAAAAAAGGAACAGAAGTATTAATAAGCGATATAGGAAAGCAAACAGTTATGGTTGATGATTTATCAGCTTTAACCTATACCGTATCCAAATTAGAATATAAAGATGCCTCAGGCAGTTATACACTTAATGGAGAAGATTATACAGTTAATGTAACATTGGAAGAATTACCTTGGATTACAGGAACTTTTGTCAATACAAATAGAAAAGAAGCCACAACAAAAGAAGATACCAATTACCATCCAGGATACTATTTAATAGAACTTTGGGGAGGTAAAGGAGGAGAATATTTACGTGCTTCTAGTAAAAATGCTGGATATCGTGGAGCTGCAGGATACATATATGGAGTAGTCAATCTAGAATATAATTCTAAAATATACTTTACTCTTGGCGGTAATGGACGTGATGGCGTAATATCAGGAGCAACAAGAGGAGGTGCCAATGGTGGTGGCTATGGTGGTGCCACTTATTCAGGCGCTGGCGGTGGATATTCAGCCTTTGCAGTTGGTACCACTACAATCGATGTAGCAAACATAAATTCAGGGAAAGTACTTATGATTGCCGCTGGTGGCGGTGGCGGTGGCGGTTCATCACTAGTTGCCGGAAAACCAGGAAATGGTGGCGATGGTGGCACATTAAGTAGTGAGACAACAATACTTGATATTGGAACAGTTTTTCATGGGAAAGATGGTACCTTAAATGATGCTAAAGAAGGACGTAATGGTCTAGGTGGAACAACTGTTAGTCGTCCTCAGCAAAACGAAGGAGTAATCGGTAAACCATTAGCTGGCGGTAATGGAAGCGGAAATGGTGGCGGTGGTGGCGGTGGCTACTATGGCGGTGGTGGCTCAGGCGGAGCCGGTACCTTATCATCAAACCAACCAGGCGGAGCTGGTGGAGGATCATCATTTATAGCAACCAATGTAACCTTTAGTGGACTATCATCAAATGTAACCAGCAAGCTTACAAATAACAATACAAGTAGTTCTGGTGGCTCAATAGTTATAACATATTTAGGAAAAACGCTTTCATAGAAAATAGTGTATAAAATAACAAAATCATATTGCATTTTTATGCAATGTTTGATACAATTATTAATGTAAAGGAGGATAAGAAAAATGGAAGAAAAGAAAGGACAAGGAACATTATATTTAGTAATAGGTATTGCTACATTAGTAGTTGCCATAATTGGTGCTACATTTGCATACTTTAGTGCTCAAGCTACTTCAGCAGATAAAGTTCAAGGTGGAACTAACACAGAATTATCAACTGCCTTAACCTTAAATGTTGATAGACAATTATTTGGAGAAGCAGAAAGCGAAAGCTATAATAATTTAGTACCAGCTGTTATTGATGTTACTACAGATGGTATTAAAAAAGTAGTAGATAATAAATGTATGGCAGGTGGTTATACAGGATGTCATCTATATAAAATAACAGCAACATCTAGCCAGAATGTTGCTCATGCTAGTGTTAGACTTGCAGATTTACAAACTACTGCTACTGATTATAAAAATTGGAAATATGTTTTATATAAAAGTGCAGATGGTAATGCTAATACTGTAACTTCTATTATTGAAGATGCTAATAATGCAGATCGTAGTTTTGCTGCTTATAGCGAAAAAGCAGGAGCAGATAGAAAATATACTTATAGCGAAGCAGCTCCATCAGGATTTGATATGCATAGTGATGCAGCATTAACAGCAGCAACACCTGAATACTATTATTTATTAGTATATCTATCAAATGTTGATGATACTCAAAATCCAGAGGATCCTACTAATGAAAAAAGTGGTACTGGTACATACACAGGAGTTATTACATTAGATGCTGCAGGCGGTAAAGTAGTAGCTAACTTTACAACTTCAGTTGCTCCATAATAGAATATTAAAAAAATAATGTAAAGATATTGCAAAAATATAATTTATTTGATACAATTATTAATGTAAGGAGGATAAGAAAAAATGGAAGAAAATAGAAAAGGACCTGGCGTATTTTATGCCGTTGTAGGTGTTGCAACATTAGTAGTTGCCATAATTGGTGCTACATTTGCATACTTCAGTGCAAGCACTACTAATAATACTGATGTTACAGGTAGTACTGCAAGTGGAGCATCATTGTCAATGGCAATAACTAGAGTTTCAGATGCAGGAACTGCTGCTAATATGATACCAATGCTTACAGCTGATTTACAAAAAGGTGTAACTGGTACAAGTTCAAAATCTTGTATTGATGCCAATGGTAATACTGTATGTCAAGTTTATAAGATTACTGTAACCAATGGTAGTAAAGATATTGGTATCAACGTTAAAGGAACTATGAATTTAGCAAGTAGTGCTACAAATATGAAATGGGAAGTACTTACTGACGCAACAACAGTTAAAGCAGATGGTGCTGTAGTTGCTCAAGGTACAGATGGTGTAATCGTTGCTAATCAAGCTTTAGCAAAATCAGGTTCTCAAGACTTCTACTTAGTAGTATGGCTTGAAGAAACTAACGAAGCACAAGATAAAGATGATGCCGGAAAAACATTTACTGGAACTGTAACATTTAATGGTGTTAATGCCGATGGTACTGAATCAAATGGTATTACTGCTAAATTTAATGGATAAAAAATAGATAGTTTGAACTATCTGTTTTTTTTATTTATTACTAGTATTTAATAAATATAGTTTATATACTTTATCCCAATCTATGATATTAAATATTGCTTCTAGATAATCTTTTCTTTTATTATAATGTTTTAAATAGTAGGCATGTTCCCAAACATCTATTGTCATAATAGGGATAAATCCATAATAATATGGTGTATCTTGATTAGAAGTATTAATTATTCTAAGATTATTATTTTTATCAAGTACTAAGAAAGTATAACCACTGCCTTTTAATTCAGTAGCCATATTAATAAATTCATTTTTAAAATTATCAAAAGATACAAAGTGTTTATTAATTATTTCAATAAAAGGAGTAGGAATACTCTTTTTTTTATCTGTTAAAATATAAAAATATAAACTATGGTTTAAATAACCACCTAAATTAAATAAAATCTCATCTCTATCTTCCATAGGCAGTATGTCTATATTTTTAGCTAAGTATATAGGATCGTGTTCATAATTATAATTATGTTTTTTTAAATATTTATTTAAATTATCAGTATATCCTTTGTAGTGGGCATTATAATGTAAATCTAATGTTTTATTATCTATATAAGGTTCTAAACTGGTATAATCTAATTTAATTCTTTCATATTGCATATATATCACCAATATAATTATATTTATATATCCCATAATTTACCACAATTATTTGATAATTAATCCATTTATAAATAATATAATTATAACAGAAAAGAGGTGATATATGGTAAAGACAAAATGTTAATTATGTGATATACTATATAATGTATAGGAAGTGATAATATGCAAAAAATAGCCTTAGTAGAAGATGAAAAGGACTTAAATGATCTTATTAGAGCCTATTTAGAGAAAGAAGGTTATGAAGTTACAAGTTATTATAATGGGAAAGATGCTATAGATAATGTTAATAAAGAATACCATTTATGGATACTAGATATTATGCTTGGAGATGACATAAGTGGATATGATATTATAAAGAAAGTACGAGAATATAATGCAGATATGCCTGTTATATTTACTTCAGCTAGAGATAAAGAACTTGATAAGATTATAGGTTTAGAACTTGGTAGTGATGATTATGTCACTAAACCATATTCGCCAAAAGAATTAGTCCTTAGAGTCAATAATATTATGCGAAGAGTATATACAAAAGATAAACAAAATATTACCTATAAAGATTATATGATAGATGTAGATAAAAGAATGGTATTACTTAATAATCAAAATATAAATCTTACAACTTTAGAATTTGATTTATTATATATGTTTCTTACGAATAGACAAAAATCTTTCTCAAGGGATGACATTTTAAACAACATATGGGGAGAAAACTATTTTGGAACAGATAGAGTAGTAGATGATTTGATACGTAGATTAAGAAAAAAAATGCCTCTTTTAGACATTAATACAATATATGGATATGGTTATAGATTATTATGAAAAAACCAACATTAACAGAACAATTATTGTTAATATGTATTCTAATAGTTTTTATAGTAATTATATCTCTGGGTGTAATTCTTCCTAGAACACTACTTCCTGTCTATGAAGAAAATTTATATAATCATTTGAATGAATCGCTAAATATTATTGATACACTTACTAAAAGAAAAATCAATAGTGAAATTGCTTATATTTATATAGATAGTGATAATAATACATTTGTATCTAGCAACATAGAAGATGTTATAAAAAGTGATGATGTTGATGATATAATGAAACTTATAACAAATAGTAAAGGTAAGTTTACTTATAAAAATAAAATATATTATTACACTTTAAATAGCGGTAGTAGCATTACTAAAATAGCTATTACTGGTGATTCATATATTAATTTTATGAAAGCCCAAATACTTAAAATTATTCTTTTGGTTGTAGGAATTACCTTTATCATTATTTCTCTTGTTATACTAATATGGTCAAATCACTTAGTTAATAGAATTAAAAAATTAAAAGATAAAATTGATAATATAAATAATGATGATTATAATCATAATATGATATATGATTATGACGATGAATTATATACCTTAGAGGTAGCTATAGAGAATATGCGGGTATATTTGAAGGAACAAGAAGAATATAAAAACCAAATGTACCAAAATATATCTCATGATTTTAAAACTCCTATCACTGTTATGAAATCCTATATTGAAGCTTCTGAAGATGGTATTGAAAGTAAAGAAAAAACTTTAGAGGTTTGTAAAGAACAACTTAACAAATTAGAGGTCAAAGTGCACTCCTTGCTTTACCTTAACAAATTAAATTATTTTCAGAAACAAAAAGATCAAATCAATGAAAAATGTGATGTTAGTAAAGTTGTTTTTGCAGCTGTAGATAAATTTAAGCCTTCTAGAAATGATGTTGAATTTGTTTTAGATATTGATAAAAAGAATACCATTTTTAGAGGAAGCAATGAGATGTGGGAAGCTATTATTGATAATATTCTTAATAACTTCATGCGTTATGCAAAGAAAAAAATAAAAATTACAGTTAAGAATAATAAAATAATTTTATATAATGATGGCCCAAATATTGATAAAGAAGTTTTAACCAATATTTTCACTCCCTACGAAAAAGGTGTTAAAGGTGTCTTTGGTCTTGGGTTATCAATAGTTAAAAAAACACTTGCTTTTCTTGATTATGATATTAATATTGTAAACGAAAAGAATGGTGTCAAATTTATAATCAGTTAAAGAGCCGAAAGGCTCTTTTTTGTTATAAAAAAAAGAAGATTACTCTTCTTCAATTGCTCCGGTAGGACAATTCTCCATTGCTTCAGTAGCGGCTTCTTCGTTTTCATTACTAACTGGTGATTCAACTACCTTAGCTAAATTATCGTCATCAAAGTCAAATACTTTTTGGTCTGTCATACTTACACATTGACCACAACCAATACATTTTTCTTTATTTACTTTTAATTTCATTCTATTACCTTCCTTCTAATTAATTATATCAAAAATGTAAAAAAAAATATAGTAAATTCTTTTATTTTAACACAAAATGTGTTATTATATATATAGTAGAGGTAGAAGATATGGAAAGTAGAATGGAAAAATATTATAGAGATGATTTAAGTACCTTTGAAAGAACTAAAAGAAATCAAAAACTTTATAACGATATTTCTGGTCAAATTGATGGATTAGAGAATTTACCAATTGATGATAATGTTAATGAAATAGATGTTAGCAATCTCAAAAGTATTATTTCTAGTAGAGATGAGTATCACAAAGCAAAAGCTATGGGAAGAACTTTTGTATCAGATAGACCTCTAGTAGAAGAAAAAAAGAAAATTAGAGATGAAAATAGAGTATATGATATCAATGTATTACTAGAAAATGCCAAAAATGAAATTAACAAGAGTGCTGAAATAACCAATGATAAGAAAATTAATACCAATTTCCTAACTAATTTAGAGGATGCTAATATTCCTTATCATGATGATGCTATGGAAATTGCCAGTCAAGAAGTTAAAGAAGAAAAACAAAAGAGTAATACTGATTCATTACCACTAGATATACTAGCAGATTTAAAAGGTAATGATAATACTGTAGTTACAGATCCTATCGTTAAAGATGAAGTTACAATGATTAAGAAAATTAAAGATGGTGAAACATTTTATAGTGGCTCCTTTAACTTTACCAAGAAAGATTTTGATGAAGCCGAAGAAGATGATGCTTTCTTTGAAAAGAGTAATCATACTGGAGTAAAAGTATTCTTCTTAATATTTGGTCTTCTAGTACTAGCGGCGGCTATATATTTAATTATTACTAGATATGTATTATAATAACTAAAGTTTTTCTTTAGTTATTTTTTCGTTGTTTTTTATATACATATGTGATATAATTTATTTGTTAGTAATTATGTCCTCGTAGCTCAGTAGGATAGAGCGATTGCCTCCTAAGCAATAGGTCAACAGTTCGATTCTGTTCGAGGACGCCATTTATTTATTGTTTATAAAAAGCTATCATAGATAGTTTTTTTTCTTTTATTGTCAGAAAATGTAATAAAATGGCTGTTTTTCTGAAAAAATACTCTATTAATATTGTAAATTATTTTAAATAATGTTATAATCTTTAATGAAAAAGCGGAAGGAGGGATAGAATGTCAGCAGGAACTAAAGTAACTGTTAGTGTTAAAGACAATGATGTTGAATTTGCATTAAGAAAATTTAAGAATCAAGTAGCACGTAACGGTAATCTCTCTAAAGCTAAAGAAAGAGCAGAAGGATATAAGAAGCCAGGAGTAAGATTAAAAGAAGAAAAAAAACAAAATATAATTAATTCTAGAAAGAAAAATAGAAGAAATTACTAAGGAGCGATATTATGACATTAGCTGAAAAAATAAATAATGATTTAAAAGAAGCAATGAAGAATAAAGATAGTTTTAAACTTGGTGTTATTAGAATGGTTAAAGGTGCTATGCAACTAGAAAAACCTAATCCTCGTGAAGAACTTACAGATGATGATGTTATCAAAGTAATATCTAAACAAATTAAAATGAGGAAAGAATCTATTGCTCAATTTGAAGCTGCTAATAGAAATGATTTAGTAGAACAAAACAAAAAAGAAATTGCTATTTTAGAAGAATATATGCCAGAACAATTATCAGAAGAAGAATTAAATAAAATAATTGATAAGGTATTTTTAGAAGTTAAGCCTACTAGTATGAAAGATATGGGAAATATTATGAAAGCTATTTCTCCTCTAGTAAAAGGTAAGGCCGATATGTCAGATGTTAATAAATTAATTAAAGAAAGATTATCATAATCTTTCTTTTAATATAAAATATATTATTTTTAGACTACAGGCTAAAAATAACTCTCTAAGACCTTAGACTTAGAGAGAATAAAAAAACACACTATGTTAGTGTGTTTTATTAACTTAATGGGACGGAATGTGGGAATCGAACCCACGCATAATGGAACCACAATCCACCGTGTTAACCACTTCACCAATTCCGCCATAAGACAATACTAATGATATCATATAATTTCATATTTGACAAGTATTTTACTAAAAAAATTAAAAATTCATTCAAATGTTAAAAACAAATGATTAATAATTAATGACTTTTTTTTTAATACATGGTACAATATCAAATGAGAAAGAGGGATAGTATGAGGAAAAGTGTATTAATAACAGGTGCCAGTAGTGGCATAGGAAGAGAAATAATAAGAATACTTGCTTCTTCTTATGATGTCATAATTCATTATAATAATAACTATGAATCAGCACTAGAATTAAAAAAAGAAATAGATAATAAATATAATAGAGACTTTTTAATGGTAAAAAGCAATCTAAATAATGAAGAAGAAATAGATAATATGCTTAAAGTGATATATGATAGATATAATAATATAGATGTACTCATAAATAATGCTGGAATAGCTATAGATAGCCTATTTGAAGATAAAACAAAAGAGAATTTTATTAAAGTATTAGATACAAATTTAGTAGCTCCATTTCTCTTAAGTAAGAAGATTGGTCTTAAAATGAAAGATAATAAAAATGGTATTATAATTAATATTAGTTCTACTAATGGCATAGATACCCCTTATATAGAAAGTATAGACTATGATGCTTCTAAAGCAGGACTTATATCATTATCAAATAATTTAGCAAACTATTTAGCTCCCTATGTAAGAGTAAATACAATATGTCCAGGATGGATTAATACTTCTATGAATAAAGAATTAGATAATGAATTTAAATGTAATGAAGAAGATAAAATACTATTAGGTAGATTTGGTAATCCAATAGAAGTAGCAAGTGTAGTTAAATTCTTAATTAGTGATGAAGCAAGTTATATTAACAATAGTATAATTAGAGTGGATGGTGGTAAAAAATGTTAGAAAAGATAAAAAATGATGCTAAAAAAGATTTAAAAGATATATTTGAAATACATGATGAAATAGAAGAATATAATAGTAGAAAAATATTAGACGCTTTTATAGAAAATAATATTAGTGAGAATGATTTTAATTCATCAACTGGTTATGGTTATAACGATATAGGTAGAGATAAAATAGAGGATGTATATGCTAGTATATTTAAAGCAGAAGATGCTCTTGTTAGAAGTCAATTTATATCTGGAACACATGCTATAAGTACATGTCTATTTGCTCTTCTAAGACCAGGAGATATTATGTTATCTATAAGTGGAAAACCATATGATACATTAGATACAATTATTGGCTTTAATGATAATCCATCTTCTCTTAAAGCATTTAATATCGATTATAAACAAATAGATTTAATAGATAATAACTTTGATTATAATAGCATCAAAGATATTATTAGTAAAAATAAGATAAAACTTATCGAAATACAAAGAAGTAAAGGCTATAGTACTAGAGAAAGTATTAGTATAGATAAAATAGAAGAAGTAATAAAATTTATTAGAAGTATAGATAAAGAAGTAATCATTATGATAGATAATTGTTACTGTGAGTTAGTTAATAAAAAAGAACCAATCGAAGTAGGAGCAGATATATGCGTAGGTTCACTTATAAAAAACTTAGGCGGTGCTATTGCTTCTAATGGTGGATACATAGTAGGAAGAAAAGATTTAATTAATCTATGTGCTGAAAGACTTAACGTACCAGGACAAGCCAAAGAAGTAGGTCCATCAATGGGACAAAATAAACCAATATTAGAAGGATTATATATGGCCCCTATGATTGTTAATAACGCAATTAAAACAGCTATATATACAGCATATTTATTTGAAAAATTAGGTTACAATGTAAGCCCTAAATATCATGAAGAAAGAGTAGATATAGTAGAGAATATAATATTTAATAATGAAGAAGATTTAATTACTTATGTCAAAGCAATTCAATCTAATTCCAAAATAGACTCTAATGCGATAGCTATGCCAAGTGAAATGCCTGGATATGATGATAAAATAATAATGGCTAGCGGTAGTTTTACTCAAGGTAGTTCAATAGAACTTTCCTGTGATGGCCCTCTAAGAAGCCCATATATTGCTTATCAACAAGGATCTATAAGTTATAAGTATGGTAAAATAATAGTAGAGAGAGCAATAAATAATTTACTTAATAAATAAAAAGATGCATTTAGCATCTTTTTTTACATACCCCTAGCTATATATTCATCATATGTTAAACCACTATTAAACACTTTAGTAGCAAGTTCTATTCCTAAATATCTAAAGTGCCAATCCTCAAACATATAACCAGTTACATATTCACTACCTCTTGGATATCTTAATATAAAACCATATTTATATGAATTCTTAACTAAATAATCATATTCCTTATCATTTTCACTTAAATAATCCCATTTACCATTTACAATATCTACTGCTAAACCAAGTTGATGCTCTGAATATCCACTTCTAGCAGAATAAGTTTCCGCAGCGGCAAAACCATCTTTCTTAACATACCTATCATATAATCCCTTTTGATATGTATAAGAACGATATGTCGAACCAGCATATATCTTTAGATTCTCTTTGGCCATATCACTAGCCATCTCCTCAAATTTAATTTGAGCTTCCTTTCTTAATTTCTGCGTACCACTAGCATATTTACTATCTATTATAGTTAAATCACTAGGTTCATAATTTTCATCTAATTTATGATATTTATTAACTAATACATCTATTTTACTTGCATCCTCATTACTTATCAAATTATCAGAAGAATAATATTCTTTATCTAAATTAGCATTAACATAAGTAACAACATCTTCATAGTTAAAATCCTTTTTAATATTAGATATATCATATATAGATTTAACCTCCATAATATCATAATCCAAATATCTTTTTAAATTATCTATTTTAAAATAAGATAAATTCATAATATTAATTATATCTTTATTATATTTACTATCAATAATAATATTAACACTATCTGGTATTTTATTATATATAGCATTAATATCTTTACTACTATAACCTAATGATAATAATTTATTAATATTATTTATAAAGTCATCTTTATCTATATATTTAATATCTAAATATTCTAAAAAATATTCTTTATTAAAACTATTTTGATTTATAGCCTCTTCAAGAGTTTTAGAATATATCTTTTTATCTTTAATTTGTTCATATAAATCATTTTCTTTAAATACCTCTATTGTCTCTTTTTTATAGCCATAATTTTTAGGAAGTAATATATATACTAAAGATAGTATTAAAATAATAACTATTATTAATATTAATACCTTCTTTTTATTATTCTTTTTTCTTTTTCTCTTCATATCATCACCATATTAATTATATATCAAAAAATATGCTTTGTAAAATAAAATATGCTAAGTATTTTACATAAATCTATTGACATTTAATATAATAATGATGTATTATTGTATTAAGTAAGTAATACAGTGAGGTAAATAATGGAATTTAATTTTGATAATGATAGACCAATATATATACAACTTGTCGATAGCCTGAAAAAATATATTATATCTGGTAAAATAAAACCAGGAGATAGATTACCTTCAGTAAGAGATTTAGCATTAATGATTAAAGTAAACCCTAATACAATTCAAAGAGCATTAAGTGAACTTGAAGATGCTTCACTTATATATACTGAGAGAACTAATGGTAAATTTGTTACTTGTGATAAAGAAATTATAGCCAAGTATAAAAATGATTTAATAAAAAAAGAGACCGACTTTTATTTATCATGTATGAATGAACTGGGTCTTAGTAAAAAAGAAGTAATTAAATATTTAAAGGAGGAAGATTAATGGAAGAATTACTTATATGTAAAAACGTCAATAAAAATTATGGAAATAAAAAAGTACTAAAAAATATCAATTTTAGTATACCAAGAGGCAAAATAATAGGATTATTAGGAAAAAATGGTACAGGAAAAACAACATTGATTAAACTTATAAATGACTTATTAACTTTAGATAGTGGGGAGATACTTATAGATGGTAAAAAAATAGGAGTAGAAAGCAAAAAAATAATCTCTTACTTGCCAGAGAGAACATACTTAGATAAATCTATGACCGTTAATGAAGTTATAGATATGTTTAGTGAGTTTTATGATAACTTTGATGCCAAAAAGGCCAGAAAATTACTTAAAGATTTAAAACTAGACGTTAATAGTAAATTATCTAAAATGAGTAAAGGTATGCAAGAAAAAGTACAATTAGTTCTAGTTATGAGTAGAAAAGCTCTTCTATATATACTTGATGAACCATTAGGAGGAGTAGATCCTGCCACGAGAGATTATATACTAGATACAATACTTACTAATTTTAATGAAGGAGCTTCCATTATAATATCTACTCATTTGATAGCGGATATCGAAAGAATATTAGATGAAGTAATATTTATAGATAATGGCAAAATAGAATTAATAGAAAATGCTGATAAATTAAGAGAAAAAGAAAAAACATCAATCGATGAAATCTTTAGGAGGAAATTTAAATGTTAAAAAAATTATTAAAGTATGATATAAAATATATATATAAAGTATTAATAGTATTTTATATATTATCAATATTTTTTGGAGGATTAACTAGATTAGTATCTCTTATGGAAAGTAGTACTATGAGAACAATAATATATGGTATATTAAATGGTATTACTATCAGTATGTTATTTAGTGTTATTATTAATGCTATAATGCGATCATGGGCTAGATTTACTAATAATATATATAAAGATGAAGCTTATTTAACACATACTCTACCAGTAGATAGAAAGACTTTATTTAATTCAAAAATATTATCTATTATTATCACATTATTTACTAGTGTATTAATATTAGCAATTACAATATTTATTGCATATTATTCTAAAGAGAATATCACATTACTTAGAAATACATTCTCTATGATAGAAAACATCTATAGTATAAATATGATCTTAGTTATAACATTTGTATTAATTATCTTTTTCCTAGAAATTCTATCTATGGTAGAATCAGGATATGTAGGAATAATATTAGGACATAGAAAGAATGATAAAAGAATTATGTACTCAGTATTATTTGGTTTCTTAGTATATATAATATCTCAAATATTAATAATTATATTTATATATATATTAGGATTATTTGATAGTAATATTATGTTGTTATTTACTTCTAATAGTAGTATTACATCTAATACCTTAAATATAATTATGATAATTACAACAATATTATATATAATTATAATTCCACATCTTACTATCGGAAGTAATACGCGCCCACGCCTGCTTGTTCTTACAAGTACTAATACACCATTATCTGTTTCTTCTGTAAAATAGATAATAATAACTGTGAATATAATTATATACAAAAGAGGCATCGTTCTGTTGGTTACCAGCTTTTCAACAGCCGTTGTATTAACCATTTCTACATCAACAGATGGACGATTTTCCTTATCCTTAATCTGTTTATTCGCATTAAGTATATAAAAACTATTGTCATTACCAAAAAGTGTACTCTGCAATATTCTGTTATAATTCTTTGACTGGTTATCTGCATTATAGCTTTCGATATATTTTTCTTTTTCCTT